>Ga0102591_1000021_pt1 | contig 505261 bp, 447 predicted proteins | sample AraplaCol_mCL_r2_2_FD_76860 | JGI IMG/M metagenome (GOLD analysis project Ga0102591, IMG submission 76860) | Arabidopsis root microbial communities from North Carolina, USA - plate scrape MF_Col_mCL_r2 (SPADES assembly) (version 2) | ecosystem: Host-associated > Plants > Roots > Endosphere...
CTCGCCGCGGCGCCAGGCGGCCCACATTTGGGCTCGCTCCCGGCACGTCCACAACTTCTTCCCTCTTTTCATACCGATCCTTTGCAACAGGTAGGTACTGTTGCATTGACCGGTTGAACTCACCGGGGCCCACTGGCTGCGGTGGGTCCCGGCTTTCGCCGGGATGACCGGTGTATTAAGGGCGTCTCAGTTTTCCCCGGACAGCGACCGGCGTTCGCCGGGACGACCCCGCTCCCGCCACAACGACCTGCTATGCTCCGCCCCCATGCGCGCACGTCCCACCCCCGACCACCCGACCGGCATCCGCCCGGCCGCGGTCGCGCGCAAATCGAAAAAACAGCAGCTCGTCTGACCGGAGCGGCTGTGCCGTTCGCAGACGAGCGAAGGCACACCGATCCCCGGAGATCCGGCCGCACCTGCTGACCGTCCCCCTCCTCCCGGCACGCACTCGAACGTCTCGCACGGACTTCCATCGGTCTCGTGGAGAGAACAGTTCATGCAAGACACCTTCTCGGGCATCTGGGTCCCGCTTGTCACCCCGTTCACGGCCGACGGCCGCGTCGACACCGCGCGGCTCGCCGCGCTCGCCCGCCACCTCGCGTTCGCCGGCATCCGCGGCTTCGTCGTGTGTGGCACCACCGGCGAGCCGGCCACGCTCGACGACCAGGAGAAGGCGAAGGTGCTCGACACCGTCGCCACGGCCTGCCCCGGCGTGCCGCTGGTGATGGGCGTGGGCGGCATCGCGCCGCGCGACGTGGCGGCCCAGTGCCGGCGCTGGGCCGAGGCGCAGGAGCTCGCGGGCTTCCTCGTGGCCCCGCCCGCCTACGTGCGCCCGTCGCAGCGCGGGCTCGTGGACTTCTTCGCCGAGGTGGCTGCCACCGCGCCCCGGCCGCTCGTGGTCTACGACATCCCGTACCGCACCGGCGTGGAGATGACCCTCCCGACGCTGCGCGTGATCGCCCAGCTGCCGAACGTGGCCGCGCTGAAGGACTGTGGCGGTGACGCGCGCAAGACGCAGGCGCTGATCGCCGACGGGCGCCTGGCCGTGCTCGCGGGCGACGACCACCAGATCTTCACCACGCTGTGCCAGGGCGGCCGCGGCGCCATCGCGGCCAGCGCCCACCTGCACCCGCGCGCGTTCGTCGCGCTGCACGAGGCCGTGGCGGCCGGCCGCTGGCTCGACGCCCGGCGGCTGCACCACGGCCTCGCGCCGATGATCGCCGCGGCCTTCGCGGAACCCAGCCCGGGGCCGCTCAAGGGCATGCTGGCCCGCCTCGGCCAGCTGGAGCCGGGCGTGCGCGCGCCGATGACCCCGGCCGGTCCGGATGCGCTGCGCCAGCTGCAGGCCGCCCACCAGGCCGCCGCGGATCTGGTGGCGGTCTGATCCGGATCAAGGACAGCACGGCGGCGACCCTTCACGCTCCACCTTGTTCCTCCCCAACGACGTGGAGTTCAAGATGCAAGCGATGCAATGGTCGGCCGCGCTGGCCCTCGACCTGCCCGAGATGGATCACACGCACCAGGAGTTCACCGAACTCCTCGCGGCGGTCCAGCGGGCCCCCGACGCCATGATCACGGCCGCCTGGACCGACCTGATCGCCCACACGGCCCAGCACTTCGCTCAGGAGGACCGCTGGATGCGGGACACCCGCTTCGCGTCGAGCAACTGCCATTCGACGCAGCACGAGGTGGTGCTGCGCGTGATGCACGAGGGCGAACTCGCCGGCCAGGCCGGGGCCCACGGCGTGGTGCGCCAGATGGCCGGTGAACTGGCGACCTGGTTCACGCAGCACACGCAGACGATGGACGCGGCGCTCGCGCTGCACCTGCGCCGCGTGGGCTACGACCTGTCGACGGGCGAGGTGCTGATGCCCTCGGCACTGCCGCGCTCGGAGATCCGCGGCTGCGGCTCGGCCGAATGCGCGCCCGTGGACGCGCTGGCCGCCACCTGACGCTCAGTTCACCCGCTCCCGCGCCGGCCCCGGCCGGCCGTGGGTGGCGATGATCTCCAGCAGGCGCTGGCGCGCGAGCGGCTTCACGAGGTGCCCGTCGCAGCCCGCCGCGTGGCTCGCCGCCTCGTCCTCGGCGAAGGCGTTGGCGGTCAGAGCCACCACCGCGGTGCGGGCGAGGCCGGCATCCGACTCGAAGCGGCGCAGTTCCCGCGTGGCGGTGAGGCCGTCCATGCCGGGCATCTGGATGTCCATCAGCACGAGGCCATAGCTGCGCTGGCGGTACATGCTCAGCGCCACCTCGCCATTGCCCGCGACGTGGATGGTGTGCGGCGTGCGCTGCAGCATCGCCTCGACCACGGTGATGTTCACGTCGTTGTCCTCGGCCAGCAGGATGGCCACGCCATCGGCCGGCGGTGCCTCCGGCACCGCCGCCGCGGGGCCGGCCTCGGCCGGCGCCGGCGGCAGCAGGATGTCGAACACGAACGTGGAGCCGTGGCCCGGCGTGCTGCGCACCTCGATGTGCCCGCCCATCAGCTCGACGAGGCGCCGCGTGATCGCGAGGCCGAGCCCCGTGCCGCCGTAGCGGCGCGCCATGCCGGGGTCGGCCTGCACGAAGGGTTCGAAGATCAGCGGCAGCTTGGCCGCCGCGATGCCGATGCCGGTGTCGCTCACCTCGAAGACCACGCGATGCCCGTCGCCGCGGGTCACCCGCAGGTGCACCCGCCCCTCGTGGGTGAACTTCACCGCGTTGCCGAGCAGGTTGACGAGCACCTGCATCAGCCGCCGCGCATCGCCCGTCACGGCGTCGGTCACGTCGGCGTCGACGTGGTGGTCGAGCACCACGTCCTTGTTCCGGGCGCGCGCCCCCAGCAGAGCCATCACGTCGCCGGCCAGCCGCCGCAGCGAAAACGGCAGCGCCTCGACCTGCAGGCGGTTGGCCTCGATCTTCGAGAGGTCCAGCAGGTCGTCGATCAGCGCGGTGAGCGATTCGCCGGACTGCTGGAAGATCGTCACGTAGCGGCGCTGCTCCTCGGTGAGCGGCGTGTGCAGCAGCACCTCGGCCATGCCCAGCACCGCGTTGAGGGGCGTGCGCAGTTCGTGGCTGACGTTCGCGAGGAACTCGCTCTTCGCGGCGTTGGCGGCCTCGGCGATGCGGCGGTCCTCCGCGAGGCGGCGGTTCGCGAGCGACATCACCCGTGCGTGGCGCGCGGCATGCAGCGCCATCAGCACGGCCCACGCGACGAGCGCCGGCAGCATCGACACCTCCACGCGCAGCCAGCGCAGCGCCGCGAAGGCGGTGAACGCGATGAGCAGGGGAACCGCGAGGCACGCCGCGAGCCGCATCCCGTTCAGCGGCCGGCCGGGCACGAGCCCCGCGAACAGCGGCAGCAGGGCCAGCGCCACCAGGCCGGCGAGGCCGGGCCACGGCGCGGCGCGGGCCACCTCGTCCCGGGCCATCGCGTCGTACACGTTCGCGAGCACGGCGGTGCCGGGCAGCACGCCGTGGGGCGTCAGCACCTCGTCGCCGAGGAAGGCCGAGCTGCCGACGAACACGGTGCGGCCGGCGATGGCCTCGCGCAGGTCGTGGTCCACCCGTTCGCCGAGGGCGGCCTCGATGACGGGCCGGTACGCGAGCGTGGGCACCTGCGTCGCGTTGGCCGGCAGCAGCACGCTGGCGCGTCCGTCGCGGTCCACCGGCCACTGGTGGTCGCCGACCGCGACGGTGCCGGGCGACGACGTCACCCCGGCCGGCGGCCTCGCCTGCATCAGGAACAGCGCGAGCGGCAGCGACGGCAGGCGGTACCCCTCGGCATCGTGCAGCAGCGGCACCTTGCGCAGGCGCCGGTCCGCCTCCAGCGGCGTGGAGATCATGCCGAGGGCGCCGGGCGGCGACAGGCCGACCAGCAGCGTGGGCGTCGGCCAGGTCATCGCGGCCCAGCGCACCGCGCCCTCGCCGCCGGCGGGCCCGAGCGCGTGGCGCTCGCGCAGCGGCGCCGGCACGGCCCGGTGGTCCAGCTCCTGCCGCAGCCCCGCCATGCCCAGCACGACGTCCGACCGCTTCGCGATCGACTGCGCGAGCAGCGCGTCGCCGTCGCGCGCCTCGTCGAACACCACGTCGAACGCGATGGCCCGCGCGCCGGCGTCGCGGAGGTAGTCGAGCAGCAGCGCGTGGATGTCGCGGCGGTACGGCCAGGGACCCAGCCGCTCCTGCAGGCTGTGCAGGGACACGTCGTCGATGTCGACGACCAGCACGCCCTCGAAGGCGCTGTCGCGGGCCGCCAGGCGGCGCACGGTGTCGTCGAGCGCGTCGGACGTGCCGCGGAAGCCCGGCACCACCGCCACGAGCACGGCGGCCAGCAGCGCCACGAGGGGCGGCCAGGCACGGTGCAGGGGCGGGAGGGCCATGGTCACAGCAGGAAGATCATCATCACGGCCGGCATCAGCAGCCACCAGTTCGAGCGCGGCACCTCGACCCGCTGGGTCGCGCCGAACGGGCCTTCGAAGCCGTCGGCATCGATCGTGCGGGCGCGCAGGTAGTAGGTGCCCGGCGTGGGGGTGGCCACCGCGGCAGGCTGCTCGGTCGTGCGCCGATCGTCCACCAGCACGGCGAAGCCGGGGTCCTCGGAGACCTGGAAGTGCGCGGTCTGCCCGGGCAGCAGCTGGCCCCAGCGCACCTGGAGGCCGTCCGGCGAGACCTGCGGCGCCTCGAGCGCCGGCGAGGCCGGCATGGCTCGCTGCTCGAAACGCACGGGATCGCCGAAGGGGCCGTGGTCGTTGCCCGCGGCGATGCTGGCCACCCGCCAGTGGTACGGGCCGGGCGGCAGCGGCACCGCCACCTTCGGCGTGGACACGTCCTCCCGGTCGAAGAGCGGCTGCCCGAAGGTGGCATCGGCGGCCACCTGCACGTGGTACCGCTCGGCCGGCTCGACCTGGGCCCAGGTGAGCGTGACGGCGTCGCCGTACGCCTTGGCGTCCGGCACCGGGGCGAGCGTGAACGGCGCGTCGGGCCGGGCCTTCAGCTCGAAGGTGCGGTCGCCGTCGCGGCCTTCGAGGCCGTCGGCGTCGCGCCCGCGCACACGCAGCACGTAGCGGCCGTCCGGCAGGTCGGCCCAGCGGGCCTCCGGCGTCGCGGGGGTGGCGTCGAGCAGCAGCTGGTCGGGTGCGTTCGGCGCGAACACCTGCGCGCGGTAGGCCACGGCGCGGGGAATGGCGGGCCAGGCCAGGCGCAGCGGCAGGCGTTCGAGACGGGACGGCAGGCCGGACAGGTCGGGCGCCGGCGGCAGGGCCCGGGGCGCCGCGAGCGCCCCGCCCGGCGTGGCCACGATCCCGCGGCCCGCCGGCACCGACACGCTGGCCTTGTCGCCGTCCGCGGCCACGCGGCCCTCGAGCACCTCGAGGCGGCTGCGTTCGCCGCCCGGGTCGACCCCCGCGCGGAACTCGGTGCCGCGCACACCCAGGTTGACGGCCGGGGTGCGCACCTCGAAGCGGCGCGTGGGCGCGCTGGTGGGCGGCACCCGCAATTCGGAGGTGCCCTCGATCAGCTGCACGGAGATGTCCGGCACGGCGGGTTTCCCGATGCTGAGGAGGCGCCCGACCTTCAGCGTGGTGCCCGGCACGACCATCAGGCGCGAGCCGTCGGCGAAACGCACCGTGGCGGAGGCGTCGGCACCGGTGCGCAGCAGGTCACCGGTGCGCAGCGCCGTGCCGGCGGCCAGGGGGCGGGGGCTGGCTTCGCCCTCCGGTTGCACCGACGCGTCGCCCCGCACGAACACCGCCTCGGCCAGGGTCACCTGGTGGCGGACCCAGCGCAGCGGCAGGCGCACCACCGACCCCGGCACGAGCCGGTACGGGTCGGGGATGCGGTTGAGGGCCTGGACCTCGCGCCAGCGCTGCGGGCCGTCGAGGTACTGGCGGCCGAGCCCGATCAGCGTGTCACCGGGGGCGATGCGGTACTGCCACTCGTCCGGGGCGGCCGTCTCGGCACGTGCCGGCGCCACCGCCGCGCAGGCGAGCGCGCAGGCGGTGCCGATCCACCCCATCGTGGTTCTGCGTCCCATGGTCACACCCTCCCGTTGCGGTGTTCTTGTCGATTCGCCCGGGGCGCCGGGCGCCGCCCATTCTGATCCTTTTGCAGGATCGCGGCACGACGGAACGCGAGGGATCGGCTACAGCGTCAACGGAAGGCTGCGAAGGCGCTGACCGGTCAGGGCGAACAGCGCGTTGGCGACGGCGGGCGCCGTCGGCGGCACGCCCGGTTCACCAGCACCGCCCGGCGGGCGTTCGCTCGCCACGAGCCACGTCTCGATGCGCGGGCTCTCGGCGAGCGTCAGCAGCCGGTAGTCGTGGAAGTTGGACTGCTTCACCACCCCGCCCTCGATGTCGATGCGCTGGTGCAGCGCGGCGCACAGGCCGAAGACGATGGCACCTTCCATCTGCTGCGCGACAATGCCGGGGTTCACCACGGTGCCCACGTCGGCCGCGCACACCACGCGGGTGACGCGCGGCTTGCCGTCGGCCAGCACCACCTCGGCCACCTGCGCCACGATGCTGCCGAAGCTCTCGTGCAGTGCCACGCCCCGCGCGCGGCCGGCGGGCAGCGGCGTGCCCCACCCGGCCTTCTCGGCGGCGAGCTTCAGCACGGCCGCGTGGCGCGGCGCGTGCTCGAGCAGGCCCAGGCGGAAGGCCAGCGGATCGCGCCCGGCGGCATGGGCCAGTTCGTCGACGAAGCCTTCGGAGAAGAAGGCGTTGTGCGAATGCCCGACCGACCGCCAGTAGCCCACCGGCACGCCGCTGAACGTGGCGACGTGGGCCATGTGCTGGTGGCCGATGCCGTACGGCAGGTCGAACAGGCCCTCGCTGTTGCTGCGGTCGGGGGTGTCGGCCAGCGCCAGCGCGGGCACCGTGCGGCCGAGCCAGCGCGGCGTGATGGCGTCGCCGGCGCTCGTGATGCTCAGCGCGGCCACCTGGCCGTCGGCGTCGAGCCCGCCGCGCAGCACCGCCACGGCGGCGGGGCGGTAGAAGTCGTGGGTGATGTCTTCCTCGCGCGGCCATGTGAGCTGCACGGGGCGGCCGCCGGTCTCGACGGCCACGCGCACGGCCTGGCCCACGAAGTCGACGTCGAGCCGGCGGCCGAAGCCGCCGCCGAGGTAGGTGACGTGGAGCACGACCGCCTCCTCGGGCACACCGGCGACCCGCGCCGCCACCGCACGCGCGGCGGTGGGGAACTGCGTGGGCGCCCAGACCTCGACCCGGCCGTCGGCCACGCGGGCCGTGCAGTTGATGGGTTCCATGGGCGCATGGGCGAGGTACGGCGCGCTGTAGACCGCCTCGAGGCGCTTCGGGGCGGCGGCGTGGGCCGCGGCGGCATCGCCCCGGCTGTGGAACGTGAAGCCGCCGCCGCCGCGGGCCTGCTGCTCCAGCGTGGCCATGATGCGGGTGGTGTCGGGACCGGCTGCAGGCGGCGCGCGCCATTCGGTGTCGAGCGCCTGCAGCCCGCGGCGGGCGTGCCAGAAGCTGCGCCCGACCACGGCGACCGCCTCGTGCGAGCCGGCGTAGCGGCCCAGCCGCACGACCCGCTCGACCCCGGGCGCGCGCAGCGCGGCGGCGGTGTCCAGGCGGCCCGGCGAACCGTCGAGCATGGGGGCGTGCTGCACGGCGGCGTACACCATGCCGGGCAGGCGCACGTCGAGGCCGAACACGGCGGAACCGTCGACCTTCGAGGGCAGGTCCGTGCGGGGCGCGGACGTGCCGATGAGCGACCAGTTCTTGCGGGGTTTCAGCGTCACGCCCGTGGCCGGCGTGGCGGCGGCCGCGCGCGCGAACTCGCCGAAGTGCGCCGCCTGGCCCGAGCCGTGGCTGATGATGCCGCGTTCGATCTCGAGGTCGTCGACCGGCAGCTTCCATTGCAGCGACGCCGCGCCCAGCAGCTGCGCCCGCGCGGTGGCCGCGGCCAGGCGCAGCACGTCCCACGCGTCGGCCACGCTGGACGACCCGCCGGTGACGACGAGGCCCAGCTCGGTGCCGAGCTTGCTGACGATCCAGCGGCTGCCGCGCACCGTGAGGTCGGGTGACTCGGTGTCGATGGACGACGGATGCAGCGGCAGCGACGCGACGAGCAGTGCGACGTTGCCATGGATGCGGTCGGGACCGGCGGGGTCCAGCCGCACCATCGACAGCGGCACGTCGAGTTCCTCGGCGACCAGCATCGACAGCGCGGTGTGGATGCCCTGCCCCATCTCGCTGCGCGGCATCACGAGGTGCACCAGGCCGTCTGGCGCGATGCGCAGCCAGCCGTTGAGTGCGATGGTGCCGTCGGCCGCGGGTTGCCGGGCCGACTTGCCGAGGCGGCTGCGCGGCGGCAACGCGCCCCAGCCGACCACCAGGGCGCCGGTGGCGGTGGCGGCGCCCAGCAGCAGGCTGCGGCGCCTCATCGGGCGGCCCCCGCGCGCAGCTGCCGCGCGGCCGTCTTGATGGCCTCGCGGATGCGCGGGTAGGTGCCGCAGCGGCAGAGGTTGGTGATGGCCGCGTCGATGTCGGCGTCACTCGGGTCGCGGTTGCGCGAGAGCAGCGCGGCCGCGGCCATCAGCATGCCGCTCTGGCAGTAGCCGCACTGGGGCACCTGGTGCGCGAGCCACGCCTGCTGCAGCGGGTGGGGATGCCCGGGCGCGCCGAGGCCTTCGATGGTGCGCACGGCCTTGCCCTGCACGGCCGACAGCGGCGTGACACACGAGCGCACGGCCTGGCCGTCCACGTGGACGGTGCAGGCCCCGCACGCGGCGACGCCGCAGCCGTACTTCGTGCCCGTCAGGTCCAGCACCTCGCGCAGCACCCACAGCACGGGCATGTCGGCATCGACGGCGTCGTCAGGCAGCGGTCGGGCGTGTCCGTTGAGGTGAAGGTTCATGCGTCAATCTGGTGCGTGGGCGCGGGCAGGGTTTCCTGCGCCATTCTCAGGCCAGGCACCCCCTCCCAAAGCGTGATGCGCGGCACGGAAACAACGGTTGTGACAATCGGGTACGCACCTTGCATACAAGTGCTCGCGATTCTCGCCACAACCACCTCAAAACCATCCTATGGAGTCCTTCATGAGCCGTTCCCTCCGCGCCGTTGCCTTCGCTGCGGCCACCCTGTGCGCCAGCGCCGGCGCGTTCGCCCAATCCAGCGTCACCCTGTACGGCCTGATGGACGCCGGCGTGCGGTCGTACCAGACCGCGGGCACGGAAAAGAACAAGGAAGTGTCGAGCGGCGACATGACCACCAGCTTCCTCGGCTTCAAGGGTGCCGAGGACCTGGGGGGCGGCCTGAGCGCGATCTTCACGTTCGAGCACTTCTTCCGCCCCGACGTGGGCCAGGCCGGCCGCTTCAACGGCGATGGCTTCTGGACGCGCAGCGCCTACGTGGGCCTCAAGAGCGAGTACGGCGCCGTCACGTTCGGCCGCAACACCACGCCGTTCTTCGTGTCGACGCTGGTCTTCAACGCGTTCGGCGATTCGTTCAGCTACTCGCCGAGCATCCTGCACTACTTCCAGTCGGGCGGCGCGCTCGTGGGCGACTCCGGCTGGAGCAACTCGGTGGCCTACAGGAGCCCGAGCTTCGGCGGCGCGAGCGTGAACCTGCTGGCCAACCTCGATGAAAACGGCGCGGGCCAGAAGGGCAACAACTTCGGCGGCAACGTGCTGTACTTCAGCGGCATGTTCTCGGGCACGGTCGCCTACCAGAACGTCAAGAACGCCACCGGCGGCCTGGCCGCGGGCCTGGACAACCAGGAATCGTGGCAGCTCGGCGGCGCGGCCGACTTCAAGGTCGTGAAGGTCTTCGCCCAGTACGGCCAGGTCAAGAACGAAGGCGTGGCCGAACTGAAGAACAAGATCTTCCAGGTCGGCGCGAGCGCGCCGATCGGCAATGGCAAGGTCCTGTTCGCCTACGGCCAGGCCGAGGCGGAGACCGCCGCCACCGACGTGACCCGCAAGACGACCTCGGTCGGCTACGACTACAACCTGTCGAAGCGCACCGACGTCTACGCCGTCTACATGAACGACAAGAAGACCAATCTGAGCAGCGGCAACAGCTACGGTGCCGGCATCCGCCTCACCTACTGAACAGGCTCCGGGGAAACCTCGTCTTGAACGGCGCCTTCGGGCGCCGTTTTTTTGCGCCCGCCGGGCTTCACGGGCACACTGTCGATTTGCCCGGTCCCCTGTTCATGAGCGCCACCGTCGAGATCCTGCCCGAGTCGGGCCACCCCCAGCTGCTGTTCGTGCTGTTCCACGGCGTGGGCCTGAATGCGGACGCGATGAAACCGCTGGCCGAGCAGCTCGCCGCCGAATACCCGCAGGCCGCCGTCGTCAGTGTCAACGCGCCGCGGGCCTACGAGGGGCCCACCTCCGGCAGCGCCGGCTACCAGTGGTTCTCCCCGCAGGGCCTCACCGACGACCTGCGCCGTGAGCGGGTCGCCAGCGTCCTCCCCGAGTTCACTGCCGTGGTGCGTTCGCTCACGCGCCGCTTCGGGCTGCCCTGGCAGCACACCGCACTCGCCGGTTTTTCGCAGGGCGCCATCATGTGCCTCGAGGCCGTGCAGGCCGAACCGCACCTCGCCGGCCGCGTGCTCGCGTTCAGCGGGCGCCACGCCACGCCGCCCGCCCACGCCCCGGAAGACACCACCATCCACCTGTTCCACGGCATGACCGACCAGGTCATCGCCCCGGGGCCGGTGATCGACTCCGCCGAACGCCTCGTGGCGCTCGGCGGCGACGTCACGGCCGACGTGCTGCCGGGCGTGGGGCACGAGCTGCACCCGCGCCTCCTCGACAAGGCCATCGAGCAGCTGCGCACCTTCATCCCGAAGAAGGTGTGGCGCGAGGCGATGAGCGAGGCGCCGCTGGTGCCGCGGCAGGCGTCCAGCACCGAATTGGGCGACGACGAATCGCCGGACCGGTGAAACATTTCACGCCGGGGCGAAGGTGACAGCGCCGGGGCCCGTGCCCCGGGTAGGATGTCCCGCGTGATCGAGCATCCTTTCTCCCCCGAAGCCCTTCTTGAGCGCCACGGCACCGGGTACCGCTGGCGCGTGCTGCTCACGGTGATGCTAGGCACCATGGCGTCGATCATGGCGTCCACCATCGTCAACGTGGCGGTGCCCGACATGAGCCACGTGTTCACGCTGGGCCAGGAACGGGCGCAGTGGCTGTCGGCCGGCTTCATGGCGGCCATGACCATCTCGATGCTGCTCACGCCGTGGCTGCTCGAGCGGTTCGGCTACCGGCACACCTACGGCGGTGCCATCGCGCTGCTGGCGCTCGGGGGCATCGGCGGCGGGGTCGGCTGGAACATCGACTGGGTGCTCGCGATGCGCGCCGTCGAGGGGCTCGCCGCCGGCGTGCTGCAGCCCATCCCGGCCATCATCGTGCTGCAGACCTTCGGCCGGCACGAGCAGGGCAAGGCGATGGGCATCTTCGGCTTCGGCGTCGTGCTCGCACCCGCCATCGGGCCCAGCATCGGCGGCGTGCTGGTCGAGGCCTTCGGCTGGCGTTCGATCTTTTTCGTCGTGGTGCCGTTCTGCGTGGCCGCCTTCGCCCTCGGCTGGCGGTACCTGCCCCATTCGTCGCCGGGCGGCGTGCCCGTCAACCACCACCGCCGCCAGCTCGACGTGCCCGGCCTGCTGCTGCTCACCGCCGCGGTGCTGTGCCTGCTGAACGGCCTCGTGCACCTGCACGACCAGGCCCATGCACTGGCCATCGGGCTGCTGCTGTCGTCGGCCGTGGCCACCTTCGGCTTCATCACGCGCCAGCGCCGCGCCACCCACCCGATGATGCAGCTGAGCCTGTTCGGCGACCACACGTTCTCGTGGGGCGGGGTCGTCGCCTTCATCTACGGCATGGCGCTGTTCGGGTCCACCTACCTCGTGCCGGTGTTCATGCAGCTCGCGCTGAAGCTGCCGCCGTCGCAGGCCGGGGCCGTGCTGCTGCCGGCGGGCATCGCGCTCGCGGTCACCATCCCCGTCGCCGGCCGCCTGGCCGACCGGCTGGCATTCCACCGCACGCTCTCGGCCGGGGTGCTGCTGCTCGCGGTGTCGTTCTGGCTGATGCTGACGGTGGGACTGACCACCGCGCTCGGGGTCATCACGCTGTGGGCCATCGTCGGGCGCATCGGCCTCGGGCTCGTGCTGCCCTCGCTGAACCTCGGCGCGGTGCGCTCGCTGCCGATGACGCTGCTGCCCTACGGCGCGAGCGGCATCAACTTCCTGCGGCAGCTGGGCGGCGCGGTGGGCGTGAGCGTGGTCGGCATCGTGCTGCAGTGGCGTCTGGTCGTGCACGCCGCCGATCCGGTGCGGGCCTTCCACGAGACCTTTTTCCTGCTGGGCGCCATCTGCGCCGCCGCGGTGGTCGCCGCGTGGCGGATGAAACCGGCCGAGGCCGACAAACCCTCCGGTCCCGGCGACAATCCGGAGCCATGAACCTCTCCACCGAGCACCTCCCGCCCTCCTGCGACGTCCTGGTCGTGGGAGCGGGACCGGCCGGCAGCGCCACCGCGATCCAGCTGGCCCGGGGGGGTCTCGACGTCGTGCTGGTCGACCAGCACACGTTCCCGCGCGACAAGGTGTGCGGCGACGCGCTGATTCCCGATGCCCACGCCGCGCTCAAGCGCCTGGGCGTGCTGCGCGCGGTGATGGCCCGTGCCCACCGCGTCGCCCACGTGGGCTGCGTGGCGCCGCGCGGCGGCCGGGTGGACGTGCCGGGCACCCTCGCGGTGCTGCCGCGCCGCGTGCTCGACGACCTGCTGTGCCGCGCCGCGGTGCTGTCGGGCGCCCGCATGGTCGCGCCGGCGCGGTTCGTCGAACCCCTCATCGAATCGGAACGCATCGTGGGCGCGCGGCTGCGCGGCCCGCAGGCGGTGCGCGACGTGCGCGCGCGCTGGGTCGTGCTCGCCACCGGCGCAGTGCCGCAGGCCCTGCTCGCCGCGGGCGTCTGCGAGCGCCAGCTGCCCAGCGGCGTCGCGCTGCGCGGGTACGTGCGCAACCCCGCCATGACGGGCCGCATCGACGCCCTCGACATCGTGTGGCACCGCGGGCTGCGGCCCGGCTACGGCTGGGTCTTCCCCTGCGGCGACGGGCTGTTCAACATCGGCGTCGGCATCGCCCACAGCCACCGCGAACTCGAAGGCGGCGGCAAAGGCAAGAAGGAGGACGCCAACCTCCGCGAGATCTTCAGCACGTTCACGAAGCTCTACGGCCCGGCCCGCGACCTGATGGCCGGTGGCACGATGGAAGGCGAGCTCAAGGGCGCCCCGCTGCGCTGCACGCTCGAAGGCGCCGCGTGGTCGAAGCCCGGGCTGCTCGTCACCGGCGAGGCCGTGGGCAGCACCTACTCGTTCACGGGCGAAGGCATCGGCAAGGCGATGGAGACCGGCATGCTGTGCGCCGAGGCCATCCTGGGCGGCGGCGACGACGAGATGACCCGCAGCGACTACGAGAACGGCCTGCGCCGCCTGAAGCCGCGCTTCGATCTCTACGAACGCGCCAACCAGGTGAATGCGCACCCCTGGCTCGCCGACCTGCTCGTGTGGCGGGCCCGCCGCAGCCCGCGCATCCTCGAACGCATGAGCGGCGTGCTCGAGGAAACCAGCAACCCGGGCAACCTCGTCAGCGTGCGCGGCGTGGCCCGGCTCTTCACGAGGTGAGACCCCCATGTGCCAGCTGCTCGGCATGAACGCCAACACGGCCACCGACCTGGTGTTCAGCTTCACCGGGTTCGCACGGCGGGCCGAGGAACACAAGGACGGCTTCGGCATCGCCTTCTTCGAGGGTGCCGGCGTGCGCCTGTTCGTCGACGCGCAGAGCGCGAGCACGTCACCGGTGGCGCAGATGGTGCGCAGCTACCCCATCCGCAGCAGCCACATCGTGGCCCACATCCGCAAGGCCACGCAGGGCGCCGTGCTGCTCGAGAACACCCACCCGTTCGTCCGCGAGCTGTGGGGCCGCTACTGGGTGTTCGCCCACAACGGCAACCTCGTCGACTTCCACCCGCGCCTGCATGCGGCGTTCCGCCCGGTGGGCTCCACCGACAGCGAACGCGCCTTCTGCTGGCTGATGCAGGAACTCGCGAAGGCGCACGCCAGCGTGCCGTCGGTGGACGAGCTCACCACCACGCTCGCCGAACTCGCGCCCATCGCCGCGAAACACGGCACCTTCAACTTCATGCTGAGCAACGGGCAGGCGCTGTGGGCGCACTGCTCCACCCACCTGCACTACGTCGAGCGCCGGCACCCGTTCGGCCGCGCGAAGCTGCAGGACGAGGACATGAGCATCGACTTCGCCACGGTGACCACCCCCGACGACCGCGTCGCCATCGTCGTCACCGAGCCCCTCACGCAAGACGAGGCGTGGACCGCGATGGGGCCCGGCGAACTCAAGGTGTTCGTCGACGGCCGGGCCGTGCGCTGATCCTTGCTCCCCCAATGAAAACGGCGCCCCGCGGGGCGCCGTCGTTCATCCGGGGCCGATCAGATCTCTTCGTAGAGCGGCAGCGTCAGGAATTCCTCGAACGCGTCCTGCGTGCTCATCTTGGTGAAGATCTCGGCGGCGCGGTCGAACTTGCCTTCGAAGCCACCGGCCTTGATCTTGGCGAGTTCTTCCGGCACCAGCGAACGCACGAGGTCGGCCGTGACCTTGCGGCCGTCTTCCAGCACACCCTTCGGGGAGCGGATCCACTGCCACACCTGCGAGCGGCTGATCTCGGCCGTGGCCGCGTCTTCCATCAGGTTGTGGATCGGCACGCAGCCGTTGCCGGCCAGCCAGGCCCCCAGGTAGTGGATGCCGACGTTGATGTTCATGCGCAGGCCGAACTCGGTGATCGGCGTTTCCGGCTGGAAGTTCGTCAGGTCGGCGGCGGTGACCGACACGTCCGGACGCTGCTTGTCGAACTGGTTCGGGCGGTCACCCAGCACGGCCACGAATTCCTTCATCGCCGGCTCGACCAGGCCCGGGTGGGCGACCCAGCCGCCGTCGTAGCCGTCCGTGGCATCGCGCTTCTTGTCGGCGATGATGCCGGCCATCGCGACGGCGTTCTTCTCGGGGTCGTTCTTGATCGGGATCAGCGCGCTCATGCCGCCCATCGCGGGGGCACCGCGCTTGTGGCAGGTCTGCAGCAGCAGCAGCGCGTAGGCGCGCATGAACGGCGAGGTCATCGTGACCTTGGCGCGGTCGGCCAGGCAGAAGTCGCGGTCGACCTTGAACTTCTTGATGCAGCTGAAGATGTAGTCCCAGCGGCCGGCGTTCAGGCCGGCGCTGTGCTCGCGCAGCTCGTACAGGATCTCGTCCATCTCGAAGGCCGCGTTGATCGTCTCGATCAGCACGGTGGCCTTGACGGTGCCCTGGGGCAGGCCGATCTCCTTCTGGGCGGCGACGAAGATGTCGTTCCAGAGGCGCGCCTCGAGGTGGCTTTCCATCTTCGGCAGGTAGAAGAACGGGCCGGCGCCGCGGGCGATCTGCTCCTTGGCGTTGTGGAAGAGGAACAGCGCGAAGTCGAAGATGCCGCCGCTCACGCGCTGGCCGTCGATGGTCACGTGCTTTTCGTCGAGGTGCCAGCCGCGCGGGCGCACCTGCAGCGTGGCGATCTTGTCGTTGAGCTTGTAGGTCTTGCCGTTCTGCTCGAGCGTCAGCGTGCGGCGGATGGCCTGGCCCAGGTTGATCTGGCCCTGGATCTGGTTCGTCCACAGCGGGGAGTTGCTGTCCTCGAAGTCGGTCATGTAGCTGTCCGCGCCCGAATTGAACGCGTTGATGACCATCTTGGCCTCGACCGGACCGGTGATTTCCACGCGGCGGCAGTGCAGCGCCTGCGGGATCGGGGCCACCTTCCAGTCGCCGTTGCGGATGTGGGCGGTCTCGGGCAGGAAGTCGAGCTTCGCGCCGCCGTCCAGTTCCTTGACCCGCTCGACGCGCTTGGCGAGCAGCGCCTGGCGCGTGGGCTCGAACTGGCGGTGCAGCTTCGCGACCAGCTCCAGGGCCGGCAGCGTCAGGATGGATTCGAAGCCGGGCAGGATCGGGGCGTTGATCTGCATGCCTTGGGGCAGGGAGAGGCTCATGGTGCGGTCTTTCTGCGAAGGTGGAAGAGACAGGGTGAAACGGGCGCTGCGGCGCAGCATTCCATGACTCTATTCGAGACACGCACTTTCATTAAGCGCTTGAAAAGTCTTTGATTTGTGACTTTCATGAATATAGTTGAGGGGCCATGGACAAGTTCAAGCAACTGGAATCGTTCGTTTCGGTGGCCGCCCGGGGCAGCCTCACGGCCGCGGCGCAGGCCGAAGGCGTGGCGCCGGCGGTGATGGGCCGCCGCATCGATGCGCTCGAGGAGCGCCTGGGCGTGAAGCTGTTCGTGCGCACCACCCGGCGCATCAGCCTGACCCACGAGGGCAGCGCGTTCCTCGAGAGCTGCCAGCGGCTGCTGGCCGACCTCGCCAGTGCGGAATCGGGGGTCAGTGCCGGCGGCGTGCGGGCCAGCGGCCACCTGCGGGTCACGGCCCCGGCCGGCTTCGGCAGGCGGCACGTGGCCCCCCTGGTGCCGCGCTACCTCGCGGCGCACCCGGAGGTGAAGGTGTCGCTGAACCTGAGCGACCGGGTGGTCGACATCGTCCACGAGGGCGTGGACTGCGCCGTGCGCGTGGGTGACCTGCCCGACAGCAGCCTGGTGAGCGTGCGGCTCGCCGACAACCGGCGGCTGTGCGTGGCCTCACCGGCCTACCTGGAGCGCATGGGCGCGCCGGCCCACCCGGACGAACTGGCCCGGCACGAATGCCTGACGCTCTCGAGCGACGCCAGCCAGATCCGCGGCTGGGCCTTCTCGATCGACGGCGCGGTGACCCACCTGCGCCTGAACGGCCGCCTCGACTGCAGCGACGGCCAGGTGCTGCACGACTGGTGCCTCGCGGGGCTCGGGCTCGCGTGGCGGTCGACCTGGGAAGTGCAGAACGACCTGCGGCACGGACGCCTCGTCAGCGTGCTGGACGACTTCGCGGCGCCGCCGAACGGCGTCTATGCGGTGTTCCCGCATGCGAAACACATGCCGCTGCGGGTGCGGCTGTGGATCGACTTCCTCAAGCAGACCTACAGCGACGAGCACTACTGGCGGCCGCCGGAAAGCTGAAAGCCGTCATCCCGACGAACGTCGGGATCCACTGTCCGCAGTGGGCCCCGGCGTCCGCCGGGGTGACGGCATGGGGGTCAGGCGCCGGCGTCAGCGACACACTTCTTGACGAAGCTGTTCTTGGCGGCACCCGCCAGCTTCTTCTCTGCCGCCTGCGCATCACACGAGGTCTTCGCCGAGGCGCCCTTCGCATCCTTCTCGCACTTGGTCACGAAGCTGGTCTTCGCGGCACCCGCGAGCTTCTTCTCGGTGGCCTTGGCGTCGCAGGACGCTCCGCCGGCCGCCGGGGCCGCGTCCTTCTCGCACTTCTTGACGAAGCTGGTGCGGGCGGCGCCGGCGAGCTTCTTGGCGTCGGCTTGCGAGTCGCAGGAGTCGGCGGCAAAGGCGGTGGTGGAACAGAAGGCCGCAACCACGGCCAGCACAGTCATCAGGCGTTTCATCGGGTCAGCTCCTTGGGTGGAAGGCGGGCGGTGCCACCCGCCGTCGCAGTATGCGTCCGACCGGTGCCGCCTGGATGACCCAACGCAGCCCACCGTCGCGCGGTGGACACGATCAGAGAATTCGCCGCGGATGCGCCAGCGCCTCGTGCGCGGCATGCAGCCGGCGCACCAGCACGCGGATGAACGCCTCGTCGAACAGGTGCCGGCAGTTGGGGCTGACCTGGGCGAGGGTGTCGGGCGTGAAGCTGATGGTGGTGGTGGACTCGGTGACGATGACGTCGGTGCTGTGCGTGCGCAACTCGTCGCTCGGCGCGAGGTAGGCCATCTCGCCCACCGACGTGCCGGCGCCCAGCTGGGCCACCCGCTGCCCGTCGCGGAACACCTCCACCTCGCCCTGCGCGATGATGTGGAAGCTGCCGCCCTCCTCGCCCTTGCGGTACAGCGCATGGCCGAACGCGAAGCGCTGCCAGCGGGCGCGGTGCACCACTTCCCACAGCTCGACGTCGCCGAAGTTCGAGAAGAAGTCGAGCGTTCGCAACAGGTTGAAACGTTCGGAGTCGAGCACGCCCTGCAGCTGCCCGCGGGGCACCTGCTGGGTGGTGATGAGGCCGGACAGGGCCTGGGCGAAGGCGTCCCAGCTGGCGTAGCGGTCTTCCGGGCGCTTGGCCACCGCGCTCAGGATCACGCTGTCGACCCCCGGGCCCACGCCCGAGCGCAGCTGGCTCAGGAACACCGGCTCGGCGGTGTAAATCTGGTTCATCATGGCCGACTGCGAGTTCGCGTCGAACAGCGGCCGGCCGGCGATCAGGTGGTACAGCACCGCGCCGAGGGAATAGATGTCGGCCCGGCAGTCGAGGGTGTTGCCGTCGAGCTGCTCGGGCGACATGTAGGCGAGCGAACCCACGCGGTACACCTGCGTGGTCTCGGCGGACATGTTGAGCACGCTGCCGAAGTCGCTCACCTTGACGTCGGTGATGTTGCCGTTGCTGATGACGGCCAGCAGGTTCGCGGGCTTTACATCGCGGTGGATCAGGCCCTGCCGGTACACGTAGCCGAGGGCCATGGCGCACTTGAAGCCGATCTCGACGATGAGCTCGAGCGGCAGCAGCTGGTCGGCGCGGCAGTAGCGGCGCAGCGTGCTGCCGGGCACGTACTCCATGACGAGGTAGGGTTCGACGGGGTCGGCGACCGCGTCGTAGATCTGCACCACGTTCGGGTGGTTGAGCCGGCCCACGAGGGCGGCCTCGGCGGCGAAGAAGCGCTCGAAGAAGCGGCCGTCGCTCGGGTCGTTGACGGAGCCGGCCCGCACCCGCTTGATGGCGACGTCGCGCTGGTGGAACTCGTCGCGGGCGAGGAACACCTCGCTCGTGGCACCGTCGCCCAGCCGCCCGATGACCGGATACTTGCCGATCTGCGCGGGCAGCGGCAGGTGGCTCGTGGTGGGGCTGAAATCGGCGGAGTTCGGTATGGACATCGTCGGGGGGCCGGGCCCTGGTGGGGCCGGGACGTACATCTTGGCACCGTCCGAAAAGCCCCGCATGCCAAATTACACACGTTTCAACCGCCAGTTCCCGAGACGGAACGGTCCGGAACGGCCACTTAGAATCCCGGAATGATCCAAGCCAAACAGGAATTGCTGCACGCGCTGGCCGCCGCCACCGCGGAAATCAGCCCCGGCAGCACCGTGCGCGCCGCCTTCGAGCTGCCCAAGCAGGCCGCCCATGGCGACTTCGCCATCACGTCGGCCATGCAGCTGGCCAAGCCGCTGAAGAAGAACCCGCGCGAGGTGGCCCAGGCCCTGGTCGACGCGCTGAACCGCCAGCCGGCCATCGCCCGCTGGGTGGACGCCCTCGAGATCGCCGGCCCCGGCTTCATCAACCTGCGGCTGAAGGCCGCCGCCAAGCAGGCCGTCGTCGCCGAGGTTCTGGCCGCCGCCGACACCTTCGGGCGCCGGCCCGCCACCGACCACCGCGCCATCGTCGAGTTCGTCTCGGCCAACCCCACCGGCCCGCTGCACGTGGGCCACGCCCGCCAGGGCGCCCTGGGCGACGCCATCTGCAACCTGTTCGAGAGCCAGGGCTGGACGGTCAACCGCGAGTTCTACTACAACGACGCCGGCGTGCAGATCGCCACGCTCGCCGCGTCCACGCAGGCGCGCCTGAAAGGCCTCAAGCCCGGTGAAGCCGGCTGGCCCGAGTCGGCCTACAACGGCGACTACATCGCCGACATCGCCGCCGACTTCCTCGCGAAGAAGACCGTCAAGGCCGACGACCGCGAGTTCACGGCGTCGGGCGACATCGAGGACCTCGACAGCATCCGCCAGTTCGCCGTGGCGTACCTGCGCCACGAGCAGGACCTGGACCTGCAGGCCTTCTCCGTCCGCTTCGACAACTACTTCCTCGAATCGAGCCTCTACACGAGCGGCGCGGTGGAATCCACCGTGGCCGGGCTCGTGGCCGCCGGCAAGACGTTCGAGCAGGACGGGGCCCTCTGGCTGCGCACCACCGACTACGGCGACGACAAGGACCGCGTGATGCGCAAGTCCGACGGCACGTACACGTACTTCGTGCCCGACGTCGCGTACCACCTGAACAAGTTCGCCCGCGGCTACACGAAGGCCATCAACCTGCAGGGCACCGACCACCACGGCACCATCGCCCGCGTGCGCGCCGGCCTGCAGGGCTCGAACCAGGGCGTGCCCCAGGGCTACCCCGACTACGTGCTGAACACCATGGTGCGCGTGGTGCGCGACGGCGCCGAGGTGAAGATCAGCAAACGCGCGGGCAGCTACATCACGCTGCGCGACCTGATCGACTGGACCAGCAAGGACGCCGTCCGCTTCTTCCTGATCAGCCGCAAGGCCGACACGGAATTCACGTTCGACATCGACCTCGCGCTCAAGACGAACGACGAGAACCCGGTGTTCTACGTGCAGTACGCCCACGCACGCCTGAGCAAGGTGCTGCGCGACTGGGTGGCCGACCACGGCGGCGACCTCGCCGCGCTGAAGGACGCCGACCTCTCGCGCCTGTCCGCCCCGAGCGAGGCCACCCTGCTGCTCAAGCTCGCCGAGTACCCCGACATGCTGGCGAGCGCGGCCGAATCGCTCGCGCCGCACGACGTGGCGTTCTACCTGCGCGAGGTGGCCAGCACGTTCCACAGCTACTATGCCGCCGAACGCTTTTTTGCCGACGACCCGGAACTGACCCGCTCGCGCATGGCCCTGCTGGCCGCCACCCGGCAGGTGCTGCGCAACGCGCTCGCGATGATCGGCGTGAGCGCCCCCGATTCGATGTGATGGAGAACGAATGAAGAACCAACGTGGTGGCTTTTTCCTGGGCCTGATCGTCGGCCTGCTGGCCGGCTTGGCGCTCGCCCTCGGTGTCGCGCTCTACATCGCCAAGGTGCCCGTGCCCTTCGTCAACAAGGTGCCGCAGCGAAGCGCCGAGCAGGACGCGGCCGAGGCCGAGAAGAACAAGAACTGGGACCCGAACAGCGGCCTGTCCAACCGGGCGCCGGCGCGACCCTCGGCCTCGTCGAGCGGCGTCGTGCCGCCGCTGCCGTCCATCGTGCCGTCCGCGCCGGTGGCCGTGCCCCCGGCGAGCGCCCCGCAGTCCACCCGCGACCCGGCCGTCATCCTGGGCGACAAGCCCGCGCCGGCGGCGGCTTCGTCGGCCTCGTCCACCAAATCCACGTCCGATCCGTTGATCACGTACTTCGTCCAGGCCGGCGCGTTCGGCAAGGCGGAGGATGCCGAAGCGCAACGGGGCAAACTCGCGATGCTCGGCATGACGGCCCGCGTCACCGAACGCGAACAGTCCGGCCGCACGGTGTTCCGCGTGCGCCTCGGCCCGTTCGAGAAGAAGGAAGACGCGGTGTCGGCGAAGGAACGCCTTGATGGCGCCGGGGTGGAATCGGCGCTGATCCAGGTCCAGCGGTAATCACGGGCTGAACTTTTCGAGGCCCGATTCACTCCACACCCCGTACCCTGTTTGGACTCGAACATGAAACGTCGCGATTTTTCTGCCCACCTCGCCGGCCTCGGCCTGGGCTCCACCGTGCTCGCCACGCCGCTGCTGGCCCAGGCGCAGGCCCAGATCAAGGACTCGGACTACGTCAAGCTGAGCCAGCCCCTGTCCGTCGAGAAGGGCAAGATCGAGGTGCTGGAGTTCTTCTGGTACGGCTGCCCCCACTGCTTCGCCTTCGAGCCGTCGCTGGACGCCTGGCAGAAGAAGCTGCCCGCCGACGTGGCCTTCAAGCGCGTGCCGGTGGCCTTCCGCGAGAGCTTCTCGATCCACCAGCGCCTGTTCTACGCCATCGAGGCGATGGGCAAGGTCGAGGAACTTCACCGCAAGGTGTTCCAGGCCATCCACGTCGAGCGCCAGAAACTCGACAAGGAAGAGGATATCCTCGCATTCGTGCAGAAGAACGGCGTGGACCCGGTGAAGTTCAAGGAGGTGTTCACCTCCTTCACCGTCGCCACGAAGGCCAAGCAGGCCACCCGCCTGGTCGATGCCTACAAGATCGACGGCGTGCCGGCCCTGGGCATCCACGGCCGCTTCTTCACCTCGGGCCAGCTGGCGGGTTCCCCCGACCGGGCCCTGGTGGTCGCCGAGGCGCTGGTCGACCGCGTCCGCAAGGGGGGCTGATCCCCCGGTGCGCCACCCCGGCGCACTTTTAGTTCGAAGCGGCATGCAACTTGTGGCTAAAATGGTCTGCAAGTTTCATGCCGTTATGACTTCATCCTCTTACAAACTCCTGCTCGCCACCGCTGCCTCGCTGGTCCTGGCCGGAGCGGCTTCGCCCGTGTTCGCCGAAAAGGCCGATCGCCTGAAGAAGATGGAGATCACGGCCGACCAGCCGGGCAAGGTGGACATCCAGAAGAAGATCGTCACCTTCAATGGCAACGTCGTGGTCACCCAAGGCACGATGTCCATCAAGGCCGACAGCATCGAGGTCCGCGAGGACGCCGACGGCTACCAGTCCGGTGTCGCCATCGGCGGGCCGGAAGGCCTTTCCCGCTTCCGCCAGAAGCGCGACGGGGTCAACGAATGGGTCGAGGGCCAGGCCCGGCGCATCGAGTTCAGCGGCCGCGGCAACACGCTCAAGCTGATCAACGATGCCAGCGCCCGCCGGCTCAACGGCACCGAGGTGGCCGACCAGGCCTCCGGCGCCCTGATCGTCTACGACAACGCCTTCGAGACCTTCACGGTCTCGGGTGGCGAGAAGGCCGTCACCCCCGAGAACCCGAAGGGCCGCGTCACCGTGGTGATCGCCCCGCGCAAGGGCACGAAGGCGGCCGCCGAGGCCGACGCCGCCGAAGCGGCCTCCCCGTCCGCGTCGGGGAGCTCGCGATGACCGCCACCTCCCAGAGCCTGGTGGCCAACGGCCTCCAGAAGACCTACGGTGCGCGCAAGGTGGTGAAGGACGTGCGCCTGTCGGTGCACGGCGGCGAGGTGGTGGGCCTGCTGGGCCCGAACGGCGCCGGCAAGACCACCAGCTTCTACATGATCGTGGGCCTCGTGCGGGCCGATGCCGGCGAGATCACGCTGGCCGGCCAGCGTGTCGAGCGCCTGCCCATCCACCAGCGCTCGCGCCTCGGCCTGAGCTACCTGCCGCAGGAAGCATCGATCTTCCGCAAGCTCACCGTCGAGGAGAACATCCGCGCGGTGCTCGAGTTGCAGATGGGGCCCGACGGCAAGCCGCTGCCGAACAAGCGCATCGACGAACTGCTCGACGGCCTGCTGAACGACCTCAGCATCGAGAAGCTGCGCGACAGCCCCGCCCCGGCGCTGTCGGGCGGTGAACGCCGGCGGGTCGAGATCGCCCGCGCGCTCGCCACGCAGCCCCGCTTCATCCTGCTCGACGAACCGTTCGCCGGCGTGGACCCGATCGCCGTGATCGAGATCCAGCGCATCATCGGCTTCCTGAAGGCGCGCGGCATCGGCGTGCTGATCACCGACCACAACGTGCGCGAGACACTGGGCATCTGCGACCGTGCCTACATCATCAGCGAGGGCCGGGTGCTGGCCGAAGGCACACCCGGCGAGATTGTCGAGAACGCCGACGTCCGGAAGGTCTACCTCGGCGAACACTTCCGCATGTGAGCGCGGCATGAGCAGCACCGCAGTCCCCTTCCGCTTCGCCGGCGTCGCCCGGCCCGTGGCTTCCGCAGGGAGCACGGCATGAAACCGTCCCTGCAGGTCCGCCTGTCGCAGCACCTGGCGCTGACGCCGCAGCTGCAGCAGTCCATCCGCCTGCTGCAACTCTCCACGCTCGAGCTGCACCAGGAAGTCGAGCAGATGCTCGAGCAGAACCCGTTCCTCGACGTCGAGGAGGATTCGAGCACGCCGTTCGAGCCGCTCGCCGAACGCACCTCGGCGGCCGAGCGCACCGCCGAACGCGAGGTGGACCGCGCCACCGAGTCCCCCGCGGCCGACGCAGGCGAAGACACGGCCGGCGTCGATGGCGCCGAATTCGGCACCACCGAACGCGACGACTGGGAAAACGGCACCGAACGCGACGACTTCGACGGCATCCGCGAGACCCCGGGCTCCGGCAGCTCGTCGTCGAACGACAACGACGACTTCGAGCCGCAGGACCGCAACCCCGTCGGCCCGAGCCTGCAGGACCACCTGCGCGACCAGCTGCTCGGCATGCGCCTGAGCGCGGAGGACGCGGCGGCCGTGCACGTGCTGATCGAGTCCCTCAACGACGACGGCTACCTCGACGACCCGCTGGAGGACATCGCCGCCCAGCTGGCCGACAACGAGGAAGACCGCGAAACGCTGCTCGAGCGGCTGCAGGTCGCGCTGAAGTGGCTGCAGCACATGGAGCCGCTCGGCGTGGGCGCCAGCAACCTCGGCGAGTGCCTGGCCATCCAGCTGCGCGCACAGGAGCGCTGCGAGGCGCAGACCGTCGCCATCATCATCTGCAAGCAGCACCTCGAGCTGCTGGCCAAGCGCGACATGAAGAAGCTCGTCGCGGCCACCGGGGCCGACGAGGAGCTGATCAAGGAAGCGCAGTCGCTCATCGTGGCGCTGGAGCCCAAGCCGGGCCGGCGCTTCGCGCGCGCCGAGGCGAACATCATCGTGCCCGACGTGATCGTGCAGAAGTCCGGCCGCAACTGGAAGGTCGTGCTGAACCCGGACGTGATGCCCAAGCTGCGCATCAACGACCTGTACGCGCAGGCCATCCGCCAGTCGCGCGGGTCGGCCGCGAGTGGTGCGGGCGCCGCGCTCAGCTCGCGGCTGCAGGAGGCGCGCTGGTTCATGAAGAACATCCAGCAGCGCTTCGACACCATCCAGCGGGTGTCGCAGGCCATCGTCGAGCGCCAGAAGAGCTTCTTCACGCACGGCGAGATCGCGATGAAGCCGCTCGTGCTGCGCGAGATCGCCGACGAGCTGGGCCTGCACGAATCCACCATCTCGCGCGTGACCACCGCGAAGTACATGGCCACGATGTTCGGCACCTTCGAGCTGAAGTACTTCTTCGGCTCGTCGCTGAACACCGAGGCCGGCGGCAACGCGTCCAGCACCGCGGTGCGCGCGCTGATCAAGCAGCTGGTGGCCGCGGAAGACCCGGCCAAGCCGCTGTCGGACAGCCAGCTGAGCCGCATGCTCGAGGAACAGGGCATCCAGGTGGCGCGCCGCACCGTCGCGAAGTACCGCGAGGCGCTGCGCATCGCGCCGGCCAACCTGCGCAAGGACATGTGACCCGATGGGCGCTGCCGCCGAGGTCGCGTCCACGGTCCGGCACCGCCTGAAGACCCTCGTCGTCCGCGAGGACCTGATCGGCTGGGTGCAGTCGGGCACGAAGACCATGCGGGTCGACGGCCATGCCGTCACCTGGCGGCGCGGCGACGTGCTCCTGCTGCGCCGCGGCACGCAGTGGGACGTCGAGAACGACCCCGCCCCCGACGGCCACTACCGCGCCCTCGTGCTGCTGCCCGGCCACGACCTCCTCCGTTCGTTCGACGGCGGCGCCGCCGCGCCGGTGGAGGCCAGCGCCAAACTCGGCATCGACGCCGAACTGGCCGATGCGATGTTGCGCAGCGCCCGCGCGCTCGACCCGACCGCCCCGCTGTCGGCCGCGCTGCAGCAGCACCGGCTGCACGAGGTGCTGATGCTTCTCGCCGAACGCGGCTGGCGCTTCGACGCGGGCCTCGACCTGACCTGGGCCGAACGGGCGCGCCAGCACATCGGCCAGCGGCCCGCGGCCGACTGGACCGTCGAGGCCCTTGCCGCCGGCTTTCACGTGAGCGAGAGCACCCTCCGCAGGCGCCTCGCGGCCGACGGCACCACGGCCGGCGAACTGGTGCGCGAGGTGCGTCTGGAGGCCGGCCTCGGGCTGCTGCAGTGCACCGCACTGCCCGTCGGAGAGATCGCCGCGCGGTGCGGCTACGAGTCGCACAGCCGCTTCTCCGCCGCGTTCCGCGCCCGCTTCGGCATCGCCCCGTCGGACCTGCGTCCGGTGACGGTCCCGGCACAACGGATGGCGCTCGCGGGCTGACGCGGCGCAGCGGCGCGCGGGAGCATGGAGGCCTCTCCACTCCCGACGCCGACCATGCGCACCCACGCCACCTTGTTCGCCGCACTCGCCCTCGCCTGCGGCACCACCGCGTCCGCTGCCGAGTTCACGCTGACGAGCCCCCAGCTCACCGAGGGCGGCTCGCTCGGCCCGGCCCAGGTGCTCGAGGGCTTCGGCTGCCATGGCGGCAACACGTCGCCGGCGCTGGCCTGGTCCGGCGCACCCGCCGGCACCCGCAGCTTCGCCGTCACCGTCTACGACCCCGACGCGCCCACGGGGTCGGGCTGGTGGCACTGGGTCGTCCACGGGCTCCCCGTCTCGGTCACCAGCTTGCCCGCGGGCGCCGGCGCCACCGGCGGGCCGGCGCTGCCGGCCCCGGCCGTGCAGGGACGCACCGACTTCGGACCGCCGGGGTTCGGTGGCGCCTGCCCTCCGGCGGGTGACGCCCCCCACCGCTACCGCTTCACCGTGCACGCGCTCGAGGTCGACCACCTCGAGCTGCCCGCCGACGCGAGCCCGGCGATGGTCGCCTTCTTCCTCACGATGAACCGGCTCGGCCAGGCCACGCTCGAGGCCCGTTACGGCCGGTGACCGTTCCCCGCGAGGCTCCCCCCATCGGTGGGCCTCGCGGCACGGCCGCGGCAGGGTAGATTGCCGCATCGCCACTGCCGACGACCTCCGCCGCATGCCCACCGCCCCGCGCAAGACGCCGAAGCCCGCCCTCAAGACCCGGCTGAACGCCCTCAACGAGTCGCTGCGGCGCACCGGCAGCACGCTGAAGAAACTCAAGCCCACGATCGACAGCGTCGACACGATCAAGCGGCGGCGCGTCGCCCGGCGGCAGGCCTCGGGCCTGCACTTCGTGCTGGCCGACCGCATCGACCTGCTGAACGCCGAGCTGTGGGGCCGCCTGGCCGGCGCCAGCGTGTTCCTCTCGCGCGACTACCTCCGCGTGCTGGAAACCCACGGCCCCGACAACGTGCAGCCGCGCTACGCGATGGCCTGCGATGCCGACGGCCAGCCCGTCGCCGTGATGCTGTTCCAGCGCGTGCGCATCACCGGCGATCGGCTGCGCAAGCCCGGCCCGCGCAAGCTCATCGACGGGCCGCTCAATAAACTCGACGAACACCTGCTCGTGTGCGGCAACCTGCTGGTGTGGGGTGCCCGCGCCTTCGCGTTCGTGCCCGGCACCGATCCCGCCCTCGTCTGGCACGGCGTGGGCGAGGCGATGTACCGGCTGCGGCGCGCCGACAAGCTCCATGGCGAGTCGGACCTGGCCATGGTCAAGGACTTCGCCGCGGGCGACGACACCGCGAAGGACTCGCTGCGCCTGCTGGGCTACCGCTCCGTCGAGACCGACCCCGACATGGTGCTCACGCTGAAGCCCTCGTGGAAGACCTGGGACGACTATCTCGCGAGCCTCACGTCCGGCTACCGCAGCGCGGCCAAGCGCCTCGAGAAGGACTGCACCGCCGCGGGCATCGTGCTGCGCACGGTGACGGCCGCCGAGATGGCCGAACGCCAGCACGACCTCCACGACCTGTACCACCAGGTGCACCAGGCCCAGGGCCTGCGCCTGGCCTCGCTCGCCGAGGGCTACCTGCCGGCGATGGCCGAGGCGCTGGGCGCCGGGCGTTTCGTCTGCCGCGTCGCCGAGCGCGACGGCCGCTGGCTCGGCTTCGTGACCACGGTGCTCGACGGGGACACCGCTGTCGGCTACTACGTGGGCTACGACCGCCCCGCGAACGCCGACGCACCGATCTACCTCGCGCTGCTGCAGTCGACCATCGCCGACGCCATCGGCTTCGGCGCGGCACGCCTGTCGCTCGGCCGCACCGCGCTCGAACCCAAGGCCAAGATGGGGTGCAAGCCGGAGCCGCTCGCCTGCGCGGTGCGGCACCGGGTGTCCGCCCTCAACTGGATCACGACGGCGCTGACCCGCACCGCGTCGCACGACGAGGCGCCCGAGCGCAGCCCCTTCAAGCAATCGGACGCGGCCGCGCCCGCGGGCTGAACCGGCGACAATGGGGGGTCAGCCCCCCACCGATCGCCCCCATGGCCCTGCCCCTCTTCCTCCCCTGCGCCGCCGGCGTCGAACCGCTGCTCGAAGAGGAGATCCAGCGCATCCTGCCCAGCAAGATCCTGTACCCCACGCGGGGCGGGGTCGGGCTGGACGGCGGCCCCATCGAGGTGATGAAGCTCAACCTGCACAGCCGCCTGGCCATGCGGGTGCTGGCCGAGGTGGCCGAGGGGCCGTACCAGAACGAGAACGACCTGTACCGCCTCGCCCGGTCGGTCGACTGGCTGCAGTGGATCACGCCGCAGCACACGCTGCGCGTGGACACCACCGCCACCCACAGCCCGCTCAAGAGCCTGAACTTCGCCGCGCTGCGCATCAAGGACGGCGTGTGCGACATCATGCGCGAGGCCACCGGCGAGCGCCCGAGCGTCGACATCCGCCACCCCGACCTGCCGCTGCACCTGCACGTGGGCACCGAACGCGCGTCGCTCTACGTCGACACGTCCGGCGAGTCCCTCTTCAAGCGCGGCTGGCGCGAGGACAAGGGCGACGCCCCGCTGAAGGAAACCCTCGCCGCCGCGATGCTCGCCGCCGCCGGCTGGCGCGGCACGCCGGAGACCGGCGGCGCGCTGCACGACCCGACCTGCGGCTCCGGCACCATCGCCATCGAGGCTGCGCAGATCGCCTGCGGCATCGCCCCGGGCCTCAAGCGCCGCTTCGCGTTCGAGCGACTGCTGCCGTTCAGCGACGACGAGTCGCGTGCCGAATGGCAGCGCCAGAAGAGCCACGCGCAGGCCCGCATCCACCCGAGCGCGGTGCCCATCTTCGCGAGCGACGTGTCGTTCCGCATGGTCGACTTCGCCCGCCGCAACGCCGAACGCGCCGGCGTGGCCGATGCCATCCAGTTCAACGGCGGCGACGCGCTCGAGCGCCCCGCACCGGACCTGCCCGACGGCCTGCCCGGCACGCTGATGATCAACCCGCCCTACGGCGAACGCATCGAGGTGGCCGGCAAGGCCGCGCGGCCGTCGGCGGAAGATCGCGACACACCCGACGACTTCTTCCCGCGCCTGTCCGCCCACTGGAAGCGTGCGTACACGAAACACCCGGCCGGCTGGACCGCGTGGGTGCTGAGCCCGGACATGAAACTCGCCGGCAGCATGCGGCTTAAGGAGTCGCGCCGGGTGCCGATGTGGAACGGCCCCATCGAGTGCCGCCTGTACCGCTTCGACCTGGTGGCCGGGTCGAACCGCTCCGCCCAGGGTCAGGACGCCGCCAGCCGCGGTCCCAGCCAGAAGTAGAACGCCGCGCCACCGCCCGGCCCCGAGCGGGCCCACACGCGGCCGCCGTGGCGTTCCACCACGCGCTTGACGATGCTCAGGCCCACGCCGTGGCCGTCGAAGGACGTGGCGTGCAGCTGCTGGAACGGCTCGAACAGGCGGTCGGCGGCGTCGGGGTCGAAGCCGATGCCGTTGTCGCGCACGAACATCACGTGGCCACCCCCTTCCGGGTACGCGCCCACGTCCACCTGCGGCGCGCCGGCGCCGCGCGAGAACTTCAGCGCGTTGCCGATCAGGTTCACGTAGACCTGCCGCATCAGGCCCGGGTCGGCCTCGACGGTGGGCAGCGGTGCCACGTGCACGGGCAGCGGCTCGGCGCCGGGGTCGGCCAGGCGCAAGTGGGCCAGCGTCTCCTCGACCACCTCGTTCAGCGGCACCGGGCGGGGTGACAGCTCGGAGTCGTTCACCCGCGCGAGCGCCAGCAGCGAAGCCACCAGGTCGGCCGACGACTCCGCCTGCTCGGTGATGGTGGGCAGCAGGCGCCGCGCGGTCACGGTGTCACCCGCGTCGAGTGCCTCGGTGGCCAGGCGCGACACCCCGGCGATGCCGCCGAGCGGGCCGCGCAGGTCGTGCGAGATGCTGCGGTTGAAGCTCTCGAGCGCGGCGACCATCTCGTGCAGCTCGGCCGTGCGCTGCAGCACCCGCTGCTCCAGCGCCTCGTTGAAGCGGCGCAGCGCCTCCTCGGCGTCGCGGCGCCGCTGGAGTTCGTCGCGCGCCTGCTGCTGCGCCCGCAGCAGCCCGGTGGTGAGCACCGTCATGCCCATCATCGTGGTGGGCACGGCCGCGGCGTACCGCAGCAGCGCCATGTCGAAGAACCCGAGGGCCGCGCCGCCGATCACGGCGGGGTAGCTGATCAGCGCGAGGACCACGAGGCCGTGGCCCCGGCCGGGCTCCTTCCAGCGCGCCCGCAGCGCGAGCGCCGCCTGCGCGACCAGGAACATCGCCAGCACGCCGAACCCGACGATGCGGGTGATCTGCCGCGACAGCACGAGCCCCACCAGCAGCACGCCCAGCGCCACCGCGAACACCCGCATCACCCAGGCGGCCCGCCCCGTCACCTGCACGTAGTCGATCATGCCGAGGGTCATGGACACGGCCGTGAGCACCGCGAGGAACGCCGACAGCGGCTGCGTCACGCCCTGGCGCGGGCGCAGCTGTTCGTCGAAACCGTAGAGCACGGCCAGCATCAGGAAGGCCAGGCCGAAGATCAACGACCAGCGCAGCCGCTGCGCGCGCCACACGACGAGGAACAGCACGGCCAGCGCGGCGCTCGCGAGCGCCGCGCAGAGTCCGTAGATGTCGAAGGCGTGCATGGGAAGGGGGCCGTGCACCGGAGGGGGTCAGGCCGTGAGGCCGCCCAGGCTCCAGATGGCCAGCGCCGCCAGTGGCGCGGTGTCGGCACGCAAGACGCGGGGGCCGAGGCTCGCGGGTTCGAAGCCCGCGCCCCGTGCCGCCTGCTCCTCGGCGGGCGACAGGCCGCCCTCGGGACCGCTCAGCGCCACGACCGCACCGGCGGACACGGCCGGCAGCGGCGGCGACTCGGACGTGCTCAGCACGACGCGGCGGGCGTCCGCCGGCACCGCCTCGCGCAGCCACGCGGCGAGCGTGCGCACCGGCTCGACCACCGGCACGCGCGTGCGCCCGCTCTGCTCGCAGGCGGACACGGCCACGGCCTGCCAGTGTTCGCGCTTCTTCTCGGCCCGCTCGCCCGACAGTCGCAGCACCGACCGCTCGCACATCAGCGGCTGGATGCGTGCCACGCCCAGTTCGGTGGCCTTCTCGACGAGGTCGTCCATGCGTTCGTTGGCCGGCATGCCCACCGCGAGCGTGACGGCCAGCGCCAGCTCGGGGTCGCGGGCCTCGAAGGCGCCGACGGTCACGTCGACCACCTTGCGGCCCATCTCGGCGATCTCCGCCTGCCAGTCCCCCCCGGACCCGTCGAACAGCGTGACGGGGTCACCCGGCTGCAACCGCAGCACCTGGGCATGGCGCGACGCACCGGGCGGGAGGGACAGCGAGGCCCCAGCGGCGAGCGGCAGGTCGACGAAAAAGCGAGGGGGCATGGAAACGAACGGAAACGCGGGAGCAAGGCCCACAGTGTGCCTCAGCCGTTCCCGCGGTGGCGCAGCCGGCGCCACCGCGCCCGCACGCGCCGTGCGAACCTGCGCGCGGCCCGCCATGGGGCGGAGTGTTTCACCCACGCCACCACGCGCGCCTTGGTGCTTCGCCACCACGTCCAGGCCGCCGCGAACCACGGGAAGGTCATCAGCTGCACCTGCAGGAGCAGGAACAGCCGACCGACGATCGCGGTGCCGACCAGCTTGGCGAGCACGATCACGGTGACGCCGAGCGCCGTCTGGCCCACGTGGATCAGCCACAGCGCCACGAGCTTGAGCGGGAACAGGGCGACCGCCGGCACGACGAACAGCACCAGCGCCACCCGGGGGCTCACGCGGCGCACGAGGGCCTCGAGCCGGGCGAACGGTGGCCAGCGCCCGAGGCGGGCCGCCAGCGCGGTCAGCGGGCGCCACCCCCATTCCTCGATGAACAGCACGGCGGCTGCCAGGACCAGCAGCAGCCCGCGCAACGCGCGAAGGAGGAGGCGCAGCAACGGAAACGGTGAGGGTCGCGGGGGCGGCGGTCAGCCGCCGTAGAGCTTGCGGCGCGCCTTGTCGGCCGCGTCCTCGCCCTTGCGCTCGAGGATCTGCTTGAGCACCCGCTCGCCCACGTCCCGCAGCTCCTCGGGGGTGCCGGCCTTTTCCACCGCCAGCGTCAGCGTGAAGCCACGCAGGCCGAGTTCCGACGAAATCAGCTGGGTGAGGGTCTGGGTGAAGTTGGCGTAGTCGGTGGGCTCGGACGGGGCGGCCGCGGCGGCGGGCGCCGGTGCCGCGGCCTTGGCGCCGGACGAAGCCGAGCCGCCCACGGGGGCGATCAGCCCCAGCGCGGACAGCGCGTCGAAGTCCGCCTTGGAGACCCCGGCGATGCTGCCGAGCAGCATCTCCTGGCTCTTCACGCCATCGATCAGCAGCAGCAGGTTGCGCTGCGTGCGCTCTTTCACCAGCGCGCGGGACTGCATTTCCACGCGGCCTGCATCGGTCTTGGACCAGATCATTCCGAACGACTCCCAATCGAACGCGATGCCTTCGCAGGCGGGTACGACCCTGCGGGCACTGCTGTCATCATGGCCTGGGATACAGGCCGCGTTTCCGCGTCGGGTATGGCGGCCGCCGGCCCCGCGGAAGGGGTCGGGCGGCTCGTCTCGGTACTTCTTGTAGTTGTGGATCTACGCCGGCGTGTGCGACTCAGACCTTGTCGCGCAGTTCCCGCCGCAGGATCTTGCCCACCGGAGTCTTCGGCAGATCCGTGCGGAATTCCACCACTTTCGGACGCTTGTAGCCCGTCATGTTGGTCTCGCAATACGCCTTGACGTCGGCTTCGGTGATGGCGGGGTTGCTGCGCACGATGACCAGCTTGACCGCTTCGCCGGCCTTCGCGTCGGGAATGCCCACGGCCGCGCACTCGAGGACGCCCGGCATCTGTGTCACCACGTCTTCCACTTCGTTCGGGTACACGTTGAAGCCGCTGACCAGGATCATGTCCTTCTTGCGGTCGACGATCTTGAAGTGGCCGTTGGCGTCCACGGTGGCGATGTCGCCGGTGCGGAAGAAGCCGTCGGCGGTCATCACCTTGGCGGTCTCGTCGGGGCGCTGCCAGTAGCCGGCCATCACCTGCGGGCCCTTCACGGCCAGCTCGCCCGGGGTGCCCAGGGGCACCTCGTTGCCGTCGTCGTCGAGCAGGCGGATGTCGGTGTCGGGCAGCGGGAAGCCGATGTCGCCGCTGTAGGCGGTGCTGTCGACCGGGTTGCAGCTCACCGTGGGCGAGGTCTCCGACAGGCCGTAGCCTTCGACGATCGGGCAGCCGGTCTTCTCGAGCCACAGCTTCGCGGTGGCGCTCTGCACGGCCATGCCGCCGCCCACCGAGATCACGAGGTTGCTCCAGTCCACCGTGTTGAACTGCGGGTGGTTGGCCATCGCGCCGAACAGCGTGTTGACGGCCGGGAAGCTGTGGAACTTGATGCCCTTCAGCTCCTTGAACACCGCCGGCAGGTCGCGCGGGTTGGGGATCAGCACGTTGCAGTTGCCGGTGCGCATGCCCAGCATCACGCTCGCGGTGAAACCGAAGATGTGATAGATCGGCAGCGCGCAGACGGCCACCACCTGCTCGCCGGCCGGCACCTTCTTCAGCGCGGGCTGGTACCAGGCTTCCGACTGCAGCGTGTTGGCCACGAGGTTGCGGTGCAGCAGCACGGCGCCCTTGCTGACGCCGGTGGTGCCGCCGGTGTACTGCAGCACGGCGATGTCGTCCGGACCCACGGTGGGCGGGCGCAGCGTGCCGCTGCGGCCCTGGGCCACCGCGTCCTTGAACGTGACGTGGCCGGGCAGGTCCCACGCCGGCACCATCTTCTTCACGTTGCGCACGACGTAGTTGACGATCAGGGACATCGGGAAGCCGAGCATGTCGCCCATCGACGCGACGATGACCTTCTTGGTCGGCACGGCCGAGGCCACCTGCTGCAGCGTGGCCGCGAAGTTCTCGAGGATCACGATGCCCTTGGCGCCCGAGTCCTTGAGCTGGTGCTCGAGTTCACGCGGCGTGTAGAGCGGGTTCACGTTCACGAGGACGCAGCCCGCGCGCAGGATGCCGGCCAGGGCCACCGGGTACTGGGGCACGTTGGGCATCATCACGGCGACGCGGTCGCCCTTCACGAAACCCTGCGACTGCAGGTACGCGGCGAACGCACGCGACTGGTCGTCCACCGTCGCGTAGCCGATCGACTTGCGCATGAAGCGGTAGGCCGTGCGGTCGCGGTACTTCTTGAAACTCTCGTCCAGCAGCTGGACGAGCGAGCTGTATTGACCGGCGTCGATGTGCTGCACCACTCCCGCGGGATAGTGCTTCAACCAGGTCTTTTCCATTGGGTGCCCCTTAGCAATATTTCTTAACGTGATTCTGGTCAGAAAGCCGCACGTCCGATCCCCGGGTTTTCACATCTCCCGGACGTGCCTTGTCTCCCCGCAGCGGAATTACTCGATGGCCTTGACCATGTCCTCGACGACCTTCTTCGCGTCGCCGAACACCATCATGGTCTTGTCCATGTAGAACAGCTCGTTGTCCAGGCCGGCATACCCGGCGGCCATCGAACGCTTGTTCACGATGATGGTCTTGGCCTTGTAGGCCTCGAGAATGGGCATGCCGTAGATGGGGCTGCCCTTGGTGTGCGCGGCGGGGTTCACCACGTCGTTGGCACCGAGGATGATGGCGACGTCGGCCTGGCCGAACTCGCCGTTGATGTCTTCCATTTCGAACACCTGGTCGTAAGGCACCTCGGCCTCGGCGAGCAGCACGTTCATGTGGCCCGGCATGCGGCCGGCCACGGGGTGGATCGCGTACTTCACGGTCACGCCCTTCTCGACCAGCTTGGCGGCCAGCTCCTTCACGGCGTGCTGCGCGCGGGCCACGGCCAGGCCGTAGCCGGGCACGATCACCACGGTCTCGGCGTTGCCCATCACGAAGGCCGCGTCGTCGGCGCTGCCGCTCTTGACCGAACGCTGCACCGCGCCGCCGGCCGCGGCCGTGGCGGCCTCGCCGCCGAAGCCGCCCAGGATCACGTTGAAGAACGAGCGGTTCATCGCCTTGCACATGATGTAGCTCAGGATCGCGCCGGACGAACCGACGAGCGAACCCGCGATGATCAGCATGCTGTTGTTCAGCGAGAAGCCGATGCCGGCCGCCGCCCAGCCCGAGTAGCTGTTGAGCATGGACACCACCACCGGCATGTCCGCGCCGCCGATCGGGATGATGATCAGCACGCCCAGCACGAAGGCGATGGCCAGCAGCGCCACGAAGTCGGCGTTGCCCTGGGCCATCGTGTAGCGCGTGATGAAGAAGATCAGGCCGAGGCCCAGCACGAGGTTCAGCAGGTGCTGGCCCTTGAACGAGACCGGGGCGCCCTGGAACAGCCGGAACTTGTACTTGCCCGACAGCTTGCCGAACGCGATCACCGAACCGCTGAAGGTGATGGCGCCGATGGCCGCGCCCAGCGCGAGCTCGAGGCGGTTGCCGAACGGGATGCCCTCGCCCTTCGCGGCGATGTGGAAGGCCCACGGCTCGACGGCCGCGGCCACCGCGATGAACACCGCCGCGAGGCCGATCATGCTGTGCATGAACGCGACCAGCTCGGGCATCTTGGTCATCTCGACGCGCTTGGCCATGACCGTGCCGAGCGTGCCGCCGGCCAGCAGGCCCAGCAGCACCCAGCCGAGGCCGGCGACGGGCGAGGCGCCCAGCTGGCCCGCGATCTTCCAGATCAGCGCGCCGGTGGTGAACACGGCGATCGCCATGCCCACCATGCCGAACACGTTGCCGCGGATCGAGGTGGTGGGATGGCTCAGGCCTTTCAGGGCCTGGATGAAAAAGACGCTGGCGATGAGATACAGCAGCGTGACGAGGTTCATGCTCATTGCGCCGCCCCTTCCTTGGCCGGGGCCTTCTTGTCCTTCTTCTTGAACATCTCGAGCATGCGGCGGGTCACGAGGAACCCGCCGAACACGTTGACCGCGGCCAGGGCCACGGCGAGCACGCCCATCGACTTGCCGAGCCAGGTTTCCGTCAGCGCCGCCGCGAGCATCGCGCCGACGATCACGATGGCCGAGATGGCGTTCGTGACCGCCATGAGCGGTGTGTGCAGGGCGGGTGTGACGGTCCACACCACGTGGTAACCCACGTAGATGGCCAGCACGAAGATGATGAGGTTGGTGATGGTCGGCGAGATCAGTTCCATCCGACGTGCTCCTGGTTGAAGATCAGAACTTGCGAATTTCCTTGATGGCGTTCTGCTCGTCGAGCAGGACCACCTTGGGCTTGTACGTCGCGGCCACGTCTTCCGACATCGTGGCGTAGGTGCAGATGATCAGCAGGTCGCCCACCTGGGCGCGGCGCGCGGCGGCGCCGTTGAGCGAGATGACGCCCGAACCCGGCGGCGCCTTGATGATGTACGTCGAGAACCGCTCGCCGTTGTTGATGTTGTAGAGCTCGATGCGCTCGAACTCCTTCATGTCGGCAGCCTCCAGCAGGGTGCTGTCGATGCCGCACGACCCTTCGTAGTGCAGGTCGGCTTCAGTGACGGTGGCGCGGTGCAGCTTGGCCCGCAGCATGACTCGATTACTCATGACTTCTCTACTGACTCACAAACACAAGAACAAGAATTTCAGGCGCGCTTGACTTCGCCACCCTGCGTCATGAGGCAGGCGGCGACGATGTCGTCGTCCATCGAAACCTGGAACGCACCTTCCTTCGTGAAGACGAGCTTCAGGAAGTCGAGCACGTTGCGCGCGTACAGGGCGCTGGCGTCGGCCGCGACCAGCGCGGGCAGGTTGGTCTCGCCGACCAGCGTGACGCCGTGCTTGACCACGACCTTGTTCGCTTCGGTCAGCGGGCAGTTGCCGCCCTGCGCCGCGGCGAGGTCGACGATCACGGAGCCCGGCTTCATCGCCTTGACCATCTCCTCGGTGACGAGCACCGGCGCGGCACGGCCCGGGATCAGCGCGGTGGTGATGACGATGTCGGCCGCGGCCACGCGCTTGGCGACCTCGACCTTCTGGCGGTCGAGCCAGCTCTGCGGCATGGGCTTCGCGTAGCCGCCCACGCCCTCGGCGGCTTCCTTCTCTTCCGGGGTGTCGTACGACACGTCGATGAACTTCGCGCCCAGCGACTCGACCTGCTCCTTCACGGAGGGGCGCACGTCGCTCGCCTCGATCACGGCGCCCAGGCGCTTGGCCGTCGCGATGGCCTGCAGGCCCGCGACCCCCACGCCGAGGATCACGACCCGCGCGGCCTTCACGGTGCCGGCGGCGGTCATCAGCATCGGAAAGAAGCGCTGGTAGCGGTCGGCCGCGATCATCACGGCCTTGTAGCCGGCGATGTTGGCCTGCGAGCTGAGCACGTCCATGCTCTGCGCGCGCGTGGTGCGGGGCGCGGCCTCGAGCGCGAAGCTCGTGATGCCGGCACCGGCCATGCGGATGAGGTTGTCGCGGTCGAAGGGGTTCAGCATGCCGACGAGCGCGGCGCCGCGGTCCATCAGGCTCAGTTCGGAGTCGACCGGTGCGCGCACCTTCAGCACCAGCTCGGCGCCGAAGGCCCCGGCCTGGTCGGTGATCTCGGCCCCGGCGGCCACGTAGGCCTCGTCGGTGACGCTGGCGGCGACGCCGGCACCGGACTGCACCTTCACGGTGTGGCCCTGGGCTTTCAGCTTCTTCACGGTCTCGGGCGTGACGGCGACACGCGATTCCCCAGCCGCCGTTTCGAGCGGAACCCCAATCAACATGAAAGCCTCCTCAGGCGTGGGCGAACCGGAACTTTCACCCAACTTACAAAGACGAACGGGCCGCAAGCGTAACCGATCGGCGGCGTTACGGGTTTACCCGGAGGCCCGTTTCCCCTAGCATGCCGGCCCATGAACGACCGATGGAAACCCAGCGTGACCGTGGCCGCCGTGATCGAACACGAGGGCCGCTATCTCCTCGTCGAAGAGGAGACGCCCGAAGGCCTGCGGCTCAACAACCCGGCGGGTCACCTCGAGGCCGGCGAGACGCCGGAGCAAGGTGTCGTGCGCGAGGCGCTCGAAGAAACCGCACGCACGTTCGTTCCGGAGTGCGTGGTGGGTCTGTACCTCTCGCGCTTCCAGCGCGCGGCCACCGGCGAGGACGTCACGTACCTGCGGCTCGCGTACGGCGGCACCGCGGGCGAGGCCGACCCCGCGCGAACGCTCGACGAGGGCATCGTGCGCACGCTGTGGATGACCCTCGACGAGGTGCGCGCGAGCCGCGACCGCCATCGCAGCAGCCTTTTGCTGCGGTGCATCGAAGACCACGCCGCGGGCCGGCGCCTGCCGCTCGACACGGTATACGCGGACCCCACCCTCCTCGAGCCCGAGCGCAAGTGAATCGCCCCGCGCGGGCGGCCCGCGCCCGGCTTCCTTAAAATCGCCGCATGGTGAAACAACGTGTCGTGGTGGGCTTGAGTGGTGGCGTGGATTCGGCCGTCAGTGCCCACCTGCTCCAGCAGCAGGGCCACGAGGTGGTCGGCATCTTCATGAAGAACTGGGAGGACGACGACGACAGCGAATACTGCTCGTCGCGCCAGGACTTCCTCGACGCCGCGAGCGTCGCCGACGTGCTCGGCATCGAGATCGAACACGTCAACTTCGCGGCAGACTACAAGGACCGCGTGTTCGCCGACTTCCTGCGCGAATACCAGGCCGGCCGCACGCCGAACCCCGACGTGCTGTGCAACGCCGAGATCAAGTTCAAGGCCTTCCTCGACCACGCGATGCGCCTGGGCGCCGAGAAGATCGCCACGGGCCACTACGCCCGCGTGCGCGAGGTGCCCGGCTCGTTCCAGCTGCTCAAGGGCCTCGACCCGCTGAAGGACCAGAGCTACTTCCTGCACCGCCTGAACCAGGCCCAGCTGTCGAAGACGCTGTTCCCGGTGGGCGAGCTGCCGAAGACCGAGGTGCGCCGCATCGCCGCCGAGATCGGGCTGCCCAACGCGAAGAAGAAGGACTCGACGGGCATCTGCTTCATCGGCGAGCGCCCGTTCCGCGAGTTCCTGAACCGCTACCTCGCGAACAAGCCCGGCCCCATCAAGGACGACCAGGGCCGCAAGATCGGCGAACACGTGGGCCTGAGCTTCTACACGCTCGGCCAGCGCAAGGGCATCGGCATCGGCGGCCTGAAACACGCCAACGCGGCGCCGTGGTTCGTGGCCCGCAAGGACATGGCCGCGAACACGCTGTACGTGGTGCAGGGCCATGAACACCCGTGGCTGCTGTCGCACCGCCTCACGGCCGACGACACGAGCTGGGTGGCCGGCCATGCGCCCACGGGCGGTGCGCTGGCCGCGAAGACCCGCTACCGCCAGGCCGACGCCGCCTGTGCGATCGGTGCGGGTGCGGGCGACACCTTCACGCTCGATTTCCCCGAGGCCCAGTGGGCCGTGACCCCCGGCCAGTCGGCCGTGCTGTACGACGGCGAGGTGTGCCTGGGCGGCGGGGTGATCGCCACGGCCTCGCCCGGCGAGGCCGCCACGCTTCAGCGGGGCTTGGCGAGTTCCATCGTCCAGTAGGTGCCGTACGTGGACCCGGCGGACTTGGCGCAGCTGAGGCCGATCTGGGTGACCGTGGCGCTCATGATGTTGGCGCAGTGCCCGGGGCTCGCCTGCCAGCCGCTCATCACGGCGCTCATGGTGCGCGGGCCCGCGGCGATGTTCTCCGCCACGGAGCTCCACGTGTAGCCGGTGGCGCTGATGCGCTGGTCGAACGTGCGGCCGTCCTGGCTCGTGTGGCTGAAGTAGTTCTTCGTGGCCATGTCGAGGGAGTGCCCGTAGGCCGCCTGCGTCAGCTTGTCGTTCCACGCGAGCGCGGGCACCGCCGGGTAGGTGGTGCTGCCGCACGTGCGGGGCTGCGCCCGGAAGGCGTTGACCTGGGCGAGTGCGTCGGCCTGGAAGTTGGCCACGTCGCAGTTGCCCGTGTACGGGGTCGCCGTGACGGTGTCGCCCGGCGTGGAGGTGTCACCGGTGGAACCGGTGCCGCCCGCGGTGTCGGTGGGGGTTTCGCTGGCCGTCGGGGTGGAGGCCGGCGCGTCGTCGCCACCACCGCCGCAGGCCGCGAGCGCGGCGACGCAGGACAGGGTGGCGACACGGAAGAGAAGGTCGAGCTTGATCATGACGGCCAGACTATCGGGTCGCCTGGCCACTTGCTGCGTGAAAGTGTCACAGCCGGTGAAAACGGTCCCACCATGTCGTGAGGTCTGTCACGTGATCGGGCGCCGTGGTTCAAGGACGCCGCGCCGGGGGCCGATACCCTGCTGAGCGGGCCACGAGCCTGCAGCGCTTTTCCACCCCCTCCCGATGCCCGTGTCCTGCCTGCCCCCTTTTCTGGCCCTCGGCCTGGCCCTGCTGTCCCACGGCATCGCCGGGGCCGCGACCCTGTCCGTGACGGTCAACGACGCCGCCGGCCGGCCGCTGCCCGACGCGGTCGTCATGCTGGAGCCGGTCACCGGCCGCCTGCCGGTCAAGCCGATGACCGCGGTCGAGGTCGGGCAGTCCGCCCGGCAGTTCACGCCGGCCGTGACCGTGGTCACGGTGGGCACCCCGGTGAACTTCCCGAACCACGACACGGTTCGTCACCACGTCTACTCGTTCTCGCCGGCCAAGACCTTCGAACTCAAGCTGTACGCGGGCGTGCCCGCCACACCGGTCGTGTTCGACAAGCCCGGCGTGGCCGTGCTGGGCTGCAACATCCACGACCAGATGGCCGCGTGGATCGTCGTCGTCGACACGCCGCACTTCGCACGCACGACCGCCGGCCCCGCGCAGCTGGCCGGCATCCCGCCGGGCAACTACCGGCTGAAGGCCTGGCACCCCTCGCTGCCGGCCGACATGGCGCCCCAGGCCACGATGGTGACCGTCGGCGCCGACGACCAGGCGGCCACCATGCGCCTCGCGACCCGGGTCACGCCATGAACCGGTCCGAACCCCTGATGCAGGCCCTGAAGGGCATGACGCGGCGTTCGCTGGGCGTGCGCATCGTGCTGCTGTTCCTCGGGCTGCTGCTCGCGGTGCAGGCGGTGAGCTTCATCGCCATCCGCGCCACCATCGACCGCAACGCCCGCACGTCGATCGCCGGCTCGCTCGTCGCCGGCGACCACCTGCTGCACCGCCTGCTCGACCAGAACGCGCAGAAGCTGACCCAGGGCGCGAGCCTGCTCGCGGCCGACTACGGGTTCCGCTCCGCGCTCGCGAGCCACGACAACGACACCATCGCCTCGGTGCTCGCCAACCACGGCGACCGCATCGGCGCCACCGTCTCCGCACTGCTCGACACCGGCTTCGCGCTGCGCGCCGCCGCGCAGCCCGGCCTCGAGGAACTGCAGCCCGCCATCTACCGCCTGGCCGAACGCGCCGCGAGCGCGAAGCCCGCCAGCGAGATCGTCGTGCTGGGCCGCCGCCCGTTCCAGCTGGTGCTGGTGCCGATGCGCGCGCCGGTTGTCGTGGGCTGGGTGCTGATGGGCTTCCCGATCGACCGCCCGTTGATGGACGACATGCGCGACCTCTCGTCGCTGCACGTCAGCCTGCAGGTGCGCGACCACACCAAGGGCGAGTGGCGCACCGCCGTCTCGACGCTGCCGCCCGAGGCCGTGCCCGCGCTCGAGGCCCACGTCGCCGACACGCCGCTGCAGCTGCCCGACGGCGAATACAGCAGCCGCCAGGTGACGCTGGCCCAGGGATCGACCGGCGAGGTGACCGCGCTGCTGATGCGTTCGGTGGACGAGGCCGTGGCCCCGTACCGCCGGCTGCAACTCGGCCTGGCCGCGCTGACGCTCCTCGGTGTCGTCGTGTTCGCGGTGGGCAGCGTGCTGACCGCGCGGCGTGTCACGACCCCCATCCGCCGCCTCGCCGCGGCGGCCGAACGCCTCGGCGCCGGCGACTACACGACCCCGCTGTCGGGCCGCCACCGCGCCGACGAGATCGGCGAGCTGGCCCAGTCCTTCGAGCGCATGCGCGTGAACATCGCGGACCAGCAGCAGGAAATCCTGAAGCTCGCGTACTGGGACACCCTCACCGGCCTGCCCAACCGCGTGCGCTTCCGCAACGCGGTGACCGAAGCCACCGAGGCCGCACGCACCGCGGGCCGTTCGGTCGCGGTCGTGATGCTGGACCTCGACCGCTTCAAGCACGTCAACGACGTGCTGGGCTACCGCTTCGGCGACCTGATGCTCAAGGGCGTGGCCGAACGCCTCGTGCAGCAGGCCGTGCGCGGCGGGGACCTGGTGGCCCGCCTCGACGGCGACGAGTTCGCCGTGCTGCTGGCCGACCTCGACCCCGCCAACGATCAGGCGCTCGCGCAGGCCGTGGCGCAGCGCATCAACCAGGCGATGGACCGCAGCCTCACGCTGGAGGACCAGGCCGTCGACATCAGCGCGAGCATCGGCGTCGCACTGTGGCCGCACCACGCGGCCGACACCGACACGCTGCTGAGCCGCGCCGAAGTCGCGATGTACTCGGCCAAGCGCCGCCGCGACGGCCCGACCCTCTACGACGCGAAGCTCGATGCGTCGAGCAGCCAGACGCTGTCGCTCCTCACCGAGCTGCGCCACGCCGTGGACCACGGTGAACTGCGCCTGTACCTGCAGCCGAAGCTGGGCCTCGACACCGCGCGTGTGGTGGGCGCCGAGGCGCTGATGCGCTGGCAGCACCCGCAGCGCGGCCTCGTGCCGCCGATGGAGTTCATCCCGTTCGCCGAACAGACCGGCTTCGTGCGCGTGCTCACGATGTGGATCTTCGAGCAGGCCGCCCGCGAGTGGAAGCGCCTGCACGACAACGGCCTGCAGCTGACGCTGTCGGTCAACCTGTCCACCCGGGACCTGCTCGACCAGGAGCTGCCGCAGAAGTTCGAGGCCCTGCTGATCCGCCACACGGTGCCCGCCGAGGCCTTCTGCCTCGAGATCACCGAAAGCGCGATCATGGACGACCCCGAGCGCGCCCTCGGCACGCTCGAGCGCCTGAACGGCCTCGGCTTCCGCCTGTCGATCGACGACTTCGGCACGGGCTACTCGTCGCTCGCCTACCTGAAGCGGCTGCCGGTCGACGAACTGAAGATCGACAAGTCGTTCGTGCTCAGCATGGAACGCGACCTCGACGACGCCCGCATCGTGCGCTCGACCATCGACCTCGCCCACGGCCTCGGCCTCACGGTGGTGGCCGAAGGCGTGGAGAACGCGCAGGCCTGGGAACTGCTGCGCGCGCTGCACTGCGACGAGGCCCAGGGCTTCCACATGAGCCGCCCGCTGCCGGCCGACGAGTTCCTGCGCTGGTCGATGCTGTGGACGGCCCGTCACGCCCAGCCCGCGCTGCCCGCCGGCAGCGGCTCCGACATCACGGTGACGCTGCACTGACGGACGCACGCGCAGGCAGGAAACGCGCCCTGCTGCTACGCTCGGGGGCATGTCCCTCCGTTCGCTGCTGACCCGCGCCGCCCTCGGCGCCCTGCTGGCCGCCCCGGCGCTGGCTGCGCCGCCGCCCTTCGAGGACTCCATCGCCCAGCGCGTCCAGGCCTGCACCGGCTGCCACGGCGACCAGGGCCGCGCCGGCCCCGACGGCTTCTACCCGCGCCTCGCGGGCAAGCCGGCCGGCTACCTGCACCATCAGCTGCTGAACTTCCGCGACGGGCGGCGGCACTACCCGCTGATGACCCACCTGGTGGCGCCGCTGACCGACACCTACCTGCTCGAGATGGCGACGTACTTCTCCCAGCTCGACGTGCCCTACCCGCCTCCGGCCGGCCAGCCGCCCGCGGACGTGGTGGCCCGCGGCGAGTCGCTCGTCTACCGCGGCGACCCGATGCGCGACGTGCCGGCCTGCGTGTCCTGCCACGGCGAACGCCTGACGGGCGTGGCCCCGGCCATCCCGGGCCTGCTGGGCCTGCCGCGCGACTACCTCAACGCCCAGTTCGGCGCCTGGCGCACCGGCAAGCGCCGCGCCCACGGACCCGACTGCATGTTCGAGGTCGCCAAGCGCCTCGACCTCACCGACATCAACGCGGTGTCGTCCTGGCTGGCCTCGCGCCCGGTGCCCGTGCCGGCGAAGGCCGACACCTCGTTGCCGAAGCCGCTGCCGATGCCCTGCGGCGGCGTGCCGCAGGAGGCGGCGAAATGATCCGCCGCATCGGCCTCGTGCTGCTGGCCCTCGCGCTGCTGCTCGCCGCGGCGGTGATGTGGCTCAACTCGCGGGGCGAAGACCCCATCCCCGCCGGCGCCGCCCCCACGCAGGGCACGCCCGAGCAGGTGGCCCGCGGCCGCTACCTCGCCACCGCGGGCAACTGCCAGGGTTGCCACACGGTACCCGGCGGTGACGCCTACGCCGGCGGGCGGGCCATCGACACGCCGTTCGGCGCCGTCTTCTCGTCGAACCTCACGCCCGACCCCGACACCGGCATCGGCACCTGGTCGGCCGACCACCTGTGGCGTGCGCTGCACCATGGCCGCTCGGCCGACGGGCGCATGCTGTACCCAGCCTTCCCGTACCCGAACTACACGCACGTCACCCGCGAGGACTCGGACGCGATCTACGCGTACCTGCGCACCCTCGCGCCGGTGCGGCGCGCGAACACGGCCCACACCGTCGGCTTCCCGTACAACACGCGCCCCGCGCTCGCGGTGTGGCGCGCGCTGTTCTTCTCGCCGGGCGGCAGCCTGGCCGACGCGTCGCAGAGCGCCGACTGGAACCGCGGGGCCTACCTCGTGCAGGGCCTCGGGCACTGCAACGCGTGCCACTCCGCGCGCAACCTGCTCGGCGGCACCACCGGCGTGCTGGACCTGAGCGGCGGGCTGATCCCGATGCAGAACTGGTACGCCCCGTCGCTCGCGTCACCCGACGAGGCCGGCGTGGCCGACTGGGAGGTCGCCGAGATCGTGGCCCTGCTGCGCGATGGCGTCTCGCCCCGCGCCACGGTGATCGGCCCGATGGCCGAGGTGGTGCAGAACAGCACCCAGCACCTGGCCGCGGCCGACCTGCAGGCGATGGCCACGTACCTGAAGGCCCTGCCGCAACGCCCCCGCGAGCCGGCGCCACCCGCCAGCGCGGCGAGTGCGGCCAGCGCCCCCGCGGCCATGCGCCTGAACACCCGCGGCCGCGAGGTGTACGAACTGCATTGCGCGCAATGCCATGGCGTGGAGGGCCAGGGGGTGCCGGGCGCCTACCCCGCGCTCGCGAAGAACCGGGCCGTCACGATGGACCCGCCCGCCAACCTCGTGCGCGCCGTGCTGCTGGGCGGCTATGCACCGGCCACGGCCGGCAACCCGCGGCCGTACGGCATGCCGCCGTTCGCCACGGTGCTCGACGAGAACGACGTGGCGGCGGTGCTGACGTACGTGCGCACGCATTTCGGGAACGAGGGGACGGCGGTGACGGCGCTCGAGGTGCACCGGTACCGGACGCACGACTGACGCGCCGTCGTCCCGGCGAACGCCGGGATCCACCGCGGCCGGAGCGCGCCGACGGGCAGTGGGCCCCGATGTTCATCGGGGTGACCTCTTCTTCAGCCCGCCAGCACGTCGTACCGCCGCACGATGTACGACACCTGGTACAGCAGGTTCGCCACCGCGAACGCGAGGTGGAAGCGCACGTCCTTCACGACGGCCGCCACGCCGCACAGCCCGAGGTACACGGTCAGGCGGATCGGGAACTCGAGGCCCATCGCGGCGACGTACTCGGCGCCCTTGAGCCGCGTGTCGAGCGCATCGACCACGAAGCCCATCGCCAGCAGCCCGAAGAACCACCGCCGGCGCGACAGGAAGTAGTCGCGGTAGCCCGCGTACTCGGCGAGGTCGGTGGGGAACAGCAACGCGCACAGCAGGAAGTTCACCACCGCGTAGTACAGCACCAGCAGGTAGACCTCGAAGCGCCAGCCCTGCACCCGAGCGAGTTCGTACTCCCACCACCAGAAGTGCAGCAGCAGGAGCAACGTGGAGGCCACCCACAGCAGGTGGATGGCATCGGGCTTCAGGCGACCCGGGTGCTGCACGAAGCCCGCGACACCCGTCAGCAGCCGGGCCATGCCCAGGCTGACGACCATGCCGAGCACCACGCGCACGTGGACGAAGACGTTGGGGTCCGCGGCGTGGGCGTCCATCTCAGAAGCCGGCCTCGAGCACGAGTTGGGGTCCCTTGTAGGTCAGCTCGAGCCGGCCGCGCCAGCCGGCGTCGTCGGCGTCGAGCCGGTAGTCGGTGAGGCGGTAGCCCGCGCCGAGGCTGACGTTGGGGCTCACGCGGTACATCACGTTGCCCTGCAGGTTGAAGAGGCGCCCGCGGTAGTGGTCGAACTTCAGGTAGAACAGGTCGGCCCGCCCCGACAGCAGCCACTGCGGCGACACGAGCCACGTGCCGAACGCGCCCACGGTGGGCAGCGGCACGGTCTCGTCGCGCCGGTCCTTCTGCACCGCGAGCAGGCTGCCGTTGAAGGACCCGAGCCCTTCGAAGGCCGCCCGGAACGTGGTCACGTGCAGCCCGCCGATCACCCCAGCCTCGGCGTCGGGCTCGCGCAGGAACGCGTAGCCCACGCCGGCGCGGTACACCTTCGTGTCGAACTCGCTGGTGATCTCGACCTGGGCCGGGTACGTGATCTCGTCGATGACGATGTCGCGGTCGATCAGGTGTTGGCGCGTGCCGCGCGTGAGCTCGAAGTACTCGAACTCGAAACGCCATCGTTCGGCCCAGCGTGCGCCGATCAGCAGCGCGCCCACGGTCTTGCTGTCGTCGAGGCCCAGGTCCCGCTCGAAGTCGATGGTGCTGCCCGGGCCGCGGCTCGAATCGACCCGCAGGTGGGAGTCGATGGCCGGCCGGTAGGCGCCCAGCTGCACCCAGGCGCTGCGGTCCAGTTCATTGGCCCGTCCCACTTGCGGGAGCACGAAGACCGTGGCCAGCAGCGCCGCCGCCCTCGCGGAAAGTTCGATCATGTCCGGCTCCTCGTCACGGCTGCCCCAGGTACAGGTACACCGCGTTGGCTCCGTCTCCCCCCCGGCCGAACGCCCCGTAGATGGGGCCGAGCGGCGTGTCCATCGAGGCGTAGATCGAGAAGCCCCGGCGTGTGAACGCATCGCCTCCCTTGGAGACACTGTCACCGATGCGGCCCAGCTCGGCCGACGCCCCGATGAATGTCCCCGACAGGAAGCCAGGCAATGAGAGCCGGTAGTTGTAGACGAGGCGGCCGAACGCCAGTTCGCGCCCGAGGAACTGGCCGGTGGCATAGCCCGACAGGCGCAGGAACCCACCCAGGCTGTAGAGCTCGTGCACCGGCAGGTCCTCGTCGCCCAGCGCCTTCGCGGTGCGCAGTCCCACCTGCAGCGAATGCCGCCCGACAGCCTGCGCGGCGTTGACGTTCGCTGAGAACTTCGTGTACGTCTCGTCGGCTCCGAACTCAGGCCGCGAAGCGAACAGCCGCACCTCGCCCTGCCAGCCCTGTGTGGGGAATCGGAGGCTGTCGAGGGAGTCGAAGCGAAGCCGCGCGAGCACCCCACCCGTCTCCTGCGGCGGCTGCAGCAGGTCCGGCGGCACCAGGCCGGTGTCGGGCAGCATCTTGACGTGGCCGCGGGTGAGGCCCACGCGGAATTCGGCGCTGCGGCCGATGGGCGTGCCGAGGTCGAGCCCCACCCCGCCGTACTGGACGCGGTACTGCCCGATGCGTTGGCCTTCGCCCTCGCTGCTTCCGTCGCTGTTGTCGTAGAGGTCGAACGGGTCGCGCGTGAACTCGGCGCGCGCCGCGACGAACAGGCGCTGCGCCGAAGTCAGCGGCTGGTACCACTCGGTGGCGATGCGGTCCGAGTGGCCGATCTGCACGTCGTTGCGCCATTCGGCGCCGAGGTGGTTCAGCCACGTCGCCCGGTGGCTGGCGGCGAGGTTGAAGAACGAGTTGCCCTTCAGGTCGCTCGACAGCCCGAGGCCGAAGCGCAGGTACTGCGGCCCCCACGACTTCTCGGTCACCTCGGCCGTGAGCACGTGGCCCGTGCCGGGCTCCTCGGTCACGGTGTAGGCCACGCCTTCGAAATCGCCGCGGGCGTAGATGCGCTTGATGTCGGCGTCGGCCCGCTTCACGTCGAACGCGTCGCCCGCCTTCGTGTGCATGGACGCCCGGACCACCTCGGGGTTCACGCGTTCGGTGCCTTTCACGCGCACCTCGGCGACGGTGAACTGCGCCTGGACGCCGGACCGCACCGTGCTCGCGCGCCAGGCCGCATACCGCGGCTCGTCGATGGCGTAGCGCATCAGATCGGGCGTGGCCAGGCGCGCAGCGGCTTCGCCCGCTGCCGCGGCCTCGCTCAGCCGATCGAAGTCGGCGGTGGTGACGGTGCCGAGGTCGGGAACCAGCAGGATGTCGTCCGGGCCGATCTCGCGCACCGATTTCGCGACGTTGGTGTTCGTCAGGATGCGCGTCATCTGGTCCGACACGGACAGCAGCGACTTGATCTCCTCGCGCTTGAGCAGCGGCGTGCCGATGTTGACCGCGATGATGACCTCGGCTCCCATGGCCCGCGCGACGTCGACCGGCAGGTTGCGGCTGGGCCCGCCGTCGACCAGCAGGCGGCCGTCGAGCTCGACCGGCTCGATCACGGCGGGGATGGCCATGCTGGCCCGGATCGCCTGCGCGAGGTTGCCGCGCGACAGCACCACCATCTCGGACGTGGCGAGGTCGGTGGCGATCGCGCGGAACGGGATGGGCAGGCGGTCGAAGTCGTCGGTGCGCTGGCGGTGCGTGAGGCGGCGCAGCACCGCCTCGAGCGACACGCCGGCCACCGCGCCCTTCGGCAGCGCCAGCGAGCCGTTCTGGATGCCCACCTCGGGGCCGATGTAGTTGACCGAGTCGTGGATCTTGCTGTTGAGCGGCACCTCGGAGCGGTCGACGTCGTGCAGCAGCACCGATGTGCTGAGCCCTTTCATCTCCTTCTCGATCTCGGAGAGCGGCATGCCCGTGGCGTACGCCGCGGCCACGATGGCGCCGGCGCTCGTGCCGACGATGACGTCGACCGGCACGTTGAGTTCCTCGAGCACCTTGAGCACCCCGATGTGCGCACCACCGCGGGCGCCGCCGCCGGACAGCACGAGGCCGACCTTCGGGTGGGCCTCGTCGTCGGCGCGCGCCGCCGTCACGCCGCCCAGCGCACCCACCGCACACACCGCCGCCGCGATGCGCTGCATCCAGCCCATGCTTGACCTCGTCTTGTTGTACGGAGCTCGGAGGCTCCCCCACTCATCCGTCAGGCCGTGACTGCGCCTTCCGCATTGTCGTGCCTGATCCAGTCGCACTGGTTCGGATTCAGCCGGGTGCACAGCTGCATGCCGGCGTGGTGTTCGAAGATCTCGGCGACCCATTCGACGAACACGCGCACCTTCGGCGACAGGTGGCGGTTCGAAGGGTAAACCACGTGGAAGGGGGTCGGGTCGGACATCCATTCGCCCAGCACGATTTCGAGCGCCCCGCACTCGAGGTACTGGTTGAACACGTGGGTGGGCAGCCGCCCGACGCCCAGGCCCGCGAGGCAGGCGTCGACGTAGGCGTTGGTGTCGTTGAGGGTCAGCGGACTCGACACGGGCAGCGTCACCCGGTGGCCGTCGCGCGAGAAGTCCCAGTCGAACAGGTGGCCGGACCGCTGCCCGAAGTAGTTCAGGCAGACGTGGTCCCTCAGGTCCTGCGGGTGCTGCGGGCGGCCGTGCTTCGCGAGGTAGGCGGTGGTGGCGCAGGTGACCACGTGCATCGTGCCCACGCGCCGGGCGATCATCGACTGGTCCTCGATCTCGCCGCCGCGCAGCGCGCAGTCGACCCCGTCGCTCAGCAGGTTCAGCGGGCCGTCGCTGCAGCCCAGCTCCAGCTGGATGTCGGGGTAGCGCTCGAAGAAGGTGTGCAGCGACGGGATCAGCAGCCGGCTGGCCACGGCCGTGGCCACGTCCACCCGCAGCCGCCCGCGCGGGTTCGCTTGGCGGGACGAGAACGACTCCTCCGCGTCACGGATGTCCTCCAGGATGCGCACGCAGCGCTCGTAGTAGGCCGCCCCGTCGGCCGTGACCGACACCCGCCGCGTGGTGCGGTGCAGCAGCCGCACCTTCAGGTGGGCTTCCAGCTCGGAGACGCTCGCCGACAGCGTGGCCTTCGGCGTGCCGAGCAACTCGGCCGCCTTGGTGAAACCGCCGGTGTCGACCACCCCGACGAAGGCGCGCATGGCTTTGATCGTGTCCATTGTCCGGATTCCTGAACAGTGCTTCTCGAAAAAGACACTTTATCTCAACCGGTCGGACAAATAAAGTTCTGCTGCGCCGCACAAGTGCCGGCGCGCCCATTTTTCCTCCGTGTTTACCAGTAGTCCATGACTTCCCCCACTTCCGACCCGGGATCCCTGCCTCGCGGCCAAGCGGACGAAACGTTCGAGTGGCCGGGTGCGAGCGGCCGCCTGACGCTGCGCCTCTACACCCCCGGGCCGAAGAAGTCCGAGGCGCTGCTCGTGTTCTTCCCGCCGGGCGGGTTCGTGGAGGCCGACCTGGACGCCGCCGACGACTGCCTGAAGTCGTTCGCCGAGCTGTGCCAGGTGACGATCCTCTCGCCGAGCTACGCCGTGGCGCCCGAGCACCCCTTCCCCGCCGCGATCGAGGACACCCACGCCGTGCTCAAGCTCGCCGGCTCCCGCGGCAGCCGGCTGCGCGGCTGGACGGGGCGGCACCTGGTCGTGGGCGGCATCGAGGCCGGCGGCAACCTCGCTGCCGTCTCGACGCTGATGGCCCGCGACCGCCTCGGCCCGAAGGTGGCCGGCCAGGTGCTGCTGATGCCGATGCTCGACCCGAGCATGCGCGAGGGCCGCGACTCCCCATACGCCCCGGTGCCGCAGGCGCTCACGGATGCCTTCCGCGACTACCTGCCCCGCGCCGCCGACCGCGTGCACCCGTACGCCTGCCCGCTCGAATCGAGCCGGTTGGCGGGGCTGCCGCCCGCCCTGTTCGTCTACGCCGACGGCGATCCGCTGTCGGCAGGCGCCGTCGCCTACGCCGACAAGCTCGAACGCGCCGGCGTCGCCGTGCAGCGCACGGTGCTGCCGGCCAGCGCCCTCGCGAACGTCGAGGAGCGTTGCGAGGCCGCCGGCAGCGATCCCTGTTGCGAGGCGGTCAAGACCTTCCTCGCCCCCTTCACCGTTCCGGCACGGTCCCATCCGTCGAAGTCCGTTGCATCCGTCCTCCACAAGAAAACACCCGAGGTTCCCCATGACTGACCGCCCCATTTCCCTTGCCCTGACCATCACCTCCCTCGCACTCGCATCGGCCGGCATGCTCACCCTCGGCGCGTGCTCGAAGGGCATCGACGCCCAGGCGCAGACGGCGCCTCCGCCGCCGCCCGTCAGCGTCGCTGCCGTCGTCGCGAAGAAGGTCACCGAGCTGAACGAGTTCTCCGGCCGCATCGAGGCGGTGGAATCGGCCCAGATCCGCGCCCGCGTGCGCGGCACGGTCGAGGCCATCCACTTCAAGCCCGGCTCGATGGTGAAGAAGGGCGACCTGCTCTTCACGATCGACCCGCGTGCGTACCACGCCGAAGCGCTGCGCGGCGAGGCCTCGGCCGCCGCCGCCGCGGCGAGGGCCGAACTGGCCCGCACCGAACTCGAACGCTCGAAGCGACTGCTGGCCGACAACGCCATCGCGCAGAAGGACTACGACGAACGCGCGGCGAACGCCCGCCAGCTCGACGCGGCCGCCCGCGCCGAACAGGCGGCCCTCGCCTCGGCCAAGCTCAACGTCGAGTACTCGTCGGTGCGCGCCCCGTTCAGCGGCCGCATCGGCAAGGCCGAGGTCACCATCGGCAACCTGGTGGACGGCAACATCGTGCTGACCTCGCTCGTGTCGGTGGACCCGGTCTACGTGGCCTTCGACGGCGACGAGACCACCTACCTCGCCCTCGGCCCGGCCGCCCGCGGCGGCGCCGAGGCGGTGAAGGTGCGCCTGGGCCTCGCCAACGAGACCGGCTTCCCGCGCGAAGGCCGCCTCGACTTCGTGGACAACCGCATCGACCCGACGTCGAGCAGCGTGCGCATGCGCGCCGTGGTGGACAACAAGAACGGCACGCTGACCCCGGGGCTGTTCGCCCGGGTGCAGATCGGCGCCGAGGCGAACAGCACGGCCGCGGTGCTCATCAACGACACGGCCGTCGGCACCGACCAGAACCGCAAGTACGTCTACGTGCTGGGCGAAGGCAACAAGGCCGAGTACCGCGTGGTCGAGCTCGGCCAGGCGATCGACGGCCTGCGCGTGGCCCGCACCGGCCTGAAGCCGGGCGACAAGATCGTCGTCAACGGCCTGCAGCGCGTGCGCCCGGGCGCCCCCGTCACCCCGCAGGAGGTGCCGATGGCGGCCCCGGCCGCGTCGGGCGTGACCGTCGCGTCCGCCAAGTAAGAAGACAAGACAAGAAGACCCCTCATGAACTTCTCCAGATTCTTCGTGGACCGGCCGATCTTCGCGGCCGTGCTGTCCATCCTCATCTTCCTCGGCGGGCTGATCGCGATCTTCAAGCTGCCGATCTCGGAGTACCCCGAGGTCGTGCCGCCGTCGGTCGTGGTCAGCACCCGCTTCCCCGGCGCGAACCCCACCGTGATCGCGCAGACCGTCGCCGCGCCGCTCGAAGAGGCGATCAACGGCGTCGAGGACATGCTCTACATGTCGTCGCAGGCCACCGGTGACGGCGGCATGAACCTGACCGTCACGTTCAAGGTCGGCACGAACGTCGAGCAGGCCGAGACGCAGGTGCAGAACCGCGTGCAGCGCGCGCTGCCGCGCCTGCCCGAGGAAGTGCGCCAGGTCGGTGTCACCACCGTCAAGAGCTCGCCCAACATCACGATGGTGGTGCACCTGATCTCGCCGAACTCCACGTACGACGAGACCTACCTGCGCAACTACATCGTGCTGAACGTGCGCGACCGCATGAGCCGCATCCAGGGCATGGGCCAGGTCCAGGTGTTCGGCGCCGGCGACTACTCGATGCGCGTGTGGCTCGACCCGCAGAAGGTCGCCGCGCGCGGCCTGACCGCGCCCGACGTCGTGCGCGCCATCCGCGAGCAGAACGTGCAGGTGGCCGCCGGTGTCGTGGGCGCCGCGCCCGCGAAGGACGCGCCGTTCCAGCTGTCCGTCAACTCGCAGGGCCGCCTGAGCACCGAGCAGGAGTTCGGCGACATCATCATCAAGACCGGCACCGAGACCGGCGGCGTCGTGCGGCTGCGCGACGTGGCCCGCCTCGAGCTGGGCTCGCAGCAGTACTCGCTGCGTTCGCTGCTCGACAACAAGCCGGCCGTGGCCATGGGCCTGTTCCAGGCCCCGCAGTCGAACGCGCTGCAGCTGTCGACCGACGTGCGCGCGCTGATGGAGGAACTGAAGAAGGACTTCCCGCAGGACGTCGACTACGCCATCGTCTACGACCCCACGCAGTTCGTGCGTGACTCGATCAGCGCCGTGATCCACACGCTGCTCGAAGCGGTGGCCCTCGTGGTCATCGTCGTGATCGTGTTCCTGCAGACCTGGCGTGCGTCCATCATCCCGCTGCTGGCGGTGCCCGTCTCGGTCATCGGCACGTTCGCCGTGCTGCTCGCGATGGGCTTCTCGATCAACACGCTGTCGCTGTTCGGGCTCGTGCTCGCGATCGGCATCGTGGTGGACGACGCGATCGTGGTGGTGGAAAACGTGGAGCGGAACATCGCGAACGGGTTGAACCCGCGTGAAGCGACGATCCAGGCCATGAAGGAAGTGTCCGGCCCGATCATCGCGATCGCCCTCGTGCTGTGCGCCGTGTTCGTGCCCATCGCCTTCGTGTCGGGCCTGACCGGCCAGTTCTACCGCCAGTTCGCGCTGACCATCGCCATCTCGACGGTGATCTCGGCCTTCAACTCGCTGACGCTGTCGCCGGCCCTGGCCGCCGCGCTGCTCAAGCCGCACGGTGCGCCGAAGGACAAGCTCTCGAAGGCGATGGACTGGGCGCTGGGCGGCTTCTTCAAGCGCTTCAACCGCTTCTTCGACCGCGCCTCGCACCGCTACCAGGGCGGCGTGGGCCAGGTGCTGACGCACAAGACCGTCACCCTCGCCGTGTACGCCGTGCTGGTGGTGCTGGCCGTCGTGATGTTCCGCGTCGTGCCGTCGGGCTTCGTGCCGGCGCAGGACAAGCAGTACCTCGTAGGCTTCGCGCAGCTGCCCGACGCGGCCTCGCTCGACCGCACCGAAGACGTGATCCGCCGCATGACCGACGTGGCCAAGAGCGTGCCGGGCGTGAAGAACGCCGTCGCGTTCCCGGGCCTGTCGATCCACGGCTTCATGAACGCGCCGAACTCGGGCATCGTGTTCTACACGCTCGACGACTTCTCCAAGCGCAAGGGCCCCGGCCTGAGCAGCGGCGAGATCGCCGGACAGGTGAACCAGAAGCTCGGCGCGATCCAGGACGCCTTCATCATGGTGTTCCCGCCCCCGCCGGTGGACGGCCTCGGCACGATCGGCGGCTTCAAGCTGTACGTGGAAGACCGCGGCAACCTCGGCCAGGACGAGCTCTACAAGGCCGTGCAGGCCCTGCAGATGAAGGCCTGGCAGACGCCGGAACTCGCGGGTGTGTTCTCGGGCTACCAGATCAACGTGCCGCAGCTCGACGCGAAGGTCGACCGCACGAAGGCCAAGCAGCTCGGCGTGCCGCTGTCGGACATCTTCGACACGATGCAGATCAACCTCGGTTCGCTGTACGTGAACGACTTCAACAAGTTCGGCCGCACCTACCAGGTGATCGCGCAGGCGGACGCACCGTTCCGGTCCGACGCCGCGTCGATCGGCCAGTTCAAGGTGCGCACCGCCACCAACGAGATGGTGCCGCTCGGCAGCCTGATGAACGTCACGAGCACCTACGGCCCGGACCGCGTGGAGCGCTACAACTCGTTCATGGCGGCCGACTTCAACGGCGGCCCGGCCCCGGGCGTGTCGTCCGGCCAGGCGCAGGCCATCATGGAGAAGATCGCCGCCGAGACGCTGCCCCGTGGCATCAACATCGAGTGGACCGACCTCACGTACCAGGAGATCCTGGCCGGCAACACGATGGTGCTCGTGTTCCCGCTGTGCGTGCTGCTCGTGTTCCTCGTGCTGGCCGCCCAGTACGAGAGCTGGACCCTGCCGCTCGCGGTGATCCTGATCGTGCCGGCGTCGATCCTGTTCGCCCTGCTGGGCGTGTGGCTGACGAAGGGTGACAACAACATCTTCACGCAGATCGCGCTGTTCGTGCTGGTGGGGCTGTCCGCGAAGAACGCGATCCTGATCGTCGAGTTCGCCCGCGACCTGGAACACCAGGGCAAGGGCATCGTGGAAGCCGCGCTCGAGGCCTGCCACCTGCGCCTGCGCCCGATCCTGATGACGTCCTTCGCGTTCATCATGGGTGTGCTGCCGCTGGTGTTCTCGTCGGGTGCGGGTTCGGAGATGCGGCACGCGATGGGCGTGGCGGTGTTCGCCGGCATGCTCGGCGTCACGCTGTTCGGCCTGTTCCTGACCCCCGTGTTCTATGTGCTGCTGCGCAAGCTGGCGGTCCGCCTGGAGCGCAACCGCGCCCCGGCGGCCGGCACCGCGCCGCACGTGATCGAGGCCTGAGGAGCCTGATGATGACTTTCCTGAACGTTTCCCTGCTGACCCCGCTGGCCGCCGCGCTGATCCTGGCCGGCTGCTCGCTGGCCCCGGCCGTGCCCGAGCCCGACCTGGCCGTGCCCTCGGCCTACAAGGAGAACCCGGTGCCGGACATCCCGGCCGCCCAGGGCCTGTGGAAGCCGGCCGCCCCCTCCGAAGCCGTCTCGCGCGGCGAGTGGTGGACGGTGTTCGGCGATGCGCGCCTCGACGCCCTCGAGGCGCAGGCCGCCCAGGCGAGCCCCACGCTCGCCTACGCCGCCAGCCGCGTGAAGGCCGCCCGCGCGCAGCTGCGCGTGAGCGAGGCCGACCGCATCCCGCAGGTGGGCCTGCAGGCCGGCGGGCGCCGCGCCCGCTCGGCGCCGGCCACGCAGGGCCTGCCCGACGGCACGCCCATGTCGCCCGGCACGCTGTGGCAGGCCGGTGTCGGCGTGAGCTACGAGGTGGACCTGTTCCAGCGCGTCGAGAACACCATCAACGCGTCGAAGGCCGACGCGGCCGCAGTCGAGGCCAGCTACCGCTCGGTGCTGCTCGCGCTGCAGGGCGACGTGGCGCTGACCTACTACGCGCTGCGCACGGCCGACGCCAACATCGCCCAGCTCGACTCCACAGTGAAGCTGCGCGACGAGACGGCCCGCCTGATCGACAAGCGCTTCCAGGCCGGCGACGTGGCCGAGATCGACGTGGCGCGTTCGCGTTCGGAGCTCGCCACGGTGCAGGCCGAGGCGGCCCAGCTGCGCGGGCAGCGGGCGCGCCTCGAGCACAGCCTCGCGCTGCTGCTGGGCGAGGCCCCGTCGAGCTTCCGCTTCGAGGCGGCCCCGCTCGCCGACACGGCGGCGCTGCCGGTCGTGCCGGCCGGCCTGCCGTCGGCGCTGCTGGAACGCCGTCCCGACGTGGCCGCGGCGCAGCTGAGCATGCAGGCGGCCACCGCCCGCGTGGGCGCGGCGAAGTCGGCCATCTTCCCGTCGCTCGCGCTCACCGGCAACGCCGGCTTCGCCTCGAGCGAACTGGAAGACCTGTTCAAGCGCAGCGCACGCGAGTGGCTCGTGAGCGCGGTGTTCTCGCTGCCCATCATCGACGGCGGGCGGAACAAGGCCGCGGTCAAGTTCGCCGAGGCCCAGCTCGACGGCGCCGTCGCGACGTACCGCGACGCGGTGCTGCAGGCCTTCGCCGACGTGGAGGGCAACCTCGCGGGGCTGCGCAGCGCGCGCGAACAGGTGGCCTACATCGACAACGCGGTGGGCTCGGCCCGCCGCGCGGCCGAACTCGCCGACAAGCGCTACCGCGCGGGGGAAGACAGCTACTTCGAGCTGATGGACGCCCAGCGGAACCTGCTCACGGTGCAGCGGCAGGCGGTGCAGCTGCGCGGGCTGCAGGCGGCGAACACGGTGGGGTTGATCCGGTCGCTGGGTGGGGGATGGGACGCGCCTTGACCGGATGGATGGTCACCCCGGCGAAAGCCGGGGCCCACAGCCGTCAAGGCTCGCAGGTGAACGGTGGATCCCGGCGTTCGCCGGGATGACGCCTCAGAGGAAGCGCCCGAACCAGATCGACGCGATCATCGCCGCGCCGAGCGTCAGCAGCCACGCCTGGATCGGCGCCGGCTCCGTCCGCGGCCGCTGCATCACGTGACGGTGGTTCAGGAACAAGGCGAGCGAAGCGCCCCCGGACAGCACGAACACCAGCGCCAGCGTCAAACCGACGATGGAACCGTTGTGGAAGGCGGAGATGCCCATCACCATCTGCCCCATCAGCAGGCCGGTGGCGGCGCAGGCCAGGGACTTGGGAGACACGAAAAGGGGCGTGGCGGGGGACTTGCTCATGGGGGACTCGCTGTGAAGGCTCCAATCTAACGGCCGCGCCCGATCCCGGTTGACCGGAAAACGTGCGGTTCCTGACGCCAGTTCCGGCTTTCGAATCCGCCGCCGTCCGACAGCGCGGGAGGGCGGCCCCGCGGATACTCCCGGTCACATGCCCAACTCGGACGACAACGACCTGGTGGTGGCCCGGCCCCAGGGGCTGTACTGCCCGCCGGGCGACTTCTACATCGATCCGTGGCAGCCGGTGTCGCACGCGCTGATCACCCACGCCCACGGCGACCACCTGCGACCGGGCCACGGCCACTACCTCGCGGCCGCGCCGGGCGCCGGCGTGCTGCGCGCCCGGGTCGGCGACGTGCCGCTGCAGGCGCTGCCCTACGGCGAGCGCATCACCCACCGCGGCGTGACCGTCTCGTTCCACCCGGCCGGCCACGTGCTCGGCTCCGCACAGGTCCGCCTGGAGCATGCCGGGCGAACCTGGGTCGTCTCCGGCGACTACAAGACCGGCCCCGACCCCACCTGCCCGCCGTTCGAGCCGGTGCGCTGCGACACCTTCATCACCGAATCCACCTTCGGCCTGCCGGTGTTCCGCTGGAAACCGCAGCAGGCCGTGTTCTCGGAGATCGACGCCTGGTGGCGCGCGAACGCCGCCGCCGGCCGGACCTCGGTGCTGTACGCCTACTCGTTCGGCAAGGCCCAGCGGGTGCTGGCCGGCATCGACCCGTCCACCGGGCCCATCGTGGTCCACGGGGCCATGACCGCACTGAACGACGCGTACCGCCAGGCCGGCGTCGCGCTGCCCCCCACCCGCCTCGTCTCCGAGACCGACCCGGCCGACCTGAAGCAGGCGCTGGTGATGGCCCCGCCGTCCGCCCAGGGCAGTCCCTGGCTCAAGCGCTTCGGCGACTTCAGCGACGCGTTCGCCTCCGGCTGGATGCAGCTGCGCGGCACCCGGCGGCGCCGGGGCCTCGACCGCGGTTTCGTGCTGTCCGACCACGCCGACTGGCCCGGGCTGCTGGAGGCCGTGGCCGCCACCGGGGCGCCGCGGGTGATCGTCACGCACGGCTACGTCGACCCGCTCGTGCGGTACTTCGCCGAACAGGGCCTCGACGCCGGGGCCTTCCGCACCGAGTACGGCGACGAGGCCGCGGGGGATCCGGAGGCGGCCGCATGAAGGCCTTCGCCGAGCTGTTCACCGAACTCGACGCCACCACGTCGACGAAGGCCAAGACCGAGGCGCTGGAGGCCTACTTCCGCAAGGCGCCCGCCGCCGACGCTGCGTGGGCGCTGTACGTGCTGGCCGGCGGCAAGCCGCGCCAGACCGTGCCCACCGCCCTGATCCGGTCCACCGCTCGCGAGATGGCCGGCCTCCCGGAGTGGCTGTTCGACGAAAGCTACGACGTGGTGGGCGACCTCGCCGAAACGGTGGCCCACATCCTGCCGCCCGCCGCGCGGGCGGTGGAGACCCCGCTGCACGTGTGGATGCAGGAACGCCTCATCGCGTTGCGCGGCCAGCCGCCCGAGGTCGTGGCCGCCGCGCTGCGCGGCTGGTGGGACGAACTCGACACCGCCGGCCGCTTCCTGCTGACGAAGCTGATCGGCGGCGGCTTCCGCGTGGGCGTGGCGCGCAACCTCGTGGTGCGCGCCCTGGCCCAGGCCGCCGGGCTCGACGCCAAGGTGCTCGCGCAGCGCATGATGGGCTACACCGACAAGCAGCACACGCCCTCGGCCGCCGCGTTCACCGCGCTCACCGACCCGGAGCACGTCGCCACCGTCAGCGGCCAGCCCTACCCGTTCTACCTCGCCCACCCGCTGCAGGCCGACGTGGCCACGCTCGGCGACCGTGCCGACTGGCTCGTCGAATGGAAGTGGGACGGCATCCGCGCGCAGTTCGTCCGCCGCGGCGGCGAGGCCTGGCTGTGGTCGCGCGGCGAGGACCTGCTCAACGGCCGCTTCCCCGAGATCGACGCGGCCCACGGCCAGCTGCCCGACCACACCGTGCTCGACGGCGAGATCGTCGTGTGGCGCGACGGCCGCGTGATGCCGTTCGCCCAGCTGCAGCAGCGCATCGGGCGCAAGAACGTCACGAAGAAGATCCTCGCCGACCTGCCCGTGGCCTTCCTCGCCTACGACGTGCTCGAACACGCGGGCGAGGACCTGCGGCCGCTGCCGCAGTGGCAGCGGCGCGAGCGCCTGGAGTCGATCGTTCCGGACGAGGCCCCGTTGAAGCTGTCACCGCTCGTCGGCGCCCCCGACTGGCCCTCGCTCGCAGCCCTGCGGGAGGAGTCCCGCCAGCGCGGCGTGGAGGGGTTCATGCTGAAGCATCGCGACGGCCGCTACGGCACCGGCCGCACGAAGGACGCGGGCGTGTGGTGGAAATGGAAGGTGGACCCGTACACGGTCGACGCGGTGCTGATCTACGCGCAGAGCGGCCACGGCCGCCGCGCGAACCTCTACACCGACTACACCTTCGCGGTGTGGGACGGCGACGCGGCCGACCCGGAGCACCCGCGCCGCCTCGTGCCGTTCGCGAAAGCCTACTCGGGCCTCACCGACGAGGAGATGCACCTCGTGGACCAGCGCATCCGCCAGACCACCACCGAGAAGTTCGGCCCGGTGCGCAGCGTCACCCCCACGCTCGTCGTCGAACTCGGCTTCGAGGGGCTGCAGCGTTCGCCCCGCCACAAGTCCGGCATCGCCGTGCGCTTCCCGCGGATGCTGCGGCTGCGCTGGGACAAACCGGTCGACGAGGCCGACACCCTCGCGACACTGCGGGCACTGATCCCCGAACCATGACACCGCTGCAGCAGGTCGAGGCCTGGGTCGCCGCCCGCGGCTGGACGCCCTTCCCGTTCCAGCGCACGGTGTGGCGGGCGGTGCGCGCGGGCGAAAGCGGCCTGCTGCACGCCACCACCGGGGCGGGCAAGACGTATGCGGTGTGGCTCGGGGCGCTGGCGGCGCTGCAGCGGCGTTCACCGCCGCGTCAGGCGCCCCCGCTCACCGTGCTGTGGCTCACGCCGATGCGCGCGCTGGCCGCCGACACGCTCGCCGCGCTGAAGGCCGCCGCCGAGGGCATCGCCCCCGCCTGGACGCTCGACGCCCGCACCGGCGACACCGGCAGCGCGGCCCGCGCCCGCCAGGCGCAGCGCCTGCCCACCGCGCTCGTCACCACGCCCGAAAGCCTGAGCCTGCTGCTGACCGCCCCTGACGCCCGCGAGCGCCTGGGCCAGGTCGCGATGGTGGTGGTGGACGAGTGGCACGAGCTGGTGGGCAACAAGCGCGGCGTGCAAGTGCAGCTCGCGCTCGCGCGCCTGCGCGCGTGGAACCCGGCGCTGCGTGTGTGGGGGCTGTCTGCGACGCTCGGCAACCTGGAGGAAGCCCGCGACGTGCTGACCGGACCCACGGGCCGCATCGTGCAGGGCCACGTGCCCAAGCCGCTCGCCATCGACACGCTGATCCCGGGCGAGGTGCAGCGCTTCCCGTGGGCCGGCCACCTCGGCTTGTCGATGCTGCCGGCCGTCGTCGAGGAGATCGAGTCCAGCCGCAGCCTGCTCGCGTTCACGAACACCCGCTCGCAGGCCGAGCTCTGGTACCAGGCGCTGATCGAGGTGCGCCCCGACTGGGCCGGGGTCATCGCGCTGCATCACGGCTCGCTCGACCGCTCGGTGCGCGAATGGGTCGAGGCCGGGCTCAAGAACGGCACGCTGAAGGCCGTGGTCGCCACGTCGAGCCTCGACCTCGGCGTGGACTTCTCGCCTGTCGAACGGGTGCTGCAGATCGGTTCGGCCAAGGGCGTGGCGCGACTGATGCAGCGGGCCGGCCGCTCGGGCCACGCCCCGGGCCAGACCTCGCGCATCACGCTCGTGCCCACGCACAGCATCGAACTGCTCGAGGCCGCGGCCGCGCGCCGTGCCGTGAAGCAGGGCCACGTCGAACCGCGGCACAGCCCCGACAAGCCGTTCGACGTGCTCGTGCAGCACGTCGTGACGGTCGCGCTCGGCGGCGGTTTCGACGCCGACGCGCTGCTCGCCGAGGTGCGCACCGCGTGGGCCTACCGCACCCTCGCCGACGACGAATGGCAGTGGGTGCTGGACTTCGCCGGGCGGGGCGGCCCGTCGCTCACGGCCTACCCCGACTACCAGCGCATCCACCTGGGCGACGACGGCCTGTACCGCGTGACCGAACCGCAGCTCGCGCGGCGCCACCGCATGGCCATCGGCACCATCGTCAGCGACGCGAACCTGAAGGTGTCGTTCCTGCGCGGCCCCGTGCTGGGCACCATCGAGGAAGGGTTCATCGCGCGGCTGAAGGCGGGCGACTGTTTCCTGTTCGGCGGCCGACTGCTCGAACTGGTCCGCGTGCACGACATGACCGCCTTCGTGCGCCTCGCGAAGGGCCGGCGCCCCGCGGTGCCGCGCTGGAACGGCGGCAAGATGCCGATGTCGTCGGAGCTGGCCGCCGCGATGCTGGAGGAGATGGCCGAGGCCGCGCCGCGCCTCGACCGTGGCGCGGTCTCCCCCGAGATCGCCGCGCTGCGTCCGCTGCTCGCCGTGCAGCAGCGGGCCTCGGCGCTGCCGGTGCCCGGCGCCGTGCTCGTCGAGCACCTCGTCTCGCGCGAAGGCCATCACCTCTACGTCTACCCGTTCGCCGGCCGGCAGGTGCACCTCGCGCTCGGCACGCTGTGGGCGTGGCGGTACGCGCGGGCCGTGCCGCGGCAGGTGTCGGTGTCCTTCAACGACTACGGGCTGGAGCTGCTCAGCGACGAACCGCTCGACCCCGACGTGCTGCCCACGCTGCTCGACACCGGCGGCCTGCTCGACGACGTGCTGCACAGCATCAACGCGGCCGAACTGTCGATGCGCCGCTTCCGGGAGATCGCCCGTGTGTCGGGCCTCGTGTTCCCGGGCTTCCCCGGTGCCAACAAGAGCGCGAAGCAGCTGCAGGCGTCGAGCAGCCTGTTCTTCGAGGTGTTCCGCAAGCACGATCCCGGCAACCTGCTGCTGACGCAGGCCGAACGCGAGGTGCTGCGCCAGGAGTACGAGATCGACCGGCTCGCCGCCACGCTGGACGACCTGCGCACCCGGCGGTGGGACGTGTTCCGCATCGCGCGGGTCACGCCCTTCGCGATGCCGCTGCTCGTCGAACGCTTCCGCGAACGCCTCTCCACCCGCGACCTGCAGGACCGTCTGCAGCGCCTGCTCGCCGAACTGAACGCCGATGCCGGACCACCCTGACCACGTGCTGAACCTGCCGCCGACGCAGGTGCGCCTGATGCCCGAGCGCGCGGTGTTCGAACCCGCGAGCGGCACGCTGTTCGTCGCCGACGTGCACCTCGGCAAGGCCGCGGTGTTCCGCGCGCGGGGCATCCCGGTGCCCCAGGGCACCAGCACCGAGACGCTCGACCGGCTCGCGGCCGCCGTGGCCCGCAGCGGCGCGACGCGGCTCGTGGTGCTCGGCGATTTCCTGCATGCGAAGGAGAGCCAGTCGGCCTCGACGCTGGCCGCGCTGGCCGCGTGGCGCGACGCCCATCCCCACCTGGACTGCGCCGTCGTCGAAGGCAACCACGACCGCCACGCGGGGCAGGTGCAGGCCGCGTTCGGCTTCCACACGCTCGATGGGCCCTGGGTGTCGGGCGCGCTGCGCGGCGTGCACGACCCGGACGAGGCCTCGGTGCCGGGGCTGTGGACGCTGGCCGGCCACGTGCACCCGGTGGTGCGGCTGCGCGGCCGCCACGACACGCTGCGCGTGCCCTGCTTCTGGTTGAACGACCGCGTGCTGACGCTGCCCGCGTTCGGCGCGTTCACCGGTGGCTTCGAGCCCGCGCTCGGCGTCGCGGACCAGGTGTTCGTGGTGGGCGACCGTGTGTCGCCCCTGCCCCGTCAGACGCCCAGGTAGCGGTGCCAGAGCGACTCGTCGGCCGCGAGCGCCGGCGATGCACCCTGCCACACCACGCGCCCGCGTTCGACGATCGTGTGGTGGTCGGCGAGGCCCACGAGCCGCTGCACGTACTTGTCGACGACGAGGATCGCCTGCCCCTCGGCGCGCAGCGCCGCGAGGCACCGCCAGATCTCCTCGCGCACGAGCGGCGCGAGGCCTTCGGTGGCCTCGTCCAGCACCAGCAGGTGCGGGTTCGTCATCAGCGCGCGGCCGATCGCGAGCATCTGCTGCTCGCCGCCCGAGAGCTGGTTGCCGCGGTGGTCCGCCCGTTCCTGCAGGCGCGGGAACAGCGCGTGGACGCGCGCCAGCGTCCACGGGTCGCGGCGCCCCGTGCGGTTGGCAGCGAAGGCCACGAGGTTCTCGTGCACCGACAGGTTCGGGAAGATGCGCCGCCCCTCGGGCACGAGCGCGAGGCCCAGCCGCGCGATGCGGTCGGGCGCGAGGCCGTCGATGCGCTCGCCGCGGAAACGCACCGACCCCGCGCGCGCGGGCATGAGGCCGGCGAGCGTGCGGATCGTCGTCGTCTTGCCCATGCCGTTGCGGCCCAGCAGCGTGGCCACCTCGCCCGCGCCGATGCGCAGGTCGATGCCGAACAGCACCTGGCTCGGGCCGTAGGCGGACTCGAGCCCCTGGATCTCGAGCAACACATCACTCATGCAATCTCGTCCCCGAGGTAGGCCCGCCGCACGCCCGGATGCGCGCGGATCTCGTCGGGCGTCCCGCACGCGATGACCCGCCCCGACACGAGCGTCGAGATGCGGTCGGCGAGCTGGAACACCACGTCCATGTCGTGCTCGACGAGCACGAGGGTCAGGCCGCCGCCGCGCAGCGACTGCAGCAGCGCCAGCAGCCGCGCGGTCTCGTCCGGGCCCATGCCGGCCATGGGTTCGTCGAGCAGCAGCAGCTTCGGGTTCGTCGCGAGCGCGAGGCCCACCTCGAGCTGCCGCTGTTCGCCGTGCGAGAGTTCGTTCGCGAGGCGCCCGAGCCTGGCCGCGAGGCCCACGCGTTCGGCCACGGCAGCGGCCTCGTCGTAGCGGGCGCGTTCGGACCGCGCGGGGCGCCAGAAGCGCAGGCTGCCGCCGGAGCGCGCCTGCACCGCGAGTGCGAGGTTGTCGAGCACGGGCAGGCGGCCGAACACGTTGGTGATCTGGTACGACCGCGCCAGACCGGCGTGCACACGCTTCGCCATCGCCTGCGCGGTGACGTCGGCCCCGTCGAACACGATGCGGCCTGCGTCCGGTGCGAGGCTGCCGGCGATCTGGTGGATCAGCGTGGTCTTGCCCGCCCCGTTGGGGCCGATCAGCGCATGCACTTCACCAGCCCGCACGTCGAGCGTCGCGCCGTCGGTGGCCGCGAGGCCGCCGAAGCGCTTCACGAGGCCGTCGACGTGGAGGATCGTCGCGCTCATCGGCGCCTCCGGAAGCTCATCACGCCGTTGGGGGCCAGCAGCACCACGGCGAGCAGCACGAGGCCCAGCACGAACTTCCAGTGCGTCGTGTGGCCCGACAGCAGTTCCTCCAGCAACAGGAAGATCGCCGCCCCCGCGAGGCCGCCGTAGAGGTGGCCCACGCCACCGAGGATCACCATCATCAGCAGCAGCCCCGACTGGTGCCAGTCGAGCAGCGACGGGCTCACGAAGCCGCTCTGGTTCACGAGCAGCACACCCGCCACGCCGGCCAGCGCCCCCGCCAGCACGAACGCCACGAGGCGGTACCGGAAGACGGGGAAGCCGATGGCGGCCATGCGCGCCTCGTTCTCCCGCAGCCCCTGCAGCACGTGGCCGAAGCGGGCGTTGAGCAGGCGCTGCACGAACAGGAACGCGAGCGCGAAGACGGCGAGCGTGAGCAGGTAGAACGACCGCTCGTCGCCGAGGTCGACGGCCTCCGCGACGAACGACTTCGACATCAGCGACAGGCCGTCCTCGCCGCCGTAGGCCTTCAGCGAGGTCATCACGTAGTACAGCATCTGCGCGAACGCGAGCGTGATCATGATGAAGTAGACGCCCCGCGTGCGCAGGCTGATGGCGCCGATGGCCGCGGCCAGCAGCGCGCTCGCGGCCACCGCGGCCGGCCAGGCGATCCACGCGCTGGCGATGCCGTCCTGCATCAGGATGGCCACGGTGTAGGCGCCGGCCCCCACGAAGGCCGCGTGGCCGAAGCTCACGAGGCCGCCGAAGCCGAGCACGAGGTTCAGGCTCGTGGCGGCGAGGCCGAAGATCAGGATGCGGGTGGCTAGCGCGAGGTAGAACGCCTGGCCCGCGGCCTGCAGTCCCCACGGCAACACCACGAGGGCGGCCAGCAGCACCAGCGCCGGGACCTTGCGCAGACGGTGGTCGAGCGGGGAAGACGAGACGGGATCAGCCATGCGCGGGGAACAGGCCTTGCGGCTTCCAGAAGAGCACGGCCGCCATCAGCACGTAGATGAGGATGGACGCCAGCGCGGGCGCCACGTCGGAGGCCGCGGCCGGTCCGGCGAGCCGCTCCAGCAGCGGCGGCAGCAGCGCGCGGGCGGCGGTGTCGATCACGCCGATCAGCAGCGCGCCGATGAATGCGCCGCGCACCGAGCCGATGCCGCCGATCACGATGACCACGAACGCGAGGATCAGGATGTTCTCGCCCATGCCCACCTGCACCGCGAGCAGCGGCCCGAGCATGCCGCCCGCCACCGCACACAGCGCGGCGCCCAGGCCGAACACGGCGGTGAACAGGCGCCGCACGTTCACGCCCATCGCCAGCGCCATCTCGCGGTCGGACGCCCCGGCGCGCACCTGCATGCCCAGCCGCGTGCGCGTGACGAGCCCCCACAGGCCCGCGGCCACGAGCAGGCCGGTCGCGATCACGAGCAGGCGGAAGGCCGGGTACGAGAAGCCGGGCAGCAGCTCGACCGGGCCCGACAGCGCGGGCGGCGGGTTGAGCGTCATCGGCTGCGAGCCCCAGATCCAGCGCACGCCCTCGTTGCACATCAGCAGGATCGCGAAGGTGCCGAGCACCTGCGAGAGGTGGTCACGTTCGTAGAGGCGGCGCAGCACCGTGGTCTCGAGCAGCACGCCGAAGAGCGCGGTGCCCGCCACGCCCGCCGCGAGGCCGAGCCAGAACGACCCCGACGCGAGGCTCGCCGCCGCGATCAGGTACGCCCCGACCATGTAGAGCGACCCGTGCGCGAGGTTGATCATGTCCATGATGCCGAACACGAGCGTGAGCCCCGCCGCGAGCAGGAACAGCATCAGGCCGAACTGCAGCCCGTTGAGCGACTGCTCGAGGACGAGGATGCCCGTCACGACGGCATCTTGCAGGTGCTGGCGTACGCGTCGGCGTGGGCCTTGAACACGGTGCCGAGGGTGCGGTTCGTCACGCGGCCCTGCGCATCCTTCGTGATCACGCGCAGGTAGTAGTCCTGCACCGGGTGGTGGTTCGTGTTGAACTTGAACGCGCCGCGCACCGAGTCGAACTTCGCGGCCTCGAGCGCGCGGCGCACGGCCTTCTTGTCGTCGAGCTTGCCCTTGGTGTCGCGCACGGCGGCGTCCATCAGGCGCGCGGCATCGTAGCCCTGCGCCGCGTACAGCGTGGGCAGGCGGCCGTATTCCTTCTGGAAGTCGGCCACGAAACGCTTGTTCGCCGCGTTGTCGAGGTCGTGCGCCCACTGCGACGTGTTGAACATGCCGAGCATGGGTTCACCCACCGCGCGGATCACGTCCTCGTCGGCCGAGAAGCCGGGGCCGAAGAGGGTCATCTCCTTCGACAGGCCCGCGCCCACGAACTGCTTGATGAAGTTGATGCCGAGGCCGCCCGGCAGGAAGATGTAGACGGCGTCGGGCTTGGCCGCGCGCATCTTCGAGACCTCGCTGCCGTAGTCGAGCTGGTTCAGCGGCGTGTACGTCTCCGACACCACCTCGCCCTTGAAGTAGCGCTTGAAGCCGGCCAGCGCGTCCTTGCCCGCCGGGTAGTTCGGGGCGAGCAGGGCCACGCGCTTGAAGCCCTTGTCCGTGACCGTCTTGCCCATCGCCTCGTGCTGGTTGTCGTTCTGGTACGCGACGTTGAAGTAGTACGGGTTGCACTGCGGGCCCGCGAGCTGCGACGGGCCGGCGTTGGCGCTGATGTAGAACGTGTTCGACTGGAACACCGGCGGCGCCACGGCCAGCAGCAGGTTCGAGAACACGATGCCGGTCATGAAGTCGACCTTGTCGCGCTTGACGAGGCGCTCGGCGCTCTGGCGCGCGACCTCGGGGTTCTGCTGGTCGTCGACCACCACCACCTCGGCCGGCAGGCCGCCCAGCTTGCCGCCGGCGTGCTTGACCGCGAGCTGGAAACCATCGCGGATGTCGATGCCGAGGCCCGAGCCCGGACCCGAGAGCGTGCTGAGCAGCCCCACCTTCACCGCGTCCGCTGCATGCGCCGCACCCGCCACGGCGAGCGACGCCGCCAGAGCCACCACACGCACCGAGGTCCACTTCATGGCCGATCCTTTGTCTGTGTCGAGTCGAAGGCGCCCGGACCGTCCGGGCGATGGGGCTGGATTTTCCCCGATGTCTGGAATGTTTCCATGTCGCATCCGCTCAGGGAGAGCGTGACATATGTCGCTGCATCGACCCCGCGCGGGTGACAGACGGCACCCCATGAACCCGGGGGTCTGTGAAACGATACGGGTTTGTCCTCGATGGCCACGGCGCTCGCCGGATGGCCGACGGTGTCTGGAGTACCCCCCTTGAAGTTCCCCCTCTCCGGCCTGCTGGCCGCCGCTGCATTGGCCCTGTCCGTGTCCGTGCCCGTTTCCGCCCAGATCGTGGTCGGCCAGACCTCGGGCTTCTCCGGCCCCGTCGCCGCCTCCGTGAAGGAACTGACCGAAGGCGCGCGCCTCTACTTCGACGCGGTGAACGCCGCGGGCGGCGTGAACGGCCAGAAGATCGAGCTGATCAGCCTCGACGACAAGTTCGACCCGAAGGTCGCCGCCGAGAACGCACGCCAGCTGGTGACCGAGAAGAACGTGATCGCGCTGTTCCTCACGCGCGGCACGCCGCACACCGAGGCCATCCTGCCGCTGCTGGCGCAGCACAAGGTGCCGCTCGTGGCCCCGAGCACGGGCGCGATGGTGCTGCACAAGCCCGTCAACCCGTACGTCTTCAACGTGCGCGCCACGTACCAGCGCGAAGCCGAACGCGCCGTGCGCCACCTGAGCCTGATCGGCCAGGACCGCATCGCCATCCTGCAGGTGGACGACTCGTTCGGCAACGACGTGGCCGCGGGGGCCGACGCCGGCTTCGAGGGCGTGGGAAAGAAGCCCGTCGTCAAGCTCGCGTTCGACCGCGCGAAGCCGGACTTCTCGCAGGCCGCGCCGGCCATCGTGAAGGCCGACGCGCAGTCCGTGCTGATCATCGGCTCGGCCAACGCCGTGGTCGATGCCACCAAGGCCCTGCGCGCGCTCGGTTCGCGCGCCACCATCGTCACCGTGTCGAACAACGCGTCCACCGGCTTCATCAAGCAGATGGGCCCGCTCGGCCACGGCACCATCGTCACGCAGGTGTTCCCGTACGAGCGCTCGATGTCCGCGCCCATCGTGAAGGAAGCCGCCGACCTCGCCCGCGCGAAGGGCATGGACGGCGTCTCGCCGGCCCACATGGAAGGCTTCAGCGCCGCGAAGGTGCTGGTCGAGGGCCTCAAGCGCACGAACGGCAAGTTCACCCGCCAGGCCCTGACCAGCGCGCTCAACACGATGCAGAAGGTCGACCTGGGTGGCATGGAGCTGAGCTTCAGCGCGAACGACCACACGGGGCTGGTCTACACGGACATGTCCATCATCAGCGAGGACGGGAAGTTCCGGCGCTGAACGGCGCCGAGGCATGCCCGCGGTGGGCCCCGGCGTTCGCTGGGGTGACCGCGGTGGTGGCATGCCGTCATCCCGGCGAACGCCGGGATCCACCGCGGGCAGGTGGACCCGGCGCGTTCAGCGCGCCTTCAACCACTCCCGCGGCGACACCCCCACCTTCTGCGCGAACACCCGCGACAGCGCCGCCGCGCTCGCATAGCCCAGGTCCCCCGCGAGCTGCTTGATCGACGCCCCCTTGCGCAGCTCCGCCTGCGCGATGGCGAGGCGCCAGTGCGCGAGGTAGTCCGCCGGGGTTTCGCCCACGTGGGCCTTGAAGGTGGCCGCGAACACGCTGCGCGACAGCCCCGCCTCGCGCGCCATCGATTCGAGCGACCACGCGTCGCCCGGCCGCTCGTGCATCGCCACCAGCGCCCGCGCGAGAGCCGGGTGCGACAGCCCCGACAGCAGCCCGAGCGGCACCTCGCCCTCGGCCGGGTGGTCCAGCAGCCACCGCAGCAACTGCAGCAGCAGCACCTCGAACAGCCGGTCGGCCAGCAGCCGCTGGCCGCAGCGCACGCGCGTGGTCTCGGCGAACAGCAGCGCGAGCGTGTGGTCGATGCCCTCGACCTTCGCCAGCGGCAGCACCACCACCGGCGGCAGTGCCCGCGCGAGCGGATGCGACGCGCCGCCGTCGAACGCGAGCGTGGCGCACGTGAAGTCGTTGTCTTCCTCGGGCGGGTTGTGGAAGGTGTGGGCGAGCGGGCGCGGGTAGAACAGCACGCTCGGCTCGGTGACCTCGATGCGCCGGGGTGCCGACGGGTCGTCGCCGTGCGTGACCACCATCTCGCCGCGGCGGATCACGTGCAGGAAGCCGATGCCCGGGCGCTCGGCGTAGTGCGTGACCCCGCACAGCGGCCCGGCGTGGAACAGGTGCGCGCGGACGCGGAAGCGCTCCAGCAGGGCCGAGAGGCGGTCCACCGGGTCGGCGGGGGCGGCAGGTCGATCGGACATGTTTTCAGGACGTTTCGATACCCATCGTATCGCATCCCGCCCAACACTGTGAACCGTGCGCTGTTGCACGACTTCCAGGAGCAACCACCATGTCCCGCCTCCCCCTCGTCCAGAACCCCACCCACGCCGGCACCCGCGACACGCTCGACCGCATCCAGCGGGCCTTCGGCGCCACGCCCAACATGTTCCGCGCCGTGGCCAACTCGCCGGCCGCGCTCGCGAGCATGTGGGGTTCGTTCGGCGCGCTGTCCACCGGCACGCTGGGCGCGGCCATCGGCGAACGCATCGCGATCGCGGTGGCCAACCGCAACGCGTGCGAGTACTGCCTCGCCGCCCACACCGCGATCGGCGGCAAGGCCGGCGTGAACGCCGCCGAGCTGGCGTCGGCGCGCGACGGCGTGTCGGCCGACCCGAAGGCCGAGGCCGCGATGCGTTTCGCACTGCGCCTCGTCGACGGCCGCGGCCAGGTGAGCGATGCCGACTTCGCCGAACTGCGCGCCGCCGGCTTTACCGATGCGGAGGTTGTCGAGGTCATTGCCCACGTCGCACTGAACCTGTTCACGAACTATGTGAACATCGCGTTCGACGTTCCTGTCGACTTCCCCGCCGTGCCGCTCCAGCGCGCGGCCTGACCACGATGAAACAGTGTCTGGTGTTGCGCCACGTGGCGTTCGAGGACCTCGGCGTGTTCGCCGGGCCCCTCGCCGAGCGTGGCTTCTCGTTCGACGTCCGGCAGGCCGGCGTCGACAGGGTGTCCGATGCCGAATGGCGCGACGCCGACCTCGCGGTCGTGCTCGGGGGCCCGATCGGGGCCTACGAGACCGACCGGTACCCGTGGCTCGACCACTACACCGCCCAGCTGGGCGGGCGCCTGGCGGCCGGCCGCCCCACGGTCGGCGTGTGCCTCGGCGCGCAGCTGATCGCGGCGGCGCTCGGCCAGCGCGTGTACCCGGGCACGGCCAAGGAGATCGGCTGGGCGCCGGTCGAGCTGTCCGAGGCCGGGCGTGCCGGGCCGCTGGCCGCGCTCGACGGCAAGCCGGTGCTGCACTGGCACGGCGACACCTTCGACCTGCCCGAGGGCGCCACGCGGCTCGCGTCCACGGCCATCACGCCGAACCAGGCCTTCGCCATCGGCGACACGGTGCTCGGCCTGCAGTTCCACCCCGAGATCGACCCGCAGCGGATCGAGACCTGGCTGATCGGCCACACGGCCGAACTGGCCGGCGCCGGCATGGACCTCGCCTCGCTGCGGGCCGACACGCTGCGCCACGGCGAAGCCGCCGCGGCCGCCGGGCGGGCGCTCCTCACGGCCTGGCTGGACCGGACATTTCCTACCCGCGGCTGAGCGGACGTCCGGAGGGCAAGGCCGCCCGGCGGGCGTGCAATGGAGGTTTCCACCCCCAAGGAGGAACCTCATGCACCACCGTCTTCATCATCACGTGCTCAAGCCCCTCGCGGTCGCGCTGGCCGCGCTGCTGGGCCTGGCCGTCGCGACGAGCGTGGCCGCGGCCGGCACCGAATCGGCCGAGGCCGAGATCCTCGCGATGGACAAGAACGGCGACGGCGTGCTCACCGCCGCCGAACACGGCGCCGGCGCCCGCACGACGTTCGTGACCATGGATGGCAACCAGGACGGCCGGGTCACCGCGGCCGAGATGGACGTCTACCAGGCCAGGCGCACGGTGCGCGACGCCGCGAAGGAAAAGCCGTCCGCCGAGAAGATCCGCCTGGTCGACACCGATGGCGACGGCGCGCTGAGCGCCGAGGAACACCGCACCGCGTCGCAGAAGATGTTCATCACGATGGACGCCGACGGCGACGGCACGCTGAGCAAGGCCGAGCTGGCCACGGGCCACGCGAAGATGCTTCTGAAGAAGTGATCTCCCGCGGCGAGCTTTCGGATCCCGCCCAGACCCTGGTCACCCGGCGAACGCCGGGATGACGGCCTTTTCGTGAGTGGACGGCGTGTCCCAGGGTCACGGCTGGCGACGTGGCTTGTCGATCCGGGCTGCTCCCGAACGACGTGATGATGGAGGCCGTCCTGCCTCGTCCACTGGAGCACCCGATGAGATTCCTGATCTTCCGCAAGGCCGACCCCGACACCGAGGCCGGCAAGATGCCCACGCAGGCCCTGATCGACGCGATGGGCGCGTACATGGGCGAGATGGCCGCGGCCGGCGTGCTGCTCGGCGGTGAAGGCCTCAAGCCCACCACCGCCGGCGTGCGCGTGAAGTTCCGCCGTGGCCAGCCCACGTTCACCGACGGCCCGTTCACCGAAACCAAGGAACTCGTCGCCGGCTACACGCTGATCGACGTGCCCTCGAGGGAGGCCGCCCTCGACTGGCTGCGCCGCTGGCCGGTGCTCGATGGCGACGGCGAGGTCGAACTGCAACTCCGGCAGGTCTACGAGATGGCCGACTTCGGCATGGACGACTCGCCGGCGCTCTCGGTGCTCGAAGCACGCCCTCGCGAAGCCGGCTGAGGCGCCGCAAGCTCGGGGGGCGAGCCCCAGAGCGGTGCAGTCGGCCCTACGGCGGCCTCGGCCATTGGTCGAAACCGCCGCGGCCGGGTGCCATTGCGCTAACGTGGCATCACACCCGATCGTCACGGAGGTCCACGTGGCTTTCCGCACCCTGCTCTACCGCTATTTCTTCTTCGGCTGGCTCTTCCACGACGTCAACCGCGGCAACCTGTTCGAACGGGCCGCCGCCTGGCGGCACAACCAGACGCAGGCCCACTGGCTGCTCACGTACATGCGACGATGGTTCGTGATGGGCCTCGTGCTGTACCTCGGCGGGGTGTTCGTCGAGCAGGTGTTCGCGGCGCCCGTGCTGTCGAGCTTCCTCTACATGCCGTGGGTGCTGAGCGTGTCGTTCAACGCCACCGCGCTGGTGGCGTGGGCCGGGTTGAAGTCGCTGCCCGGGCCGTCCTAGCCCTCCTGGCCCTCCTGGCCCTCAGTACGCGATCTCGACGCGGTACCCGCGGAACTCCAGCACCGCGGACTTCAGCTTGATCTGGCGCAGCTTCAGGTCCTTGCCCAGGGCATCGCCCTCGTGGAAGACCTGGCCGTTGAGCACCACCATGCGGTCGGCCGCGCGCTCCGAGTACATCGCCCCGCCCACCGACAGCCTCGGGAAGTCCCGGCGCAGCGCGTCCGGCAGTTCGTTGACGGTGTAGATGCGTTCGGCGGGCGCGGCGGCCGGCGTCGGGCTGACCACGGCGATGCCCGGGGGCAGCGCGGCCTTCTCGGCCTTCTCGGCCGGTGGGGCGGCCGGAGCCGGTGCGGCCGTGGCGGCACGCGCCTCCGGTTTCGGCGCCGGCGCCGGCGTGGGCAGCGGCGGCGGGAAGTTCGGCAGCGCGTCCTCGTTCGGCGGGGGCGGTGCGGCCGGAGGTGGCGGGGCCACCACCGGTGCGGGCGCGGGCGGCGGCAGGGCCACGGCCGGCGCAGCCGCCACCACCGGCGCGGGGGCAGGTGCTCCGCTGCCACGCAGCACCTGCCAGCCCAGCACACCGAGCAAGGCGACCCCCATGCCGCCCAGCACCCAGACCCACGGGCGGGCGGGGGTGGGCGGGAGGTCCGCGTCCGGATCGTCCGGGGCCACCAGCACCGCCGGCTCGGCCAGGGCCGCGGGGGCCGTCACGCCGCGGCGTTCCGCGTCGGCCTTTCGCAGGGCATCGAGGATGTAGGACATGGCGGTCTTTCAGGGAGTGACGGGCACGGCGGTGAGCTTCGGCTCGTCCACGCCGGCCACGCGGTTCAGCTGCATCAGCGTGGTGGGGCCCGGCAGGCCGTCGGGCTTCAGGCCCTGGGCCAGCTGGAAGGCGGCCACGCGGGCCTGCATCTGGTTGTCGAACACGGCGGGTTTCGTGGGCGCGGCTTCACCCGCGGCCTTCGCGAGGCTCGCCGACAGCCAGTCGACGATCACGCCCTTCTGGCCCTTGTCGATGCGGTTCGTGAAACCCGGCGGCTGGCGCCAGTACGTGGCGAAGTCACCGCGCCAGATCTTCGCGAGGGACACGAGCGAGATGCGCTGCGACACGTCGCCCATGCGCAGCACCGCATGCCGTTCGCCGAGGCCGGTGAGCAGCGCGTAGGCGGGCTTGTCGCTCTCGTCGTGCAGCGTGACGATGCCCGGGCGGTCGAGCTGGCGGATCAGCGTGAGGTCGGCGCTGCGGCGGAAGCACTGCAGTTCGTGCAGCTTCGCGGCCGCGCACGGGTCGGCGCCCGACACGTCGGCCTTCCACACCGCGCCCAGCGCGCGCCAGGCGTCGTCCTCCACGCGCGTGGGGGACCCGATGCCGGTCCGGACTTCAGGGGCCGCGGCCACGGGCGCGGAGGCCACCGGGGCGGGCGCGGACGCCGGCGCCGCGACCACCGCAGCCGCCATCGCGGCAGGCGGCACGACGGGCGCCGACCGCTCGCGCTCGAACAGCCACGTCGCCCCGCCGAACAGCAGCGCACCGCCCAGCAGCCCGGCCCCGACCAGCAGGCCGCGGCGCGGCGCGGCGATGGGCGGCGGTTCGGGCTCGGTCTTGTAGAACACTTCCTTCGCGGCGCGTTCGAGCGTGGCCGAACTCACCGTCTGCTTGCTTTCGGCATAGGCCCCGAGCAGCGCGCGGTCGCACAGCAGGTTGATGCGCCGCGGCACGCCACGCGTGAGCTGGTGGATGCGCCGGCGCGCCCGGCGGTCGAACGGGCGCAGGCCCGCCTGGCCGGCCACGGCGAGGCGGTGGCGGATGTACTTCGACGTCTCGGTCTCGGACAGCGCCGGCAGGTGGAAGCGTGCCGTGACCCGCTGCGCGAGCTGCTCGAGTTCCGGCCGCGCGAGCATCTCGCGCAGCTCGGGCTGGCCGATCAGGATGATCTGCAGCAGCTTGCGCTCGTTGGTCTCGAGGTTGGTCAGCAGGCGCAGCTGCTCCAGCACCTCGGCCGCGAGCATCTGCGCCTCGTCGATGATCAGGATGTTGCTGAGCCCGATGGCGTGCGTGCGCAGCAGGAACTCGTTGAGCGGGTCGATGTAGTCCTTGACGGTGAGCAGCGCGGGGTCCGGTGCGTTCACCGGCACGTTGAACTCGTCACAGATGGTCTTCAGCAGCTCCATCACGGTGAGCTGCGGGTTGAAGATGTAGGCGACGTTGCAGCGCTTCGGCAGGTGCTCGAGGAAACAGCGGCACACCGTGGTCTTGCCCGCACCGATCTCGCCGGTGAGCAGCACGAAGCCCCCGCCCCCGGTGGCGCCATAGCGCAGGTGGGCCAGCGCCTCGCGGTGCCGCTCGCTCATGAACAGGTAGCGGGGGTCGGGCGCGATCGAGAACGGCTGCTGTTTCAGGCCGAAGAATTTCGCGTACATGGGGGCAGAGGATACTGCGACAGGATGTCACACGCCCCGGAACCCGGGCCACCCGGGCACCGCGGCACACAGGGCGTCGACCAGCAGGCGCGAACGCGCGGGCCGGTAGCGCAGCGACGGGTACATCACCCACGCGCGCTGCGGCTCGGCGTGCCACGCGGGCAGCACCCGCACCAGGGCGCCGCTGTCCAGCAGGTCCTGCACGAGCCAGTCGGGCGCGAGGCCCGGGCCGGCGCCGAGCAGCAGGCCTTCGCGGATCGCCATCGAACTGTTGACGCGGTAGCGACCGGCCACCGGCACCGTCTCGCGCGCGCCGCGGGGGCCGTCCAGCACCAGCGTGTCGAGTGACGCCGCCCACGCGAACCGCAGCACCTCGTGGCGCGACAGGTCCGCCGGCCGGCGGATGCGCGGGGCCGACGCGAGGTACGCGGGCGAGGCGACCACACCGCGGCACGACTGGCCCACCTCGCGGGCCACCGCGTGGGGCGGCGGTGCGCCGCCGAGGCGCAGCGCCACGTCCATGCCTTCCTCCGCGAGGTCGACGAAGCGGTCGTTGAGGATCAGCTCGGCCGACACGGCGGGGTTCACCTTCAGGAAGTCGAGCAGCCACGCATTGAGCCGCAGCTGCCCGATGGCCAGCGGCGCGTTGATGCGCAGCTGACCCGTGGGGGCCCGCGCATGGCCTCGCACCTGGTCGATGGCCTCGGCCTGCAGGTCGAGCACGCGGCGCGCGTGGTCGAGGAACACGCGCCCTTCGTCCGTGGGCGCGAGCCGCGCGGTGCTGCGTTCGAGCAGGCGCACGCCCACGTGCCGCTCGAGCGCCGCCACCGCCTTGCTCACCGTGGGCTGCGTGGTGCGCAGCTCGCGGGCGGCGGCCGAGAGGCTGCCGAGGTCCACGGCGCGCACGAAGGTCGCCATCGCGTTGAGGGTGTCCATCAGTTCATTCCGATTTTGAATGGGAGGCATGCGATTCTTCCATCTTCCTTCGACATCGGCATGAACCTACCGTGGAGGCCTTCTCCACTTCGAACGTTCCCGATGAACACGAAAGCCCTCCTCCTCGCGACCACCCTCGCCTTCTCCGCCGCCGCCTCCGCCGAAGGCCCCTGGACCGGCACCTGGCGCGCGAGCCCGCAGCCGCTGTGGTCCGGCGACTTCGTGCTGCCCACGCTGGCGCCCTTCCAGTTCGTGCAGCAGACGCTGCGCCAGCCGATGCGCGTGAGCCTCGGCGGCGAACGCTGGCGCGTGGTGGTGTCCAACACCTACGGGACGCAGCCGCTGCGCATCGGGGCCGCGGCGTTCGCGCGGTCGGCCGGGGGCGTGGCGATCGACCCGGACGCGTCGCGGCGCCTCACCTTCGGCGGCCAGCCCGGCGTCGAGATCCCCGCCGGTGGCGAAGCGGTGAGCGATCCGGTGGCCCTCGCGGTCCCGGCGCTCGGCCGCGTGGCCGTGTCGCTCCACCTCCCGGGGCCCGTCGCCCCGGCCACGTTCCACTGGGATGCCCGCGAGACCGGCTACACCGCCGACGGCGACCAGGTGGCCGCCCCCACGTTCGCTGCCGCCACCCCGATGCCCGTGCGCGCCTTCGTCAGCCGCCTGCTCGTGGAAGGTGGCGCCGGTTCGGTGGTGGTGCTGGGCGACTCGCTCACCGACGGCAACGGCTCGACGCCGGGCACCGACCGGCGCTGGCCCGACGTCCTCGCCGAACGCCTCGCGCCACGCGGCGTGGCCGTGCAGAACGCGGGCATCTCGGGCGCACGGCTGCTGCGCGACGGCATGGGCGACAGCGCGTCCGCGCGGTTCGACCGCGAGGTGTTCGCGTCGCCCGGGGTGCGGGCCGTCATCGTGGCCCTGGGCACCAACGACATCGGCTGGCCGGGCGGCCCGTTCGCCCCGGGCGAGGCGGCGATGACCGTCGAGCGCCTCGCCGCGGGCTACCGGCAGCTGGCCGAACGCGCACGCGTGCACGGCGTGCGCGTGATCGGCACCACGGTGCCGCCATTCGAGGGCGCGCTGCAGGGCACGCCGCTCGAAGGCCACCACAGCGTGGCGAAGGACCGCGTGCGCCAGGCGGTCAACGCGTGGATCCGCACGAGCGGCACCTTCGACGCCGTGGTCGACTTCGACGCCGTGCTGCGCGACCCGGCGCACCCCACGCGCCTGCGGCCCGCGTTCGACTCGGGCGACCACCTGCACCCGGGCGACACCGGCTACCGCGCGATGGCGGGCGCCATCGACCTCGACACGCTGGCGAAGTGACCCTGCGCAGGCACGCCGAATGCCCCTGCCCGCGTATCCGTCCACCATTCCGGAAGAATCACCCGATGCGTTCCACCGTGCACCTGTACGTCTTCGACGGGTTCGCCGACTGGGAGCCCGCGTTCGCCACCGCCGGCCTGAACAACCCCGACTTCCAGCGCGAGCCGGGGCGGTTCGAGGTGCGCACGGTGGGCGCGCAACGGGACACGGTGGTGCAGTCGATGGGAGGCCTGACCGTGGTGCCCGACCTGGGGCTCGACCAGCTCCGTCCGGCCGACAGTGCGATGCTGATCGTGCCGGGCGGGCGCGGGTGGGAGGCCGACGGGGCCCACGTGTGGGCCGTCAACAAGGCCGCCGACTTCATCGACCAGGGCGCACCCGTGGCCGCGATCTGCGGCGCCACCGCGGGCCTCGCGAAGGCGGGCCTGCTCGACGACCGGCCGCACACGAGCAACGCGGCCGTGTACCTGAACGGCACGGGCTACGACGGTGCCGACTGGTACCTCGACGAACCGGTGGTGGTGGACGGCAACCTGATCACGGCCGGCGGCATGGCGCCGCTCGAGTTCGCGCGCGAGATCTTCCGCCTGCTCGAGGTGTACGACGACGACGCGCTCGAGGCCTGGTACCAGCTCTACAAGACCGGGCAGTCGGCGTGGTTCGCGCGGCTGCGCGAGGCCGCGGCGGCCTGACGGCGGCGCACGCCGGCCACCACGCCGAAGAGGCCCAGTCCGGTCAGCAGCGCCAGCCCGGGCTCGGGCACCGGCGCCGCCACGGACGACAGCACGAACACCCGCCGCTCGCCGTCGAAGTACCCCAGACCGGCGATGTCACCGCGGTCGTTGATGAACCGCGGCGAGAGGTTCTGCCAGCCCTGCAGCGTGGTCGGGTCGATCAGCGCGACGAGGTCCTGCATGCCGCCCTCCGGGGTGTAGAGGAACAGCACGTCGTCCCCGGGAACCGGGCCTTCGTGGATGGCCCGGCCCACGACCCACCCCTCGTTGTTGATGTCGCTCGCCAGTTCGCCGCTGCCGGGGAACATGTCGGGCAGGCGCGTGAAGGTGCCGTCGGGGTGGTAGATGGCCACGCCGAGGTTCAGGCGCACGCCGTGGCCGGCCACCACCTCGCCGCGATCATTCAGCACGGCGAGGTTGGCCGGGTCGAGCGTCGGGTCCATCGCGATCGGCGTGGAGACGGCCGTCGCGATGTCGTAGCGGTACAGCGTGCTCAGGGGCCCGCCGGGGCTGCCCAGCAGCACGGTGCCGGTGTTGTTGATGTCCATCGCCCACCGGTCGGCCGGCAGCACCACCGAGCCCTGGCCCGGGGTGTAGAGGTAGCCGCCCCCGTTGGCCCATCCGGCGACCTGGCCCGCGTCGTTGATCGCCGAGGCGACGCTGTCGGCGACACCGGCCGTTCCCGGCACGGGGCCGCCGCCGGACGGGGCGTATTGCCACGCCCGGTCGATCCGATTGCCCACTGCCACGCCCCGGTTGTTCAGGTCGTAGATGCGCCAATCGTCGAACCCGCCGGGCGCCGGGCCGGGTGGCAGCAGGCTCGCGAAACCCGTCCCCGGCGTGTAGAGGTACGGGTGGGCCGCGAAGGCGGCGGTGGTCCACGTGGCCGCCAGCTGCCCCGCGTTGTTGAAGCCGCCGAGGTCGTGCACGCCGAGCGCGCCGTCGGGTGGCTCGGGGAGCAGCGACAAGGTGTAGTGCGGCGTGGCCGACACTGCGGGCGCACAGGCCAGCAGGGCCGTGCACAGGACCGTCGACAGGCTCTTCATGGCCTCGCTCCCTCGCCGCGGAACGCGGCATTGCGGAGCACTTTAGGCGGTGGTCCGGCGCCCCGCCACCGTCGACCGCGACGGCGCGAGGGTCACTGCTCGCGCAGCTGTCCGGACATCGCCGCGAGTGCCGCCATCAGCACCACGAGCAGACCGAACGCGGTGCCGAGGCCGGCCAGCGAGGCGATCCAGCCGATGACCGGCGGGCCCAGCAGGAAGCCGGCGTAGCCCACGCTGGCGACGAGCGCGATGCCGTGGCCCGGCGTGGTGCGGCTGCGGCGGCCGGCCGTGGCGAACACCACGGGCGCGACGATGGCGAGGCTGACGCCGGCCAGAACGAACGCGAACAGCGTGAGCCCGAGCGACTGCGTGAAGAGTGCGGCCGCCAGCGCCACGGCGCCGAGCAGGTTGCCGAAACGCAGCACGCCGACCGCGCCGAACTTCAGCGTGACACGGTCTCCGGCGAAACGCATCACGGTCATCGCGATGGCGAACGCGGCGTAGCCCCACGGGGCCACGGCCTCGCTCGTGGAGAGCGTGTCGCGCAGCAGCACCGCGCTCCAGTCGGCCATGGCACCCTCGACGAGGAAGGCGCACAGCGCCATCGTGCCGAGCAGCAGCATGGTGGCGTCCGGGCGGCCCTTCGCCGCGGGCGTGTCGTGTGCGGGCGAGGCCTCGGGCAACGACGGCCGCACCGCGAGCATCACGCCGGCCAGCAGCACGGCGACGAGGGTGAGGTGCACGGCGGGCGACAGGCCCTGGTGCGCCGCGAGGCTGCCGAGCACGGCGCCCGAGAGGCCGCCCGCGCTCCACATGCCGTGCAGCGACGACATCACCGGCCGGCCCGCCTGGCGTTCGACCTCGACGCCGAGTGCGTTCATGGTCACGTCGACCGCGCCGTTGGCCGCGCCGAACACGAACAGCGTGACGGCGAGCGAGATGTGCGACCCGACGAGCGCCGGCTGCGGCAGCGCGAAGCAATACAGCGCCGCGGCGAGCAGCAGCTGCATCCGCGTGCCGAGGATGTCGGCGCCCTTGGCCGACAGCCGGAAGGCCACGATCGCACCGGCGGCCAGTGCGAACAGCGCGGTGCCCAGTTCCCCTTCACCGAGACCGATGCCGTCGCGAACCGCAGGGATGCGGGACACCCAGCTCGCGAACCCGAGGCCGTTGCAGAAAAACACCGCGGCGATGGCGCGGTGGGCGGCGGAAACGCTGGAGGGCGTCTGGGTCAGGCTGGCGGCGGGCATGCGCGGATGTTAGGGTATTTGCTCGTTTCGAGCAAGCAACACACTCACATCGAGCATATTCGAGCAACTACAATGAACGCATGATCATCACCAACCCGCCCCGCTTCACCCATGAACGGCATGCCCGCATCGTCGACTGGCTGAACGCGCACGGCCGGGTCGAGGTGCTCGAACTCGCTCGTTTGCTCGAGGTGTCCGAGCACACGATCCGGCGCGACCTCGACGTGCTGCAGGACGCCGGCGTGCTCCAGCGCACGCACGGCGGCGCGGTGGCCATCGACACGCGGCGCCTCGGCTTCGGCGGCCGCGCCGCCGTGCTGGCGGACGTGAAGTCGAGCCTCGGGCACCTGGGGGCGGAACTGATCGAGGCCGGCCAGTCGGTCGTGCTCGACGCCGGCTCCACCACGCTCGAGATGGCGCGGGCGCTGACCGTGCGGCCACTCACCGTGATCACCAACTCGCTCGACATCGCCGCCGTGTTCGACCGCGACCCGCTCGTGCAGCTGGTGGTGCTGGGCGGCGTGTGGCAGCCCGACGCCCGCGCGTTCTGGGGCCACGCCACGTGCCAGATGCTGGCCCACCACCGCGCCGACTGGGCCGTGCCCGGCGCCTGCGCGGTGGCGCTCGACGCGGGCGCCACGGCCAGCGAGGAGCCGGACGCGATGCTCAAGCAGGCGATGATCCGCGCCGCGCGCCGCACCCTCGTGCTGGCCGATCACTCGAAGGTGGGCGGGGTGGCGCCGTACCACGTGGCGGACTGGGCGCAGGTGCACACGCTGGTGACGGACCGGCCGTGGCCGGAGCTGGAGGCGCGGGGCGTTGTGGTGAAGGTCGCCGCTTGAAAACACTTGTCATCCCGGCGAACGCCGGGACCCACGGCCACCGCAGCGCGCAGGTTCACCGGTGGGCCCCGGCGTTCGCCGGGGTGACCGTTTTTTTCAACCAGCCTGTTTGCCCAGCTCCAGCCACACCGGCGCATGGTCGCTCGTGTGCTCCCACCCCCGGACTTCCTTGTCGACCCCCGACGCACTCAGCGTGTCCGCCAGCGGCCGGCTCAGCAGCAGGTGATCGATGCGCAAGCCCGCATCCCGCGGCCACCGGTTGCGCAGGTAATCCCAGAACGTGTAGAGCGGGGCATCCGGATGCAGCGCCCGGATCGCATCGGTCCAGCCCTGCGCCAGCAGCGTCTGCCACGCCGCCCGCGGCTCGGGCTGCAGCAGCGCGTCGTCCAGCCACGAACGTGTGTCGTAGATGTCGGCGACCGCATCGGTGGGCACCACGTTCCAGTCGCCGGCCAGCACCACCGGCAGGTCGGTGTCGAGCAACGAGGCCGCGTGGCGCACCATCCGGTCGAACCACGCGTTCTTGCGGTCGAACCTCGGGCCCGGCTGCGGGTTGCCGTTGGGCAGGTACAGCGACACGACGATCATGCCCTCCACGGCCGCCTCGAGGTACCGTGCTTCCACGTCGTCGGGATCGCCCGGCAGCTCGCGCCGGATCTCGATGGGCTGCGCATCGCGCGCGAGGATGGCCACGCCGTTCCAGGCCTTCTGGCCCCGCCACAGCGCGCCGTAGCCGGCCTTGTTGATCGCGTCTTCCGGGAATGCGTCGTCGGGCGCCTTCAGCTCCTGGAGACACACCACGTCGGGCTCGTATTCCGCGAGCCAGCGCAGCAGCAGCGGCTCGCGGGCCCGGATGCCGTTGATGTTCCAGGAGGCGATCTTCATGCGGGGTCTTCTTCCTGCACACGTTGCGGGGGAGGCCGGCCGCGCGTGCGGGTGGCGACGGGCCACCACCCCGGCAGCAACTCGCGTACCTGCCGCCGCGTGAAGCGGTCGTCGATCAGGTGCACCACCCCCTGGTCGGCCGGGGTGCGGATCACACGCCCGGCGGCCTGCACCACCTTCTGCAGGCCGGGGTACAGGTAGGCGTAGGCGTAGCCGTCGCCGAACGTGGCCTCGAGCCGTTCGCGCAGCGTCTCGTTGACGGGGTTGACCTGCGGCAGCCCGAGGGTCGCGATGAACGCGCCGATCAGGCGGTCGCCCGGCAGGTCCACGCCCTCGGCGAACGCGCCGCCCAGCACCGCGAAGCCGATGCCGCGGCCCTGCGGCACGAACCGCGCGAGGAAGTCGGCGCGCGCGCCCTCGTCCATCGCGCGCGACTGCGCCCACACGGGCAGGTCGGGCGCGTCCGCCTGCAGCCGCGCCATCACCTGGTTCAGGTACTCGAAGCTGCTGAAGAACGCGAGGTAGTTGCCGGGCCGCTCGCGGTACTGCCGGGCGATGAGTTCGGCGATGGGCGCCACCGACGCCGGCCGGTCGGCATGGCGCGTGGAGATGTGTGGCGTGACGTGCACCGCGAGCTGGTCGCGCGTGAACGGCGAGTCGACGTCGATCCACAGCGTGTCGGCGGGCAGGCCCAGTGTGTCGCCATAGAACGCGCGCGGCGACAGCGTGGCCGAGAACAGCGTGGTGGTGTGGGCCGCGTCGAAGCGCTGGCGCAGGAACGGCGCGGGCACCACGTTGCGCAGGCACAGCACGGAGCGCTTGCGGTGGCCGTGTTCCTCCACCGTGATGTCGAACTGCGAGTGGGTGCCGAAGCGGTCGGACACACGCGCGAAGTGCAGCAGGTCGAAGTAGACGCGCAGCAGGTCGGGCGGCACCTGGTCGGGGTGGTCGCCGAGGAAGGACGCCATCGCGTTGATGGCGTTGGCGAGTGCGCCGAACCAGCGCTGCGGCAGTTCGTCGAACACCTCGAAGGCCGACGGGCATTCGCCGTTGAGCTGCACCCACGCGCGGTGCAGGCGTTCGAGCGGCTTCTTCAGCGGCTCGGGCGCGATGCGCCGCGCGGCATCGAGCTGCACCTGCTCCAGCGTGGCCGAGTACATCTTGCGCGCGCGTTCGAGCAGGTTGTGGGCTTCGTCCACCAGCAGGCCCACACGCCAGCCGTTGGCGAGCGTGAGACCGTGCAGCATCGCGGCGAGGTCGAAGAAGTAGTTGTAGTCGCCCACCACCACGTCGGCCCAGCGCACCATCTCCTGGCCCAGGTAGTACGGGCACACGCCGTGGGTGGCGGCGACGGTGCGCAGCGTGGCGCGGTCGAGGAAGCCGGCGGCCACCGCGGCGCTGCGCGCCTCGGGCAGGCGGTCGTAGAAGCCGCGGGCGAGCGGGCAGCTGTCGCCGTGGCAGGCCTTGCCGGGGTGCTCGCAGCTCTTGTCGCGCGCCACCAGTTCCAGCACCCGCAGCGGCTGGCCGCCCTCGGTTTTCACCACGGTGTGCAGCGCCTCGAGCGCGAGGCCGCGGCCGGGGGTTTTGGCGGCGAGGAAAAACACCTTGTCGAGCCGCTGCGGGGGGCAGGCCTTCAGCATCGGGAACACCGTGCCCAGCGTCTTGCCGATGCCCGTGGGCGCCTGTGCCGCGAGGCACCGCCCCGCGCCGGCCGCCTTGTAGACGGCCTCGGCGAGCTGGCGCTGGCCCGGGCGGAAGTCACCGTGCGGGAAGGCGAGCGCGGTGAGCGCCGCGTCGCGTGCGGTGCGGTGGGCGAGCTCCTGCCGCGCCCACGCCATGAACCGTTCGCACAGCCCGACGAAGAAGGCATCGAGGTCGGCGGCCGAATGCTTCTCGGACATCACCGTGTCGTGCAGCGTGCCCACGTCGTGGTACACGAGCGCGACCGTCAGGCGCTCCAGCTTGCGTTCGCGGCACAGCAGCGCGCCATACACCTTGGCCTGCGCCCAGTGCAGCGCGCGGTGGTTGGACGGCATGGCGGCCAGGTCGCCACGGTAGGTCTTGACCTCCTCCAGGCGCTGGCGATCGGGGTCGTAGCCATCGGCCCGGCCACGCACGCGCAGCGGACCGTGCTCACCCGACAGCGACACCTCGTTTTCCGCATTGGGCCCCCGCCGCATGGCCACGGCCGCATGCCCGGCCATGCCCTCCGCCGCGGACGGGCCGGGCGTGAAGCGGTGGTCGAGATCACCGACCTTCGCCGCGAACTCGCACAACGCACGCACCGCGACGACATAGACGGGGTTTTCCACGACCCCAGTTTACTGGATGGAACAACAGGAGGACACTCCCACACGCCCCGATTCGCGCACCGAGGAGACCCCCATGCACGGCGCCACCCACGAAGTCACGAACGTCGTCGCCCCGCTGGCCGACTACAACGTGTTCACCACCGACACCGCGCTGCAGGAGGCCGTGGACCGCGCGGGCGCCTCCGGGCACGTGGCGGACCTCACCGCGTACGGCGACCGCCTGGGCAGTGCCGAGACGATCCGCCTCGCCGAGGAGGCCAACCGGTTCAAGCCCGAGCTGCACACGTTCGACCGCACGGGCCACCGCATCGACCGCGTCGAGTTCCACCCGGCGTGGCACGCCATCATGAAGCTGCAGCGCGAGAGCGGGCAAATCTCCCAGCCCTTCTCCGACCCGCGCCCCGGCGCCTGGGGCGCGTACGCCGCGGCCTTCTCGATGCACATGCAGGTCGAGGCGGGTTCGCAGTGCCCGGGTTCGATGACCTTCGCCGCCATCCCGGTATTGCAGCAGGAGCCGCAGCTCTTCAAGCAGCTGGAGCCGAAGCTCTACTCGCGCACCTACGACGCCCGCGACGTGCCGGTCGAGCAGAAGGCCGCGATGCTGGTGGGCATGGGCATGACCGAGAAGCAGGGCGGCTCCGACCTGCGGGCGAACACCACGCGGGCCGTGCCGGTGCGTGGCGAGGGCCGCGGCGCGCAGTACGAGCTCACCGGCCACAAGTGGTTCTTCTCGGCGCCTCAGTCCGACGCCCACCTCGTGGTGGCGCAGGCGCCCGGCGGCTTCTCGTGCTTCTACGTGCCGCGCTTCCGGCCCGATGGCAGCCACAACGCCGTGTTCATCCAGCGGCTCAAGAACAAGGTGGGCAACCATTCGAACGCCAGCAGCGAGGTGGAGTTCAACGGTGCGTGGGGCCTGATGGTCGGCGAGGAAGGCCGCGGCGTGCCCACCATCATCGAGATGGCCACGTACACGCGGCTCAACTGCGTGATGGGCAGCGCGGGCCTGATCCGCCAGGCGGTGGTGCAGGCCATCCACCACACGCGGCACCGCAAGGCCTTCGGCAAGCTGCTGGTGGACCAGCCGCTGATGCGCAACGTGCTGGCCGACATGGCGCTCGAGAGCGAGGCCGCCACCGCGCTGATGATGCGGCTCACCCAGGCCTTCGACCGCGCCGCCGACGACCCGCTCGAACGCGCCTACAAGCGCATCGTCACCCCCGCCGCGAAGTTCTGGGTGGCCAAGCGCAGCATCGAGCTGGGCGCCGAGGCCATGGAGGTGTTCGGCGGCAACGGCTACGTGGAGGACGGCCCGATGGGACGCCTGTTCCGCGAGATGCCGGTGATCTCCATCTGGGAAGGGTCGGGCAACGTGATGGGCCTCGACATGCTGCGCGCCATCGGCCGCGAATCCGAGGCGCTCGCCGCGCTGGCCGATCACCTGGGTGAACGGCTGGGCGGCGACACGCGCCTGCGCCCCCACCTCGCCGGCCTGAAGGCCGTGCTGGGTCAGCCGCCCGAGGTGGTCGAGGCCGGCGCGCGCCGCCTTGCGCAGCAACTCGTGCTGCTGCTGCAGGCCGCGCTGCTGCGCGAACACGCGCCCACGGCCGTCGCCGACGCCTTCGTCACGAGCCGCTTCGAGCCGCAATGGGGCCGGGTGTTCGGCACCCTGCCCGATCCGGCGGCGTTCGAGGCGCTGATCGATCGGGCGTGGCCGCGCTGACCGGACTTCCGTCGGGTGTCCACGACGCCCACCCGCGCTGGCTCAGCACCAGCAGCGCCAGCAGCGCGGCGGCGATGCCCGTGGCGGCCACCGCGGGCGCCGGCCCGAAACGGTCGGCCAGCAGGCCCACGCCGAGGGTCGCGAATGGCTGGCCGCCGAAACCCACCATGCCGAACAGACCCATCAGCCGGCCGCGGCTCGCGGCGGGGGCGATGAACTGCATCGTGCCGGTGCAGCCCACCATCGCCATCGAGGTGGCCAGGCCGAAGAGGAACATCGCGGCCATGCGCCACGTGAGCGACGCCGACAGCGCCGCGACGGTCAGCCACCCGCCCATCCACACGAGCGACAGGCACAGCGCGAGGCCCACGCGCCGCAGGCGTCCGAAGAAGGGCGACAGCAGCACCGCGTAGACGAGCGAGCCGCCGCCCGCGGCACCCAGCACGAGCCCGGTCTCGCGCGCGTCGCCATGCGTGAGCGCCGGCGTCATCTGCAGCATCGCGAGGCCGAACAGGTGCAGGATGGCCGAACACGCGTAGAGGCTGCGCAGCGGCGTGCTGCCGGCGATCTGCCGCAGCGTGGCGAACAGGTCGGACTTCGCGGCCTCCACGGCGCGTGGCACCGCCGCGAGCCGCACCGCCCACAGCGACAGCAGCACCGCCGAGAACGACAGCCCGTTCTGCCAGAACGCCACCTCCACGCCGAAGCGGGCCACGAGGTAGCCCGCCAGCGCGGGCCCGCCCGTGCGGCTGATGTTGAGCACCATCGAGTTGATGCTGACGAGCTTGCGGATCTGGTCGAGCCCGGCCAGGTCGAAGCAGAAGGCCTGCTGCGCCGGCATGTTGACCGACTGCGCGGTGCCGAGCACGAGCGCCAGCGCGTAGATGTGCCCGAGCTGCACGGCACCGGTGTGCGACAGCACCGCGAGCGCGATCGCCACGCCCATCTGCACGAGGGCGCAGCCGGCCATCAGCCACCGTCGCGGGAACCGGTCGGCCAGGCCCCCGGTGAACGGGCTGAACAGCAGCAGCGGCAGCGCGGTGCAGAAGGACAGCACGCCGAGCGGGGCCGCTTCGCCACCCGACAGGTGATAGACGAGCAGCCCGAGCGCCGTCTGCTGCAGGAAGGTGCCCACGAGCGAGACCCCCTGTCCCGCGAGGTAGATGCGGATGTTGCGCGAGCGCAGCGGCGTGAAGTTGTCGGCCCAGATGCGGAGCGCGTTCATGGCGAGAGGTCGGGAAGCGAGGGGCCCAGCAGGCGCACGAAGTGGCCCCGCACGAGGCCCTGCAGCAGTTGCACGCGGGCCGGCGCCGGCAGGGCGGGAAACGCCGACGCGAGGTCGGCGAGCGAAAAGGCGCGCGAACGGTCGGCCACCCAGCGCGCCGCGGGCGCCACCTCGGCAGGCACCTCGGTGCGCACGGTGTCGCGGGCGACCCAGTCCTGGTCCCAGGCGCGCAGCGTGAGCCGCATGCGGCCGGGGGTCGACGGTTCGATGTCGAGGGACGACGTGGGCACGCGCAGGAAGGTCGATGCGGGCGTGAGCCGCGCGAGGCGTTCGTCGAGCGAATCGGTGGCGAGGTCGTCGGCGGACAGGGCCTGCAACAGGGCCGGCAGTCCGCGCAGCAGGCCGTCGAGCCGCGCACGTTCGGCCTCGCGTGCAGGCCCTGGCTGCCGCAGCCCGCGGATCGGCGCCCGCCACTCCGGCGACGCGAGCAGCAGCGACTGCAGCGCCTGCTGCAGCGTGTCGAGCGCGGCAGGCGGCCGCAGCACGATGCTGACCGCGAACGAGTCCTCGCGCGCCTCGGTGCGGTGCCACGTGCCGCGCGGCAGGAACAGCACCGAGCCCGGGGCCATCTCGACGGTCTCGAAGCGGGCCTTCGACGCGTCGGGGAACCCGCCGCGGGCCTGCGGGAACAGCGTGTCCACCGCGACCATGTCCGGCCCGAACTGCGTGCCGTACGGCGAGGCGATCTCGGCCATGGGCGCCACGTGGAAGGTCTTGGTGCCGGCCAGCTGCACCGAGATCACGTCCTCCGCGTCGTAGTGGCACGAGACGCCGTCGTCGCCGGGCGACCCGAACGCGCCGATGCGCGCGCAGCCCTCCGCCACGCCGAGTTCGTGTTCGAGCGCGCGCAGCAGGGCCGGCGCGCCGGCCACCCACGGTGCCACGTCGCGCAGGTACACCGTGAGCCCGAGCTTGAAGAGGCTCGCGGCGTTCGACGCGCTGTCGAAGGTCTGCGGATCGCGCAGGCCCCGCCCGAACGAGAGCGGCCCGCGGTAGCGGCGGGCCAGCGTGTCGAAGCTCGCGAGGTCGGGCGACCGCAACGCCTCGGGCAGCCGCTGCGGCGGCCCGTGTGCGGCCAGCACGCCGGCGGGCCACCGGCCCTCCGGCCAGCGCCCGCCGAACAGCGCGCCGAGGGCGTTCACCCGTGCAGCAGCGGGAAGCCGTGCCGCTGCGCCAGCAGCTCGGCGATGCGCTTCGACTGGTTGACGAAACGCTTGTCGCCCGCGGCCAGCGCGTCGGACGGCGCATCGCCGCCGAACACCAGCAGCGGCAGCGACTGGTGTTCCTCGCCCACCGCGGCGATCACCTCGGCGCGAGGCCGCGGGAACGGCACGCGTTTCACGTCGAGCTGTTCCGCGAGTTTCGGGAAACTCGCGAGCAGCCCCTCCAGCACGTTGCAGTGCGGACAGACGAAGTACGGGCCGGGCTGGCGCACGTCCTCGAACCGGGTTGGATCAGGTACAGGGTGTCGCGGCTCATCGAAGCTCCCGAACGGGTTGAAGGAAAGGGGTGGCGCTCACCAGGACGCCTCCAGCTTGGCGAAGTAGTACGCGCCGTTCACGCCGTACGGCGCGACCCAGGTCGGGTTCGGGCGGTCGACCGGGAAGCCGAAGTACTGGATGCCTTCGGGCGGCAGGTCCGGCGGGGTCTTGTCGAAGAGGTTGTTCGCACCGACGCTGAACTTCACCTTGTCGGTGATCCAGTAGCCCACCACCAGGTCGAAGATCGTGGCCGAGCCCACGTACTCGTCGCGGTTGGCCGAGACGGCGTTGCGGCCCACCACGGCGCTGTAGTTCGTGGCCTTCGCGAGCGTGTCCCACTTGCCCACGGTCCAGTTCGCCGACAGCGACGCGATGTTCGCGGGACGCGACTCGGTCAGCTTGCCCTGGATGTCGCGGCCCACCAGCTGGATGCCGGCGTTGGTCAGCACCTGCGGGTTGTTGAGCGACTTGATCTTGTTCCAGGTGTGGTTGTTCGTGAACAGCCACTTGATCTGGCCGTACTCGGCGAGGCGCTGGCGGTGGTCCACCACGAGGTCGAGGCCGCGCGTGAGCGTGGTGCCCGCGTTGGTGAAGTAGCTGACGCTCTGGCGCGGGTCGAGTCCATTCGCGTTCAGGATCGCCGCGATCGCCGGGATGTTGTAGTTCAGCGAGGTCGACTGCACGATGCGGTCGCGCACCTCGATCTGGTACGCGTCGAGCGTGACGATCGTGCGCGGGCTCGGCGTGAACACGAGGCCGAGGCTCAGGTCGCGTGACTTCTCCGGCCGCAGCGGCTCGGCCCCGAGGGCCTTCGCCGCCGGGTCGGTCGCCGGCACGAGCCGCCCGCGGCCCTGCACCCATTCGCCGGTGATCGGGTCCGCGTTCCAGCCCGACGAGATGTTCGTGTAGTACGAGTTCTGCAGCGACGGCGCGGCGAAGCCGTTGCTGTAGGTGCCGCGCAGCGCCAGGTCCTTCGTGGCCTGCCAGCGCGTCGACAGCTTGCCGCTCGGCACGCCGCCCACGTCGTCGTAGTGCTCGTAGCGGGCCGCCACCGAGACCAGCCAGTCCTTCGTGATGTCCTGCGTCAGGTCGAGGTACAGCGCGTTGCTCACGCGGTTGTACGAACCCGCGGCATCGGGCCCGATGCCGGCCATGCCGGCCGACCCGGGGCTGATCGGCTGCCCGGCCCACTGGCCGGTCGTCGGCACCACGCCGCCGTAGCCCCACGACTGCTCCTCGCCCTGGAACATCTGGAACACGCTCAGGCGATGTTCCGCGCCGAAGGACACGTTCAGCGGCTTCTCGAAGTACCCGGTGTCGAAGTGGCGCGAGAAGTCGGCATTGGTGACCGACTCGCTGAACTGCATCGTGCCGAGGTAGAAGTCGTGCTTGGAGTTCGCCGCGCCGTACGAGCCGCTCAGCGTGTTGTCGTTCGTGACGTCGCCCTTGTCGCGGCCGTAGCTCGTGCTGAAGTCCCACTTCCAGCCGCCGAAGTCGGTGCCCCGGGCGCCGGCCACCACCTGGTAGTCGTTGTCCTCCACGCCGAACTCGGGCAGGAAGCCTTCGGGGTAGACCGAGATCAGGTTCTGCGACGCGGCCGGCGTGCGGTACGTGCCGAAGCCGTACGAGCGGCGGTGGCTGAACGTCGAGAAGGAGTACGCCGAGATCTGCGAGGTCAGCGGCAGTTCGAGGTTGTAGGCGAGGTTCTGCGTTTCGGTGTTCGGCAGGCCCATGATCTGCCGGTAGCGGTTCGCGGTGGCCTCGCGCGGGTCCGGCTGGCCGTTGACCTTCGGGTAGAGCGCGATGCGCGGGTACGGCACGGGGCCGGCCACGTTGGTGTCGCGCTGGCGCAGGAAGTCCGCCGACAGCGTCAGGAACCCGTCCTCGCCGAGCGTGAAGCCCTGGCTCACCTGGAACGTGCCGGTCTGGCCCTTGTGGCCGAGGCCGCCCACGTGCGAGCTCGCGCCGTACTGGCCGTAGCCGATGCTGCCGCTGCCACCTTCGGAGTCCGCCTTCAGCACGATGTTGATCACGCCGGCGATCGCGTCCGACCCGTACTGGGCGGCGGCGCCGTCCTTCAGCACCTCGATGCGGGCCACGGCCGACATCGGGATCAGGTCCAGGTCGGTGCCGGTGCCGCCGATGCCGGAGATGGTGACGGCCGACGAATGCCGCCGCTTGCCGTTGACGAGCACGAGCACCGAGTTGCCGCTCAGGCCGCGCATGCTCGCGGTGTTCACCGCCAGGCCCTGCTGGCCCTTGAACTGCGGGATGTTCGCGTACGACGGTTCGGCCGCGGCCAGCGCGTCGCGCAGGTTCTGCTTGCCGGTCTTCTCGAGTTCCGCCGCGGTGACGACGGTGATGGGGTTCGGGCTTTCGGCGATGCTCTTCGACTGGCCGCGCAGGCCGGTCGAGATGGTCACGCTCTGCACCTCGGGTTCGGCGGCGGTGTCCTGGGCACGGACACCGGCGGCGCCGAACGCCGAGCCGATCGCGAGCGACAGGGCCGCGAGCCGCGGGGGAGTCCGCAGGTCGGCGGGGCGGGAGGAATTTCGGGCGTGCGCGCGTCGCGCACCGGCCCCGGAACGGGTCGGTTCGGTGTCCATGGGAATCGGGTGAGGAGGTGGGCGCGGCGGCGCTCTCGCGCCGCCGCAGAGGCCCGGTCCCTCACGGGACACGGGCCCGGAGGGGTCACGCGTCGTTCGTGACGAGCAGGCCGAGGCCCGCGGCGTGGCGCGGCTTGCGGCCGTCGAACGGGTGGCTCGGGTCGTTGTAGCCCGGCGTCGACGAGTGGCCGGTCACGACGAGGCTGTTCACGAAAGCCTCGTCGGCATCGGTGAACTGGTACTGCAGCGCGGGGATGTAGTCCTCCCACTGCGCCTCGGTGCGCGGGCCGGCGATGGCCGACGTGATCAGCTTGTTGTTCAGCACCCAGGCGAGGGCGAACTGGCCGGCCGTGATGCCGCGTTCGACCGCGTGGCGCTTCACGCGCTGCGCGAGGTCGAGCGACTCGGGGCGCCACTCGGTCTGCTGCAGGCGCTTGTCGTTGCGGCCGGCGCGGGTGTCGGGCTGCGGCGGTTCGTTCGGGTCGTACTTGGCCGTCAGCACGCCGCGGGCGAGCGGGCTGTAGGGCACGACACCGATGCCGTAGTACTCGGCCGCGGGCAGGTGCTCGTTCTCGATCTGGCGGTTGGCCAGGTTGTAGAGCGGCTGGCTGGCGGCCGGCCGGTCCACGCCCAGCGCGTCGGCGGTGCGGCTGAACTCGGCGAGCTTCCAGGCGCGGTGGTTCGACAGGCCGTAGCTGCGGATCTTGCCCTCGCGGATCAGGTCGCCCAGCGCGCGCACCGTCTCGGCGATCGGCGTGTCGTGGTCCTCGCGGTGCAGGTACAGCAGGTCGATGTAGTCGGCGCCCAGGCGCTTCAGACTCGCGTTGACCGAGGCGATCACGTTGTGGCGCGAGGCGCCGCGGTCGTTGATGCCCTTCGGGCCCGGGTTCGGGTTGACGAACTTGGTCGACAGGATCCACTGGTCGCGGCGGGGCGCGATGATGCGGCCGACCACTTCCTCGGACTGGCCGCCCTGGTAGCCGTTGGCGGTGTCGATGAAGTTGATGCCCTGCTCGAAGGCGCGGTCGGCGATGCGGCGCGACGTGGCCTCGTCGGCGGGACCGCCGAACATCATCGTGCCCAGCGTGATGGGCGAGACCTTGATGCCGTTGCGGCCCAGGTTGCGGTAGGTGATCTTGCTCATGGTCTTCTCTTGGTTCTCGGGAGGGAAAGTGGAAATCAGCGGCCGGCGCGCAGCTCGAGGCCGTCGACGAGCTTGCGGGCACGCGCCAGCGGCGCGGGGTCGATCCACGCGTCGAAGTCGAAGTCGGCGGGGATGAAGCCTTCGGCCAGCAGCCAGTCCTTCTGGTCGCGCAGGCCCTTCAGGTACAGGGGGGACAGCTGCGGCTCGAACGCGAGGTGCAGCTTCGGGCCGAAGGCGCGGCGCACCGCGTCCTCGCTGGCGTTGGTCTCGGCGGAGATCGTGCGCACCACGTCGTCGGCGTTCTCACGGGCCCACTGCGCGGTCTTCAGCAGCACGGCGAGGTAGCGGTCGACGAGTTCGGGCGACTCGATCAGCGTCTGGCGGTCGACCGTGACCGGGCGCGGCGAACCGGCGCTGATGCGCAGCAGCGGATCGAACTGTTCGTTGACGTCGAGGATCGGGCGCAGGCCGCGGTCGAGGGCGATGGAGCTGCCGGCGCCCTTGATGAAGATGGCGTCCACCTTGCCGGCGAGCAGCGCCTCGGTGGGCACGTGGCGGCGGGTCTCGGCCGGGTCGGTGCGGTCCTTCAGTTCCCATTCGGCGTCGTCGAGGTCCACGAACGTGACCTCCTGGCGGCCCACACCACCGATCTTCAGCGCGGTCAGCAGGCCGCGCAGGCCTTCGGCCCGGCCCACGTCCACGAGGTCGCTCTTGGCTTCCTTCTTGACGATGCCGAGCTTGCGGCCGCGCAGGTCGGCGATCGAGCGGATGTCGCTGTCGGGGCGCACGAGCACCAGCTGGGTTTCATCGACCCACGTGATCGCGACGACCACGGTGTCCTGGCCACGCGAGCGGGTCCAGATCGGGGGCACGTTGCCGCCTTCGCGGAAGCTGCCCGGCAGGCTGTGGCGGAAGTGAGACTCGCGCACGGCGCGGTCCTGCGAGGCACGGATGGATTCGAGCTTCACGCCGGTGCGCTCGAACTCGCCGTGCAGCCAGCGCTTGTGCTGGGCGATGCCGGACGCGGTGGGCACGGGGCAGCGGGTGTACCAGAGCTCGGTGACCTGCTGGGTGGCGGCGGTCGCGGTGGTGGAGGTCGGTTGGTCGAGGACGGCGGACATAAGAGTCTCCTGGTCGGTGGCGGATGGAAGGACGTTCAGGACAGGGCCGGTTCGCCCTGGTGAAGACGTGCGATGGCGTCGCGCACGCGCGGCGCCACCTCGCGTCCGAAGGACACGGTGTCGGGGATCGGGTCGAAGCAGCGCACGAGGAAACTCGTGACACCGAGGGCGTGGTACTTCAACAGCGCGTCGGCAACCTGCTGCGGCGTGCCCACGAGCGCGGTGGAGTTGCCGTGGGCGCCCGTGACGGCGGCCACCTCGGTCCAGAGGCGCTCGTCGAGCACCGCGCCGCGGGCCGCGGCGTCGCGCAGGCGCACCGAGCCCACGTTCGTCGGCAGGCCCTTGTTGCCGGTGTGCGGACCGTGGCCACGCGAGGCGCCGCGGTCGTAGCGCTTGACAGCCTCGAGGATCGTGCGGGTGCGGGCCCACGCGGCGTCCTCGGTCGCGGCCACGACGGGGCGGAAGGCCAGCACGAAACGCACTTGCCCTTCGCGGCCGTGACGCGCGGCGGCCGCGCGCACGCGTCGGATGGTGTCGGCGGTGTCCGCGAGCGGTTCGCCCCACAGGGCGTAGACGTCGGCGTGTTTGCCGGCCACCTCGATGGCGGCATCCGACGAGCCACCGAAGTAGATCGGCACACCGGGCGCACGCACCGGCTTGACCACCGAGAACGCACCCCGGAATCGGTAGTGGGCGCCCTCATGGTCGAACGGCTTGTCGCCGGTCCACACCTTCTTGACCACGTCGAGGTATTCGTCGGTGCGCGCGTAGCGCTGGTCGTGGTCGAGGAAATCGCCGTCGCGCTGCTGGTCGTCGTCGGAGCCGCCGCTGATGACGTGCACGCCCAGGCGGCCGTCGCTCAGCTGGTCCAGCGTGGCGAGCTGCCGCGCGGCCATCGTGGGTGACACGAAGCCGGTGCGGTGCGCCAGCATCACGCCGAGTTTCGTGGTGTTGTGCAACACGTACGCGGCGATCTGGTTGTTGTCCGGCATCGTCGAGAAGCTGCCGATCAGCAGGCGGTCGAGGCCGGCGCCTTCGGCGGCGTGGGCCATCGAGCGGATGTACGCCTTGTCGACGATGGGGCCTTCACCGGGCAGGGCGTCGGAGCCGGCGCGCGAGCCGACGTGGCCGATGAATTCGAGGGTCATGGGAGAGTGGATTCGGTGGGAGAGTCCGCGCGCGCATGGCGCACGAGGCTGAGTTCGACGACGGTGTCGAGCAGCGCGAGGCGGGCCTTCGCCGGTTCGACACGGATGCCGTCGTGCAGCGGCACGGTGCAGGCGGTCTGCACCTCGCCGTCGATGCGCATCGCGCACAGCTTGCACAGGCCGCGGCGGCACGACAGCGCGTAGCCGAGCTGCGGGTCGGCGGTGCGCTGCAGCACCTGCAGCGCGGTGCTCACGCTGACGCCCTCCCACGTGTCCTGGCCGAGGCCGGCTTCGCGCGGGGGCGGGAGGGTCAGGTCGACGGTGCGCGCAGCGCCGTCGCGGTAAAGGGTGAGGTGGATCTGCATCGTCGGGCTCAGGCGGGCGTCACCAGCGGGTGGGCCACCGGCTCGCTGCGGTGGGTCAGTGCACCGTCGGTGCCCTGCGACACGAACGAGTGGTTCAGCACCGCTGCCGCCGTGCGGCCGAGGTCGCGGCGCTGGTGCGCGCCGATGGACCCGGTGCGGGCCAGCGCGCCGAGCAGCGCGGATTCGAGCACCGGCACGCCGGCCTCGCACTCGAGCGCGTCGCTCCAGTCGCGGTTCCACACGCGCTGGTGCGAGCGGCACGCGAGGCGCGGCAGTTCGTCGCGGGCGATGGCTCGCACCTCGGCCAACGCCGCCTCCAGCGTCGCACCGTCGCGGGCCGCACCCAGCGCGCGTTCGGCGAGGGTCGTGAGGCGGTCCTTGAGTTCGAACGGCGCGCGGGCTCCGTCGCCGGCCTCGCGGCGGTACGGCGCGGTGATCGCGTCGAGCACGCCGGCCACGTCGTCCGCGGCACCGAGGGCCCGCTTCGCCTGGGCGGATGCCGCCGCGGCGAGCCCGGCTTCGCGCCCCTGCACCAGCATCTGCGTGCCCGCGTTGCCCGACAGGCGGTTCGCGCCGTGCACGCCGCCGGCCGCCTCGCCGCAGGCGAACAGCCCCGGCACGCCGGTGTCGCCGGTGGCGTCCACGCGCACGCCGCCCAGCGAGAAGTGCGCCGCCGGTGCCACCTCGATCGCGTAGCCGGCCTTGATGCGCTCGATCAGCGGCGTCATGTCGAAGCCCTGCCACTGCCAGTCGGGGGTCACCGACTTCGACCAGGTCGCGAAGTTGTCGATGATGTCGTTCGGCAGGTGGCGCCAGGACAGGTACACCGCGCCGTTCGGGCTGCCGCGGCCTTCGGCCACCTCGGCGGCGCACGCGGCCGAGACCACGTCGCGGGTCGCGAGTTCGAGGCGTTCGGGGTCCCAGCGGGCCATGAACCGTTCGCCGTAGCGGTTCAGCAGCCACGCGCGCAGGCCGCCCTGCGGGCCCATGATCCACGGGAACTGCAGGCCGCGCCACAACGCCGGTGCGGCGAGGCAGCACGGCAGGAACTGCAGCATTTCCATCTCGATCAGGTCGGCGCCGGCTTCGAGTGCCATGGCGTGGCCTTCGCCGGAGAGTTCGTCGGGGGCGGTCCGCAGGTGCCAGTTCGACGTGGTGCCGCCCGTGGCGATCACGGTGGCGTGGCCGTACAGCGCGTCGGCCTCGCCGGTGCGGCGGTCCAGGCCCGCCACCCCCACCACCTCGCCGCCGCGGCGCAGCAGGCGGGTGGACTGGAAGTCCTCGCGGAACTGCACGCCGGCCTTCAGCGCCGCATCGGTCACGGCCTTCTGCATGTCGGGGCCGGTGATGTGCACGCCGCGGCCGCTGCTGTGGCCCGGGGCCTTCTTGTTGACGCGGAAGCGCACGCCCGCGTCCACGAGCCGCTGCAGCTCGCCGCCGATGCCGGTCACCATCGATTCGACGAGGCGCTGGTCGTTGAGGAACGAGCCGGCACGCACCGTGTCGGCGATGAACTTCTCCTCCGTGTCGGCCGGGTCGCCGCCGTCGAGGCCCAGGCGGCGCAGCGTCTCACCCGCCACCGACACCCCGCCGCCCGATGTGATCGTGGCACCGGTGCGGCCCACGAGCCCCTTGTTGACGACGAGCACGGACGCGCCCTGCTGCCGCGCGTGCCAGGCCGCGACGAGGCCCGCCGCACCGGCGCCGACAACGATCACGTCCCAGGGTTTCGAGGTGGTGATGGCCATGCGGGTCAGACGGCGAAGCGCCACATCAGGAACGACGGCGCGGCCTCGGCCACCGGCTCCACGGCGGCCGGCGGTTCCACGGCATCGTCGGGCGGGGGCGCGAAGCGCGGGCTGGGCACGGCGCGGATCAGCGTCTGCGTGTACGGGTCGCGCGGCGCGGTCCACAGGTCGTGCGACTCGTCGCTGCGTTCGACGATGCGCCCGCCGTTCATCACGAGCACGCGGTCGGCCATGTACTTGACGACGGACAGGTCGTGCGAGATGAACAGGTACGACAGGTCGAACGCCTGCTTCAGTTCGACGAGCAGGTTCAGGATCTGCGCGCGCACCGACACGTCGAGCGACGACACCGGTTCGTCGCAGATCACGAGCGACGGCCGCAGCACCAGCGTGCGCGCGAGGCCGATGCGCTGCCGCTGGCCGCCCGAGAACTCGTGGGGGTAGCGGTCCACCGACGCGGCGGGCAGGCCCACGCGGTCGAGGATGTCGGCGACCCGGCGGCGGCGCTCGGCCGCGTCGGGCACGCCGTTCACGCGCAGCGCGGACTCCAGGATGTCGCCCACGCGGTGCCGCGGGTTCAGCGAGCCGTACGGGTCCTGGAAGACCATCTGGATGCGGTGGCGGTGGGCGCGCAGCTGGCGCGCCGGCAGCGACGCGATGTCGGTGCCCTCCAGCACGATGCGCCCGGCCGACGGGTCCACGAGGCGCAGCAGCGTCTTGCTGAGCGTGCTCTTGCCGCAGCCGCTTTCGCCCACGAGGCCCAGCGTCTCGCCGGGGCGGATGTCGAACGACACACCGTCCACCGCGGCCACGTCACCGCGCGGGGTCTTGTAGACGGTGCGCAGGTCCTGCACGGACAGCAGCGGCGCGGTGTCCGGCGACACGATGCGCACCTCGCGCTCCTGGGGTGCCGGCCGCGTCTCCAGCTGGAAGGTGCGTTCGCCGGTGGCCGCGTCGGCGCGCACACGCACCTCCGGCAGCTCGGTGTTCCGGTAGAAGACGTTGCTGTCGAGCCGCAGCGACGCGCCGAGCAGGCCGCGGGTGTACGCGTGGCCCGGCGCCGAGAAGATGCGCTCGGTGGAGGCCGATTCGAGCACCTCGCCGCCGTACATCACCGCCACGCGGTCGGCCCACTGCCCCACCACGCCGAGGTCGTGCGTGATCAGCAGCAGCCCCATCGAGAACTCCTCGCCGAGCTGGCGCAGCAGTTCGAGGATCTGGGCCTGGATCGTGACGTCGAGCGCCGTCGTGGGTTCGTCGGCGATCAGCAGCTTCGGCTGGCAGGCCACCGCGATCGCGATCATCACGCGCTGCCGCTGGCCGCCCGACAGGTGGTGCGGGTAGTCGTCGACCCGCCGCGCGGCGTGCGGGATGCGCACGCGGTCGAGCAGCTCGATGGCGCGGGCGCGTGCCTGCCAGCGGTCGAGGCCCTGGTGCTGGCGCAGCACCTCGCTGACCTGTTCGCCGATGGTGAGCACCGGGTTCAGCGAGGTCATCGGCTCCTGGAAGATCATCGAGATCTCGTTGCCGCGGATGCCGCGCAGCGCCGGCTCCGGCAGCGCCAGCAGGTCGCGCCCGCCGAACAGCACGTGGCCCGAGGCCCTCGCGTGCTGCGGCAGCAGGCGCAGGATCGCCATCGCCGTGGTGGACTTGCCGCAGCCGCTTTCGCCCACGAGCGCGAGCGTTTCGCCCGGCGCCACCTGGAAATCGACGCCCCGCACCGCGGCATGGTTGCCGAACGACACGCGCAGGCCGCGCACGTCGAGCAGCGGCGCGTCGTCGAGCTTCGGGGCCAGCACCGCGCTCATCGCGCACCTCCGCGCAGGCGCGGATTCATCGCCTCGATCAGCGCGTCGCCGATCAGGTTCAGGCTGAACACCGTGACGATCAGCGCGAGGCCGGGAATCACCGTGAGGTACCAGGCGGTGCGCAGCATGTCGCGCCCGCCGCCGATCATGCTGCCCCAGCTGACCTTGTTCGCATCGCCCACGCCCAGGAAGGCGAGCGACGACTCCATCAGGATCGCGCCGGCCACCATCACGGAGGCGGTGACCACCACCGGCGGCAGCGCGTTCGGCAGAATCTCGCGGGCGATGATCCAGCGGTGGCCGAAGCCGATGCTGCGCGCGGCGAGCACGAAGTCGCTCGACAGCAGCGCGCGGAACTGGGCGCGGATCAGGCGGGCCACGGTCTCCCACGTGGTCAGGCCGATCACCACCGAGATCACTTCGAGCGACGACTGCGTGATCGACACGATCACGACGACCAGCAGGAACGACGGCGTGGTCTGGAACACCTCGATCAGCCAGGTCAGCACCGCGTCGACCTTGCCGCCGAAGTAGCCGGCGGTGGCCCCGATCAGCGTGCCCACGGTGACGCCCACGCCCGCGGCGGTCAGGCCCACCAGCAGCGAGACCCGCGCGCCGTGCGCCAGGCCCGCGGCGATGTCGCGCCCCAGGTGGTCGGTGCCCAGCAGGAAGGCGGCGTCCTCGCCGGGACGCAGCAGCGGCTGCGCGACGATGTCGAGCGGGTCGCCGGGGAAAAACACCCCCGCGGTGAGCGCGATGCCCACGATGACGGCGAGCAGCAGCAGGCCCACGACGGCACCAGGCAGGCGCAGCAGCGCCGCGGTGGTGGGCCAGCGGTCGCGCAGGCGCGACGTGTGGACGGCGGGGGCGGGAGCGATGTCGTTGGCCGCGGGCTCACCCGCGAGGCGGCTGCCGAGCAGCGACGACTGGAGCTGGCCGCGCCAGGATTGCGGCGCCAGCGTGCCTTCTGGCGCCGGGAGGACGGTGGTCGGAGGCATTCAGTTTCCCTTGATGCGCGGGTCGAGGCGCGCGTGGAGCAGATCGACCAGCACGTTGGCCAGGATCACGAGGAAGGACGACAGCAGCAGCACACCGAGCAGCACGCGGTACTCGCGCGCCTGCACCGCCTCGAGCGTCAGGCGGCCGATGCCGGGCCAGCTGAACACGGTCTCGGCCACGGCCGCGCCACCCAGCAGGCCGCCGATGTGGGCGCCGGCCACGGTGGTGAGCGGCAGCAGCGCGTTGCGCAACACGTGGCGCAAGGTCACGCGCACCGGGTGCAGGCCCTTCGCGCGGGCGGTGCGCACGTAGTCCTGCGTGCGCACGTCGAGCATCGCGGCGCGGGTCAGTCGGGCGTACACCGCGATGTAGAAGGTCGCGAGCGTGAAGGCCGGCAGCACCGCGTGTTTCAGCGTGTCGCCGAACTTGGCCCAGCCGTACAACTCCGCGCCGATGGTGGCGTCGCCGCCGCTCGGCAGCCAGCCGAGCTGCACCGCGAACAGGATGATGGCCATCAACCCGATCCAGAACCCCGGCGTCGAGTACAGCAGGAACGCGATGGACGACAGCACGCGGTCGGGCCAGCGGCCGTTCCACGTGGCCATCACGACCCCGAACGTGACCCCGAGCGACAGCGCGATGAACAGCGCGAGCGACATCAGCAGCAGCGTGTTCGGCAGGCGGGCGAGGATCAGGTCCATCACCGGCAGGTCGTACCGCGGCGAGTAGCCGAGGCTGAAGTGCGCGAGGTGGCCCAGGTAGTCGCCGAGCTGCGCCACCGGCGGCTTGTCGAGGCCGTAGCGCTGGCGCAGCAGCGCGGTGGTCTCGGCCGTGGCGGAGCCGGCCTCGGCCACCAGTGCGTCCACCGCGTCGCCGGGGATGGCCTGCAGCAGCACGAAGTTGAGGATCACGACACCGAGGGCCGTGGGCAGCGCGCGCACGAACGGGCGGCGCCACGCGGCGACACGCACCAGCAGGCGCTGCCACGCGGACGGAAGGGACACGGTCGCGGCGGTCATGACTGGGCGGGCCGGTCGAACCAGGCCTCGGCGAAGTTGCCGAGCGTTCCGTCGGCGGTGGTGAGGAAGTTGCGGAAGCTGCGGGCGGCCACCACCACGGACTCCGACGCGATCAGCGGGATCTTCGGCAGGTCCGTCTGCACGAGCTGCTGGAACTTCACGTACAGCGCGCGGCGCTTCGCGGGGTCGGTCTCGACCTGGGCGGCTTCCAGCACGCGGTCCACCTCCGCGTTGCGGTAGGCCGCGCCGTTCGAGAACGCCACGCCCGGCTGGATGTTCTTCGACCAGTAGAAGCGCTGCGTGCCGATGGCCGGGTCCGGGCCGGAGCCGGCCGAGTAGATGGCCGTGTCGAAATCCCGGCGCGTGTAGACGCGCTGCACGAACTCGCCGAAGTCCTGCGTGCGCACGTCCATGCGCACGCCGATCTTCGCGAGGTTGCTGCGCAGCACCTGCGCGGTCTGGAACAGCACGCCGCTGCTGCCGTTCGGGTCGTTCGTGAACGACAGGCGGATGCCCTGCGCGTTGCGTTTCAAACCCGCGGCCTCCAGCAGCGCCTCGGCCTTCTTCAGGTCGAACGGGTACTTGGGCACGTCCTCGGTGTGGAACGCGGCCCAGGTGCGCGGGATGGGCGCGTCGGCCGTGTCGCCGTAGCCGTACCAGACGTTCTTGCGCAGGAACTCGCGGTCCACCGCGTGCGCGATGGCCTGGCGCACGCGCACGTCCTGGAACTTCGGGCGTTCGAGGTTGAACTCGAAGCCGGTCAGCGTGGCGCTGAGCGTGGCGGCGCGCTGGTGCACGGCCAGGTTCGGCTTCGTGGCCAGGGTCTTCAGCTCGCTCATCGGCAGCTCGCCGGCGAGGTGCACGCTGCCCGTCTCCAGCGCCGCGGTGGCGGCGCCCGGGTCGGTCAGCTGCTTGTAGACGATCTGGTCGAGGTACGGTTTGCCGCTGTCCCAGTAGTCGTTGTTCCGTTCCAGCACGAGCTGGCGGCCGCGCTCCCAGCGCACGAACTTGAAGGGCCCCGTGCCGATGGGCGCGCTGTTGTGCGGGTTCGCGAGCAGGTCGGTGCCGGCGTACAGGTGTTTCGGGATCACCTGCGATTCGACCGACGACAGCGCCTGCAGCAGGTACGGCGCCGGCTTCGACAGGCGCAGCACGGCCACGCGCGGCGACGGCGTCTCGACCCGCTCGACGTTCAGGAACGTGGTGCGGCCGCGGGCGTTGTACTTCTTCCAGGCCTCGATCAGCGAAAACGCCACGTCCTCGGATGTGAACGGCTTGCCGTCGTGCCAGCGCACGTTCTCGCGCAGGTGGAACGTGACGGTGAGGCCGTCGGCGCTCGTCTCCCAGCGCGTGGCCAGCTGCGGCTTCGGCTGCAGGTTCAGGTCGTACGTGAGCAGGCCGTCGAACACCTTGCCCGACACCTGCTGCGTGGGCCCGGCGGTGGTGAAGGCGCTGCACAGGCTGGGCGGCTCGCGGCCCACGCCGATCACGAGGGCGCCCCCGCGCACCGGGGTGCCGGCGGCGGCCCACGCGGGGCCCGCGGCCAGCGCGGACGAGGACCAGGCCAGGAAGTCGCGGCGGTCGATGCTCACGGTGGTGTCCCTGTCAGATCCGCAGGCCGGCCTGCTTCATCAGCGGCAGGATGCTGGTGCCGAAGTGGGCCAGGTCCTTCTCGAAGTCGAAGAAGCCGAGTTGCACGCCGTCGATGCCGGCCTTCTTCAGCGCGAGCAGCTGGTCCACCACCTGCTCGGGCGTGCCGACGATCTCGATGTTGCCGCCGAGGCCGCGGCCGACGTTGCGCGTGCCGTCCTTGCGGCCGCGCCACGCGTGGGCGTCGCTGTCGTACTGGTTGCCGCCGCCCAGGCCCCCGGGCAGCTTGCCGGCCACGATCGCGTTCGCGTAGTCCTCGGTCTCGCGCTCGGTGTCGCGGCTCACGATCACCGGGTTGATCAACGTGCGCACGTTGCGGCCCACGTTCGCGGCGGCACGGCGCACCTGGGCGGTGTGGTCGGGCAGCGTGGCCAGGGCCGCGTCGATGCCCGAGCCGCCGGGGCTCGTCACGAAGATGATGTCGGAGTAGCGCGCGGCGAACTCGATGCCGGCGTCCGAGCCCGTCGCGTTGACCAGCACCGGGCGGCCGAACTGCGGCTTCGGCGTGATGAAGCCGTTGTGCACGGTCCAGCCCTGCTCGCCCTTGTGCGAGAAGTTCTCGTCGCTGGTCCAGAGCGTCTGCACCACGTCGAACAGCTCGGCGGCGAGCTTGTAGCGCGTGTCGTGTTCGATGCGCGGCCAGCCGAACATCTCGTGTTCGACCGCGCGGTGGCCCGTCACGATGTTGATGCCCCAGCGGCCCTTCGCGATGTGGTCCAGCGTGGCGCCGTACTTCGCGAGGTGCAGCGGGTGCAGCGGCCCGTAGAGCACGTGGATCGTCGAGATCAGCAGGATCTTCTTCGTGATCGCGGCCATCGCGCCCAGGGCGATGAACGAGTCGAGCGACGCCTCGCCGTCGTAGCCGCCCTTCGGCAGCCACTGCGTGCGGCTGAAGGCGAGGTCGAAGCCGAGGGCCTCGCCCTGCTGCACGATGCGGGCGTTGTAGTCGAAGGTCCACGTGTTCGACGTGGGCAGCGTGGAGCGCTGGATGTCCTGCAGGTTCAGGAACAGGCCCAGCATCATCGGCTGCTTGAACGCCTCGCTCAGCGGGCTGCCGGGGAAATCGGCCGGCGACGGGAAGTGTTTCGTGTCGGTCGACGGGGTGGCGGGATCGGAAATCACGGCGCTCATGGCGGGCTCTCGGGTTCGTTCAGGGAAAGGGGTCAGGCGGCCTTCAGGTGCACGCCGGCGAAGTTGCCGTACAGCGGGTCGATCTCGTCGAGGCCGCCCACGCGCCGGTTCGCCACGACCACGTGGGCGGCGGACACGAACGGCAGCCGCACGGCGTCGGCCTGCACGCGGCGCTGGAACTCGGTGTACAGGCGCCGGCGTGCGGCGGGGTCGGTCTCGACCTGGCCGCGCTCCAGCAGTGCATCGACCTCGGGGTTCGCGTAGTGCTCGGCGTTCGAGAACGCGACCCCCGGCTTGAAGTTCTTCGACCAGTAGAAGCGCTGCACGCCGATCGCGGGGTCGGGGCCCGCGTTGCCGCTGTAGAACGCGGTGTCGAAGTCGCGCCGGGTGTAGACGCGGTTCACGAACTCGCCGAAGTCCTGCGTGCGGATGCGCAAGTCCACGCCCACCTTCGCGAGCTGGCTGCGCAGGTGGAGGGCCACCGGCAGCAGCGGCCCCGTGGGCGCCGGGTCGGTGGTGACGGACAGGCGGATGCCGGCGGCGTTGCGCGCGAGGCCGGCCTCCTGCAGCAGCGCCTCGGCACGGCCCAGGTCGAACGCGTAGCGCGGCAGGTCGGTGACGGCGAAGTCGGGGAAGGCCGGCGGGATCGGCGAGTCGACCGCCACCGCCTGGCCGTGCCAGATGTTCTTGACGATGAAGTCGCGGTCGATCGCGTGGGCGAACGCGCGGCGCACACGCACGTCGCGGAACACCGGGCGGTCGAGGTTGAAGCCGAACACGCCGACGCCCGTGGTGTAGCTCGTGGCCTCGCTGCGCACCTGCAGCGACGGGAACGTGGACAGGCGCGCGATGTCGGACAGCGGCAGCTGCGTGGCGAGGTGCACCGCGCCGGTCTCCAGCGCCGCGACGTTGGCCGCGCCGTCGGGAATGAAGCGCAGCACGAGGCGGTCGAGGTACGGGCGCGGCGCGTCCCAGTACGTGGGGTTGCGCTCGAGCACGATGTGGCTGCCGCGCTCCCACTTGACGAAGCGGAACGGGCCGCTGCCGATGGGCGCGTTGAGCGCCGGGTTGGTCAGCAGGTCGCCCTTGCCGTAGATGTGCCGCGGGATCACCTGCGACTCGACCGGCGAACTCAGCGCGGTCAGCAGGTACGGCGCCGGCTGCGTGAGTCGCAGCACCGCGGTGAGCGGGTCCGGCGTGTCGACGGCCACCACGTTCGCGAACGTCGCGCGGCCGCGGCTGTGCACCTGCTTCCACACCTCCAGCAGCGAGAAGGCCACGTCGGCGGACGTGAAGGGCTGGCCGTCGTGCCACGTCACGCCGGCGCGCAGCTTGAACGTCACTGCGAGCCCGTCGTTCGACACGTGCCACGACGTCGCGAGCCTCGGCTGCGGGCGGAACTGCGCGTCGTAGGTCAGCAGCCCGTCGAAGATCTTGCCGGACACCAGTTGCGCGAGGCCCGCGGTGGTGACCGCGCTCGTGAGCGGCGTGGTCATCTCGGCGCCCGGACCGATCACCACCGTGCCCCCGCGCACCGGTGCGGCCGCCTGTGCCCAGGCCGGCACGGCGAGGCCGGCGGACGCGAGCACGGAGCGGCGCGTCAGCAGGGCGGGGTGATCGAGGCGGTGGTGCGGGTTCATGGTGGCCGGCCTGTTTTGCAGCCGCCGTGCCAGCCGGGGCACCTCACGCCGGCATGGTGGGAATGCAGCACACGACGCCCGCCGAATCGACACGGCCGCTGCTGCGCGGGCAGTCGCCGCACCCCGCGCCGCCTGCGGGCGCTCGATCCCCGGACTCCGCGTCTATGCATCGGACGAAACGGCATGAGGCCCCTGCCCGCGGGCCGACACCGTGTTGCGGGTTAACCAGCAACCCTGACCGCCGGAAGGCACCGGCCTCGTCGCCCCCCACGGCGATGTGGCACTGCTGCTGCGGCAGCAGCGGCACAACACCGATGCTGGCTTCGGCGACGGTTCGCGCCCACGCATGGCGCCGCGGTGTTGGACATCGGACGCTGCCGCACCGCCGCTGCTGGCCGCGCAGCACCCGATGCCCCGTGGCTGTCGCCTCGACAACATCCTCCGCATTGGCATGGTCGCTGCGACATGAAGTCCCGCGCCACGCGACGCCGGCCTTGGGGAGCCCGGCGGAACGCACCGCGATGCCGACGCCCACGGGCCGTCCATCGACAGGCCGGCGATCCCTCCACCGAACCAGGAAGTCATCCATGTCCACGAACACCGAGACCGGCGCACCGACGCCGGCGGGGAACCCCGGCGCCCTGCGGCGCCATCCGCTCGCACTCGCCATCTCCCTCGCCTGCGCCGCCGGGCACGCCGCCGCGCAGGACGCCGGCACCGACCAGATCATCGTGACCGGCACGCGTGTCGAAAGCACCGTGCTCAAGAGCAGCGCGTCCATCCAGGTCGTGGGCGGCGAAACGCTGCGCGCCACCGGCCAGAACGACCTGCGCACCGCGCTGTCGCAGGTGGCGCCGTCGTACATCGCCGTCAACAGCAACGGCGGTGCGCTCGCGAAGAACACGCGCGGCTCCTCGCTGCGCGGCCTCTCGGGCAACCAGGTGCTGATCCTCGTGAACGGCAAGCGCCGCCACGGCAGCTCGATGATCAACAATAGCGGCGGGTCGACCCTCGGCTCGTCCGCCGCCGACCTCGCCCACATCCCGGTGAGCGCCGTCGAACGCGTCGAGGTGCTGACCGACGCCGCCTCCGCGCTGTACGGCTCGGACGCCATCGCCGGCGTGATCAACATCATCCTGCGCTCCGACGCCCTCGGCGGGTCGGCCAACGTGCTGTACGGCGAATACGACCACAGCACCGCGAAGGTCAACGGCGTGGGCGACGCCGGACGCACCACCACGCTCGACCTGAACCAGGGCCTCGAACTCGGCTCCGACGGCGGTTTCCTGAACCTGAGCGCGTCGATCCTGCAGACCGGCAACAGCCACACCGTGGGCGCCTGGAAGCAGCCCACGAAACCCATCTGGCAGATCTACGGCGACCCGAACGATCCACGCGAGGCCACCGTCGACCGCCGCCTGCACTCCAACATCGAGGTGGTGCCGATCCAGAAGCTCGGCAACCTCTCGTACAACGCCGAGCTGCCGCTGCCCAACGGCCTGAAGGTGACGTCGTTCGCGACCTACAGCCAGCGCGACTCCGAGGCCAAGGGCTCGTACCGCACCGAGACCAACGGCACCGCCAACGTCTACACCACCCCCGGCGGCTACGGCCCGAGCCTGCAGACGAAGGAAGAGGACTACCAGTTCAACGTCGGCATCACCGACGGCGTGCTGTTCGGCTGGAACTGGAGCGCGGGCCTCAGCTACGGCCGCAACGACGCCAACATCGCGGTGCTCAACACCATCAACGCGTCGTTCGGCACGCTGGTGCCGCTGCAGGACATGCACGCCGGCAGCCTGCGCTTCGAGGAAAGCATCGCCGACTTCACCGTGCGCCGCGCGTTCGACACCGGCGCGTTCGAGAAGCCGCTGCAGGTCTCGGCCGGCGTCGAGTACCGCCACGACCAGCTCAAGCTGCGCGCCGGCGACTACTACTCGTACGCGGGCGGCGGCTACCGCTTCCCGAACGACTACCCCGCGGTGAACCTGCGCGGCACGCTCGCGGGCGCCGGTTCGGCCTTCCTGACCGGCTTCCTGCCGCAGTTCGAGTTCGACGAATCGCGCAACAACCAGGCGATCTTCCTCGACCTGTCGCAGAAGCTCACGTCGCGCTGGGACGCCGGCGCCGCCGCACGCTGGGAGAACTACTCCGACTTCGGTTCGGCGCTGTCGGGCAAGCTGTCGACGCGCTTCGAGGTGTCCTCCGACATCGCGCTGCGCGGCTCGGTCAGCACCGGCTTCCGCGCGCCGTCGCTGCACGAGCAGCACTACCAGAGCGCCACCGTCCAGCCGACGAACGACCCGATCACGAACACCACGTACATCTCGTACAACTACGACACGCTGTCGCCCGACGCCCCCGCGGCCAAGGCGCTCGGCGCGGAGGCGCTCAAGCCCGAGAAGTCGAACAACTACAGCGTGGGCGTGGTGTTCACGCCGGCCCGCAACCTGTCGACGTCGATCGACGTGTACCAGATCGACATCAAGGACCGCATCTACCTGACCGGCGCGTTCAACGGCTTCAACAACACGGCGGTGGCGAACATCCTGACGGCCGCGGGCCTGACCGCGCAGCAGTCGGTGCGCTACTTCGCGAACATCGGCGACACCCGCACCCGCGGCGTCGAGCTGAAGGCGGACTACGCGGCCGACTACGCGTCGTACGGCAAGGCCCGCTGGGGCCTCGCCTACGCGCAGAACCGCCAGAAGGTCAAGCGCGTGAACACGCCCGCCGTGCTCGCGAACGCCGGCCTGAACCTGCTGGGCCGCGACCGCTACGTGCTGCTCGAGGAATCGCTGCCGCAGCACATCGTGCGCGGTTCGGTGAACTGGCGCTACGGCGAGTTCGAGTTCGACGTGGTCGAGAGCTGGTACTCGCAGACCCGCACGGTCAACAACGTGACGAACGTGAACCAGGACTCGATCACCGACCCGGCGTTCATCACCGACGCGGCCGTGTCGTACCACTTCGGCAAGTCGATCAAGGCCACGCTCGGCGCGCGCAACCTGTTCAACAAGAAGGCGCCGAACCAGCCCGATTCGCTCGCGTCCACGCTGAACTACGAGAACCCGTACCCGAACCAGAACACCCCGTGGGGCTTCGGTGGCGGGTTCTACTACGCGCGGCTGTCGTATGTCTGGTGACCTCACCCGTCGGCACCTGCTGGTCGGTGCCGCCGCACTGCCGTTCGCCGATGCATGGGCCCAGTCGCCCGTGCGCGGCGGCACGCTCGTGATCGCGCAGTTCCCCGAACCCTCGGTGCTGACCACCGCGATCACGACGTCGCCGCCCACGCAGCAGATCTCGGCGAAGGTGTTCGACGGCCTCGTGTCGCTGACCCCGGCCAACGGCCCGAAGCCGCAGCTCGCGACGAGCTGGACGGTGAGCCCCGACGGGCTCACCGTCACCTTCAAGCTGCGGCCGAACGTGCGCTGGCACGACGGCCAGCCCTTCACGTCGGAGGACGTCGCGTTTTCCGTGCTGGAAGTCTGGAAGAAGTACAGCTCGCGCGGGCGCTCGGCCTTCCCGCACGTGGAACGGGTCACGAGCCCGGACCCGCTGACGTCGGTGTGGCACCTGTCGCGCCCCACGCCGTACCTGCTCAGCGCGCTGAACGCCCGCGATTCTCAGGTGGTGCCGAAACACCTCTACGCGGGCCGCGGTGACGTGCTGGCCAACCCGGCCAATGCCGCGCCCATCGGCACCGGCCCGTTCCGCTTCGTCAAGTGGGAGCGCGGCAGCCACCTCCTGCTCAAGCGCAACGACGACTACTGGGACACCGGCAAGCCACACCTCGACCAGGTGATCTACCGGTTCATCCCCGACGCGGCCGGTGTGTCGGCCGCGCTCGAGACCGGCGCGGCCCACGTGGCCACCGGCGAGAACGTCGCGGTGAGCGAGGTGGCGCGGCTGCGCGGCGTGCCCTCGCTGCAGGTGTTCCCGCGGGTGCCGAGCTACGGCGGCACCGGCATCATGGCCTTCGAGTTCAACCTGCGCCGCCCGGTCTTCCGCGACCTGCGCGTGCGCCAGGCCTTCGCCCACGCGATCGACCGCGAGACGATCCTGCGCAACGTCTACCGCGGCCTCGGCACCGCGGCCGACTCGCCCATCCCGAAGAACTTCCCGCAGTTCTACAACGCCGACGTGCCGAAGTACGCGTTCGACCCGGCGAAGGCCGAGGCGCTGTTCGAGGCCGCCGGCCTCAAGCGCGACCGGTCGGGCGTGCGCCTGACCGTGTGGAACGACCCGAGCCCGTCGCCCACATACCTGCAGACCGCGCACCTGCTGCGCAGCCAGCTCGCGAAGGTGGGCGTGAAGTTCGAGATCCGCACGCAGGACTTCGCCGAATGGTTGAACCGCATCTACACGCGGTACGACTTCGACACGAACCTCTCGGGCGCGTCCACCGCGCCGGACCCGGCCATCGGCTTCCAGCGCTTCTACTGGTCGAAGAACCAGCAGGCGGGCGTGGCGTACTCGAACGCCACCGGCTACACGAACCCCGAGGTGGACCGCCTGCTGGAGGACGCCCAGGTGGAACTCGACCCGCAGAAGCGCCGCGGCCTCTACGACGACCTGCAGCGGCGCGTGCTGGTGGACCTGCCGCGCATCCCGGTGGTGTCCACCGAGACCGTCATCGTGGCCTCGCGCCGCGTGCGCAACCTGGTCGAGTCCGACACCGGCGGCCTGCTCGGCAACCTCGCCGACGTGTGGCTCGCCCCCTCCCCTTCTTCCGCGAAACCGACGACATGACCTTCTCCCGCCGTGTGTTCCTCGAAGGCGGCGCCGTGCTGGCGGCCCTGCCCACGTTCGCGATCGGCGCGCCCGCCGCCCGCGGCACGCTGGTGGTGGCCCAGGCGAACGAGCCGCAGTCGCTCACCAACGCGCTCTCGACCGAGGGCAACATCTACACGATCTCCAGCAAGATCTTCGACGGCCTGCTGACCTTCGACAGCCAGCGCCGCCCGCAGCCGCGGCTGGCCACGGCGTGGGACGTCAGCGCCGACGGCCTGACCGTCACGCTGAAGCTGCGCCCCGGCGTCACGTGGCACGACGGCCGGCCGTTCACGTCGGCCGACGTCGCGTTTTCGGTGCTCGAGATCTGGAAGAAGTACAACGGCCGCGGCCGCTCGACCTTCGCCCACGTCGAACGGGTCGAGACCCCCGACGCGCTGACCGCGGTGCTGCGCCTGTCGAAGCCCGCGCCGTACCTGCTGTCGGCACTGACCTCGATCGAATCGCAGGTGGTGCCGAAACACCTGTACGAAGGCAGCAACCCGCTGCTGAACCCGAAGAACGCCGCGCCGGTGGGCACCGGCCCGTTCCGCTTCGTGAGCCGCCAGCGCGGCAGCCACATCCTGCTGGAGCGGAACCCGAACTACTGGGACGCGGGCCGCCCGAAGGTCGAGAAGCTGATCTTCCGCTTCGTGCCCGACGTGGCCGGCGTGTCGTCGGCGCTCGAGACGGGCGAGGCCCACATCGGCTTGCCGGCGCTGAGCAACGTCGCGCGGCTGAGGAACAACCCGCAGCTGCGGGTCACCGAACTCGACGTGCCGTTCTCGGCCGGCCTCACGTGCCTCGAGTTCAACCTCGACCGCCCCGTGCTGCAGGACGTGCGCGTGCGCCGCGCGCTGGCGCATGCGATCGATCGGCGCTTCATCCTGGGCAACATCCACCACGGCCACGGCGCGGTCGCCGAATCGGCGATCCCGCCGACGATGACCGAGTTCTTCACCGACGACGTGCCCAAGTACACGTTCGACCTGAAGAAGGCCGAGGCGCTGCTGGACGAGGCGGGCCTGAAGCGCGACGCGCAGGGCGTGCGGCTCACGCTGCGCAACGACCCGAACCCCGGCGTCGAGATGACCCAGATCGCGCAGTACCTGCGCAGCGCCTTCGCGAAGATCGGCGTGAAGCTCGATGTGCGCAACCAGGACTTCGCGGAGTACGTGAACCGCCTCTACACACGCCGCGACTTCGACACCGCGATCGTCGGCGGCACCGCGGGGCCCGACCCGGCCATCGGCACGCAGCGCTGGTACTGGTCGAAGAACTTCCGCCCCGGCGTGGCGTTCTCGAACGGCGCGCACTACGAGAACCCCGAGGTCGACAAGGCGCTCGAGACCGCGCAGGTCGAGCTCGACCCCGCGAAGCGCCGGGCCCAGTACGTCCGCTTCCAGCAGCTCGTGCAGGCGGACCTGCCGCGCATCCCGCTGATCGCGCCCACCGGCGTGGTGGTCAGCAGCCGCAAGGTGCGCGACTTCATCAACTCCGCCGAAGGCCTCTACGGCAACTTCGGCGACGCCACCTTCTGACCCATGAGCACCACCACCCCCGAACGCCACCGCCTGCACCGCCCGGTGCCGAAGGCCCACCGCATCGCGTCCGACGCCGAGGCCATCGAGGTGGCACACCGGCTCGCCGCGCGCTTCCGCGAAGGCGCCATCCAGCGCGACCGCGACCGCCAGCTGCCGTGGGACGAGATGGACCTCTACGCCCAGAGCGGCCTGCTCGCCGCGCGCGTGCCCCGCGCCTTCGGCGGCGCGGGCATCTCGTACGAGACGGTGGCGCGGGTCGTCGCCATCATCTCGGCGGCGGACGCGTCGCTCGGCCAGCTGTACCTGAGCATCCTGCTCGCGTCGAGCATCATCGAGGCCGTGGGCCGGCCCGAGCAGCAGGCGCTGTTCTTCGGGAGGATCCTCGACGGCCACCGTTGGGGCAACGGCCACGCCGAGGCGGGTGGCACGCAGTCGGGTGTCACCACCACGCGCGTGACGCGGCAGGGCGACCGCTTCGTCGTCAACGGCCAGAAGTTCTATTCGACCGGCGCGCTCTTCTCGCACCTGATCTCCGTGGGCTGCCTCGACGAGGACGGGCGCTCCGTGACGGCCGTGATCGCCCACGACGCGCCGGGGCTCACGATCCTCGACGACTGGGACGGCTTCGGCCAGCGCACCACGGCCAGCGGCACGCTGCTGCTCGAGAACGTGGTGGTGGACGCGAGCCACCTGCTCGACAGCGAACGCGCGCGCACGCAGTCGAACAGCTTCGGCATCCCCGACCTCGTGCACAGCGCGATCGACGCGGGCATCGCCCGCGCGGCGGTGGAGGACACCATCGCCTACGTGCGCGACCACGCCCGCGCCCACCGGCGCGCGGGGGTCGAGCGCGCCGTCGACGACCCGTACGTGATCGAGCAGGTGGGCGACCTCGCGACCCGGCTGCATGCGGCCGAGGCGATGCTCGAACGCGGCGCGCGGGCCTTCGACCGTGCGGTGGCGGAGCCCGCCGGCGGCCACGGCCCGGCCGCGGTCGCCGCGCTGGCCGAGGCGAAGATCCTCACCACCGAGGTCGCGCTGCTCGCCACCAACCGGCTGTTCCAGCTGGGCGGCGCGAGTTCCACGCGCTCGGCGCACGCGTTCGACCGTCATTGGCGCAACGCCCGCACACACACGGTCCACGACCCGGTGCACTGGAAGTACCACGCCGTGGGCGCCCACCACCTCGGCGGGGCGGTGGTCTGACATGGCGGCGCACCAGGACGTGTCCGTCGCGGTGATCGGCGGCGGCCCCGGGGGCCTCGCCGTCGCCCAGGGCCTGCTGCGGCACGGCATCCGCGTGGCCGTGTTCGAACGCGATGCGGTGCGGGCCGACTACGTGCAGGGCTTCCGGCTGCGGTTGCGCCAGCGCGGCCTCGACGCGCTGCGGGCCAACCTGCCGCCCTCGCTCTTCGAGGCCTTCCTCGCGACCACGGGCCGCTCGCCGGTGGCCTCGGTCCATGTGGACGAGCAGCTGCGGCCGGTGGACTCGCCCGCCGCCCTCGCGGGCGACCCGGACGACGCGCTCGCCGGGTACTCGGTCAGCCGCATCACGCTGCGCCAGGTGCTGCTGCGCGGACTCGACGACGCGCTCACGGTCGGGCGCACCTTCACGCACTACGAGGAACGCCTCGACGGACGGGTCACCGCGTGGTTCGACGACGGGAGTTCGGTGACGGCCGACCTGCTGGTGGGGGCGGACGGCGCGCAGTCGCGCGTGCGCTCGCAACGCCTGCCGCACGCGCGGCTGGTCGACACCGGCATGCGGCGCCTGGCCGGCAAGATCACGTTCGCCGCGGCCCGCGCCGCCGGGGTGCCCGACCTGTTCTTCGAGCGGCAGGTGGGCGTGCGGCCCGCGGGCAGCCGGGGCCTGATGATCAGCGCGCACCAGGTCGACGCCGAGGCGTTCCGCGAACACGGCCTGGGCGGCAACGACACCACGCACGCCGGCATCCCCGGCTTCCACTTCGACAACACCACCGACTACCTGTGGTGGAACACCGCGTACCGGCAGGACGAACTCGCGCCCGACGCCGTGCTGGAGCGCTCGGACGGCGCGGCGCTGCTCGACATCCTGCTGTCGAAGGTGCACGGCTGGCACCCGGACCTGCGGCTGCTGATCGGGCGGTCGGATCCCTCCACCGTCGCGCTGCTGAAGGTGCGCACGTCGGAGCCGGTCGACGCGTGGGCGCCGTCCCGAGTCACGCTGCTGGGTGACGCGATCCACGCGATGACGTACTTCCGCGCGCTGGGCGGGAACACGGCGCTGCAGGATGCGGGCGTGCTCGTCGCGGAACTGGCCGCGGCGCATCGCGGCGAGAAGACGCTGGACCAGGCGGTGACCGACTACGAAGTCGCGCTCCGCGATCATGGGTTCGAGGCGGTGAGGACGTCGTTGCGGGCGCTTGAACGCTCACTGGCGCCAGCAGCACCCGCCACGGTCTGACCCAGCACACGATGTCATCCCGGCGAACGCCGGGATCCACTGCCCACAAAGCGCGCTGGAGTGCGAGTGGGCCCCGGCGTTCGCCGGGGTGACCGTGGTCATGAGGCGGCCCCATCCGCCAGCAACCCGAACCGCTTCAACTGCGCCCGCAGCACGTTCCGCGACAGCCCCAGTTCCCGCGCCGTCCGCATCTGGTTCGCATCGCAAAACTCGAACGCCGTCTTGATCACCGCCTGCTCGATCAGCTCGAACAGCGCGTCGGGCTGGTGTTCGAGCAGCCGGCGCACCGCGCCGCTCAGGTCCTCGATGGCCTCGACCGGCCCCGCCACCGCGTTGGCGCGTCGGGGCAGGCGCAGGTGCTCGCGTTCGATGACGTCGCCGGGGCACACGATCACGGCGTAGTGGATGACGTTCTCGAGTTCGCGCACGTTGCCGGGCCAGTCGTGTTCGCGCAGCGCCTGCTCCGCCTCGGGCCCGATCGTGATGGCGTCGGCCTCCAGGCGCCGGCGGTACAGTTCGACGAAACCGCGCGCCAGCGGCACCACGTCGCGCACGCGGTCGCGCAGCGGCGGCACGCGGATCACCGCGACGTGCAGGCGATAGAACAGGTCGGCACGAAAGCGCCCCTGTTGCACGGCGAGGGCCAGGTCGGCGTGGGTGGCGGCCACGAGGCGCACGTCCACGCGGCGGGGCGTTCGCGAGCCGATGCGGGTCACCTCGCGCTCCTGCAGCACGCGCAGCAGCTTCACCTGGAACGCGAGCGGCATGTCGCCGATCTCGTCGAGGAACAGCGTGCCGCCGTCGGCCGCCTCGAACCAGCCGGGGCGGGCCTGGTCGGCGCCGGTGAAGGCGCCCACCTCGTGGCCGAACAGCTCCGCGTCGATCAGGCTTTCCGTGAAGGCCGCGCAGTTGATCGCGACGAAGGGCCCCGTGCGGCCGCTCTTCTCGTGCAGGTCCCGCGCGACGAGTTCCTTGCCGGTGCCGGTCTCGCCGATCACGAGCACGGTGGCGCCGCTGCGCGCGATGGGTTCCACCTCGGACAGGAACGACGGGCTGCGCACCACCGGCCGCGTGCCGTCGGCGGCCGCGCGGCGCACCGGCACGTGCACCGCCGGGCGTGCCGCGGGCGGCAGCACCGGGTCGAACGGCACGGGCGACCAGGCTTCGACGGGCACGTCGTCGCCCAGCGCATGGCGGAAGGACTCGATGGACGCCAGCACCGCGGGGCCGCCGGCCGCGAGCATGCGGGCCTCGTAGTCCTGCACCGCGTCGCGCAGCGGCGCGCCGCTGGTGAGCGCCTCGACGAGCAGCTGCGCGTCGTGCAATGCGGCGTTGGCGCCCAGCGCACGGAAGTACGTCATGGCATGGATGGCGTCGCCCAGCAGCGTGACGGACCGCGTGGGCCATGGCGCCACGGGCAGCGACGTGCGGATGGGCGTGGCGTTCACCGTGGTGGGGTCGGTGAGACGCAGCAGGCCGCGCAGGTCCGGGTGCCAGCCGGCCGCGGTGTGCTGCACCCATTCGTGCAGCGAGTGCCGGCCGCGGCGCAGCACGTCGGCCGGCGGCAGCTTGCCCGCGGGCGTGCCCAGCGCCCAGAAGACGTAGTCCCGCGTGTTGTCGAACAGCAGGCCCGCATGCAGCGAGGCGGACGCGTCGTTGCCCGTGAACACCGCGTCGGCCGGGGCCTCGTCGTGGTGGTTGATGCGGTGCGTGGTGATGAAGAGGTTGAGGCCGTCGCGCACCTGCACCGTGGCGTTCTTCGTGTACAGCCACGGCGCGAGGCTCGCGCGTGCCTCGGCGGTGAGGTCGATCTTGCCGGCGATGCGCTGCGCGCCCGTGTCCACCCACGGCACCTCGGGCAGCAGCTGGTGCCGCACGGTGGACTCGGCCCCGTCGGCCCCCACCAGCAGGTCGGCGACGACCGAGCCGCCGTCGGTGAAGTGGATGGTGACGCGGCCGTCCTCGCGTTCCTCGTAGCACTCGAAGGTTCGGCCCGTTTCGATGACGTCGTCGAGGCCCGCGAGCAGGATCTGCTGCAGCGTGATGCGGCTCACCGATTTCTCGAGGTGCACGTCGTCGTCGATGGGCGAGGCGCCCAGGCGCGGCAGGGGTTCGAGCTGTTCGTCGATGTGCCGGGTCTCGCGCGGCGCGCGGCCGCAGGTGCGTTCGAACGCGCCGAACAGTTCGGCCGGCAGGCAGTGGCGCAGCGCCTCGATGCCCCGCGTGCGGATGCGCAGCCGGAAGCCGTGCACGTAGTCGGCCCGCGTGCGGTCCCGCTCGTACAGCTTCACGGGAACACCCGCCTTCTTCAGCCCCTGGGCCAGGGCGAGGCCGCCCGGCCCGCCGCCGACGATCACCACGAACGGGGTTTTGCTCACGCCATGCACTCCACTGCCGGGGGTTATCTCCGGATCACCGGATATTCACCTGCCCGAATACCAACAGCACCTGTTTTGTTTCCAACACGCACCGCCCGGATTCAGCCGCCCGGCCGGAGTATTCCGCTTCGGGAAAAACACCGTGGCCATCGGGCTGCTACGAATGGGCCATTGTAGTGACGGACCGCGTGCGATAGGCAGCAGAACATTCCTCGGAAATCGAATGAAGATACTTCATCAAATAGATTGTCCGAGGGTATTCGCCGCCGCATCATCAGGGTATCGAGGCCTCCGCGATGGAATATCCCCGGGGCCCGTCCATTCACCGTTCCGCCCACGCACATGACCACCCCGAACACCCTCTGGTACACCCGCTGCCCGGTGCCCTCGCCGCTCGGCATCGCGGCCCGCCTCGGCTGGCTCGACGACACCTTCGGCCCGCTCGGCCTCACCGTGCAGTCCATCATCGATTCGCCCGACCCGCGCATCCGCGACAGCCACTTCAACCACCACCTGCCGTGGTCGTTCCGCCAGGGCGGCAACATCCCGGCGATCTGGGCGCGGGCCAATTTCGCGGCCGGCCGCGGCGCGCAGTCCACCCGGCTCGTGGCCATCACGTGGACCGACGAGTTCCAGGCGCTGATCACGCTGCCGGGACGCGGCATCGAGACCGTGGCCGACCTCGCGGGCCGCCGTGTCGCCGTGCCCCGCAACGACCGCGCGGTGGTCGACTTCCAGCGGGCCACGTCGCTCAAGGGCATCGTGTCGGGCCTGTCGCTCGGCGGGCTCACGGCACGCGACGTGAAGCTCGTCGAACTGCTCGCCGACGACACCGCCCCGGCCCCCGAGTTCTTCGGCCTCAAGCGCCGCCTGCCCTACGCCCGCGAAGCGGCCGCGCTGTGGGCCGGCGACGTGGACGCCTTCTTCGTGAAGGGTGCGGAAGGCGTCGTCGTGGCGAACCTGCTGCAGGCGCACCTCGTCGCCGAGTTCGGCCGCCACCCCGACCCGAAGGTGCGCATCAACAACGGCACCCCGCGCACGCTCACCGTCGACGAGACCCTCGCCACCGACCGGCCCGACCTCGTGCAGGCGCTGCTGTCGCAGGTGGTGCGCGCCACCGCGTGGGCCGAGGCGCACCCCGACGAGACGCTGCGCATCGTCGCGCGCGAGATCCACGTGAGCGAGGACGCCGTGCTCGCCTCCAACGGGCCCGAGGTGCACCGCCACCTCGCGCTGAGCCTCGACCCCACGCTGGTCGACGCACTCGCGCACTTCAAGTCGTTCCTGCACGAATGGGGTTTCCTGCCCGCCGACTTCGACGTGAACGACTGGGTCGACCCCGCGCCGCTGGACGCGGTGCGCGCGCTGCCGCTGGCGGCGTGACCTCGCAGGAGCCGTTGTCATGTCCTCGCTCGAACTTTCCTTCGACGGTGCCGGTGCCGGTACCGCGCCACGTCCGCCCCATCGCAGCACCCCGATCGCCACCGCCGCGCGCGCCACGGCGCACGCGCCCCGCCCCTACCAGCCCGCCGGCCGCAGCCCCGTGGGCATCGGCCTCGTCGTCGGTGCCCACGTGCTGCTCGGCTGGGCGCTCGTGAGCGGCCTCGCCCGCACGGTGGTCGACGTGATCAAGGCGCCCATCGAGACACGCCTGATCGAGGAGATCAAGCCGCCGCCACCACCACCCCCGCCGCCGGTCGAGCGCGTGCAGCCGCCCAAGGCCGTGAAGCCGCCGCCGGCCTTCGTGCCGCCGCCGGAGGTGCAGGTCACGCCGCCGCCGCAACCCGCCCCCACCATCACGGCCACACCGGTGGCGCCGCCGCCCGAACCCGTCGTGGTGGCCGCGCCGGCGCCCGTCGCTCCCCCCGCCCCGCCGAAGCCCATCGGCACGCCCGCGCGCATCGACGTGTCGTCGTGCGAGAAGCCGGCGTACCCCGACGCCGCGGCGCGGGTGGAGGCGACCGGCACCACCAAGATCCGCTTCGCGGTGGACGCGAACGGCGCGGTGTCGAAGGCCGACATCGAACGCGCCTCGGGCGGCAGCCGCGAGCACCGCCTGCTCGATCGCGCGGCCGTGCTCGCGCTGAGCAAGTGCCGCTTCAAGCCCGGGCTCGACGAACACGGCGCGCCGGTCGGCGGCTTCGCGATCGTCGACTACGTCTGGAAGCTCGACTGAGCCCTCGTTCCCACGTCCCTCTTTTCCTCCTTTCTGCTACCTGGAGTCACCATGTTCGCCAAACGTCTGCTCGGCGCCGCCGCCCTGCTGTCCGCCTTCGCCGCCCGTGCGCAAGGCCCCGCCACCGAATCGGTGACGAACCCCTATGGCCTCGGCGCCCTGTGGGCCCAGGGCGACTTCGTCGCGAAGGGCACGCTCGTCATCATGGTGATCATGTCGCTCGGCAGCTGGTACATCATCCTCACGAAGCTGGTCGAGCAGCGCCGCCTGAACCGCAGCGCCGACGCTGCCGCGAAGACCTTCTGGACCGCCGGCACGCTGCAGGACGGCGTGGGCACGCTGAAGGAAGGCAGCGCCTTCCGCTTCATCGCCGAGAGCGGGCAGAAGGCGCAGGAGCACCACGAGGGCACGCTCGTCGAGCAGATCGACCTGCACACGTGGGTCTCGCTGTCGATCCAGCGCGCCGTCGAGTCGGTGCAGGGCCGGCTGCAGGAAGGCCTCGCGTTCCTCGCCACCGTGGGGTCCACCGCGCCGTTCGTCGGGCTGTTCGGCACGGTCTGGGGCATCTACCACGCGCTCACCGCCATCGGCATCAGCGGGCAGGCGTCCATCGACAAGGTGGCCGGCCCCGTGGGCGAGGCGCTGATCATGACCGCCATCGGCCTGGCCGTGGCCGTGCCCGCGGTGATCGGCTACAACTGGCTGGTGCGCCGGAACAAGGCCGCGCTGGAACGCGTGCGCTCGTTCAGCAGCGACGTGCACAGCGTGCTGCTGGCCGGCAAGCGCTGAGCGGGAGCCCGCGATGGCCATCTCCATCGGCGCCGCCGACGACGGCGAGGACGCACTGAACTCCAGCATCAACACCACGCCGCTCGTCGACGTGATGCTCGTGCTGCTGATCATCTTCCTGATCACGATCCCCGTCGTCACGCAGTCCATCAAGCTCGAACTGCCGAAGGAGCGCAACCAGCCCACGCTGACCAAGCCCGAGAACATCGTGCTGGCCGTGGACCGCGACGGCGCCATCTACTGGGGCATCGAGCGCATCCCCGACATCCCCACCCTCGTGGCCCGGCTGAAGACCGAGGCCGTCAAGGACCCGCAACCCGAAGTGCACGTGCGCGGCGACGGCGAGGCCCGCTACGAAGGCATCGGCCGCCTCGTGGTGGCCTGCCAGCGCGCCGGCATCTTCAAGGTCGGCTTCATCACCGAACCCCCTGCCGGCGCAGTCTCGCGCTAGGAGCCCCACCATGGCCATGAATGTCGGAGCATCCTCCGCGGACGACGACGTGCTCGTCGACATCAACACCACACCGCTGATCGACGTGATGCTCGTGCTGCTGATCATGTTCATCATCACGATCCCGATCCAGACCCATGCGGTCAAGATGAACATGCCGGTCCCCACCGAGGCCGCGCCCCCGCCCGTGCCGCCGGAGATCGTGCGGCTGGACGTGGACGCCGAAGGGCGCATCGGGTGGAACGGCGAGGTGGTGCCGGACCGCGCGGCGCTGGAAGCGCGCCTGTCGGCGGCGGCCGCGCACGCGGAGCAGCCGGAGATCCACCTGCGGCCGGACCGTGGCGTGCCCTACAAGCACGTGGCGGCGGTGCTGGCGGCGGCGCAGCGGTTGGGCGCGAACAAGATCGGGCTGGTGGGCAACGAACAGTTCCTCGAGCCGCAGTAGCAGACGTCACCCCGACGAACGTCGGGGCCCACTGGAGGCTTTGCGCGCTTCGACCCCGGTGGATCCCGACGTTCGCCGGGATGACATGAGTGAAAAAGCCCGCTGCGCAACCTGCAGCGGGCTTTTTCATTGAAGGACGGATCAGGCCGCCAGCGCCACCGGCTGGAACGCGTGCTTCAGCACCGCGATCTCGAACCCGCGGCGGCGCAGCCAGTGCGCCGTGGTGGCGGCCCGCACGCCCGCGAGGTCGTCGATCAGCACCACCCGCGCCCCGCGCACGGCGATCGTGCGGTGCGACACGGCGAGCAGCTGGCCGCCCTCGGCCGACACGGTGTCGGGCAGGTGGGCCGCCGCGTACTCGACCGGCGTGCGCACGTCCAGCAGGTACGTGGTGCGTGCGGTGTCGGCCTGCCAGGTCCGGGCCGTGGCGAGGTCGACCTCCGGCACTGGCGCGTCGCCGAACGCCTTCACCGCGGCCTGCGCGGCGGCCAGCACGGCCTCGTCGACCACCGCCTGGCGGGCCGACGGACCTTGCTCCAGCGTGCCGCCGATGTCGGTCCAGCCGCGGGTGCCGTCGTCGAGGTAGGACACCTTGTTCGCCACGCCGGCGTCGATCAGCGTCTGGGCGCCGAGGATCGCGCGCGGCAGGCCGGCGCACGAGACGAGCACCTCGGTGGCGGACGACGGCACGAGGCTGCGGAAGCGATGCAGCAGCTCGGCGCCCGGGGCGCTGAGCGCACCCGGCACGTGGCCACGGGCGAATTCCTCGGCGGTGCGGGTGTCGAGCACCACCACGTCGGCGCCGTTCGCTCGGCGGGCCTGCAGCTCGGCGGCGGTCACCTTGGGGGTGCCCTGGGCGTCGCGCACCGCGACCGAGAAGTTCAGGCCGGAGGTGTCGAAGGTGGGCAACGCGCCGTTCGCAGCCTCGGCGGCCCAGGCGGCGAGGCCGCCTTGCAGCGACACGACCCCGGCGTGGCCCCGGTCGCGCAGCTGCTGGGCGAGGCGTTCGGACACCGAGGCGTCGTCGTGGACCAGCACCGTGCGCACGACGGCGCGCGGCACGTAGCGGCTGAACTCGGCGAGCAGCCGGTCGGCCGGCACGTTGGTGGCGTACAGCGGTTCACCCTTGGCGAACAGCTCGACGCTGCGCAGGTCGAGCACGGCGAGTTCGCCGCGGTCGTCCAGCCAGCGGCGGAAGGTGGGGGCGTCGATCGAGAGGGACATGGGGAAGCTCCTGTGGTGGGACCTGCCATTGACGCCGCTTTCGGAGCCGCCGTCAGCGAACAAGATCGCATGACGTCATCGCGAAATCGCAGGAACGGAACCCGGCGCGCCGGGCGGGGTCCGACCCCCGTCGACACCGCTGGAGCCCCGCATGTTCACCACCCTGAAGTCCTTCCTCGAACCGCTGCTGCCCCAGGCCGCGCCCCGCGCCGCCTTCGAACACACGCTGCAGGTGGCCACCGCGGTGCTGCTGGTCGAGGTGATGCGGTCCGACGCCCACATCGGGCTGTCCGAGCGGGCCTCGGTCATCGTCGCGCTGCGCGACCGCTTCGACCTCGACACCGACGAGGTCGAGGCGCTGATGGTGGTGGCCGACCAGACCGCCCGCGAGGCGCACGACCTGCACACCTTCACGTCGCGCCTGAACGACCAGCTGGAGCCCGAGCAGAAGGCCCGCATCGTCGAGTACATGTGGCAGGTGGCCTACGCCGACGGCCGCCTCGACGCCCACGAGCAGCACGTGATGCGCAAGCTGGCGGACCTGCTCTACATCCCGCACGGCGACTACATCGCCGCGAAGATGCGTGCCCGGGAGGCCATGACCAGCTGACGGGCCCGGCGGGCGTATGCTCGCATCCTGATGTCCTCCCCGATCCTTCCCCAGGGCGCGTTGAGCCTGCGCCGCTACGGCGCCGACGGCGCGCCGCACCGGCACGACCACGTGCAGGTGGTGATCGGCGTGCACGGCCAGATCGAGCTGGAGGTCGAGGGCCGCGGCGGGCGGGTCGACAACGGCCTCGCGGGGTTCATCGCCCCGGGCAGCGACCACGCGCAATCGGGCGACGGCCACAACCAGTTCCTGGTGCTCGACTGCACCCTGGCCGACATGGGCGACGACGCCGTCGAACGCCTGCGCCGCCAGACCTTCCTGCCGGTGCCTGCGGCCGTGCGCCGGCTCGTCGAGTTCGTGCAGCTCGCCTCCCCGGCCGACGGGGTGCCCGACACCATCACCCGGCACTGCGCGCCGCTGCTGATCGACGCGCTGGTGGCCGAGCACCGGCCCGTCTCGCGCCTCGACCCGCTGCTGCGCCGCATCGAGGCCGCGCCCGGCGAGGCCTGGCCCGCCGCGCGCATGGCGGTCGAGGCGGGCCTCAGCGTCAGCCGGCTGCACGCGGTGTTCCGCGCCGAACACGACCGCACGCCGCAGGCCTGGCTGTCGGACCTGCGCCTGCGCGCGGTGCAGGAGGCGCTGGCCGGCTCCACCACGCCCATCGCGCAGCTGGCCCTGGACGCCGGCTACTCCGACCAGACCGCCCTCACCCGCGCGCTGCGCCGGGCCACGGGGCTGACACCCGCCGCGTACCGCAAGCTGCACCAGGGGCGGTAGGAGTCCGGGTCAAGGCCATGCGAGCCCCGGCCAAGACGCCGCGGCCATCCGCGGCGAAGCTCGGGGCATGGATTCCTCGACCTCTTCGCCGCGCGACACGCGGCTCCTTCGCGGCACGGCCCAGGGCGTGACCGCGGGCGCCCTCTGGGGCCTCGTCTTCCTCGCCCCGCAGGCGCTCGACTCGTTCGCCGCGCTCCAGCTGTCGGCCGCGCGCTACCTCGCCTACGGCGCCATCGCCGCGGTGCTGATCGCCCCGCGCTGGCGCGCGCTGTGGCCCCGCCTGGGCCGCGCCGACCTGCTGGCCCTCGTGCAGCTGGCCCTGCTCGGCAACATCGTCTACTACCTGATGCTGGCCACCGCCGTGCAATGGGCCGGTGGCGCGGCCACCGCGCTGATCATCGGGCTGATGCCGCTCGTCGTTGCGGTGCTCGGCAGCCGCGAACCGGGAGCGGTGCCGCTGCGCAGGCTGGCGGCACCGCTGGCCCTCGGCGGCCTGGGCACCGCACTCGTCGGCTGGGAGGCCCTGCAGGGCGGCCACGGGCCGGGCGGCGACCTGCTCACGCGGGCCGTGGGCCTGCTGTGCGGCTTCGGGGCGCTGGCCTGCTGGACCGGCTACACGGTGGTCAACCGCCGCTGGCTCGCACGCCGCACCGACCTGTCGGCCCACGACGCCTCGCTGCTCGTCGGGGTGATGACCGGCGCGCTGGCGCTCGTCCTCGCCGTTCCCGCCTTCGCAGGTCCGTCCTCCGGACACACCCCGGCCGAGTGGCTCGGCTTCTGGGGCATGGCCCTCACCGTCGCGGTGTTCGCGTCGGTCGTCGGCAACGCGTGCTGGAACCGCGCCGGCCGCCTGCTGCCGCTGGCCCTGATGGGTCAGATGATCGTCTTCGAGACGCTCTTCGGCATGCTGTACGGCTTCCTGTGGGAAGGCCGCGGCCCCACCGTGCCGGAGGTGGCCGCGGTCACGTGCCTGCTGGGCGGCGTGGTGTGGTCCACGGCCGCCCACCGGCCGGCGCGTGCGGTCACAGCGCCCGCAGGAACGCCACCAGGTCCTTCTTCTCTTCGGCCGTCAGCTTCGTCTCGAGCACCAGGTTGAAGAACTCGACGGTGTCGTCGAGGGTCAGCAGGCGCCCGTCGTGCAGGTACGGCGGCGAGTCCTTGATGCCGCGCAGCGGGAAGGTCTTGATCGGACCGTCCATGTTCGCGGTGCGGCCGAGGATGTCGCGCGGCGCGAAGAAGCGTTCGGTGCGCAGGTTGTGCATCGTGTTGTCGGTGTAGTACGGCGGCGCATGGCACGACGCGCACGTGCCCTTGCCGAAAAACACCGCCTGGCCGCGCAGCTCGGCGGGCGAGGCCTTGCGCGGGTCGAGCTTGCCGTCCACGCCCAGCTTGGGCGCGGGCGGGAAGTCGAGCAGCGCCTGGAACTCGCCCATGAAGTGCACCTGGCTGCCACGCTCCAGGATGTTCACGCCCTTCTTCGTCGCGATCACCGGGTCGCCGTCGAAGTAGGCGGCGCGCTGCTCGAACTCGGTGAAGTCCTCCACCGACTTGAGCGCGCGCTGCGAGCCGAACAGCCGTTGCACGTTCACGCCACGCAGCGTGGGGGTGTCGATGCGGTGGCGGAAGCCCTGCGGCCGCACGTCGCCCGCGAGGTGGGTCGCGCCGTTCGCGTGGCCGTTGGCGTGGCAGTCGAGGCAGGCCACGCCACGGCTCGGGCGCTCCGAGCGGCGGTCGTTCGTCGGGTTGAACTGCTGCTGCGGGAACGGCGTGACGAGCAGCCGCAGGCCCTCGAGCTGCTTCGGGTTGAGCACGCCGTCGAACAGCTCGAAGTAGTTGTCGATGGTGACGAGCTTGCCCTTCGACACGTCGCCCAGGTCCGGGCGTGTCGTGAGGAAGATCGGCGCGGGAAACTCGGGCAGCACGTGGTCGGGCAGGTCGAAGTCGAGGTCGAAGCGCGTGAGGTCGCGTGCCTCCTGGCGCTTGACCTCGTCGATGTGGAACTTCGGGAACACCATGCCGCCCTCGGGATGGTTCGGGTGCGGCAGCGGCAGGAAGCCCGCGGGGAACGCATCGGCGCGGCGGATCTCCTCGGGGCTCATCGCGGCGAGGCGGTCCCAGGTCATGCCCGCGGACAGCTTCACGCGCACGCCATCCTGCACGGGTTTGCCGCGCGACATCGTCACGCCCGGTGCGGGCCGGTTGGCCAGGTCGTAGCGCTGCTGCAGCAGCTGCTGGTGTTTCGCGGCGATGCCGGGTTTGGCGGCCTTCATGCGGGCCATCGTCGTGGCGAAGTCTTCCTTCATCACGACCGGCGCATAGCTGGTGGGCGGCGGGTCGGCGGCCGGTGCGGCGCCGGCCAGGCTGGAGAAGCCGGTGGCGAAGAGCCAGCGGAACGAGGTCATGTATCGGGCCATGGGTTTCTCCCTTCTTGGGTGGGTGGATGCCTGAGGCGCGGCCATGCTAGGTCGGGCCCCCAATCCCACGTCGTCGTCGAATGACCCAGCTGCACGCGCTGAAAAGTCGCGACGCCCTATGATCGAAAGCACCTATCCGTGACATCAAGAATTTCCATGACCCGCATCTGTGTTTTCGGGGCCGGCGCCGTCGGCGGCCACCTCGCCGCCTGGCTCGCCCGCGCCGGGCTCGACGTCTCCGTGGTCGCGCGCGGCCCGCACCTCGAGGCCATCCAGGCGAACGGCCTGCGCTACGTCTCCGACGCCGAGGACTTCACGGTGCGCGTGGCCGCGAGCAGCGACGCACGCGACCTCGGCCCGCAGGACCTCGTCATCTCCGCCGTGAAGGCCCACGGGTTGCCCCACGTGGTGGATGCGATGCAGCCCCTGCTGGGTCCGGAGACGCCCGTGATGTTCGCGATCAACGGCGTGCCCTGGTGGTACTTCCATGGCCTGCCCGCCGAACCGGGCCGGCCGCCCGCGAGCGATCGCCTCGCCCGGCTCGACCCGGGCGCGCGCCTGTGGCACACGCTGGGCGTGCACCGCGCCATCGGCTGCGTGGTGACGTCGCCCAACGAGGTGTCGTCGCCGGGCGTGATCAGCAACAACGCCACCAGCAACACCTTCGTGATCGGCGAACCCGACAACACGCTGTCGCCACGGCTGCAGCAGATCGCGTCGGTGATGAAACCCGCGCTGCCGGGCCTGGCCACGTCCACCGCGATCCGCGACGTGGTGTGGTCGAAGCTGATGCTCAACATCACGACCTCGCCGCTCGCGACGCTCACGATGCGCCCGCCCATCACGTTCTCGCACGACGAACCCATGCTCGCCGTGTACCGCCAGCTGCTCGCCGAAGGCGTGCGCGTGGCCGCATCGCTGGGCATCACGGTGGCGGCCGACGAGGAGGCCCGCATCGCGCGCATGCGCACCGTGCGGCACCCGCCGTCGATGCTGCAGGACCTGGTCGCGGGCCGCCCGCTCGAGATCGACGCGCAGCTGCTGGCCGTGCAGGACCTGGCGCGGCAGGGCGGAGTCGACACCCCCGTGCTGGACACGCTGCTCGCGCTGCTGGTGCAGCGGATGCAGGCGACCTTCCGCCCCTGACCCCGAAAGGAACCCCATGGCCCACGCCCCCCCGCTGCTGCTGCTTCCCGGCCTGATGAACGATGGCCGCGTGTGGATGCCGGTCCGCGGCGCCTTCCAGCCCGCCGACCGCGACCTCGTGGTGGCCCGCACCGACCTGCACGACCACGTCACCGCGATCGCCGCCGCCGCGATCTCGCTGATGCCGGCGGGCCGGTTCGCCGTCGCGGGTTTCTCGCTCGGCGGCTACGTGGCGCTCGAGGTCTGCCGCCAAGCCCCCGAGCGCATCGCCGGCCTCGCGCTGCTCGACACGGGCGCCCGCGCCGACACCCCGGAGTCCGCCGAGAACCGCCACCGGATGATCGCGGCACTGGACCGGGGCCAGGCGAGCTTCGCCGAAATCGCCGGCTCGTTCGCGCCGCGCCTGCTGCACGCGAGCCATGTCTCCGATCCCGACCTGATCGGCCTGCTCGGCGACATGGCCCGCAACGTGGGCGCCGAGGGCTTCAAGCGGCAGCAGACCGCCGCGATGAGCCGGCCCGACAACCGCGAGGTGCTGCGGGGGGTGCACGCGCCGGCGCTGGTGCTGTGCGGTGCCGAGGACAAGGTCACCCCGCCCGAACTGAGCGACGAGATGGCGGGCCTGCTGCCCGGCGAGGTCGAGCGCGTGGCGGTGGCGACGGCCGGGCACATGTCCACGCTGGAACAGCCCGCCGCCGTCACCACCGCGCTCGCGCGGTGGCTCCAGCGGGTGGACGCCGCTACAGCGTCTTCAGGTACTCGATGAGCGCCTTGCGTTCCGCATCGGTGAGCACCGAGTTGAACGTGTGCCCGCCGTTGCCCTGCCCGAACATGTACGTGTTGTAGATCTTGCGGTCCTCGATGTCGCTGTTCGTGATCGTGGGCGGGAACAGAACGTTCCAGGTCAGCGCGACGTTCGAGTAGAGGCCCCGCACCAGTTCGTCGTACCAGGCCTGCAGCTGCTCGTCCTTCGGGTCGCAGCGCCAGTACGGTGACGGGATCGGGTCGAAGAGCGTGGGCTTCCTGCACTGCAGCGCGTCGTACTTCCAGCCCATCTTCTGCGTGTCGTACGCGGACATGCGGGTGTCGTACCCCATGATCGTGCGGCCCACCTGGTCCCAGCGCGGCGGGTTCGACACACGCCGCCACAGCGGCTTGCGGTCCGAGGGCTTGAGCACCTCCCACACGTTCGGGACCGAGCCGTTGTGCATGTACGGCGCGGTCGCCCACACGCCGTACAGCGGCGGCGCCAGGTAGCCCAGCTCGCGGTTGCCGCGCAGGTCCGCGCGGTTCTGCGGGCCGCAGTCGTTCGCCGTGCCCCGGGTCGTCGGGTAGCCGAAGAAGTTGCTGGCTCCCGCGACCTGCACCGCCTCGTTGTTCGTCTTCTGCCGCACGATGTCCGTCTGGATGATGCGCTGCGGCGTGATGTACGACGCCATGCCTTCCAGCGCGGGCGTCGCCAGGTACGCGGGATCGTTGACGTAGCGCGGGGCGTAGGCGCCGTGGCAGCTCGCGCACGAGCCGTTGCCTTCGTTCGGCTTCGGCACCGGGTTGTTCCGGGCCGTCGCCCACAGGTTCAGCGTGTGGAACAGCACGGCACCCTGCTCGGCGAGCGCGGTGTCGATGGTGCCCGGATAGGGCGGCGACTTCAGCGACTCGATCCACGTGTTGGCGTCGGGGCCGTGCGCGCGCATCCAGGTCTGCCCCGCCTCGGACAGCGGGCCGCCCACCGAGCCGAACAGGCCCAGCAGCGGCGTGTAGAACACCATGTCCACGCGCGGTGCGTCCATCGGGAACACGCCGTCGACGAACTTCACCGGGCGGTGGCCCATGTTCCACCAGGCCGGCGTGTCCATCGACGCGGTGGAGCCCGACGCGAGCACGCCGAGGAACGTGTCGAGCGGCAGCAGGCCCTGGTCGGGGAACACGAAGGCGAGGTTGATGTCGCTGGCGTTGTTCGTGCCGCGGGTGCGCGTCAGGTTCGCGATCGATGCGAGCGAGGCCAGGTAACCGAGCGGCAGTGCGTCGCGCAGGAACAGGTGCAGGTCCTGCAGGCTGCTGCCGCCGCCCGGCGCCGGCACGCCGTTGGCCGCGCCGCTGTGGCACGCGTGGCACGTGACGCCGATGCGCCCGCTCCACGTGCCGTCGGGATTGCGCAGCTGCGTGAACATCTCCGGCAGGCGGCCGGTGCCGCCGTTCGTGCGGTTCGGGTCCTCGAAGGGCCTGGGGTACGGGTTGCGGCCCGTGCCGAACACCGAGCCGTAGCGTTCGGCCACGAGTTCGTCGAAGTTGTCCGGGCGCACGACGAAGCCGCCCCAGGTGGTCCACAGCGCGTTGTACTGCGTGGCCGTCAGCGTGCTCGCGCCGAACACCGATTCGAGCGTGCGGGTGTTGTCACCCGTGAACAGCGCGGCGACGGTCGGCGAGCCGGTCTCGAGCAGGCCGCCCCCGCGATAGAAGCGGTCCCGGAGGTCACCGCAGGTCTTCGGGTGCCCCGCCTCCTGGACCGCGGCCGGGTCGGTGTGGCAGTCCTTCCAGTACGCGTTGAACGCGACCGCCTTGCCCGCGCTGACACTCGGCTGCACGAGGGTGCGCGGGTCGGTGGGCAGGACGGTGGCCGCGGGTTTGCCCTCGCAGTAGTCCCACAGTGGCGAGCCGCCTCGGCTGCTCTTGATCAGGTCCGTCGCGGCCTGGGCGCTGGCAGCGAAGCCAGCGGACAGACCGAGCATCAGGACCATCGACAGGCGCCTCGCGGGCGCCCAGGGGTGCAGTGAACTCATCGGAGATCTCCCTTGGATGGGCCCAGCGTCCGAGACACCTCGGTCCGAGCCAGGGCAGGAAGATCGTCATCCGGGCCCCGCGTGCGTATCGTCAGTTCCGACGATTCGGAACCGGTCTCAGGCCTCCGCCGGTGCCATGTCCATCTCCTGCAACGCCGCCATCAGGTGTTCCCCGAATGCATGGGCGATCACCGGCAGTTGACGCCCGCGCAGGCGCGCGAGCACGAGGCGGCCGTGCGGGAACTGGCGGTCCTCCAGCGGCAGCGTCACCAGTTCGCCGCCGTCGGTGACCGCGCCCACGGCGATCTGGAACGTGATGGCCTGGCCGTGGTACAGGCAGCCGCGCAGGAACTCGAACGAGTTGCTCTCGACCATCGGCTGCAGCTTCAGTGAACTGCGGGCGAGGAACTGCTCGATGAGCTGGCGGCCCGCGATATCGCGGTTGGGCAGCACGAGCGGGTAGCCCGCGCAGTCGCGCAGGCGCACGCCGGTGCGGCCGGCGAGCGGGTGGTCGCGGTGCATCACGGCCACCAGCTGCTGGTCGAACGCGGCGAGCACCTCGATGTCGGCCTCGGGTGCGAGGTTGAAGACGAGCGCGAGGTCGGCGTCGTACGCACGCAGCGCCTCGAGCGCCTGGTGGTGGTCGCCGATGCGCACCGCGTAGCCCGCGAGCGGATGGGCGTCGCGGAAGCGGGCGACCACCGCCGGCAGCAGCGCCGGCGCCAGCGCCTGGCTCGCGACCAGGCTCACGCGGCCGCGCCGCAGGCCTTTCAGCTCCTCGATCTGCGACCGCACCTCGTCGAGTTCGGCGGTGCGTCCGCGGATGTACCGCACGAAGAGTTCGCCGGCCGTGGTGAGCCGCATGCCCCGCGGCAGGCGCTCGAAGATGGGCGTGCCGAGTTCGTCCTCCAGGTCGAGGATGCGGCGGTTCACCGCGGACGGGGCCACGTGCAGGCGTTCGGCCGCCTGGCGGATCGAGCCGGCGCGTGCGACTTCGTCGACGTAGCGCAGGAAGCGGAGGTGGTTCATGGAACCGGGCCCAAGCAGGTTCGGTGCCGGGTGTTGCCGCAGCGGCAACGGTCGATCGCGATTCCGCGCCTGATCCGCAACGGTGCGTGTGCCACGGGACCGTGCGGCGGCGCGCCCTTTTGGCGCACGTTCGCGCGCGGACCGCACGCGGCGGAGCGGTCGCGATCGGGCGTCGGGCGCTGCAGCGCCCCGTTCCGGTCCCCGTCCGCGACGTCACCACCCGTGCGCCGCCACCCATGAGAACCGACCCTGTGTTGCCGCATCGGCAACGGTGCATCGCGAAAACGGCATGGCGCGGACACGCTGTCCGGCACGCGAGGTGCAAGAGACCGACCACTTGCCACCGCCGGAGCCCCCATGTCCCGAGTCCTCTGTTCCCTGCTGGCCTGTGCCGCGCTGCTCGCCGGCGCGCCGGCCCGCGCGCAGGAAGCCACCCCGATCAAGTTCGTGCTCGACTGGAAGTTCCAGGGCATCCACGCCTGGTACTTCCTCGCGAAGGAGCGCGGCTACTTCGCGCAGGAGAAGGTCGACGTGGCCTTCGACCAGGGCGACGGTTCGGCCAGCGCCGTGACGAAGGTGATGGCCGGCACGTACCAGGCCGCGTTCGGCGACCTGAACGCCATCGTGCAGAACGCCGCCGCGTCGCGGCCCAACGTGCCGGTGATGGTCTACATGATCTACAACCGCGCGCCGTTCGCGATCATGGCGAAGGCCTCGGGCCCCATCCGCTCGCTGAAGGACCTCGAAGGCCGCAACGTCGGCTCGCCCGCCGGCGGCGCCGCGATGAAGATGTTCCCGGCGCTCGCCGAACGCAGCGGCATCGACACCACCAAGGTCAGCTGGACCAACATGGCGCCCAACCTGCAGGAGCAGATGCTGCTGCAGGGCCAGGTGGACGCCTCGGCCGTGTTCTCGGTCACGGCCTACATGAACCTCGTGGCGCAGCGCGTGGACCCCGACAAGGACATCCGCTGGTTCCACTACGCCGACAACGGCATCGCGCTGTACGGCAACGGCGTGCTCGTCTCGCCGCAGCTGCTCAAGGACAAGCCCGAGGCCGTGGCCGGCCTCGTGCGCGCGATCCACAAGGGCCTGCGCGACACGGTCGCCGACCCCGACGCCGCGATCGAGGCCCTCGCGAAGCAGGAGCCGCTGGTCAACAAGGCCATCGAGAAGCGCCGCCTGCTCTACGCGCTGCAGAACGTGGTGCTGACGCCCGAGGCCGCGCGCCGTGGCGTGGGCGACGTGGACGACGAACGCCTGCGCCTGGCCATCGGCCAGGTGAAGGAGGCCTTCGAGCTGCCCCGTGCGCCGGCCCCGTCCGACGTGTTCGACCGCCGCTTCCTGCCCCCGCTGGCCGACCGCCAGCTGCGCCTGAAATGAACGACCGCCTGCGCTTCGGCCCCGCCCCGCACAACGCGTGGACGTGGTCGCCCGACGGCGTGAGCCTCGTGCGCGAGGCCCGCGCACCGCGCCCGGTGCGGCTCGCCACGCAGGACGACATGCTCGAGATCGACGTGGTGCGCAGCGCGCTGATCGTCGTCGACATGCAGAACGACTTCTGCCACCCCGAGGGCTGGTTCGGCCAGAAGGGCGTGTCGATGAAGGCCACGCGCAAGCCGATCCCCACCATCGCCGAGCTGCTGCCCGCGTGGCGCCATGCCGGCGGCCAGGTGGTGTGGCTGAACTGGGGCGTGCGGGCCGACACCTTGAACCTGAGCCCGCTCGTGCAGTTCAAGGCGTCGCGCCCCGGCGCCGACGGCCAGCCCGGCGTGGGCTACGCCGACCGCTCCCCGCTCGACCACGGCCCGAGCGTCGTGCCCGGTTCGTGGGGCGCGCAGGTGGTGGACGACCTGCCCGTCGACCCGGCCGACATCACCGTCTACAAGCACCGCCTGAGCGGCTTCTGGGACAACGAGCTCGATTCGATTCTGCGCCAGCAAGGCATCACGACGCTGCTGTTCGCGGGCGTCAACACCGACCGCTGCGTGTTCTCGACGCTTCAGGACGCAGCCTTCCTCGGCTACGACTGCGTGCTGCTGAAGGACGCGTGCGGCACGCCCTCCCCTGCGTACGTCACGCGCGCCATCCATTTCCTCGTCGAGAAGCTCCACGGGTTCGTGGCTTCCGCCGATTCGCTGATTCCCGCCCTCGTGCGCACCCCCAAGCCCTCCTCCCGAAAGGATCCACGATGAAACCCGTCCGCTGGCTGACCGCCCTCGCCACCGCCGCCGCGATGCTGCCCGCCGTCGCCTTCGCCGACACCCCGATCAAGGTCGTGCTGAACTGGAAGTACCAGGGCCCGCAGGCCTGGTTCTTCGTCGCGCAGGACAAGGGCTACTTCAAGGCCGAGGGCCTCGACGTGACCATCGACCAGGGCGAAGGCTCGGCCGCGTCGATCACGAAGGTCGCCGCGGGCGCCTACCAGGCCGGTTTCGGCGACATCAACGCGGTGATCGACCTCGCCGCCAAGCGCCCGGCCGACGCACCGGTGGCCGTCTACATGCTCTACAACACGCCGCCCTTCACCATCGTCGTGAAGAAGGACAGCCCGATCCGCACCGCGAAGGACCTGGAAGGCAAGACGCTCGGCGCCCCGGCGAACGACGGTGCGCTCAAGCTCTTCCCGGCCTTCGCCAAGGCCGCGAAGGTGGACCCGTCGAAGGTCTCGATCAGCAACATGGCCCCGAACCTGCGCGAGCAGATGCTGATGCGCGACCAGGTCGACGGCGTGTTCGGCTACATCAACACCATCGCCTTCAGCGCTCGCCTCGTGGGCCTCGACCCGGACAAGGACCTGCGCTTCATCAACTACGGCGACAACGGCCTCGACCTGTACTCGAACGCCGTGGTGTTCTCGCGGTCGTTCGTGAAGGAGAACCCGAAGGCCGTCACCGGCTTCCTGAAGGCGCTGAACCGCGCCATCAACGACTCGCTCGCGAACCCCGAGATGGCGATGGACTCGGTGATGAAGCGCGAGCCGCTGCTCAAGCGCGACATCGAGCGCGACCGCCTCGCCGCCACGCTGAAGGACGAGATGAGCCACCCCGAGATCGCGAAGATCGGCCTCGGCGACATCGACACCGCCCGCCTGACCCGCTCGATCGGGGTCGTGGTGGAAGCCAACCAGCTGGCCCGCACGCCCACCGCGGCCGAGGTCTTCGACCGCAGCTTCCTGCCGGCCCGCGCCGACCGCGCCAGCAAACTCTGAAAGGACACCCCGCCATGAAACTGAACCTGAACGACAAGGTGGTGGTGATCACCGGCCCCGCGAAGGGCATGGGCCGTGCCGTGACACTGGCCTTCGCCGACGAGGGCTGCAAGCTCGTGCTGGCCGGCCGCGACACCGCCGCGATCGAACCGGTGGCCGCCGAGGCACGAGCGAAGGGCGTGCCCGCCGTCGTGGTGGCCTGCGACCTGACCGATGACACCCAGACCGAGGCCCTCGCGAAACACGCACTGGAAGCCTTCGGCCAGATCGACGTGCTGGTCAACGTGGCCGGCGGTTCGGGCCCCATCGGCAAGACCGGCTGGGAGACCACCGCGGCCGAGTTCAACGAGATCGTCGAGCTGAACATGACCGGCTGCTTCAACACGATGCACGCCGTGCTGCCGTCGATGATCGCCCGCAAGAGCGGCAAGATCGTCAACGTGGGTGGCACCTTCGGCATGCGCGGCCGCGCCGGCCGCACCGCGTACTCGGCCTCGAAGTGGGGCCTGCGCGGCATCACGAAGAGCTTCGCGCTCGAGGCCGGCCCCCACAACATCAACGTCAACTGCGTCGCCCCCGGCATGGTGGACGGCCCGCGCTTCCGCGAGAAGGTGTGCGCGAACATGGCCACGAAGCTCGGCATCACGCTGGAGCAGGCGATGGAGCGCCACGCCGCCGACTATGCGCTCAAGCGCGTGTCGCAGGACGAAGACATCGCGAACGCCTGCCTGTTCCTCGCGAGCGACGTCTCGCGCCAGATCACCGGCGTCGACCTTCCGGTCGACGGCGGCTGGGCCATGCTTTGAAGGAGACGACGACATGAGCAACGTGGACCTCGTCATCCGGGGCGGCAAGATCGTCTCGCCCGAACAGATCATCGACGCGTCGATCGCCATCGACGGCGGCCGCATCGTCGCCATCGGCCACGACGACCTGATGCCGTCGGCCCGCCAGGAACTGCGCGCCGACGGCCTGCACCTGCTGCCCGGCGCCATCGACAGCCATGTGCACTTCCGCGACCCGGGCTACCCGCACAAGGAGACGTGGAAGAGCGGTTCGGCCGCCGCGGCCTGCGGCGGCGTGACCACCGTGTTCGACATGCCGAACACGAAGCCCGCCACCGGCACCATCGAGGCGCTGCAGATGAAGCTGCGTGCGGCCGAATCGTCGTACGTCGACTTCGGCATCCACGCGCTGCTGGGCGACGAGACCATCGACCGCCTCGAGGACCTGCTGGACGCCGGCGCCACGAGCTTCAAGGCCTTCGTGGGCAACACCTTCGGCAACCTGCCCGCGCCCACCGACGGCGCGTTGCTCGAAGGCTTCGAGATCCTCGCGCCGCTGGGCATCCGCACCGTGGTGCACGCCGAGAACTCGTCGATCATGGCGCGCCGCCAGGGCCGCCTGGAAGCGGCCGGCCGCAACGACGCCTGGGCGCACCTCGCCGCGCGCCCGGCCGTCGCCGAGATCGAGGCCATCGGCCGGGTTCTGACGCTCGCCGAGTGGACCGGCGCGCGCGTGCACATCGCCCACCACAGCGCGGCCGACTCGCTGTTCGTGCTGCGCGACGCGAAGCGCCGCGGGGTGGACGTGACGGTGGAGACCTGCCCGCAGTACCTGCTGCTGCACACCGGCGACATGACCCGCCTGGGCGGCATCCTGCGCCTGAACCCGCCGATCCGCGAGGAGCGCCACCACCAGCCGCTGTGGGACGCGCTGATGGACGGCACGATCGACATGATCGCCACCGACCACGCGCCGCACACGCCCGAGGAAAAGACGCGCGAGAGCATCTGGGCCTGCGACTGCGGCTTCCCCGGCGTCGAGACGCAGATGTCGATCATGCTGACCGAGGTGAACCGCCAGCGCGCCTCGCTGATGGACTACGTCAAGTGGAGTTCGGTCGCACCGGCCAAGGCCTGGGGCCTGTACGGCACGAAGGGCGTGCTCGCCCCGGGTGCCGACGCCGACATCGCGATCGTCGACATGAACGCGAAGGGCATCCTGTCGCAGGGCAGGCTGCAGTCGATCAGCAAGATCTCGCCGTGGCACGGCCGCCCGGTGATGGGCCACCCGCTGCACACGCTGGTGCGCGGCCGCTTCGTGATGCGCGACGGCAAGCTGATGGAAGACGCCGCCGGCTGGGGCAAGTCCATCAAGACCGTGCAGCGCATGCCCACGCCGCGCCCGCGCAACACCGAACACCGCATCAGCGCCGTGCTCGAAACGCCGGAAGGCGCGCCGCGTGCCGACGTCGCCAGGTTCACGTCCGGGGACCTCGCATGAGGCACCAGGCCGTCGGCGTGTTCCGGTTGCCTTGCCGCGGTCCCGGCGACCTCTCCGGGGTGCAGGCCCTGGTGGACGCGGGCCGACTCGTGCCCGCCGACATCGTCGCGGTGATGGGCAAGACCGAGGGCAACGGCTGTGTCAACGACCACACGCGCGAGTACGCGAGCGTGACGTGGTGCCACTGGCTGGCCGGACAGCTCGAGTGCTCTCCGGCCGAGGCCGGTGGCCGTGTGGCGCTCGTGATGTCGGGCGGCACCGAGGGGGTGCTGTCCCCCCACTTCACCGTCTTCACACGCCGCTGGATCGACGGCCCCGCGCCGGCGGGCCCCAAGCGCCTCGTGATCGGCACCGCCCAGACGCGCGACTTCGCGCCCCACGAACTGGGCCGCGCCGCACAGGTGGACGCCACGGCCGAGGCCGTGCGCGAGGCGATGCGCGAGGCCGGCATCGACGCGGCCGCCGACGTGCACTTCGTGCAGGTCAAGTGCCCGCTGCTGACCTCCACCGCCGTGCAACGGTCGGTGGACGCCGGCCGGGAACCGGTCACGCGCGACACCTACGAATCCATGGGCTACTCGCGCGGCGCCTCGTCGCTGGGCATCGCGGTGGCGCTGCGCGAGGTGCCGCGCGACGCCGTCGACGACGACGTCGTGTTGCGCGACTTCTCGCTGTACTCGGGCCGTGCGTCGGCCTCGGCGGGCATCGAACTCGACCACAACGTGGTGATCGTGCTGGGTGAGGCCGCGGGCGCCGCGTCGCCGTACCGCATCGCCCACACGGTGATGAACGACGCCATCGACGGCCGGGCCGTGTCGGGGCTGCTGGCCGCATTCGACGAACCCGGCCGGCTCGTCAACCTGCTGGCCAAGGCCGAGGCGAGCCCCGACGGCCGCGTGCGCGGCGAACGCCACACGATGCTCAACGACTCGGACATCAACGCGACGCGCCACGCCCGCGCGGCGGTGGGCGGCGTGCTGGCGTCCCTCGCCGGCCACACCGCACTGTACGTGTCCGGCGGCGCCGAACACCAGGGCCCCGCCGGCGGCGGCCCGGTGGCCGCCATCCTTCACCTCGGAGACCCCGCATGACCTCACCGATCATCGACCTCGCCGACGTCACCGTGCGCTACGGCGCGAACGGCACGCTGGCCCTCTCGTCGACCGACCTGCGCATCGAGCAGGGCGAGTTCGTGGCCCTCGTGGGGCCGAGCGGCTGCGGCAAGTCCACCATCCTGAAGCTCGTGGCCGGGCTGCTGCAGCCCAGCTCCGGCGGACTGATCGTGGCGGGCCGCGAGAGCCCCGCGGGCGCCGTGCGCATCGGCCTCGCGTTCCAGAACCCGACGATGATGCCGTGGCTGAACATCCGCGACAACGTGATGATCCCGCTGAAGATCGTCGAGCCCTTCCGGCAGGACTACGCGCGCAAGAAGCGCGGCGAGTACGCCGAACGCGCCGAGGCGCTGCTCGCGAAGGTGGGCCTGGCGGGCATGGGCGACAAGCGCCCGTGGCAGCTGTCCGGCGGCATGCTGCAGCGCGCCTCGCTGTGCCGCGCGCTGATCCACGAGCCGCAGCTGCTGCTGCTCGACGAACCGTTCGGCGCGCTGGACTCGTTCACGCGCGAGGAGCTGTGGGCGCTGACGCAGCAGCTGTGGCTCGACAAGAAACCCACCGTGCTGCTGGTGACCCACGACCTGCGCGAAGCCGCGTACCTCGCCACGCGCATCTGCGTGATGACGTCGCGCCCGGGTCGTATCCTGGAGGACCGCGCGGTCGACTTCCCCCGCCCGCGCACGCTCGAGATGAGCTACGCGCCCGAGTTCGCGTCGCTGGTGCAGGCCCTGCGCATGCGCATCGCCGAGGCGCGCACGGCGCCGGTGGCCCTCGTTCCGACCCAACCCGAGAAGGTGGCCGCATGAGCGCAACGCTCTCCCCCAAGCTGCGCCAGCGCCTGCTGTCCGCCTCCGCCCTGGTGGGCTTTTTCGTGCTGTGGGAGATGGCCTGCGTCGCGAGCGGCGTGTCCGACCTGATCCTGCCGCGGCCCTCGCAGATCGCCCACGTGCTCTACGAGAAGCTGCCGCTGCTGTGGCCGCACGCGATCCAGACGCTCAACACCACGCTCGCGGGCTTCGCCCTCGGCGTGGGGATCGGCATCCTGCTCGGCCTGTTGATCGGTTCGTCGCGCACCGCGTACGACGTGGCCTACCCGCTGCTCGTCGGGTTCTCGAGCATCCCGAAGGTGGCCGTGGTGCCCATCTTCGTCGTGTGGTTCGGTTCGGGCACGGTGCCCGCGATCCTCACGTCGATGGTCATCAGCATCTTCCCCGTGGTGGTGAACGTGGCCACCGGCCTCGCCAACACCGAGCCGGAACTGGAGGACGTGCTGAAGGTGCTGGGCGCGAAGAAGCGCGACATCCTGTGGAACGTGTCGCTGCCGCGCGCGCTGCCGTACCTGTTCGCGTCGCTGAAGATCGCGATCACGCTGGCCTTCGTGGGCACGGTGCTCGCCGAGACGGTGGCCTCGAACAAGGGCATCGGCAACCTGATGATGATCGCGAGCGGCAACTTCGACGTGCCGATGGTGTTCGCGGGCCTCGTGATCCTCGCGGTGCTCGGGGTCATCCTGTACGCCATCTCCTCGTGGGTGGAACTGCGCATGACCGGCTGGGCGCAGCGCAAGAACGACCTGGCGATGGGATGATGCGCGCATGAGTGCACTGAAAACCGTCGCCGTGTTCTGCGGCTCCAACTTCGGCGTGTCCCCGGCCTACGCCGAGGCCGCCGCCGCCCTCGGGCGCACGCTGGCCGAACGGGGCATCGGCCTCGTCTACGGCGGCACCCACAAGGGCTTGATGGGCGTGGTGGCCGACGCCGTGCTCGATGCCGGCGGCCGGGTCACCGGCGTGATCAACCAGCGGCTGTTCGACCGCGGCCACCTGCATCCGAAGCTCACCGCCCACGAGGTGGCCGCCACGATGCGCGAGCGCAAGGCGCGCATGGCCGACCTCGCCGACGCCTTCATCGCATTGCCCGGCGGGCTGGGCACCCTCGAGGAACTGCTCGAGGCCGCCACGCTCACGCAGCTGGGCGACCACACCAAGGCCTGCGGCGTGCTCAACGTGCGCGGCTTCTACGAGCCGCTGCGCGCGCTGCTCGCCACCGCGACCGACGAGGGGTTCATGAAGCCGGAACACCGCGACATGATGGTGATCGAGCCCGACCCCGCCGCCTTGCTCGACGCCCTCGCCGCCTGGCAGGCCCCCACCGTCACCAAGTGGATCGGACAACCCGGTTCCTGAAGAGAGTTCCCATGACACGCATCCAGATGACCGCCGGCGGCCACCGCTTCGTCGCCGAGACCCACTCCGACGCTCCGAAGACCGTCGCCGCCTTCCTGAAGCTGCTGCCGTACCGGCAGAAGCTGATCCACGTGCGCTGGAGCGGCGAAGGCTGCTGGATCCCGATGGGCGACTTCGAGCTCGGCGTGGGCTACGAGAACCACACGAGCCACCCGTCGGCGGGCGACATCCTGTTCTACCCGGGCGGCTACAGCGAGACCGAGATCATCCTCGCGTACGGCAGCTGCAGCTTCTCCAGCAAGATGGGGCAGCTCGCCGGCAACCACTTCCTCACCATCGTCGAAGGCAAGGAGAACCTGCGCGCGCTGGGCGTGAAGACGCTGTGGGAAGGCGCGCAGGACGTGGAGTTCTCGCTGTGAAGGGCCGCCTGCTGATCGAAGGGGGGCTGGTCGTCACGGACGCGTCCAGCGCGCCGCGCCATGCCGACATCCTCGTCGAGGACGGCCTGGTCCAGGCCCTCACCGCCCCCGGCGCCTCCGGGGTCGACGCCGCCGTGCCGCGGCTCGACGCCACCGACCGCCTCGTGATGCCCGGCCTCGTCAACGGCCACACGCACGCGCACGGCGGCCTCGGCCGCGGTGCCGTGGAAGACGTCGCGCTGGAAGGGTTCCTCGCCGCGTCGCCCGCCATCAACGGGCACCGCGGCCTCGACGACCTCGCGCTGAGCGCCACGCTGACCGGGGTCGAGCTGCTGCGCAAGGGCTGCACGGCCCTCTTCGACATGACGACGCAGTTCCCGCTGCCCACCGTCGAAGGCCTGCATGCGGTGGCCGGCGCCTACGCGCGCCTCGGCATCCGCGCGGTGGTCTCGCCGATGCTGGCCGACCGCACGCTGTACCAGGCCTACCCGGAACTGCTGGCCTCGCTGCCCGAGCCGCTGCGCGCCGGCGCGGCCGCGCTCAAGGGGGCCTCGTCGGCCGACAACCTCGCCGCGGTGGACGCCGCCGCCCGCGACTGGCCGTTCGATCCGTCGCGCGTGCGCCTCGGCATCGCGCCCACCATCCCGCTGCACTGCTCCGACGACTTCATGCGCGGCTGTGCGCGGCTCTCCGAGACCTGGAACCTGCCGATGCAGACGCACCTGGCCGAGAGCAAGATGCAGGCGGTGTTCGGCGAGCAGCGCTACGGCAAGAGCCTCGTCGCCCACCTCGCCGAGATCGGCCTGCTGGGCCCGCGCCTGAGCACGGCCCACGCCATCTGGATCGGCGACGAGGACATCGAGACCCTCGCGAAGGCCGACGTCACCGCGATCCACAACCCCATGAGCAACCTGCGCCTGGGCTCCGGCATCGCGCCGGTGCGGCGCATGCTCGAACGCGGCCTGCGCGTGGGCGTGGGCAGCGACGGCGCGAACACGTCGGACACCCAGAACCTCTTCGAGGCCACGCGCCTGGCCGCCTTCCTGTCGCGCGTGATGAGCGCCGACGAGGACCGCTGGATCGACGCGGCCGAGGCGCTGCACATGGCCACCGAGGGCAGCGCCCACGCGCTGGGCTGGGGCGACCGCCTGGGACGCATCGAAGCCGGCCGCGAGGCCGACCTCGTGCTGCTGGACCTGTCCCAGCCCATCTACGTGCCGCTGCGCCACGCGGTGCGCCAGGTGGTGCACGGCGAGAACGGCGCGGCGATCGACCGCGTGCTCGTCGGCGGCGAGGTGGTGGTGGCCGGGGGCAAGGTGCTGACGGTGGACGAGGCCGCGCTGCGGCGCGAGGCCCAGGCCGCGGCTGACCGGCTCGACGCGCTGAACGCCGAAGGCCGCCACCTCGCGCAGGCGATGCGGCCGTGGGTCAGCGCGTTCTGCTGCGGCGTGGGCAAGTCGCCGTTCCACCTGCACGGCGGGCGGCCGTTCGGGGCCTGACCCGCGGGCCCCGGGGCCGGCGCGCTAGACTGGCCCGGCCCACTCCCGAGGAACCGCTCCGTGCCCACGAAACGCCACCTGCTGCTCGCCGCTGTCGCGGTCGCCACCCTGCCCGTTCTCCAGGCCTGCGCCAGCGCGCCGGACCCGGCCGTGGCGCCCGCCGACGACGCGGCCTTCATGGGGTGGCTGCGCAACCTGACGGACCGACTCAAGGCCGATCCGTACGCGAAGCCGCTGCCGATGCGGACGAAGTTCGAGAACGACGACTTCCTCAAGCGGCTGCACGACGCCTACCGCAAGCGCACGCCGCGCGACGCGTTCACCACGTGGTTCAACAACCAGTACCCCGGGTTCCTCTACGAAGGCTCGGTGATCACGGAGCAGCTGCCGCGCTGAACGCGCGGAGCGTCCAGCTCACCACCACGCTTCGGTCTGCACGCCGAAGCTCGTGCCGGAGCGCTTGTCGCCATAGACCTGGGCCAGGCGCTCGCCGTTGACCCAGTTCTGGCTCAGCACCTGGCGGGCCGCCTCGTTCCAGATCGCGTGGGTGACGAAGAGGCGGATGGTGGGACGCGACCAGGCCTCGGGACCGGCGGACACCGCGCCAGCGAGCGTGAACTTGGTCAGCGAGCGTGTGGCCTGGCCGTCGGGCTTCACGCGGTCGTTCCCCACCTCGGCCAGCAGGCGGAACGGGCCGCTGATGCGCGTGTCGGTGCGGCCGCCGATCGCGGTCCACTTGCTGTCCACGCCGTGGTCGCTCGCCACGCGGTACTCGCCGATGAGGTCGAAGCGGGTGGTCTGCAGGAACGAGCCGCTCTGCTGCACGACGACCCGGCTGTTGCGCACCTCGCCGATGCGGTCGTACTTGGCGCCCACGAGCGTCTCGCCGCCGAGCGTGCCGCCGATCGTCTGGTACAGGCCGACCGCGATGCCGTCGTCCTGGTCGTCGGCCACGATGCCGGTCAGGCGGTTGCGCGACTTCACTTGCGTCGACGGCGTGACGTACACCGACAGCTCGCCGTTCGGCAGCGTCTTCAGGTTGGTGAGCCGCAGCGGGATCGACAGGCGGTTGTTGGTGGCGGCATCCCGCGGGTTCAGCATGAAGCCGATGCTGAACTTGCCGAAGCCCACGTTCACGTCCTCGAGGCCCGCCCCGTCGCCGTCGTTGTTCTCGAGGTACTGGTCGTTGATGCCGGTCTGCAAGCGGTTGTAGAAGCGGCGGCCGGCCCAGAGGCGCCCGCCGCCGAGTTCGGAGATGTTGTTGCCGTAGGTGTAGACCTGGCCGAAGCGGGCGACGAGTTCGGAGCTGCCGACGCCGGCCGCATTGGCGAACTCGGTGTCACCCCAGGCGCGGTACACGCCGGGCATCACGAGCACGTGCCAGTCGGAGCCTTCGTAGGTCGCGAGCTTGGCGTTGAAGGTGGGCTCGATCACGTAGTCGCATTCGTTGCCCAGCCGGAACTTGCTGTCGGCGCCCGGCAGGCCGTAGCAGACCTGCGTGCCGCCGCGGGCGTTGAGGCCGACGCCGGCCCGCATGTAGCCGGAGAATTCGAGGGAGGCGCCGCTGGCGCAGGTGCTCGCGGCCGCGAGCATCGCGGCGAGGGAAAGGGTGGTGGTCTTCAAGGTCGGGTCCTGTGATCGGAAAGGTGCAGGCGAGCGAAGGCATCCGCACCCGGCTCGCCTGCCGCCGGGTCCGGTTGTCTGGAGAACAGAGGGTCAGCGCAGGACGGAGATCGCGCCGACGCGGAAGTCGACGTCGCGGCGCTTCGCGGTGTCGACGGTCGGGGCGGTCACCTCGACCGCGGCCAGCGCCGCGAGGGTGACCGCGGCGCTCTTGCCCTGGGCGCCGCAGTAGCCCTCGGGGGCGAACGCGGCGAGGGGCAGGTCGTACGGACGCGGTTCGGTGCCCACGTTCAGCACGGACACCGGGTAGCAGCCCCCGGCCACCGTGGCGGCATCGGCGCCCACGAGGCGGATGCGCAGGGACGTCGGCGTCGCCGCCGACAGCACGATGCGCAGGCTGCGGTAGCCGGTGAGGTCGGCCACGGCGCCGTTCGGCGCCCCCGGCACCATGACGCCGAGGCCGGCCCACGTGCTGCCCTTGCCGGCGCCCGTGAAGCCCGTGACACGGATGGCGCCGGCGGCCGGCGTGACGGCGGTGAGGCCGGCGTCGCCCTGCTTCTCGGCGTACGCGAAGCCGTCGAAGGTGCCGCCTTCGAGCGTGGTCGGGGCCGCGGTGAACGTGGCGTACGCGCGCGGGGCGGTCGCCGGTCCCGGGACCGGCGCGGGCGCAGGTGCGGCGGCCGGGGCGACTACGGCCGCCGCGGGTGGCGGCGTGTCGGCCGGGCCCGGCAGGGCGCAGGCGGTCACGAGGGCGACGCAAGGCAGGGAAGCGAGACGCAGGGAGCGGGTGATCGAGGGCATGGAGGAGGTCCTTTGAGACGAGGGAGGGCGCCGCATCACCGCTTGCCGGCGATGGACAGCAGCGCGGCGCCGTTGCCGCGCACGTGGGGCGAGCGCAGGGCTCGCACGGTGGCGGACCAGGCCGCCTCGCTGGACGTGATCGCCCAGCTCGTTTCCTTGACGATGTCGAACCACGTGAAGGCACGCACGGTGGGCATCTTCTCGAGGTCGGCGAACATCTGGGCGATCCACGCCGCCTTGTTGCCGCCACTCTCGGAGCTGGCCATCTCGGACAGGATCACGGGTTTGGACGGGGCGATCTCCGCCGCGGTGGCGAGCGCCCGCTCGAACACGTCGCGGAAGGACGTCCACCTCGACCACGACTGGCTCGTGCCGAAGTTGTAGCCGTCGATGCCGACCCAGTCGACCACGTCCTCGCCCGGCCACGCGAGCTTCGGCGCGTTCCAGGCCGCCTGCGGCGTGCTTTCGTTGTTGAAGCACCAGACCCACTGCACCTTCGTCGCACCGGCCGCGCGCATGCGCTCGACCACACGCCGGTAGGCCTGCACGAACAGCGGCGTCGTCATGCCGTTCTTCGCGGTGCTCCACGGGTACCAGTCGCCGTTGAACTCGTGGCCCCAGCGCAGCATGAACGGCACGTCGAGCTTCGCCGCGGCGGCACCGTATTCGGCGAGGTAGGCGTCCCACTTGCCGGCGACGATGTCGGCGAGCGGGATGGCCTGGTCGCGGTCGCCCCAGGGCTCCCACGTGACCTGCGCGGCGATGCCCTGCTGCGAGAGGTAGCGGATGGCGGACTCGGGGAACGGCGAGCCGAACCGCGTGAACCACATCGCGGCGGCCGGCTTCATGCGGTAGTCGGCGGTGCCTTCGGTGACGACGTCGGTCAGCGCGGCCTCGCGGAAGAGGCCGAAGAACACGCCGCGGCTCGGGTCGGTGTCGGTGTCGATGCGCACGGGGGCGGAGCGCAGGTCGTCGGCCTCGACGGTCTCGCCGCCGCCGCCGCCGGCGCAGCCGAGCAGCGGGAAACTCATCGAGAGCGCCGTGGCAGCGCCGCCGCCGAGCAGCCGGCGGCGATGGCCGTCGTGGCCGAGGTGAGAGGTGTGCAGGTTCATGGGGTCACGTCGAGCGAGAGGAAGGCCATCGAACGGGCCGGCAGGTTGAAGGTGGCGGCGAGGGGCAGTTCGGCGACGGGTTGCTCCTCGTCGGCGATGCGGCCGTCGAACCAGCGGATGCGGGTCACGCGGGTGCGCGGCGCGTCGAGGCGCACGGACTCCGGCCGGTCCTTGCTGTTGATGAGGATGACACCGAGGCGGTCCCCGTCGCGGGCGGCGTGCGCCCACACGGCGGTGTCGTCCGACCGCGCCGGCACGAAGGCACCCGACAGGTCGCCCAGCAGGCGGAAGCCGTAGTGCGAGGGGCGCGGCACGCCGCCCGCATCGATCAGGCCGTGGTACCCGGTGCCCTGGTACGCGAAGTAGTGCGCCACCGCGACACCGCCCCGGGCCATGCGCAGCGCGGCCTCCACCGACCACAGCGCGTTCTCCTGGTCGGCGAGGAAGCGGGGCCGGTCGGTGCGCCACGACAGGCCGTATTCGGTGACACCGAACTGCACCGGCCGTGCGTGTCCGAGCGGGTTGGCCTTCGGGTCGCGCCAGGTGGTCCGGTAGTCCTTCAGCAGGTCGTCGACCATCTTCACCGAGGCGAGCGCGTCGGCCTCGCTGCCGTCGCCGCCGGTGGGGTACACGTGCCAGGTCAGCAGGTCCACCACGTCGCCGCAGCGCTTGACGAATTCCTTGAGGAACACGGTCGCGTTCGGCTCGGCGGCGGACGTGGCGGGGCCGGCCAGCTTCGCCTTCGGGTCCTCCTTGCGGATGGCCGCGGCCTGGGCCCGGAAGACCGCGCAGTAGCGTTCGGCCGTCCAGCGCGGGTCGCCGCGCACCGTCGCGTACAGGTCGGGCTCGTTGCCGATCTCCCAGTACGGCACCACGAGGCCGCGCTCGCGGGCGATCCGCACCGCGTGGGCCGCGTCCTCGGGTTGGTTGGCCGCGGGGCGATCGACCCGGCCTTCGAACACCCGCGTCTGGATCAGCAGCTCGGGTTGGCCGCGGACGAGCTTGAGCAGGCTCGCGAACGTGTCGAGCGTGGCCTCGTCCATGTTCTGCTCGTCGCCGATGTTGCCGCCGGGGAACCGCAGCGCGCCGGCCGGCACCTCGGCCAGCGCGGCCTCGTGGTCGGCCACGGCCATCCAGTTGCCAAAGTTGAAGCCGCGCAGCACGGCGCGCGGGAGCGGGGCGCCGACCGCGGCGGGGTCGACCGTGACCCGCACCTCCGCGTGCGATGGCGCGGCGGCCACGAGGGTCGCCATGGCCAGGGTGAGGAGGATCGCCTTCATGCGTCGAACCCGCCTTCGGCGATCACGCGCTGGAACCAGCGGAAGCTGTCCTTCGGCGTGCGGACCTGCGTCGCGAAGTCCACGTGCACGAGGCCGAAGCGCTTGCCGTAGCCGAACGCCCACTCGAAGTTGTCCATCAGCGACCACGCGGTGTAGCCGCGGATGTCGCAGCCCGAGCGCATCGCGCGGTTCAGCGCGATCAGGTGGCGGCGGTAGTAGCCGGTGCGCATCGTGTCGTGCACCTGCCCGTCGGCCGACAGGCCCGTGTTGTCGCATGCGCCGTTTTCGGTGATGAACACCGGCGGGTTGCCGTACTCGTCGCGCAGCCACAGCAGCACCTTGTAGAAGGCGTCGGGGAAGATGTCCCAGCCGATGTCGGTGCGGGCGAAGCCGGAGACGTCCACCCCCTCGCCGTTCAGCACCGCGTCGATCTTGGCCTGCGCGCCCGGGTTCGGGTCGTGCGGCAGTGGCGTGGTGCGCGCCCGCGTGTGCCCACCGGTGTAGAAGTTGATGCCGAGCATGTCGGTCGGCTGCGAGATGAGCGCGAGGTCGCCGGCCTGGATCGGCACGTGCGCGCCGAGCCGCGCGTAGTGGGCTTGCAGTGCCTCGGGATACCGGCCGCGGTACACCGGGTCGAGGAACCAGCGGTTGAACCAGTCCAGGCCACGCTCGCACGCGGCCACGTCGTCCGGGTGCTGCGAGAACGGCTCGCGCCAGTCCACGTTCGGGGCGATGCCGATCTTCGCGGCGAGGCGGCGGGCGCGGAACGCCTTCACCGCCAGGCCGTGGCCGAGCAGCGTGTGGTGGGCCACGGTCAGCGCCTGCTGAAGGTCGCGTTCGCCCGGGGCGTGGTGGCCCATCGCGTGCGACAGGAACGACACGCACCACGGCTCGTTGACCGTGAACCAGTAGGGCACGGTCTCGCCGAACGCGTCGAACATCGCATCGGCGTACGCAGCGAAGTCCTCGGCCGTCCGGCGGTTGAGCCAGCCGCCCTCGTCCTGCAGGCACTGCGGCAGGTCCCAGTGGTACAGCGTGGCCATCGGTGCGATGCCGGCGGCGCGCAGGCCGTCGATCAGCCGGCGGTAGTACGCGATGCCGGCCGGGTTCACCGCGCCGCGCCCCTGGGGTATCACGCGGGACCACGAGATCGAGAAGCGGTAGACGGTGGCGCCCATCGCCTTCAGCAGCGCGATGTCCTCGTCGACGCGGCGGTACGAATCGCAGGCGACGTCACCGGTGTCGCCGTTCTCGACGCGGCCCGGGGTCTTCGAGAAGGTGTCCCAGATGCTGGGGGTGCGCCCGTCGGCGTCGGGCGAGCCCTCGATCTGGTACGCGGAGGTGGCGGAGCCCCACGCGAAGGTGTCGGGGAAGCGGAAGGTCGGAGCACTCATGGAAGGCGGACGGGGAGGAATTCGGATGGCCTTACCTTACCGATCCATGCAAGCGCTTGCAACGCAAGACCTAGCCAAACTTGCGGTTCGGGGTCGATTCGAGGGTATTCCTGGGCGCGGGACGCGAAAGAGCCGCGCCGGCGCGCTGATTTGCAATGACAGGCGCTATCATCGAAAGCCGCCCCCCCCTGCCCTCCTTCGCCGAAGCCGCGCCCATGGCCACCAACGTCACCCTGGAAGAGGTCGCCCGCCTGGCGGGTGTGTCCACCAGCACCGTCTCGCGCTACCTCAGCGGCACGCACGCCGTGTCGGCCGAGAAGAAGGCCGCCATCGACGACAGCATCCAGCAGCTCAACTACCGGCCGAACCTCGTGGCCCGCGGGCTCGCGAAGGGGCGGTCGATGACCGTCGGCGTGATGACGCAGGAAATCCTCAGCTCGTTCTTCAACGAGGCGATGCGGGGCGTGGAAGACGGGCTGATCGGCCACAACTACGAGGCCATCTTCGTGAGCGGCCACTGGGACCCGGCCGACGAGTCGCGCCGCCTGGCCTCGCTGCTGGGGCGAGGCGTGGACGGGGTCGTGCTGATCATGAGCGGCCTGACCGACGACGTGCTCGAACGCCACGCCAACGGCATGCCCACGGTGCTGATGGGCGGGCACACGAAGGCGCGCCACGTGCACTCGCTCGGCTTCGATCACTACGACGGCGCCTGCCGCGCCGTGCGGCACCTGGTCGAGCTGGGGCACCAGCGCATCGCGTTCATCAGCGGTCCGTCCGACCGCCTCGACGCCGACGAACGGCACCGGGCGTACCGCGACACGCTGGCGCAGGCCGGCATCGCGTACGACGACCAGCTGATCGCCTCCGGCAACTACGTGGCGCCGGGCGGTGTGACGGCAATGAACATCCTGCTCGACCGCGGCCGCCCGTTCACCGCCGTGTTCGCCGCCAACGACGATTCGGCGTACGGGGCGATGCTCGCGCTGCACCGGCGCGGCATCGTGGTGCCCCGCGACATCTCGCTCGTCGGCTACGACGACCTGCCGCACTCGTCCTACTGCATCCCGCCCCTCACGTCGGTGCACCAGCCGCTGCGCGAGCTGGGCCGGGAGGCGGCCAATGCGATCGTCGCGCTGATCGAGGGGCGGCGCCCGCCGCGCTCCGCGCTCGCCCGGCTGGACCTGATCGTGCGCGAATCCTCACGCGCGCTGCCGGCCTGACCCACTTCCCCGAACCCTCCTAGGGTTCCCCCTCAAACGGTCCGCCGAGGCCTGCACGTACATTTCGTGCAAGCGCTTGCACAAGATCTGTCATGGCGCGTTTCCGTTCAGTCCGAATCAAGGAGCAAGACGTGGGTTTCATCTCGAAAGTGGGTTCCGCGGGTCTGTTGGTGTCGACGGCGCTGTCCGTCCAGGCCCAGACCACCGTGTTGACCGTGGCCTCGTTCAAGGACCTCGACCGGTCCGTGATGGCCGCCATTCCCCTCTACAAGAAGGCCCGGCCCGACGTGGAGATCAAGCTGGTCTCGCTCGGTTTCGGTGACCACCACAACGCGATGACCACGGCGCTCGCCACCGGGGCGAACCTGCCCGACGTGATGGGCATCGAGATCGGCTACGTGGCGAAGATGGCCGAGGGCGGTGGCGTGGAGGACCTGTCCAAGGCCCCGTACGACGCCGGCGCGCTGCGCCCGAAGTTCTTCAAGTTCGCGAGCGGCCAGGCCACGAGCCGCGGCGGCATCTTCGCCGCCGTGCCGGCCGACATCGGCCCCGGCGCGCTGTTCTACCGCAAGGACCTGATGGACAAGGCCGGCATCACCGAGGCGCAGCTCACCCAGTCGTGGGACTCGTACATCGAGGCCGGCAAGACGCTGAAGGCGAAGACCGGTGCGTACATCGTGCCGAACGCCGCCACCATCAAGGACATCATCCTGCGCTCGGGCCTCAAGGACGGCGAAGGCATCTACTTCGACGACAAGGGCAAGGTGCTCGTCGACACGCCGCGCTTCGTGCGTGCGTTCGAGACCGCGAAGAAGGCCCGCGCGGCCGGCATCGACGCGAAGGTGGGCGCGTGGAGCAACGAATGGAGCGAGGGCTTCAAGCGCGGCACCGTGGCGTCCGAGATGATGGGCGCGTGGCTCGCCGGCCACCTGAAGAACTGGATCGCACCGGAGACCGCCGGCCAGTGGCGCTCGGCCTCGCTGCCGGGGGGCGTGGCCGCGTCGTGGGGCGGGTCCTTCTACGCGATCCCGAAGGCCGCGAAGAACAAGGCCGCCGCGTGGGACTTCATCAAGTTCATGACGACGAACAAGGAAGTGCAGATCGCCGCGTTCCGTGAACTCGACGCCTTCCCGGCGCTGATCGAGGCCACCAACGACCCGTTCGTCGACCAGCCGATGCCGTTCCTCGGCGGGCAGGTCGCCCGCAAGCAGTGGAAGGCCACCGCCGCGGCGATCCCCGCGACGGCCGTGGACCGCCTGGACCCGGTGGCCGCCGAAGTGGTGGCGGCCGAGTTCGACAAGGTGCTCGAGCAGGACAAGCCGGTGGCCACCGCCCTGGCCGATGCGAAGAAGGCCATCGAACGCCGCGTCCGCCGCTGATTTTTCCCCGCCATGTCGACCCCGTTCCCCTCGATCCGGCGCACGCCCACGACGCGTCGCCGCTCCGCCCTGAAGCCGTGGCACTACATGCCCTACGTCTTCGTGGCGCCGTTCTTCATCCTGTTCCTCTCGTTCGGCCTGTTCCCGCTGCTGTTCTCCGCCTACGCCTCGTTCTTCCGCTGGGAACTGTCGTCGGGCCTCGCGGGCATGAAGTGGGAGGGATGGGGCAACTACGCGTTCGTGCTCCAGCTCGACGCGCTGCCGTGGAAGCAGTTCTTCACGGGTGCGTTCTGGAGCGAACTGCACGGGCTCGACTTCTGGCGGGCGCTCTACAACACCTTCTGGCTCGGCATCGCCTCGGGCCTGCCGCAGCACCTGATCGCGATCCCGCTCGCGTACTTCATCCACATGAAGTTCCGGCGGGCCCGCAACCCCGCCATCGCGATGTACTTCCTGCCGTACATCACCAACACGGTCGCGATCACGCTGGTGTTCTCTTCGCTGTTCTCGCGTGACTTCGGCGTGATCAACCAGGTGCTGACGGGCCTGGCCCACTTCGACGTGGCCGGCGTGCGGCCGCTCGCGTGGCTGTTCCCGGACCAGAACATCGACTGGGGCCGCCCGGAATACACACGCCCCATCGTCGCGTTCATCATCTGGTGGCGCTTCGTCGGCTGGAACACCGTGCTGTACCTGTCGGCACTGCAGACCATCCCGAAGGACCTGTACGAGGCCGCCACCATCGACGGCGCGGGCCTCTGGCAGCAGTTCCGCTACATCACGCTGCCGATGCTGCGCCCGATGATCCTCTTCGCGGTGACGCTCACGATCATCGGCAACCTGCAGCTGTTCGAGGAGCCCTTCATCCTCACCGGCGGATCGGGCGGCGTGGGCCAGGTGGCCGAGACCGTCGCGATGCAGATGTACAAGGTGGGTCTCACGGACGGTGACTTCGGTACCGCCTCGGCCGTGGCCTGGCTCATGTTCATGGTGATCGCCGCGCTGACGTGGCTCAACAACCGCTACCTCGGCAAGAAGGACTGACCCCGTGAATGCCTCGACTTCCCTGCGGCCGCCGGTGGCCCTCGCCTCCCCGCGCGCGCGCCGCCGCGCGTGGCGCGACCCCGTGGCCTGGCTGCCGTACGCGCTCGTGCTGTTCGGCGCCGCCATCATGCTGGTGCCGTTCTACTTCATGTTCGTGTTCGCCACGCACACGAACACCGAGATCCTGTCGGTGCCGCCGCCCCTGTGGTTCGGCGACGCCTTCCTCGACAACGTGCGCGCGCTGGTGGCCGAGCGGCCCCACTTCTGGCGCAGCCTCGGCCTGTCGCTGTGGATCGCGGGCGCGGCCACCGTGCTCAACCTGTTCTTCTGCTCGCTCGGCGGCTACGGCTTCGCGATGTACGAGTTCCCGGGCAAGAACACGCTGTTCGGCGCGCTGATGGCCACGATGCTGCTGCCCGCCTTCGTCGGCATGATCCCGTTCGTGCTGCTGATGAAGCAGCTCGACTGGCTCAACACCACGCGGGCGCTCATCGTGCCCGGCGCGTGTTCCGCCTTCGGCGTGTTCCTGATGCGGCAGTACATCGGCTCGGCCGTGCCGCGCGAGCTCGTCGAGGCCGCGCGCATGGACGGCTGCGGCGAGTTCGGCATCTACTGGCGCGTGGTGGTGCCGCTGATCGGCCCCGCGATGGGCACGCTCGGACTCGTCACGTTCATCGGCGCGTACAACAACTTCGTGGGCGCGCTGCTGGTGATGAGCGACGTCGACATGTTCACCGCCCCGCTCGTGCTGCGTTCGCTGCAGGGCACCGGCCAGACGCCGTGGGGCGCCATCAGTGCCGGCTCCGCGATCACCGTGCTGCCGCTGCTCGTCCTCTTCGTCCTCTATTCGCGCCGCCTCATCGAAGGCCTCACGGCCGGCGCCGTCAAGGGCTGACCGCCCGTTCCCCGATCCACGGAATCCACCATGACCGATGTTTCCCTCCACCACGTCGTCAAGCAGTACGGCAACGGCCCCACCGTGCTGCACGGCATCGACCTCCACGTCGAGTCCGGCGAGTTCATGGTCTTCGTCGGCCCGTCGGGCTGCGGCAAGACCACGCTGCTGCGCGCCATCGCCGGCCTCGAGGAGCTGACCGACGGCCGCATCGTCATCGGCGGCGAGGAAGCCCAGGACCTCCCGCCCGTCCAGCGCGGCGTCGCGATGGTGTTCCAGAGCTACGCGCTGTACCCGCACATGACCGTCGCCGAGAACATGGGCTTCGCGCTGAAGTTCGGCAAGCTCGGCAAGGCGGAGATCGAGGCCGCGGTGCACAAGGCGGCCGAGGTGCTGCAGATCGTGCCGCTGCTGAACCGCAAGCCGAAGGAGCTGTCCGGCGGGCAGCGCCAGCGGGTGGCGATCGGCCGCGCGATCGTGCGGCAGCCCAAGGTGTTCCTGTTCGACGAACCGCTGTCGAACCTCGACGCGTCGCTGCGCGTGCAGATGCGCATGGAACTCGCCAAGCTCCACCGCGAGCTGGGCACCACGATGATCTACGTGACCCACGACCAGGTCGAGGCGATGACCCTCGGCACGCGCATCGCGGTCTTCAACGCGGGGCGCATCGAGCAGGTGGGCCGGCCCATCGACCTCTACCGCTCGCCGGGCAGCCGTTTCGTCGCGGGCTTCCTCGGTTCGCCGAAGATGAGTTTCCTGAAAGCCGAGGCGCTGCGCGAGCACGACGACGTGGTGCTGCGCTTCGGCGATGCCGGCCACATCCGCGTGCCCGCGCGCGACGCCGGCCTGGCCGCCGGTGACCTCACGCTGGGCGTGCGCCCCGAACACTTCGCGCTCGGCGGACAGGGCGACGGCATCCGCGCCACGGTGGACCAGGTGGAGCACCTGGGCGACTGCGACATCGCCTACGCGCGCGTGGCAGGCCATGCCGAGCCCGCGGCGGTCAAGCTCACGAGTGGTAGCCACCCGCTGTCCGCGGGCGACACCTTGTGGCTGCGCCCGGAAGCGGAGAACTGCCACCTGTTCGACGACCAGGGACGGGTGGTGAACGCCCGCTGAAGACCCGCTGATCCAGCCGCCGACGTCCGGCCGTACCGAGGACACCGATGGAACCCATTGCCGTACCGAACCGGATGCCGTTGTCTCCGGATCGCGCCCCGCGTGTCGCCACGCTGGTCGATGTCGAGCCTCCCGTCCGCCGCGGCGATGGGCCCGCGCTGCAGGCCCACCACATCCGGCGGATGGAGCAGGTGCTCGACTTCGTCGACGAGCACCTCGCCGGCGACCTCGGCCTCGAACGGCTCGCCAGCCGCGCGGCCATCTCGCCGTTCCACTTCCACCGGCTCTTCCACGCGTGGACCGGCGAGACCGTCAAGGAGTTCGTGCGCCGGCGCCGCCTCGAGATGGCGGCCGGCCGCCTGCGGCACTGCCGGGACGAACGTGTCACCGACGTGTCGCTCGCCTGCGGCTTCGCGTCGTCCGAAGCCTTCGCCCGCGCCTTCCGAGAACACTTCGGCATGACACCGACGCAGTGGCGCGGCGGCGGCTGGGTGAGCTGGCGCGTGTCCGCCAACGACTGCTGGGCCGACGTGCCTTACCGGGTCGACGTGAAGCGGCACGAGGCCGTCGACGTGCTGTACCTGCGCGAGCGCGGCGACTACGCACATTCGGCCCGGCCGCTGTGGACCCGTTTCCTGGAGTGGACCGCGGCCCTCGACGTGGCGGGCCAGCCGCTGCTGTCGATGGGCATCGACGACCCGGCGATCACGCCCCCGGAACGGTGCCGCCTGGACGCGTGCGTGCAGGTGCCGCCGGGCTGGACGGACCCGGGCCTGCGCCCGCTGCGCCGCACGGTGCCGGGCGGCCTGTTCGCCACGCTGCACTACGCGGGCCCCGCGCGCCACATCGGGCGGGGCTGGGACGCGCTGCTCAACGGCTGGCTGCCGCAGTCCGCGTACACGCTGGGCGACGGCCCGTTCTCCGAGCGATACGACGCCGCGCGATCCCTTCCGGTGGACGACGTCGTGGTGTGTGAACTGCGCATGCCGGTGCGCGTGCGGACGACCTGATGCCCATGCCCTTCTCTCTCGCTCCCCTGCGCCTGCTGCTGGGCGCCGTGCTGACCGCCACCTCCTGTGCCGCGGCCGCCGCCGAACACCACTGGGCCACCTTCGTGCCGCCCGCGCACAGCGACTCGGGCGCCGCGGTCGACACGCTCGCGATGTCGGAACGCCCCGGCGACGCCCAGGTCAGCAAGGCGGCCGTGGTCGACGGCCTGCTCCAGGTGACGGGCCGCATCGGCAACGCCAACGGCAGCGGGTGGAGCACGCTCGGCATGGACGTCGCGGCCGATGCGGCGGCGCGACCGGTCGACATGTCGGCCGCCCGCAGCCTGCACATCCGGCTCGCCGCCGCGACGCCGCAGGTGCTGCGCATCCGCCTGAAGGGCCCGGACCGCCGCATCGCCGCGGCCGGCTGCTACCCGGTGATGATGCAGCGCGTGACGGCGGAGCCGACCGACTACACGATCCCGCTCGACGCCTTCTCGGCCGAGACGTGGTGCGGCGACCTCGCGGCGACGCTGCCGCAGACGCTCGCCGCACTGAGCCGCGTCGAAGTGACGGCCAACACGGTGCTCGACGCGCCGCAGGTGCTGTCGGTGGGCCGCATCGACTTCGACGACGCGCTGCCCGCCCCGCGCGCCGCGGCGGCAACCGAGGCGCCGCGCAAGCCGGCGGCCAAACCCGCCGCGAAGCCGCAGCCGGCGCCGGCGCCCGCCGTGAAGTCCGCGCCCGCACGGCAGGTCGTCTGCGAACGCAACCACCTCGGCCTGATGATGTGCTACTGAGCTGATCGCAAGATCCGCTAGCTGGAAAGCAAGCGGCCGACTGCGGGCGCGGCGGGGGATCGACACCATCACGTCACCCTCACTCGCACCGGAGTTTCCGTGAAGCACCCGATCCGCCACACCGCCCTGGTCACCCTGTTCGCCGCCGTCGCGCTGACGGCCTGCGGCAGCGGCGACGACGACGACACGGTGGCCGCCACGCCGCCGGTCTCGGCCCCGCCGCCCGCCGGCGCCCCGGCCACCGACGCCCCGTTCGCCACGCCGTCGAACACCACCGACACCGCCGAGGCGGGCAAGATCGACCTGTACGCCTTCGCCGAAAGGGCCAACGAGCAGACGGTCGGCGCCGTGTCGTTCGCCAGCGGCGCGGCCACGCTGTCCACCGCACTCACCGGCGCCCAGGCCTACGCCGGCGCGGCGCTGCGACTGCATGCCCCGAACAACACCGGCGCCGCGCCCGTGACTCCCTTCAACGCGAACGCGTACGGCAAGCTGCACCTGCAGCTCAAGTCGACGACCGATGCGGTGCTCACGATCAAGCTGCAGCCGAACCCGGTCGCCGCCGACGGCTGCACCGCGACGGCCGAGGCGCTCGTCAGCGCGACGCAGTCCGAGATCGTCATCGACCTCGACGCGACGCGCTTCCCGCTGCCCGACTACTGCAACGGCGCCGGCTCCGCACTCGCCGCCGTGAAGTCCGGCCTGTTCGCGGTGGACGTGATCAACAGCGCCACCACGGCCGGTACGCACGACCTCACGGTCGGCCGGATCTCGTTCAGCCAATGAGCTGAGTTGTTCTCCACCGCCTCCTGACGAAGGACCGACGATGACCACGACGACGACCATCCTGCGCGCACTGGGCGCGCTCACCCTGGGCGCGAGCATGTCCGCCCACGCCGCCAGCTTCTACGAGGGGTTCGACGGCACCGGTGCCCCCGGTGCGCAATGGGAAGGGGCCAACTGGGCCAACGGCGACATCTTCGGCTGCACCTTCGCGTACAGCGAGGCGTGGCGAACCGGCTGGGGAGCGCTGCAGCTGAACGTCAACAGCGCGAACCCGGCCGCAGTGAAGTGCGCCGAAGTGCGCACCTGGCAGAGCTTCACGTACGGCAAGTTCACGACCCGGCTGCAACCGGGCACGATCGAGGGCGGCAACAGCTCGTTCTTCCTCTACACGGGAACGGCCGGCACGGGGAACCACTTCGAGATCGACCTCGAGTTCATCCACGGCGGCCGCACGCTGCACACGAACGTGTGGACCGCCGGCCGGCAGAACTACCAGCAGTTCGCGATCGCCACCGGCTGGCGCACCATCGGCTTCGAGTGGCGGCCCACCTTCGTCCGCTTCTTCCACGTGAACGACGCGGGGCAGGAGCTGGAGTTCCGGCGCGTGAACACGAACATCTCGGCGCCGATGCGCCTGATGCTCAACCACTGGGTGGGCAACAACTCGGCCGGTGCGGTGAACTTCGTCGGCAACTACTACGGTGGCGGTGGTCCGGCCTACTACGACTGGGTGCGGGTGAGCGACTGAGGCCCGTTCACCGCCGGGCTTCGGCCTGCCAGCGGTCCACGAGCCCCGGTACGGCCTCCGACGCGAGGTCGCGCAGGAACTCAAACCGCGGCGGCGGGCTGTCGACCTCCAGCGCCACCAGCACCTTCTCGGCAGCATCGGGTGCCTCGTGCACGAGGCCGGCCACCGGCCACACCGACAGCGACGTGCCCACGACCAGCACCTTCGCCGCGCCGCGGAGGTGGTCGCGGGCCTCGTCGAGGAAGCGCACGTTCTCGCCGAACCACACCACGTCCGGGCGCAGCTGGCTGCCGCGCGGGCACAGGTCGCCCAGTGCGATGGGGCGGTCGTCGAGGCGCACGCGGTGGTCGCCTTCGCGCTGGCCCCGCGCGTACGCGAGTTCACCGTGCACGTGCAGCACCCGCGTGGAGCCGGCGCGTTCGTGCAGCGCGTCGACGTTCTGCGTGATCACCACCACCTCGTGGGTCGACTCCAGCCGCGCGAGCGCGCGATGCGCCGCATTGGGCTTGGCCGCCCACGCGTCGCGGCGGCGCTGGTTGTAGAAGTCGAGCACCAGCTGGGGGTCGCGGGCGAAGCCCTCGGGGTTCGCCAGGTCCTCGAAGCGGTGCTGCCCCCACAGGCCTCCGGCGCCGCGGAAGGTGGAGAGGCCGCTTTCGGCGCTGATGCCGGCGCCGGACAGCACGACGACCTTGAGGGGGTTCGCGAAGGTGGAGGTCATGGCGAGATCATCGCAGCCCGGCGGGGCACGTGCCAGGACCACGAACCAGGGATACTCCGACGCTGGAGTTCCGATCCCATGACCCACACCCCCTTCCCCGCCCGCCGCTTCGCCGCCTTCCTGTTCGACATGGACGGCACCCTCCTCACCTCGATCCTCGCCGCCGAACGCGTGTGGGCCGCCTGGGCCCGCCGCCACGGCCTCGACGTCGATGCCTTCCTGCCCACCATCCACGGCGTGCGCTGCGAGGACACCGTGCGGCGCCAGAACCTGCCCGGCATCGACGTGGCCGCCGAAGTGGCCTGGATCACCAAGGCCGAGATCGCCGACACCGAGGGGGTCGAGCCGATCCCGGGTGCCCTCGCCTTCCTGGCCGCGCTGCCCGCGAACCGGTGGGCCGTCGTGACCTCCGCGTCGCGCGCGCTCGCCGCGAGCCGCCTGGCCGCCGCCGGCCTGCCGACGCCCGCGGTGATGGTCACCGCCGAGGACGTCGAACGCGGCAAGCCCGCGCCCGACGGTTACCAGCTCGCGGCACGGCGCCTCGGCGTGCCGGCCTCGGACTCCCTGGTGTTCGAGGACGCGCCCGCGGGCATCGCGGCCGGCGAGGCCGCGGGGGCCGCGGTGCTGGTGATCGGGGCCACGCATTCGCACCCGATCGTGACGTCGCATCCGCTGGTCCAGGGCTACGACGGCCTGGACCTCGCGCTCGGCGATTGACCTCGGGGCCGTCGCCGGCCCTTCCCCGTTCCATCGCCCCCAGAGACTGCGGGGGCTTCTGGCGTCGTCCGGATACGCGCGCACACGTCCCTCGACGACCTCGACACCGCGCGCCTCGCTGCAGGAATCGCGCTGCACCGCTCGCGGCCGATCGCGGCGCCGAACACCACCCGTACAAACACTCAAATTCCCCCTCTTGCAAAGTGGAACCGGTTCCATACACTTCGCTCCCCAGAAGGCGCCGCGACGCATGCCGGTGCCACCCACGAACCGATCAGGGAAGGACGGATGCGTATGAACCAGAGGCTCTGGAGATGGAGGGCTGCGCGCGCGGCCATGGTGCTGGCTTGCAGCGGGGTGCTCGCCGCGTGTGGCGGCGGGGACGGCGGAGGCGCTGAATCACCCGTTGCCACCGAGGGGCCGGAGGCCCGCATCCAGGCGTTGGCGGCCGGGGCCTCGCCCGCGGTCCATGCCGAACGCTACGTGCTCGCCGGTGCGGCGAGCGGGCAATGCGTGGAGGCCTCGCCCGACGCGGCGAACGGCGCACGGCTGCGCTGGGCCGCGTGTGGCACCGGGTCGCTGCAATCGTTCGACGTGGTCTCCGACGGCACGGGCCGCTACAAGCTCCTCGCGTCGACGGGCCGAGCGCTCGACGTCGCGGGCGCCTCGGGGGCCGACGGCGCGCTGGTGCAGCTGTGGGAAGACAACGGCACCGCGGCCCAGCGCTTCCGCCTCGAACGCCGCACCGGCAACCGCTTCGCACTCGTCAACGCCGGCAGCGGCAAGTGCGTGGCGCCGTCGGCGAGCGCGGGGCTGCAGCAGCTCACCTGCAGCGGCGCCGACGACCAGTCGTTCCTCCTGCATCCCTCCGCTGCGGGCGGCCGCTCGGCACCGGCGGTGGGCCGCTATGCCGTGCGTTCGCTGCATTCTCAGCTGTGCCTCGCGATCGCGTCGGGGTCGGCGGCGGATGGCGCCGGTCTCGTGCAGCAGGCGTGCGACTCGGGTGACTCGGCGCGCTTCGACGTGGTGGCCACCGGCGGCGGCGCCTACCAGGTCGTCAACGTGTCCAGCGGCAAGTCGCTGGAGGTGAGTGGCGCCTCGACGAACAACGGCGCCGCGATGAACCAGCGCACCGACTCCGGAGGCACGCACCAACGCTTCGCCGCGGAAGCGATCGGCGACGCCTTCCTGCTGCACCCGAAACACAGCGGCAAGTGCGTGGACGTCGCGGGCTTCAGCACGAGCGCGGGCGGCGTGATCCATCAATGGGACTGCACGCGCAACACGAACCAGCAGTGGCGCCTCGAACCCGATGCGGCCTCGTCGAATCCGAACCCGCCGGCGCGCAGCGCCAAGCGCGGCATCGCGTACGACCTGGCATCCGCCGCCGACATGGCCGCGCTCTCGCCGGGGGTGTCCTGGTGGTACAACTGGAGCCCGCGCCCGAACACCGCGGCCCCCGCCGGCACCGACTTCGTGCCGATGCTGTGGAACTTCAACTTCGACGACGCCGCGACCGAGGCGCTGCTGAAGGCCAACCCGCAGTACAAGTTCCTGCTCGTGCTCAACGAGCCGAACCTCACCGACCAGGCGAACCTCGCGCCCGCGCAGGCCGCGGCGGCATGGCCGCGCTACGAGGCCCTCGCCGCACGCACCGGTGTGAAGATCGTCGGACCCGCGATCACGTGGGGCACCTACCGAGGCTACGAAGACCCCGTCGTGTGGCTCGACGCCTTCTACGCGGCCTACCGCGCCGCCAACAACCAGCGTGACCCGCGCATCGACTACCTCGCGTTCCACTGGTACGACTACGGCCTCGGCGGCCAGCTCGACCGCCTCGCGAAGTACGGCAAGCCCTTCTGGGTGACCGAGTTCGCGAACTGGCACGGCGGAAGCGACGGCGCGCAGATCGACACGCTCGAGAAGCAGAAGGTGCAGATGACGGAGATGGTCACGCTGCTCGAGGGCCGCTCCGATGTGTACCGCTACGCGTGGTTCACCGGCCGCTGGCCGAACGACACGCACCACGCGAGCCTGCTCGGCGCCGATGGCCAGCTGACCGAGCTCGGCCGCCACTACCTCTCGCTGCCGTCCGGCACGCGCTGATCCCCCATCCACCGCGTCCACGCCCTCGTGCCCCGGGGGTGGGCGCGAGCCTGCGCCTTCGCGCGCGTTCACCGGGGCCGATCCCTTCAGTTCGACGTTTCACGAGGAGGACAACATGACACACCGATCCTGGATGCCGACCCGCGGCCCGAAGCGGGCCGTGGCGACGGCGCTGTGTGCCCTCGCCGCCGGTTGCGGCGGCGGGGGTGGCACGAGCGATGGCAGTGCGCCGTCGGGCAAGACCACCCCGCAGGCCGAAGATTCACGCGGCGCCCGCATCCTCGCGGTGACGCCGGGCCGCACGGCGCTGCGCCACGTGGCGAGCGGGCAATGCGCCACCGTGTCGGGCGGCAGCGGCGCGAAGCTGCAGCTCGCGGCCTGCAACGGCACGCCGCAGCAGGCGTTCGACGTGACCGAGGTGTCCTCGGGTGTCTTCCGCCTGCTCAATGCCGCGAGCGGCAAGGCCGTCGACATCGAGAACGCATCGGCCGCCGACGGTGCCCCGCTGCAGCAGTGGGACGACAACGGCACCGGCGCGCAGCGCTTCCGCCTCGCCGAAAACGCCGACGGCAGCGTGACGGTGCAGAACGTCAACAGCGGCAAGTGCGCCCAGCCCTCGCCGGACGGCCTGCGCCAGCAGGCCTGCACGGGCGGCGACGCGCAGAAGTTCTCGCTGGGAACGCAGAACCCCGAGCCCCCGGTGGGCGACTACGTGCCGCTGTTCCCCGCGAACACCGCCGCGACCGAACAGCTCCAGTGGACCGAGCCCGACGGCACCCTCGTCACACGCATGGGCATGCGGCCCACCGAACGGCACGCACGCGAACGCGGCGAAGCCTGGGAAGCGCCGGACGAAGGCCCGGGCCGCTACCTCACCTTCCCGTCGTTCTACTTCCAGAACCGCACCTTCGGCCTCGAGATCCGCGACCACGTGCCCGCCGGCCGGCAGCGCGTGGACATCCGCATGATCGTCAACGACGGCACCTTCGACGGCACGACCTTCAGCCTGTTCCGCAACGTGGAGGACCCGACCGTGCGCGAGTTCGGCTGGTCGCTCAACTACGGCTTCAACAACCCGAAGGAAAACAACCAGCCCATCTGCCACGCCGGCCAGCCCACCGAGGACTGCATGATGGTGGTGGACTCGAACTGGCGCACGTCGCCCCACTCGCCGCTGAAGGTGGGCGACAAGATCGAACTCGCACCCGCGCCCCGCCTGAAATACAACGCGGACGGCAGCGCGACGATCGACGGCGGCGGCGCCCGCTACTACTCGTTCGAGCAGCTGTACGTCGTGGGCGTGGGGCTGCGGCCGTGGTACGGCATCGCGCCGAACCTCGACTCCGAACCGGTGCCGGCCGATGCACTCTCCGGCGGCCTCGCGAGCGTGTCGTACAACTACTCCGAAGAGCCGATGCGCATGTTCCAGCAGATGACGAACAACATCGGCATCGGCAACACGAAACGCTTCGTCGAGGGCCGCCGGCTGTTCCACACGTCGTTCGCGGACGGCCGCCATTCGGAACATGCGGACGTGAACCCGGTGTTCTCCGCCCACGCGGGCCAGCTCGGGCCGCGCTTCAACCAGGCGAGCTGCATCGCGTGCCATGCGCAGAACGGCCGCGGCACCGCACCTGCGGTGGGAACGCCGCTCGACACCCTGTCGATCCTGACCCACGCCGACAACGCGGGCCCCGACGCCACCTACGGCTTCAACGTGCAGCAGCGCGCCACCGCTGCGAACGCGGCCGACTGGGGTGTTTCGGTGCAGTCGTACACCCGCACCACGCGCACGCTGTCCGGCAACGAGACCGTGGAGCTGCAGAAGCCCGTCTACGCGTTCCAGGGCCCGGTGCCCGCACGCTACTCCGCGCGGCAGGCGCCGCAGGTCATCGGCCTGGGCCTGCTCGAAGCGGTGCCCGAGGCGACGCTGCTCGCGGCCACCGACCCCGACGACCGCAACGGCGACGGCGTGCGCGGCATCGCGAACCTCGTGAAGGATCCCGAGACGGGCGTGACCCGTGTGGGCCGCTTCGGCTGGAAGGCCGCGAAGTCGAGCCTGCGGCACCAGGCCGCCGAGGCGCTGTCGCGCGACATGGGCGTCACCTCGCCGGTGTACCCGTCGCGCGGCTGCCAGCGCGGCGCGCCGGACTGCCGCACCGACACGAGCGTGGCCGGCGTCTCCGAAACCGAGCTGCAGCGCCTCGTGCAGTACGTCGAGCTGATCGGCGTGCCGGCCCAGCGCAGCCTGCGCAGCGGCTACCCGGCCGGCATCCGCGTGTCGCCCGAGCACGACGTCGACCCCGCGCGCATCGCCCGCGGCAAGACGCTCTTCACGCAGGTCCAGTGCGCGGCGTGCCACACGCCCGAACTGAAGACCGGCGCCACGCACCCGTTCGCGGAACTGCGCGACCAGACGATCCGCCCGTACTCGAACCTGCTGCTGCACGACATGGGCCCGGGCCTCGCCGACACGCTGGCCGAGGGCCGTGCCACCGGCAGCCTGTGGCGCACCGCGCCGCTGTGGGGCATCGGCTCGCTGAAGTTCGTGCAGGGCGGCGCGCAGAACGTGCGCTACCTGCACGACGGCCGCGCCCGCACGCTGATGGAGGCCATCGGCTGGCACGGCGGCGAGTCCGACCGCAGCCGCGCGGCCTTCGAAGCGCTGTCGAAGGACGACCGCGCCGCCGTGCTCGCATTCCTCGAATCGCTGTGACGGCGTGACGAGCCCCGGCGGACGCCCACACGGCGTCCGCCCTCTTTGACCGCCGGACCCCGGCGAACCCCTGAAGGAGATCCCGATGAAGACGACCCGAAAACGACTGCGTCCGCCCGTGTGGCTGGCGCCCCTGATCGCCGGCGGTTTCGCACTGCCGGCATCCGCCGCCGACATCTGCTTCTACGAACACATCAACTACCAGGGCGCGTCGTTCTGCGCCTCGGCCGACAACACGTGGGTCGGCAACACCTGGAACGACCGCGTCTCCTCCGTGCGCGTGCCGGCCGGTGCGTCGGTGGAGCTGTACGAACACATCAACTACGGCGGCCGTGTGCTGAAGCTGACCGCCGACAGCGCGAACCTCGTGACGCTCGGCTTCAACGACGCCGCCTCGTCGTTCCGCATCCAGTCCGGCGAACCGCCGGTGGTGGGTGGCGGGCCGCTCGGCCCGAACGTGCTCGTGTTCGACCCCACCACGCCGCAGGCAACGGTGCAGGGTGAACTCGACCGCGTGTTCCGCATCCAGGAATCCAACCAGTTCGGCCTGCAGCGCTTCGCGCTGATGTTCAAGCCGGGCCGCTACAACGTCAACGCGAACGTCGGCTTCTACACGTCGGTGGTGGGCCTGGGCCAGAACCCCGGCGACGTGGTCGTCAACGGCGTGACCGCCGACGCGGGCTGGTTCAACGGCAACGCCACGCAGAACTTCTGGCGCTCGGTCGAGAACCTGACCATCACGCCGCCGAACGGCGAGAACCGCTGGGCGGTCTCGCAGGCCGCACCGATGCGCCGCGTGGCCGTGAACGGCGCGCTGAACCTCGCACCCACCGGCTACGGCTGGGCGAGCGGCGGCTACATCGCCGACACGAAGGTGACCGGTGCGATCGGCCCGTACTCGCAGCAGCAGTGGTTCACGCGTGACAGCACCATCGGCGGCTGGGTCAACGGCGTGTGGAACATGACCTTCGTCGGCGTGGCCGGTGCCCCGGCCAATGGCTTCCCCGAGCCCGTCTACACGACGGTGGCGCAGACCCCGGTGATCCGCGAGAAGCCGTACCTCTACGTGGACGGCGGCGGCGCCTACCGCGTGTTCGTGCCGTCGCTGCGCACGAATTCGCAGGGCGCCACTTGGCTCAACGGCAACACGCCGGGCACCTCGCTGCCGATCAGCCAGTTCTTCGTCGCCCAGCCCACCGACTCGGCCGCGAAGATCAACCAGGCGCTGCGCCAGGGCCTGAACGTGCTGTTCACGCCGGGCATCTACCACGTCAACGAAACCATCCAGGTCAACCGCGCCGACACGGTGGTGCTGGGCCTCGGCTACGCGACGATCATCCCCGACAACGGGGTGGTGCCGATGAAGGTGGCCGACGTCGACGGCGTGAAGATCGCGAGCGTGCTGTTCGACGCGGGCCCGGTGAACTCGCCGATCCTGCTCGAGGTGGGCCCGACCGGCTCCAACGCGGCCCACGCGGCCAACCCGACGACGGTGCAGGACGTGTTCTTCCGCATCGGCGGTGCCCACCCGGGCAAGTCGACCACGAGCCTCGTGGTCAACAGCGCGAACGCGATCATCGACCACATCTGGGCCTGGCGCGGTGACCACGGCGAAGGCATCGGCTGGACCGTCAACACGGCCGACACGGGCCTGATCGTCAACGGCCGCGACGTCACCGCGTACGGTCTCTTCGTCGAGCATTACCAGAAGCACAACCTGATCTGGAACGCCAACGGCGGCCGCGTCTACTTCTTCCAGAACGAGATGCCGTACGACCCGCCGTCGCAGACCGCGTGGCGCACCGACGCGCGCGGCTACGCGGCGTACAAGGTGGCCGACTCGGTGACGACGCACGAGGCGTGGGGCGTGGGCGCGTACTGCTACTTCAACGTCGACCCGACGATCCATGCCGATCGCGGCTTCGAGGTGCCCCAGACCCCGGGCGTGAAGTTCCACTCGGTGCTCACCGTCTCGCTCGGTGGCAACGGCGTGATCGACCACGTCATCAACAACACCGGTGGTCCTGCCCAGGGCACGGACACGGTGCCGAGCAAGGTGGTGCAGTTCCCTTGAGGTGAGGGTCCGCGGACGGCGGTCGGGGCTCCCGACCGCCGTCCGCCCTGGCGCCTAGCGGTCGATGATGCGCCGCGCGAACGACTCGAGGTAGTCGAGCAGCTTGTTCGCACCGGTCACGGCGTCGTTTTCGTCGCCAGTGGCGATGCCCTCGGCCAGCTGCAGGTGGGCGTGCGCGGCGGCGGCGATGTCGCCTTGATGCTGGTACGCGTACCAGAAGCGCCGGCACTGCACGATCAGCGGGACGACGGCGTTCACGGCCGACTTGTTCTGGCACGCGAGGTGGTTGATCAGGTCGAGTTCGTGGTCCGCGCGCATGTACTCGGTGAGGTTGCCGCGTTCGGCCGCCTTCACCATGCGCTCGGCGCAGCGGACGATTTCCTTGCTCTGCGCCGCGGACGCCCGCCGCGCCGAGCAGCGCGCGATCACGTCCTCGAGCACGCGGCGGGTCTGGATCACGTCCAGGTGGTCCGCCAGATCGATGTTCGACACGAGCAGCCCGCGGCGCGGCTGCTGCGTGATCAACCCGATCGCGGTCATGCGAAGCAGGGCCTCCCGGACGGGTGTCCGGCCCAGGCCGGTCAGCTCCACGAGTTCACCCTCGACGACGGGACTGCCCGGCTCGATCCGCATCGTGGAGATCAGCGATTCGATGGCGTCGTACGCCACGTCCGCGGCGCGACGCTTCGGGAGCTTGGAGGTGGCAGCGGACACGGGAGTGGGCTTCAGGTTGGTGGGAGCGCGAAGTTGACGCACTGTGCGATATATCCACAAGATATGCAACGAGTGTTTGTTCGGGGCCGGGCAAGGCCGGCCCCGGGCCGTCACGCCTGCTTCAGTTCACCATCGACCACGCGCCAGAGGCCCAGCGGATTGGCGTCCTGCAGCGCTTGCGGGCGCAGGCCGTCGGGCAGGTCCTGGTAGCACACCGGGCGCAGGAACCGGTCGATGGCCGTGGCGCCGACGGAGGTGAACATCGAATTGGAGGTCGAGGGGAACGGTCCCCCGTGCACCATCGCATGGCACACCTCCACGCCGGTCGGGAACCCGTTGGCGAGGATGCGGCCGACCTTGCGTTCCAGCACCGGCAGCAAGCGCCGGGCCTGCTCGTGGTCGTCCGGATCGATCTGCAGTGTCGCGGTCAGCTGGCCTTCGAGGTGTTCGGCGATCTGCAGCACTTCGTCGAAGTCCTTCGCCCGGATCACGATGGACGCCGGTCCGAACATCTCTTCTTCGAGCGACGGCGACGACAGCAGGCGCGCGGCGTCGGTCACGTAGAGCGCGGCCTGGGCCGCGTTCGGCTGTGTGTCCGCGGGCAGGCCCTGGGCCACCTTCTCGACACCGTCGACACCATCGACCTTCGCCGTGCCGGCCAGGTAGGCGTCGTGGATGCCGGGGGTCAGCATGGTCTGCGCGGCCTTGGCCGCCAGCGCCTGGCCGGCGGCCGTGATGAAACGCTGCACGTGATCGTCGCCGATGGCGATCACCATGCCCGGGTTGGTGCAGAACTGCCCTGCCCCCATCGTCAGCGAGTCCGCGAACCCCTTGCCGATGGCCTCCGCACGCGCGGCCAGTGCCGCGGGCATCAGGAACACCGGGTTGATGCTGCTCATCTCGGCGTAGACCGGGATGGGTTCGTTGCGGGCGTTGGCAACCCGCACGAGGGCGAGGCCACCCTGGCGCGAGCCGGTGAAGCCCACGGCCTTGATCGCCGGGTGGGCCACCAGCGCTTCACCGATCTTCCGGCCGGCGCCGAACAGCAGCGAGAACACGCCCTCGGGCAGGCCCTGATCGGCGACGGCCTTCTGGATGGCCCGGCCGACCCACTCCGACGTGCCCAGGTGGGCGCCGTGGGCCTTGACGATCACCGGCGCGCCGGCAGCCAGGGCCGAGGCGGTGTCGCCCCCCGCCACCGAAAACGCCAGCGGGAAGTTGCTGGCACCGAACACGGCGACGGGGCCGAGCGGCACCTTGGCCAGGCGCAGGTCGGCGCGCAGCAACGGCTGGCGTTCGGGCTGGGCCGGGTCGATGGTGGCGCCGAGGAAGCGGCCGTCGCGCACGACCTTGGCGAACAGGCGCAGCTGGCCGACGGTGCGGCCGCGCTCGCCTTGCAGGCGGGCCACCGGCAGGCCGGTCTCGGCATGGGCACGCTCGATCAGGGCATCGCCGAGGGCGACGATGTTGTCGGCGATGGCCTCGAGGAAGGCGGCCCTCCGTTCCAGCGGAAGGTTCCGGTAGGTGTCGAACGCCTGGCTCGCGAGCAGCGCCGCACGGTCGACCTCGGCCGCGCCGCCCAGGCCGAACACGGGCTCGGCAATGTCGGCATGGGTGGCCGGGTTGAAGGCCCGTTGCTGGCCTTCCTCGCCGCGGACGGCGCGGGCGCCGATGAGCATTTCGCCGGTGATCTGGGACACGACAGACTCCAAAGATGAGACCAGGGCGGACAGCGCACGGCCGCCCTGGATTGGTGTTGATGGATCAGCCCGAACGGGCAACATCCCCATGCCGGTGCGCGCGAGCCTTCACGGCGCCGCACCTCGCGCGGTGGTATGCCACGAAAACGTGCGCCGCGCTAGGCATGGTTTCTGCTGATGTCCGCTCAGGATACTGTAAATATATTTTAGACATCTTTCGAAGGCCTGCACCGCACGTCCTTCGCCGAACCCCGCGCCCGCTGCCCATGAACGCCCTCACCTCCGATCACCCCCGCCCACCGCGGCTGCCCGTCCGACTTGTCCTCGACGCGTCCGACGCGCTCCTGCGCGCCGAACGCTGGCTGCTCACGTACACCATGACCCTGCTGGTGGGTCTCGTGCTGCTGAACGTCGTGACCCGCTACTCCGGCATGCCGCTCTATTGGGTGGACGAGGCCTCGGTCTATACCGTGGTGTGGCTGACCTTCATCGGCGCCTCGGTCATGACACGGCTTCGCCTCGACTTCGCGGTCACCATGGTCACCGACCACCTCGGACCGCGCGCCGCCCACGTGGCCAAGCTGCTGGCGTCCGGCGGCGTGCTGTTCTTCGCCCTCGCGCTGATCGCCATGTGCTGGCTCTGGATGGACCCGGTGGGCATCACCCGCCACGGCTTCGACGCCAAGGACTTCGCGGCGGAGTCCTTCAATTTCCTCTACACCGAACGCACCCAGACGCTCGAGTGGCCGGTATGGGTCCTGCAGCTGATCATGCCCCTCTTCGCGGTGTGCATGAGCGTGCACGCCCTCGCGAACCTGCTGGAAGACCTGAAGCTCGCGCCCCCGCGCAAGCACCCCGAATTCAAGACCGGCAGCGCCGACGTGGTGAACTGACATGCTGACCTCCGCCTTCTTCCTGGTCATCATGCTGGTGGGCGTGCCCATCGGCCTGTGCCTGTGCCTGTCGGGCATCTTCTACATCTACAGCATCGACAACCCCGTCCTGCTCCAGTCCTATGCCACGCAGATGTTCGCCGGCGTGGACAGCTACGGCCTGATCGCGATCCCGCTGTTCATCCTGATCGGCGAGGTGATGAACAGCGGGGGCATCACCCGGCGCCTCGTGGACCTGTCCATGGCCTTCATCGGGTCGGTCAAGGGGGGCCTCGCCTACGTGAACATCCTGGCCAACATGCTGGTCTCGTCCATCATCGGATCGGCCACCGCGCAGGTGGCGATCATGTCCCAGGTGATGGTGCCGGAGATGGAGAAGCAGGGCTACGACAAGACCTTCGCCGCCGGCCTCACCGTCTATGGCGGCATGCTCGGGCCCATCATCCCGCCGTCCGTGATGTTCGTGGTCTACAGCGTGCTGGCCCAGGTGGCCGTGGGCGACATGCTCATCGCCGGCATCCTGCCCGGCATCCTGCTGACCGTGCTGTTCTTCATCGTGATCGCCTGCATGGGCTGGATCTACCAGTACCCGCGCAGCGCGAAGCGCACGCTGCGCGAGCGGGCTCGCACGGTGCTGGTCTCGAGCCCCACGCTGCTGATCCCGCTGGTGATCGTGGGCTCCATCCTGACGGGCTTCGCCAACCCGACCGAAGCCGCCGCGGTGGGCGCCGTCAGCGCCGTGCTGGTGGGCCGCTACGTGACGCGCGAGTTCAAGTACTCGGAGCTGCGCGCGATCATGCTGCGCTCGGCGATCTACTCGGCCATCGTGCTGTTCCTGGTGGCCGCGGCGTCGGTGTTCTCGTGGCTGCTGATCTACGGCAAGGTGCCGCAGATGGTGGCGGCCTGGGTCCAGACCGTGGCGAAGGATCCGGTCACCTTCCTGCTGCTGGTCAACGTGATCCTGCTGATCATCGGCACGGTGATCGACGGCATCCCGGGCCTGATCATGACCGCGCCCATCCTGCTGCCCATCGCCACCGAGATCTACCACATCGACCCGCGCCACTTCGGCGTGGTGATCGTCATCAACCTCGTGCTGGGCCTGATGTCCCCGCCGGTGGGCCTGAGCTTCTTCGTGGCGGCCGCGGTGACCGGCGCCAAGCCCGGGAAGATGTTCATCGTCACCCTCCCCTTCTTCATCATCAGCTGCATCGCGCTGGTGTTGCTGTCGCTGTTCCCCAGCCTGTCGCTGGGGCTGTTGTAGTCCTGTTCTTCCCCGGAGCCTTCCATGACCCTGAACCGCCGCAACTTCCTCCTGACCTCGGCCGCCGCCGCCGCGCCGATGGCCTTCGTGACCCCGTCGCGCGCCGCCGCCGCCAAGGAGCTCCGCCTGGGCATCATCACGCCCGCCGGCCATTCGTGGAACCGCGCGGCGCTGCGCTTCGGCGAGGCGCTGACCAAGGCCACCGACGGCCGCCTGACGGTCACGGTGTTCCACTCCGGCCAGCTCGGCAACGAGTCGGTGATGATGCAGCAGATGCAGTCCGGCGCGCTGGACATGGGCTGGATCCAGGCCGCGGAACTCGGCACGCGGGTCTCCAGCGTGGCCTCGATCAACGCACCGTACCTGGTGCGCTCGACGCCGGCGGTCGCCAAGCTGGTGAAGACCCCGGCGGCACTCAAGCTGCTGGACGTGCTGCCGCGCGAGACGGGCTGCGTGGGCCTGGGCTGGGGCATCACCGGCATGCGCGTGGTGTTCGCCACCAAGGACATCAAGACACCGAACGACCTCAAGGGCCTGAAGCTGCGCATCAACCCCACGCCGGTCTATCGCGACTTCTACCAGCTCTTCGGCGCGGCCCCGACCCCCATCCCGACGCCGGCCGTGTTCGACGCCATGACCAACGGCCAGGTCGACGGGCTCGAGGCGGACGTGGAGTTCTCCTGGAACCAGCGCTTCGACAAGGTCTCGAAGGTGATGATGCCGATGAACGCGCTGTTCATGCCCTTCGCGCCGCTGTTCTCGGGCCGCGTCTGGCAGACGCTGGACAACAAGGACCGCGAGCTGATCCGCCAGCTGACCGCGCAGGCGCTCGACGGGCAGATCAACGACATCGTCACCACGGAGGCGGGCCTGCTGGACAAGCTGAAGAAGGAGTCGATCACCATCCGCGACCTGAGCGACTTCGACATCAAGCCGTCCATCGAGGCGTTCGACAAGATCTGGTTGCCGAAGGCGCCGCAGATCGCCGAACTGCGCAAGGTCGGCGCCACGCTCTGACCCTCACGGACGTCGGGTCCGGCGCCCGCCCGCGACACGCGTCGGCGCCGGTCCCTCCCCCGCGCCGCACCGGGCGGCGCCCCACATCCCACACCTCCCGATCCGCCCGACCACGACACATTCACTCCCGCCCACCTAATATATTTCCAGCCTATTTACGCCGCCCCAGCGTGATTCTTCTTCGACAAAGGTAACTCTCATGAACGTCAACATCTTCACCGGCACCATCCCCGCGCTGATGACCCCCTGCACGGCCGACCGCCAACCCGACTTCGACGCGCTCGTCGCGAAGGGGAAGGAGCTCATCGCCGCAGGCATGAGCGCGGTGGTCTACTGCGGCTCCATGGGCGACTGGCCCCTGCTGACCGCGGCGCAGCGCCAGGAAGGCGTGGCCCGCCTGGTGGCCGCCGGCATCCCGACCATCGTCGGCACCGGTGCGGTGAACTCGAAGGAAGCGGTGTCCCACGCGGCCCATGCGGCCAAGGTCGGTGCACACGGCCTGATGGTGATTCCGCGCGTGATGTCGCGCGGCTCGTCGGCCACCGCCCAGAAGGCCCACTTCGCGGCCGTGCTCGATGCGGCGCCCCAGCTGCCCGCCGTCATCTACAACAGCCCGTACTACGGCTTCGCGACCCGCGCCGACCTCTTCTTCGAACTGCGCCGCCAGCACCCCAACCTGATCGGCTTCAAGGAATTCGGCGGCGGCGCGGACCTCCGCTATGCCGCGGAACACATCACCTCGCAGGACGACGCCGTGACCCTCATGGTCGGCGTGGACACCCAGGTCTTCCACGGCTTCGTGAACTGCGGCGCCACCGGTGCCATCACGGGCATCGGCAACGCGCTGCCGAAGGAAGTGCTGCAGCTCGTCGACCTCTGCAAGAAGGCCGCGCAGGGCGACGTCGTCGCGCGCCGTCGCGCCCGCGAACTTGAAGCGGCGCTGGCCGTGCTGTCCTCGTTCGACGAAGGGACCGACCTGGTGCTGTACTACAAGCACCTGCTCGTGCTGAACGGCCAGAAGGAGTACACCCTGCACTTCAACGAAACCGACGTGCTCACCGACGCGCAGCGCCACTACGCGGAGAACCAGTACCAGCTGTTCCGCACCTGGTACGCGGCGTGGTCGAAGGAAGTGGCGCGCTGAGGGGTGCTTTCACCGACGGCCGCGGGCGGCTCGCGCCGCGATCGTCCCGTCGGTGACCACCACGCGGTTGATGCCCATCATCACCATCGTCGCCAGCATCTGCTGGCGGTCGACGGCGATGCGCCGCCGGGCTGCTGCCACGAGGTCTTTGGTGGTGGCCGGCGGGCCGGGCATCAGCAGCGCCGAGGCGATGGCCTCGGCCCCGGCGTGAGGGTCGACGCACCAGCGAAGCCGGCCGCGCGGATCGAACTCGAGCTGCGCGGCGAAACGTTGCGTGAGCCAATCCCGGGCCTGGGCGTCGGTGATGCCGTCGTTCTTGAAGCGGTCGACGGTCGCGGACACGTGCCGAAGCAGCTCGGCATAGGCCGCCATCTGCTGGATCGACGACGTGACGAGCGAGTTGAAGGTGCCCTGGATCAGTCCGGCGACGAACTGCGGGAAGTCGACCTCCTGGAGGAGGACGGTGACCGCGGCCGAGGCGTCCAGGACACGGGGATCGCCCAACACCGCCAGGTGCGCCGCCGCCGGACCGCGTGGCCGCGTGCCCGCCCGGCGTGAACGAACGGGTGCGGCCCGCGCCGCCTTCGACAGCAGGCCATGGGGGTCGCCCATGTACGACGCGACGCGCACCGTGTCGCGCGCGACCTCCCGCTGCTTGTCAGGCGGCAGCGCCCGGTAGGAAGGCGACGACTCCAACAGCTTGCGCACGGTGCTGCGCACGACCGAACCTGAGGCCATGGAAGGCTCCTGAGCCGAACGGGGCCTCCATTGTGATCGCGTGCGGCCGCCGTGGGGATTCGTCGGCGAGCGAGGCCCGGGCCGCTCCACAACAAGAATGGGCCTGCAACCTCGACGGTTGCAGGCCCATGATGGATGGCCGATCGGCTGGCGAATGCCGGGACGTCAGAACGGGATGTCGTCGTCCATGTCGTCGAAGCCCGTCGACGACTTCGGCGCGGGAGCCGGGGCCTGACGGGGAGCCGCGGCCGGACGCGGGGCCGGGGCGCTGCGCTCGCGCGGGGCGTAGCCGCCACCGCCGCCGCCTTCGTCGCCACCCCCACCGCCGCCACCTTCACGGCCGCCGAGCAGCTGGAGGTTGTCGGCGATGATTTCGGTGGTGTACTTCTCGGCGCCGTCCTTGTCCTGCCACTTGCGGGTCTTCAGGCGGCCTTCGACGTAGCACGAGCGGCCCTTCTTGAGGTATTCGCCGGCGATTTCGGCGAGGCGGTCGTAGAAGACCACGCGGTGCCATTCGGTCTCTTCCATCTTGTCGCCGGAGGCCTTGTCCTTCCAGTTGCGCGACGTGGCGATGGTGACGTTGCAGATGGCGGCGCCGTTGGCGGTGTAGCGGACCTCGGGGTCGCGCCCCAGGTTGCCGATGAGGATGACTTTGTTGATGCTCGCCATGGGTGTCTGAATCCTGTGAGTGCGCGCCGCACGAGGGGAACGCGCTGGGGGGCTGATCTGGCCAGCCCAGATGCCGGACGCAGCATTATCGCTCAGGCCGGCGCCGGGACAGGCCGCGCAGCGAGGCCCTAAACGATCGGCACCAAAGGCCAATGGACCCGGCCGCAGGCCGATGCCAGACTGGCCGCCCCGGCCCGGATCCCACGGGCCCCACCCGGGAGGCAACCATGATCGGCCGCCTTCGCGACCTCCTGATCGACGGCCTGCTGCTGGCCCTGCCACTGGCCGTGATGTTCGTGCTGTTCCAGAAGGTGATCGCGGCGATCACGAAGCTGCTGGCGCCCGCACAGAAGCTGCTGCCCGAGGCCGACTGGTTCGGCCTGGGCCTGGTGGACCTGCTGGCCGTGGCCGTGCTGCTGCTGGGCCTGCTCGCCATCGGCGCGTTCGCCCGCTCGGCGACGGGCCGGCGCCTGTCGGGCTGGATCGAACGCATCGTGTTGCGCAAGATCCCCGGCTTCCTGCTCTACAAGTCGATCGTCTCCGGTTTCTCGACCGAGGAACGCGATGCCGGCCTCACGCCCGCGCTGGTGGCCTTCGACGACAACGTGGTGCTGGGCTTCATCGTGGAGCAGGCCGAGTCGCCGGAGGGCTGGGTCACCGTGTTCGTGCCGGCCGCGCCCACGCCGGCCGCCGGCAACGTGCTGCTGATGGAACGGTCGAGGGTCACCCCCCTCGACGTCCCGGTGTCCGCCGCACTGCACACGGTCACCCGGCTGGGGCTGGGGCTGCAAGCCCTCACCCACCCGGGCGGGCCGGCGGCCAGGCGGCCTCCCGAGGCGCCCTGACCGAGCTCCCGGGTCGCGGTGGCAGGCCTTACGGGGCCCGTTCCGAAGGGCCGGAAAAGCAGCGGGAGGTACGATGCGGTCCGGCACCCGCCTGCCGCACCCCGATCCGCCATGTCCGCTGAACCCGCCTTCGCCTCCGCTTCCCCCCTGTCCGCCGTGCCGTCCGACATCCTCCACGAGGTGTTCGGCTACTCGGCGTTCCGCGGCCAGCAGGCGGACATCGTCGACCACGTCACCGCCGGGGGCGACGCCCTCGTGCTGATGCCCACCGGCGGTGGCAAGAGCCTCTGCTACCAGGTGCCCGCCATCGCGCGGCACCGGGGGGGCCGGGGCGTGGCGCTGGTGGTGAGCCCGCTGATCGCGCTGATGCACGACCAGGTGGGTGCGCTCGAGGAAGCCGGCGTGCACGCGTCGTTCCTCAACTCGTCGCTCACCGGCGAAGACGCCATGCGCATCGAGCGCGAGATGATGAGCGGCCGCCTCGTGATGCTGTACGCCGCGCCGGAACGCATCGCCACGCCGCGGTTCCTCGCCCAGCTCGACTCGCTGTACGAACGCGGCCTGCTGAGCCTGTTCGCCATCGACGAAGCGCACTGCGTGAGCCAGTGGGGCCACGACTTCCGCGAAGACTACCTCTCGCTGGACGTGCTGCACGAGCGCTACCCGAACGTGCCGCGCATCGCGCTCACCGCCACGGCCGACGACCTCACGCGCGCCGACATGATCGAACGGCTGCAGCTGCAGGACGCCCGCGTCTTCATCAGCAGCTTCGACCGCCCGAACATCCGCTACGCCATCGTCGAGAAGGACAACGCGCGCACCCAGCTGCTGCGCTTCATCGGCGACGAACACGAGGGCGATGCCGGCATCGTCTACTGCCAGTCGCGCAAGAAGGTCGACGAAACCGCCGACTGGCTGGTGAGCGAGGGCCTCAACGCGCTGCCGTACCACGCCGGCCTCGACGCCTCGGTGCGCAAGCGCAACCAGGACCGCTTCCTCCGCGAGGACAGCATCGTGATGGTGGCCACGGTGGCCTTCGGCATGGGCATCGACAAGCCCGACGTCCGGTTCGTGGCCCACCTCGACCTGCCGAAGAACATCGAGGGCTACTACCAGGAGACAGGCCGTGGCGGCCGCGACGGGGCCCCGGCCGATGCGTGGATGACCTACGGCCTGGCCGACGTCGTCAACCAGCGCCGCATGATCGACGAAAGCCCGGCCGGCGAGGAATTCAAGCGCGGCCAGCGGGCCAAGCTCGACGCGCTGCTGGCCCTGGCCGAAGCCCACGACTGCCGCCGCGTGCGCCTGCTCGACTACTTCGGCGAAGCGAGCAGCCCCTGCGGCAACTGCGACAACTGCCTGAACCCGCCCGCCACGTGGGACGCCACCGAGGCCTCGCGCAAGGCGCTCAGCTGCATCTACCGCTTCCACCAGAACAACGGCCAGCGCTTCGGCGCCGGCCACCTGATCGACGTGCTGCGCGGCAAGGTCACCGACAAGGTCACGCAGTACCGCCACGAGGGCCTCTCCACGTTCGGCATCGGCGCCGACCTCTCCGAGATGCAGTGGCGCGCGGTGCTGCGCCAGCTGATCGCGCTGGGCCACGTGCGCACCGAGGGCGAATGGAACACGCTCGAACTCACCGCGAGCGCCCGCGACGTGTTGCGCGGCGAGGTGCAGCTGCTGCTGCGCGTCGCCAGCGAGACGAAGGGGCGCTCGAAGGGCTCGCGGGGCGCCACCGGCCGCGGCAAGGAGCGCCCACCGCCGATCCCGCTGGATGCCGAAGGCACCGAACGCTTCGCTGCCCTCAAGGCATGGCGCGGGGCCGTGGCGAAGGAACACAACCTGCCGGCGTACATCGTGTTCAACGATGCCACGCTGGCCGAGATGGCGCGTGTGGCGCCGTCGTCGCTCGACGAGCTGGCGGAGATCAGTGGCGTGGGCGTCAAGAAGCTCGAGGCGTATGGCAGCGAGATCCTGAGGGTGCTGGGCGGCTGACCGCATCAATGTCGGCGCGTGCACACGAGGTCGACGACGAAACCAGAACGAATGTCACCCCGGCGAACGCCGGGGCCCACCTGGCGCCGGACTCCTCCCGCGTGAGGCGAACGAAGGCAGGCCCGGCAAGGTCACGCGGTCACTCGCTGCGACCGCTGTGGATCCCGGCGTTCGCCGGGATGACGCGTGTTTGGTGTTGGTCGGATCCGTCCGACACAGCTTTGGTGGATCGGCCACTTCCCAACGCCCCCATCGAGGTCCAGACTGGCCGCTCGGCATCGCACACAGGGCGCGACGCCAAAAACGGCAAAGAAAGGATCAGCCATGACCGCCACCTCGATGCAAAACTCCAAGTCGAACCTGGCCGACCGCCTCGCACTGTCGGCCGACTCCGCCATCCACTCCACCCAGTACGCCACCAACAAGGCGTTCGACAAGCTGTCCGGCGGCGTGGAATCGCTGCGCGGCCGCGCCGGCCCGCTGATGGAAAAGGTCTCCTCGAAGGCCGACGCCGGCAAGCACTACATCGAGGAACAACCGATGAAGTCGCTGCTGATCGCCGCCGCGACCGGTGCCGCGCTCGCTGCGTTGCTGTCGTGGATGGGCCGCTCGCGTTACTGAAACCGCGCATCAATCCCGCCGGCGCCCAGGGCCTTTCCGCCGGCGGGCATCATTGGGGGAAACCCTCCTCCCATCCACCGGGGCCACGCCATGACCACCGAACCGACCTCCCCGCCGCCCACCCGCGACGGCGCCGCCGATCCGTTGACCGTCTACCTGGTGGAAGACAGCACGATCATCCGGGACAACCTGCTCGCGCTGATGCACGAGACGCTGCCGCTCACCGTGATGGGTTCCGCCTCCAGCGAAGACGAAGCGCTGGCCGCGCTGCGCGACGGCGCCGCCGCGGCCGACCTGGTCATCATCGACATCTTCCTGAAGCACGGCTCCGGCCTCGGCGTGCTGGGCGCGCGGCACCAGGTGGCCGCCAGTGGCCACTGGATCGTGCTGACGAACCACTCCACGCCCGACATGCGCCGCAAGTGCCTGGAACTGGGCGCCGACGCGGTGTTCGACAAGAGCAACGAGATCGAGGCGCTGCTGCTCTACTGCAAGCGGCTGGCCGGCCTCGACGCCCTCGGCGACGCGCGCAACAGCCTCGAAGCCGCGCTCGACTGAACCGGCACGTTCAGGGCGACGGCGCCACCGCCACCGGTGGCAGCCACAGCTCGATCACCCCGGCCCGCCGCGTCGGCAACGTCGCCGGCAGGTCGCGGATCCACACCTGCCCCGGGTCGTTGCCCACCACCCACGGCGCCCGCACATAGGCCGCCATCGCCCCGGCACACGCGCGGCTCGCCGGATCGTGCAGCACGAAGGTCGCCTGCGCCCAGGGCGCGGGCCGCCGCTGCTGCCGCAGTTCCGCCGTGCGCGAGACGTTCTCGATGGGGGCGATCTGCATCGACCCCGCGGACGCGCGCCGCAGCGCACGCGCCACCGACGACGCGGCGATGCGGCTCGATTCGTCGTACACCTGGATGTAGAGCGTGGTGTAGCCCGACGCCCGCTGGCACGCGGCGGCCAGTGTCATCGGCCCCGACGCCGCCGGTGGTGGCCGGTGCACCGCGGGATCGCCCGCGGAGACGGGAGGTTCCGGACGTGCCGGAAAGCCGGGCCGGGACACCGCCGCCGGCGACACCTCCCCGGTGGACATCGACCAGGCCGCGACCACGTTGCCGAGCACCTGCCCGGCCGCACGCGACTGCTCGGCCGGGGAGATGCCCGGGTGCCAGTAGTTCAGCGCCGTGTTCTCGGTGGCGGGCTTCAGCACCAGCGAGCACAGGTCGGTGAAGGTGCCGCCCGGGGCCGTCGCGCACGTGGGCCCCGGGGTCGGCGGCCGCACGCACTGCTCGGCGAGCCGCGCGGTGAGTCGCTCGAGGCCCGCCCGCTCCAGCGGCCGCATCGCCGGGCTGCCGCGCAGGTCGAGCAGCAGCGACACCTGCGACACCAGCACCTCGGGCACCACGGGGCAGGCCGCATCGATGGCCTGCAGGCCCTTCGACACCTCGCCGAACAGCTGCCGGGCCTCGGCCTGCTGGTCAGCGCGGTTGCGCACGAAGGCCTCCTGCACCTGCCACACCGACAGCAGCAGCGTGCCCGAGGCCCCGATGCCCAGTGTGGTGCCGAGCGCCGCGGCCCGCGCGCTGCGCCGCCACAGCGGTTCGGACCGCGTCCCCGCCGCCGGCTCGCCCCCGCTCAGGCGCGCGGCCACGCGCATGCCGTGGCGCGCCGGCGCGCGCCAGCCGGGCAGTTGCGCGAGCCAGGTGTCGTGCATCGCGCGGCCGAAGTCCTCGCCGAGGCGGTGGTAGCTCTCCCACTGCGCCTCGTCGAACGACTGGTCGCCCGTGCTCTCGTGCGGGAAGGCGGGATGCTGCTGCGCGTAGGCGAGCAGGTCGACGTCGAGCGCGTCGTGCAGGTTGGGCTTCACGACGAGCAGCGTGCCCTCGGGCCGGAACGGCAGGCCGTCGGGCCCCGGCCGCTCGCGGTAGCGGATGCGCGCGAGCAGCACGCCGCGGCACGAGTGGTTGTCGGCCATGTCCTCGGGCGACACCACAGTGAGGTCCGCCCCCGCCAGCGTGAACAGGCGCGCAGCCTCCTCGCGCGTGTAGAAGTCGATCTCGGCGCCGAAGTCGATGCGGGCCTTGCGCACGAGGTTCTCGATGTCACCGAAGGCGTACGCGGCGTCGCAGCTGGCATCCGACAGGATGATGAAGTCGAGCTCGCGCTTGATCAGCGGGTACACGCCGGTGTTCTCGAAGTGCCCGCCGTCCGACAGGTACCACCACGGCCGCTCGACGCCGTAGAACGTGGCCGACGCCTCGCTCGCGAGCATCAGCGGCTTCGGCAGGTGGCGCCAGCCGAGGCGGCTCAGCCAGCGCAGCTGCACGCGCTCCTGCGGCGCACGCACCCAGTGCCCCAGCCGCACGCCGAGGAAGTACACGAGCAGCGCGAGCCCGCGCGAGGTGTACGACCCGGCCCCGGGGGACGCCGCCGCGCCCGACACCGCCACCCAGCGGCCGAGCGTGCCGATGTCGTGGCCGGGCCGGAACGGCTCGAACTCCGAGGGGCCGAGTTCCAGGCCGCGCCACGTGGCCGTCACCGCCGTGCCCTTGCGGTCGGCGTTGTAGAGGCCGCTGCGGTCGTCGCGGGTCTGGTTGAGGCACGTGTTGACGAGGTGGATGGGACCGCCCTTCGCTTCCGGGCGGTAGTCGTCGAGCGCGGTGTCGTCGCCGTCGACCACGACCGTGACGTCGCCGCGGCCCTGCGGCGAGCTGCCGTCGAGCGCGCGGCGGCGGTTGCCCACGGCGAGGTAGGCCCGCGCGAGCCGCGCGCGGTAGAAGCTGTGCAGCGACGACGTGTTGGCCATCTGCGCGTTGCACGCGGTGAGCAGCACCCAGCCGGCCCAGGCCACGGCCACCAGCGCGGCGCGCATCGCGGCCGGCCAGTTGCGGAACATCGCGAACGTCTCGGGCGCGAACACGAACCACTGCATCACCACGAGCCACGCGGTGGTCAGCACCAGCAGGCCCAGCAGGCTCGCGAGGTCGATCAGGCGCGGCAGCAGGTCGCGCGCATGTGCCCCGGCCTCCGAGGCCATGCGCTGCAGCGGCTGCACCATCGTGCGCAGCACCACGACCGCGGCGCTGCCCAGGCCGAAGCCACCCCACAGCCAGTCGTTGCCGGACTGCAGTTCCTCCAGCACCCACCAGCTCGCCGCGTCGAGCAGCCCGAGCCCGGCGATGCCCAGCGACACGAGGGTGGCGACCCGCAGCGCCCGCGTCAACCGGTTGCGCACCCGCGCGACCAGCAGCGCGTGCGGTTCACGGCCCACCGCCATCCAGCCCTGCACGAGGGCCTGGCCCACCACACCCGACGCCAGCGCGAAGGCGATCACCGTGGGCCAGTTGAGGGCGTCCCGGTACAGCACGATCAACCGCCCGGTCCACAGGTGGCCCAGCAGCACGAGGGCGAGCGCGGCCATCACCGCCAGCAGCAGCAGGTCGCGCCACGCGGGGCCGTGGCCGCGGGCGTCGGGGTTGGGGTCGTCGCGCGCGGCCCAGTAGCCGGTGATGAGGCCGGGCGCGGTCAGCGCCCACAGCGCCGTCGCCAGCACCCACCACGGCGTGACCCAGCGCGACCAGCCGTTCGCGTCGAGTGCCTGCGTGCTGTGCTGGAGCAGGTGCGGCGCCACGACGACGAGGCCCAGCAGCATGCACGCGAACATGAACTCGGTGTGGATGGCGATCCACGCGCGCAGGTACGTGACGACCGCGATGCCGATGTCGCGCGACCCCGAGGGCGAAAGGTAACGGCCGTAGCGCCGCAGCCAGTGCAGCACGGGCGAGTCGCTGCGGGTCATCAGCGCCTGGGCCGCGGCGAGGCCGTACGTGTCGACGAGGCGGCCGAACATGGCGCCGACGTAGCCGCCGCCGGAGACGGTGGAGAGGTAGTCGATGCGCCCGAGCAAACCGTCGGAAGACAGCGTGCGGCGCGACGGATCGGGTGTCCCTGCCGTCGGGCTGCGCCGGCCCTGCGCGAGGCCGCGCACGAGGCCCAGCGCGAACGTGGCACTGCGCACCCCGCCACCCGACAACGCGAGACCCACGCGCGGCAGCTTCAGCTCGGCCTGCTGGGTGCCGTTCGCCTGGCCGGGGGCGGTGTCGAGGGCGGCTTCGCGGCGCGCCTGCAAGGCCGCCCGTTCCTCGGCGAAGAGGGCCTCCGGGGTGTCGACGCCGGAGGCGGTTCGAGGGGAAGGGTCGACGGCGTTCATGACACGGCGGCGGGTGGTGCGGCCACTGTAGGCAGGCGCCGGCCGTCTGTCATCCCCCCGATGTCGGACACGGCCCGAGGCACAATGCGCCCCGATGCTCCGCCACCTGTTCCGCGCCCTGCTCCCGCTCGCCCTCGGGGCCGCCCTCGCCGCTCCGGCGGCCGCGGCCTGCACCGACCGCCAGCCTCCGGCGGAACGCCCCGCCGGCGTGCCGGCGCGGCTGCCCGAGCTGCTGTACGAGTGCGTCACGCTGGAGGCCAACGGCCGCTCGCTGTGGATGGGCGAGACCGGCCGCCAGCACGACACCACCGTGCTGCTCGTGCACGGCCTCGGCCACATGGCCCACCGCGACTGGCGCAACGTGATCGGCCCGCTGTCGCGCCAGTTCCACGTGCTCGCGATCGACCTGCCCGGCTTCGGCGCGTCCGAAGCCCTGCCGGACGGCTATTCCTTCGCCGGCCTCGACCGCGTGCTGGACGAGGTGGTCTCGCGCTTCGCGCGCGGCGGGCGCGCCCATGTCGTGGGCCACTCGCTCGGCGGCGCGGTCAGCCTCAACTTCGCGCACCGGCATGCCGCGCGGGTCGACCGGCTCGTGCTCGTGGACGCCGCCGGCATCCTGCTGATGAACCTGTACGCGATGCCGCCGCGGCTCGCGATCCCCGAGGTGGGCTTCACGCCGGTGGACCGCCTGATGCGCCGCATGGACGCGGGCTTCAACGGCCTGGGCCGTTCGGTGGCGGGCCGCGTCGACGACCGCATGGACCCGTCCCGCTGGCTCGAGCGCAACCCCTTGGTGCGCAACGCGCTGCTCGGCCCCTACACGCAAGTCGACGCGGCCGTGGGCCTCGTGCAGCACGACTTCAGCGAGGCGGTGTTCAACGTGCGTGCGCCCACCACGCTGATCTGGGGGCGCGACGACCCGGTCGCACCGCTGCGCACCGGCCGCCTGCTCGCCGCGCGCATGCCGCAGGCCCGGCTGGAGGTCATCCCCGACACCGGCCACGCGCCGATGACCCAGCGGCCCGCGGCCTTCGAGCCGCTGCTGATGCAGGCCCTCACCGGCCCGGTGGAGCCGCGCGACGCGGCGGTGCCGGCCATCGACACCTTCCAGGGCGGCGCCCAGTGCGACGCCCGCCTCGGCGCGCGCTACACCGGCCGCCTGGGCCTCGTCGAACTGCGGAACTGCCAGGACGTGGTGATCCGCGACGCCCACCTCGACGCCCTCGTGCTGGACAACTCGTCGGTGCTCCTCGACAACGTCGCGATCGTCGCCGACGGCGTCGCCGTCGACGCGCGCCGCAGCCACGTCACCGCCACGAACGTGAACGTCAGCGGCCGCGTGGGCCTGCGCACCGACGGCAGCACCCTCGACCTCGCGGGTGCCCGCGTCACGGCGGAGCAGCGCGCGGTGGAGGTGGTGAACACCAGCTGGATCTATTTCTCGATCAGCGAGATGGACGCCCCGGAGCTCCGCGGCAAGGTCCACCGGGTGTGGCCGGGCGCGCCGCCGACCCGGCCGTAATGTCCACCCAGCGACAGAAAGCGGCCTCCGAGAACTAGTGCCGTGCGCTTCCGCACGCCAGACGCCTCCGGGAACACCCTCGCCCTTGCCCCGCCGGCCATTCGGCCGATGTCCGGAGACAAGTGTGTTGCGGGTCGTGGTTCATGCGTCATCTCGTTCGTCCTCTCGTTCGTCCTCTGCTGGTTCTCCTGTCGGCCCTGGGCTGCGCCACCGCGTGGGGCGCCGACGGCGACACGCCGAAGGACACCCTCGGCTTCCACCTGTTCAGCCAGCACCTGCCGGCGGACAACTACAACAACATCAACCCCGGCATCTACTACCGCCTGGCCGAAGGGCCGGTGGCCGGCATCTACCGCAACTCGGTGCGCCGGACCAGCGTCTACGCCGGCTACACCTGGCAGTACGGCCGCTTCGACCTGACGACGGGCGCCGTCACCGGCTACACGAACGGCGCGCAGCTGCTGCTGGTGCCGTCGATGGGCCTGTTCACCGTGCACGGGGTCACCGCCCGGCTCGCCTTCATCCCCCGCATCGAGAAGCGCATCGGCTCGCACGTGCTGCACATCGCCGTGGAGATGTGATCGGTCGTCAGGGCGAGACGAGCGTGCTGCTCTTGAGCGGCACCCAGACCAGCGCCACCAGCAGGTTCTTGTTCGTGGACTTCTGGAACAGCGGGCTGTCGCGGTTGGCCGCGCCGCCGTACAGGTTGACCGTGAGGCCCGCCGTGGCCGTGAGCGTGGGCGAGAGGCGCCGCGAGTACCCCGCACGCACCGCGCTGCCGAAGTAGCCCGACCGCGCGTCGTACGCGGGCCGCACCGCGGTGGCCTGCGTCGGGTCCACCTGGTAGAAATAGTCGTGGAGCTTCTCGCTCGCCCAGAAGAACTGCGCGCCGGCGATCACCTGGCTCGCCGCGTCGGGCCAGCCGCGGCGCACCCAGCGGAACTCCTGCTCGACGACCCAGCCCCGGCTGTTCACGCTGTGCCAGTCGGTGGACACCACGCCCCGCGCCTTCAGGTGCGCGCTGACCTGCTGGCCGCCGTCGAGCGGCACGCGATACACCGCCTGAGGGCCCAGCTGCAGCATGTAGTCGAGGTCGGGCATGCCCTGGCGCGCGCCGTTCGAGCGCGCGTTGAAACCCGCCGAGGCCGACAGGTCGATCTGCAGGTTGCCCTGCTTGAGCACCTCGCTGCGCACGCCGTCGTCGTCGGACTTGAGCCACGCGCCGCGGTAGATCACGATCGGCGCGACGATGCCGCGGGTGCGCCGCGTGCCGGCCGCCGGGTAGTCGGGGCCGTTGGCGCCGAGCACCGCGACCCCGGCCTCCCACAACGGGCGGCCTTCGGGCGGGACGGCCGGGGGCGCGTCCTCCGAGGTGACGGGGGTCTCGGCCGGCACGGTGGCCTGGGCCCAGGCGGGCGCGGTGGAGAACAGCACCCCCGCGAGGGCGGCGGAGCGGGCGAAGAGGACGGCGGTTTTCGGCATCGCGCGACCATACCCGATCCCCCGTGGCCTTCAGGTCCGGCGGAGTTTCGCCAGTTCTTCGCCGACGAGCCGCACCACGAGCCGGTCGAGCGTCTGCACCGAGTACTGGCGCACGTCGTGCACGGTCTCCGACCCCGGGCCGCTCGACGGGTCGGCCCCGTCGCGGTACGTCAGGAACACGAAGCGGCCGGCGGTGTACTGCGCCAGCTGCCGGAACACGTATTCGCCGGACGGGTCGAGCCCGCTCGCGCCCACCGGGAACAGCTTGATGCCCTTCGCGAGCGCGGCCTGCATGTCGCGGTCGTACTGCGGGCCGCCGTAGTCGAGGTGGGGCGGCGCGTCGGCCACGAGCACGACGAGGCGCACCGCGTCGCGGCGCCATGCGAGCCCGTGCACGGTCTCGGCCAGGGCCTCGTTCAGCGCCTCGGGCGTGTCGCCGCCACCCCCCGCCTGCAGGCGGCCGAGGGCCGACTGGAAGGCGCCGAGGTTGTCGGTGAAGTCGGCCGTGCGGGTGAGGAAGGCGTCGCCCTTGTCGCGGTAGGCGACGAGGCCGTAGCAGATGTCGGGCTGGCCCGGCAGCCGGCCGATCTGTTGCGACATCGCGAGCATCGACGACTTCAGCTTGGCGATCTCGTCGCCCATCGAGCCGGTCGCATCGACCAGGAAGACGAGGTCGAGGCGGGGCCGGGCCACGGGTGCCGCGCGGTCGAGGCGCACCTGCACGGCATGGGCCTGGCCGCGGGTCAGCGTCGCGCGGCCCATCGCGCCCTGCTTGCGCACGGCGATGCCCAGCACGCGGTCGGCGTTGCCGTCGGCCGGCAGGAACGCGCGCGGGTGCAGCCACACGCGGCCCGCGGTGTCGGTGCGAGCCCAGGCCACGGGTTCGGCGACGCCGGGGCGTTGCACCGCGACCTCGGCGTCGTGCACCGGGCGGCCGTCGGCGTCCACCACCTCCAGCGGATACCGCTCGCTGACGTCGCGGTCGCGCACGGTGACGCCCTGGGCACGCCGCTGCCGGTACGCGAGGTACTCGCCGAAGTCGGCGTTGTCGTCCACCACGCCGGCGGTGACGGTGACGGCGGGCTCCTGCTGCGGGCGGGGTTTCGGCGACGGCGCCGGACGTGGCGCGAAGCTGGCCGCGGGCGGCGCGGACTTGCTCACCGCGCGGGCCTCGTCGGCCGCGGCGGCCGATTCCCGGGCGGCTGCCGGCTCGAGCATCCGGTCCTCGCGCCGGGACCGGCCCGCCCCCTGTGACTCCGCACCACCACCCGGCACCTCGCGCACCGCAGGCAACCGCTGGCAGTCCGCGGCCTGAGGCGCGGTGAACTGCACCGGCGAGAAATCGGTGGACGTGGCGGACGGTTCGTTCCAGGAGGGCGGCCAGGGCTGCGGAGACAGCGCACGGGCTTCCGGCACGTCGAGCCCCGCCGCGAGGGCGAGCGCGAGGGCGGACAAGGCAACCGGCACACGCAGCCGGCGGACGAAGTGGGCGAACGGGGTCATGGTCTTCTCCAGTGAAGGCAACAGGCCGTCACCCCGGCGAACGCCGGGGCCCACTGACCGCAGTGGATCCCGACGTCCGTCGGGATGACAGGCTGTGACACGCACCAGCCCGCCCGACGGGGTGAACTTTTTTTTCGCACCTGCCGATCACCCCGTTCGCCACCGCCGGACGTATCACCCCGTCATGAGGCAGACTCTCGACCGATGCCCACCGCCCGCCCCGACGACGAACCGGATGACCTCCTGATGGCCGCCTACGCCAACGGCGACGACACCGCCTTCGAGCGGCTGTACACGCGCCACGAGGCCGGGCTGTACCGCTTCGTGCGGCGGCTGCTCGGCCCGGCGCTGGCCGCGCAGGCGGACGAGGTGTTCCAGGACACGTGGATGCGTGTGGTGAATGCCCGCAAGGGCTGGATGCCGCAGGGCGCGAGCTTCCGCACGTGGCTCTTCACGCTCGCCCACCACCGCGTGATCGACGTGTGGCGGCGCAGCGGCCGCGAGGTCACGCCCGTCGACGACGGCGACGCGCCGTGGGAGCCCGACGCCGAGGCCGGCTCGGCCTGGGCCCGCTGGCCCGCGCCCCACACGGAGGACATCGCCTTCTGGCGCAAGGCGGGTGAGCGCCTGCTGCACTGCCTCGAGCAGCTGCCCCTCGCGCAGCGCAGCGCGTTCCTGCTGCACCACGACGACGAGCTGTCGCTGGCCGACGTCGCCCGCGCGCTGGAGGTGGGGTTCGAGACCGCGAAGACCCGGCTGCGCTACGCGATGGCCAAGCTGCGCACGTGCATGGGCGCGCACCTCGCGCCGCTGCAGACCTCGGAGCCGTGATGCACAGCACCGACGAACCCCGCGACGACTGGCTCAAGAAGGCGCTCGACCACGCGCCCGACACCCCCGTGCCGCCGGCGCTGCGCGAGACGATCCTGCGCGCGTCGCGGTCGCCGGGGCCGGCACCGGCCGCCGTGCCGTGGTGGTCGCGGCTGTCGGCCTGGATCGTGCGGCCGCAGGTGGCCGCCGGGTTCGCGAGCGTGGCGATGGTCACCGTGGCGGGGCTGCTGTGGCACGACGAGCCGCTGCCGCCGATGCCTGCCTCGACCCCGCCCGCGGCACGGGCACCCGCCGCCGAGGCGCCCGTGGTGCCGGCCGCCCCGGCCCCGGCGCCAGTCGCGGAGCCGGCCCCCGCGAAGCCCGCGCCCAAGGCCCGCGAGGTGGCGCCGCCCGTGATGAAACCCGCCCCGGCCGCCGACACCGCGGCGCGGTCGGAACCGCCCATGCTCGAGACGACGGCGGTCCCCCTCCCCGCACCGCCGCCCGCACCCGCGCCGGCCGTGGCAGCCGCCCCGCCCCCACCCGCCGCCGAGGCCCCGGCGGAACGCCGCGCAGCGGCCGCCGAATCCGCCCGGGCCGACAGCCAGCGCAAGTCGATGGCCCCGAGCGGCGCGCTGCGCCGCCAGGCGGAGGCGTCCGCCGGTGCGGCCTTCGCGCCACCCCCGGCGCGCCTGGCCGACGTGCGCGCCGCCCTCGCCGCCACGCCGGACCGCTGGACCTGGCAGCGCCAGAGCGGCACGGCCCAGCCGGCGCGCACACCGGTGTCGGACTGGCTCGCCCTGCTCGACGCCTCCGCCGGTTCAGGCTGGACCGCCGCCTCCGGCCCGCGCACCGGCGCCGCCGAGTTGCAACTGCTGCTCGACGGCCAGCCCGCGCACCGCTGGGTGGTGACCGACCAGGCGGTGTTCTGGTTCTCGCCCGGCGGCACGTGGCAGGCCCCGGTGGGCGCGCCCGCGGCACGCCGGTTGCTGGAAGCCCTCGAGACGCTCCCCTGACCGGTGCCCCTGCTGACGCGCGTTGGCAGGGGGCCTCGCTATCATCTTCTGTTTCCCTTCCGCGTGACCCTCATGCCGCCCCGCCCTGCCCTGACCGACGACCCCGCCGCCCGGATCGAGGCGGCCCTGACCGCGGAAGCCTCCATCGAGGCCCCCACGATCCGCGTGCGTGGCGCACGCACCCACAACCTCAAGGACATCGACCTCGACATCCCGCGCAACCGCCTCGTGGTCATCACCGGCCTGAGCGGTTCGGGCAAGTCGAGCCTCGCGTTCGACACGCTGTACGCCGAAGGCCAGCGCCGCTACGTCGAGAGCCTGAGCACGTACGCGCGCCAGTTCCTGCAGCTGATGGACAAGCCCGACGTCGACGTGATCGAGGGCCTGAGCCCCGCGATCAGCATCGAGCAGAAGGCCACGTCGCACAACCCGCGCTCCACCGTGGGCACGGTCACCGAGATCCACGACTACCTGCGCCTGCTGTACGCCCGCGCCGGCACGCCGTACTGCCCGCTGCACGACGAACCGCTGCAGGCACAAAGCACCAGCCAGATGGTGGACGCGGTGCTCGCGCTGCCCGCCGGCACGAAGCTGATGATCCTGGCGCCCGTGGTGCGCGACCGCAAGGGCGAGTTCGGTGACCTCTTCGCCGACATGCAGACCCAGGGCTACGTGCGCTTCCGCGTGGACGGCGACACCTACGAGGCCACCGACGTGCCCAAGCTCAAGAAGAGCGAGAAGCACGACATCGACGTGGTGATCGACCGCGTGAAGGTGCAGCCGGGCCTGCAGCAGCGCCTCGCCGAAAGCTTCGAGGCCGCGATGCGCATCGCCGACGGCCGCGCGATGGCGCTCGAGATGGACACCGGTGCCGAGCACCTGTTCTCCAGCAAGTTCGCGTGCCCCGTCTGCAGCTACAGCCTGAGCGAACTCGAACCGCGCCTGTTCTCGTTCAACTCGCCGGTGGGCGCGTGCCCCAGCTGCGACGGCCTCGGCCACGTGACCGCGTTCGACCCCGAGCGCGTGGTCGCCTTCCCGTCGCTGAGCCTCGCGAGCGGTGCGGTCAAGGGCTGGGACCGGCGCAACGGCTACACGTTCTCGCTCCTGGAGAGCGTGGCCAAGCACTACAAGTTCGACATCGACACGCCGTACGAGAAGCTCCCGAAGAAGGCCCGGAATGCGCTCCTGTACGGCTCGGGCGAAGAGGAGATCTCGTTTGTCTACGAGGCCGAAGGCGCCAACGGCAAGATGCGCAGCGTGCGGCGCACGCACGTGTTCGAGGGCATCATCCCGAACCTCGAGCGCCGCTACCGCGAGACCGACTCGGCCGCGGTGCGCGAGGACCTGTCGCGCTACCAGGCCCCGCGCCCCTGCCCCGAGTGCCACGGCGCGCGGCTGCGCAGCGAGGCCCGGCACGTGTTCCTGTCCGGGGCCGACGGCTCCAAGGGCGAGCCCATCTACACGGTGGAGCACAAGACGCTGCGCCAGTGCCTCGACGACTTCGGCCGCCTCGAACTGAAGGGCGCGAAGGCCGAGATCGCCGACAAGGTGATCAAGGAGATCCGCTCGCGCCTGAAGTTCCTGAACGACGTGGGCCTGAACTACCTGAGCCTCGACCGCAGCGCCGACACGCTGAGCGGCGGCGAGGCGCAGCGCATCCGGCTCGCCTCGCAGATCGGCTCGGGCCTCACCGGCGTGATGTACGTGCTCGACGAACCGAGCATCGGCCTGCATCAGCGTGACAACGACCGCCTGATCGGCACGCTGCGCCACCTGCGCGACCTCGGCAACAGCGTGCTGGTGGTCGAGCACGACGAGGACGCCATCCGCGCCGCCGACCACGTGATCGACATGGGCCCCGGGGCCGGCGTGCACGGCGGGCAGGTGATCGCCCAGGGCACGGCCGCCGAGGTGGCCGCGAACCCCGAGTCCCTCACCGGGAAGTACCTCGCGCAGGTGCTGCGCATCGCGGTGCCCGAGCAGCGCCGCGAGCCCCTCGCCGGCCTGCGCATCCTCAACGCCCGCGGCAACAACCTCAAGGGCGTGACGGTGGACGTGCCGGTCGGCGTGATGACGTGCGTGACCGGCGTGTCGGGCTCCGGCAAGAGCACGCTGGTCAACGACACGCTCTACGCCGCGGTGGCCCGCCACCTCTACAACAGCCACACCGAACCCGAGGCCCACGACGGCATCGAGGGACTCGACGCGTTCGACAAGGTCATCAACGTCGACCAGAGCCCCATCGGCCGCACGCCGCGCAGCAACCCGGCCACGTACACCGGCCTCTTCACGCCCATCCGCGAGCTGTTCGCCGAGGTGCCCACCGCGCGCGAGCGCGGCTACGGTCCGGGCCGCTTCAGCTTCAACGTGGCCGGCGGCCGCTGCGAGGCGTGCCAGGGCGACGGGGTGCTGAAGGTCGAGATGCACTTCCTGCCCGACGTGTACGTGCCGTGCGACGTGTGCCACGGCCGGCGGTACAACCGCGAGACGCTCGAGGTGCAGTACAAGGGCAAGAACATCACCGAGGTGCTCGACATGACGGTGGAGGACGCGCACGCGTACTTCAGCGCCGTGCCGAACCTCGCGCGCAAGCTGCAGACGCTGCTGGACGTGGGCCTCGGCTACATCCGCCTGGGCCAGAGCGCCACCACGCTGTCGGGCGGCGAGGCGCAACGCGTGAAGCTCGCGCTCGAACTGAGCAAGCGCGACACCGGCCGCACGCTCTACATCCTCGACGAACCCACCACCGGCCTGCACTTCGCCGACATCGACCTGCTGCTGAAGGTGCTGCACCAGCTGCGCGACGCCGGCAACACGCTGGTGGTGATCGAACACAACCTCGACGTGATCAAGACGGCCGACTGGATCATCGACATGGGCCCCGAGGGCGGGGCCGGCGGTGGCACGGTGGTGGCGGAGGGCACGCCCGAGCAGGTGGCGGCGGCGCCCGGGAGCGTGACGGGGCGCTACCTCGCGCCGCTGCTCGCTCGCTGAACGTCAGGGACCGACCGGGGCCCAGTTACCGGTCAGGTTGACGAGCCGGCACGCCGCCATCTCGGGCTTGCGGCGCCCCTCGCAGTCGGCGAGCGCGCGCTGCGCGGCCTCCTGGTCGGATGCGGCGCCGGCGACATAGCCCCATGCCCCGCCCGTGGACGCCGCGAAGGCCTTGTTGCCCCCGGCGGGCCAGTAGTCGGAACGGAAGATGGTGCGGGCCTCGGCCGTGAGGCCGTAGACACCCAGGCGCTCTTCGGTAACCTGGGGTGCGACGGGCGAACCGCCACCCCAGACATACCAGCCGGCGCCGGCCAGCACGGCGAGCACGACCACGGCGGCACCGGCGGCGATCACGGCGCGGCGCGGCGGCGCCTTGGCGGACGCGGGCGCCTTGGCCGTGGCAGAGCGAGGCGAGGGTTCGGAGGCAGGCACGCTGTCGTCACGGCGGGATTCCGCGAGGTCGGCGCGGGTCTCGGACTCGTCGGGCTCGACGAGCACCTTCGCGCCGATGCGCTCGAATTTCGCCACGTAGCGGGTGGCATCGTCGAATGCCATGCCCTTCTTGAGCACGGTGCGCTTGCCCGAGAACATCGAGTCCTGCCGCGCCTGGCTCAGGTGCAGCAGTTCGGCCATCTTGCGCTGGACGTCTTCGACGCGGTGACCTTCGAGCACGTCACCGGCAAAGACCAGTCGGAATCGATCGCTCATGGATCACCGGCGGGGAAGTTGACGGGGGAACTGCCGGTGGATTGTCTGCCAAACCGGAAGCGCCGTCACCTCGCTCCGGCGGGAGGGCCGGGTCACGTCCGGGTGGGGTCGTTCTCGGGCTCCGAGCACCAGTCGCCCTGCATCAGCGAGCAGACGTGCGGGTGGACGAGGCAGAAGCCGAGGCCGAGCACGAGGGCCAGCACGGCGGTGACCACGAGGAAGGAAACGAGGAGGCTCAAGGTCGGCTCCCGATGCGGATGGAAAGAGAAGGGTTCGATGTGGAACGGGGCCTCCAGGAGGAGGCCCCGCGGGGGTGCTTACTGCTTGTACTTGGCCTTCGCCTGGTTCGTGCAAGCCGTCTTGGCGTCGCCCGCCAGCGCGTCGCACTTCTCGGCCTCGGCCTTGTAGGCGACCTTGTTCTTGTCCTCGACGGCCTCGTTGTGGGCCTTCTTGGTGTCGCGCTCGGCCTTGGCATCGGCCTTGACCTTGTCGCGTGCGGCCTTGGCTTCCTTCACGCAGACGTCCTTGTCGTTGCCGGCCTTGTCGTCGCATCGTTCCTTGGCGACGTTGTAGTCCGCCTCGGCGATGTCCTCGGCCGCGTCGTAGCGTGCCTTCGGCGTGCCCTTGTACTCGGCCTCGGCGGTGGCTTCGGTCTTCTTGCGCGCGGCCTTCGCTTCGGCCTGGCAGATGTCCTTCGCGTTGCCGGACAGCGAGTCGCACTGCTTGTGCGAGGTTTCGTACGTGGCCTTGGCCGAAGCCTTGTGCTGCTCGTACGTGGCCTTGTCGCCTGCGGCGTGTGCGCTGGCGGCGAAGACGACGGCGCCGGTCATGGCGATGAGGGCGCGGGCGATCGGGTTGAATTTGTTCATGTGGGTTCTCCTCTGTAGTGATGGGCTCCTGCGAAATGCGAGGAACGTGTGCCAACGAAACGAAGATTAGGTTCGGTGCCGCGAGGGGTCTGCCGGACAAGCCGGGCAGACACCGTCGGACGCGACCTACACCCCTCGCTGCGGGTTCACCCTGATCTGGCCATGACCGACAATCGGCGGATTCCTCCCAGGTGCCCGCCCATGCATTCAGAGCGTCTGCCCGATGAGCCCCGCCGTCTCGCCAGCCTGCAGGCGCTCGGCATCATCGACACCGCTCCGGAAGAAAGCTTCGACGAACTCGTCGCCTGCGCGGCGCAGCTGACCGGCTGCCCCATCGCCGCCATCTGCCTCATCGACGACCGCCGCCAGTGGTTCAAGGCCGTGGTGGGCATGGCCCCCGTCGAGCTGCCGCGCGACCAGACCTTCTGCGCGCACACCATCCTCGGCACCGACGTGATGGAGGTGCCCGACGCGCGCCTCGACCCGCGCTTCGTGCAGCACCCCGGCGTCACCGGCGAGCCGCACGTGCGGCTCTACGCGGGCATGCCACTGGGTGTCGACGGGGTGATGGTGGGCTCGCTGTTCGTGGTCGACGTCGTGCCGCGCTCGCTCGAACCCGCCCAGCGCGACGCGCTGCGCCGCCTCGCCAAGGTGGCGCTGGGCCTGATGCGCGGCCTCGAGCGGCTCACGTCGCTGGAGCAGGAACGCGGGCGCCTGCTCGACTTCGCGCGGGCTTCGGGCGACTGGATGTGGGAGACCGACGAACACCTGCGCTACACGTGGGTGTCGGGTGCCTTCGAGGCGGTGACCGGCATGCCGCCCGTCTCGCTGATCGGCCAGACCATCGCGGACTCGCCGCTGCTCGACGACCTCGGCGAACCGCTCGCCGGCGGCCAGACCTTCCACGACCTGCTGCGTGCGCGGCGGCACGTCACGCGCGTGCTGACCGACAAGACCACCCAGCGCGGCGTGCTGCAGATCTCGCGCAGCGCCGTGCCGGCCTACGACGCCCAGGGCCGCTTCTGCGGCTACCGCGGCACCGCGCGCGACGTGTCGGCGCGCGTGGCGGGCGAACGCGGCGCGCACGCGCAGGCCGAGCTGCTGCGCAAGCTGTCGTCGCAGGTGCCGGGTGTGATCTTCCAGTTCCGGCTGCTGCCCGACCACACCGTGCACTACCTGTACGCGAGCGACGCGTGCCGGGAGATGTTCGGCGCCGACCCGCCCAAGGAGGGTGACGGCGGCGACCGCGACGTGGTGTGCCGCTCCGTCCACCCGGACGACCAGGCGGGGTTCATGCGCAGTCTCGTCGAGGCGGCGCGGTCGCTCACGCCGTGGAACCGCGAATACCGCACGCTGCGCGAGGGCAAGGTGCGCTGGCTCGAGATCCGCGCGCTGCCCGAGCCGCACCCGGCCGGCGGCGTCCTGTGGCACGGCTTCACGGCCGACGTGACCGCGCGCAAGGAGATCGAACTGGCGCTGCGCACCGGCGAGCGCCGCTGGAACATGGCCGCGCGCGCCGCGGGCATCGGCATCGCCCAGTTCGACCGCCCTTCCGACCGCATCTCGCTCGACCCCATCGCCTGCGCGAACCACGGCCTCCCGCCGCTTCGCGCCGAGCTGACGATGGCCGAGTGGCTGCAGCACTTCCACCCCGGCGACCGCAGCGGCGCCCGGCACGCGCTGGAACAGGCGATGGCACGGCGCGGCACGCTGGAGGCGCGCTACCGCATGACCCTGCCCAGCGGCACGACACGCACGCTCGAGATCCACGCGCACTGCACGGTCGACGACGGCGGGCAGGTCAACGGCATGCTGGGCACCTGCCGCGACGTCACGCAGCAGGTGGCCCACGAGCAGCTCCGCCGCGACAAGGAAACGGCGGAGCGGGCCAGCCGCGCGAAGAGCGAGTTCCTCTCGCGCGTGAGCCACGAGCTGCGCACGCCGCTCAACGGCATCCTCGGCTTCGCGCAGCTGATGGCCCTCGACCAGGTGCACCCCCTCGCGCCCGACCAGGCCCACCGCCTCGACAGCGTGCTGTACGCCGGCCGGCACCTGCTGGAGCTGATCAACGACGTGCTGGACCTCGCCCGCATCGAACAGGGCGACGTGTCGATGCAGCGCGGGCCGGTGGACCTGATGGCCTCGGTGTCGGCCTGCATCGCGCTGGTCCAGCCGCTGGCGGACAAGGCGAACGTGCGGGTGGCCATGCCGCCGCCGTCGCCGCACTGGTCCGTGGCGGACGTCCGCGCGGTGGAGCAGGTGCTGATCAACCTGCTGTCGAACGCGATCAAGTACAACCGCCCGGGCGGACAGGTGCGCGTGGTGCTGCGGCACGAGACGGGGTGGGTGCACCTCTCGGTGAGCGACGAGGGCCAGGGCCTCACGCCGGAGCAGCAGGCCCACCTGTTCGAGCCGTTCAACCGCCTCGGCGCCGAGCAGCGCCGGGTCGAAGGCACCGGCCTCGGCCTCGTGATCGCGCGGGCGCTGGCGCACGCGATGGGCGGCCAGCTGCGGCTGCTGAGCGCGCCGGGCCTCGGCTCCACCTTCACGCTGTCGCTGCCGGCCGGCAGCGCCCCCGAGGGGGTCGAGGCGAAGCCCGAGGCCCCGGCGCTTCCGCCGGCACGGCCGTCGGCGCGGTCGCGCAACGTGCTCTACATCGAGGACGAACCGCTGAACCAGCTGCTGATGCAGGAGCTGTTCCGCTCGCAGCCCCACTGGACGCTGCACGTGGCCGGAGACGGCGCCACGGGCCTCGCGCACCTGTCGGACACGCGCCCGGACCTCGTGCTGATCGACATGAACCTGCCCGACATGAACGGGCTGGAGCTGATCCGCCGCGTGCGCGAGGCGCCGGCCACGGGCGACCTGCACTGCATCGCGCTGTCCGCCGATGCCATGCAGCCGCAGATCGATGCGGCCCTGGCGGCGGGCTACAACGCCTACTGGACGAAGCCCGTGCACGTGCCCAACGTGCTCAACGGGCTCGCCGAGATCCTCGGCTGACCCTGCCGCCGCACAAGTAAAAAGGCCGGGATCCTCTCGGATACCGGCCTTTGCAACGAACCCCTCGCGGGGTTCGAGAGATCACTTCAGGTGACCGTTGATCAGCTTCGTCATCTCGAACATCGAGACTTGCGCCTTCTTGAAGATTTCCTTCAGCTTGGCGTCGGCGTTGATCATGGTGCGCTTCGAGGCGTCCTGGAGGCTGTTGGCCTTGATGTACTCCCAGACCTTCTTCGTGACCTCGGTGCGGGGCACCGGGGTGGCGCCGATCACGGCGGCCAGTTGGGGGCTGGGGGTCATGGCCTTCATGAACGCGGCGTTCGGCGTGCGCTTCTTCGCAGGAGCCTTCGCAGCGGCCTTCTTCGCCGGAGCTGCCTTCTTGGCCGGAGCGGCCTTCTTCGCGGGGGCTGCCTTCTTGGCGGCCGGCGCGGCTTTCTTAGCCGCTACCTTCTTCGCAGGAGCCGCCTTCTTGGCGGGGGGTTTCGCAGTTGCCATGTTGAATTTTCTCCATCAAATGGTTGGTTGATGTGCCCGGGTTGGGTGAAGGCCGCATGAGCCCCCTGTTCTCCATGACCACGTGCGGAGCGAATACTACTGCGAGAGTGCTGCATTGAGAAGCAGTTTTCATAGGTAAAACGCGCATTCTTCCCCCGTGAGAAGCCGATTTGTCGCCCCGCTGCATCAATGTCTGCTGCACTCGTGCGCCATCACGCGCCCGCTCCCCATTCGAATTTGTAGCCCACGCCGTACACCGAGTGGATGATCTCGCGGTGCGGAGACACGTCCGCGACCTTCTTGCGCAGCTTCTTCACGTGGCTGTCGACGGTGCGGTCGGACACCACGCGCGTGTCCCGGTACATCGCATCCATCAGCTGTTCACGCGAGAAGATGCGGCCCGGCTGGGCCGCGAGCACCTTCAGCAGCTGGTACTCGACCGCGGTGAGGCCGAGGTCGCGGCCGCCGAGCGTGGCGCGCCAGCCGGCATCGTCGAGCACGAGGTCGTGTTCGGCCGACGCACCGCCATGGGTGCGGCGCAGCACCGCCTTGACGCGCGCGACCACTTCGCGCGGGCTGAACGGCTTGCAGATGTAGTCGTCGGCGCCGAGCTCGAGGCCGAGCAGGCGGTCGATCTCCTCGACGCGCGCGGTCACCATCACGATCGCGGCCTGCGTCTGCTGGCGCAGCGCCTTGCAGACGTCGAGGCCGTTCTTGCCCGGCAGCATCAGGTCGAGCAGCACGAGGTCGGCGCCGTGGTCGCGCATCCACGCCTCCACCTCGTCGCCGCGCGTGAGGCGGGACACCTCGAAGCCGTGCTGCAGCAGGTAGTCGCGCAGGATGTCGGCGATCTTGTCCTCGTCCTCGACGATCAGGATCCGCTCAGCCATGGGCACCTCCACCATCGAACTTCGGGAACCTCAATTGCCACCGGACCCCGCCGAGCGGGCTCGCGCCGGCCGCCATCTGGCCGCCGTGGGCCGAGACGATGGCCACCGCGATCGCGAGGCCGAGGCCCGAACCGCCGCCGGCGCGGCTGCGTGAACCCTCCACGCGGAACAGGCGTTCGGTGAGGCGCGGCAGGTCGGCCTCGGAGACACCCGGGCTCGAATCCTCCCACGTGACGAGCACCTGCGCGCCGTCGTTTCCGACCCGCACGGCCAGCCGGGCGGGCGCATCGGTGTAGCGCAGCGTGTTCTGCAACAGGTTGCCGAAGACCTGGGCCAGGCGGGCGCTGTCGCCGAAGACCCGCGCGGCCGCCCCCGGTTCGAAGGACACGTCGAAACCCTTGTCGTGCAGCGCAGCACGGTGCGCCTGCAGCACGTCGTCGACCACGTCGGCGATGTCGAGCGCCTCCTTGTGGTACGTGAGCGCGCCGGTGTCGGACAGGGAGAGCATGCGCAGGTCGTCCACCAGCCGAGACAGGTGCGCCACTTCCTGGGCGAGCGAGCCGAGGCTCGCGGCCCCGAGCGGGCGCACGCCGTCCTGCAGCGCCTCGATCTCGGCGCGCAGCACGGCCAGCGGCGTGCGCAGTTCGTGCGCGATGTCGGCGATCCACTGCTGGCGGGCGCGCTGCGCGGCCTCGAGCGTGCGCGCGAGGTGGTTGAAGTCCCCGGCCAGCTGGGCCAGTTCGTCGGCGCCCTGGACCGCGATGCGGACCTCGTAGTGCCCCTGGATCAGCGCATGCGCCCCCGCCGCGAGCCGGCGGATGCGGCGCGCGAGCCACCACGACAGCAGCGCGCTGACCGCGAGTCCGGCCACCAGCATGCCCACGGCGATCACGCCGAACTTGCGGTTCTGCTGCGCGGCGAAGAGCTTCTCGAGCGATGCGACCGTCTTCAGCCGCGGCACGTAGCCGAGGTAGCCGACGACCCGGCCGTCGCGCACGATGGGCTTCTGCACGGCCTCGGCCGCCATCTCCGGGCGGCCCACGAGCAGCTTGCCGTCGGCGTCGAACAGCATCAGGCGCGGGTCGATGGTGAGCAGCGGATCGGGCGGCGGACCCGGCGGCGGCGCGTCGCCGGGTGCGGACGCGGCGGGTTCGGCGGGCACCGACGCGGCCGAGGCCGGCTCGTCGCCGCGGCGCACCACACGCGAGCCGAGCACGTCGCGCAGCACGTCGAACCAGCGCTTGCGGTCCTCGGTGGCCCATTTCCAGCTGCCTTCGCGTGCATGGCCTTCGGCCAGGCGCACGATCACGGGCTGCAGGCGGTTCTCGTCGGCGCGGTTGAGGTACTCGACGAAACCCTGGTCGAAGCTCCAGCTGAACACGAGGAACGTGGCGAGCGCGAGCACCGCGTTGGCCCCGGCGATCGCGAGGAACAGTTTGATGCGCAGGGTGTCGAACCGCGCGGGCCAGCGCCAGCCCGGGGCCGAAGAAGGAGGAAGCTCGGAAGACATGCTCCGCAGACTAAGCGCCAATCGGGCAAACACTGTGGAAATGGGGTTCCGGCGGCCTCGGTTACATCGGATTACATTTTCTCCTTTTTCCTTCCTCAGTGGCTCTTCATTCGGTGAGGACACTGGCTCCATCGTTCTTCAATCGATTTCCTCGACGGTCTCTCTTCATGAATGTCTCTGCGCGCAAGTCCTGGGTTCGGCGGGCGTTGAATCCGTATTCGGTGTCGGTGCTCGTGCTCGCGCTGGCTGGCGGCGGGTGGTGGGCCTGGCAGGCCTTCGGCGTGGGCAAGAACCCGCGCGAGCTCTACCAGATCGCCACCGTCCAGAAGGGTGACCTGGAGGACCTCGTCACCGCCACCGGCACCGTGCAGCCGCGCGACTACGTGGACGTGGGCGCGCAGGTCTCCGGCCAGCTCAAGAAGCTGTACGTGGAGGTGGGCTCGCGGGTGGAGTCGGGCGACCTGCTCGCCGAGATCGACCCCACCGTGCTGAAGGCCACCGTGGACGGCCGGCGCGCGAGCCTGCGCAACCAGCAGGCCACGCTGCTCGACCGGCAGTCCGCCCTCGAGCTCGCGCAGCTGCAGGCCACGCGCCAGAAGAACCTGATGGCGGCCGACGCCACCACGAAGGAGTCGGTGCAGGTGGCCGAGGCCTCGCTGCGGTCGGCCAAGGCCCAGATCGCCGCGGTGACCGCGCAGATCGAGCAGACCGAATCGCAGCTGCGCGCCGACGAGGCGAACCTCAACTACGCGAAGATCTTCGCGCCGATGTCGGGCACCGTGGTGTCCGTGACGGCGCGCCAGGGCCAGACCCTGAACGCGAACCAGACCGCGCCGACCATCCTGCGCGTCGCCGACCTGAACACGATGACCGTGCAGACGCAGGTGTCGGAAGCCGAGGTCTCGAAGCTGCGCCAGGGCATGGAGGTGTACTTCACCACGCTCGGCGGCCAGGGCCGGCGCTGGTACGGCGCGCTCCGCAAGGTCGAGCCCACCCCCACGGTGACCAACAACGTGGTGCTCTACAACGCGCTGTTCGACGTGACGAACACCAACAACGCACTGATGCCGAACATGACCACGCAGGTCTTCTTCATCGCCGCCTCCGCGCAGGACGTGCTGCTCGTGCCGACGTCGGCCGTGACGCTGCAGCGGGGCCCGGGCGGCGCCGGCGGCCGCGGCGGTCGCCGTGGCGAGCGGGCGTCGGCGGGTGAAGCCGCTTCGGCCGCATCGGCCCCGTCGCGTGCGGCGTCCGCGCCGCAGGCCGCGGCCTCGGCGCCGCGCCGCCCCCGTCCCGAGGCGGCGGCTTCCGCCCCCGCACCGCGCGCGTCCGCACCGGCCGGGGATGCGGCCGCCGACCGCTTCGCCTCGATGAGCCCGGAGGAGCGCCGCGCCGCGTTCGAGGCCATGTCGCCCGAGGAACGCCAGGCGATGCGCGAACGCCGCCGTGCGATGCGTGAGGCCGCGGGCGAGTCCGCCCCGCCGCCGCGTCCCGCCGAGGCCCCGGCCTCGTCGCCCCGCCGCCACGCCGCGAAAGCCGATGCCGCCGAGCCGGCGGCGTCCGGCCCCGTCAACCGCGGCATGACCGGCGGGTTCGTCGGCACCGCCGGCCAGCGCGCGCCGCGCAAGGGCACCGTGAAGGTGATCGACGCGGAAGGCCACATCGAGGAACGCACGGTCGAACTGGGCGTGACGACGCGGGTGCAGGCGCAGGTGCTGTCCGGCCTGAAGGAAGGCGACGAGGTCGTCACCGGCCTGAAGCCGCCGCCGGCCGCGCAGAAGGCCGCGCAACAGGGCCAGGGTGGCGGCCTGCAGCAAGGGCCCGGCGGCATGCCCCCCGGCGCCGGTGGTGGCAACCGGGGCCGCTGATGGACCGCGCCCAGGAAACCGCGCCGCTCGTGCGGCGCGAACGGCCCGGCACCGAGGTGCCGCTGATCCGCCTGCGCAAGGTCACGAAGACCTACGGCAGCGGCGAACTCGCGGTCACCGTGCTGCACGGCGTCGACCTCGACATCTATGAAGGCGAGTTCGTCGCGATCATGGGCGCGTCCGGGTCGGGCAAGTCCACGCTGATGAACATCCTCGGCGCGCTCGACAAGCCCAGCACCGGCACGTACGAGTTCATGGGCCGCGACGTCTCGCAGCTGGACCGCGACGAACTCGCGCGCCTGCGCCGCGACGACTTCGGCTTCGTGTTCCAGCAGTACAACCTGATCCCGAGCGCCAGCGCCGCCGAAAACGTCGAGGTGCCGGCCATCTACTCGGGCCTCGACACCGTCGAACGCCACGAGCGCGCGAAGGCGCTGCTGAGCGAGCTGGGCCTGCAGGACAAGCTGCAGAACCGCCCGAACCAGCTGTCGGGCGGCCAGCAGCAGCGGGTGTCGATCTCGCGCGCGCTGATGAACGGCGGGCGCATCGTGCTCGCCGACGAACCCACCGGTGCGCTGGACAGCAAGAGCGGCGCCGACGTGATGCGCCTGCTGGCCGACCTGTCGGCCCGCGGGCACACGGTGATCCTGATCACCCACGCGAAGGAGGTGGCCGACCACGCGCACCGCCTGATCGAGATCCGCGACGGCGACATCCTCTCCGACCAGGGCCCGGCCCCCGTCTCGCCCACGCAGCAGCCGTTCGTGCGGCCCGTGGTGCCGCGCGAGGGCACGCACCTCGGCGACATCGTCGAGGCCGCCCGCATGGCCTTCCGCTCGCTGCGCGCGAACGTGTTCCGGGCGGCGCTCACGCTGCTCGGCATCGTGATCGGCGTGGGCTCGGTGATCGCCATGCTCGCGATCGGCGACGGCGCGAAGCAGCAGGTGATCGACCGCATCAGCGCCATGGGCTCGAACCTGCTGCTCGTGCGCCCCGGCGCCCCGAACCAGCGGGGCTTCAGCAGCACGGCCACGCTCGTGCTGTCGGACGTGTACGCGGTGGACGAGGTGCCCAACGTGCTCGCCGCGGTGCCCGAGCAGACCAGCACGGCCACGCTGCGCGTGGGCACGTCGGACGTCAGCACCAGCGTCAACGGCACGTCGTTCAAGTTCCCCATCGCCCGGCAGTGGCCCGTGGCGAAGGGCAGCTTCTTCAGCGAGGACGACGAGGCGGGCTACGCCACGGTGGCGGTGCTGGGCGAGACGGTGGCCAAGGCCCTGTTCCCCGACACCGAGCCAGTGGGCCAGTTCGTGCTGATCAACAACCTGCTGTTCCAGGTGGTGGGGGTGATGACCCCGCGCGGCGCGTCGCCGATGGGGTCCGACCAGGACGACATCGTGTTCGTGCCCTACGCCACGAGCAGCCTGCGGCTGTCGGGCCAGCGCTACCTGCGCAACGTGACGGTGGCGGTCGACGACGTCAAGCGCATCGACGAGACGCAGGACGAGGTGGAGAAGCTGCTGGCCGACCGCCACGGCGTGGTGGACTTCCAGATCCGCAACATGGCCTCGATCATCGAGGCCACCGAACAGACGCAGAACACGCTGACGATCCTGCTCGGCTCCATCGCGGCGATCTCGCTGCTGGTGGGCGGCATCGGGGTGATGAACATCATGCTGGTGTCGGTCACCGAACGCACCCGCGAGATCGGCATCCGCATGGCCACCGGCGCCCGCGAGGCCAACATCATGCAGCAGTTCCTGATCGAGGCGGTGGTGGTCTCGGCCCTCGGCGGCGCCATCGGCGTGGCCGGCGGCCTCGCGACGGCCGCCATCATCGGCGCCTTCGGCACCCCCATCCAGTACTCGGTCGCGCCGGTCGTGCTGGCCTTCGGCTGCGCGTTCGCGACCGGCCTCGTGTTCGGCTACCTCCCGGCCAAGAAGGCCGCCAAGCTCGACCCTGTCGTCGCGCTGTCGGCGGAATGATCCCCATGACCCTCTCTTCCTCGTTCCCCTGGCGCCATCGCCTCCTCGCGCTGGCCGCGGCCGCCGCACTCGCGGCCTGCGCCACGCCCATCGCCACCACCCGCCCCGACCTCGCGCTGCCGGGCACCTGGGCCGAGGCCTCGTTCGCGAACGCGGCCGACCGCGCCGTCGAACGCGACTGGTGGCGCGGTTTCGGTTCCGACGAACTCGCCCGCCTGATCGACGAAGCCCAGGCCGGCAGCCCCGACCTCCGCATCGCCGCCGAACGCGTGACGCAGGCCGAACTGTCGGCGCGGCTCGCGGGTTCGTCGCTGTACCCGCAGGTGAGCGTGGGTGCCGACATGGGCTCGCAGTACAGCCGCACCCGCGGCGAGGCCGGCGTCACGCGCGACGCCACCAGCGCCAGCATCGGCATCAACTACGAGATCGACCTGTGGGGCCGCGTGGCCGCCGTCAACGAAAGCGCCCGCGCCTCGCTGCGCGGCAGCCGGTACGACCTCGAGACGGCGCGCCTCTCGCTGACGACGGGCGTGGCGAACGCGTACTTCCAGGTGGTGGCCGCCCGCATCCAGCTCGACGTCACCCGGCGCAACCTCGCGATCGCCGAGAAGCTGTTCAGCATCGTCGAGGCCCGCTACCAGAACGGCGTGGCCTCGGCGCTCGACGTGAGCCAGCAGCGCACGACGGTGTTGTCGCAGCGGGCCACCATCCTGCCGCTGGAGGTGGCCGAACGGCAATCGCTCAGCGCACTGGCCATCCTGCTCGGCCGTCCGCCGCAAGGCATGACGGTGGCGGCCACGGACTTCCGCGCCATCTCGGTGCCGGAACCGGCGGCCGGGCTGCCGTCGACACTGCTCACCCGCCGCCCCGACATCGCCAGCGCCGAGGCGTCGCTCGCCGCGGCCGACGCCAACGTGGCGGCCGCCCGCGCGGCGCTGCTGCCCACGATCTCGCTGTCGGGCGCGGCCGGGCTCGCGAGCGATTCGCTGCTGACGCTGTCGAACCCGGCCTTCAGCGTCGGCATCACCGCGTCGGTGCTGCGCTCGCTGTTCGATGCGGACAGCAAGCAGAACCAGATCGAGGTCAACGAGTCCTCCCGCCGGGCGCTCGTCGAGGCCTACCGCCGCGACGTGTATGCCGCGCTGAAGGAGGTCGACGATGCGCTCGCGAACGTGGGCCGCTACCGCGAACAGCAGAAGACGCGCGAGGTGATCCGCGACGAAGCGGCGCGGTCGCTGCGGTTGTCCGAGGTGCAGCTGCGCGAAGGCACGGCCACGCTCAGCACGCTGCTCGACGCGCAGCGGGCGCTGTTCACCGCGGAGAACGAACTCGCGCTCGTGGTGCAGGCGCGCCTCGGGGCGTCGGTCGACCTGTTCAAGGCGCTCGGCGGCGGCTGGGAAATGCCCGCCGGCGATCCGACGGCGGCGCGCGCCTCGCGCTGAACCCCCGCGCTCTTCCCTCTCCCAGGCCCCGCCTCCGCGGGGCTTTTTTTCGACCATCCGGTCCACGGAGACCGTGTGTCGACCACGACACATTCATGACATTCTTCTTGACGACTGCAAATGAGAATACTTATCATCCTCAGCTTTTGGAAAAGCAGCCGCCGCCACTTCTCCACCGACCGCGACGCCGCCTGACTTCCTTTTCCGCGCGTTGCCGGTCCCGCACCAGATCATCAACGTCGTTGGAGAAAGAGCCATGGCTCACATCGTCAGCCGCAAGCACGCGGCCCGTCCCCTGCCCTCGCGGCTGACCCACACCACCGCCGCCCTGGCCCTGATGGCCCCCGCCCTCGCGATGGCGCAGGCCTCGGAACCCGCCGCGGCGCTGCCCGCGGTCAAGGTCAAGGCCGCCGCCGAGAACGACTACAAGGCGGACAAGTCGGTGTCGCCCAAGCTCAACCAGCCCCTGGTCGACACGCCGCAGACCATCACGGTCATCAAGAAGGAGCTGATCCAGGAACAGGGCGGCACGACGCTGTCCGAGGCCCTGCGCAACACGCCCGGCATCACGTTCCAGATGGGCGAGAACGGCAACACGCAGACCGGCGACTCGATCTTCATGCGCGGCTTCGACACGCAGAACAGCATCTTCGTGGACGGCATCCGCGACGTGGGCTCCATCAGCCGCGACGTGTTCAACCTGGAGCAGGTGGAAGTCGTGAAGGGCCCGTCCGGCGCCGACATCGGCCGCGGTTCGCCCACCGGCTACATCAACCTCGCCACGAAGCTCCCGACGCTCGAGGACCTGAACGCCGGCACGATCACCCTCGGCACCGCCGACCGCAAGCGCCTCACCGCCGACCTGAACCGCGCCGTGCCGGCCCTGGGCGCGGGCTCCGCGCTGCGCCTGAACGTGATGGCGCAGAACAACGGCGTCGACGGCCGTGACGAGGTCAAGAACGAGTCGTGGGGCTTCGCCCCGTCGCTGGCCCTGGGCCTCGGCACCCCGACGCGCGTGTTCCTGTACTACCTCCACATGGACCAGGACAACGTGCCCGACGGCGGCGTGCCCACGTTCGGCCTGCCCGGCTACCGCTACAGCGCCGACCACCACACCGTGATGGACCCCGCCGGCGTGACCTCGCTGGCCGCACCGGACAGCAGCAACTTCTACGGAAGCACGGCCGACTTCAACCGCGTCAAGGCCGACATGTTCACGGCCCGCTTCGAGCATGACCTGAAGCCGGGGGTCGTCGTGCGCAACATCTCGCGCTTCGGCCGCACGGAACAGAAGTACGTGCTGACCGGCGTCAACGCGGTCAACATCGGCAACTCGACCACCGCGACCAACGGCACCGTGACCCCGCCGCCGGCCGGCGTCACCTTCGGCAACCCGAACAGCTGGGTCGTCGCGCGCAGCCGCCAGGCCAAGGACCAGGAGAACCTGATCCTGACGAACCAGACGAGCGTCAATGCGGACTTCGAAGCCGCCGGCATGCAGCACTCCGTCGTGTCGGGCCTCGAGGTCATGCAGGAGCGCCAGTCGTCGTCGTCGTACGGCACCACCACCGCGCCCGCTGCCAACCTGTACAACCCGAACCCCAACGTCTCGCTGAACATTCCCGTGGCCACCGGCCGCGGCACCGGTGAAACCACCACCGTGGGCCTCTACGCATTCGACACCCTGAAGGTCAGCGAGGCCTTCCGCCTGAACGGCGGCCTGCGTCTCGACCGCTACCGCACCACCTACGAAGCCACGGGCGCCCAGCCCCTGGGCAAGGGCGACCTGCTGTCGACGTGGAAGCTCGGCGCGCTGTGGAAGCCGGCCACGAACGGCTGCATCTACATCGCCTACGGCACGGCCGAGCGCCCGCCCGGCAGTGACGGCGGCACGCTGAGCTCGTCCGGCACCAGCAACAACAACCCGAACGTCGACCCGTCGAAGGCCACGAACATCGAGCTCGGCACGAAGTGGGAGCTGCTGGACAACCGCCTCGCGGTCACCGCCGCGATCTACCGCGCCACCAACAAGAACGACGTCGTCGCGACCGATGCGGTCACGGGCATCACGTCGCTCGGCAAGAAGCGGGTGGACGGCATCGAGCTGGCCACGTCCGGCATGCTGACGTCGGCCTGGCAGGTGAGCGCCGGCCTCGCGCTGATGGACACCGAGGTCGAAGTGACCAACAACGCCAGCCAGGCGGGCCAGCCGCTGCCGTGGTCGCCGAAGGTCGCGTTCACGTCGTGGACCACCTACCGCCTGCCGATGGGCCTGACGATCGGTGGTGGTGCCCGCTACCAGGGCGAGGCCAAGCGCAACAGCAACGCCGAGGCGGTCAACAACGCCTCGACCGGCGCCGGCCTCGACACGCTGCCCGACTACTGGGTGCTCGACGCGATGGCCACGTACGACGTGACGAAGAACCTGTCGCTCCAGCTGAACATCTACAACCTGACCGACAAGTTCTACATGCAGAGCATGAACAGCGGCGGTTCGCGCTACACCCTCGGCACGCCGCGCGCGGCGTCGCTGACGGCCAACCTGCGCTTCTGACCTGACCGCGCGCAAGGCACCGCCCCACCCGGCGGTGCGACACTGGAGGCCCCTTCCGCGGAAGGGGCCTTTTCACTGGAGTCCACGACCATGATGCTGCACGTCCCCAACGTCCTGACACTCGACCAGGTGGCGGACCTGCGCCGCCGCCTCGATGCCACCGACTGGGTCGACGGCCGCGAGACGGTCGGCCCGCAAGGCGCGCTCGTGAAGCGCAACCGGCAGCTGCCCGAGACGTCGCCGGTGTCGCGGGAGCTGGGCGCCATCGTGCTGAACGCGCTCGCCGCGCAGCCGCTGTACTTCTCGGCCGCGCTGCCGCTGCGCACCGTGCCGCCGCTCTTCAACCGCTACGAGGGCGGCGAACACTACGGCGACCACATCGACGGCTCGGTGCGTTCCGTGCCCGGCACGAACCTGCGCCTGCGCACCGACGTCTCGTGCACGCTGTTCCTCACGCAGCCCGAGGAGTACGACGGCGGCGAGCTGGTGGTGGTGGACAGCTACGGCACCCACGAGGTCAAGCTGCCGGCCGGCGACCTGATCGTCTACCCGGCCTCGAGCGTGCACCGGGTCGAGCCCGTCACGCGCGGCGCCCGGGTGTGTTCGTTCTTCTGGGTGCAGAGCATGGTGCGCGACGACTGGCGCCGTTCGATGCTGTTCGAGCTGGACCGCAACATCCAGGCGCTGCGCCAGCGCGTGGGCGACGGCCCCGAGATCGTGGGCCTCACCGGTCACTATCACAACCTGCTCCGTCAATGGGGCGAGGTCTGACCCGTCGTCAGTAGACGTCGCGGCGGTAGCGCCCGTCGTCCATCAGCCGTGCCACGCCGTCGGCCCCGACGATCTCCGTGAGCGCGGCGTCCACGCCGCCGGCCATGCCCTGCAGGCTGCCGCACACATACACGGCGGCGCCGTCGTCGAGCCAGGCCTTCACGTCGGCCGCGGCCTCGCGCAGGCGGTCCTGCACGTAGGTCTTCTGCGGCGTGTCGCGCGAGAACACGAGGTCGGCGCGGGCCAGCACGCCGCTCGCGAGCCAGCCCTCGATCTCGTCGCGGTAGTACGCGTCGAACGCACCCTGGCGTTCGCCGAACACGAGCCAGCAGCGGCCCGCGCCGGCCGCCGCACGGGCGCGCAGGTGACCCCGCAAGCCGGCCAGGCCGGTGCCGTTGCCCACGAGGATCAGCGGCCGCGTGGCGTTGTCACCCAGCTGGAAGTTCGCGTGCGGCCGCAGCCGCAGGTCGATCGAACCGCCCACCTCGGCCTGCTCGGTGAGCCAGCCCGAGGCCACGCCGAGCGACCCGTCGGGGTGCCGCTCCTGGCGCACGAGCAGGTGCACGCGGCCGTCGGCCGCGATCGAGGCGATCGAGTACTCGCGCGGACGCGCGGGGTCGGCCGGGGCCCGCACCTGCACGAGGTCGCCCGAGCGCCAGTCGGCCGCCACGCCGGACGACGGCGCGAGTTCCAGGTGGAACGTGGGCCCGCCGGCGCTGCCCGGGTTCAGGTGCTCGCGTGCGAGCAGGCGCCATGGCTCCCAGGCCGGCGCCTGCCAGTCGGGCAGGTCGCTCGTGCCGGCGAGGTGGCTCAGCCGGTGATGCCACTCGGCCATCGCGGCCTCGTTGGCGTTGTCGACCTCGATGCGTTCGAAGAGTGGCGATGCGCCCGTGGCGGCGAGCCAGCCGTCGAGCGAACGGCCGAAGCCGCAGAAGTGGCGGTACTCCTTGTCGCCCAGCGCCAGCACACCATGGTGGAGGTTCGGCAGCGGCCGCCTGTCGGTCATCACGCGGCGCACGAACGCCGCGGCGTTGTCGGGCGGGTCGCCCTCGCCGCACGTGCTGACGATGAACAGCGCCCGTTCGGCGGCGGCGAGGTCGTCGGCCGTGACACCCGACAGCGCCAACAGCCGCGACGGCACGCCGGCGGTGTGCAGCAGGTCGGCCGTCTGGCGGGCGACCTGTTCGGCGAAGCCGGTCTGGCTGGCGTAGGCGACCAGCACCGGCACGCCCGAACCGGCCGTGGCCTGCACCACACCCTGCCGGGCACGCCGCTGCGCCCGGGCGATCGAGATGCACAGCAGCAGCCAGAAGAGCACCACGGCAGCCGCGGCCCCCTGGCGCGCCGCGGCGCTTCCCCATTCGAAGACGCTCATGTCATCAGGTCCTCGAACGCGCGGCTCCAGCGTTCCACCGGTTGCCCGTCGGCACCCCGTTCGATCCAGTGCGCCGCCAGGCCCTCGGTGTCGGCGAGCGGAAGGCCCGCGTCGGCGCCCAGCACCGTCAGGGCCGTGGACCACGCGTCGGCCCACAGGCAGTCGCGGTGCAGCACCGTCACCGACACCACGCCATGGCGCACGGGCCGGCCGTCACGCGGGTCGATGGTGTGGGCGTGGCGAACGCCATCCAGGTCGTAGTGGCGGCGGTAGTCGCCGGACGTCGCGACCGACAGGCCGTGCAGCGCGACCCGCGTGGCCTCCAGCGACGCTGCGAAGACCGGCGGCACCTCGAGGTCGACCCACCACGGCGACCCATCGGGCTTGACGCCCGCGCCACGCAGTTCACCGCCCACCTCGACGAGGTGGTCGCGCACGCCGAGGCGCAGCAGGTGGCGCGCGACCTGGTCGACGCCGAAGCCCTTCGCGATGCCCGAGAAGTCGAGCGACAACCCGCCGGGCTGGCGCACGCGGCGCGATGCGGCACCGATCTCAAGGCGGGTCCAGCCGCTCGCCTCGCGTGCGGCCCGCACGTCCGCCTCGGTGGGGGGCTGGAACCCGGGCTGGTCGTGGCGGCCCTCGGGACCGAAGCCCCACAGGTCCACCAGGCGTCCCGCGGCGGGATCACAGGCCCCGCCGCTGCGCCGTGCGACGTCGAGGCCGCAGGCCAGCACCTCGAAACAGTCGGGTGGCAGCGTCTGCCAGTGGCCGGCGGGCGCGCGGTTGAAGCGCGAGAGGTCGGACCCCGCCTCCCACGTGCTCATCTCGGCGACCACGGCATCGAGCACCGCCTGGATGCCGCGCGAACGCGCGGCCAGGTCGGCGTCCGCCGGCCCGACGAACCGCACCGACCAGGTCGTGCCCATCGTCTGCCCCTGCACGAGGTGCAGGCGCCCGCCGAGGGCCGGGCCCACGGGGTCGATGTCGGCGGGGACGAGGACACGCCTCATCGTGCGATCGTCACTGCGGCAGCACCTCGAGCGTGGCCGAGTAGCTCGCGCGGCGCACCGGCTTGTCCAGCGTGCCGGCGGGACCCGACGGCGCGGCGCCCGGGGCGGGACGCTGCGCGGCCCCGTGCGTGGCGCTCAGCCAGTAGAAACCGGCCGACGGCCACTTGACGCTGAACTTGCCGTCCGCATCGGTGCGCACCTTGATCTCGCCGAGCGCGTCGCGGTGGCGCACGCCACCGGGGATCACGGTGACCTCGACGTCGGCCGCCGGCTTGCCGTCGAGCAGGAAGCGGAACGAGGCGGTGTCACCGGCGAACAGGTCGTTCGGGTGGGTGATGGGCGCGAGCTCCAGGCCCTGGTTGGTGGGCTTGAGCACGGTGTCGGTGGGCTTGCCGGAGGTGACGAACACTTCCAGGCGCGACTGGTTGCGCGAGACGCTGAGGCCTTCGGCGTTGGCCGGGATCTCCTTCGCGAGCGACTCGGCGGTGCCGCGCGCGCGCTTGTTCTCGCCGCCGACCTTCCAGCTCGCCATCAGCCCGTCGTTGACCATCGCGAGCTTGTACGTGCCCTTCTGCGCGAGCTTCAGGTCGAAGGTGCTGCGGTACTTGCCGGTGGCGAGGTTCTCGGGCGTGGCCTTGGAGCCGTCCGGTGCGAACGCCAGCAGACCGTCGAGCTTCATCGCGTTGTGCTCGAAGTAGAAGAGGTCGTTCGAGATCGCGGCGTCGACCGTGACCCACGGGTCGTTGCCCGAGAGCACGGTGGCCGACGGCAGCATCCAGCCGCGGTGGGCCTGGGCGGAGAGGGGCAGCAGCGCGGCGAGGGCCAGGGCGATCGGGGCGGCGGCGCGGGAGATCAGGTGGTTCATGTCTTGTTCCTCGGGTGGGAGAACGGATCGATCAGGGCTTGACGGCGACCGAGACGGCGCCGAGTTCGTGTTCGCCCTTGGCCTGGTTCGATTGCGCGGCGGTGGGCGGCCAGGTGAACGGCACACGCACCAGCTCGCGGCCGCCGACCTCGCGGGCGGCCTCGACCACCACGGCGTACTCGCCGGCCGGCAGCTTGTCGAGCGGCGACTTGCCGGCGGCGAACGTCAGCGTGTGTTCACCGGGCGCACGCGTGGCGCCGCTCAGGCCGTCCACGGGCATCTGCAGTTCACGGCCGCTCTTGCGCCACCACTGGCGCATGTCCTTGAGCCACTTGGTGCCCTCGTTGTTTTTCATCTTCAGGTCGTACCAGACCGACAGGTTCGAGACGAACGACTGGTCGGCCTTCTCGATCCAGAGCGCGGTGTAGGGCCGGTGGTACTCGGCGACGGTCAGGCGCGGGATCTCGACCTTCACGGCCAGGTCGGCCGCGAACACGGACGGCACGCCCATCACGGCGGTCATGGCAACGGTGTAGCGCATTCGCATGGGAAGTCCTCGTGGGAGGGAAGTGGTGATTCAGTGGATGAAGAGCAACGCCAGCACGACGGGGATCACGATGCCGAGGCCCACGATGGGCCACGTGGTGGGCCGGTTGGCCGCGTGCATCTTCAGGATGAAGAGGCCCGTGATCGAGAAGAGCAGCGCCGCCGCCGCGAAGATGTCGATGAACCAGCTCCAGGCGGTGCCGGTGTGGCGGCCCTTGTGCAGGTCGTTGAAGTAGGACACCCAGCCGCGGTCGGTGAGTTCGTATTCGGCCTCGCCGCTCGAGCGGTCGATGCGCAGCCAGGCGTCGCCGCCCGGTCGCGGCAGCGCGACGTAGGCTTCCTCGGGCGACCATTCCACGGCCGCGTCAGCCGGCACGTCGACGGCCAGGGCCTTCGCGGCCCAGCGCCGCACGTCCGCGGGCAGGGGCGAGTCCTTCACGCCGGGCGCCGCGGCGAGCGCGGCCCGTTCGGCCTCGGGCAGTTCGGCGGTGCGAGTCGTCACCCGCGGCTTCGCCTCGATCTGCCCCGCGTGGTTGAGCGTGATGCCGGTGACGCTGAAGAGCAGCATGCCCAGCAGGCACAGGGCCGAGCTGATCCAGTGCCATTGGTGGAGCGTCTTGAGCCAGTAGGCCCGCCGTTGAGTTTGGTTCGTCGTGTCCATCGGATCCCTGGAGCCGGATTCGCGTGGCGTCGGCGGGCAATCGTGTCGGGGAAGTGTATCTTCAGATGAGAATCAATCTCAACTGAAATGAGGAAAGACTGTGAAAACAACAGGGCCCGGCGCGCCTCGCAGCGCGGCCGGGCCCCGGGTTCAGCCGATCGGGATCAGAAGCGGTACGTCACCGTGGCCACCACGTTGCGGCGGTTGCCCCACCAGCAGTCGCCCCGGCCCAGGCAGGTCGAGACGTACTTCTTGTCGGTCAGGTTGTTGACGTTCAGCGCGATGCGCCAGCTGTCGATGTCCCACGCCGCCATGGCGTCGAGCAGCGTGACCGACGGCACCTCCGGCGCGATGCCGTCATGGAAGGCGCTCAGGTAGCGCACCCCGCCGCCGACGCTCAGGCCCGTCACGTTGCCCACCGCGAAACGGTAGTCCGCCCACACGCCGGCCTGGCGGGCCGGCAGGCCTTCGATCTGGTCGTCGACGTGGGTGTAGTTGTAGAACGCCACCACGTCCAGGGCCCGGGTGACCCGGCCGCGGGCTTCCAGTTCGTACCCTTTCGTCTTGGTCTCGCCCAGCTGGTCGTAGCCGGTGATGTTGTCGCCGGCGATGCGGTTCTTCTCCTTCAGCTCGTACACCGTGGCGCCCAGCATGTAGCCGGCGTTCGCGGGTTCGTACTTCATGCCGAGTTCCCACTGCTCGCCGCGCAGCGGGTCGAAGCTGACGCCGTACTGGCTGGCCTGCGGCGTGAACGATTCGCTGTAGCTGACGAACGGGCGCAGGCCGTCGATCACCTCGTACATCACGCCGAAGCGTTTGGTCAGGGCATGGTCGCGGTCGGTGGGTTCGGTTTCGGTGGCGTTGCGCGCCTGGTCGTAGCGCAGGCCCACCGTGCCGATCCACTTGCCCCACTTGAGCTGGTCCTGCAGGTACACGCCCGACTGCTGGATGACCTCCTTGTTGGTGGCGGCCATCACGGGCGGCGTGTAGTTGCCGTAGACCGGGGCGTACGCGTCGATGTCGGTGCCCAGGTCGAAGCCGGCGGAGCCGGTCGTTTCGCTGCGCGTGATGTCGAAGCCCGCGAGCACGGTGTGTGCGACCGCACCGGTGGTCAGCTTGCCTTCCGCGCTCTGGTCGGCCTGCAGCATCTTCACCCGCGTCGAAGCGGCGTCGATGTAGCGGCCCACGCGGCGCTGCGTCGCGGCGTCGTAGTCGTTTCCGGGTCCGAACGAGTTGGCGTAGTGGCTGAAGTAGTCGACCTCGTTGATCGAGTACCGGGCGTTCTGGCGCACCGTCCAGGCATCGTTGAACTGGTGCTCGAAGAGCCAACCGAACGAACGGCGGTCGGTGTCGTAGCGGTCCCACCCGGGTTCGCCGATGTAGCGGCTCGTGGGCAGCTGCCCGTTCGGGTTCTCGGTGATGATGCCCGACCACGGCAGGAACTGCGACGTGCTCGCGGTGCGGTCCTTCTGGAACAGCGCCTGCAGCGTGAGCGACGTGGTGGCGTTCGGGCGCCACGTGAGCGACGGCGCGAGCAGCGCACGATCATCCTCGACGTAGTCCACCTGCGTGTCGGCCTTGCGGCCCACGCCGATCACGCGGTACAGCCAGTCGCCCTCGGGGGTCAATGCCCCGGTGAAGTCGCCCTGCACCTGCTTGCGGTCGAAGCTGCCGTACTGCACGCCGATCTCGTTGCGGCGCTCGGCCTGCGGGCGCTTGCTGACGAGGTTCACGACGCCGCCGGTGCTGCCCTGGCCGTACAGCATGGCCGCAGGGCCGCGCAGCACCTCGATGCGCTCGAGCATGTACGGGTCGGCCCGGAACTGGCTCGTGTACCAGTTGAACGACTTGCGCAGGCCGTCCAGGTACTCGTCGGGCGACGAGCCACGGATGCGCACGCCGTCGGATCGCGAGTCGAGGCCGTAGGCGTCCGAACGAACGCCGGCGGCGTAGTTCAGCGCGTCCTGCACGTTCGTCGCGCCCTGGTCGACGATCTGGTCACGGGTGATCACCGTGATCGCCTGCGGCGTTTCGGCGATGGGGGTATCGGTCTTGGTGGCCGACACGGCGCGCTTCGCGCGGTAGCCGTTCACCGGACCGGTGGGCGACTCCTCGGCCGCGGCACGCACCTTGACGGCAGGCAGCGTGGCGGCCTGAGGTTCGGCGGCGGGCGCGTCCGTGGCGGGCTGGGCCCAGGCGCCACTCATGGCCGCAGCCAGCGCGCAGAGGGTGAAGACAGGCAGGACAGGATGTTTCATCAGGTACTTCTTTCTGGGTGTTCCTGGCTGGCTCGGGCTGGCTCGGTGAGTGGGGGATGGTGAGGGAACAGGTCAGGACGCGGCCCCGGCCACGTCGGCCAGCTCGCGCGCGCGTTCCTGCGGACGGCCACGACGGGCGAGCCACAGGTACAGGCCGCTGCCGAGCACCACGATCGTGGCGAGGTCGAGCAGGGCCCAGAGGATCTTCATCGGCCAACCGCCGTAGTCGCCGAAGTGCAGCGGCTGCGAGACGAGCAGCGCCTTCAGGTACCACGGCAGGTCCACGCTCTGGTGGTGCTGCGTGGTGACCGCGTCCATCAGCACCGGCGTGAGCAGGCGGGAGGTCAGCGGCTCGTTGCCGCGCAGGAACACGGCGTAGTGGAACGGGCTCGAGAACTGGGTGCCGGGGAACGCGACGAAGTCGACCCGCATGCCCGGGTGCGCGGCGCTCGCGCCGTTCACGGCGGCGTCGAACGAGCCGAGCGCCGTGGGCGCGGCCTTGCCCTTGTACGGTTCGAGGATGTGGGCGAGCTCCGTGAACTGCCAGTACTTGATCATCAGGTCGGCCCACGTGTTGATCATGCCGGTGGCGCCCACCACCAGCGCCCACACGAGCGTGACGATGCCGAGCAGGTTGTGCAGGTCGAGCCACTGGACGCGCGCGGACCGGCCGCGGCGCACGTCGCCGAAGCCGAGCTTGCGCATGAACGGCGCGTAGAGCACCACGCCGGACACGATGGCCACGAGCAGCAGCAGGCCCATCAGGCCGAGGAACAGCTTGCCGGGCAGGCCGGCGAACAGGTCCACGTGGAGCTTGAACATCACCCACATGAACCCGCCGGTGAACTCGTTCTCGCGCACGACCTTCGCCGTGCGCGCGTCCACCGCCACCGTCTTCGCGCGCTCGTCGGTGGCCGTGTCGCCGAACGTGAAGAACCAGAGGTTGCCCTCCTCTTCCTCACGCGAGCCGAACATCGGCACCTTGCCCGGGTAGAACGCACGCGCCGCCTGCAGCACCTCGTCGAGGTTCGCCTTCGGCGTGTCCGCCGGCATCGCCGGCGCCTCGATCTCGGTACCGAGCAGGTGCCCGATCTCGTGGTGGAAGATCAGCGGCAGGCCGGTGAGGCACAGCAGCAGCATGAACACGGTGCAGACGAGGCTGGACCACTTGTGGATCCAGGCCCAGGTCTTCAGGCGGCGTGCGTTCACGGTTCAGGTCTCCTGCAGGCCGGTCACCAGCGGTACACCGCGCGCGCCTTGATCTCGCGCCCGTACCCGAGGGTGCAGACGGTCGGGGTGCAGTTGGTGAGCACGCGGCGGTCGGCGAGGTTCTCGACCGAGGCCGAGAGGGTCCACGGACCGTTCGTGTAGGAGCTCATCAAGTCGACGAGCGTGTACGCCGGGTTCATGGTCTCGGGGTCGAAGCTGCGCGACTCGCCCACGTAGCGCACGCCGCCGCCGATGGTCAGGCCCTGCACGAGCGAGTCGATGCGGGCCTTCGTCCACACGGAGGCCGCATGGCGCGGGATGTTGACCGTGGCCTCGCCCACGTTGTCGCCCTTGAGCGACTCGGTGTCGGTGAAGGCGTAGTTGGCCAGCAGCGCCCAGCCGCGCAGCACCTCGTAGTTCGCCTCGAACTCGACGCCGCGCGAGCGCACCTCGCCCTCGGCCACCTGGAACGGCGACGTGGGGCCGGCCGACATCGGCACGTTGGTCTTGCGCAGGTCGTAGATCGCGGCGAGCACGTTCAGCGGCAGGTTCGCCGGCTGGTAGCGCGTGCCGATCTCGAACTGCTTGCCCTGGCTCGGCTTGAACGCGGCACCCGAGGCATCGGTGCCCATGTTGGGCTCGAACGACGTCGAGTAGCTGGCGTACGGCGACAGGCCGTTCGGGGCGAGGTACACCACGCCCACGCGGCCGGTGGTGTCCCAGGTCACCTCGTCGGTGAAGCTGTCGAAGTAGCCACCCGTGGCCGGGTTGATGGTGCTGCCGGTGGTGACCTGGTGGACACGGTCGCGGCGGAGGCCCGCGAGACCCACCCAGCGTTCGCCGAACTTCGCCTGCTCCTGCAGGTACAGGCCGGCGCTGCGCACCTCGTCGTGCGACTCGTAGGCCTTGACCCCGAACGACTTCCAGTCGGGTTCGACGTAGACCGGGTTGTAGAGGTCCATCGGCCGCACGTTCAGGTCGCTGTAGATGCCCTGGCTCATGCGGTTGCGGCGCAGGTCGACGCCGGCGAGCAGCGTGTGCGACACGGCCCCGGTGCGGCCCTGCCACTCGACGTTGGTGTCCACGCCCAGGCTCTGGTCGGCGTCGGGCCGGTTGACCCCGAGGACCAGCAGCGTGCGGCCGTCCGGCTGCAGGCCCAGCATCGGCAGGAAGTAGCTGTCCCACACCTCGCGGCGGTCGGTGGTGATGTCGCTGAAGCGCAGTTTCTGGCGCAGCGTGAGGCCCGCGTCGAACTTCTGTTCGAGCTCGTAGCCGAGGTTCTTCGAGACGCGGTGGTAGCCGGCGCCCGGGCCCGCGAAGTTGTACGAATCGGCGACCGGGGCGATGGGGTGGCCCGGCGTGCCGACGTGACGGTACTGATTGCCCCACACGTACATGTTGCGGTCCTCGTTGTACGAGCCCAGCAGCGTGAGGGTGGTGCCGGCGAGCGGCTTCCACGTCAGCGACGGCGCCACGTAGAGCCGGTCGTCCTCGACGAAGTCGTAGTCGCTGGAGCCGTCGCGCCCCAGGAACACCACGCGGCCCAGCAGGTTGCCGTCCTTCGTCAGCGCACCGCCCACGTCGGCCATCACCTGGCCGCTGCTGGGGGAGCCCATCTCGAAACCCCATTCGTTGACGGCCTCGGCCTGCGGCCGCTTGCTGACGACGTTGACGACACCGCCCGGCGTCGCCTGCCCGAAGATCACGGACGACGGACCGCGGACGACCTCGATGCGTTCGGCACCGTAGGTCTCGATGGAGCTGGAGAACACGTTCGTGAACGCGCGCAGGCCGTCGAGGTACAGCCCGGCCACGCCGACGTCGAAGCCGCGGATGGTGAACACGTCGCCGCCGTAGTTGAAGGCGGAGGGCACGACGCCCGAGCTGTAGCGCAGCGCGTCCCCGATGGACGTCACGCCCCGGTCGTCGAGCTGGTCGCGCGTGATCACGGTGACCGACTGCGGGGTTTCGGCGAGCGGCGTGTCCGTCTTGGTCGCGCTGATCTGGCGCGTGGCGCGGTAGCCGGCGACGGGTGAGGTGGCCGACTCCTCGGTCGCGGCGGAGCGCACCTTGACGGCGGGCAGCGTGGCCTGGGCCGGGCCCTCCGGCGGTTTCACCTCGGACTGGGCCCACGCACCGGACACGGCGGCGGCGAGCACGCACAGGGCGAGCGCGGGACGGGATGACAACGACAGCGACAGCATGGAAAAAGTCCTCTCTCTCGGTACTTTCTTGTGATGGCTGGCGTCGGTCGGCTGGCTCGGGTGGATGGAATCGGTGTCGCCCCCGGACACGACAACACCCCGGTGCCGGCCGCGGGCACTGCGACCGATTCCGGGGTGTGTCGCGTCGCGCCCGGGGGCGCGTGAACTACTTGTCGTGCTTGGCGAGCGGCAACGTTGCGGGCGGCTTCGCGCCGGTGGGCTGGTCGAAGGTCAGCGTGGTGACGAACATCGCCACGTCGTACTTCTCGGGACCCGATGCACCGGGGCGTTCACCCGGGTTCTTGTCGGTGTGCTGGACCTCGACCGCCCACGGGCCCTTCCAGGGCAGCTCGACGGTGAAGAAGCCCTCGGCGTCGCTCTTGAACTCGCGCTTCCAGCCGGAGGCGGCCACCACCTCGACCTTCGCACCGGCCAGCGGCTTGTTCAGGTAGGTGACCTTGAATTGCCCGGAGGAACGGGTGGGGAACACGTCGAGCGCGAGGTTCGGCTCCTGCGGGCCCATGTCGGGCACGAAGCGCGCGGCCGGCACCCAGATCGTGCGGATCGTCTTGTCGCCGTCCTTCTTCTCCCACGACGGGTACTTGCTGTCCTGCGCGAGAAGCACCTGGCCGCGCGTGATGCGCGCACCGAGGTCGTAGCTGTCCGCGGTCTTCTTCGGCGTCAGCCACGTGTTGCCCTCGAGCGTCACCACCTGCGCCTCGACCGCCGGCAGCTTGTCGAGCGTGCCCGGCGACGTCTCGCGCAGGTTGTCGCCGAACTCGCCGAAGTACAGCCGCGCGTTGCCGTTGACCTGCTCGATCCAGATCTGGTGGGCCGACGCGGGCAGCGAGACGATGCAGGCCAAGCCGAAGATCGCGGGAAGGAGGCGCATGGGAGGCTTTCGAAGTGGGGGAGATCAGGAGGTGGAGGTGTCCTCGACCGGCAGCGCGGCGAGGCTGCGGGTGAAGCTCGCGACACTCGGCTGGTCGAGGTAGACGCACCGCTTGCCGGTGCGCTTGCAGTGGTCCTTGACCAGCCAGTAGGCGTTGTGGCTCAGGCAGCCGGTCTGGCAGATGACGAGGTCGGCCGCGGCCAGGCTCGCGTCGAGCCGGTGGGCGTTGTCCTCGATGCCGCCGTCGTGGTGGCTGAATCGGCCGCCGTGGCGCTCGACGAGGTCGCGGTAGATCGGGATCTGGGCATGGCGGCCGCCGACGCACAGGATGCTGCGTTCGGCGAGCTGCACCGGCACGGCGGCGGTGTCGTCGGCCGACGCGCGCGCAGCGGCCACGGCCGCCTCGGCGCGGGCACGGGCCTCGTCCACCTCGCGTTCGGCGGCGGCCAGCTGGCGGCGCAGTTCGTCGACCTCGGCATCGAGCGTGCGGTTGCGCGCCGTGAGGTCGCTGACCCGCTGCGACAGGTGCAGGCGCGACTGCAGTTCGGGCATCGATTCCCGCAACGAGGCGTTCTCGTTGCGCAGGGCCTCGATGGTGGTGTCCTTGCCGATGGCCGCGGCGCGCGCCTGCATCAGCTGCGCGGCGAGGCGGTCGTGGTCGAGGGCACGCTCGGACTGGGCCTGCGCGACCCGCGCACGGGCTTCGCCGATCTCGCGCGACAGCTCGCGGTTCTCGCGCGTGACCTCGGCGAGCTGGCGCACGTCGGCCCGCACGGTGGCGCCGGCCTGGTGCTGGATCATGTGGATGTCGCGGCAGATGCGGTCGTGCAGCTCCTGCGTGCAGCGCGGGTGGGTCAGCGCGGCCCACAGCGGCGCGGCCACGTCGCCGGCCTGGATGGCGGTGTCCCACAGGGACATCATCGCCTCGCCGGTCTTGGCCCGGCTGAAGTGGCGCACGGCGTGGGCGCAGCGGCGCTCCAGCTCACGCTGCACCGCCTCGGAGACGCGGTTGCGCAGGCCGCACTCGGTGACGACGCCCACGTGCAGGTCGTAGTCGTCGGCCACGGTTTCGCCGCCGAGGGCCTTGTTGACCACGCGGCGCAGCGTGTCGAGCGGCAGGCAAACGCCAACCACCGGGCAGTGCGCGGTGCGGGGCACTTCCCACAGGCGCTTGCGCCGCGAGCCGGTGGACGGCGGCGGCTCGGGCGGCAGGTCGGGGGCGACCAGCGCCGTGAAGACGGGGGGTTTGGGTTCGCACATGGCCTGGGACTCCATCGTGACGAGAAAGGGGATGTCCTTGCTCTGTTGCACGGGCTGGCTGGAGCGGGCTGGTGCGGAGGGCTGACCTACTTGGTCAGGATCAGTTTGCCGAGCGAGGTCTGCTTGAGCCGGTACAGCGCGCCCCGGTGCTCGATCTGCACCTCGTTGGCGCCGGCGAGCAGCGACTCGCTGGAGATGCAGACCACCGGCGAGCGGGGCACGCTGCGCACCGGGACCCGCACGACGTCGCGCATCGCCAGCGATTCGCGGTCATCGCCCGGGACCGGCGCGTGGGGTTGGAGCGGCTCGGTGCCCATGGCTCAGGGCGTCTCGGGTTCGCTGATGAAACCGACCTTGCTCAGGCCGGCCTTCGAGGCGTCCGCGAGCGTCTCGGCGACGTTGCGGTACACGGCGTTCTGGTCGGCGCGCAGGTGCACTTCCGGCTGCGGCTGCTTCTGCCCTTCGGCCTGGAAGCGGCGCGCGGCTTCGGCACGGTCGACCGGCTCGCCGTTCCAGTAGCGCTGACCGGCCGCGTCGATCGCGAACTCGATCTTCTCGGCCTTCGCGACGTTCGGCTGCGCGCTCGCCTTCGGCAGGTCGAGCTTCACGGCCTGCGTGAGCAGCGGCGCGGTGACGATGAAGATCACCAGCAGCACCAGCATCACGTCGATGAGCGGCACCATGTTGATCTCGGCCATCGGGGCGCCGGCGTTTTTGGAATCGAAGCTGGCAAAAGCCATGGGATGCTCCTCGGAGGTTCAGCGGATCAGGCCGCGCGCGGACGGTTGGCGCCCGGGCCGGGACGCACGTTCTGCAGCGGGGCGTTGTCGGTGCCGGAGGCCAGCGGCTGGCCCATCGACACGAAGGTGTGGAGTTCGTACGCGAAGGCGTCGAGCTTCGACAGGATCACGCGGTTCGAGCGGGTGAGCCAGTTGTAGCCCATCACCGCGGGGATCGCGACGGCGAGGCCCAGGCCGGTCATGATCAGCGCCTCGCCCACCGGGCCGGCGACCTTGTCCAGCGTGCCCGCGCCGCTCACGCCGATGGCGACCAGCGCGTGGTACACGCCCCACACCGTGCCGAACAGGCCCACGAACGGGGCGGTGGCGCCCACGGTCGCGAGGATGGCCAGGCCGTTCTCGAGGCGGGTGGTCTCCTCGTCGAGCACCTTCTTGATGGTGCGCGTGACGAAGTCACCGGCCGAACCGGCTTCCTCGAGCTTGGCCGCGCCGTACTTGGCGTGGTGGGCCTGCGAGTGGATCGCGTGAATGGTGAGGTGCGAGAACGGATCGTTCGCGCCGTGCGTGGTGATCTCGTGCTCGACGGCCTCGAGCGAGCTCGCGTTCCAGAAGAAGTTGAGGAACGATTCGCTGCGGCGCTTGCGGGCCACGAGCGTGATGCCCTTGATCACGATGATGGCCCAGGAGGCGATCGACATCAGCACCAGGATGACCAGCAGCGACTTGCCGACGAAGTCGGCCTGCATGATGAAGTGGCCGAAGCCGAGGGCGTTCTGCGAGGCCGCGGCGGCGGTTTCGGTGTTCACAGTCAATTCTCCAGGGTAAAGACAAGGGGGACGGTCACCCAGCCCGCGAGGGCGCGACCGTTTTCCACGTAAGGTTTGAAGCGGGCCTTGCGGATGGCTTCGATGGCGGCGTCGTTCAGCCGCGGGAAGCCCGAGGACTTCGACAGCTGCACGTCCTTCGGATGGCCGTCCTCGCCGATGTAAACGCGCAGGGTCACGGTGCCCTCCTCGCGCAGGCGCTTCGAGGCGGTCGGGTACACGACGCGGGGTTCACCGTCGAACCTCGCGGCCTCCGGCGGGAGGTTGCGCGCCGGCGGCGCCGGCGCCGGGGGCGCGGGGGGCGCCTCGACCGGGGCGGGCGGCGCGGGGGCCGGCTCGGGAATGGGCGGCGGCGGCGGCACCGTGAACGGCGCGGGGGCCGGCGACGGTGGTGCGGCCACGATGGGCGCGGGTGCCGGCGGACGCGGCGTGGGACGCGGCGGCGGCGGGGGAGGCGGCGGCAGGTCGGGCTTCGGCGGCTCGGGAGCCGGCACGAAGTTCACGAAGATGGGCACCGCCTCGGTGACGGCGTCGCGCACTGCGGGGATCTGCAGCAGGGCCCAGCCCCCACCCACGTGGATGGCCGCGATGGCCGCGATGACGGCGCGCAACTGGCCCTTGGTCAGGCCGTCGCGGCGTTGCAGCGCGTCGTTTCGCCGGACACGCGGCGCCGACCCGGTTGCCATCGGGGACGAAGCGGAGGTGGAGGATGCGGCCATCAGGGTGGTGGTGGACATGGATTCGGGAGAAACACCCATTGCGTGCAACTCAACGGGAAAAACGAGTCTAACAGAACAAGAACGATTCTCATTTGATTCGACTCAATTTTTTCTGGCCATGGCCAAACCCGGTGTCATAGGGGCCGGGTATGCTTGCCGCCATGGTCAAGATCATCGTCCGTTGGGTGTTGCTCGCCGCCGCGCTGCTGTTCGTGGCCTACCTGCTGCCAGGGGTTTCCGTGGCGAGCTTCGGGTCGGCGCTGTTCGCCGCCGCGGTGCTCGGGTTGCTGAACGCCCTGCTCCGGCCGGTGCTCGTGATCCTCACGCTGCCGGTCACGCTGATCACGCTGGGGCTGTTCCTCTTCGTGATCAACGCGCTGATGTTCTACTTCGCCGCGCAGTTGCTGAGCGGGCTGTCGGTGGCCGGGTTCGGCTGGGCGCTGCTGGGGTCGCTGGTGTACAGCGCGTGCGGCGTCATCATCGACGCCGCCCTGGAAGGCCTCTTCAAGGGCTGAAGAAAACCGTCATCCCGGCGAACGCCGGGATCCACCGCGGGCAGTGGGCCCCGGTGTTCGCCGGGGTGACCCTCGTTTCTCAACGGGTCAGGCCGTCTTCCTTGAACATCTGCTTGATGCCGCGGACCGCCTGGCGGATGCGCGATTCGTTTTCGATCAAGGCGAACCGCACGTGCTCGTCGCCCTGGTCCCCGAACCCGATCCCCGGTGACACCGACACCTTCGCCCGGTCGAGCAGCAGCTTCGCGAACTCGAGCGAGCCCAGCGCGCGGTAGTGCTCCGGGATCCTGGCCCAGATGTACATCGACGCCTTCGGCAACTCGACCGCCCACCCGGCCTCGGTCAGCCCCTTGTAGAGCACGTCGCGGCGGCGCTGGTACTGCGCGGCGATGTCCTTCACGCACTGCTGGTCGCCCTCGAGCGCGGCGATGGCGGCCACCTGCAGCGGCGTGAACGTGCCGTAGTCGTGGTAGCTCTTGATGCGCGCGAGCGCGCCCACGAGGTCGGCGTTGCCCACCATGAAGCCGATGCGCCAGCCCGCCATGTTGTAGCTCTTCGACAGCGTGAAGAACTCCACCGCGATGTCCTTCGCACCGGGCACCTGCATGATCGACGGGGCCTTCCAGCCGTCGTAGACGATGTCGGCGTAGGCGAGGTCGTGCACGACGAAGATGTCGTGCTTGCGCGCGAGCGCGATGACCCGCTCGAAGAAGTCGAGCTCCACGCACTGCGCGGTGGGGTTGCTCGGGAAGCCGAGGATGATCATCTTCGGCTTCGGGTAGCTGCCGCGGATGGCGCGCTCCAGTTCGCCGAAGAAGTCGATGCCCGGCCCCACCGGCACCGAGCGGATGTCGGCCCCGGCGATCACCGCGCCGTAGATGTGGATCGGGTAGCTCGGGTCCGGCACCAGCACCGTGTCGCCGCGGTCGAGCGTGGCGAGCATCAGGTGCGAGAGGCCTTCCTTCGAGCCGATGGTGACGATGGCCTCGCTGTCGGGGTCGATGTCGACGGCGTAGCGGTCGCGGTACCAGTGCGAGATGGCCCGGCGCAGCCGCGGGATGCCCTTGGAGGCCGAGTAGCCGTGGGTGTCCGGCCGCTGGGCCGTTTCGGTGAGCTTCTTGACGATGTGCTCGGGCGTGGCCCCGTCGGGGTTGCCCATGCTCAGGTCGATGATGTCTTCGCCTCGGCGGCGCGCCGCGAGCTTGAGCTCGGCGGTGATGTTGAAGACGTAGGGGGGAAGGCGATCGATGCGCGCAAAGCGGCGCTTGCCCGGAGAGGACATGGAATGGTCTTTCACGTGAGCGCCCGGAACCGTCCGAGCGACGTCGCCATGCAATGGGGCACGGCTGGGAGCCATCCTAGCCGAAGTCCCCGCCGCCGTGTCAGCGTTTCGCCTGCTTGAGCGACGCGCCCCGCACCTCGAACGTGACCGTCTGCACGATGCGCCCGCCCGCGCCCAGCAGCGACAGCTCGTGCCGCCCCGGCCACGGCGCCCACGTGAGGCGTTCACCCTGCCCCAGGCGTCGGCCGTTGAGGGTCCACGTGCCGCGTTCGCCCTCGAACACGACGCGCTGCGCGGCCGGCGGGATGTCGGGGTCGAGCGCGTAGATGCTGCCGTTGCGCGGCGTGACGATGCCGAAGCGCCCGGTGGCCGGCGGCGCGGACATGTCGTTCGCCGGTTGCAGACCCGCGAGGTACCAGTCGTCGCGCGGCGGTTCAGTGCCCGGGCTCACGCGGTGAGCGACCACGCCCGCGGGTGCGGAGGGGCGCACCGACGGCCGGCCTTCGTGCAGGTGCTTGACGACGGCCTGCCACACGGGCGCGGCGCCACTCACACCGCTCACGTCGTGCATCGCCTCGCCACTCGCGTTGCCGACCCACACGCCCACCGTGTAGCGGTCGGTGTAGCCGACGCACCAGTTGTCGCGCATGTCCTTGCTCGTGCCCGTCTTGGCCGCGGCGAAGCCGCGCGTGACGAGCGCGCTGTCGAGGCCGAAGGTGCGCACGCGTGCGCTGTTGTCGGAGAGGATGTCGGTGACGAGGAACACCGACGCCGCATCGGCCACGCGTTTCGGCGCGGCCTTCGACGGCTTCAGCGCCACCGGCGCGTACAGCCCGCCGTTGGCGAGCGCCCGGTACGCGTTGGTCAACGCCATCAGCGTGACCTCGGCACTGCCCAGCGCGAGCGCCGGTCCGTAGTGGCCGCCGTCGTGCGCGAGCGCGAGGCCCAGCGCGTCGAGACGACCCACGAGCGCGTCGGGCCCGAGCAGCGCGCCCACGCGCACGGCCGGCACGTTCAGGCTCGCGCCGAGCGCGGTGCGCGCGCTGACCCAGCCCTTGAACTGGCGGTCGTAGTTCTGCGGCAGGTAGAGGCCCGTGGGCGTCGAGATCTCGGCCGGCGAGTCGTCGACGAGGCTCGCCGGCGACAGCAGCCGGCGTTCGAACGCCAGCTCGTAGACGAAGGGCTTCAGCGTGGAGCCGGGCTGGCGCCGCGCGACGACCCCGTCCACCTGGGCCGCATCCGACAGGTCGCCGCTCGACCCCACCCAGGCACGCACCTCGCCGGTCGCGTTGTCCAGCACCAGGACCGCGCCGTCCTCCACGTTGCGCGACGTGAGCGACGCGACGTGCCGGCGCAGCGTGTCGCGGGCGAACCGCTGCAGCGGGGCGTCGAGGGTCGTCGTGACCGGCTTGCCGGGGGCGAGGTCGAGCTGGCGCGCGAAGTGCGGCGCCAGCTGTTCGCCGAGCACCGGTCCGCCGCGCCGCACCAGGGACGTCGACGCGAGCGCGGCCACGCCGGTGCACGACTGCTTCTGCAGTTGCAGCACGCCGCAGGCGCGCTTGGCCACCGCGTCGGCACCGGCGTTGGGGCCGCGCAGCAGCGACGCGGTGATCGCGGCCTCCTGCGTGTCGAGCCCGCTCGGGTGTTTGCCGAACAGCGTCTGCGACAGCGCGCCGATGCCCACCAGCTCCCCGCGGAACGGCACGAGGTTCAGGTAGGCCTCGAGGATCTCGCTTTTCTTCCAGCGGCCGTCGAGCCGCGTCGCGGTCCACGCCTGGCCCATCTTCTGGCCGATCGAGCGCCCGCCGACGGGGCGCGCCAGGTCCTCGTCGAGCAGGCCCGCGAGCTGCATCGTCAGCGTGGAGGCCCCGCGCGTGCGGGTGTTCCACACGTTCGCCCACGCGCTCTGCGCCACCGCGCCCCAGTCGACGCCGCTGTGTTCGTGGAAGCGCCGGTCCTCGCTCAGCACGATGGCCTGCAGCAGCGCCGGCGACATCGCCTGCAGCGGCACCCAGTCGAGCCGGCGCACGGTGGTGTCGACCCGCACCGTCTGCACCGGCACGCCGCGGCGGTCGAGCAAGGTCACGTCGGACGGCTTGAACGCCGCCTTCACCTCGGAGAACGCGGGCACCGCGTGGGCCGCCGCCGACACGGCGGCGAGCAGCACCATCACGGCCGCCCGGCGGGCTCTCACGGCTTCACCTCGATCGCCGCGTTGGGCGCTTCACCGAAGGTCTCGGGCGAGTACATCGCCTCCACGCGCGTGGGCGGCACCGAGAACTGCCCCGGGTTGTTCAGCCGCACGGTGTACTCGATCACGTGCTTGCCGCGCGGCAGGTATTCGAAGTAGCTGCGGAAGGCCTCGAAGCTGCGCTCCTCGAACGTGGGCCAGGCCTTGTCGTCGGACGGCGCGGCCTGCGTGGCGATCTCGCTGTCGCGGCCGAGGCCCGACCCGAGCAGCGTGGCCCCGCCCGGCACCGGGTCGCTGACGACGACCCAGGTCATGTCCGACTGCGCATCGACCTCGAGCCGCACGCGCAGCACGTCCCCGCGCGACCACGAGCCCTTGGTCTTCTGCTCCACCGCCGTCACCGTGCGGGTCACCGCATAGCCCGCGCGCAGCGGCGCCTTCAGCGGGATCGCCGCGAGGCTCTGCACGGTGAGCCACGGCTTGCCGGTGCCTTCCTGCGTGACCGTCAGCGTGTCCTGCTTCTCGGGCCACGGCAGCTGCATCACCCCGCCCTTCGGCTGGCGCGACCAGTCGATGGCCGAGGCCGGGCCGCCGGTGTGGGCCGTCGTGCGTCCGGCGATGCGGACGGACTCGAACTTCGCCGCGAACTTGTCCAGGGCGAGCGACCCCCACAGGTTGGCCGTGGTGGTGAGCCATGCGCCGTTGCGCTGGCGACCGAGCGAGCCGGTCACGAGGCGCGGCAGGTCGTCCTTCCACGCCGGGTCATCCAGCACGGCGAGGATCAGGCGGGCCGCGTTCGAGTCGGCGCTGTCCATCAGCCACCACCAGAAGTCCTCCTGCTCGGTGCTGAAGCGCAGCGTGGTGCCGGCATAGGTCAGGCGCGAGCGCAGGATCTGGTCGGCCTCCGCGAGGCGCTTGGCCTGGTCGGGGACCTCCTTCACGCGGTGCAGGATGTTGTACCAGTCGATGACCGCGGCCGTGGGCCACAGGTTCGGCGTGAGGTTGATCGACCCGAGCATCTTCGGCGTGGCGCGTCCGTGGCGCGACAGCGCCTCGATGGCGGCGAGCTTGCGCACGTCCAGGTCCGCGCGCGGCGCCCAGAACTTGCGCTCGATGCGGCCCTCGACGAAGGCCGTGAGGCCTTCGAGCATGTTGTCGCGCACGGTCGGGGCGATGGCGAAGCCGGCCTCGTGCGATGCCGCGATCAGGTAGGCCGTCAGGCGGTCGCTGCCGCGCGGGCCGTCGCCGGCACGCGGGGGGAAGTAGCTCGCGAGGCCGTCGGCATCGAGGTACGTGGGCAGGTCGTTCGACACCGCGGTCCACAGCGCCTTGTCGCGCAGGCCCACGGCCTTCGAGGTCTTCTGCTCCAGGCACACGAACGGGTAGGTCTCGAAGAAGCGGCGCAGGCCCGGCAGCGCGCCGGTCAGCGTGGGCTGCACGCCCACGTTCAGGCCGCCGCGCAGCACCCCGCCGGTGGCGAGTGCGTCGGACGGCGGCGCGACGGGCATCGTCACCGTGCCGTCGAGCTGTTGCAGCGTGGCCTGCAGCACGCGCACCGGCACGGCCGGCACCACGAACTGCGTGAACTTCAGCTTGTCGCGCACCTTCTCGCCGCCCAGCTCCTCGGCGCCGCCCTCCCACGAGATGCTCACCGCGTCCGGCGGCACCGTCACGCCCCACAGCACGTCCTTCGCGCTGCCGGCGGCCAGCACCACTTCCTGCGGCGCGAGCGTGATCGGGTCACGCACCAGGTCCGCCTTGTTGCCGCCCACCGCCTTGTTGGCCGTGGCGGCGAGCGACGCGCGCACCTTCATCTCGCGCGACGTGGTGTTGCGCAGCGTCAGCATCGCGGTGAACTGGTCGCCCTCGCGCACGAGCGGCGGCAGGCCCGGCAGCATCTGCAGGTCCTGCGTGACCTTGATGCTCGTGTGGCCCTCGCCGAACTGCTGCGTGCCGGCGTCGGCCACGGCGACGAGGCGGAAGCTCGTCAGCGAATCGTTGATGGGCACCTGCACGACGGCCTCGCCCTTCGCATCGAGCGCCACGTCGGCCTTCCACAGCAGCAGCGTGTCGAACAGCTCGCGCGTGGGGTTGCGTCCGCCACCGCCGCCCGCGGCCAGCGCCTTGCGGCCGTAGTGGCGCTTGCCGATGATCTCGCCCTGGCCGGTGCTGGTGTCCACGCTCCAGGCCCGCGGCTGCATCATCGCGCCCAGCAGGTCCCACGACGTGTTGGCGCTCAACGCCAGCAGGCCCTCGTCCACCGCCGCGAACGCGACCTCGCCGCCCTTCACCGGCACGCCGTCCTGCGTGACGCGGATGCGCGCGGTGGCGGTCTGGCGCACCGAGTACTGCGGCTTGTCGGTGGTCACCTCGACCTTCAGCTCGTGTTCGGCCAGGCCCACCTTGAACGCGGCCACGCCCAGCTTGAACGCGGGCTTGGAGAGGTCGACCATCGCGGTGGGCGCCTCGTACTCGCGGCCCTCGTACCAGTAGGCCCGCACCCATTCGACCGGGTTGCGCCAGCCCCACGTGAACAGCGAGTACCACGGCACGTCGCGCACGCGGCCGCGCAGCGCGAGCACACTCACGTACACGTTGGGACCCCAGCCGCGTTCGACCTTCACGTCCACCGTCGGGTCGTCGCCGCGCAGGCGCACGACCCGCGTGTCCATCACGCCTTCCCGCTCGACGCTGACGAGCGCCGTCGCCTCGCGGAACGGCATGCGCACCTGCAGGCGCGCCACCTCGCCGGGCTGGTAGAAGCGGCGCTCGGGCAGCACGTCGATGCGGTCGTCGTTGTCCTGTGCGAACCACATCTCGCCCTGGCGCGTGACCCACACGCTCGTCGCGGCTTCGGCGGCGTTGCCCGCGGCGTCCTTCGCGGTGGCGACCAGCTGCACCTCGCCGGCGTTGGCCATCGTGGTCTCGCACAACATCAACCCGCGGTCATCGGTCTTGCCGGAACACAGGCTGCCCATGTCCTTCACCTCGGTGCGGTTGTCGTAGGCATAGAAGCCGCCGACCAGGCGCTTGCGCGTGCTGGTCTGCTGCGCCCAGCGGCCGCGCACCTCCACGGACTGGCCCTGGATGGGCCGGCCCTGCGTGTCGAGCGCGAGCACCTGCAGCTCGACCCGGCCCTTCGTGCTGACCCACGACCCGGTCTTGACCCCGAGCACCACGGCGCTCGGCCACACCGTCGTGCGCATCGAGGCGGTCTGCACCTCGCCGTTCGGGTCGTTGAAGGTGAGTTCGGTGACGAGGTCACCGGCACGCTTGATCTTCGGCAGGTCCTTCAGCGTGACCGTGGCCGCGCCGTTCTTGTCGGTGGACACCGGCAGCTTGTCGGCCACCAGGCGGCTTTCACCACCCTCGCTGCCCTCCCCGCCTTCCTCGCCCTCGCCGCCCGTCATGTCGCGCGCCGGGTCGAACGAGAAGCCCGGGTAGCCGTCGAAGGTGACGTACCGGTTCTGCAGCATCGACGACACCCGCAGGCCGGACTGGGCCATGCCGCCGCCCGACAGGTACGTCAGCTGAACGCCCACGGGCAGCTCGCGCGGGGCGATCACCGGGCCCTTCGGGCCGCTCAGGCGCGCGTCCACCAGCGGCACGCGGAACTCCTCGACGCGGAACCCGCCGCTCGTCCAGCTGCTTTCCTGGCGGTTGTCGGCGCGGTCGCGGTGCAGCTCCACGCGGTACACGCCGAGCTTCGCGCTCGCCGGGATGTTCCAGGTGGACGAGGTGCTGCGCGGGCTGCGCCACGAGAGCGGCATCTCGAACGACTGGCCCGAGCCTTCGTGCACGATCTTCACGCGGCTCGGCAGGTCGGCGGCCTTCAGCGGCGCGAGGCCGCCGGAGGTTTCGTTGCGGATGAAGTGCTTCATCGACACCGTCTCGCCGGCGCGCAGCAGCGAGCGGTCGAAGACCGTGTGTGCACGGGCGGTGGGCTGGCGGCCCCAGCCGGTGGGCAGGCCGTAGCGCCACGACTCGATGCCCTTGGTCCACTGGCTGAAGACGAAGGCCATGTCGGCCTCGGCGCCTCCGCGCTCGGCGAGCCGCGCCACCACGAAGATGCCGTCGGGCGACACGCACTTGGCGTTCGACGGGTCGATGGGCACGCCCACGCGTGCCAGGCCGTTGACGTCGGTGCGGCCCGACCACAGCTGGCGGCCGTTGCAGTCGTTGATGGTGACGTCGGCCCCCTCGACCGGCCGGGCCTTGTCGAGCGTGGTGACCCACACCATCGCGTTCTCGCGTCCCTGCTTGAAGTGCACGGCGAGGTTCGTCACGAGCACACCGGTGCGCACGTACATCGGCGCCTTGCGGTCGAGCAGGCTTTCGCCGAGGCGGCGCGACTCGATCTCGACCACGTGGTAGCCGGGTTCGTTCATCGGGATGCCCACCACCTCGAACGGCCGCGGGTCGCCGCCCTCGAGTTGCGGCAGCGACGTGCTCTTCGCGTCCTTGCGCGACTTGAGCCACGAGGTGCCCCGCAGGTCCCAGTCCTCGTGGCCCGCCTTCAACTTGGCGTACCAGGACAGCACGTCGGCATCGGTCTTCAGGCGCAGGATGCGCACGGTGCCGCCGGACGAGTTCGGCCGCAGGTCACCCTGCACGTGGCGCAGCGTCACCGGCAGCATGGGCTCGGCATGACGCTCGAGGACCCCGAACGGCGCCGTGGCGAACTTCGCGATGGGCGGCGCCTCGCCGGTGGCGACGGCCAGCGGGAACGACGCGGCGTTCGCGAGCGGGCGGCCGGCGACGTCCTTGAAGTCCGACGGCAGCTCGAGGCGGAACGACATGCCCGGCGGCATCGGGCCCTTGAACGCGATGCCGTTGACGTCGCTGCCGCCGTCGCGGTCGATCGTCGGCGCGATCGCCTTGCCTTCCTGAGGCACGAGGCGCGCCTTTTCGGCGAGCGCACGCGGCACCGGCGCGGAGAACGAGAGGGTCAGGTCCCCGAGCGGCCAGCACGGCGCGCCGGCGCGTTCGCGGTTGCACGAGAACTCGGCCTTGAGCACGGGCCGCACGCGGAACGGGAACCGCTGCTCGACCTTCGTGACGATGGACGGGTTGGCCGCCGCCGCGATGCCCTTGCCCCACACGAGGCGCACGGGCGTGTCGGCCGGCAGCGGACGACCGCAGTTCACCACCAGCGTGCTCTCCACCCGGCTGCCGGAGATGTCCACGGCCGCCAGGATCTCGTCGCGCACCTTGCCCGTCACCACCTGCAGCGGCAGCCGGTCGCCGAGGCCTTCGATCTCGCAGCGCGCCTGCGACGCCACCGACGCGGGCGTGGCCGCGCCGCTGAGCGACAGCACGAAGTGCTGGTCTTCCTCGATCTGGGCGTCCTTCGCCGAGTACGGCTGCACCGACACCACGGCCGGGCCGCCGGTGCTGAACTCGAACTTCGTCGTGCCGGTCAGCGCGCCCTGCAGCGGCTTCCAGTCGGGCTTGGCGAGCAGGGAGCAGCGCACGCCCGGCGGCAGCGCGTCGTTGAAGTCGTAGACCCACACCCGTTCGTTGGCCCAGCGGCCGGAGCCGTTCGGCACCTTGCCTTCGCACGAGAGGCCGAACGGGTCGGGCAGGCGCGGGTCGCCCGCGGCCACCACCGCCTCGGAGAACTTGACCGTGACCTGCCGCACCTGGGCGACTTCACCGACCGGGCTCACGCCGGCCACGGTGGCCGCGAGGGCCGAGGACGCAACGCCGAACCACGCCGCGGCGGACAACAGAAGGTGACGCGTGGTGAAAGACTTCATCGAAAGGTTCCCTGCCTTCAAAGTGGCGGCAAGGATAACCTTCGTTTCACCCTCGGCGGCTCACCCTTCCGGGCGTTCGTCGAGCCGGCGCAACCGCTCGATGTCCCGCAGGCGTGCGTCGATGACCGACGCCTCGATGAAGTCGGCCGTGCGCGCGCCCTTCGCGAGGCGCTGGCCGGCGCGCAGCCGGTCGACGGCACCGTTGTAGTCGCCGAGCGCGATGCGCGACTCCGCCTCCGCCCGCAGGGCCCTCAGTTTGAAGCCCATCTGGCCCCACAGGCGCGAGAGGAGCACCCAGGCGGCCGCGTCCTTCGGGTGCAGGCTGGTCCAGGTCTGCAGTTCATCGGACATGGACTGCAGCACCGCGCGGTCCTTCGACGCCAGCGAGATCTGCGCCGCCAGCAGCAGCACGGGGCGCGACTCGGCCGCGGTGTCCACGTACGGCTTGAGCAGTTCGCTGGCCCGCGCCGGGTTGCCGCGCTCGAGCTGCGACTCCACCGCGAGGAGCACCACCGAGCGTTCGGCCGCGGCATCGCTGCGCGGGCTGCCGCGCACGAGGCCCAGCGCGAGGTCGATCGCCTCGTCGGCCCGCGCCCAGTCGCGCCGCAGCGTGGCGGCCAGGCCCTTCGAGTACGCGGTGATCAACTGGTCGGCAACGGGTTGGGACGGGACGACGGTCTGGTTCTCCCACCGTTCGAGCGCGGTGGCCCGGGGGTCCATCAGCACGCGGGCGCGGGCCTGCGCCGCCGAGTGGGCGAGCACGCTGACCGGGGCCACCGGCGCGGCCGCGCCGAGCCGGCCGCGGGCCTCGCCGATCCGCTCGGTGGACAGCGGGTGGCTGCGCAGGTACGGGTAGCCGCCGCTGTCGTTCAGGCGCGAGGCCAGGTCGAGCTTCTCGAACATCGCGGCCATGCCGCCCGGCGCGAAGCCGGCGTCGGACATCACGAGGAAGCCGATGCGGTCGGCCTCGCGTTCCATGTCGCGCGAGAAGTTCAGCTGGCCCTGCACGGCCAGCGCCTGGCCGCCGGCGATCACGGCATTCGCGCCGTCGCCGGCGCGGCCGTTGCTGCGCGTGGCCGCCAGGACGCCGAGGATGATGGCGGCGACGCTCATGATCGACTGGCGCTTGCTGTTGACCATGCCGCGGGCGATGTGGCGCTGCGTCACGTGGGTCATTTCGTGGGCCAGCACCGAGGCGAGTTCGTCGCGCGTGGCCGTCATCGAGATCAGCCCGAGGTGCACGCCCACATAGCCGCCGGGCAGCGCGAAGGCGTTGACGCTGCGGTCGCGCACGAGAAAGATCTCCCAGCCGAACTTCTGCTCCAGTTCGGCCTCGATGTCGCCGCGACGGCGCGCCGCCGCCAGCAGCGGGTTCCACAGCGACTGCACGTACTCGAGCAGCACCGGGTCGTCGATGTAGTCGGGGTCGACGCGGATCTGCCGCATGATCTGCTCGCCGAGCTTGGCCTCGGTGCCCACGCCGAACGAGTCGGAGATCTGGTCGCCCAGGCCGGGCAGGCGGTTCTGCGCCCAGCCGGGGGCCAGCGCCGGCGGGGAGATCATCAATGCGGCGCACAGCAGGGCCAGCCAGCGGGAGGCCCGGGAACGGGGGGCAGGATTCTTCAAGGCATCGGCCATCACAGGGTCCCGCTATCATGCCAGCGCGCGTTTCCCCCTTCGATTTCCGATTGTTTCCCCATCATGTCCAAGCAGACCTCGTCCCCGCTGACCCACTTCGACGGGCAAGGCCAGGCCCACATGGTGGACGTGTCCGCGAAGGCGGAAACCCACCGCATCGCCGTGGCCACCGGCACGATCCGCATGCAACCCGCCACGCTCGCGCTGATCACGGGCGGCACGGCCAAGAAGGGTGACGTGCTCGGCGTGGCGCGCATCGCCGCGATCCAGGCGAGCAAGCGCACCTCGGACCTGATCCCGCTGTGCCACCCGCTGCCCATCACGCGCGTGACGGTGTCGTTCGAGACCGACGACGCCGCGAGCGAGGTGCGCTGCACCGCGCAGGTGGAGACGCTCGGGCGCACCGGGGTCGAGATGGAAGCGCTCACCGCGGTGCAGGTGGGCCTGCTGACCGTCTACGACATGTGCAAGGCGGCCGACCGCGGCATGGTGATGGGGGGCATCCGCGTGCTGGAGAAACACGGCGGCAAGTCGGGCGACTGGGTCGCGTCGCCCTGAGGGTCAACGCCCCCCGCGGAAGTCCTCGAAGGTGAACGACCGCGCGGCCGGCGCACACTGGAACGGCAGCGGGTCGGTGGTGGCGTCGTTGCAGGCGGCGAAGAACTTGTCGCCCTCAGCGTGGTTGAACTCCTTCAGACGCTCGGCCACGTAGCGGGCCCGCTCCACGTCGCCACGTTCGTTCAGGGCCCTGGCCCACGCGATCATCAGGCGGGCGTCGAGCAGGAAGTGCGGCGCCACCTCGAAACCGGCGGCCTCCACGGACGGGAACTGGGCCGTGGTGACGGCCGCGTAGTCCGCATGGTGGGCGAAGAACACGCTGCGGCGGCCCGATTCGATGCGCTCCTCCAGCGGTGCCGCACGGCTGCCGGGCGCGAAGATCTGCACCACGCTCAGGTAGTCGACCACCGAGAACACCCCTCCCGCGGCGAGCAGCACGCCCCCGCCCACCAGCCACGCCCGGCCACGCCCCGGCCGCGGCGGGCCCGCCACGCGGCCGCTCACGGCGAAGCCGAACGCGAACGCGGTGGGCAGCAGGAAGTAGGCGTACCAGAGCGGGTACTCGAGCAGGCTGTGCACGCCCATCATCAGCACCATCACGAGCCCGCAGCGCACGGCCGGCTGGTCGGCCGCCACCGCGTGGCGCGCGCACCGGAAGGCACCCCACAGCGCCGCGACGATCAGCCCCATCACCAGCGCGGCCAGCGGCAGGCCCAGCTCCACGGCGAACTGCAGCGGCAGGTTGTGCGTGTGGTCGAAGAAGGCGATGGGGCGGCCCGGGAACGGCGTCAGCGTCCACGCGAAGTTGAACTCGCCCCAGCCCACGCCGGCCCACGGGTGCATGCGGATCAGCGACAGCGTGTTCGACCAGATGCCGAAGCGCGAGCTCGACAGGTCCGACTTGTGCAGCTGCGACTCGCCGGCGAACGCGTGCGCCTGTGCGGCGGACCATTCGCTGACGCCCATCCAGCACAGCACGTACACGAGCGGCACGAGCCACAGCATCGCGCGCGTGAAGCGCGAGAGCCGCCGGTCGATCACCCCCCACAGCGCGAGCATCACGATGCAGACGGTGCCGGTGCGCGAGACGGTCAGCACCCCGCCGAACACCAGCAGCAGTGCGACGGCCACGGTGCCGGCGCGGAACCCGAGGGGCGGCTGCGCGGCGCGCTGCTCGCGGCGGTCGTGCAGCCACACGAGGCCGGCGAATGCCGCCAGCAGCAGGCTGCTGAGGTGGTTGGGCTGGCGCAGGTTCGCACCCACCCGGCCGGGGCTGGACGCCCGCGCCAGCACGTCGCCGTCGGCCAGGGCCGGGAAGAAGTACTGCACGATGGCGATGGCCACGCTCGCGAGCGCGGCCGCGAGCAGCGCGAGGCAGAAGGTCTCGAACGCGGCCTCGCCGTCACCGGCCCGCTGCACGGCGGCGGCCAGCCACACGACCAGCATGGCCGCGCCCAGCAGCCCGATGGACGAGAGCCCGAGGCCCGACGGCAGGCCCGAGCGCACCATCGACACCACGACGGACGCGATCAGCAGCACGAACACGGCCACCAGCGCCCACAGGCCACCCGAAGCGCCGGGCGACGTCGACCGGGGCAGCGTGGCCGACAGCAGCGCGCAGAAGATCCCCCAGCCCACGAGCGCCGCGGCCTGGTTCAGGAAGGTGGACGACGGCGGCAGGTTGTACGCCAGCAGCACCGGCAGCACCACGGCCGCCAGGGCGCTCGCGAACGCCAGGGGCGACACACGGGGGACGCCGAGGGCGCCTTCGGTGGACGGGAACGACGGGACGGCCGCGGTCATCGGAAAGCAGGCCGGCGGACAGCACGGAAGCAGGACATCAGAGAAGCCTCGGTCGGAATCGCGGGTGCGGCCGACATTCTGGCTCAGTCAGGCGCCATTGCGGCGACAGATCCCAACGTGACTTTCGCTAACCGGGTGCAACCCCAACCTCGCGGGTGTACTACCCGTTCAGAAAAAGCCGTCCGCGTCGACGAAACCCAGCACGACAGCGTCGGGAACGCGGAGAAGGATGACCTTTTCCCGGTGCCTCGACGTCGCAGGCAAGAACTTCATCTGTTCGAGCGCCAGCGCGTCGCGGGCAGCCATCGCCCTGACTTGGGACTCGACCTCCGGGAACCGCTGGATCAGATCGGCGACCGGCCTCGCTTTGGCCAATACGTCGGCGCGCACGGTGTCGTAGGGAACCCAATAGCGAGGCTGCATGGCCAGGTCGATTCCGCTGATGCCGAGGCTCATCGACTCCAGCAGTTCTCCCGCGACCGCAGGCTTGCGCGTGGCGATCAACCTGGGGCCGCGCCACGACAGCTGGTCCAAGCCCGCCGGCGCTGAAGCGAGCTGGTCGGCTTCGACGTCGGCGGCGCTGACCACTCGGAAGCGATCGACCTCGAACACGATGCCGACGGGCCGGGCCGCCGCGAGGGTCATCAGGCCGTACCCGAACGCCAGCAGTTGCACCGCCACGATCACGGCGATATCGCGCCGCAACTCGCTTCGGCTTTTTTTGGCGCTGGCAACGAGGAAGGTCAGGAGAGGGCCCAGCACCATATCGACGCCAACCAGCAGAAGAAACAAGTGGAGGCCGCCGGCAATGCCCGCATAGGGCGAGGGGTACCAGGCACCGAAGACCGCTGCAGCGGCCAACGCCGTGGCGATCACGCTGCTTAACAGGTGGATGCCGAATGCGCGAAGACGAAGGTGCATGGGGGAGCAATCGAGATCAGACCGGGTACTTCATCTCGCCGTATTCAGCCTCCTGAATCGCGGCTCAACGACAGACGGCAGGACGGTACTTGATTTGCAGCGTTGCGGTGGTTGTGTCGTTGCAACGCCAGCCCACCTTCGTGCCGACGTCAGCGGTGGACAGGTCGAGCACGGTCGTGCCCGCCTCGTCCACGGGTTCGAACATGAGGGTGTTTTCGGTGGCAGGTACCACCGTATCGCGGTATGAAATCGTGATTTGACCCGACGCATCGCTCAGAACAGACGCCACGTTGCGGTTGCCTGCGAGGACCGTCGAGTCCAGCGAGTTCGAGCCGATCTCTCCACAGGTGGTGTCGTTGGTGCAGGACATGTCGCGCGGGCCGTTCGTTTGAAACGCATTCGTGATCGCGAGTTTCAGCGAGGTGGACAACGAGATGCCTTCCGACACCTTCGCTCGAATCGTGTAGTCCTGGTAAGCCGGCAGCGCGACAGCCGCCAGGATGCCGATGATCGCCACGACGATCATCAACTCGATGAGCGTGAACCCTCTAGAAATGTGCTTCACGACGATTTTCTCCGGAACTGCTGCGGCGTTAATCAGGATTGGGCCACTGGGGCGAACAATTCGACTGAAAAAAAAGCGCGCTTTCGCGCGCTTTTTCAGGCCGTGAAGGGAATCAACGGCACGAAGCGGGACGGTACTTGGCCAGCAGCGTGGCGGTAGCGGTGTCCGTGCAACGCCAGGCGATGGCGGTGCCCGCGTCAGCCGTGCTCAGGTTCAGCACGGTCGTGCCGGCAGCGTCGACGGGCTCGACCAGCAGCGTGTTGGCAGTAGCCGGCACAACAGCGGCCTTGAAGGCGATCGTGATCACGCCAGAGGTGGCGCTGGTGATGGAGTCGACGTTCCGATTGCCGGCCAGAGCCGTGGCATCCATCGCCGATGCGCCGATGAGGGCGCAGGTGGTGGCGTCCGTGCATTCCATGTCGGTCGGGCCCTTGCTTTGGAACGTTTCGGCGATAGCCGTTTTAAGGGCGGTCGACAGCGTCAGGCCTTCCGAGACCTTGGCGCGGATCGTGTAGTCCTGGTAAGCCGGCAGAGCGACGGCAGCCAGAATGCCGATGATCGCGACGACGATCATCAGTTCGATGAGGGTGAAACCCTTTTGGATGGAACGCTTCATGGAAAAACTCCTAGTGAGGAATCGGGGTGGACACGTGGAATACATTGCAGCGGTCGTGCCAGCGGTCGGAAACCCGTTTTCGTGTGGAATCTGCCCGGAGTACTGACACATTGGGTCACCCGTGTCAGGGAAAGTCGCACAAGGTGTCTTTTCGGGCTGACAGGAATGGTCACAAAGTCCGACATTCCAGTGCGTGCCAGGTCGGGCGCCTCAATCCAGATCGAGGACCTGGCCGGCGAAGAGCGGCGAGATGCGGTGCGGGGTCGACAGCGCGCCCACCTCTTCCATCACGCTGGCCACTTCGCCCGGCTTGATGTGGGTGATGTGCACGTCGACGCTGCCCGGCAGCCGGGCCAGCTCGCGGCCCAGTTCGGCGGGGCACAGGTGGCGGCTGATGCGGGCGAGTTCGTGCTCGTCGTCCGAGAACGCGGTCTCGATCACGAGGTGGGCCACCTTCATGGTCTGCAGGCGGGCCCACAGCGCGGGGTTCGGGCCCGTGTCGCCGGTGAAGATCCAGTGGCCTTCCTCGCCCACGAGCGCGAAGCCCACGGCGGGCACCGTGTGGGCGGCCGACAGCACCTCGAAGGTCTTGCCGCCGAGCGTCAGGCGGTCGCCCAGTGCGAACGGCACCAGCGTCAGCGCGGGGCGCTCGGCGCTCGGCAGGCGGGTGAAGTCGGGCCAGATGACCCCGTTGAAGATGTGCTTGCGCAGCGCATCGATCGTCTCGGGCAGCGCGTGCACCTGGATCGGGCCGCGGCCCGCGGCCATGCGCACGCGCATCACGCTGTCGGCCAGCAGGCCGATGGACAGCACGTGGTCGAGGTGCGAGTGGCTGACGAGGATGTGGTCGATGCGGGCCAGCTCGTCGAGCGAGAGGTCGCCCACGCCCGTTCCGGCATCGACCAGCACGTCGTGGTCGACCAGGAAGGCAGTGGTTCGGCTGCCGGCGGCAATGGCGCCGGAGCAGCCGAGGACGCGGATTTTCATGCGGCGCTACTGAGAGGAGCTGGCGCCCTGCGCGGGACACCACGGAATGACCGCGCGTTCATGGACGCCGCGATCTTGTTCCCCCGATGCTGAGGGGGACCGCCTCCCGGCGCAAGCGGTCAAAGTCTCATTTCCGGGTGCCTCCGTGGCCGGAGATGTACCCGAAAGAAACACACGTGGAATGCATCACACGCCCCGAGGGGCGGTGGATCCCGGCGTGCGCCGGGATGACGGCTCGAGGGTGAGCCGCCGTGTCCGATCAGACTTGGACGAATTGCATTTGAGTGCCGGCAAGTTCAATGACGTCGCCGTTTTTCAAATGCATCGTGTCACCCACCAGCGGGTTCCCGTTCACCGTCGGGCGCGTGGCACCCTCGACGTGGGCGAACACGTAGCCACCGGGGCGCTTCGTGATGGAGGCCACCTGCACGCCGGGCTTGCCGACCGTGGTGACGACCTTCGTGAGCGCGACCTCGCGGCCCGCCGCGGCGCCGTTCAGCACCTTGATGGAGCCGGGCATCACCGGCTGGCCGAGGCCGCCGAAGTTGGAGTTGGGGGCGCTGGTCTGCGCGAAACCATGGCTGTAGCTGGGAGCAGGCATGGCGGCGCCGCCGCTGCCCTGCTTCATGATCATGGTCTTTTCGTAGTCGGTGCCGTCGTCGACGAGGTACTTGATCTTGTACTTGCCGATCTCGACCGTGTCGTTGTGCGCCAGCAGCTGCTTCTTGACGGCCTTGCCGTTGATGTAGGTGCCGTTGGTGCTGTTGAGGTCTTCGATGAAGACGTCGGCGCCCACCATCTGGAGCACACCGTGTTCCCCGCTCACCGCGAGGTTGTCGATCACGATGTCGTTGTAGGGACGGCGGCCCAGGGTCGTCTTGTCCTTCGTGATCTGCACTTCCTTGATCACCACACCGTCGAGCGATACGACCAGCTTGCCCATGCTAAACCTCTAGTTTTGTCTGTTGCACGACCCTTGATGCGGGCCGGAGTGGGATCTCGAAGCGTTGAACCGATGAATCACGTCACCGGCGGAACGGCCACCAGGATCGGGAGGCCACGCTCTGTCCCCGGACGCGAACCAGCACCACGGCGATATTATCCTTTCCGCCCGCGTCGTTGGCCGCATCGATCAAGGCGACACCCGCGGCTTCCGGCGATTCGTGTGCCTGCAACACCTGCGCGATGCTGTCGTCGTCGAGCATGTCGGACAACCCGTCGGAGCACAGCAGGTACATGTCGCCCGGCATCACGTCGTGCAGGTGGGTTTCCAGCAGCACGGTGTCTTCCACGCCCACGGCGCGGGTGACCAGGTTCTTGTTCGCCGAGAAGGCGGCCTGCTCCGGGGTGATCAGGCCGGCGTCGATCTGCTCCTGGAGCAGCGAATGGTCGTGGGTGATCTGCACCAGGCGGCCGGCACGGAACCGGTAACCGCGCGAGTCGCCCACGTGGCCCATCAGCAGGCGGCCGTCGCGGAAGGCGCCCACCACGAGGGTGGTGCCCATGCCCGCGTACTGCGGGTTCGAGTTGGCCGCGTTGAAGATGGCGCGGTTGGCGTTGTCGACGCAGATGTCCATGGCCCGGCGCACGTCGCCGTCGGAGGCACTGTCGGACGCCTCGAGCAGCCAGCGGCCCAGTTCCGTCTTGATGAACGACGTGACCATGCCGCTCGCCACCTCGCCCGCGTTGTAGCCCCCCATGCCGTCGGCCAGCACCACCAGGGCCGAAGGCTCGTGGATGGCGACGGAGTCCTCGTTGTTGTTGCGGGCGCGGCCGGTGTCCGTGGCACTGAAAAATTCGAGCGTCATCGAAGAGGGCGCGGGGAGGTTCATCGGACCTGGGTGACGGGCAGAGGTGCGAATTGTGCCCTCATTCGCCGCGGTTTATTTTCACCGTGGCGTCGAAACCGCCGGAATTGGGGGGTAAACCGTCTTCCGGTGCGGCCGGCGGGGGTGGCAATCCCCCCACGAGGGCCAGCGCGGTGGTCAGGTCGGCCGCCATCAACCGGCCGTCGGCGTACCGGGATTCCGGCCGCTTCTCCAGCGCGAGGGCCACGGTGCGGGCCAGCACCTCGGGAATCTCGGGGCGCCAGTTGCGCACGTCCGGCGGAGTCTGGTTGGCGATCTCGTACATCAGCGTGGCCATCGAGTCCGCCCGGTGCGGCAGGTGGCCGGTGAGCAGCTGGTAGAGCATCACGCCGAGCGAGTAGAGGTCGCTGCGGCCGTCGACCCGCCGCCCGGCCATCTGCTCGGGCGACATGAACGACGGGGTGCCGAGGACCATGCCCGTGCGGGTGCGGCTCGAGTCGGCGATGCGGGCGATGCCGAAGTCGGTGACCTTCACCAGGTCGGTGTCGAGGTCGATCATCACGTTCGCCGGCTTGATGTCCCGGTGCACCACGCCCTGGCTGTGCGCGTAGGCGAGCGCCTCGGCCACGCGGGCGGTGATGCGCACGACGTCGGCCACCGGCAGCAGGTTCTGGGTGTAGCGCTGCAGGTCCTCGCCCTTCAGGTACTCCATCGCGATGAAGGCGAGGTCCTGGTCCTCGCCGGCGTCGAAGATGGTGACGATGTCGGGGTGCTGGAGACGGCCGGCCGTCTCGGCCTCGCGGAAGAAGCGCTGGCGCGCCTCGGTGAGTTCCTGGCCGTGGAACTCCCTGCTCAGGGCCATCGTCTTGATGGCCACCTGGCGGTTGATCTTCGGGTCGGTGCCCAGGTAGACGGCACCCATCGCGCCGCGGCCGATCTCGCGGTCGACGCGGTAGCGGCCGAGGGTCTTGCGGTCGAGTACGGCCGGCGCGGCCGCCGGCGCCGCCGGGGATGCCGGGCGGGCCGGCTGCGTCACCGGCAGGGGCGGACGTGGCCGCATGGCCAGGGCGCCGAGCATCCAGCCGGCGTGTCCCATGCCCAGCGCCACGGCGCCCACCGCGCAGGCGACGGACCAGGGGGCGGTGGTGAGCATGGCGATGAGCAGCAGGGCCATCGCGCCCAGTGCGGAAACGAACATCGCGCTGATGGGCGGCACCCGGGCCAGGCCCCAGCGGAGCCACACGAGCACCAGCACCACGAACCCGCACACCAACCCGATGGTCGGCAGCTGCTGGATCCAGAACCCCCTCATGCGTCAACGCCTCCGTGCGGGTCCGCGCGGGGACCCGGTTGCCGAATGGGCGTCGCCGTCAGTCGGACGTCGCACCCGCCTTGTTGTCGTCAGCCGCCGCGTGGCGCGCCGCGATGATCTTGCCCAAGGCGAGCACCAGCAGGGCTCCGGCGATACCCGCAGCGTACTTCACGGTGTCGTTCACGGCCAGCTTCGGCAGGCTCGGGAGGGTGTCCGGGTTCACGAGGGCCGGGTCCGTCACCAGCATGCTGCCGGCGATCCAGCCGAGCAGCATGCCGCCGGCCGTGATGATGATCGGGAAGCGGTCCATCAGCTTGATGACGAGCTGGCTGCCCCAGACGATGATCGGGATGCTGACCAGCAGGCCGAAGATCACGAGCGGCATCGTGTGGCCGTCGTGGCCGGCGTTGCCCGCGGCGCCGGCGATGGCGATCACGTTGTCGATGCTCATCACGAGGTCGGCCACGATGACCGTCTTGACCGCACCCCAGAGCTTGTCGCTGCCCTGGATGTTGCCGTGGTCGTCCTCGGGTTCGGGGGCCAGCAGCTTCACGCCGATCCACACGAGCAGCAGCGCGCCCACGATCTTCAGGAACGGGATGGCCAGCAGCTGCAGCGCGAAGAAGATCAGGATGACGCGCAGCACGATGGCACCGGCGGTGCCCCACAGGATGCCCTTGGTGCGCAGGTTGCCGGGCAGCTTGCGGCAGGCGAGCGCGATCACCACCGCGTTGTCGCCGCCGAGCAGGATGTCGATCATGATGATCTGGCCCACCGCGATCCAGAACGCGGGGGTGATGAACTCCGCCATGGAGATTCCTTCGAAAGATGTGGCCGGCGCACCGCGCGCGCGATCGGGACAGAGAGTTTAAGTTCCGCAGGGGACGACCCCGTGCGTGGAATTACGGACGCATCGCGACCCGCAACTGAAAAGGCCGCCCGGAGGCGGCCTTTGTCATGTCGGGGTCACCCGAGGCATGCGATCAGAGCAGGCCCTTGAGCAGCTTGCCCATCTCCGACGGGTTGCGCGTCACGGTGAAGCCGCACTCTTCCATCACGGCGAGCTTGGCATCGGCCGTGTCGGCGCCGCCCGAGATCAGCGCGCCGGCGTGGCCCATGCGCTTGCCCGGAGGGGCGGTGACACCGGCGATGAAGCCGACGATCGGCTTCTTCATGTTGGCCTTGGCCCAGCGCGCGGCTTCGGCTTCGTCCGGACCGCCGATCTCGCCGATCATGATCACCGCATCGGTGTCCGGATCGTCGTTGAAGAGCTTCATCACGTCGATGTGCTTCAGGCCGTTGATCGGGTCGCCACCGATGCCGACGGCGCTCGACTGGCCGAGACCGATCTCGGTCAGCTGGGCGACGGCTTCGTACGTCAGCGTGCCCGAACGGCTCACGACGCCGATGCGGCCCTTGCGGTGGATGTGGCCCGGCATGATGCCGATCTTGATTTCATCGGGGGTGATGAGACCCGGGCAGTTGGGGCCCAGCAGCAGCGTCTTCTTGCCGCCCTTGGCTTCCTTGGCCTTCATGCGGTTGCGCACTTCCAGCATGTCGCGGACGGGGATGCCTTCGGTGATGCAGATGGCCAGGTCCAGGTCGGCCTCGACGGCTTCCCAGATGGCGGCGGCAGCGCCCGCGGGCGGCACGTAGATCACGCTGACCGTGGCGCCGGTGTTCTTGGCGGCGTCCTTGACGCTCGCGAAGATGGGGATGCCTTCGAAGTCTTCGCCGGCCTTCTTCGGGTTCACGCCGGCCACGAACGCAGCCTTGCCGTTCGCGTAGTCACGGCACATGCGGGTGTGGAACTGGCCCGTCTTGCCGGTGATGCCTTGCGTGATGACCTTGGTGTCTTTGTTGATCAGGATGCTCATGATGTTTCCTTGGTGCTCCGTCGGCTTACTTCAGGGCAGCCATGACTTTTTGCGCGGCTTCGGCCATCGAGTCGGCGCTGATGATGGGCAGGCCGGACTCGGCCAGCATCTTCTTGCCGAGGTCCTCGTTCGTGCCCTTCATGCGCACGACGAGCGGCACGTTCAGGTTCACGGCCTTGCACGCGGCGATCACGCCTTCGGCGATGGTGTCGCAGCGCATGATGCCGCCGAAGATGTTGACCAGGATGGCCTTGACCTTCGGGTTGCCGAGCATGATCTTGAAGGCTTCGGTGACCTTCTCGGCCGTGGCGCCACCGCCCACGTCGAGGAAGTTGGCGGGCTCGCCGCCGAACAGCTTGATGGTGTCCATCGTGGCCATGGCCAGGCCGGCGCCGTTCACCAGGCAGCCGATGTTGCCGTCGAGCTGGATGTAGGCCAGGTCGAACTTGCTGGCTTCGATTTCAGCGGGGTCTTCCTCGTCGAGGTCGCGGTAGGCGACGATCTCGGGGTGACGGAACAGCGCGTTGCTGTCGAAGTTGAACTTGGCGTCCAGGGCCTTGATGCCGCCGTTGCCTTCGAGGATCAGCGGGTTGATCTCGGCGAGCGACGAGTCGGTGTCCATGTACACCTGGTACAGCTTCTTGAACACGTCGATGGCTTGCGCTTGCGACGCGGCCGGAACGCCGATGCCGTTCGCCAGCTCGGCGCCTTGCACGTCGGTCAGGCCGGTGGCCGGGTCGACGAACACCTTGATGATCTTCTCGGGGGTGGCGTGGGCCACTTCCTCGATGTCCATGCCGCCTTCGCTGGAGGCCATGATGGCGACCTTCTGCGTGGCACGGTCGGTGACCGCGGCGACGTAGTATTCCTTCTTGATGTCGGCGCCTTCTTCGATCAGCAGGCGACGGACCTTCTGGCCTTCGGCGCTGGTCTGGTGCGTGATCAGCTGCATGCCGAGGATCTCGCCCGACAGCTTCTTGACGTCTTCGATGGAGCGGGCGAGCTTGACGCCGCCACCCTTGCCACGGCCGCCGGCGTGGATCTGGGCCTTCACGACCCAGACCGGGCCACCCAGCTTCTGGGCGGCGTCGAGGGCTTCCTGCACGCTGAACGCGGGGTAGCCGCGCGGCACGGGGACGCCGGCTTGGCGCAGGATTTCCTTGCCTTGGTATTCATGGATTTTCATCGCTGACTCTCTTGCTCGGGTTCGAGGGAAACGGGTGGGTGGTCGTGTGGCGCGGGGCGCCGTCACGCAAGGCTTCCGGTGCGTGGAATCCGGGCGGCAACCCCCTGACCTGCACGGACGCGCAGGGCACGGTGGGAGGCCGAAGCCGGGGACACAGCGGAAGACAGGGCCATCGGGATGGTTCGAAGGGACGGCCTGCCTTCAAGCGAGAGCAAGCACGAAACCACAGGGAAAAGCCCGAGGAATATAGCATTTTTGCACTGCACCAAATTGGCGCATGCGGTACGTAGAACCCACGTTGCCATGGGCTTTGCAGGCGATTTGACGGATCGGCCGGATGGTGTTCCAGCCCGCCCGCCGGGGCACCGAACCCGGGTTTGCCCGGGGCGGGTGCGCCACGGCCACCACCCTCGCCGCGCCATACCGTCTCTTCGGTGAACCGGGCGCCAGACGTGCGATGTGCGCACGAACGGCACCCGTTCCAGGCATTCAGTCGTCCTCGCCGCCGCGCACCACGCGGCGGATCACCTCGGGCGAAAAACCGCGTCCGGCGAGGAAACGCATCTGCTTCGCGCGGGCCGCCGGGTCGGCCGGCACGTCGCCGAACTTGCGCGACCACACGTCGCGGGCACGTGCCAGTTCGGAATTTTTCAGTGCCGCAGCGTCGTTGTCTGACAACACAACACCGTGCTGGGCCAGTTCCTGGCGGATGCGGAGGTTGCCGTAGCGGCCCGATCGGGCGTGCAGGCGGCTTTCGACGAAGCGGGTTTCGTCGAGGTAGTGGTGGGATTCGAGCCAGTCGAGGAGGGCCTCGACGATGGCTTCGGGGTCAGAACCGGGGTCGTGACCGTGACCGCTGGCGTCGAGGGTGGCCGCGGTGCCTGCGAGGGGGACAGGTGCTGCGGCGGCCACCTGCTGGGCCAGCAGGGCGTCCGCCCGGGCATGCCGGAGCAGCTTGGCCCGCAACTCGCTGCGGCTGTGCTCGCGCTGGGCGAGCAACTGGATGCCGCGGGCCTTGAGAGAGAGCTTGGGCTTCACGACAACTGAGTGCGGGCAGTGGGCCCCGGCGTTCGCCGGGGTGACTGAGCCGCTGGATTGAGCCGCTTACTCCTCAGCGTCCTTGGGGGCGGCCTTGGCTTTCTTGGCGGGCTTGCCGGCTTCGGCCGCAACAGGTTCGGCCACCGGCAGCAGCGGGATGCCCAGGGCTTCGCGCACCTTGTTCTCGATCTCGACGGCGAGGTCGGGGTTCTCTTTCAGGAACTCGCGGGCGTTGTCCTTGCCCTGGCCGATCTTTTCGCCGTTGTAGGCGTACCAGGAGCCGGACTTCTCGAGCACCTTGGCCTCGACACCCATGTCGATGACTTCGCCTTCGCGGCTGATGCCCTGGCCGTAGAGGATGTCGAACTCGGCGGTCTTGAACGGGGGCGAGACCTTGTTCTTGACGACCTTGACCTTGGTCTCGTTGCCGATGACCTCTTCGCCCTTCTTGATGGAGCCGATGCGGCGGATGTCGAGGCGCACCGAGGCGTAGAACTTCAGCGCGTTGCCGCCGGTGGTGGTTTCGGGCGAACCGAACATCACGCCGATCTTCATGCGGATCTGGTTGATGAAGATCACCATCGTGTTGTTCTTCTTGATGGTGCCGGTGAGCTTGCGCAGCGCCTGGCTCATCAGGCGGGCCTGCAGGCCGGGCAGCGAGTCGCCCATTTCACCTTCGATTTCGGCCTTCGGCGTGAGCGCGGCGACCGAGTCGACGACGACCAGGTCGACCGAGGCGGAGCGCACCAGCGCGTCGACGATCTCGAGGGCCTGTTCGCCGGTGTCGGGCTGGCTGATCAGCAGTTCCTGCAGGTTCACGCCGAGCTTCTGGGCGTACTGGACGTCGAGGGCGTGTTCGGCGTCGATGAACGCGCAGGTGCCGCCGAGCTTCTGCATCTCGGAGATGACCTGCAGCGTGAGCGTGGTCTTGCCGCTGGACTCCGGGCCGTAGATCTCGACGACGCGGCCGCGGGGCAGGCCGCCCACGCCCAGCGCGGCGTCGAGGCCGAGGGAGCCGGTGGAGACCACGTCGATGTCGTCGATGACCTCGCCTTCACCGAGGCGCATGATGGTGCCCTTGCCGAACTGCTTCTCGATCTGGGCGAGTGCAGCCTGCAGGGCCTTGGCCTTTTCGGTGTTGAGGGTGGCGGGTTTGACGGCGGCGTCCATGTGTTCTCCAGAAGGTTGCCCTGAATTATCAACAAGACTGGCTATTTGTACAGTGTTTTCGACAGTGAATTAAACGGGGCCACCCGAGGGGTAGCCCCGAAGCCTCCCCGCCCGGGCCATGGGAAACTCGGGTTCTCCTTCACCGGTCTGTGCCCTCCGCCATGCGCATCCTCATCGCCGAAGACGACCAGGTCCTCGCGGACGGCCTGCTCCGGTCCCTTCGCAACGGCGGCTACGCCGTCGACCACGTCGCGAGCGGCAGCGAGGCCGACGCCGCCCTCGCCTCCCACGAATTCGACCTGCTGATCCTCGACCTGGGCCTGCCCAAGATGCACGGCCTCGAGGTGCTGCGCAAGCTGCGCGGCCGCGGCGCCAGCGTGCCGGTGCTGATCCTCACCGCGGGCGACAGCGTCGAGCAGCGCGTCAAGGGCCTCGACCTGGGCGCCGACGACTACATGGCCAAGCCGTTCTCGCTGCAGGAACTCGAGGCCCGCGTGCGCGCCCTCACCCGCCGCGGCCTCGGCACCGCGTCGCACATCCTGAAGCACGGGCCGCTCACGTTCGACACCACGGGCCGCGTCGCGTACTTCAACGACCAGATGATCGACCTCTCGGCCCGCGAACTGAGCCTGCTCGAGGTGCTGCTGCAGCGCGCCGGCCGCCTCGTCAGCAAGGACCAGCTCGTCGAGCGCCTCTGCGAATGGGGCGAAGAGGTGAGCAACAACGCCATCGAGGTCTACATCCACCGGCTGCGCAAGAAGATTGAACACGGGCCGGTCCGCATCGCCACCGTCCGCGGGCTGGGCTACTGCCTGGAAAAGATTGCGTCTTGACGCGTTCCGCTTCCGGCGGCTGAGGTCCCGCGAGTCCGAGGGCGGCACGCCGGCGGACGGCGCGGGCTTCCCCCGCGAGCAGCGTTCGCTGTTCGGCGAGATCCTCGACTGGATGCTCGCCCCGCTGCTGCTGCTGTGGCCCATGAGCGTGGTGCTCACCTGGCTCGTGGCGCAGGGCATCGCCAACAAGCCGTTCGACCGCGAGCTGGGCGACAAGGCCCGGCTGCTCTCGCGCCACATCAGCGCCGAGGTGGCCGCCGACGGCTCGCCGCACACGCTGTTCTCGCTGCCCTCGGACGCCGCCGAGCTGCTGCACGCGGACGAATCGGACACGCTGTACTACCAGGTGATCTCGCCCGAGGGCTCGTTCATCGGCGGCGACCGCCAGCTCCCCGCGCCCGCCGACGAGGAGGTCGCTCCCGCCGGCACGATGCTGTTCCGCGACGACGAGATGAACGGCGAGCCGGTGCGCGTGGCCTACGTGCGCGTGCGCCTGCCGGGACAGGTGGGCGGTCCGCCGCCGCTCGTGCAGGTGGCCGAGACGCTCGGCAAGCGCTCTCGCCTCGCCACCGAGATCATCAAGGGCGTGATGCTCCCGCAGTTCGTGATCCTGCCGGTGGCGGTGCTGCTCGTGTGGCTCGCGCTGGCCCGTGGCATCGCCCCGCTCAACGAGCTGCAGCAGCGCATCCGCCGCCGCGAGAGCCATGACCTGAGCCCCATCGACGAACGCGAGGCGCCCGAGGAGGTGTCGCCGCTCGTGCGCGCCATCAACGACCTGCTCGCACGGCTCGACCGCAGCATCAGCGCGCAGAAGCACTTCCTCGCCGATGCGGCCCACCAGCTCAAGACACCGCTCGCCGGCCTGCGCACGCAGGCCGAACTCGCCCAGCGGGAGATCGACGCGGGCCAGAGCGACCCGCAGACGCTGAAGAAGTCACTGCAGCAGATCGCCCGCTCGAGCCAGCGCGCCGCCCACATGGTGAACCAGCTGCTCGCGATGGCCCGGGCCGAGAACGCCGCGCAGTCCCTCACCCACCCCGCGATCAACCTCGCGCGGCTGGCCACCGAGACGGTGCAGGACCTCGTGCCCCGCGCGCTCGAGAAGCGCATCGACCTCGGCTACGAGGGGCCCGAAGCCGGGCGCCCCGGCCGCACGCCATCGGCCGGGCCACTCGTGAGCGGCCAGCCCGTGCTGCTGCGCGAGCTGATCCGCAACCTCGTCGACAACGCGCTCAACTACACGCCCGCCGGTGGCACGGTCACGGTGCGGGTGGTGGACGATCCGTTCGGCCAGGTGGTGGTGCTGCAGGTGGAGGACTCGGGCCCGGGCATTCCCGCGGCCGAACGCGAGAAGGTGTTCCAGCCGTTCTACCGGGCGCTGGGCACGAACGTCGACGGCTCCGGCCTCGGCCTCGCCATCGTCGCGGAGATCGCCGCGCAGCACGGCGCCGAGGTGGCGCTCGAGGACGCCAACCTGCGCCCGCGGGCCGGCCACGCGTCGAGCCCCGGCGCACGCTTCACCGTGCGGTTCCCCGCCGCACCCGCCCACGCGATCCTGTCGGCACCGCCCAAAGGTTGAGCGCACCACCGGGCCACGGGCACACCGCATAGACTCGGGCGGTCACCCCGGAGGACCCGCCCCATGGCCGCAGCCGAGCGCCCCGCACCCACCTCGCCCGACCGGCAGATCGACCTCGCCCTGCAAGGCGGCGGATCGCACGGCGCCTTCACCTGGGGCGTGCTGGACCGGCTGCTGGAGGACGAGCACATCCACTTCCAGGGCGTCTCGGGCACCAGCGCCGGGGCGCTGAACGCCGCGGTGCTGGCCACGGGCTACCAGCAGGGCGGCCGCGACGGCGCGCGCCAGGCGCTGAAGGCGTTCTGGCAGGACGTGAGCCGCTCGGGGTCGGTGTTCGCGCCGTTCTCGGCGAGCAAGGTCAACACCATCACCGACAGCTTCAGCCTCGACATGCTGCCCGGCTACAAGTGGGCCAGCTCCTTCTTCCGCTCGTTCAGCCCGTACGAGTTCAACCCGCTGAACCTGAACCCGCTGCGCGACGTGCTGCGCCGCCATGTCGACGAGGGCGCCATCCGCGACTGCGCGCTGCACCTGTTCATCACCGCCACCAGCGTGCGCACGGGCCAGCCCCGCGTGTTCACCGGCAAGGACCTGAGCCTCGACGCGTTGCTCGCGTCGGCCTGCCTGCCCTTCCTGTTCCAGGCGGTCGAGATCGGCGACGACGCCTACTGGGACGGCGGCTACACCGGCAACCCGGCGCTGTACCCGCTGATCTACGAGACGGAGTCGCTCGACATCCTGCTCGTGCGCATCAACCCGCTCGTGCGCGAAGGGGTGCCGAAACGCAGCGAGGACATCATGGACCGCATCAACGAGATCACGTTCAACGCGAGCCTGATGTCGGAGATGCGCGCCATCGCGTTCGTCTCGCGCCTGGTGCGCGAGGGCCACCTCGACCCGGGCCGCTACAAGGACCTGCGGCTGCACATGGTGGCCGACGACAACGGCCTCGTGGCCTTCGGTTCGGCGTCGAAGCTCAACACCGAATGGTCGTTCCTCGAGCAGCTGTTCGAACTGGGACGCGCGTCGGCGGACAAGTGGATGAAGAAGCACCGCGGCGACATCGGCGTGAACGCCACGCTCGACATCGACAAGGAGTTCCTGAAGGCGTCGAAGGTCCCCAAGCAGAAAAACTAGCTCTTCATGAACCGCCGCGACTTCGCGATGGACATCAGCATCCCGAGGCTCAAGCCCAGCGTCACCATGGCCGTGCCGCCGTAGCTGATGAACGGCAGCGGCACGCCCACCACGGGCAGGATGCCGCTCACCATGCCCATGTTGACGAAGCAGTAGGTGAAGAAGCTGAGCGTGATGGCGCCCGCCAGCAGCCGCGAGAACAGCGTGGGCGCGTCGGCCGCGATCATCAGCCCCCGGAAGATCAGGAACGTGAAGCCGAGCAGCAGCGCGATGCAGCCGGCCAGGCCGAACTCCTCGGAGAACGCGGCGAAGATGAAGTCGGTGGTGCGTTCGGGGATGAACTCGAGGTGGGTCTGCGTGCCCTTCATGAACCCCTTGCCCTGCACCCCGCCCGAGCCGATGGCGATCATGCCCTGGATGATGTGGAAGCCCTTGCCGAGCGGGTCGAGGCTCGGGTCCAGCAGCGTGCAGACGCGGTCCTTTTGGTAGTCGCGCAGGATGGGCGCCCAGGACACGCCCGGCTGGCAGATCTGGTCCTCGGCGGCCACCAACGCGCCGATGCCGATGGCCCCGGCCACCACCACCGGGATGATGAGCTTCCACGACAGCCCGGCGAAGAAGATCACGAACAGGCCGGCCGACATCACGAGGATGGCGGTGCCCAGGTCGGGCTGCTTGGCGATCAGGCCCACCGGCACGAGCAGGATGCCGATGGCGCCCATGAAGTCGAGCACGCGCAGCTGGCCTTCGCGGCGCTGGAACCACCACGCGAGCATCAGCGGCGTGGCGATCTTGAGCATCTCGCTCGGCTGGATCACGACGCCGACGTTGAGCCAGCGCGTGGCGCCCTTTTTCGTGATGCCGAAGAGCGCCACGGCCACCAGCAGCGTGACCCCGATCAGGTACAGCGGCACGGCCACCGCCATCAGCTTCTGCGGCGGCAGCTGCGCCACGACGAACAGGATGCCGAGGGCGATCAGCATGTTGCGGCCGTGGTCGACGAAACGCGTGCCGTGGTCGAAGCCGGCCGAGTACATGGTGACCAGGCCGCCAGCGGCCAGCAGCACGATGGCGAGGAACAGCGGGCCGTCGAAGCCGGTGAACACCGGCTTCAGGCGGGTCCACGGGGACGGCTTGTCGAACACGGCGCTCATCGCACCCCTCCGGTCAATGCGATCTGGCGGCCGCGGGCGGGTGTGGCCGACGAAGCCGCCGAGGCGGCGGGTGCCGGGGCGGACGCCGCGGAAGCGGCCGGAGCCGGCGCCATCACGACGGGCGCCGTGGGCACCACCGGCCCGGTGACGGCGACCGACGGCGCGTTGCCCGGCAGCGGGATGGCCGAGGCGGCGCGGGCGGCACCCACCGGCGGGCCGGACTTGCCTTCGCGCGTGAGGGCGAGGTCCTCCACGCTCGGGTAGCGGCCCAGCAACTCGTAGTCGATCACGCGGCGCGCGATGGGCGCGGCGGCCGCGGCGCCGAAGCCGGCGTTCTCGACGATCACCGCGAGGGCGATGGTCGGGTTGTCGAGCGGCGCGAACGCGGTGTAGAGCGAGTGGTCGCGCCGGTGCTCTTCCAGCTTCGACGCGTTGTACTTCTCGTTCTGGCGCACGCCGACGGCCTGGGCCGTGCCGGTCTTGCCGCCGCTCTGGTAGCCGGCCCCCGAGAACACGCGGGTGGACGTGCCTTCCTGCGTCACGCCGTGCATGGCCTTCATCACCAGCTGCACGTGCTCGGGCTTGAGCGGCAGCGGCTCCAGCGCGTCGTGGGTGACGTCGCGGCGCTCGCGGGTGACCACGTCCTCGATCTGGCGCACGAGGCGCGGCTTGTAGCGCTGGCCGCCGGAGACGAGCGTGGACAGCGCGCTCGACAGCTGCAGCATCGTGAAGTTGTTGTAGCCCTGGCCGATGCCCAGCGAGATGGTCTCGCCGGCGTACCACTTCTGCATCTCGGGCTTCTTGTACGCCTTCTTCTTCCACGTGGTGGACGGCAGCAGGCCGGTCACCTCGCCCTCGACGTCGATGCCCGTCTTGCGGCCCAGGCCGAACGGCTCGAGCTGGTCGTGGATCAGGTCGACACCCATGTCGTTGGCGAGCGAGTAGTAGTACACGTTGCTCGACTTGACGATGGAGCGGGTCATGTCGACCTGGCCCAGGCCGCCGTCGCCGTGGCTGCGGAACGTGTGGTTGCCGAACTGGAAGGTGCCGCCGTCGTAGATGGTCTGGTTCGGCGTGCGCTTGCCGGTGGCGAGCGCGGCCATCGCCATGAACGGCTTGAACGTGGAGCCCGGCGGGTACGTGCCGCGCAGCGCGCGGTTGAGCAGCGGCTTGTCGATGGACTCGTTGAGCTCTCGCCACGAGTCGACGTCGATGCCGTCGACGAACAGGTTCGGGTCGAACGTGGGCTTGCTGACGAAGGCGAGGATCTCGCCGGAGCGCGGGTCCATCGCGACGAGCGCGCCGCGGCGGTCGCCGAACATCTCCTCGACGAGGGCCTGCAGCCGGATGTCGATGGACAGCACGAGCTTGTTGCCCGGCGTGGCCGGGTGGCTCTTGAGGCGGCGCACCGCGCGGCCGCCCGCGCTGGTCTCGACCTCGTCGAAGCCGGTGATGCCGTGCAGCTCGGCCTCGTAGCTCTGCTCGATGCCCAGCTTGCCGATGTATTCGGTGCCGCGGTAGTTGTCGAGCTGCTCTTCCGGCCAGTCCTCCATCGCGGTCTTTTCGGTCTGGTTGATGCGGCCGATGTAGCCGATCAGGTGCGACCCCACCTCACCCAGCGGGTAGTTGCGGAACAGCCGGGCCTTGATGTCGACGCCGGGGAAACGGAACCGCTGCGCGGTGAAGCGCGCCACCTCCTCGTCGGTGAGCCGGGTGCGGATGGGCAGCGACTCGAAGCTCTTGCTTTCGTCGAGCAGGCGCTTGAAGCGCTTGCGGTCGCGCGCGGTCACGTCGACCAGCGGCACCAGGGCGTCGATGGTGGCGTCGAGGTCCTCGACCTTCGACGGCGTGATCTCGAGCGTGTAGGCCGAGTAGTTGTTCGCAAGCACCACGCCGTTGCGGTCGACGATCAGCCCGCGGTTGGGCACCACCGGCACCACGGCGATGCGGTTGTTCTCGGCGCGGGTGGACAGCTCCTCGTGCCGCACCACCTGCAGCACGACCAGCCGCGAGAGCAACAGGCCGAAGGCGAAGAGCACGAAGACGGCGGCGGCGATGAGGCGCAGGCGGAAGCGGCTGAGCTCGGCCTTGACGTTCTTGAGTTCGGTCATGGGGCCTCCCCGAACCCCGTCATCCCGGCGAAAGCCGGGATCCACTGCGCGAGAACCGGCGCAGCGTCATCAACGGGGCAGTGGATCCCGGCTTTCGCCGGGATGACGGGGGTGGAACGCATGACGAGCGGTTGCAGGGGTGACCTACAGGGGGCGGTTCTTGTCAGTATCGGGCGGCCTGCGCTGCGGCGCCAGCAGCAGCAGCGACACCACCGGCCACAACAGGCTTTCGAACACCGGCGCCAGCAGCAGTTCCCAGCCCGGGAACATGCCGCCCACCAGCATGCGCACGGCCAGCGACACCGCGTGCGCCGCGAGGAACAGCGGCAGGATGTGCAGGGCCTGGGTCAGCAGGTCGAACCACAGCAGGCGGCGGTGGATCGTGATGGCGAAGTAGCTCAGCAGCGTGTAGGCGAGCGCGTGCTGGCCCAGCACGGCGCTGTCGTGCACGTCGATCATCAGCCCGAACAGGAAGGCCACGCCGACGCCCACGCGCCGGGGCTGGTGCACGTTCCAGAACACGAGCACGAGGGCCAGCACGTCGGGCAGCGCCGGGTTGCGGCCGAGCGGCACGAGGTTGAACAGGAAGGCGACCAGCAGCGAGAACCAGATGAACACCGGGTTCACGGGCAACAGCAGCTGGTCTGCGCCACGGGGCATCATTTGCGGCCTCCTTTCCGTCCGGCCGGGGCCGACGCGGCCTTGGCCGGTTCGGGCTCGGGCTTGGCCGGCATCTGCACGCCGACGGGCTCCAGCACCAGCACGTGGCGCACGCTGTCGGGCGACGACAGCGGCGCGAGCGCGATGCGGGCGAAGCCGGAGTCGACGCGCCGGTCGATGTTGATGACCTTGGCGACCGGCACGCCGGCCGGGTAGATGCCGTCGACGCCCGACGTGGAGAGTTCGTCGCCCACCTGCACGTCGGCGTTGCCGGCCATGAAGCGCAGCTCGAGGCCGGCGCCGTTCGGGTTGCCGAACGCGGCGCTGCGGGCCTGCGTGCGGTTGTTCAGCACGGGGATGGCCGCTTCCTTGTCGGTCAGCAGCGTGACCTCGGCGCTGTACGGGTAGACGCGCGTGACCTGCCCCAGCACCCCGGCCTCGTTGATGATGGGCGAGGCGAGTGCCACGCCATGCCGCGCCCCGCGGTCGATGATGACCTTGCGCGAGTACGGATCGGGCGCGTCGTACAGGATCTCGGCCGCCTGCGAGCGCACCTTCAGCGCCGGACGCAGGTCGAGCAGCGCGCGCAGCCGCAGGTTCTCCTGCATCAGCTGCTCGACGCGCGCGGCCCGCACCGCCTGGACCGACAGCTCCTGGCGCGCCTTGGCCTCGGCGGCGAGGGCCTCCTCGAGGCCCAGGAAGTACTCGCTGCCACCCTGCCAGGCGTCGACGGGCACGCGCAGCACCCGTTCGACCGGGTGCAGCACGGTGGCGAAGATGGCCCGCAGCGGCTGGGTCAGCTGGAAGCGGGTGTCGGCGACCATCAGGAAGAGGGCCAGGGCCGAGAAGAACATCAGGCGCGTGAGCGCCGAGGGCCCTTGCCTGAAGAAGGGCGGCGGGGTCCGGTCGAGCATCCCTAGAGCCATGGGTGAACCCGTGTCGGCAGTGCGTTCAAGTCAAACCATCTCGACGGCACGGGGTTGGGCCGCCGGCCGCGTCACACGAAGGAAGGTGGGTGCGATGGCGGGTCACTCGGACGTGAAGATGGAACCCAGGCGCTCCATGCGCTCGAGGGCCATGCCGCAGCCGCGCACCACGCAGGTCAGCGGGTCTTCGGCGACGAGCACCGGCAGGCCGGTTTCCTCGGCCAGCAGGCGGTCCAGGTCGCGCAGCAGCGCGCCGCCGCCGGTGAGCATCATGCCGCGCTCGGCGATGTCGGCGCCCAGTTCGGGCGGGGTCTGCTCGAGGGCGTTCTTCACCGCGGAGACCATCTGGTTCAGCGGGTCGGTCAGGGCCTCGAGGATCTCGTTGCTGCTGATGGTGAAGCTGCGCGGCACGCCTTCGGAGAGGTTGCGGCCCTTGACTTCCATCTCCTTGACCTCGGAGCCCGGGAAGGCGCTGCCGATGTTCTTCTTGATGGCCTCGGCGGTGGGTTCGCCGATCAGCATGCCGTAGTTGCGGCGGATGTAGTTGATGATGGATTCGTCGAACTTGTCGCCGCCCACCCGGATGCTGCCCTTGTAGACCATGCCGCCCAGCGAGATGACGCCCACCTCGGTGGTGCCGCCGCCGATGTCGACGACCATGGAGCCGCTGGCTTCCGAGACCGGCAGGCCGGCACCGATGGCCGCGGCCATGGGTTCCTCGATCAGGTACACCTCGGACGCGCCGGCGCCCAGTGCCGATTCGCGGATGGCCCGGCGCTCGACCTGGGTGGAACCGCAGGGCACGCAGATGATGATGCGCGGGCTCGGGCGCAGCATCTTCGAGTCGTGGACCATCTTGATGAACTGCTTGAGCATCTGCTCGGTGACGGTGAAGTCGGCGATCACGCCGTCCTTCATCGGGCGGATGGCCTCGATGTTGCCCGGGACCTTGCCCAGCATGGCCTTCGCTTCCGCGCCCACCGCCTGGATGGTCTTCTTGCCGTTCGGGCCGCCTTCGTGGCGGATGGCGACGACGGAGGGTTCGTCGAGCACGATGCCCTTGCCGCGGACGTAGATCAGCGTGTTGGCGGTGCCGAGGTCGATGGCGAGGTCGGTGGAGAAGTAGCGGCGCAGGGATGCGAACATGGGCGGTGTGGGGTTGGTCGTCTGGGCTGTCAGAGCAGGCGCGTCAGGGGCCGGGCGGGAGCCCGGGACCGGTCGCGGGGCTTGGAAGGCAGGCTGGGCGACGTGGTTCCGTTGGAATGAGGGCGAATGCCCGCGCGGGCTTTTTCGTGAGCGGCCCGCGAGGGCTCAATTGGGTTTCAAGCCCCGAGGGCTTGTGGATAACCGGGGATAATACTGCATCACCCCTGGTTTTCGCCCCCGCGGAGACCCCTTCTAGAGCGCATTTTCAATGGCACTGACCCCCGACGACGTCGGCCGCATCGCCAACCTGGCCCGCCTGGAACTCCAGGCTCCCGAGCAGGCCGCGATGCTGCAGCAACTCAACGGCTTCTTCTCCATCGTCGAACGCATGAAGGCGATCGACACCAGCGGCGTCGAACCGCTCTACACCCCGCTCTCCGCCGTGCAGGAAGTGGCTTTGCGCCTGCGCGAGGACCGCGCCACCGAGACCGACCAGCGCGAGCTGAACCAGCGCAGCGCCCCCGCCGTCGAGGACGGCCTCTTCCTCGTGCCGCAGGTGAAGGAATGAGCAAGGACCTCCACACCCTGGGCGTGGCCGAACTCGGCCGCGCGCTCGACGCGGGCACCGTCTCGAGCGTCGAAACCACGAAACATCTGCTCGCACGCGTTGCGGCTCACGAACATCTCGGCGCCTTCCTGTGCGCCGACACCGAACACGCGCTCACGCAGGCCGCCGCGGCCGACGCGCGCCGCGCCGCCGGTGAACGCGGGCTGCTGCTCGGCGTGCCGCTCGCGCACAAGGACATCTTCGTCACGCGTGACCTGCCCACGACGGCCGGCTCGAAGATGCTCGCCGGCTACCAGAGCCCGTTCGACGCCACCGTCGTGCAGCACCTCGCCGGCGCCGGCATGGTCACGATCGGCAAGCTCAACTGCGACGAGTTCGCCATGGGCTCGGGCAACGAGAACTCGGCCTTCAACGCGGTGAAGAACCCCTGGGACGTGACCCGCGTGCCCGGCGGCTCGTCGGGCGGCTCGGCCACGGCCGTGGCCGCGCGCCTCGTGCCCGCGGCCACCGGCACCGACACCGGCGGCTCCATCCGCCAGCCCGCGAGCTTCACCGGCATCACCGGCATCAAGCCCACGTACGGCCGCGTGTCGCGCTACGGCATGATCGCCTTCGCCTCCAGCCTCGACCAGGCGGGCCCCATGGCGCGCAGCGCGGAAGACTGCGCGCTGCTGCTCGGCGCGATGAGCGGCTTCGACGAACGCGATGCCACCAGCGCGCAGCAGCCGAAAGTCGATTACGCCGCGGCCCTCACGGCGCCGCGCGAAGGCGCCACCGCGGCGCAGCCGCTCAAGGGCCTGCGCATCGGCCTGCCCGCCGAGTTCTTCCCGCAGGCGCTGGCCGCCGACGTGAACGGCGCGGTGCGCGCCGCGCTCGCCGAGTTCGAGAAGCTCGGCGCCACGCTCGTCGACGTGAGCCTGCCCCGCACCGAACTGTCGATCCCGGTGTACTACATCATCGCGCCGGCCGAAGCTTCGTCGAACCTGAGCCGCTTCGACGGCGTGCGCTACGGCCACCGGGCGAAGTCGTATGCCGACCTCAACGAGATGTACCGCAAGACCCGCGCCGAAGGGTTCGGCGACGAGGTCAAGCGCCGGATCATGATCGGCACCTACGTGCTGAGCCACGGCTACTACGATGCCTACTACCTGCAGGCGCAGAAGCTGCGCCGCATGATCGCCGACGACTTCCAGGCCTGCTTCCGGCAGTGCGACGTGATCGCCGGCCCGGTGGCGCCCACGGTGGCGTGGAAGCTCGGCGACAAGACGGACGACCCGGTCGCCAACTACCTCGCCGACATCTTCACGCTGCCCGCGAGCCTGGCCGGCCTGCCCGGCATGAGCCTGCCCGCGGGGCACGGCGAAGCCGGCCTGCCCGTGGGGCTGCAGCTGATCGGCAACTACTTCCAGGAAGGCACGCTGCTGCACGCGGCACACGCCTTCCAGCAGGCCACCGACTGGCATGCCCGCACCCCGACCGGTTACTGAGCCTATGTCCACTCCATCCAAACTCATCCGGGGCTACGAGGTCGTGATCGGCATCGAGACCCACACCCAGCTGTCCACCCGGAGCAAGATCTTCAGCGGGTCCAGCACGCAGTTCGGTGCCGCCCCCAACACGCAGGCTTCGGTCGTGGACCTGGCCCTGCCCGGCACGCTGCCGGTGATGAACCGCGGCGCCGTCGAACGCGCCATCCGGTTCGGCCTGGCCGTGGGCGCCAAGGTGGCGCCGCTGTCGATCTTCGCGCGCAAGAACTACTTCTACCCCGACCTGCCCAAGGGCTACCAGATCAGCCAGTACGAGATCCCCGTCGTCCAGGGCGGCGTGGTCGAGTTCTACGTGGGCGAGGTCAAGCACAAGGTCAACCTCACCCGCGCCCACCTCGAGGAAGACGCCGGCAAGTCGCTGCACGAGGACTACGCCGGCCAGACCGGCATCGACCTGAACCGCGCCGGCACGCCGCTGCTCGAGATCGTCACCGAGCCCGAGATGCGCTCGGGCGCCGAGGCCGTCGAGTACGCACGCACGCTGCACGAGCTGGTCCAGTGGATCGACATCTGCGACGGCAACATGCAGGAAGGCTCGTTCCGCTGCGACGTCAACGTGTCTGTTCGCAAGCCGGGGGCCGAGTTCGGCACCCGCCGCGAGATCAAGAACCTGAACTCGTTCAAGTTCATGCAGCAGGCGATCGACTTCGAGATCAACTGGCAGATCGACCTGATCGAGGACGGCGGCAAGGTGCAGCAGGCCACCGTGCTGTTCAACCCCGACACGGGCGAGACCCGCGCGATGCGCACGAAGGAAGATGCGGCCGACTACCGCTACTTCCCCGACCCCGACCTGCCCCCGCTCGTCATCGCCGACAGCTGGGTTCAGGAGGTGCGCGCGTCGATGCCCGAACTGCCGCGCAAGATGGCCGAGCGTTTCCAGGCCGACTACGCGCTGCCCGCGTACGACGCCACGCTGATGACGCAGGACAAGGCCACCGCCGCGTTCTTCGAGACCGCAGCGAAGGCCAGCGGCCAGCCGAAGCTCGTGGCCAACTGGCTCATGGGCGAGATCTCGCGCCGGCTCAACGCCGACGGCCTGACCATCGCCGCGAGCCGCGTGGACGCCCCCACGCTCGCCCGCCTGATCGGCCGCATCGCCGACGGCACCATCGCCAACAACAGCGCGAAGAAGGTGTTCGACGTGCTGTGGGCCGAGGGGGGCGACGTCGACGCCATCATCGAGGCGAAGGACCTGAAGCAGTCGAACGACACCGGCGAACTCGAACGCATCCTCGACGAGGTGCTGGCGGCGAACGCCAAGTCGGTCGAGGAGTTCCGGGCCGGCAAGGAGAAGGCGTTCAACGCGCTGATCGGCCAGGCGATGAAGGCCACGAAGGGCAAGGCCAACCCGGCCACCGTCAACGAGCTGCTGAAGAAGAAGCTCGGCTGACGCGCCCGCCCGGCCCGCTTCGGCGGGCCGGCGCCCCGGTCAGCGCGAGGCGTCCTTGCGCGGCGGGGAAGACGACGGCGGTGCGACGGGCACCGAGCCCGGCGCGGCGCCGGCCCACAGGCGCTTGAGGCGCACGAGTTCGGCGTCGTAGATGCGGTCGATGCGGACGATCTCGTCCTTCTGGTTCTGCACCAGCGCCCGCTGTGCCTCGGTGGCGGCGTCGTTGGCGTCGAGCTGCTGGCGCAGCTTCAGCGGAACCTGCTTGCCCGCGTAGAACTCGGCCTCGCTGACCAGCGGCTTGCGCTCGCGCTCCAGCTCCTTCAGCCGGTTCTCGGAGAAACGCACGCCCTTGTCCACGTCGTCCAGGGCTGCCTCGCGGGCCTTGCGGTGCGTGGCTTCATCGGGGAACCGCGACAGCAGGTTGCGGTCGCGCCGCACGGCATCCTGCTGGGCTGCCCGCTCGGCGGCGGCCTTGCGTTCGCGCTCCTCGTATTCGGCCTGCTCGTCGACCGTGCGGGTGGGCGGCACGACCCGGCGCACCGAACCATCGGAGTTGAGCAGCCGCTGTTCGCGGGCCGAACATTCGGCGATGGGCCGGTCGGAGGTGAGCCGGCGGCCGTTGCTGTCGACGCAGCTGTAGATGTTCGGAGCAGCCTGACTGCCGCCCGCGGCGCAGAACAGCACGGCGATGGCGGCAACGCGCCCGGCGGCCGGAAGGGTCAAAGCAGGCAAACGTGACGAAGGCACCATCAAACCCCGTATCGGTCTCGATAGGCCGCCACCTTCGCGCCATGGGCGCCGAGGGACGGGTCCTGGTTGGTTTCCAGATACTGCAACAAGTCCTTCAGTGTCGCAATGGCGCACACCTCCAGGCCGAGCTGGCGTTGCACGAACTGCACGGCGGACTCCGAACCGTCGTCGGTGGCCTTCTCCTGCCGGTCGAGCGCGATGACCACCGACGACGGCACGGCGCCGGCCGCCTGGATCATCGAGATGGACTCACGCACCGAAGTTCCCGCCGAAATGACGTCGTCGATGATGAGAACGCGGCCGGCCAGCTTCGCGCCGACAAGGGTTCCCCCTTCGCCGTGGTCCTTCGCTTCCTTGCGGTTGTAGGCGTACGGCACGTTGCGGCCGTGGCGCGCGAGCTCGACCGCGACGGCCGCCGCGAGCGTGATTCCCTTGTAGGCCGGGCCGAACAGCATGTCGAACTGGAGGCCCGAGGCGATCAGGCGGCGCGCATAGAATTCCGCGAGGCGGCCGAGCTTGGCGCCATCGTCGAAGAGGCCGGCATTGAAGAAGTAGGGCGACAGCCGCCCGGCCTTGGTCTTGAATTCCCCGAACCGCAGCACCCCGGCCTCCACCGAAAACGCCACAAAGTCTTGTGCGAGGGGATCGGTGTCGCGCGGGAGGGTCATGGGAGTCTTTCGTGTTCCGTCTGGTGTCTCTGAATCTGAACGGCATCCGGTCCGCTGCGACCAAGGGGCTCGTTCCCTGGGCCGAGGCCCTGGGCGCCGATTGTATGGGTGTGCAGGAGATCAAGGCCCAGCAGGCCGACGTGGCGGGCCGCTTCGAGCGCCTGCACGACCTGCACGGGCACTTTCACTTTGCCGAAAAGAAGGGGTACTCGGGGGTCGGGGTTTACACCCGGAAGACGCCGTCCGACGTGATCGTCGGCTTCGGCTCGCCCGAGTTCGACGCCGAAGGGCGCTACCTCGAACTGCGTTTCGACACCCCGGCGCGGAAGTTGAGCATCATCAGCTGCTACTTCCCGAGCGGCTCGAGCGGCGAGGAACGCCAGCTCGCCAAGTTCCGCTTCCTCGCGCTGATGACGCCGCACCTGCAGCGGCTCAAGGCCGAGCGTGAATTCATCCTCGTGGGCGACATCAACATCGCCCACAAGGAGATCGACCTGAAGAACTGGCGCAGCAACCAGAAGAACAGCGGCTTCCTGCCCGAGGAACGCGCGTGGATGACCCACACGCTCGACGAGGTCGGGCTCGTGGACGTGTTCCGCACGCTGAACCCGAACGCCGAGCAATACACGTGGTGGAGCAACCGCGGCCAGGCCTGGGCGAAGAACGTGGGGTGGCGCCTGGACTACCACCTCGCCACGCCGGCGCTCGCGAAGCTGGCCCGCAAGGAATCGATCTTCCTCGACCAGCGGTTCTCGGACCATGCGCCGCTGATCATCGACTACGAGTTCGATCTCTGACCGCGGTGGACCCCGGCGTTCGCCGGGGTGACCTCCTTGCCCGTCATCCCGGCGAACGCCGGGACCCACCGCCGTCGCAGCTCACCCCTTCTCGGGAATGGGGTTGCGGAACCCCACGTTCAGCAGGTTCCACGCATTGATCGTCGCGATGGCAAAGCCCAGCTCCGCGATCTCGGTGTCGTTGAATTGCGCCTTGAGCAGCGCGAACTCCTCGTCGCTCGCATCGCTGTTCGGCGTGGCGTTGATGATCTCGGCCCAGCGCAGCGCGGCACGTTCGCGTTCATCGAAGAACGGCGACTCGCGCCAGCCCGCCAGCGTGTTGATCTGGCGCGGGTCCTCGCCCTGGCGGATCAGGTCGGCCCAGTGCATGTCGATGCAGAAGCCGCAGCCGTTGATCTGCGAGACCCGCAGGAACACGAGGTCGACCAGGCGCGGCGACAGCGAGCCCTTCTTGATGACGTTGGACAGGTCGTACAGGGCCTGGAAGGCCTTCGGGGCGAGCTTGTAGTACGGAACACGGGGAGCGTGGCTCATGGCGGTCTTTCGGGAGTGAAGGACGGCCGCACCGTGCGACCCTCCATACCTTCCAAGACGCGGCAGCCTTCCGGGTTGTGACAGCTGCTGCTGGTGAAGCCGGACGCGACGTCGTAGCATCCACGCACCCCCACCCCGAGGAGCAGCCATGCAGATCACGGACATCCTGGCCCAGATGGGCGGTCTCCAGTCGGTCGCCAACGACCTGGGCGTCAGCGAAAGCGAGGTCGCGACCGGGGCCGAGGCCCTGCTCCCGGCCATCCTCGGAGGATTCAAGCAGCAGGCGCAGTCGCAGCCCGGCGGCCTCGACGGGCTCGGGGGCCTGCTCGGCCAGCTCGGCGGCAGCGGGCTGCTGGAGCAGGTGCTCTCCCCGCAGCGCACCGACCCCACCCAGGGCAACGACGTGCTCGGCCAGATCTTCGGGTCGCCGGACGTGAGCCGCACCGTCGCGCAGAACGCCGCGTCGCAGACCGGGCTCGACCCGTCGCTGCTCAAGAAGATGCTGCCGCTGCTGGCGATGATGGTCACCGGCTACATGGCCCGCCAGCACGGCAGCGCGGCCCCGGCGGCCCCCACGGGGTCGCCCATGGACAGCGACCTCGGCGGCCTGCTGGGCGGCCTCTTCGGCGGCCGCCAGGCCGCGCCGGGCGGCGGTGGCGGCGGCGGCGGGCTCGCCGCGATGCTGGACCTGAACGGCGACGGCAACTCCCTCGACGACATCCTGCGTCTGGCCGGCAAGGCGTTGCGCTGACCGCCCGGGGATAATCGGGAGGATGCGCCGCACCTCCCCTCTCCCCCCGCTCCCGAAGGCCCGCTGAGATGACGATCCAGTGGTTCCCGGGGCACATGCACGCCACGAAGAAGGCGATCGTCGAACGCCTGAAGAACGGCGTCGACGTGGTCATCGAGCTGCTCGACGCCCGGCTGCCGGGTTCGAGCGCCAACCCGCTGCTGGCCGACCTCACGCAGGGCAAGCCGGCGCTGAAGGTGCTCAACAAGCAGGACCTCGCCGACCCGGAGCGCACCGCGCTCTGGCTCGCCCACTACAACGCGATGCCCGAGACGCAGGCCATCGGCCTCGACGCGAGCATCACCGCGCCCGCCCAGCGCCTGACCGACGCGAGCCGTTCGCTCGCCCCGCTGCGCGGCGGCATGGCCAAGCCGATGCGGGTGCTGATCTGCGGCATCCCGAACGTCGGCAAGTCCACGCTGATCAACACGCTCGTGGGCAAGAAGGCCGCGAAGACCGGTGACGAGCCCGGCATCACGAAGGTCGAGCAGCGCATCGTGCTCGCGAGCGACTTCACGCTGTTCGACACCCCCGGCATGCTGTGGCCCCGCATCGCCGTGCCCGAGAGCGGCTACCACCTCGCCGCCAGCGGCGCCGTGGGCCGCAACGCGCTCGACGAGGAGCTGGTCGCCCTCGAACTGCTGCACCGGCTGCGCACCGAGTACCCCGGCCGCATCGAGGAGCGCTTCCAGCTGAAAGGCGACCTCGCCGACGAACCCGACGAGCTGTGGCTCGAGGCCATCGGCCGCCGCCGTGGCGCCGTGATGAGCGGCGGCCGCGTGAACCGGCAGAAGGCGGCCGAGGTGCTGATCCACGAGTTCCGCTCGGGCGGCCTCGGGCGCATCACGCTCGAGACCCCCGAGCAGGTCCTGCAGTGGCGGGCCGACGCGGTCGAACGCGACGCGGCCCGGGAGGCCGAGCGCCTGCGCCGCAAGGCGGCCCGCCAGGGCAGCCGCCAGGCGGCGGACGCCGACGACGACGCGGGCGACTCAGGCGAGGGCTGACGCCGGCCCGAAGAACTCCCACCGCGTCTGCGCGGGGGGCACGCCCACGTCCGCGAGGTGGCGGCGCACCGACTGCATGAAGGCCTTCGGCCCCACGAAGCAGGCGTCGACGTCGCGGGACGCGGGCAGCCAGTCGCGCAGGTGATCGGCCGACAGCAGGCCCACGGCGTCGGGCGCCGGGGCCGGCTCGGCGTGGTCCGCGTAGACGTAGCGGCGCGTGAGCTGCGGGTGCGCCGCGGCCAGCCGGTCGATGGTCTCGCGGAACGCGTGCACGCCGGCGTCGCGGGCGCAGTGGATGAAGTGCACCGGCCGGCCGCTCGGCAGCACCGACTCGAGCATCGCCAGCAGCGGCGTGATGCCCACCCCGCCGCTGATCAGCACCAGCGGACGGTCGCCTTCCGGCAGCGTGAACTCGCCGGCCGGCGGGAACAGTTCGAGGGTGTCGCCCACCTGCACGCGGTCGTGCAGGAAGCCCGACACCTGGCCCTCCACTTCGCGCTTCACGCTGATGCGGTACGAGCGGCCATTCGGCGCGGCCGACAGCGAGTAGTTGCGGCGCACTTCCTCGCCGTCGATCGACAGCTTCAGGCCCAGGTACTGGCCGGGCGCGAAGTCCTTCACCGTGCCGCCGTCGGCGGGCACCAGCACGAAGGACGTGATCTCGGCGCTTTCGGGCACCTTGGCCTCCACGCGGAAGGTGCGCGCGCCGGCCCATCCGCCCGGGGCCTGCGCGTTGGCCTCGTACACCGAGCGTTCCGCGCCGATCAGGATGTCGGCGAGTTGGCCGTAGGCCACGCCCCACGCCTCGATCACGGCGTCCGTCGCCACCTCGGCGCCCAGCACCTCGCGGATCGCGCGCAGCAGGCAGCCGCCGACGATGGGGTAGTGCTCCGGCTGCACCTGCAGCGAGACGTGCTTGTTGACGATCTGCGCGGCGAGGTTGCCCATGCCCTCGAGCCGGTCGAGGTGCTTCGCGTACATCAGCACGCCGTGGGCCAGCGCCCGCGCCTGCGCACCGCTCGCCTGGTGCGCCTGGTTGAACATCGCGCGCACCTCGGGGTGTTCGGACAGCAGGATCCGGTAGAAGTGCGTGGTGAGCGCCTCGCCGCCGGTCTCCAGCAGCGGGATGGTGGCCTTGACGATGTCGCGTTGGGCGGGGGTCAGCATCGGGTGTCCTTGCGTTCGTTCAGTGGTGCCTCCTCTTCGCAACCCGCATGCCACGAAGGACTTCACGAAGAATCAAGCACTTGGAAGGGCCCGTGGTCATAATGACCCGACACAGATCAAGTCGCACTGACTCCACAGAGGTCCGATTGACTCCCACCCCGCTCCTCGACGCCCTGGTGCCCCTCGTGGCCGACCTGGCCCGCGACCTGCCCGAGCGCGAGCGCTACCGCCGCCTGCTGGAGACGCTGCGCGTGGTGCTGCCGAGCGACGCCGCGGCGCTGCTGCGGCTCGACGGCGACAGCCTCGTGCCGCTGGCCGTCGACGGCCTGAGCGACGACACGCTCGGCCGCCGCTTCCGCGCGGCCGACCATCCGCGCCTGGCCGCCCTGCTCGACGGCAACGGCCCGGTGCACTTCGCCCCGGACTGCGGCCTGCCCGACCCGTACGACGGCCTCGTCGACGGTGCGGGCCCGCACCTCGAGGTGCACGACTGCATGGGCTGCGTGCTGCGGGTGGGCGAACGGCCGTGGGGCGTGCTGACCCTCGACGCGCTGGACCCGTCGCGCTTCTCGCCGGCCGACCACCCCACGCTGCAGGCCTTCGCGAGCCTCGCCGAAGCCACCGTGCGCGTGGCCGAGCGCATGGACCAGCTCGCGCTGCGGGCCGAGGGCTTCCGCGTCGCGGCCGGCCCGCGGCCGCTGCTCGGGCAGGGCGTGATGTTCCGTGCGCTGCAGAAGGAGATCGCACTGCTCGGCACCAGCGAACTCACGGTGCTGATCGGCGGCGAGACCGGCGTGGGCAAGGAGCTGGTGGCGAACGCCATCCACGCGGCCTCGGGCCGCGCGGGCCGGCCGCTCATCAGCCTGAACTGCGCGGCCCTGCCCGACACCCTCGTCGAGAGCGAGCTGTTCGGCCACGTGCGCGGCGCGTTCACGGGCGCCGTGACGGACCGGCGCGGCAAGTTCGAACTGGCCGACGGCGGCACGCTGTTCCTGGACGAGGTGGGCGAACTGCCGCTCGCCGCGCAGGCGAAGCTGCTGCGGGTGCTGCAGAGCGGCCAGCTGCAACGGCTGGGTTCCGACCGCGAGCCGAAGGTGGACGTGCGCCTGATCGCCGCGACGAACCGCGACCTCGCCGAGGAGGTGCGTGCCGGCCGCTTCCGGGCCGACCTGTACCACCGCCTGAGTGTCTACCCGCTGCGGGTGCCGCCGCTGCGCGAGCGCGGGCGCGACGTGCTGCTGATCAGCGGCGCCTTCCTCGAGGAGAACCGCGCCCGGCTGGGCCTCGGCGGCCTGCGCCTGGGCGCCGACGCGCAGGCGGCGCTGCTCGCCCATTCCTGGCCGGGCAACGTGCGCGAACTCGAACACACCATCGCCCGCTGCGCGCTGCGGGCGCTCGGGCGGCACGCCCAGCGGCCGCGCATCCTCACGCTGACGGCGGCGGACCTCGACCTGCCGGGTGTCACGGCCGAGCCGGCCGAGGCGCCTCCCGAGCTCCCGTCCGCCGAACCGGCGCCGCTGCGCGAGGCCACCGACCAGTTCCAGCGCCGGCACATCGACGCCGCGCTGCGACGCCATGGCGGCAACCGCGCCGCCGCGGCCCGGGCGCTGGGGATGGACCGGGCGAACCTCGCGCGCCTCGTGCGGCGGCTGGGAGCCCCCTCGCCTGCGGCGTCGACGGAAGTCGACACGGAACGCTAGACTCGCTCGTCCCTTTCCTCCCTCTCCCTGAAGGACCCTCGATGAAAAAGACGCTCCTGATCGCGCTGCTCGCTTCCGCGTCGGCCTTCCCGGCCTTCGCCCGCGACACCGAACTCAAGCTGCCGTTCGCCGACGTGCTGGCCATGCCCGAAGCCCAGGAAAAGCTCGACGGCTCCGTCAAGTTCTTCCTGGCCGGCGCCAAGACGCCGAAGGTGCTCGAGAAGAAGGGCGACGACGTCTCGAACAAGAAGACCAACGGCGTCGGCAAGACCGACGAGGTGGCCTGCCGGTGGGCCGCGCTGTCGGCACTGATCTCCTTCCAGGACAAGGCGAAGACCCTCGGCGCCAACGCCGTGGTCGACCTCGTCAGCTACTACAAGAAGAACACGTTCAGCAGCCCGACCGAGTACGAGTGCCACGCCGGCGGCATGATCGTCGGCGTGACCCTCAAGGGCACCTTCGCGAAGGTCCCCGACTGACGGCGTTCAGGGGAACACCGGCCCCGACAGCGGGTGCCGGTTCGACACCGCGCCCTTGACGTAGAGGGTGTTGAACTTCTGGTCGGACGTCATCAGGTCGCCGTACAGGAACTCGCCGGCGGCCGCCTTGGTGTTGGCCTTCGCGGTGATCTGCGCCAGCGTGTCCGACGTGTCCACGGCCACCACGTCGTACGTGACCGGCGAGGTCTGCAGCGAGCTCTTCTCGTAGATCTGCACGAAGGTGTTCAGGTCGTTCACGCCGTACGTGCCGAGCAGCGTGTTGCCGTTGGCGCCCTGCGCGTTCAGCTGCGTCTCGAGCGCCGCGCCGTTGGCGGGGCCGGTCGCCGTGGTGTCAACGAAGGTGTACGTGTAGGTCGCCGCGGGGGCGGAGGCCTTCACGTAGACGTTGAAGGCAGCCAGGCTCGGGACCAGCACGCCGGTCGAGTGGAACTGGAACCCGCGCGCGCCCTGGGCATTCAGCTCGGCGAGCAGCGTGGCCTTCTGCTGGGTCGTCGTGGTCGGCTTCACCTCGTACGTGAAGGTGGTGCTCTTCGTCGTGTCCTTGACGTACATCGAGCGGATCTCGGCGGCCAGGCCGGTACCGAAGGACACATCGCCCTTGTACGCCGCGCCGGTCGCGCCCTGCTGGTTGAGCTGCGTCGTGATGGCGGCCACGCTCGTCGCCGGCGTGACCAGGCTGTACTGCAGCTTCGACCCGGTGTGCGCCGTGTCGGTCAGGTACAGGTCGCCGATCGGCACGGGCAGCGTCTGGGTGTACGGGCTGATCGAGGACACGAACCCGTAGCCCAGCTGGCCCATCGCGTTCAGCGCCGCGAGGCCGGCGGCCGCGGTGGAGGGGCTCGATTCGAGGCGGTACTGGCCGGTCACGACGCCGGGCTGGCCGGGGTTCGGTTCGCCGGGGACACCGGGCGTGGGCGCCGGTGCCGGCGTCGTCGCGACCGGCGGATCATCCCCGTCACCGCCGCACGCGGCGAGCGAGGTGGCGAAGACGGCGGCGGCGAGCCACGAGAGGGAACGGGAATGCTGGGGCATGGAGGTCCTGGTGAGGTGGGAAGCCCGCGCGGGCGGGCCGAAACCGACCGAGTGTTCGGGAACCCGCCCGTTCCGTGTACCCCACCCCGGTGGGGTCGATGTAACCCCACGCAGCAGGCGCCGTCACAGGTCGTGCGACCATGCGGGGGCAGTCCCCTCCCTGGATCCGTCTTGGCCGTCTCCCCCGCAACCCCTCCCGCCCGCACCGGCTATGCGCTGGTGGTCGACGACCACCCCCTCGTCTCGCGGGGCATCACCGCGTTCATCCGGTCGCATCCGATGCTGGAGGACGCCATCGGTGTCGGCAGTCCGCGCGAGGCGCTGCAGTTGCTCGTGGACCGCGGTCCGCCAGTCGTGGCCCTGGTGGACTTCTGGATGGCCGACGGCGCGAGCACCGGGTTCCTGCAGGACCTGCGGTCCCTGGCCCCGAAGGTGCGCATCCTGACGATGAGCGGCGACGGCCACCCCACCGTGCGGCAGAGCGCGATGGGCTACGGCGCCCACGGCTTCCTGCACAAGCAGGAGCCACCGGAGGTGTTCGCCGCGGCGGTGTCCGCCGTGCTGGGCGGCGGCACGTGGTTCGGCTCGGAGGCGCACGCGCCCGACTGGTCGCGCGAGGTGCCCGTGACCCCGGCGTCGCTGGGCCTCACGCCACGCCAGGGCGACATCCTCGCCCGCATGCTCGAGGGTCACCCCAACAAGCAGATCGCCCGCGACCTGAACCTCTCGGAGTACACCGTGAAGGAACACGTGACGGCCGTGCTGCAGCGCCTGCAGGTGCGCAGCCGCGTCGAGGCCGTCACCAAGCTGCGCGGCACGCGCCTGCAACTCAACCCGTAGGCATGCGGGCGAAGGCCTGCAGGGCGGGGTCGATGGTGTCCCACGCGGGGCCGCGTTCGGCGTAGGTGAGCACCTGGGGTGCGAAACGCCCCGGGTCGTCCAGGCTGGCCGCGGGCACCGCGATCAGGTCGGGCATCGCGGCGAAGCCCAGGTACACCGGCGTGCCGCAGGCCGGGCAGAAGGCATGTTCCTTCTCGTTGCCGCTGTCGCCCGCGACGCGCCAGCGCGTGGCCTCGCCGGTGACGGTCATCTCGGCCCGTCCGGGGAAGGTCAGGTACGACCCGTGCCCGGTGCCGCTGCGCCGCTGGCAATCGCGGCACTGGCAGTGGTTCTGGAAGACGGGCTCGCGGTGCGTGCTGTAGCGGATCGCGCCGCAGGCGCAGCCGCCGGTGTAGGGTTCGGTCATGGTCGGCTCCCGGCGTTTCAGGCGGCCTTGGGCTTGGCGAACACGTCCATGCCCTGCCCCGTCTCGAGCAGCGACTTGAGGCTGGACAGCACGATGGGCCAGCCCTGGCGGATGCCCTTGTCCATGCCGCTGCCCGCCTCGAGTTCGTCGTGGGTGACGGTCAGCCGCACCATGTCCTCGTACGGCGCGATGTCGAAGCTCACGCGGCTGCGGGCGGCCGGGTCGTCCGCCTGCGAGGCGTTCGCCCAGGTGATCACGAGGCGTGCGGGCGGCACGATTTCGACGACCTCGCCGACGAGCTGCACCGTGCGCTGCGCGTCGGCCCGCACGTGCTGCCACGCCGAACCCGGCTGCCAGTCGGAGACGTTCTCGTGGCCCCAGTAGCGCCGCGCGACCTCGGGTCTCGTGATGGCCTCGAAGACCTTCTCCGGGGTCGAGCGGATGAAGGTGACGTAGACGAAGCTGGTCTTGTCGTGGCTCATGGATCCTCTCCTTCGAGTTCCTTTTTGAGGTCATGCAGCAGGCCGAGGCGCGGCTGCTCGAACTTGCGCACCCACCGTTCGTAGACCTCGTGCAGCGGCACCGGGTTGATGAAGTGCAGCTTCTCGCGGCCCCGCCGCACGGTGGTCACGAGGTTGGCGGCTTCGAGGATCCCGAGGTGCTGGGTGGCCGACTGCCGCGCCATGTCCAGGTGCTCGCAGAGTTCGCCCAGCGTCTGGCCGTTCCGTTCGTACAGCAGGTCGAGCAGCTGCCGGCGGGTCGGGTCGCCCAGCGCCTTGAAGATCTTGTCAGCGTCCATCCGTCGTGATGAGTGCGTGGGAGGCATAATAGGCAGGCAAATGCCTGCATGTCAAGCGGCCGGGCCGGAATCACCCGACGGGAGCGTGGTGGGCAGCCAGCGGGACAGCACGGCATGCAGCACGCCGGGTTCGACGGGCTTGCGGAACACGAGGTAGCCCTCGTCCTCGGCCTCGGTGAGTTCCGGCGTGTCGAGTTCGCCGCTGACCATCGCGCCGTGCGCCCGCGGACAGCGCGCGAGGAGTGTCTTCAGCACGTCGAAGCCGCTGTCGCCGCTGGCCAGCCGCTGGTCGCACAGGATCACGTCGGGGTCGAAGCCGGCGTCGAGGCACTGCAACGCCTGCGCGCGGTCGCGGGCCAGGCGCGCCGTGGCGCCCCACGTGGCGAGCAGACCCACCCACGCCGGCCCCACCTGCGGGTCGTCCTCGACGAGCAGGCAGCGGCCCGCGAGCGACCGCACGCGGCCGTACACACCCGACGTGGCGGGCAGCGGCACGGCCTCGGTCTTCGGCAGCTCGATCCAGAAGCAGGACCCGCGGCCCGGCTCGGACGAAAACCCGTACCCCGCCGACATCAGCTCGGCGCTGCGGGCCACCACCGCGAGGCCGAGCCCGTGCCCCGTGGTCACGCGGGAACGCGCTTGCGGCCCGCGGAAGAACGGCGAGTAGATGCGGCCCCGGTCCTCGGCGGCGACGCCGCTGCCGGTGTCCCACACCTCGATGCGCCACTGGTCGGCCCGCGAACGCACGCCGAGCAGCACGCCGCCGCGCTGCGTGTAGCGCAGCGCGTTCTGCAGCAGGTTGAAGACGACCTGCCGCACGAGCGTCGGGTCGCCCGCGACCGCGGCCTCGTGCCGACGCGGCAGATGGCGGCGCACCACGAGGCCCCGCGCCGCCGCGTCGCCGCCGAACACCGTGGCCGCGTCGTCGAACAGTTCGCGCACGGGCACCGCGACCCGCGACGCCGCCGACGTGCCGGCCTCGATGCGCGAGAGGTCGAGCAGCGCGTCGAACATGCCCGTGAGCGACCGCGCCGCGCGGCGCACGTCCTGCAGCACCGGCGCCAGGCCCTCGTCGTGGTTGCGCGCCAGCGCCGCCTCGACCAGCATGCCCATCGCGTGCACCGGCTGGCGCAGGTCGTGGCTGGCCGTCGACAGGAAGCGGTCCTTCTCCGCGAGGGCGTGTTCGGCCCGGTCCCGCGCCCCCCGGTACCGTTCGGCGAGCTCCGCCCGCTCGCGCTCCAGCGCGAGCTGCTGCCGCACGAAGCCGCGCGTGCCCCAGGCATGGCGGCAGATCACGACGCCGTAGAGCAGGGTCAGCGGCAGGATGAACGGCCAGCGGTTCGGGAACATCCACACCACCGCCACCACCAACGGCCCGAAACACGCGGCGAAGAACCGGAAGAACACGCCGGGCAACGGCGCGAGGAACGTGGCGGCCGAGGCGATGACGGCGGCGATCACGAGGTACAGCAGCAGCTTGAACTCGTACGACGGCACCCGCAGCGTCAGGAACACCGGCATCGTCCAGCACAGCCCGTTGAGCACGGCCAGCCGCTGGAACACCGGCTCCCAGCGGTCGGCCGCGGCGTCGCCCCGCACCGCGAGATCGGCCCGGAACCGGCGGCGCCGGTCGATCAGCACCAGCGTGAACAGCCCGAACCCGGCCCACCAGGCGAGCATCGAGGCCACGGACCCGTAACGCGACATCGCCCACACCAGGAAGCCGGGGATGACCAGCGCGGCCACCTCGCTCGATCCGCGCGACGCCATCGACTCGAGCAGCCGGCGGCGGGAAGACAGGTCGAGCGGGGGCTCGGACGGCAGGCGCGGAAAGAGGGAGGCCATGGGCATCGGGCCATTTTCCTGCACGGACGGACCCGGTCCCGATTGGCCAGAAATGTCACAGGTTAACGATCCTTCCACCCCGCGGCATCCGCTTGTGACCATCCTGGTCCGCTGGAGCGATCCGGAAGGCCTCTGCCCCCCTGGCGCGACCTTTGCGCCAGGAGTGGATTCCCGGCCTCGCGCGCGGGCTCCCACCCGCAGACAAAACCCGACATGCACAGACAACGTGGTCACGTGAACGCCGCCCCGGCGGGCGCGCCGGAGGACACCGGCCGCGTCTCGACCCCCCTGCGGCGCGCGAGCGACTTCGAACTCATCCCGGTCGGCGACACGCGCCGGACCGGCCGCGCCAGCGTGCGCGACGCGGTGTGGTCCATGGACGCCGCGGGCCTCGAGAAGGACAAGGGCTTCCACTTCGCCTGCCGGGCGCTCGACGGCGACGGCGTGCTCGTGGCCCGGGTCGTGTCCGTGGGCCGCGCCGCGGCGCGGGCCGGCATCCTGATGCGCAGCGGGCCGCAACCCACGCCCGACACCAAGGCCGTCTGGCTGCAGCTCGCCGAGGACGGCGAACTGCGGGCGCTGTGGCGCCACGGCCTCGGCGCGAGTCGGGTCGAGTCGCACGACCACTCGGCACTCACCCCGTGGTGGCTCAAGCTGGCCCGGCACGGCAACGGCATCCAGGGCTGGGGCTCGGCCAACGGGCGGGACTGGGCCCTGATCGCCAGCATCCGCTTCCACGAGTTGCCCGGCACGATGCTCGTGGGCCTGGCCGCCTGCTCGGGGTCGGCGGACGACACCACCACGGCCGAGTTCGACCACGTGCGGCTCGTCTCGGCGCCCCCGCGCCCGCCGGCGGACAGCCACCCCTGGCTCACCGTCACCGGCCAGCGCCGCGGCGTCCGCCTCGCCTGGCGGCGCAGCCCCGGCACCACGTACCACAACGTGCTGCGCGCGACGGTGCACGGCGGGCCGTACGTGCGCATCGCCCACGGCGTCGACGGCCTCGCCTTCGAGGACACCACCGCGCTCGAAGGGGTGCCGTACCACTACGTCATCGACGCGGTGGGGCACGGCCGGCCCAACCTGCGATCGAACGAAGCCACGGGCCGGTGGCTGGCCGGCACAGGTGAATAGTTCACAAGCGTCGCGGTCAGATTCACGTCGGCACGCCTCCCCCGGCGCCTAGATTGACGGCATGGGCCCGCGCGCCGTGGCGCGGCCCCCGCGCTTGCTCACACATCCCAGGGGAACGACCATGCTGAACGCCGACCTGCTGACGCCCGAACCCGTGGCCCAACGCCGTCCGCTGCCCTTCCCCGGCTCCTACTCGGGCCCCGAGCGGCGCAGCCGGGGCGAGCGCCTCACGCGCTGCCTGTCGCTCGTGCTCGACGAGATGGCCCACGGCGTGCTGCTGGTCTCGGCGGACGGCCAGCTGTGCCACGCGAACCACCCCGCCCGCGACGAACTCGGGCACCACGGCGCGCTGCAGCTGACCCAGGGCCATGTCACGCCCAGCCGCCCGGAAGACCTCGCACGGTTCCTCCTCGCGGTGCAGGAAGCGGCCGTCGGCCGGCGGCGCCTCTTCACGCTGGGCGACGGCGCACGGGCGCTGTCGATCGCCGCGGTGCCGCTGCCCGCCAGCCGCGACAACCCCGAGCCCCTCGTGCTGCTGGTGCTGGGCCGGCGCCAGCACGTCGAGACCCTCACCATCGACTTCTTCGCCCGCACCCAGGGCCTGACCGGCGCCGAGGCCAACGTGCTGCGCGGCCTGTGCCGCGGCCTGCGGCCGAAGGAAGTGGCCCGCGACTGCGGTGTCGCGGTCTCCACCGTGCGCACGCAGATCACGAGCATCCGCCAGAAGACGCAGAGCCAGAGCATCCGCGCGCTGCTCGAGCGGGTCGCGGCGTTGCCGCCGATCAACTCGCTGATCCGCCCGCCCTCTCCCCACTGAAGTCCAGTCCCCGGAGCGTGCTAGAGTTTTTGCGGGCCGGCGCCGCCGGCTCGCACCGCACGCTCCACCATGGAATTGGCCGACACCGACCTCTCCGCGCTGCCCGACCCGCTGAAGATCCTGGCGCGACGGGGCACCCTGAGGCGTTACCGGAAAGGCACCCTCCTGATCCAGGAAGGCGATTTCAGCGACACGCTGTTCATCGTGCTGTCGGGCCGCGTGAAGGCGTTTTCCATCGACGACCGCGACCGCGAGATCACCTACGGCACCTACGGCCCCGGCGAGTACCTCGGCGAGATGAGCCTCGACGGCGGCCCGCGCTCGGCCTCGGTCATCACGCTCGAGGCCACGTCGTGCGTGGTGGTGCCGCGGGCCACGCTGCGCGACCACATCACGGCCCACCCCGACTTCGCGTTCGAACTCATCAAGCGCGTGATCCGCCGCGCGCGCCTGGCGACGGACAGCGCCCGCAACCTCGCGCTGCTCGACGTGTACGGCCGGCTGATCCGCGTGCTCAACACGCTCGCCGAGGGCGAACCCCGGCGCATCGCCGCGCGGCCCACGCACCAGGAGTTGGCGAACCGCGTGGGGGCGTCGCGCGAGATGATCAGCAAGCTGATGAAAGACCTGCAGCGCGGCGGCTACGTCGAGAACGACGGCGCGGGAATGCTCATCGTGCGGCCGCTGCCGTCGAGCTGGTAGCGCCGGGCCGCTGGCGAGAACACCCGTTCAGCGAAACCCCTCGGGGTTTCACGTATGCTCCGGCCGATCAAGACTCCCAGGCAGTACACATGGCCAAGACCATCGCCCAGATGACCGCGGAAATCGAAAAACTCCAGCGGCAGATCGAAACCACCAAGAGCAAGGAAGTGCAAGGGGTGGTGGACCGCATCCGGGAAGCGATCGATTTCTACGGCCTGACCCCGGAACAGCTGTTCGGCAAGAAGACGAAGGGCGCGGCCAAGGCCAAGCCCAAGACCCCCCGCCGCGCCAAGCCGAAGGCCGCCGCGCCGGCCCGTGCCAAGGTCAAGCTGCCCGCCAAGTACGCGGACGGCAACGGCAACGAATGGACCGGCCGGGGCAGCACCCCGCGCTGGCTGCAGGAAGCCATCGCCGCGGGCAAGGCCAAGGACGAGTTCGCGGTCCAGCGTTAGAAGTCCCTCAGCAGCACGTTCTCGATGTTGCGTTCGGCCAGCGCGGCGACCGTCAGGGCCGGGTTCGCGGCCAGCGCCCCCGGGATCAGCGCACCATCGGTCACGTAGAGCCGGTCGTAGCCGGCCACCCGTCCGTACAGATCCGTCGCCCGGCCGAGCGGCACCCCGCCCACCGCGTGGTACGTGGCGGCATCGGAGAACACCTTCCCGCTGAACAGGTCGTTGCGGTACGGCGTGCCGTTGGCGCTGTTGACCTGGTCGAACACGTGTTTCGCGCTGGCCACCGCCGGTGCGTTCTGCCCGCTCCAGTTCAGCAGGGTCTGGTCGCCCGCCCGGTCGTAGGTGAACGACCCGGTCTCGGGGTTGCGCGGCATCACGATGCTCATGCTGATGCCCGACTCGAAGGGGAATGGCAGCGGCAGGCTCATCGAGAACAGCGGGCGCCCGTCCTGGTCGCGCGTGCGGAACCCCGTGGCCGGCACGATGGACTGCGTGATGCCGACCGGGTTGTCGGGCGTGTTGGCCCGGCACACGAAGATGTCGCCGTTCGCGCTCCACCGCGTGCCCACGTGGCTGTTGAGGCGGGGCAGCGTGCCCGTCTGGCGGGCCCGCACCAGCATCTCGGTGGTGCCGATGCTGCCGCCCGCGAGGAACAGGTGGTCGCAGCCGATCGTGTACCGGCGCAGGATGTTGCCCACGAGGTCGATCTCCTCGACGGTGACCACCCAGGTCCTGTCGGGCGCGCGCTCGATCCTCTTCACCGACGACATCGCGCGGATGGTGACGCGGCCGGTGCCCATCGCCTCGGCGAGGTAGTTCTTGTCGAGGCTGCTCTTGCCGTGGTTGTTGCCGAACCCGCCCTCGTTGCCCAGGGCCGACCGCGGCACGAGGCCGGCCTCCTCCTGCTCCATGTACGCGAAGTCGTAGCCCGACGGCAGGAACTCGGTGGTGAATCCGGCTCGCGCGAGGTTCGCCCGCAGCGTGCGCGCGTACTGGTGGTACACGCTCGACTCGAAGTACGCCGGGCGGATGGTGTTGGCCTTCAGCTTCGCGCGCGCCTTCGGGCAGTGCCGCAGCAGGAAGTCGTCGACGAGGAACCCGGCCGGCATCACCTCGGCCAGCACCTCGCGCAGCGGCGTGATCAGCATGGCCATGTTGACCAGCGAGCCGCCACCCACGCCGCGCCCGAGGTACACGTCCATGCCCGCATAGCGCTTCAGCGCGAGCACGCCCGCGCCGTACGGCACCTCGCGGTTCACCGGATGGCCGCCGAAGCTCGTGACCACGGCCGCCGCCTGCGTGGAGAACCACATCGCCCGTTCGTCGGGGTGTTCGTTGCTGCAGAAGACCTTCCCATCGGCACCCGGCGTGTTCCAGAGCCGGCCCATCTCCAGCATGGTGACCGGGATGCCCCGCTCGGCCAGGCGCAGCGCGGTCACGGCGCCCCCGTAGCCGGTGCCGACCACCAGCGCGCGCACGCGCTCCCGTCCCGCCTGGGCCCGCGACGCCTCGGCCACCGTGGCCGCCAGGCCACCCGCCGCGATGGACCGGCCCACCACGCCGACGCCCGTGACCGTGTTGAGGCCGAGCGCCGCGGCCACGCCGAGGATGCGCTGGCCGAACTCGCGTCTTGTCTCCGTCATGTCGTTCTCCTCCTTGGTTCAGGAGGACGCATGCTAGGAACGATGGGCGCCGCGATCTATGCCCCGGCTGACCACGTCATTGCCCTTGGATCACGGGGCTTCCCCGGAGGGGGTGCGTCGTGCTCCGGACAAGGGGGCGTCGCGCCACGTGACCGGTGTCGAGCCGGTCCATCGCCGGAAGGCCCGGTGGAAGCTCGCGACCGAGGCGAACCCGAGCCGGTCCGCGACCTGCTGGATCGACAGGTCGCGCCGGGCCAGCAGGTGCTCGGCCATGGACCGATGGCACTGCTGCGTGAGTTCGATGTACGTGACGCCCGAGGCGGAGAGCTGGCGGCGCAGGCCCCGCTCGCTCAGCCTGAAGCGGGCCGCAGCCTCCTGCAACGACGGTTGCCGCGGCATCACGGACAGCAGCCACTGCTTCACGCGTTCGGCCATGCGGGGTGCCGGACCGTGCGCCGCCAGCGCCGCCTCCGCGACCCGGCGCGCGGCGGCATAGGCGCCCGGATCATGAGTCTGAAGCGGCATGTCGAGCAGCCGCGGGTTGAAGGCGACCGCGCAGCGGTCGCACCCGAAACGCACCTGCGGGCCGAACGTGGTTGCGTACCGCGAGGCCTGCCCGGGCGGGCAGTCGTGGGGCATCTCGACCGCGAGGATGTCCTCGGGGGCACCGCGCGCGAACCGCACCATCTGCGCGGCGCTGGTGGCGACCAGCTCGGTCCGGAAGCGCCCGCCCACGCCCTGCGACACCACGGGCGACACGGCGATCTCCGCGGCATCGGACCCCGCGCACAACTCGACCTCCGAGCGCTCGAGGTACAGCGGCGCGAACCGGCAGATGTCGTCGATCACCTGCCGCAGCGTGGGCGCCACCAGCGTCACCTGCATCAGCGTGACGTGCCGCATGAGCCCCTTGCTCTTGCCGGCGACCAGGCCGAAACACGGGTCGCGGGTCACGTCCACCGCGGCCGCCATCAGCTCGCCGAACAGGGGCGCCGGCAGCCAGGGCCCGTGGTCGTCCAGCGCGTCGACGGCGCCAAACCCGCAGCGCTCGAGCGCGGCCGCCGAGTCGAACCCTTCGACGTCGAGCACGTAGGCCAGGGCCTTGAAGTTGACGGGCGACACGTTCATGGCGGTCCCGGAAGCCGGCGAGCCCGACAGTGTCGGGCCACGGGGTCGCCACGCCCCCCTGGCATACCCGCCAGGACGTTCCGTCCAGGAGACCGTGCGGCTACGCGCCGCGCACCACCGGCAGCCCCAGCTGCTGCCACGTCAGCATGCCGCCGCGCATGTTGGCGACCCGCGTGAAGCCGCCTTGCTTCAGCAGCACCGTCGCCTGGCCCGAGCGCATGCCCGCGTGGCACACCGTGACGATCGGGCGGTCCTTCGGCAGTTCCTCGAGGTGCGCCTTCAGCTCGCTCAGCGGCAGCAGCCGCGCGTTGCGGATGCGGCCGAGGCGCTCGTCCATCTCCGCGGGCTGGCGCACGTCGAGCAGCAGCACGTCGTCGAGGTGGTCGGCGACCCAGTCGGGTTCGATCTCGATCAGCCCCGCGTAGGTCTGCCGCACCGGCGCCCAGTCCGCGAGCGACGGCGGCTTGCCCCCTTCGGGCTGGCCCGAGCGCAGGTTCGCGGGCACCGCCACCGCGAGCTGCTTCGGGTGCGGCAGGTTGAGGTTCTCCATGAAACCGACGAAGTCGCGTTCGTCGGCTTGGCCGCCGATGCGCGGGTTGTGCACGCGCTCCTCGCCCACGCAGGACATCGTGCGGCCCACGTAGTCGTGTGCCGGGAACACGAGGCAGTCGTCGGGCAGGCTGAAGATCTGCCCCGTGATCGACTGGTACAGCGTGCCCGCATGTCCCTGCTGGAAATCGCAGCGCCCCGCACCCCGGATCAGCAGGCAGTCGCCGGTGAAGGCCAGCCGCTGGTCGTCGCTGACGTACGTGATGCAGCCGTCGGTGTGGCCCGGCGTGGCACGCACGGCGAGGTGGCGCATGCCGAAAGGGATGCGGTCACCGTGGTCCAGCCTCAGGTCGGCCCCGTGCAGGTCGGCGCCGTAGCGCGCCGAGATGCCGATGCGGCAGCCCGTGGCCTGCTGCATCAGCCAGGCGCCGGTGACGTGGTCCGCGTGGCAGTGCGTGTCGAGTGCGGCCACGAGGTGCAGCCCCAGCTCCTCGATCAGCGCGCGGTCGCGGAAGTGCTGCTCGAACACCGTGTCGATGATCACCGCCTGCCGCGACACCGCGCAGCCCAGCAGGTAGGTGTACGTCGACGACGCGGTGTCGAACAGCTGGCGGAAGATCAGGTTGCCGAACATGGGGACCTCCAATGGCACCAGTGTCCCGCCGGATGCGGCGTGGGTCAGTGAGGAAGGTCACACAGTACAGTGGCGCCCATGCCCTTCCGCTACCAGACCCTCCCCGTCACCGCCTTCCACCAGAACTGCTCCATCGTCTGGTGCGACGAGACCCGCGAGGCCGCGGTGATCGATCCGGGGGGCGAGATCGACCGGCTGCTCGCGTTCGTCGAGGCCGAGGGCCTCGCGCTGAAGCAGATCTGGCTGACCCACGCGCACATCGATCATGCGGGCGGTACCGGCCAGCTCGCGCGTGAGAAAGGCCTGCCCATCACGGGGCCGCACGAGGGCGATCGCTTCTGGATCGACGGGCTGCCGCAGCAAAGCCGCATGTTCGGCTTTCCGCCGGCGGAGACCTTCGAGCCGGACCGCTGGCTCGTCGACGGCGACACGGTGACGGTGGGCCGCTGCACGCTGCAGGTGCGGCACTGCCCGGGCCACACACCCGGGCACGTCGTGTTCTTCGAGCCCATGTCGCGCCGCGCGTTCGTGGGCGACGTGCTGTTCGCGGGCAGCATCGGCCGCACCGACTTCCCGCAGGGCGACTTCGACCAGTTGATCGGCTCGATCACGCAGCGGCTGTGGCCGATGGGGGACGACGTGACCTTCATCCCGGGCCACGGCGACGAGAGCACCTTCGGCGAGGAACGCCGGTTCAACCCCTACGTGCGCGGCACCTGACCGCGCCCCGGGGTCACTTCGACGCCGCCACCGGCGGCGGCTCGAAGCGGCGCGGGGGCTTCTGCGCCCGCGCGTAGAGCGGCTCCACCTGCGGCAGCGCCGCCTGGATGTCCTTGATGCGGGTGGGGCCCGACGGGTGGGTCGACAGGAACTGCGGCGGCGCCCCCTTGCTGGCCACCGCCATCTTCTGCCACAGCGTCACGCCGGCCTTCGGGTCGTAGCCCGCGCGGGCGCTGAGGTCGATGCCGATCAGGTCGGCCTCGGACTCGTCCTCGCGGCCGAAGCGCAGCGTGAGCAGCTGGCCGCCGAGGTCGGCGACCATGCGCCCGCCGCTGCCGAGGCCGAAGATGGCCGCGCCGATCTCGATGGCGCCGCGCGTGGCCGCCGTCTTGCCCATGCGCTCGCGCGCGTGTTCACGCAGCGCGTGGGCCATCTCGTGGCCCATGATCATCGCGACCTCGTCGTCGTTGAGCTGCAGCTGCTGCAGGATGCCGGTGAAGAAGGCGATCTTGCCGCCGGGCATGCAGAAGGCGTTGACCTGCTTCGAGTTGAGCAGGTTCACCTCCCACTTCCACTCGCGGGCCCGCGGGTTCCACTCGTAGGTGTACGGGATGAGCCGCTGCGCGATGAACTGCAGGCGGGCCATCTGCGGGTCGCTCTCGGGCACGAGCGCGTTCTTGTCGCGGGCCTCGGCCTTGAGCTTGCCGTACTCCTGCAGCGCGGCCGTCTCGACCTGCTCGGCCGACACGAGCTTCGAGAACTGCGACTGGCTGCCCACGTCGACCCCCTCGCGCGCCAGCGCGGCGCCGGCGCCCGCGGCCAGCAGCGCGCCGGTGAAGAGACGCCGCGCGTGGAACGCGCAGGTGCAGCCCGCGATGTGGCGGAAGCGGGTCAGGTCGAACTCGGCGGAATCGGTTGAAGAGAACATGGTGCGTGGACCCGTTGAGGGATTCAGTGGTTCCAGGATACAGCTCGGATCAGTCGTCGTTGAGGGGCGCATCGGGGTCGACCTCGAGGGCTTCGACCGGTCGCCGCAGCCACCCCAGCAGCAGCAACGCAGGCAGGGCCACGACGGTGGACACGAGGAAGAACACGGGCCAGCCGATGGTCTCCGCGAGCACCCCGGCCAGCGGTCCGACCCACACGCGGCCCACGGACGCGAACGCCGACAGCAGAGCGTACTGCGTCGCGGTGAAGCGCTGGTTGCACAGGCTCATCAGGAAGGCCACGAAAGCCGCGGTGCCCATGCCGCCGGACAGGTTCTCGAACGCGATCACCATCAGCAGGCCGCCGTCGACCGGCGTGGCCTGCGCGAGCGAGACGATGCCGAGGTCGAAGGCCGGGATCAGCAGCGACGGCATCACGCCCTTGCCGTTTTCGGCGAGCCACCAGAAGCCGAGGTTGCTCGCCATCTGCAGCACGCCGAACAGCATCAGCGACCGCCACAGGCCGAGCTTGAACATCAGCGCACCGCCGAGCAGCGCACCCGCGATGGTGAGCCACAGGCCGATCAGCTTGTTGGCCACGCCGAACTCGGCCGGCGAGAACGCCATCGACTTGAGCAGGAACGGCGTCATCAGCGAACCGGCGAAGGCGTCGCCCAGCTTGTAGAGCACGATGAACGCGAGGAAGGCGCCGGCGCCCGGCTGCGCGAAGTAGCTGCGCAACCCGCCCAGCAGGGTCTCGAAGCGCGCGGCCCGGGCCGCCCAGGTGGCCAGCGGCAGCGTGAAGGCGATGCCGATCAGCAGTGTGAGCAGGTCCACCCACTTGGCCCGCAGCGCGGCCGACAGCGTGGTGGTGGACAGCCATGGGTCGAGCACCGCGGACGCCACCGGCCGCACCACGCCGTGGGCCACCCACGGGTTGGACGACGCCGCATCGCCGAGGCCCGCGCTCAGCAGGTAGCCCGCCGCGATGGCGAGCGCCACGCACGCGAAGCCCGCGAGGTCGTGCGACGCGACGCTGACGGGCTTCGGCGCGGCCACGAGGCGCGGCAGCGCCACCGCCGACATCACCGCGGCCGCCACCATCAGGCCGGCCATCACGCGGTACACCTCGGGCCAGGTCCAGCCGCCGCCCTGCGTGGGATCGACCCAGATCAGCGCGACGCCGCCCGACAGGATCATCGCGAGGCGGTAGCCCAGCACGTTGAGCGACGAGCCGAGGCCGCGCTCGTGCGCGTGCAGCAGGTCGGTGCGGTAGGCGTCGATGACCACGTCCTGCGACGCCGACACGAACGCGACGAGCACGGCCAGCAGCGCGAAGGTGCGCGTGGCGTCCGACGGCGACGTGGCGGCCATGCACCACAGCGCGCCGGCCAGGCCCAGCTGCGTGAGCACGAGCCAGCCGCGGCGGCGGCCGAGCCACGGCAGTTCGAACCGGTCCATCAGCGGGGCCCACAGGAACTTGAACGTGTACGGCAGGCCCACCAGGCTCAGGAAGCCGATGGTGGCGACGTCGATCCCCTCGCCGCTGAGCCAGGCCTGCATGGCCTGCCCGGTGAGCGCGAGCGGCAGGCCCGAGGCGAAGCCGAGCACCGCGACCACGGCGAGGCGCCAGGCCACGAGCGCGCGGGACTGCAGCGGGGGCATGGGGCGCCGGGCGGTCGTGTCGGTCATTGCCCGATTCTAGGAGGCTGCCCGGGGCGGCCCCGCGAACTCGATGCGTTCCCCCACCCAGCGCAGCAGGTCCACCCACATCTGCCGCATCTCCGCGTCGTTGGGCGTTCGGATCGCGCTCGGCAACTCGATGGTGACGACCGGCACGCCCTTGTGCACGCCGCCGTAGTGGCCCAGCGACCCGGGGAAGATGCCCACGCGGTCGAGGTACAGGCGGCCCAGGCGCTGCGGCGGCACGTTCGGGCCGTCGTAGTCGAGCACCGCGTAGGGCGCGTGCACGCTCACGATCAGGTCGGGCTTCCACGACGCCATGGTGTCCACGACGAAGCGGCTCTCGGGCTCGGACAGCGCCTTCGGGCCGGGGTAGCGGCGCTTGTCGCGGCGGGTGCGTTCGACCCAGTACTTCGCGGCTTCCTGGTCCCAGCGGGGTGTGGGGAAGTTGCGGTTGAGGTCCACGCCGCGGGCGTTGACCCGGGTGGGGCGGGCGAGCAGCAGGCCGTCCGGGTTCACGGCGGGCACGAAGCGCCAGTCCATGCCGGCCGGGGTTTCGCCGGCCCGGGCGATCCAGTGGAAGACGAGGCCGGCCGACGAGAGTTCGTCGCCGTGGATGCCGCCGATCACGAGCACCCGGCGGCGGCGCGGCGCCTCGCCCCCCGGGATGGGGGGCACCAGCACGTCGCGCTGCCACAGCGGCCGCCCCTGGACCGAACGGGCACCCGACGGCTGCAGCGCCGCGTCGCGGCACAGCGCGGGCGTGACGTTCGGGAGGCGGCGCGCCAGGTCGGCGCAGGGGTCGGCCCGGGCCGCGCCCGCGGCAGACAGCAGGCACACCGCGAGAACCGTGACGAATCCGGCATTCATGGCCCGCCAGTGTAGGGGGGTGCGCCGGATTTCCACCTTCGCGGACAATGGCGGAATGATCCGCCCGACCCGCGTCCCGTCCACCAGCTTTTCACCCCAGGAGTTCCGCCAGGCCCTGGGCATGTTCGCCACGGGGGTCACCGTGGTCACCGGCCGGGACGTCAACGGCACGGTCGTGGGCCTCACCGCGAACTCCTTCAACTCGGTGTCGATGGACCCGCCGCTCGTGCTGTGGAGCCTGTCGCGGCGTGCCGGCTCCATGCCGGTGTTCGCGCGCGGCTCGCACTACGCCATCCACATCCTCGCGGCCGAACAGGTGGAACTCGCCCAGCGCTTCGCCACGAAGGACATCGACCGCTTCGCGGGCCTCCCCTGGCGCGAAGGCGCGGGCGGCGTGCCGCTGCTGGAAGGCGCGGCCGCGCGCTTCGAGTGCTTCAACCGCAGCCAGTACGAGGAAGGCGACCACGTGATCTTCGTGGGCGAAGTGGAACACTGCGAGCGGCGCGAAGGTGCGCTGCCGCTGATCTTCCACGGCGGGCGGTACTACACCGAACTGCCCATCTCCTGAACCGCGGCCGGCTCCGCCGAGCCGTACCACGAGCCCAGCGCGGCCAGCGGGAAGGTCAGCGCCACGCTCAGCATGCTGCCGGAGTGTTCGCGGCGCGCGCCGATGCCCCCACTGCGCGCCACCTGGTGCAGCATCAGCCAGCGCAGGTTGTCGGCACCTTCGTCGGTGGTATCGCCCGACACCGCCGACGTGATGGGGCCGCCGTGGTGCACGTCGATCAGCAGCAGCACCTGGCGCGACGCCGGTTGCGGGCGCACCCGCACCACGAGCGAATCGCCGGCCTCCAGCGCCAGCTCGATCGCGAGGTCGAGCAGTTGCTCGAGCACCGCGGGGTCCACCTGCACGCGGGCGGTGGTCTCGTCGGGCTGGCTCAGCGTGACACCACGGGCCTCGGCCGACGGTGACCACAGCGCGATGGCCCGCGACAGCGCGTCGCCCAGGTCGACGGCCTCGGCCGACTGCGTGCCGTCGTGGCTCATCATGCGGGCCAGCTGCTGCACCTGCAGGCCCAGGTTCTCGAGCCGCGCCAGTTCGGCGAGGCCCGCTTCGAAATCATGCGGATCGCCGTTGCGCAGCTGCTCCTGCAGCATGGCCAGCGAGGTGGCGAAGGCCTCACCCACCTTGGCCAGCAGCTTCGGCGGTGCCTGCAGCACCGGAGGCCGGGCGACGGAGGGCCGCCAGGCGGGGGCCGGAGGGGGGGCGCCGTCGGAGAGCCACATGGGATCGGGCGACGGGACGGAAGTCTGCGGGCGGGTCTGGATCGGCATGAGGGTCTCCTCGCTGACCCGGATCATGCTATGCCCGGCCCGGAAACGCGTCCACCCCGCCGATCGAGTGGTTGAAATCCGGCCGGGTGGCGGCATCTGCCAAAACAATGCAGTTTCCGGACCCTGCCATGCACGTCGCCTGCCCCCATTGCCTCACCACCAACCGTGTCCCCGACGAACGCCTGGGCGAGTCGCCCGTGTGCGGCCGCTGCGGCGAGGCGCTGCTGCCCGACGCCCCGGTGGAACTGGACGACTCGAACTTCGACGCCTTCGTCGCGCGCAGCGAACTGCCCGTGGTGGTCGACTTCTGGGCCACCTGGTGCGGCCCGTGCCGCCAGATGGCGCCCCAGTTCGAAGCCGCCGCACGCGAGCTGAAAGGCCGCGCGGTGCTCGTGAAGGTGGACAGCGACGCGAGCCCTCGCACCGCCGGCCGCTTCGGCATCCGCAGCATCCCGACGCTCGTGAAGCTGGACAAGGGGCAGGAGGTCAAGCGGCAGCCGGGGGCCACGGGGGCGGCGCAGATCGTGGCGTGGTCGACGCGCTGAAACCGGTCACCCCGGCGAACGCCGGGGCCCACTCCTGTCGGAGTGCGCTTCATCGGCCCCGGTGGATCCCGGCGTTCGCCGGGATGACGCCACGGTGGCGTCACTTGTCGTCGTGCGGCAGGATGTCCATCAGGTGCCACGTGTTCCGCCAGAACAGCGGCCGCCGGTACCCGTAGACCCACGGCTGCGTGAGGTCCGTGTAGAGCCGGTGCACCGCGAACTTGTACGGCATGTAGGCCACCAGCAGCTTCTTCGCCTCCTCGAACGCGGCGAGGCGTTCCGGCCCGTCGGGCAGGTGGTCGATCTTGCGGTACAGCTCGTCGAACTTCTCGAGCTTGAAGCGACCGAGGTTCGATCCGCCGGCGCCGGGCCCGTAGGCGTTCTGCAGCGCGTCCTGCCCGTCCGGCGTGGTGGACGATGAGCCCAGCTGCCACACCATCAGCTTGCCGGCCCGCGCGTTCTTGAGCTGCTCGGGCCACTTGCGGACCTGGAACTCGAGCCGGATGCCGAGGGCATCGAGGTTCTTCTTCCACAGCTCGTCCATCTGGCGCGAGATCTGTTCCGGCGTGGTGGCGTACTTGATCACCAGCGGCTTGCCGTCGGGCAGGTCGCGCCAGCCGTCTCCGTCCTTGTCGACGTAGCCGTACAGGTCGAGCAGCGCCTTGGCCTTCGCGAGGTTGTACTCGCCGTTCTCGGACTTGAAGGCCGGGTCGTAGCCGTAGGTGTGCGGCGCGACGCCCGCCTGCGCGGGAATGGCCTGGCCGCGGCGCACGAGGCGGATCTCGCGCTCGACGTCGGTGCCGAGCGAGATGGCTCGGCGCAACGCCACCTTCTCCGGCGTGTAGCCGCCCACCACGGGGTCTTCCATGTTGAAGAAGAAGAACGTGACGTCGGACGCGAGCCCGCGCGACATGCGGATGCCGCGCTTCGCGAGGTTCGGCGCGAGCTTGCCGTTGGGCACCGCGATGTTCGTGAACTCGAGCGGCACGCCCGTGACGTCGAACTCGTTGTTGAGGAAGGCGAGCCAGCGCGGCTGCCCTTCCTCGACGATGCTGATCTCGACGCGGTCGATCATCGGCAGCCGGCGGCCCTTGAGCTTCGCGAGGATCTCCTGGCCCTCGGCGTCGTCCGCGGCCGGCTCGGCGTCGTAGAACACCTCGCGGAAGTTCGGGTTGCGCTCGAACACCATCAGCGAGCTGCGCCGCCACTGCACGAGCCGGTACGGGCCCGTGCCCACCGGGTGCTCCATGATGCGGTCGCCGTAGGCCTCCACCACCTCGCGTGCCATCGCCGGCATCTCGGTGAGCATGTAGAGGAACCGCGGCCGCGGGTTCTCGAGGCGGATCTGCAGCGTGTAGCGGTCGAGCGCGCGCAGGCCCTCGATGGGGCGGTCGTAGTCGAACGGCTTCTTCGTCTTCTGCGCGGCTTCGCGCAGCGCCTCGATGCCCACGATGCGCTCCTCGCTCCAGCCGGTGTAGTGCGGGCTGTTGAGGGTCGGGTCGAAGAAGCGCTTCATCGAGTAGACGAAGTCGGCGGCCACCAGCTCGCGCTTCTTGCCCTTGAACGCGTCGTCGTCGGAGAAGTACGTGCCCGGCTTGATGCGGACGGTCCACGTGCGGTAGTCGTCCGAGATCTCGGGCATCGCGGCCGCCACCGCCGGCTTGATCTTGAACGGCCGGGCCAGATGGTCGTACTGGTACAGCGAATCGAACATGTGCGAGATCGCGACGTTCGAGTACAGGTCGCTCACCTGCGCGAAGTCGAAGCCGGTCTCGGGCGCGGCGAACGCGTAGCGCAGCACCTTCTGGGGCGGGGCCGCGGCGGGAGACTGTGCGAAAGCCAACAGCGGCGCCGCCAGGCAGGCCGCGGCGAGGCGCCGAACGAAGGAAGGCCAGTGGTTCATGGATCGCAGTCTAGTGTCGTCAGCGGATTAGACCGTAGACTCACACCGCATTCACGAACCCGCCCGAGGTTTCCACCGCATGACGGCCTACCTGCTGAGACGACTCTGGCAAATGATCCCGACCCTGGCCGGGGTCGTGCTGCTGGTGTTTTTCCTGTTCAAGTACTTCGGGGGCGACCCGGCCGAGATCCTCGCGGGGCAGAACGCCTCGCCCGAGGTGGTGCAGTCGATCCGCACCCAGCTGGGGCTCGAACAGCCCGTCTGGGTGCAGCTGTGGATCTTCGTCAAGCAGGTGGTCACCTTCGACTGGGGCCTGAGCTGGACCACGAAGGAGCCGGTGTCGGCGATGTTCGCCAACCGCCTGCCGGCCACGCTGACCGTGATGGTGCCCATCTTCATCCTCGAGGTGGTGCTCGCGATCCCGCTCGCGCTCGGGGTCGCCTACCTGCGCGGCTCGCTCACCGACCGCACCGTGATGATCGTCACCACGGTGGCGCTGTCCATCTCGTTCCTGGTCTACGTGATCGTCGGCCAGTACGTCTTCGCGTTCCGCCTCGGCTGGTTCCCGGTGCAGGGCTGGAGCGACTCCACGTGGACCAACCTGGTGCGCTTCGCCCCGCTGCCGGTGCTGCTCGCGGTGTTCGTGTCGCTGTCGCCCAACACGCGGGTGTACCGCTCGTTCTTCCTCGACGAGATGGACCACGACTACGTGCGCACCGCGCGCGCCAAGGGCCTCACCGAGAAGCGCATCCTCTTCACTCACGTGACGCGCAACGCGATGATCCCCATCCTGACCGGCATCGGCGGCGCGCTGCCCGGCGTGTTCCTCGGCTCGTTCCTGATCGAGGTGTTCTTCTCGATCCCCGGCCTCGGCCGCGAAGTGCTGGGGGCCGTGAACCGCAGCGACTTCCCCGTGATCCAGGCCGTGACCGTCTACCTCGCGATCATCACGATGGTGGTGAACCTGCTGACCGACGTGCTCTACAAGGTCGCCGATCCGCGGGTGGTGCTCAAATGACGGGCGCCGTCGAGGGGATCTGGGGCTCGGCCTGGAAGCGCCTGCGGCGCGACCGCGTGGGCATGGTGTCGCTCGTGGTCGTGGCCCTGTTCGGCGTGATGGTGCTGCTGGCGGCCCTGGGCCTCGTGGCCGGCGACTGGCAGCGCGAGCGCGGCGTGGCCAACGCGCCACCCACGTTCCTCGGGCCGGCCACCGCCACCGAGTCATCCGGCATCGCGCCACCCACGGGCCCGAACGTCGACCTGAGCGACGTCGACCCGCTCGCGCCCCGCTACGAGGAGTGGGCCGAACGCGCCGCGCAGTTCGAGCACGCGGCGGTCGAGCGCGCCGCCACGCTGCCGTTCGGCGCCGACCGCCTGGGCCGCGACGTGCTCTCGAAAGCGGTGCAGGGCGCGAAGATCTCGGTGTTCGTGGGCGTGCTGGCCGCGGTGGTGGCCACGGCCATCGGCACGGTGCTGGGGGCGCTCGCGGGCTTTTTCGGCGGCAAGGTGGGCGACTTCCTCGAGTGGGTCTACAACGTCTTCACGTCGATCCCGGGCATCCTGCTGATCTTCGCGTTCGCGGCGGTGGCGGGCCGGGGCATGCACTCGGTGGTGCTGATCCTCGGGCTCGCCGGGTGGACCGGCATCTACCGCCTCGTGCGCGCCGAATTCCTCAAGCACTCCGTGCGCGAGTACGTGCGCGCGGCCGAGGCCATCGGCGCCAGCACCACCTCTCGCATGTTCCGCCACATCCTGCCGAACATCAGCCACGTGCTGCTCGTGCAGCTGTCGGTGCACGTGGTGGGTTTCATCAAGGCCGAGGTGATCCTGTCGTACCTCGGGCTGGGCGTGGCCGTGGACGAGGTGAGCTGGGGCACGATGCTGTCCGAGGCCCAGAGCGAGCTGATCCTCGGCTACTGGTGGCAGCTGGCCGCCGCGACCATTTTCATGGCGGTGTTCGTCACCGCGTTCTCGCTGTTCACCGATGCGCTGCGCGACGCGCTCGATCCCAAACTTCGCGGACTGGAATGACCCCATGCTGCTGAGCATCCAGGACCTTCACGTGAGCTTCCGCACCGGCGCCGAGAACGGCGTGGTGCAGCGGGTCGAGGCGGTGGGGCGCGGCCCCGTGGGCGTGAGCTTCGACGTGCCCGAGAACACCACCGTGGCCCTCGTCGGTGAATCGGGCTCGGGCAAGAGCGTCACCGCGATGTCGATCCTCAACCTGCTGCCCGTCAACGCCGAGCGGTCGGGCCGCATCGACTTCGAGGGCCGCGACCTGCTGAAGGCCACGCTGCCCGAGCTGCAGGCCCTGCGCGGGCGCGAGATCGCCTGCGTGTTCCAGGACCCGATGAGTTCGCTCAACCCGGTGTTCACCATCGGCCGCCAGCTCTGCGAGCCACTGCAGCGCCACCTGGGCCTCGGCCGTCGCGAGGCGCTCGAACGTGCCGAGGCGCTGCTGGCCGAGGTGCAGCTGCCCGAGCCGAAGCGGCGGCTGTCGAGCTACCCGCACGAGCTGTCGGGCGGTCAGCAGCAGCGCGTGATGATCGCGATGGCGCTCGCCTGCGGCCCGAAGCTGCTGATCGCCGACGAACCCACCACGGCACTCGACGTCACCATCCAGCGCCAGATCCTCGACCTGCTCGCGCGGCTCAAGGAGACGCACCGCATGAGCATGCTGTTCATCAGCCATGACCTGGGCGTCGTGGGCGAGATCGCCGACGAGGTGGTGGTGATGCGCCAGGGCACGGTGCGCGAACGCGGCCCGGTGGCCGGCATCTTCGCCGACCCGCAGGACGCCTACACCCGCGCGCTGCTTGCCTGCCGCCCCGCGCTGCAGCAGCACCATGCCCGGCTGATGACCATCGACGAGACCCGCACGCAGGCGCCGGCCGCGCCGAAACCGAAGGACCCGGACGCCCCCGTGGTGCTGCAGGTCGAGAAGCTCTCGAAGGGTTTCTGGGTGCGCCAGGGCGTGTTCGGCCGCCGCGAGTTCAAGGCCGTGAAGGAAGCGAGCTTCACGCTGCGCCGCGGCCACACGCTGGGGGTGGTGGGCGAGTCGGGCTCCGGCAAGACCACGATGGGCCTCACGCTGCTGCGGCTGCACGACCCCACCGGCGGGCCCGAGGCGGGCCGCGTGCTGTTCGACGGCCGCGACCTCCTCACACTGTCGTCCCGCGAGATGCTGCCGGTGCGGCGCCGCATCCAGGTGGTGTTCCAGAACCCCTACGCGTCGCTGAACCCGCGCTTCCCCATCGGCAAGACCCTCGTCGAGCCGATGGCCATCCACGGCATCGGCGGCGGCACGGCCGAGCGCGAGGCCCTCGCCCGCGGCCTGCTCGAACGCGTGGGGCTCGACGCGAGAGCGATGACCAAGTACCCGCACGAATTCTCGGGCGGCCAGCGCCAGCGGGTCGCCATCGCCCGCTGCCTCACGCTCTCGCCCGAGGTGCTGGTGCTCGACGAGGCGGTGAGCGCGCTCGACGTGTCGGTGCAGGCCCAGGTGCTCAACCTGCTGAAGGACCTGCAGGACGAACTGGGCCTCGCCTACATCTTCATCAGCCACGACCTCGCCGTGGTGCGGTTCATGGCGGACGAGGTGATGGTGATGAAAAACGGCGAGGTGGTGGAGCAGGCCTCGGTGGACGACGTGATGAACACGCCGCGGCAGGAATACACCCGCAACCTGCTGGACGCCGTGCCACGCGGGCACGCCGTGCCGGGCTGATCAGGCTGCCATCACCCGCCCGCGCGGCAGCCGCACCACGAAGGTCGAGCCCACGCCGGCCCGGCTGCTGGCGGCCACGCTGCCGCCCATCAGCGTCACCAGCTGGCGCGTGATGACGAGGCCGAGGCCGCTGCCCACCACCTTCGAGTACTCGGCGCCCAGCCGGTTGAACGGCTGGAACAGCTGGCCCAGCTGCTCCTCGGTCATGCCGGCGCCGGTGTCGTGCACCGCGGCCACCACGTCGTCGCCGTCGGGGGCCAGCGTCAGGCGCACCTCGCCGTCGGGACGGTTGTACTTGATCGCGTTCGAGATCAGGTTGATGAACACCTGCTCCAGCCGGCGCGGGTCGGCCACCACGTGCAGCTCCGGGAACGGCCGCTGTGGGACGATGCGCACCTGCTGGGCCTGGGCCAGCGCGGAGAGCCGGTCGCTGCAGCGCTCGAGCACGGGGCCCACGGCCACGTCCTGGGCCGAGAACTTCATGCCGCCGGAATCGATGCTCGTCACGTCGAGCATGTCGTTGATGAGGTCCAGCAGGTGCCGGCCGCTGTCGATCACGTGCTGGACGCGCTGGGCCTGGGCCGGGCGCAGCGCCTCGGCGTTGTCGAGCTGCATCAGCTGGGCGAAGCCGAGCACCGCGTTCAGCGGCGTGCGCAGTTCGTGGCTCACGCGCGACAGGAACTCGCCTTTCGCGCGGTTCGCGCGTTCGGCCGCCTCCTTGTCGAGGCGCAGGCGTTCGGCCTGCATGTCCTGGCTGACGTCGCGCAGGATGCCGATCATGCGGGGGTGCCGGCCGTGGGCGCGCACCCGGGCGCGCAGCTCGATCTGCCGGGGTTCGCCCTCCACGGGCTCGACCCGGTAGCGCACGGCCACCGGCTCGGCGCGGTCGATGGCCTGGCGCAGGGCCACCTGCACGCGGTCGCGATCGTCCGGGTGCAGCGTCTGGCCGGCGAGGCGGTCGCCGTCGGCCTCGGTGTCCACCGCGGGCAGGTCGGTCATCGCGGCGGCCCGGGCGTCGAGGGCCACGCGGTCGCGTTCGACGTCCCAGTCGAACACCCCGATGCCCGCGGCATCCGCCGCCAGCGCCCAGCGTTCGTTGCCTTCCCGCAGCGCCCGTTCGGAGGCGAGCTGCTGGCTCAGCAGCCGGGCGATCATCACGAGGCCGGCACATGCGAGCAGGATCGTCAGCAGCAGCGTGGTCCACACCACGAGCCGCTTCGACAGGCGTGACGCCTCGCCCAGCCGCTCGGAGAACTGGCGCTCGAGCTGGGTGAGCCGCACGTCGAGCGGGGGCAGCTGGATGGCGAGCCCGCGCAGCGCCGCCGAGTCCGCGTCTCCCGCCTCCACCAGCTCGCGGATGCGCTGGCCCAGCACGCGCAGCTCGTCGATCGCCAGGTCGGCCTCCGCCCAGATGGCGATGGCGTCGGCCATGAAGCTCACCTCCTTGAAGCGGGTGAACAGCTTCATCATCGAATCGATGTCGTCGGGGTGGTTGCCGCCCTGCAGCAGGCCGGCGCGGGCGGCCTCCAGGTCGGGCTGCTCGCTGGAGAGCTGTTCGCGGGCGATGCGGTCCCCGAGGGGCACCGACAGCGCGGCCTCGAAGCGCTTGTAGTCGGCCGGGTCGTGGAGGCGGGCGTAGCGGTCGAGGTGGTACAGGGCCTCCTTCTGGCCCTTGGACCAGAGGCTTTCGCCGGCGACGTACCCGCGCACGGCGGACAGGATGTCGCTGCTGGCCAAGCCCAGCGCGGCCGTCAGGGCCACCACCAGCAGATACGAAACGACGGCGAGCCAATGCCGCCGAGTGAGAGCGCTCATGCGGTCGCCCTGGTTGGTGCACGGAAAACGGGATGCGGACTGCTTCGACTGCGAGCAGGGTGTACCACGGGAAGGCGACCCCTGTCGATGGCGCATTAAATCAGGGCTTGCATGTTCGCACACTCGTGCTAAATTAGGCGTATGGAAACCCGCACCGAACGCAGCGAAGCCACCTTGGCCGCCATCGTCGACACGGCCCTCGACATGGCGGTGGCCGATGGCCTGAACAGCCTGAGCCTCGGCGAGGTGGCCAAACGCCTGGGCCTGTCCAAGAGCGGGGTCTTCTCCCGCATCGGCTCCCGCGAGGCGCTGCAGAAGGCGGTCATCGACGAATACGCCAAGCGCTTCCTGCAGGACGTGTTCGTGCCGGCCATGCGCGAGCCCCGGGGCCTGCCGCGCCTGAACACCATCATGCAGCTGTGGCTGCAGCGCGTCCGGGAGGTCGAATCCCGCACCGGCTGCCTCTACAGCTCGGGGGCCTTCGAGTTCGACGACTGCGAAGGCCCGCTGCGCGACCTGCTGCTGGAACACGTGCTGCACTGGCGGTCGTCGCTGCGGCGCACGGTCGACCAGGCCCTCGAGGCCGGCCACCTGCGCCCCGACACCGACCCCGAGCAGTTCGTCTTCGAACTCGACGGCCTGTTCGTCGCGCTGATGCGCGAGGCCCGCTTCCTGCGCGATCCCCGCGCCTGCGATCGTGCGTGGACCGCGTACGAACGCATCATCCGCGCCTTCACCACCCCCTGACAGACCCCTGCCATGGCACGCCGCCCCGTCTGTCGCCCGCATTTCGCACGATCGTGCGACGAAAGGTCATTCATGGTCACGCTGCTCTTCCTCCTGCTGATCCTGCTCGCCGCGCGGGGCCTGCTCTGGCTCGTGCGCGTCTGGCGCGCCGTGCCCCGGCGCAACGCCGATTTCGAGGTGTTCCGTTGAGCCCCGCCGCCGACACCGCCGCGGCCGCCGCCAGCCCCATCGCCGGCTTCTACGGCGGCGGGCGCGTGGTACGCGGACTCGCCCGGGTGCTGCAGGCCGTCCAGAAGTTCGCGCCGGGCTTCGGCACGCGCGCCGCGCTGGGCCTGTTTTTCACCCCTCTCCCGTCCAAACGGTCCGCCCGGCGCCTCGCGGTGCCGGCCGGCTGGCGGGTGGAACGCTGGCCGTTCGAGACCGGTTCCATGGCCGTGTACCGCCGGGCCGACGCCGAACCCGGCCGGCCGACCGTGCTGCTGGTCCACGGGTGGGCCGGCCACGGCCTGCAGATGCAGGCGCTGGGCGAAGCGGTGGCCGCCGCGGGCCTGAACCCGGTGCTGCTGGACCTGCCCGGCCACGGCCGCAGCGACGGGTGGCGGTCCACGCTGCCGCAGTTCGTGCGGGCGCTGTGGGCGGCGTCGGCCCGCCTCGGACCGCTGCACGCGGTGGTGGCGCACTCGATGGGGGCCCTGGCGGCGTCCCACGCGCTGGCACACGGCCTGCCGGCGCAGCGTCTCGCGCTGATCGCCACCTCGCCGCCGCCGAAGCTCGTGCTGAAGTGGTTCGCCCACGGCTTCGGCCTGGGCGCGGCGATGTCGATGCGCATGCGGCGGCTGATCGAGCAGCGCGAGGGCATCGACCTCGAGCACTTCGAGGCCGACGAGCTGGCGCCGCGCCTGCCCCGCGCCACCCTCGTGGTCCACGACGAGGACGACCGCGCCGCACCGGCCATGCTGGCCCGCCGGCTGGCCGACCAGGTGGCGGGCAGCCGATGGCTCGCGACCCGCGGCCTCGGGCACCGGCGCGTGCTGGCCGATGCCGAGGTCCTCCGCGTGGTGGCCGAACACGTCACTCGGCCGATCGGCATTGACGATTCGGGGCAGTGATGTAACCGGCGACTTACCACTTCGCCACAAAACGGCGGCTTTTGCCGCAAGGCAGGGTCGAAGCGGGCAGAAATCACACTGGCACAAAAGCTGCGCTCGTTCGGGCAGCTTCAAAAAGACCAGGACGTCGTTGCCATGTCGTACTCCCCGCTCCGTTCCCGCCGCGCCCGCCGTCCCGGCCGCCGCTCGACCCCCAGCTGCCGCGGTGGGGTGTCGTCCCTGCTGCGCCTGGCCCAGCCCGTGGCCTCGCGCCCGTCGGCCCACGGCCTCGACGTGACCTCCTGGCTGGCCCGCGCCGCCGGGGTGCTGTCCCCGCTGCCGACCCAGGTGCTCGACGTGCGCCCCAGCGAATTCGCCCCCAGCCAGTGGCTGGTCGGCCACTGATTTCCCGGCTTCCCGAACAAGAACCGAACGAGGTGGACATGGCCCTTCTGCAACCGCAAGCCCGCCCGCTGGCCCACCCCGCCAGCACCCGCCAACCGGTGATGCCGACCGGCGTGCGCCCGATGCCGCCGGCGCCGGCCCGTGCGTTCCAGGTGCTCCAGACGCACCGCACGCCCACCCAGCTGTCCCTGTTCGCCCCGCCGGTCGCCCAGCGCAACACGACCCGCTGATCTTTTTTCCCCAGTTTCCAGGCGCGTTTCACACGTCCGCAGGGGAGCGGGCAGCCCGGGGTGGATGAGAGCGAGTCCCCGGATCCACTGTCCCGCTTCCCTTCTTTTTTTCCTGCGACGTGTCGCCCCGGAATTTCCCGGGGAACCCCACCCCGCGGTTTGGCCGCACACTGGTCGTCTCCCCGCTCCGAGACGATCCATGACCTCTCTGCATCGACGCCACCTCGTGCTCGCGGCCGGCGCCGGGCTGCTGCCCGCCACGCTGCCGGCGTTCGCCCAGGGCACCTGGCCCTCGAAACCCGTCCGCATCGTGGTGCCGTTCGCCCCCGGCGGCACCACCGACATCCTCGCCCGCGCCATCGCCCCCGAACTGCAGCATGCGTTCGGCCAGCCCTTCGTCGTCGACAACAAGCCCGGTGCCGGCGGCAACGTGGGCGCCGATGCCGTCGCCAAGTCGGCCCCGGACGGCCTCAACCTGCTGATGGGCACCGTCGGGACCCACGCCATCAACCAGGCGCTGTACCCGAAGCTGCCCTTCGACCCCATCAAGGACTTCGCCCCCATCACCCTCGTGGCCGGCGTGCCGAACGTGCTGGTGATGAACCCGGCCAAGGCCGAGGCCTACGGCATCCGCAACGTCGCCGACCTGATCAAGTACGCCAAGGCCAACCCGGGCAAGCTGAACATGGCGTCGAGCGGCAACGGCACGTCCATCCACCTGAGCGGCGAGCTGTTCAAGAGCATGACGGGCACCTTCATGCTGCACTTCCCCTACCGCGGCTCGGGTCCGGCGCTGCTGGACCTGATCGGCGGCACGATGGACCTGATGTTCGACAACCTGCCGTCGGCCATGCCCCACATCAAGGCCGGCAAGCTCAAGGCGCTGGCGGTCACCACGGCCCAGCGCAGCGCCGCGCTGCCCGACGTGCCCACGATCGCCGAGGCCGGCCCGGTCAAGGGCTTCGACGCCAGCTCGTGGTTCGGCCTGCTGGCCCCGGCGGGCACGCCGGCGGACATCGTCAACCGCATCCAGCAGGAGTGCGCCAAGGCCCTGGCCACGCCCGCCGTCAAGGAGCGGCTGCTGTCGCAGGGCGCCATCCCGGGCGGCAACACGCCGCAGGCGTTCGCCGCCTACATCGCCGCCGAGACGAAAAAATGGGCCGCGGTCGTGAAGCAGTCCGGCGCCAAGGTCGACTGATCCGGCGGGGTTGTTCCGGCAGGCCGTAGGATCGGGACGTCCCCCTTTCTCGTCCTGCCCCGAATGTTTCCCACCCGCCTGCGAGGCGCCCTCGCCCGCTACCGCGAGGCCGCCCTCGCCGACGACCTCGTCGCCGCGGTGATCGTCTCGATCCTGCTCGTGCCGCAGGGCGTGGCGTATGCGCTGCTGGCCGGGCTGCCGCCCGAGGCCGGGGTGTACGCGAGCCTGCTGCCCATGGTGGCCTACGCCGCGCTCGGGTCCAGCAACGTCAACTCCGTCGGCCCCGCCGCGGTGCTCGCGCTGATGACGGCCCAGGCCATCGCCCCCGCGGTCGCGCACGACGTGCCGGCCACCGACGCGGCGCTCGTGCTCGCCATCGAGTCGGGCGTGATGCTCGCGCTGGCCGCGGCGCTGAAGTTCGACGCGCTGGCCTCGCTGCTGAGCGTGCCGGTGCTGCAGGGCTTTTCGGTCGGCGCCTCGCTGTCGATCCTGCTGTCGCAGCTGCCGGTGATGTTCGGCGCGCATGCCGCCGGCTTCAACGCCATCGAGGTGTTCGGGTCCTGGTGGCGGGGCGGCCATGCCATCCACCTGCCCACCACGCTGTTCGGCATCGGCGCGCTCGTGCTGCTCACGCTGTCCCGCAAGCATGCGCCCGCGCTGCTCGAGCGGTGGGTGTCGCGCCGCGCCGCCCAGCTCACGGCCCGCGCCGCGCCGCTGGCCGTGATCATCGTGTCGACGGGGGTGGCCTGGGCGGTGTCGGCCGCCGATCACGGCGTGCGGCTCGTGGGCGCGCTGCCCCCGCTCCATCCGGTGCTGACCTGGCCCGACGTCGAGATGAGCGTGTGGCAGCAGATGCTGCCCGGCGCGGCGCTGATCTCGCTGGTCACCTTCGTCAGCAGCCTCGCCGTCGCCGAGAACCTGGGGCTGCAGCGCGGCAAGCGGGTGAGCGCGCGGCGCGAGCTGATGGGCCTGGCCGGTGCCAACCTCGCGGCGGGCGTGGGCGGCGGCATGCCGGTGGGCGGCAGCTTCTCGCGCACCGCGGTGAACGCCGAGGCCGGCGCCCGCACGCGCTGGGCCGGGGTCTTCGCCGCCGTGTTCACCGGCTTCGGCATGCTGCTGTTCGCGGCGCCGCTCGCGATGTTGCCGAAGGCCGTGCTCGCCGCCACCATCGTGATGTCGGTGCTGGCCGCGGGTGAATGGAAAGGGTTCGGCGAGGCCTGGCGCTACTCTCACGGCGAGGCCGCGATGATGGGCGCGGTGGCCGCCATCACGGTGCTCAAGGACGCCCAGTGGGCGCTGGCCTTCGGCGTGGCGCTGTCCATCGCGATGCTGCTCAAGCGCACCGCCCGGCCCCATGCGGTGGTGGTGGCGCGCATGCCCGGCACCGAGCACTACCGCAACGTGCGCCGCTACGCCACCGAGGGCACGGCCGGGCTGCTGGGCATCCGCATCGACGAAAGCCTGCTCTACATCAACGCCCGCCAGCTGCCCGACGTGGTGGTGGGCCTGCTCGACACGGTGCCGGGGGGTGTCACCCGCGTGCTGCTGCAGATGTCGCCCGTGAACCACATCGACTTCAGCGGCGTGGAGGCGCTGCGCTCGCTGCAGGACCTGCTGGCCCGCCGCGGCATCCAGCTCGACCTCTCCGAGGTCAAGGGCCCGGTGCTCGACAACCTGGTGGCCAGCGACTGGCTGCGCTGGTTCCGCGGCCGCCTGTTCCTCAGCCACCACCAGGGGGTGACCGGGGAGGAGCCGGTGAAGATGTGAGTGAATCCGGCGTGGCCGAGCAGCCCGTCCAAACGTTCCCGATCTAGGCGCAAAGCGCAGCCGTAGCCGCGCTACGGCGAGCATTTGCAACGACGAGCGGGAGCGTTTGGGCGGGATGAGCGGTCATGCCGGGTTCGCTCGCATCTTCCTACTCCACCTTCACGCCCTTCCAGAACGCCACCCGCCCCTTGATCTCGGCGGCGGCCTCGGTGGGCTCGGGGTAGTACCAGACGGCGTCGGGGTTCATCTCGCCGTTGACGAACAGGCTGTAGTAGTGGGCCTGTCCCTTCCACGGGCAGCCCGTGCGGTGGTTGCTGAACGTCACGTAGTCGCGGTTCAGGCTGCCTTCGGGGAAGTAGTGGTTGCCTTCGACCACCACCGTGTCGTCGCTTTCGGCGATGGTGACGCCGTTCCAGGTTGCTTTCATCAGGGGATCCTTCCGTGTTCCGCCACGAATGGTAACGGGCGCCCCGTTACCATGGGTCGATGAAACCGTTCGCCCCGATGCTGTCCCGGTGGCTGCGCCGCGCCACCAACACCGTGCGGCGTGCGCTGCACGGCACGCCCCCGCCCGCACCGCCGCTACCCCACTTCGAGTCCGGCACCTTCACCGGCCCCGCGGGCACGCGCGCCTACAAGCTCTTCGTGCCGGAAGGGTTCGCCGGCAAGCCGCTGCCGCTCGTGATGATGCTGCACGGCTGCACCCAGGATCCCGACGACTTCGCCCGCGGCACGCGCATGAACGACCTGGCCCGGCAGCACGGCTTCATCGCGCTGTACCCGGCCCAGCCGCCGCGCTCGAACGCCCACAAGTGCTGGAACTGGTTCTCGCCCGGCGACCAGCGCCGCGGCGACGGTGAGCCCGCCCTGCTCGCCGGCATGGCGCGCGAGGTCGCGGCGGCCCGTGGCGCCGACCCGGACCGCGTGTTCGTCGCCGGCCTGTCGGCCGGCGGGGCGATGGCCGCCATCCTCGGGCGCGAGTACCCCGACGTGTTCGCCGCGTCGGCCGTGCACTCGGGCCTGCCGCAGGGCGCGGCGCGCGACGTGGCCTCGGCCCTCGCGGTGATGCACACCGGCCGGCTGCGCCCCACCGGTCCCTCGCGCTCGGGCGGGCCCGGCATCCCCACCATCGTGTTCCATGGCGACGCCGACAAGACCGTGCACCCGGCCAACGGCCAGCACGTGGTCGACGACGTGGTGGCCGGCTCCCCCATCGACCCGGTCATCAGCCGCGGTGAGGACCAGGGCCGCCCCTTCGTGCACACGGTGTTCCCCGGCCGCGACGGCCGGCCCTTCGTCGAGCACTGGGAGGTGCATGGCGCGGGCCACGCGTGGTCCGGCGGTGATCCGGCCGGGTCGTACGCCGACCCGAAGGGGCCGGACGCGAGCCGGGAGATCGTGCGCTTCTTCGCGCTGCAGCGGCGAAGGGCGCTGGCCTAGGCGTACTGGGCCAGCGCGGCGCGCAGCCGCGCCTGGATCGCGTTGGACAGGGCCTTGTCGCCCGCCACCACCACGCGGTCGCCCCAGCGCAGGATGTCCATCGCGAGTTCGGTGGGATCGCTGTACGGCACCTGCAGCTCGTAGCGCCCGTCGTCGAGCCAGCGCGACTTCTGCTGCGGGTGCCACTCCTCGCCGGCCACCCACTGGGCGGCGTCGGCCAGGAACACGAGCGTGGCCCACTTCACCTTCTTGTCGCCCGCGCCGTAGATGCCGTACCCGGCGTCGAGCTCGGCCTCCAGCTCCTTCACCGCGACGTTGCGGGCACGGGTGTCGAGCGCGCGGGCGTCCTGGATGGCGTCGAGCGCGAAGCGGCGCAGGCCGTCGCTGCGGTGGCACCAGGCGTCGAGGTACCAGGTGTTGCGGTAGTTCACCAGGCGCTGCGGCGACACCTCGCGTTCGCTCGTGCTGCGGTCGCTGCGCTTGAAGTAGACGAGTTCCACCCGCTTGCGCTGCACGAGCGCGCTGCCCAGCAGCTCGAAGAAGCGGCTGGGCGAACGCCGCCGCGCGGTGACGAGCACCTTCACGCGGCGCATCAGCTCCTTCGCCTCGCTTTCGTCGGCCCCCAGCAGGCCCTGCAGCTTGTCCATCATGGGCTGCAGGTGGCGCGACAGCACGCCGTCGTCGTCCAGCCCGTTCATCAGCTGGTGCATGGTCAGCAGCGCGTGGATCTCCTTCTCGCTGAACCACAGCCCCGGCAGTTCGTGCCGTTCGCCGCCGGCCGACGCGTCGAAGCGGTAGCCGTTGTCGAAGCGGTCGTAGACGATGGGGGCGTTGAGGCGGTCGCGCAGGTACTGCAGGTCGCGCTTGAGGGTGGCGCGCGAGACGGCGAGCTCCTCCAGCAGGGCCTCGAAGGGCACGCAGCCCCGGTTGCGCAGCAGCAGTTCGATCTTGTAGAAGCGTTCGGTGCGGTCCATGGCGTGGCAGCATAGCGCAGAAAGATTTCGCTGGCTCACGCCATGAGCTTCTGGCTCGCGACACTGGCTCCATCGCTGCAACGGTTGCAGTGAACGAACTGGAGCGCCAGATGACCCTCGAACTGCACCTCTCGCACGACCGCAACGCCGGCACCGTCACGACCCACGAGCACATCGGTTTCGAGCTCGGCTGGGACTACGCCCACTACAACGTGCACCTGCCGGCCCCGTACGCCCAGGAGCCCTCCCCGCTGCGCAACGGCCTGCTGGCCGGTGCCGCCACCTTCGGCATGCGCACGCTGCAGCCCACGCGGCACGTGCGCAAGTGGCTGCAGCTGCGCCTGCACGCCTGGCTGCGCGGCCGCAGCGTCGAGCTGGTGCAGGTGACGCCGCACTACCTGCAGCAGATCGACGTCACGCACTGCCCCATCACCCGCGTCGCCCTGAGCAGCGCCACGCTCGAATCCACCGACGCCTCCATCGACCGCGTGCGCAGCGACGCCGGCTACGCCGCCGGCAACCTCGCGGTGATGAGCGCGAAGGCCAACCACGCCAAGGGCGCCCACGGCTTCCGCGACGCGCTCGGCTTCGTGCGCCAGATCGAGGCCGAATCGCTCGGCGGCATCGCCGGCCTCACCGCCGCCCAGTGGGCCCGCACCGCGGTGCTGTGCAGCTACGTCGAGCGCCTGTCGCACGCCGAGGCCTGCGCGCTGCCGATGCTCGTGCTGCCGCCGAACCGCCTGCGCCTCTTCAACCCGGTGCAGGCGCTGCAGGCCTTCGTGAGCCTGCAGCTCGCCACCGAGGGCTGGAGCCACCGCCTCTCGCGTTTCGAGGACCTGCTGCCCGGCAAGGACGCCAAGCGCGCGTTCCAGATGTTCTTCCACGCGCTGCTGCCACGGGTGCTGGAAGCCGGCCGCTCGGCCGAGCCGCACGAGGTGCGCTGGGCCATCGAGGACGCCTGGCGCAACCCGCTCGCGCTGCAGCGCTGGACGGCCTTCGCGAGCCAGCTCACCGAGGCGCAGTGCGAAGACCTCGTGGCCCGCGCCAGCCAGCGCAAGCTCGGCACCACGCGCCTGGACCGGGTCAACGACGACCAGGCCGTGGAAGGCTGGAACCTCGACTCGCGCGGCTACGTTCCCCACACGGTGCTGATGCGCCGCCGCGTCTCGCGCGCCCGGCCCGTGGACGTGCGGCCGCCGGCGCGGGTGCCGCAGCAGGCGCATCTGCCGTTGCAGTGACTCCGGAGCATGTCATCCCGGCGAAAGCCGGGACCACGGCCGCGAGTGGGCCCCGGCGTTCGCCGGGGTGACGAAGGTGCGGTGACCCTGACCGGGGCGTGCAGAATTCAATCAATTGTTTGAATTAACTGCTAGGATCCCGCCCGCCATGAGTGGAATCCACCCCCAGATCCGATCCCGCGCGCCCCGCAGCGACGGCGAACAGTCCCGCGAACGCCTGCTGCAGGCGGCGCTGCGCCTGTTCGCCGAACACGGGTACGCCCGCACGTCCACCCGGGCGATCGCCGAGGCGGCCCAGACCAACGTGGCCGCCATCAGCTACTACTTCGGTGACAAGGCGGGCCTCTACCGCTGCGCCTACTTCGAGCCGTTCGGCTCACCGGAGGCCGACATCGCCCGGTATTCCGACCCGGCCATGACCCTCCCCGAGGCGCTGCACGGCCTGTACGCCACGTTCCTCGAACCGCTGGCGCAGGGCGAGGCCGTGCGGCTGTCGATGAAGCTGCGCTACCGCGAGATGCTCGAGCACACGGGCTTGCTGTCCGACGAGATCCACGACAGCATCAAGCCCCAGTTCGCCGCGCTGCTCGACCTGATGTGCCGCCACGTCGGCGTGAAGAAGGCCGACGACGACATCCGCCGCCTCGCGCTGAGCGTCGCCGCCCTCGGCGTGAACCTGTTCGTCATGGAAGACGTGACCGACGAGATCGCGCCCACGCTGAAGTCCGCCCGCCGGGCCATGGACCTCTGGTCCGACCGGCTCGTCATGTTCGGTGAAGCCATGGTGCATGCCGAAGTCCGCCGCCGCGCAGAGGAAGCGGCGCCCATCCCTGTGAAAGCGAAGAAGAAGTGACCCGAAGAAGATCCCTCCCTCCGCTGCTGCTGGTCGTCGTCGCGCTCGCCGGTTGTGCCGGCGGCCCGCCCGTCGACGTGCGCGACGCCGCCACCGCGGCGCCCGCGCAGTGGCACGCCCCGCTGCCGCACGACGGCCGCATCGACGACCTGAACCGCTGGTGGCAGCAGTTCGACGACCCGCTGCTGTCCGACCTGCAGACCGCGGCCCAGGCCGTGAACCCGACGCTCGCGGGCGCCCGCAGCCGCATCGAGCAGTCCCGCGCCACGCGCGTGGCCGCCGGTGCGTCGCTGCTGCCCACGCTCGACGCCAATGCCAACGCGAGCCGCGGCCGGCAGCAGCCCGACCTGCCCGTCACCAACGCCTACTCCGCCGCCCTGCAGGCCGGCTGGGAGATCGACCTGTTCGGCCGCAACCAGGCCGCGTGGGACGCCGCGCGCGCCCGCTATGCCGGCGCACAGGCCGGCTGGCACGAAGCGCGCGTGGCCGTGGCCGCGGAGGTGGCCAGCACGTACCTGTCGCTGCGCTCGTGCGAGGCCCAGCTCGTGAAGGTGCAGGCCGACACCACGTCGCGCAACGAGACCTCGCGCCTCACCGACCTCGCCACGAAGGCCGGCTTCCAGGCCCCCGCCGCGGCGTCGCTCGCGCGCGCCACGGCCGCGCAGGGCAACGCGCTGGCGGTGCAGGTGAAGGCGCAGTGCGACTCGAACGTGAAGGCGCTCGTCGCGCTGACCGGGTTCGAGGAACCCGCGTTGCGGTCGCGCCTCGCCGACCGTGCGGGCTCGCTGCCCGTCCCCGCGCTGATCGGCGTGGGCACCGTGCCCGCCGACGTGCTGAACCAGCGGCCCGACATCTTCATCGCCGCGCGCGACGTCGAGGCGGCCGGTGCCGAGGTGTCGCAGGCGAAGGCTGCCCGGCTGCCGCGCGTGACCCTCGGGGGTTCGTACGGCCGCATGCGCATCGAGACGAGCGGCTACGAGCTCGAGGGCCCGTCCTGGTCCGTGGGACCGCTGACCGTGTCGCTGCCGCTGTTCGACGGCGGCGCCCGCGCCGCGAACGTCGACGCCGCCCGCGCGCGCTACGACGAGTCGACGGTGGTCTACCGCGCCAAGGTGCGCGGGGCCGTGCGCGAGGTGGAGCAGGCCCTGCTCGACCTCGACAGCACCGAGGCCCGCCGCGACAGCGCCCGCGCGGCCGCCGACGGGTTCGACGCGTCGTACCGCGCCGTCGAGGCCAAGTACCGGGGCGGCCTCGGCAGCCTGTTCGAACTGGAGGACGCCCGCCGCAGCGCCCTCCAGGCCCAGATCAACCTCGTCGACCTGGAACGCGACCGGGTCGCCGCGTGGATCTCGCTGTACCGCGCGCTCGGTGGCGGCTGGACACCCGCCGCCACCGCCCCGTCTTCCGACGCCCCGCAGCCGACGACTCCCTGAACACCGCCATGAACTTCCGTTCCCGCCCCCTCCTCCTGACCCTGTCCGTGATCGCCGTGGCGGCCGCCACCTACACCGTGCAGGCCGCGGACCCGAAGCCCGCCGACGCGCCGCGCCCCGCGCTGACCGTCACCGTCGTGCAGCCCCAGCGCATCGCCGTGCCGCTGCGCGTGACCGCCAACGGCAACATCACCGCATGGCAGGAAGCCAGCATCGGCACCGAGGCCAACGGCCTGCGCCTCGCCGACGTGAAGGTCAACGTGGGTGACGTCGTCAAGCGCGGCCAGGTGCTCGCCACCTTCGCGCCCGACACGGTGCTCGCCGAACAGGCGCAGATCCGCGCCACCGTCGCGGAAGCCGAGGCCTCGCTCGCCGAGGCCGCTGCGAACGCGCAGCGCGCCCGCGAGCTGGAAACCACCGGCGCGCTGAGCGCCCAGCAGATCAACCAGTACGTGACGGCCGAACGCACGGCCCAGGCGCGGCTGGAAGCGCAGCGCGCGTCGGCGAAGGCCCAGCAGCTGCGCCTCGGCCAGACGAAGGTGCTCGCACCCGACAACGGCGTGATCTCGTCGCGCACCGCCACCGTGGGCGCCGTGCTGCCAGCCGGCCAGGAGCTGTTCCGCCTGATCCGCCAGGGCCGCCTCGAATGGCGCGGCGAGGTGGCTGCGGCCGACCTGTCGCGCGTGAAGCCGGGGCAACCCGTCGAGGTGACGGCGGCATCCGGCGCCAAGCTCGACGGCAAGGTGCGCATGGTGGCCCCCACCATCGACGTGCAGACCCGCAACGGCCTCGTCTACGTGGACCTGGCGGCGTCGACCGAAGCGCGCGCCGGCATGTTCGGCCACGGCGAGATCGACGTGGGCGCCTCGCAGGCCCTCACGCTGCCGCAGAGCGCGGTGACCCTGCGCGACGGCTTCCACTACGTGCTGCAGGTGGGCAACGACTCGAAGCTGACCCAGCTCAAGGCCAAGGTGGGCCGCCGCGTGGGTGACCGCATCGAGATCACCGCCGGCGTGCCGGCCGATGCCAAGGTGGTGGCGGCCGGCGGCGGGTTCCTGGCCGACGGCGACCTCGTGAAGGTCGTCGCCGCGCCGGCCACGAAGTGACGGGGGGACCCTCATCATGATGAACGTCTCCTCCTGGTCCATCAAGAACCCCATCCCCGGGGTGCTGCTGTTCATCATGCTCACGCTCGTGGGCCTGGTGAGCTTCAAGGCGATGAAGATCCAGAACTTCCCGGACATCGAGCTGCCCACGGTCACCGTGGTCGCCTCGCTGCCGGGCGCCTCGCCGGCGCAGCTGGAAACCGAGGTCGCGCGCAAGATCGAGAACTCGCTCGCCACCAAGCAGGGCGTCAAGCACATCTACACGAAGGTGCAGGACGGCACGGTCACGATCACGATCGAGTTCCGCCTCGAGAAGCCCGTGCAGGAGGCCCTGGACGACGCGCGCGACGCGGTCACGCGCGTGCGCTCCGACCTGCCCGCCGACCTGCGCGACCCCGTCATCGCGAAGGCCGAACTGTCGGGCTCGCCGATCCTGACCTTCACCGTCGAGTCGTCGCGCATGGACGAGGAGGCGCTGAGCTGGTTCGTCGACAACGACGTGCAGAAGTCCATGCTGAGCGTCAAGGGCGTGGGCGCGGTCGCCCGCGTGGGCGGTGCCACGCGCGAGGTGCGTGTCGAGCTGGACCCGGCGCGGCTGCAGGCGCTCAACGCCACCGCGTCCGACATCTCTCGCCAGCTGCGCCAGACCCAGACCGAGGCCTCGGGCGGACGCTCCGACGTGGGCGGCGCGGAGCAGTCCGTGCGCACCATCGCCACGGTGCAGTCGGCCGAGGAACTGGCCGGCATGGACATCGCGCTCACCGACGGCCGCCACATCCGACTCGACCAGGTGGCCCACGTCTCCGACACGGTGGGCGAGAAGCGCTCGGCCGCGCTGCTCAACGGCAAGCCGGTGGTGGGCTTCGAGATCACCCGCACCCGCGGCGCCGGCGAGACCGAGGTGGCCGCCGGCGTGCGCGCGCGCCTCGAGGAGATGCGCACCCGCCACCCCGACATCAAGTTCACCGAGGCGTTCAACTTCGTCGACCCGGTGCAGGAGAACTACGACGGGTCGATGACGCTGCTGTACGAGGGCGCCTTCCTCGCGATCCTGGTCGTGTGGTTCTTCCTGCGCGACTTCCGCGCCACGCTGGTGGCCGCCACCGCGCTGCCGCTGTCGGTGATCCCCGCGTTCGGCGCGATGTACCTGCTCGGCTTCACGCTCAACGGCGTGACGCTGCTGTCGATCTCGCTCGTGGTGGGCATCCTGGTGGACGACGCCATCGTGGAGATCGAGAACATCATGCGCCACCTGCGCATGGGCAAGACGCCGTACCAGGCCGCGATGGAGGCTGCCGACGAGATCGGCCTCGCGGTGATCGCCACCACGTTCACGCTGATCGCGGTGTTCCTGCCCACCGCGTTCATGAGCGGCATCCCGGGCCGGTTCTTCGTGCAGTTCGGCTGGACCGCGGCCATCGCCGTGTTCTTCTCGCTGGTGGTGGCGCGCATGCTGACGCCGATGATGGCCGCCTACGTGCTGCGCCGGCCGAAGAAGGAGCACCACGAGGGGCGCTGGATCACGATCTACATGCGCTGGGCCGAGTGGTGCCTGCACCACCGCATCAAGACCACCCTCGCGGCCATCGTGTTCCTCGTGGGCTCGTTCATGCTCGTGCCGTACCTGCCCACCGGCTTCATCCCGCCGGACGACCTGTCGCAGACGCAGGTGACGCTCACGCTGCCGCCGGGCAGCACGTACAAGCAGACCTTCGCCGCGGCGGAGCAGGCGCGCCACATCCTCGAGAAGAACGAGCACATCAAGCTGATCTACACGACGGTGGGCGGTGGCGCCACGGGCGCCGACCCGTTCGCGCCGGCCGGCGCCCCCGAGGTGCGCAAGGCCACTCTGACCATCAACCTGACACCGCGCAGCGAACGCAAGGGCCTCAGCAAGCAGGCCGTCGAGGCCAGCATGCGCGAGGCGCTGGCCGTGGTGCCCGGCGCGCGCGTGAAGGTGGGCCTGGGCGCGTCGTCCGAGAAGTACGTGCTCGTGCTGGCGGGCGAAGACGGCCGCGTGCTCGCCGAACACGCCGCGAAGGTGGAGCGCGACCTGCGCACCATCCAGGGCATCGGCAACGTGACCTCCACGTCGAGCCTCGTGCGGCCGGAACTCATCGTGCGGCCCGACTTCGCCCGCGCGGCCGACCTCGGCGTGACGTCCACGGCCATCGCCGAGACGCTGCGCGTGGCCACGGCCGGCGACTACGACCAGGGCCTCGCGAAGATGAACCTGTCGCAGCGCCAGGTGCCGGTGGTCGTCAAGCTCCAGGAGGACGCACGCACCGACCTCGACCTGCTCTCACGCCTGGCCGTGCCGGGTGCGCGCGGGCCGGTGATGCTCGGCAACGTGGCGAACCTGTCGATCGAGAGCGGCCCGGCCGAGATCGACCGCTACGACCGCCAGCGCAACATCAACTTCGAGATCGAGCTGAACCAGAAGCCGCTCGGCGAGGTGGAGAAGGAGGCGCTCGCGCTGCCGAGCCTGAAGCAGCTGCCGCCGGGCGTGATCCAGACCACCATCGGCGACGCCGAGGCCATGGCCGAACTGTTCGCGAGCTTCGGCCTCGCGATGCTGACCGGCGTGCTGTGCATCTACATCGTGCTCGTGCTGCTGTTCAAGGACTTCGTGCAGCCGGTGACCATCCTCGCCGCGCTCGTGCTGTCGATCCCCGGCGCGTTCCTCGCGCTGTTCATCACGCACACGGCGCTGTCGATGCCGTCGATGATCGGGCTCATCATGCTGATGGGCATCGCGACGAAGAACTCGATCCTGCTGGTGGAGTACGCGATCATGGCGCGGCGCGAACACGGCCTGTCCCGCTGGGACGCCCTGCTCGACGCGTGCCACAAGCGCGCGCGGCCCATCGTGATGACCACCATCGCGATGGGCGCCGGCATGCTGCCCATCGCGCTCGGCATCGGCACCGACCCGAGCTTCCGCGCACCGATGGCCATCGTGGTGATCGGCGGGCTGATCACGTCCACGTTCCTGAGCCTGCTGGTGATCCCGGTGCTGTTCACCTACGTCGACGACGTGGTGCAGCGCTTCGGGCGCCTGTTCAAGCACACGCACCACCACGAGGAGACGCCCCCGGCCGCGGGGGCGGCGGCCGCCGAAAAGGCCTGAGGATCAGCGCCGGGCGAGCGTGTCGGTGCGCTCGTACTGCGCGGGCAGGGCGTGGGACCGCTCGAGGCGGTCCTCCAGTTCGCCGATGTAGGCCGACAGGGTGTTGGCCGTTTCCTCCTGGGCCACGCGGGCCGACTCCTGCGCCCGGTCCAGGCGGGACACCAGCAGCGCCCGGGTCTGGTCCTGGGACACGGCCACGGTCTGCAGCTCGGCCGTCAGGAAGTTGCGCAGCTCGGTGAACCGCGAGGCCTCGGCCTTGTCGGCCAGCTCGCGCTGCGACTGCAGTTCCTTCGCGAGGCGGCGCGACTCCATCAGCGCGCCGGCCTGCATGGTCATGGCCCACACGATGAACAGCACCGACAGGAACCCGACGATGGCGAGCATCACGATCCCGAGCGGCGCGTCGACGGTGGTGAAGCCGAGGGACAGCGGCTGCGGCGTGACGAAGGTGTTCCAGTTCAGCAGGGCGAACAGCCCCACGAGGGTCAGGCCGACGAACAGGGCGATGGCTCGGGTCATGTCGCGCTCCTTGGCAGACGAAGTATCCAAGCGTAGCGCCACCCGCGGCCGCGCGGTGTAGGACGCCGGCCCTAGAACGGGCCGGCGGCCGGGTCAGTACAGCGGCGTCGCCTCGCCCCGTTCGGCCAACGCGACGGCGCGCGGGTCGCCGTCCTCGCGCAGCTTCTGCTGCAGGCCCAGCATCGCCTCGCCGAGGCGGTCGAGCTCGCGTTCGTCGAGCAGGTCGCGCACCTTCGGGAAGAGGTTCTCCTCTTCTTCCTCGTGGTGGTGTTCGGTCTGCTCCTGCAGCACCTTGGCCTTCGGCTTGAAGGTGTCCTCGCCGGGTTTCAGCGCCAGCAGGTCGGCGAGCAGGCGCTTGAGCGAGAGGTGTTCCTCGAGGGACTCCATCAGGATGTCCTCGGTGCGGCGGGCCTTCACCGCCGGGTAGAAGATCAGCTCCTCGGAGGCGATGTGCACGGCGAGGTCGTCGCCGGCTTCGGCGAGCAGGGCCTTGCAGCGCGCGGCGGAGCCGGTGTCGGCCGCCGTCATCAGGTCCTCGAACTTGGATTCGAGTGCGCGGTGCTGGGCGATCAAGAGGTCGATGGCGTTCATCGCGGGGACTCCTTTGAGGTGCGATGCCACCGAGACTAGGCCGATGTGCGCTTGCCCGCGAGGGCGTAGGAATAGATTCCTTCGATGCCGGTCAGGCAGAGGCCTTCGCGATGCGGGCCGCACGCGCCTTCACGTTCTGCTCCCGCACGGCAGCGCAGCGCACCGCCGAAAACTCTTCCTCGAGGGCGTCGAGGAAGGCCCGCGTGCGCGCAGGCATCAGCCGGCGGCCCGGGAACACGGCCCAGGCCTCGGTGGCCGGCAGTTGCCAGTCGGCCAGCACATGGGTCAGCTCGCCCGCGGCCACGTCGGGTTCGGCGAAGTGGTCGGGCACGACGGTGATGCCCGCGCCCGAGCGGGCCAGGCGGATCAGCAGTTCGGGCGAGTTGGCCACCGCACGCGTGGGCGGCGTTCCCTGCCACACCTCCTGCTCGCGGGTCAGCACCCACGGCCAGGGCTCGCGCTGCTGGGTGGCGAGCTGCAGGGCCTGGTGCTGCATCAGGTCGGCCGGCGCCTTGGGCGTTCCACGCGCGGCGAGGTAAGTGGGGGACGCGTACAGCCCGGCGGAGAACGTCGCGAGCCGGCGGGCCGCGAGGTTGGCGTCGTCCTGGAGCGGGCCCATGCGGATCGCGAGGTCGAAGTTCTCGCCGATCAGGTCGACCCGGCGGGGCGACACGTCCACCTGCAGCGAGATGGCCGGGTACTTCGCGGTGAATTCCATCATCAGGTTGCCGAGCACGCCGTTGGCGAAGTCGCCGGGGATGGACAGGCGCAGGCGCCCGCTGGGCTCGGCCTGCCGGTGGTGCGCGAGCGACGTGGCCGCCTCGACCTCGGCCACCACCTGCCGCGCGTGTTCGAGCACGCTGTGGCCGAAGTCGGTGACGGTGAGCTTGCGCGTGGTGCGCAGCAGCAGCCGCTCGCCCAGCTGGGCCTCCAGCCCGGCCAGGCGGCGCGACACGGTGGACTTCGGCAGCCCGAGGCGTTCGCCGGCCCGGCTGAAGCTGCCCTCGTCGACGACCCGGGCGTACAGCAGCAGGTCGTTCGGTTCCAGCGCGGCGGTGGTGCTCATCGAAACCCCCTCGGTTCCACAGATGGAACAATGTTATCCATTTTGATGGCTTCCGGGTTGATTTCGGGATGAATACAGTTCTTCCATCGAACACCGCTTCCACCGAAGCTTCCCGAAAGGACCGTCATGAACATCCTGCAGATCAACTCCAGCGCCCGCGCCCAGGCCTCCCACTCGACGGCGCTCGCCAACGAGATCACCGCCCGCGTCCTCGAATCGAACCCCGGCGCCTCGGTGACGGTGCGCGACGTCGGGCGCGACCCGCACCCCGCGCTGGACGAGCCCACCCTGCAAGCCCTGTTCACGCCGGCCGACCAGCGTTCGCCCGAGCAGGCCGCCCGCGTGGCCCTCGACGAGGCGCTGATCGCCCAGGTCCAGGCCGCCGACGTGCTGGTGCTCGGCGTGCCGATGTACAACTTCGGCGTGCCCGGCGCGCTGAAGAACTGGATCGACGCCATCGCCAAGGCCGGCGTGACCTTCTCGTACACCGAGAAGGGCCCGGTCGGCAAGCTGACGGGCAAGAAGGTCTATGTCGCGCTGACCCGCGGCGGCATCTACCGCGACGGCCCGGCCGACTCGCAGGTGCCTTACCTGAAGACGACCCTCGGCTTCCTCGGCATGACCGACGTGCAGTTCGTCTACGCCGAAGGCCTGAACATGGGGCCGGACGCCGAGAAGAACGGCCTCGCCTCGGCCCGCGCGCAGATCGCTGAAGCCGTTCCTGCGTGAGGATTCCTCACTCCGGGGCAGGAGCGATGTCGGGATATAGTCCCCGCCGTCGCTTTTGCCCTGCATGTTCGTCTCGCCCCTCGGCTCCGCCCTCCCGTCCGCCCTCGCCGCCTTCGTGCGCGAGTCGGTCGCGAACGGGGCGGCGCCGTACAAGACCATCGAACTGAACACGTCGATCCCGGGCCTCGGGCCCTACACGATCGACAACGGCGGCGCCTACACGCTCACCGTCTATCCCGGCCCCGTGACGAAGTTCACGGCCACGCCGAAGCTCGGCCGGCACGTCGATACCACGGCCTGAGGAAACCCTCCGCCCGCCGATCCGGGTCCACCGGCCTACGATGGCCCGATGAAGATCCCGTTGTCCGTCCTCGACCTCGTGCCCGTCGGCGCCGGTGGCAGTGCCGCCGCGTCGGTGCGCCGCGCCGTCGACCTCGCCCAGCTCGCCGAACGCCTCGGCTACGTCCGCCTCTGGTTCGCCGAACACCACGGCATGCCCGCCGTGGCCAGCGCCGCGCCCGAGGTGCTCATCGCCCACGTGGCGGCCCTCACGTCCACGCTGCGGCTGGGCTCCGGCGGCGTGATGCTGCCCAACCACGCGCCGCTGCGCGTCGCCGAGGCCTTCCGCACGCTGTCGGCCCTGCACCCGGGCCGCATCGACCTGGGCCTGGGCCGCGCGCCCGGCTCCGACGTGCAGGCCACCCGCGCGCTGCGCGCGTTCGACGGCGAGCAGTTCCCCGCGCTGCTGACCGAACTGCTGACGTGGTCGGGCGAACGGTCGCTGCCCGAAGGCCACCCGATGGCCGCGCTGCGGGCGATGCCCGACGACGCGCCGCTGCCGCCCATCTGGATGCTGGGCTCGAGCGGCGCCAGCGCGACCATGGCCGGCGAACTGGGCATGGGCTACTCGTTCGCGAGCCACTTCAGCCCCACGCCGGCGGCCCCGGCGTTCGACACGTACCGCGACGCCTTCGTGCCGTCGCCGCAGTTCACCGAACCGCACGCCATCCTCGGCATCGCGATGGTGTGTGCGCCCACGGCCGAGGAGGCCGACTACCTTGCGTCGAGCATGGACCTCGCCTGGCTGCGCATCCGCCAGGGCCAGTTCCACCCGCTGCCCACGCCGGAGGAAGCGCTCGCCTACCCGTACACCGAGTCGGAGCGGCGCATCGTCGCCACCTACCGGCAGCTGGCCGTGGTGGGCGACCCCGCGTTCGTGGCCGAGGAGGTCACCCGCCGCGCGCGCCACTGCGACGCGTCGGAGGTGATGCTGGTGTCGAACGTGCCGGACCCCGTGGCGCGGCTGCGCGGGTACGAGCTGCTGGCCGGGGCGATGGCGTAGGACAACGCCGACACGGCTGGACGCCCATCGCCGACTGACCGCGGCAGGTGGCTTCCCTAAGGTGTCGTCCATGCAACCGAACGCCACCCCCACCACGTCCACCGGCGACGCCGTTCGCCAGTCCCAACTCGAAGCCGCCCGCCGCGTGACCGAATGGCATGCGCAGCGGCAGGCCCGCCAGTGGGCCGCCCTCTCGGCGCCGCGCCCCGCGAACTGAGCCACCGGCGGCGCCGTGGGGTCTTGGGCCCCGGGGTAACCTCGAAGGTCCCATTTGGAGACCCTCGATGACCCCGCGCCTGTCCGTTCCGAAAGAGAAGCTCAAGTTCGTCCTGCTCGAGGGCATCCACCCCTCGGCCGTCGAGGCGCTGAAGCAGGACGGCTACTCCAACATCGTGACCTCGCCGAAGGCGCTGGCCGGTGACGAACTGCGCGAAACCTTGGCCGACGCCCACTTCCTCGGCATCCGCTCTCGCACCTTCCTGACCGCCGAGGTGTTCGCCGCCGCGCCGAAGCTCACGGCCGTGGGCTGCTTCTGCATCGGCACCAACCAGGTCGACCTCGACGCGGCGATGCACCGCGGCATCCCGGTCTTCAACGCGCCGTTCTCGAACACGCGCAGCGTGGCCGAACTCGTGCTCGCCGAGCTGATCCTGCTGATGCGCGGCATCCCCGAGAAGAACGCCATCCTGCATCGCAACGGCTGGGTCAAGAGCGCGGCCAACTCGTACGAGGTGCGGGGCAAGACGCTCGGCATCGTGGGCTACGGCCACATCGGCACGCAGATCGGCGTGCTGGCCGAACACCTCGGCATGTCGGTGGTGTTCCACGACATCGAGGCGAAGCTGCCGCTCGGCAACGCGCGCCAGGCCGCCTCGCTCGACGCGCTGCTGCAGGTGGCCGACGTCGTGAGCCTGCACGTGCCCGAGACCCCGCAGACGCAGGACATGATCGGCGCCGCGCAGATCGCCCGCATGAAGCCCGGCTCGCACCTGATCAATGCCTCGCGCGGCACCGTGGTCGACATCGACGCGCTCACCGCCGCCCTCGAATCGAAACACCTGCACGGCGCCGCGATCGACGTGTTCCCGGTCGAGCCCACGGGCAACGACGCGGTCTTCACGTCGCCGCTCACGCGTTTCGACAACGTGATCCTCACGCCGCACATCGGCGGCTCCACCGCCGAGGCGCAGGCCAACATCGGCAAGGAAGTGGCGGCCAAGCTGATCCGCTACAGCAACAACGGCTCCACCACGTCGGCCGTGAACTTCCCCGATGTCGCGCTGCCCGAACATGCGGGACGCAGCCGGCTGCTGCACATCCACCGCAACGTGCCCGGCGTGATGGCGCGCGTGAACGAGCGCCTGTCGAGCGCCGGCATCAACATCGCGGCGCAGTACCTGCGCACGAACGACGACGTCGGCTACGTGGTGATCGACGTGGAGGACGCGACCCGCTCGGCCGCGCTCGATGCGCTGTGCCAGGTGCCCGACACGATCCGTTGCCGGGTGCTCTACTGACATGGACTGGCGCGATAGCACGTCGCGCCAGGGGCCGCAATCGGACGGCATCCATTGTTCGGGGCGTCGCCAAATCCAGCATCCGGGCGATTGCAGCGGTCATCGCCCGCTGCTAAGGTGACCCGCTTCCACCCGGAGGGCCCGTCACCTTGCCGTTCACCGCTTCCGCCCCGGTGCCCCGCACCGGCACGCGCTCGCCGCTGGCCCTCGGGTTCGACGCGGTGCGCGCGCATTCGCTGGCGCTCGCCGAGCCGCTGTCGGCCGAGGACCAGTGCGTGCAGTCGATGCCCGATGCGAGCCCCATCAAGTGGCACCTCGCGCACACCACGTGGTTCTTCGAGACGCTGGTGCTCACGCCCTTCCTGCCCGGGTACCGGCCGTTCGACGAACGGTTCGCCTTCCTCTTCAATTCGTACTACGAGGCCCTCGGCCCGCGCCACCCGCGCCCGGCCCGCGGGCTGCTGACCCGCCCGTCGGCCGACGAGGTGGGTGCGTACCGCGACGCGGTCGACACCGCGATGCGCCGGTTGCTCGACACGGCCGACGCCGACACGCTCGCCCGCGCCGAACCCGCGATCACCCTCGGCCTGCACCACGAGCAGCAGCACCAGGAGCTGATGCTCACCGACGTGCTGCACCTGCTGTCGCAGAACCCGCTGCGTCCCGCGTACCGGGCCGAGGCGCCCCTGCCTGCCGTGCCTTCGGCGATGGACTGGCGCACCTTCGACGGCGGCACCGTCACCATCGGCCACCGCGGCCCCGGGTTCGCGTTCGACAACGAAGGCCCGCCGCACGCGGTGCTGCTGCGGCCGTTCCGCCTCGCCGACCGGCCGGTCTCCAACGGCGAGTACCTCGAGTTCGTGCGCGCCGGCGGCTACCGCGACCCGCAGTGGTGGCTCAGCGACGGCTGGGCCCAGGTGCAGGCCCAGGGCTGGGAGGCGCCGCTGTACTGGGCCGACGGAAACACCGGCGCGCCCACCGCGTTCACGCTGCACGGCCAGGTGCCGCTCGACCTCGCCGCCCCCGCCACCCACCTGAGCCTGTACGAAGCGGCCGCCTACGCGGCCTGGGCCGGCGCGCGCCTGCCCACCGAGTTCGAATGGGAGGCCGCCGCGGCGGCCGGCCTGCGCGGCACGGGCCGGGTGTGGGAGTGGACCCGCTCGGCCTACGACCCCTACCCCGGCTTCAAGCCCTTCGACGGCACGGCCGCCGAATACAACGGGAAGTTCATGATGGGCCAGGTGGTCCTGCGCGGAGGCAGCGTCGCCACGCCACCCGGCCACATCCGTCCCACGTACCGCAACTTCTTCCCTCCTTCGGCCCGCTGGCAGTTCTCGGGACTGCGGCTTGCCCATGACGCCTGACCCAGAAGAAACGAGGTGACCATGAGTGCCACGATGCCCCTGCCCGCATTGAACGTCCCCGAACGACGCAGCGGTCCGCCGAGCGACTTCGAGCGCGAACTCGTCGCCGCGCTGTCGGCCCGGCCCCGCTCGATCTCGCCGAAGTTCTTCTACGACACGGCCGGCTCGCGCCTCTTCGACCGCATCTGCGACCTGCCCGAGTACTACCCCACGCGCACCGAGTTCGGCCTGCTCGCCGACCACGGTCCCGAGATGGCGAGCCACTTCGCCGACGGCGCCGACCTCGTCGAGTTCGGCGCGGGCTCGCTCACGAAGGTGAGGCTGCTGCTGGATGCCTGGGAGCGCCCGGGCCGGTTCATTCCCGTGGACATCTCCGCCGAACACCTGCACCAGTCGGCCGCGCCGCTGCGCGCCGAGTACCCCGGCCTGGAGGTGTTGCCCATCGCGGCCGACTTCACGCGGCCGCTGTCGCTGCCCGCTGCCGAGCGGCGCGTGGGCTTCTTCCCGGGCTCGTCCATCGGCAACCTCGGGCCGGTCGCGGCCGTGCGCTTCCTGCGCCAGGCCGCGCAGTGCCTGCCGGGCGGCGGGCTGCTGGTGGGGGTGGACCTCGTCAAGGACCCGGCCACGCTGCACCGCGCGTACAACGACGCCGCAGGCGTCACGGCCGCGTTCAACCGCAACCTGCTCGTGCGCGCGAACCGCGAGCTGGGCGCCGACTTCGACGTCGCGGCCTTCGACCACTACGCCTTCTACGACCCGCTGCAGCAGCGTGTGGAGATGCACCTCGTGAGCCGGCGCACGCAGACCGTCACGGTGGCCGACCAGTGCTTCGAGTTCGCCGAAGGGGAGAGCCTGCACACCGAGAACTCGCACAAGTACACGGTGGAGGGCTTCCGCCAGATGGCGCGCCGCGCGGGCTTCACGCCCGGCCCGGTGTGGGTGGACGACGCACGCCTCTTCAGCGTGCACTGGCTCGCCACCGGCGCCTGACGCGGCCGGGGGCCGGACGCGATGTCAGTCCGGCTTGAACCCGAGTCCGGCCACGAAGGTGTCGAAGGCCACGGTGCCCACCTGGGGCAGGTCGAAGGCCCCGGGCTGCAGCAGCCAGTTCTGGAACAGGCCGCCGATCAGCGCATGCAGGGCGCAGGCCGAGATGGCCGGCGGCACGTCCGACCGGATGAGCCCGCGCGCGGCGGCCAGCGCCAGCGCGCGCTCCATCTGCACCAGCTTCTCGCCGCGGTGGCTGATGTGGCGCTCGCGCACGGCGCTCGTCTCCTCGACGTACTCCACCTTGTTGATCGCGATCTCGAACACGCGGCGCACCTGGGGGTTTTCGACCGCCAGCTTGAAGGCATCGGTGAAGCTCGCGCGCAACGCCTCGATGGGGTTGACCTGCGCGTCGTCGAGGCGGCGCATGGCGTCCTCGAACGGCAGGGTCACCCGGGTCATCATCGCGTTGAAGACGTCGGACTTGTCCTGGAAGTGCCAGTAGATGGCACCGCGGGTCACGCCCGCCGCGGCCGCGATCTCGTTCAGCGACGTGCGCGACACGCCGCGTTCGAGGAACACCCGTTCGGCCGCATCGAGGATGCGGTTGCGGGTTTCCTGGGCTTCTTCCTTGGTTCTCCGGACCATCTTCGTTCTGTCTCGCTGGGATCGTGGCGGCCGGCAGATCCGGCCAGCTCTTCATGTAAAAACGTCGAAAAGGTCGCTTACATACATTCAACGATGTATGTATACTAGCTCAAACCCGCCCGAAACACCACCGTTCATTCTCGTCCGGCCGCGTTTCCGACTGCGGGGTTTCCCTCGTTCCAGCGCCCCTCGGCGCTCATCCGGAAGGTATCGCATGTCTGCGTTGAAAAACGTCTTGGCTTCTCCAGCCCTTCATCGCGCGGGCCTGACGGCCACCCTCGCGTCCCTCGTTGTCCTGCTCGCCGCGTGTGGCGCCAAGGACGGTGCTCCCCATGGGGGCGGCGCACCCGGCGGCGGCATGCCGCCGCCCGAAGTCGGTGTCGTGACCATCACCGAACAGGCCGTCGCACTGCAGACCGAACTGCCCGGCCGGGTCGAACCGCTGCGTGTCGCGCAAGTGCGCGCTCGCGTCAACGGCGTGGTGCTGAAGCGCCTCTTCAAGGAAGGCAGCGAGGTCAAGGCCGGCCAGGCGCTGTTCCAGATCGACGCCGCGCCGTACCAGGCCTCGTACGAAAGCGCCCAGGCCTCGCTGGCCCGCGCCCAGGCCAACCTGACCCAGGCCGCCGCGCAGGCCGAGCGCTACAAGCCGCTGCTGGACGCCAACGCCATCAGCAAGCAGGACTACATCAACGCGGTGGCCGCGCAGAAGCAGGCCGAGGCCGACGTCGCCTCCGGCAAGGCCGCCATCGCCACGGCCCGCATCAACCTGGGCTACGCGTCGGTCACGTCGCCCATCGCCGGCCGCATCGGCCGCGCGCTGGTCACCGAAGGCGCGCTGGTCAGCGCCACCGAAGCCACCCAGCTGGCCGTGGTGCAGCAGACCAACATGGTCTACGTGAACTTCACGCAGTCGACGAACGAGGTGCTGCGCCTGCGCAAGGCCATGGCCGCCGGCCAGCTGCGCGGCGCCGGCGACGGCTCCGCCGCCGTGCGCGTGGTGCTCGACGACGGCACCGAACTGCCGCGCCAGGGCAAGCTGCTGTTCCAGGACCTGACGGTCGACAGCACCACCGGCCAGATCACGCTGCGCGCCGAAGTGCCGAACCCGGACGGCCTGCTGCTGCCCGGCCAGTACGTGCGCGTGCGCCTGTCCCAGGCCGAACTGCCCGCCGGCATCGTGATTCCCCAGCAGGCCGTCACCCGCGGCAGCCAGGGCGATACCGTGCTGGTCGTCGGTGCCGACGGCAAGCCCGAGAAGCGCACCATCAAGATCGGTTCGGCCCAGGGCACGAACTGGCTCGTGCAGGACGGCCTGAAGCCGGGCGAGAAGGTCATCGTCGAAGGCTTCCAGAAGATGATGGTGCCGGGCGCGCCGGTCAAGCCGGTGCCGTGGGCCAAGGGCGCCAGCGCCCCGGCCGGTGCCGCTTCCGCTGCCGCTCCCGCCGCTTCGGCCGCCTCCGCGCAGTAAGAGGGGCTGATCCATGGCCAAGTTTTTCATCGACCGCCCGATCTTCGCGTGGGTGATCGCGCTGTTCATCCTCGTGCTGGGTGGCGTCTCGATCACGCAGCTGCCGATCGCCCAGTACCCGCCCGTCGCCCCGCCGTCGATCGTCGTCTCCACCGCCTACCCCGGCGCGTCTGCCCAGACGCTCGAGGACGCGGTGCTGAGCGTCATCGAACGCGAGATGAACGGTTCGCCGGGCCTGATCTACATGGAGTCGGTCGCCCAGGCGGACGGCACCGGCTCGATCACGCTCAGCTTCCAGCCGGGCACCAACCCGGACCTCGCCCAGGTGGACGTGCAGAACCGCCTCGGCCGCGCCACGCCCCGCCTGCCGGCGGCCGTGACGCAGCAGGGCGTGCGCGTCGACAAGTCGCGCGCCAACTTCCTGCTGTTCGCGATCCTGTCGTCGGAGAACCCGGCGTACGACCCGATCGCCCTCGGTGACTACGCCTCGCGCAACGTGCTGCCCGAAATCCAGCGCGTGCCCGGCGTCGGCCAGGCGCAGCTGTTCGGCACCGAACGCGCGATGCGCGTGTGGATCGACCCGGCCAAGCTCGTGGGCTACAGCCTGTCGTCGGCCGACGTGACCAACGCGATCCGCGCGCAGAACGCCCAGGTGTCGTCCGGCACCATCGGCGACCTGCCCAACACGAAGGACCAGGCGATCTTCGCGACGGTGGTCGTCAAGGGTCAGCTGAGCAACGTCGAGCAGTTCAACGAGATCATCGTCCGCGCGAACGCCGACGGCTCCACGGTGAAGATCAAGGACGTCGCCCGCGTCGAACTCGGCGCCCAGGCCTACGCCACGTCGGCGCGCCTGAACGGCGAGCCGTCCACCGGCATCGGCGTGCAGCTCGCCCCCACCGGCAACGCGATGGCCACGGCCAAGGCGGTGCGCGAACGGCTCGACGAACTGCAGAAGTACTTCCCGCAGGGCGTGAAGTACACGATCCCGTACGACAGCTCGCGCTTCGTCGACATCTCCATCAAGCAGGTCGTCGAGACGCTGATCGAGGCCGTGGTGATGGTGTTCCTCGTGATGTTCCTGTTCCTGCAGAACATCCGCTACACCCTGATCCCGACCATCGTCGTCCCGGTGACGCTGCTCGGCACCTTCTCCGTCCTGCTCGCCCTCGGCTTCTCGATCAACGTGCTGACGATGTTCGGCATGGTGCTCGTGATCGGCATCGTGGTGGACGACGCGATCGTGGTCGTCGAGAACGTCGAGCGCATCATGAGCGAGGAAGGCCTGTCGCCGCTGGCCGCCACGCGCAAGGCCATGGGCCAGATCTCGGGCGCCATCATCGGCATCACCGTGGTGCTGGTCTCGGTGTTCGTGCCGCTCGCGTTCTTCGCGGGTGCGGTGGGCAACATCTACCGCCAGTTCTCGGCGGTGATGGTGACGTCCATCCTGTTCTCCGCGTTCATGGCGCTGTCGCTCACGCCCGCGCTGTGCGCCACGCTGCTCAAGCCGGTCGAGGCGGGCCACCACCACGAGAAGACCGGCTTCTTCGGCTGGTTCAACCGCGGGTTCGCACGCACGGCCAAGGGTTACGAGAGCTTCATCGCGAAGCTGCTGCGCAAGGCGGCACGCTACCTGATCATCTACGCGGCCATCATCGGTGTCGTGGTGCTGCTGATCCAGCGCCTGCCCACGTCGTTCCTGCCCCAGGAAGACCAGGGCACGATGCTCGTGAACGTGCAGCTGCCGCCGGGTGCCACGCAGAACCGCACGCTCGACGTGATGAAGCAGGTCGAGGGCTACATCCTCAAGCAGCCGGAAGTGCAGAGCATGGTGAGCGTGCTCGGCTTCAGCTTCTCGGGCACGGGCCAGAACGCCGCGCTCGCGTTCATCACGCTGAAGGACTGGGACGAGCGCAAGGGCGCACAGCACCAGGCGTCGGCGATCGCGGGCCGCGCCTTCGGCGCGCTGATGGGCGTGAAGGACGCGTTCATCTTCCCGCTGAGCCCGCCGCCGATCCCCGAACTGGGCACCGGCTCCGGCTTCAACTTCCGCCTGCAGGACCGCGGCAGCCTCGGCCACGACGCGCTGCTGGCCGCCCGCAACCAGCTGCTCGGCATGGCCTCGAAGAGCCCCGTCCTGACGGGTGTCCGTCCGGACGGCCTGGAAGACGCGCCGCAGCTGCAGCTCGACATCGACCGCCAGAAGGCCAACGCGCTCGGCGTGTCGTTCGACTCGATCAACTCGGCCATCTCCACGGCCCTGGGTTCGATCTACGTGAACGACTTCCCGAACGCCGGCCGCCTGCAGCGTGTCGTGGTGCAGGCCGACGCGCCCACCCGCATGCAGCCGGACGACCTGCTGCGCATCAACGCGGTCAACGCGAAGGGCCAGCCGGTGCCGCTGTCGGCGTTCGCCACCACCAAGTGGATCACGGGCCCGATGCAGACCATCCGCTACAACGGCTACCCCACGATGCGCATCACCGGTGAAGCCGCGAAGGGCTACAGCTCGGGCGACGCGATGGCCGAGATGGAAAAGCTCGCCGCGCAGCTGCCCCCGGGCTTCGGCTTCGAGTGGACGGGCCTGTCGCGCGAGGAGAAGCTGTCCGGCTCCACCGCGATCGTGCTGTTCGCGTTCTCGCTGATGGCCGTGTTCCTGTGCCTGGCCGCGCTGTACGAGAGCTGGTCCATCCCGCTCGCGGTGATCCTGGTGGTGCCGCTCGGCGTGCTGGGCGTGCTGCTCGGAGGCACCTTGTTCGGGATGTCGAACGACGTGTACTTCAAGGTGGGCCTGATCACCATCATCGGCCTGTCCGCGAAAAACGCCGTGCTGATCATCGAGTTCGCGAAGGACCTGCACGCGCAGGGCAAGGGCCTGATCGAGGCCACGCTCGAAGCGGCGCACCTGCGCTTCCGCCCGATCATCATGACCTCGCTCGCGTTCATGCTGGGCGTGCTGCCCCTGGCCATCGCCAGCGGCGCCGGTTCGGCCGGCCAGCGCGCCATCGGCACCGGCGTGCTCGGCGGCATGGTCACGGCCACGGTCCTCGCGGTGCTCTTCGTTCCCATCTTCTTCGTGGTGGTGCGCGGCATCTTCAAGGGCAGCGAACGCCAGCGGAAGAAGTACGCCCATGAACTCGACGATGGCGGCGCCCCGGCGCTGCCCCAAGGAGGCTCGCATGAGTAAGCGACGTCTGATGAAAACCGCGGTCGCCGCGGCCGCCCTCGCCTTCCTCGGCGCGTGCACGTCCATGGCACCGAAGTACGAACGCCCGGCCGCCCCGGTGGCCGCGGCGTTCCCCGATGCCGCCGCCAGCGGTGTCCCCTCGGCCCCCGCCACCGACATCGACTGGCAGGCGTACTTCGCCGATGCCCGGCTCAAGCAGCTGATCGACATCGCGCTGAAGAACAACCGCGACCTGCGCATCGCGGTGCTCAACATCGAGGCGGCCCGCGCCACCTACCAGATCCGCCGCGCGGACCTGTTCCCGACGGTCAACGTCGGCATGACCATGCAGCGGCAGAACTACGACGTGAAGGAGCTCTACACCGTGGGCGCCTCGGTGTCCGGCTACGAGCTGGACCTGTGGGGCCGCGTGCGCAGCCTGAGCGATGCCGCCCTCGCGAGTTACCTCGGCACCGAGGAAGCCCGCAAGTCGGTGCAGATGAGCCTGATCTCGCAGGTGGCCCAGCTGTACTACACGCTGCTCGGCGACGAGGCGGCCCTGAAGGTCACGCGCGAGACGCTCAACACGCGGGAAGACTCGTTCAAGCTGACGAAGCTCAAGTTCGACAACGGCGCGGCGTCGGAGCTCGACTTCCGCCAGAGCGAGTCGCTGCTCGAGAACGCTCGCGCGTCCCACGCGCTGCAGACCCGCCTGCGCGCGCAGGACGAGAACGCGCTGGCGCTGCTGCTGGGCCAGGGCGTGCCGTCGGACCTGCCGGGCGGCCTCGAGCTGACCAGCCAGGGCCTCGTGGCCGAACTGCCCGCGGGCGTGCCGTCGGAGGTGCTCGCGCGCCGGCCCGACGTGCGCCAGGCCGAGCAGCAGCTGATCGCGGCCAACGCCAACATCGGCGCCGCCCGCGCGGCGTTCTTCCCGCGCATCACGCTGACCGCCAACGGCGGCACCGCCAGCACTGAGCTGTCGGGGCTGTTCAAGAGTGGCACCGGCGTCTGGTCGTTCACGCCGTCGATCACGCTGCCGATCTTCGATGCGGGCCGCAACCAGGCCAACCTCGACGTGGCGAAGGTGAACCGCGAGATCGCTGTGGCGCAGTACGAGAAGGCCATCCAGACGGCCTTCCGCGAGGTGGCGGATGCCCTCGCCGGCCGCGCCAACCTCGACGAGCAGGCCCGCGCCACCGCCGCCGCCACGGCGTCGGAGGAAGCGCGCTTCAAGCTCGCCGACCTGCGCTACCGCAACGGCGCGTCGAGCTACCTCGACGTGCTGGACGCGCAGCGCTCGCTCTACACGGCCCAGCTCGCGCTGGTGCAGGTGCAGACGGCGCAGGTGCAGAACCGCGTGGCGCTCTACAAGGCGCTGGGTGGGGGGTGGACGGAGCCGAAGGCGCAGTGAGCCCTCGATCGGTTCGCCCATGAAAAAAGCGCCCCGCGGGGCGCTTTTTCTTTGGGTCGTGCCTGGCCGTCACTTGTCCACGAACGCCCGCTCGATCACGTAGTGACCCGGCGTGCTCATGTTGCCTTCCTTCATGCCGAGCTTCTCGAAGATCGTCTTGCTGTCGCGCAGCATCTCGGGGCTGCCGCACAGCATGAAGCGGTCGTTCTCGAGGCTGACGGGCGGCAGGCCCAGGTCGGCCGCGAGCTTGCCGGACTCGAGCAGCACGGGGATGCGGCCCTGGTTGCGGAACTCCTCGCGCGTGACCGTGGGGTAGTACAGCAGCTTCTCGGTGACCTGCTCGCCGAAGAACTCGTTGGCGGGCAACTCCTCCTCGATGACCTTGTCGTAGGCCAGCTCGGCGACCTGGCGGCAGCCGTGCACGAGGATGACCTTCTCGTAGAGCTCGTACACCTCGGGGTCCCGGATCATCGCCATGAAGGGCGCGAGGCCCGTGCCGGTGGACAGCAGCCACAGGTTCTTGCCGGGCAGCAGGTTCTGCGTGAGCAGCGTGCCCGAGGCCTTGCGGCCGATCAGCACGGTGTCGCCGACCTTCAGGTGCTGCAGGCGCGACGTGAGCGGACCGTCGGGCACCTTGATGCTCAGGAATTCGAGTTCCTCGTGCCAGTGCGGGCTGACGACGCTGTACGCGCGCAGCAGCGGCTTGCCGTCGACGTTGAGGCCGATCATGGTGAACTGGCCGCTCTGGAAGCGAAAGCCCGGGTCGCGGGTGGTCGTGAACGAGAACTGCCGGTCGGTCCAGTGGTGGACCGTCAGGACTTTGGCTTCGTAGAAATTGCTCATGGGTCGTGGCAAGGGAACAGGAGGCTTTGGCGCGAAGGCCAACCCGCGAGCATAACCGGTGGGCAGGCCGTGCCCGGCCAACGGGCCCACGGAGCCGAGGGATTCGACAGTGTCGCCGATGCGCGGGATGCGCACAAAGCACATCCCGGCATATGCATACACCCCCCCCCGGCGGGAGGGCTCAGACCTGGACGGACGCGGCCCCGATGCCGTCGAACTCGACCGACACGAGGTCCCCCGGCTGGGCGATCAGCAGCCCGCACCAGGTGCCGGTGGTGACCACGGTGCCGGCCGGCACCACGCGGCCCTCCGACGTGGCGTGGCGCAGCCACTCGGGCAGCACCCAGGCCGGGTCGCCCAGGGCGTGCGAGCCGGTGAACTCCGACGTGCCGCGGTGGCCCAGCGTGACGCGGCACCGCTGGGCGGACCAGTCGCGCCGCACGTACGGCACCCAGTCGCCCAGCACCAGGGCGGCGTGCAGCTGCAGGTCGGCCAGGCGCAGCAGGCTCGGCGCCTTGAAACCCTGCGTCCAGCGCGAGTCGACGAGTTCGATGGACACGGTCATCGCGTCGACCAGGTCGGACGCACTGTCCACGTCCAGGTCGGCGGCACGGTCGGCGTCCACGTCGACCCCGACGCGCAGGGCCACCTCGGCCTCGATGCCACCGAGGGCGAACGGCCAGTCGCCGAGCGTGGCGGGGCTGCGCCAGACGCCGGCCGGCGGCAGCGCCGAGTGGCCCAGCGTGGCCGTGCGCGACGGGCCGCCCGACTTCCAGTGCCCGGGCACACCCTCGCCGAACCAGTCGAACTCGTTGGCGAGCGCGGCCTGCACGACGTAGGCATCGTCGGCGTTGCGGACGACGGGCTCGAACGGGGTGGCGTCGACGGTGCGGCGCTCGCGGCGGGCGGCGACGAGCTGGTCGATCAGGGAGTCGAGCGTGACGGACATGCGGGGACCTTATGGGGAGATGGGGGACAGCCGGGCGTCCCTGAGGCCGACGAGGAGCGCTTCGCCGTCGGCGGTGACCCTGAATTCTCCATACTTCGCGGTGGCAAAGCGTTCCGCATGGCCTTCCTTGAAGAACCAGGCGTCGGTGACCAGCACCCAGCGGCCGTCCTTCGGGACCAGCGCGATGCGCACGTCCGACGGCGACAGCACCGGGGCCTCCTCGCCGGCCAGCTCGATGCGCAGCGGCGTGGCCACGCCGCGCTCGTCCAGCTGCATCACCACGTGCGGCGGCAGGTCGCCGGGGCCGGGCTCGACGGGCACGGCCGGCAGCCGGAAGTTCAGGCGCATGTAGTCGCCCTGCATCAGCGAGCGCGGGTCCACCGGGGCGAGTTCCACCAGCACGGTGCGGCCCTCGGCGATCACGGCCTCCTTGCGGGCGATGCCGACGTTGACCACGGCCAGCGACAGCCCCACGGTCACCAGCACCAGCACCGCCGGCAGGGCGAAACGGCGCGTTGGCACGCCGGCCGGCGTGGGGCGGGCGAGCCCGGGAACCCCCAGGCGCCAGGCCACGCCGCCGAAGACCGCTGCGGCGGCGGCGAGCAGCAGCGCCTTGTCGGCCAGGCCCCAGTCGAGCTGGTAGTAGAACGCACCGACGATCCACGCCGCGGCCAGCGCCGCGAGGCCCAGCAGCCGCCAGCGGCCCGTCACGGCACACGCCGCCAGGGCGAGCAGCACGCTGCCGAGCGGGGCCATCGTGCCGGCGAGCCCCACGATCGCGGCGGCCGCGACCGCGAGGGCGGGCCGGCGCACCGCGGGCCACCGGCGCGCGAGCAGCACCACCGCCGCCGCGGCGAACACCGCCGACAAGCCCTGCAGCACCGTGTCGGCCCGGGCGAGCGTCCCGCCCGCGACCCCCGGCATCACGCTGCCGGCCATGAAGGTCCAGCCGCTCCACACCGCCAGGCCCGCGAGGGTCGCGGCGAGCCAGCCGGGCAGCGCGGCCTCCAGCGCCGCGGCGGCGGCCGGCCGCAGGCGGTCTTCCAGCGCGACCACGAGCAGGGCCACGGCCAGCAGCGCCTGCAGCGTCCACCACCCGCCCACGGCCCCGCCTTTCGCGGCCAGCGCCAGGCCGATGAACACCGCCGTGGCCGCGCCCAGGCACGCCCGCAGCCAGGCCCGAGGCACCGCGACGGCCACCGCCACGGACAGCAGGGCGAGGACCGCCATCGCGCCGCGGAACGGCAGGTCGCGGACCAGGCCGAGCGTCAGGAGCGACCCGCCGGCCAGCAGCCACGGCACGGCCAGCTGTTCCAGGAACAGCGCCACCCGCTTCGAACGCAGCACGGCCACCGCCCCCACGAGGCTCACGCCCCCCGCGACATACAACCCCGCTCCGGAGCGCAGCGGGATGTCGAGCAGCAGTCCCAGGAACGCACACAGCGGCACGGCGGCGAACCACGCGCCGAACGCGGTGAGCAACACCACGGGCCAGGGCCGCTCGTTCACCTCGGGCGGCGAGGTGTCCGTGACGAGGCCTTCGGCGGCCGCGGCCGCGATCACGGCAGACAGCCGGCTCATCGCACCGCCCCCAGGCGGTGGAACACCCGCATCACCCAGCGCACCGACACGGCCAGCAGGCCGGCCGCCACCACGCTCAGGAGCAGCGACGCCGAGATCGGGTCCGCGTCCGCGCCGTCGAACAGCAGCCGTCCGAGGCCGCAGACCAGCAGCGCGTCGAACGCCAGCACCACCGCGCTCAGCGCATAGACGTCGAAGGCGACCCGCTGCGACAGCCCCCAGGCCGCCGCCCCGGCGAGCAGCAGGCCCAGCGGGTACAGCGGGTCGACGTCGTCGCCGAACAGGCCGATCAGCGCGGACACGGTGATGCCGAAGGCCGCGAGCGTGATCGCCGTGCGCAGTGCCCAGGGTCCCGCCCCGGTGCGGCCGCGCCACGCGGGCCCGGTGGCCAGCACCAGCAGCAGCGACATCGCCCAGGCAGCGAGGTGCACCGTGGTGCCGGCGCCGTCGAGGCCGCGCCAGACACGCTGCCCGGTGTGGGCGGAGGCCCACAGCGACACGCCGGCCATCGCGACCACCACCCAGGGCGTCCACACCACGTCGCTGCGCACGCCGAAACAGAGCGGCAGCGCGAGCAGCGCCCACAGCGCGAACAGCTGCCACGGGTCGGCGCCGGTCTGGTAGGTCTGGCCGAACAGGGCGAACAGCGCGCCGATGGCGAACAGCGCGGCGAGGCCGAGCGGCGCCCGGGCCGCGGGCCACGCCCAGGCCCCGAGGCCCAGCACGGCCAGCGCCCCCTGGGCGAGGGCGAACCGGCCGCCCCGCCCGAAGGTGTCCCAGTTGGCCGCCACCCACATCACGAGCGCGAACCCCGCGAGCGCCGCGGCCAGCACCGCCAAGCCGCGGGCCAGGCCGGGGCCCAACCCGCCCGGCTCGGCCCCGAATCCCGCGAGGTGCTGCAGCCGGCGGCTGGCCCGGGTGTCCAGCCCCCGGCCGGCCGCCCACTCGAACAGGACGAGTCGGAGGTTCATCAACGCGCTTCTCCCCGGATCATTTTGCGTAAGCGGGCGCACACCTTCTTGGCGCGCATCCCGGACGGTCAACTGTAAGGGCTGACAGATGCCACGGCGCCCGAGATTTGCGCTAATGGCGATACGGTGGCCGGAGCTCCGTGCCGGCCCCACCCCTCGATGCCCATGACAGCCCCGCCCCTCCACCCCCTGCACGAGACCGCACGATGCTGCGCATCCTGATCGTCGAGGACAACCCGGTGAACATGGTGCTGACCGTGGCCATCCTGAAGCGCGCGGGCCACGAGCCCCTGGAGGCGGAAACGGCCGCGGAGGGCCTGTCCCTCGCCCGCACCCACCAGCCCGACCTGATCCTGATGGACATCCAGCTGCCCGACATGGACGGCCTGGAAGCCACCCGGCTGCTCCGGGAAGACAGCCGCACCTGCGACATCCCGATCATCGCGCTCACCGCCTTCGCGATGAAGGGCGACGCCGAGATCATGCGCGAGGCGGGCTGCGACGCGTACATCACGAAGCCGATTCGTTACGAAGCGTTTCTCCTGGAAGTGGAGGCGGTGGTGCAGAAGATGCGGGGCAGCCACCCCGCTCAGTGAGCACTGGCGCGGGTTTGCCGCGGTTTTCGGTGTCGGACAGCTCCCACGCACGGACCTTGCATGTGCTGACCGACGGGTTGTTGCGGATTGCCTAAGCTGACAACAGCTTCACACTCCGTGCCGATTCCGTGTTTCCCCGAACGCTGTACTGCACACCAGGAGGTTCATTCATGCTTCGTGCTTTCGTGCTCTTGGCCATTCGTTCCAGCGTCGCCTACCGCCTGTGCCAGGCGACCGACGCCCGCGGCACCCCGCCGGGCGCCACGCCCCGCCTGATCCCGCCGCTGCGGAGCCCGCTGCACGCCTGAGGACGCGTGACCCTGCCCCCACGCCTCGACGCCCTCTGGCAGCTGGCCCGCGACGCGGTGACCAGCTGGAGCGACGACTACGCGCCCAGCATGGGGGCCGCCCTCGCCTACTACACGATGTTCTCGATCGCACCCCTGGTGCTGATCGTGGTCTCCGTCGCCGGCCTGGTGTTCGGCGAGGAGGCGGCGCGGGGCGAGGTGTTCGGGCAGATCGAGCACCTGGTCGGCGCACAAGGCGCCGCAGCGGTGCAGGGGCTGCTGCAAAGCGCCAACAAACCCGCCGAAAGCGTGCTCGCCACGCTCATCGGCCTCGGCGTGCTGCTGGTGGGCGCCACCACCGTCTTCGCCGAACTCCAGAGTGCCCTCGACCGCATCTGGCGCGCCCCCGCCCGCGGCGCCACGGGCCTCTTCGGGCTGCTGCGCGCCCGGCTGCTCTCGTTCGGCATGATCCTCGGCCTCGGTTTCCTGCTGATGGTCTCGCTGGTCGTCAGCGCCGCCCTGGCCGCCTTCGAGAAATGGTGGTCGCCCGCCTTCGGCGGCTGGGTGATGGTGGCCCAGGGCCTGAACTTCCTGCTCAGCTTCGCGTTCATCACCTGCGTGTTCGCGATGATCTACAAGTTCATGCCGCGGGTGGCCGTCGCGTGGCGCGACGTCTGGATCGGCGCGGGGGTCACCTCGGGGCTCTTCGCCATCGGCAAGATGCTGATCGGCCTCTACATCGGTCGCAGCGGCGTGTCCTCGGCCTTCGGGGCCGCCGGGTCGCTCGCGGTGCTGCTGCTGTGGGTGTACTACTCGGCGCAGATCTTCCTGATGGGCGCCGAGTTCACGTGGGTGTACGCGCATCGCTACGGGTCGCGCAAGGGCACGCCGCTGCCGCCGCCCTGCGTGCCGTCCCGCTGAGACGGCCGCTCAGGCCGGCGCGGCGGCCTTCATCAGCGTCTCGAGCGCGTGCTCGCGGATGCCGTAGAACGCCTTGATCTCCCGGATCTGCGCGAGCACCTCGTCGTTCGGCTTCGGGGCCGCCCGCTTCACGGCGAGGATCATCTTGTTCTTGTTCGTGTGCTCGAGCGAGACGAACTCGAAGACCTGGGTGTCGTAGCCCGCCGACTCGAGCAGCAGCGCGCGCAGCCCGTCGGTCAGCATCTCGGCCTCCTGCCCCAGGTGCACCCCGTGCTGCAGGATGGGCCGCAGCGGGTGCGGGCTCAGCAGCTGCGGGCGGATCTGCTTGTGGCAGCACGGCGAGCACAGGATGATGGACGCGTTCGCCCGCAGCCCGAGGTGGATGGCGTGGTCGGTGGCCGTGTCGCAGGCGTGCAGCGCGATCATCACGTCGATGGCCGGGGGCGTGTACGTGCGCACGTCGCCCGCGTCGAAGTGCAGGCCGGCCAGGCCCAGGCGGTCGATCACGCCGTTGCACAGCGACACCAGCTCCTGGCGCAGTTCGACGCCGGTCACCCGGGCGTTGCGGCCCAGCGCACGCTGCAGGTGGTCGTGCACCGCGAAGGTGAGGTAGCCCTTGCCGGAGCCGAAGTCCACCACGTGCAGCGGGCGCGACGGGTCGGTGGCGGCCAGGGGCGAGGCCGCCACGGCGCCGTCGAACACCTCGACGAACTTGTTGATCTGCTTCCACTTGCGCGACATCGCCGGGATCAGGTGGTGGGCCGCGTCGGTGACGCCGAGCCCGACCAGGAACGGGCGGTCCATGGGAATCCAGCGCTGCTTCTCGCGGTCGTGCCCGGCGGGCGCGGCCGGCGCGGCGTCCTGCGCGAGCTTCTTGCGCAGCAGCGTGCGCTTGCCCTTGCGGCTCACGAGCAGCTGCACCTCTTCGGTGGTGGTGAGGAGGTGGACGTGCGAGAAGTGCCCGTCGATCAGCGCGCGCAGGTGGGCGAGGCCCGCCTCGGGGGCGAGGTTCTGCGTGAGGTCGCGGGTGGTGTGGCTGGCGACGAACGACAGGTGCAACTGGCCCTTGAGCACCACCGGCCGCACGGTCACGCGCTGGAGCGTGTCGTCCGGGCCGCGGTGTTTCGACAGCACGAGGCGCGAGAGGCGCGACTCGGCGAGGCTCGTGCCCACCCGCTCGAGGAATCGATCGGTGGGGTCGGGGTCAGGGGAAACGTCGTCGTGCATGGGGGCCTGCGAAGGAGCCCCATTGTAGGAAGACGCGGGCTCAAGCGTGGCCGGCGACGCGTTCCCAGTGGCCGACGGCCTTGTCGACCCAGGCGCGGTAGTGCGGGTCCTGGGCGGAGTAGAAGGGGATGCCGCGCGAGGCGAAGCGGGCCGCGGCCTGCTGTTCGGGCGTGGCGGCACGGGCCACTTCGAGTGCGTGCAGTGCCTTGATGCGCTGCATCGGCCGATCGGACATCAGCTGTTGGCGCAGGGTGTTGGAATCGAGGACGGATTGAACAGAGTCCATGGTGCTTCCTGTTGAACTTGCAGGTGAACTTTAGTCGGCTGAACGCCCGCGTGCTTGAGTGAACAACGGGGTGGTTGTGGCGCAATTCACGGCCTTCGTTGCCGTCACAATTCGCAACGCATGCCGCGCCGCAGCCCCCGCCACCACTACAACGTGTACGTCGTCGAGCTCGACGACACGGTGTGGAACCACGCGCGCTTCCGCCGCGCGAACCCCGACTACCAGCTGGGCATGCCGTTCGTCTACGTGGGCATGACGGGGCTCGACCCGGACACGCGCTTCGACCGCCACAAGGCGGGCGTGCAGGCCAACCGCTACGTGCAGGCACATGGGCTGCGGCTCCTGCCGCAGCTGTACGAGGTCTACAACCCGATGCCGTACCACGGGGCGTGCGAGATGGAGGTGGAGCTGGGCATCGCGCTCCGCGAGAAGGGCTGGGGCGTCTGGCAGGGCTGATCCGGCAGCGTCCTACAGGGCGTCCCGTCGGCTCCTGACACCTTCGGCGGCCACCTTTTGGTCGAATGGGAGCAACCCTTCCGTGGCTGCGGCCACGCCCGACCGAAAGGCACCGCCATGACCCAGACCACGCCCGACCGCGACCTGCTGTGGGAACTCATCGAGGACATCAAGTTCGCGATGTTCACCACCCGGCACAGCAACGGCCACCTGCACTCCCGCCCGATGACCACGCAGAACTCCGAGCTCGACGAACACTCGAGCCTGTGGTTCTTCGTCTCGCGCCGCAGCGAGATCGTCGCCGACATCGCCACCCAGCCGCAGGTCAACATCGCCTACGCGGACCCGGGCGACGACAGCTACGTCTCCGTCTCCGGCGATGCCGCGGTGGTCGAGGACACCGCGAAGAAGCAGCAGCTCTGGTCGAAGCAGACCGAAGCCTGGTTCCCGGGCGGCGTCAACGACCCCGACCTCGCGCTGCTGGAAGTGCGCATCACCCACGCGAACTACTGGGACGTGAAGGACAGCAAGCTCGTGCAGCTCTACAAGATGGCCAAGGCCGCGGTCACCGGCCAGCCACCCACGGAGCTGGGCGAACACGGCGAAGTGCGGATGAAGTGACGGGGCGCCATGTATTCGGGTGACGTTCCGCAACGCGTGTCGACCGGGGTCTCCGGCCTCGACACCATCCTCGGTGGCGGCCTCCCCGCGGGCAGCCTCTACGTCGTCGAGGGCTCCCCCGGCACCGGCAAGACGACGCTCGCGCTGCAGTTCCTGCGCGCGGGCGTGCCACGGGGCGAGCCGGGCCTGTACATCACGCTGTCGGAGACGGCTGCCGAGTTGCGGACCGTGGTGGCGTCCCACGGGTGGACGCTCGATGGCATCGAGGTCTACGAGTTGATCAACGAGCTCGCTCTCGAACCCCATGACCGCCAGTCGGTGCTCATGCCTTCAGAGATCGAACTGGGCGAAACCATCCAGCGCGTGGTCGAGGTCGTCGAGGGCATGAACCCGGCGCGCGTGGTGTTCGACAGCCTTTCGGAGATGCGGCTGCTCGCCGACGAACCCCTGCGCTATCGGCGGCAGATCCTCGCGCTGAAGCACTTCTTCTCGGGCCGGAACTGCACGGTGCTGCTCCTGGACGACAAGACCACGCGTGAAGGCGATGCCCAGCTGCACAGCATCGCCCATGGGGTCGTCTCGCTGAGCCAGGACGCCCAGGACTTCGGCATCGAGCGCCGCAACCTGCGCATCGTCAAGATGCGCGGCATGAAGTTCCAGGGCGGCTCGCACGACCTGACGCTCGAAACCGGCGGCATGAAGGTGTTCCCCCGACTCGTCGCGTCCGAGCACCACCAGACCTTCGATCCCACGCCGCAGACCACCGGGACGCCCGGACTCGACGCGATGCTGGGTGGGGGGCTGTGCCCCGGAACGAACACGCTCGTCATGGGACCGTCCGGCATCGGAAAGACCACGACCGCCGTGAGCTGCATGATGTCGGCCCTTCGGCGAGGCGAGGCGGCCAGCTACTTCCTGTTCGAGGAAGGGGTCGCCACGCTGCTCTCGCGCTGCGCGCAACTCGGCCTGGACCTCGCGCCGGCCCTCGAGTCGGGCCAGCTGGAAATCCTGCAGATCGACCCCGCCGCACTGTCGCCCGGAGAGTTCGCCTCCCGGGTCGTCGATGCCGTGCGCCAGCACAAGAGCCGCTTCATCGTGATCGACAGCTACAACGCCTACATGAAGGCGATGCCGGACCAGCCCCACATGGTGCTGCACGCCCACGAACTGCTGACCTACCTCAACCAGCAGGGCGTGACGACGCTCGTGCTGCTGGGCCAGCACGGCCTGGTGGGGGAGGCGCGCAACGACGTCGACCTCAGCTATCTGAGCGACGCGATCCTCGCGCTGCGCTTTTTCGAGAACGAGGGCGAGATCCACACGGCCATCACCTGTGTGAAAAGCAGAGTCTCGCCCCACGAACGCACCATCCGAGAGTTCCGCCTCGGTCCCACCGGCGTGCGCGTGGGGGAGGTGCTGGCCGATTTCGAAGGCATTCTCAGCGGCCTGCCCACCTACCGCGGCGGCACCGAGATGCTCCAGCCGCCCCTCGACCGGGGCACAGAGTGACATCGAACGAGAACCGGGTCCTCGTCCTCGCTCCCTGGGGCCGCGACGCTGCGGTGGTGTGCCAGGTGCTCGCTGCCGCGGGCCTCGACGCACTGCAGACGCCGTCCGCCGGCGCCTTCGCCGCCGCCTACGACGAAGGCGGGGGCCTCGCCATCATCACGGAAGAGGCGCTCACGCCCCCGTTCGTGACGATGCTGGCCGGCCGGTTGGCCGCCCAGGCGCCATGGTCTGACTTCCCGTTCGTGGTGCTGGCCGCGAAGCACCACGGTCTGCGCCCGCAGCAGGCGCAGGCCACGCTCGACCGGCTGGGCAACGTCATGCTGCTCGAACGGCCGCTGCATGCCGAGACGCTGCTCAGTGCCGCGCAGTCGGCCCTCCGCGGCCGGCGCCGCCAATACGAGACACGCCGCCACCTGGAGGAGCAGGACCAGGCCGCCAGGAAGACGGCCCAGCTGTTCGACGCCGAACAGCGTGCGAAGGCCGCCACGCGCGAGGCCACCGAGGCGCTCGCCTTCGCCCTGACCGCGGCCGAATTGGGCACGTTCCATTGCCCGCTGCCCCTCGGCGAGATCGAGTGGAATCCCACCTGCCGCGGCCACTTCTGGCTTGCCCCCGACAGCAGGGACCGCATCGACGCCGAGCGCTTCTTCGCGATCGTGCATCCGGAGGACCGCGAGCGCGTGCGGGCCGCGGTCCAGCGGGCCATCGACCACCGCGAGCCCTACGACATGGAGTACCGCACCGAATCGCCGGACGGCGCCTGCCGATGGCTGCGGGCCAAGGGCATGGCTCACGGCCCGGCCGGCCGGCCGGCCACGCGCCTGGACGGCATCACCATCGACATCAGCGCGCAGAAGGCGCTCGAAGGGCAACGCGAGCGCATGCTGACGGCCGAGCGAGCGGCACGCCTGCAGGCCGAACACGCGAGCCGCATGAAGGACGAGTTCCTCGCCACGCTGTCGCACGAACTGCGCACGCCGCTGGCCGCCATCATCGGCTGGACCCACGTGCTGCGCCGCTCGGCCGCGGCCGAGAACGCCCGCGCCGTCGAGACCATCGAACGCAACGCGCGCACGCAGTCACGGCTGATCGACGACCTGCTCGACATGAGCCGCATCATCTCCGGCAACCTGCGGCTCGACATGGAGCTCGTGGACCTCGGCACCGTGACCGACGCCGTGCTCTCGTCGCTCGAACCCACCGCCCAGGCGAAGCAGCTGTCGGTCGGCGGCCGCCGCGGCCCGAGGCGCCCGCTCGTGCGCGGGGACGCGAGCCGGCTGCAGCAGATCGTGTGGAACCTGTTGTCCAACGCGTTCAAGTTCACCCCGGCCGGAGGCAAGGTGTCGGTCACGCTCGGGCACGAGGCCGACCGGGTCGTGCTGGTCGTCGAGGATTCGGGGCAAGGCATCCCCGAGGCGTTCCTGCCATTCGTGTTCGACCGGTTCCGCCAGAGCGACGCCTCGTCCACCCGCGCCCACGGCGGCCTGGGCCTCGGCCTCGCGATCGTGAAGAACCTCGTGGAGCTGCACGGCGGCGCGGTGGCCGCCGCCAGCGACGGGCCCGGGCGCGGTGCACGGTTCGAGATCCACCTGCCGCCGGCCGATGGCGGCCTTCGTGCCAGCGACGAAGCCAACGAAGCCGACCCGGACACCCCGTGCGCGCGGACCGGCCACGACTTCTCGGGCGTGCGCATCCTGGTCGTCGACGACGAACCCGACCTCTGCGAACTGCTGCAGCACGAACTGGAGGCCTGCGGGGCCACGGTGTACGCCGTGCGTTCGGGCGCCGAGGCCGCGGAACTGGTGGAGTCGCACCGCCCCCACCTGCTGATCAGCGACATCGGCATGCCCGACGAGGACGGCCACGCGCTGCTGCGCCGCATCCGCGCGATGGGGCCGCACCGCGGCGGCGACCTGCCGGCCATCGCGCTCACGGCGTTCGCCGGCCCGGACGACCGCGCGCGCGCGCTCGCGTCCGGCTTCCTCACCCACATCGCCAAGCCGATGGACATGGGCGAGCTGATCAACGAGGTGGCCGTCGCGCTGAAGGTGACGACCCCCCACGCGTTCTGACCGAAAATGCGGACTTCTCCGTTCCGGATCGACCCGCCATGGCCTTCGCCGACAACCTGAAGCAACTCCCCCCCATCACGCACCTGACCGGGCTGCAGCTCTTCGACACGAAGGGCCAGCTGGTCGCCACGCTCGAAAACAAGCCGGGCCAGGCGGGCTCGGTGGCGGTGTACCACGCCCTCACGCAGCGCTTCGGCACCATCAACGCCGACGCGGCCCGCGAAGGCCTGTCGCTCTACGCCGAGCACACGGCCGATGCCCGCGCGAACCCGGGCAAGCACCCGAACATCGACCGCCTGATCGCCATCGAGCGCGACGGCGGGCAGTTCGGGGTGGCGTTCCTGTCGACCTGACGGACCGCCCCGCGCGTCAGCGCAACTCCTTGCCCATCATCAGGTCGGGCACGATCGTCACCACCTGCGGGAACACGGTGACGATCGCGATGCACAGCACGAGGCACACGAAGAACGGGATCGCCGCGCGGGCGATCACGTTGCTGTCCTTGCCCGTCATGTTCTGCAGCACGAAGAGGTTGAAGCCCACCGGCGGCGTCACCTCGGCGATCTCGACCAGCAGCACGATGAAGATGCCGAACCAGATGAGGTCGAAGCCGGCCTTCTGCACCATCGGCAGCACGATGGCGCTCGTGAGCACGATCATCGAGATGCCGTCGAGCGCCGTGCCCAGCACGAGGTAGACCGCCACCAGCGCGGCGATCAGCGCGTACGGGCTCAGGTGCATCGCATCGACCCATTCGGCGAGTTCGCGGGGAATGCCGGTGAAGGCCATGGTCTTCGTCAGGAAGGCCGCACCGGCGAGGATGAACATGATCATGCACGACACGCGTGTCGCGCCCATCAGGCCCTCCCAGAAATTGCGCCAGGTGAGCGAGCGGCTCCACGCCGCGATCACGAGCGAGCCCAGCACGCCGTAGGCCGCACACTCCGTGGCCGTGGCCCAGCCGGCGATCAGCACCCACACGATGAACACGATCAGCAGCGTCACCGGGATCAGGTTGCCGGACCGCCGCACCTTCTCCAGGAACGGCAGGTCGGGCCCGGCGGGTGGCACGCGGTCGGGGTGGCGCAGGCTCCACCACGCGATGTAGCCCGAGAACAGCACCATCAGCAGGAACCCCGGCAGGAAGCCGGCGAGGAAGATGCGGATGATCGAAGCGTCGGCCGCCACCGCGTACACCACCATCGTGATGGACGGGGGGATCAGGATGCCGAGCGTGCCCGCGGTCGCGAGCGAGCCGATGGCGAGCTGCTCGTCGTAGCCACGCGCCTTCAGTTCGGGCAGCGCCACCTTCGCGATGGTGGCGCACGTGGCGGCCGACGAGCCCGACACGGAGCCGAACACGCCGCAGCCGAGCACCGTGGTGTGCATCAGCCGGCCCGGGACGCGGTTGAGCCACGGCGCGAGCCCCTCGAACATCTGCTCGGAGAGTTTCGTGCGGAACAGGATCTCGCCCATCCAGATGAACAGCGGCAGCGCCGCCAGTTCCCACGAGGCGCTGCTCTCCCAGAACGCGGAGAACAGGTTCTTGCCGGGCAGCGTGTTCGTGAAGAAGGCCTGGCCGACCCAGCCGACGATCGCCAGCGTCATCGCGATCCAGACCCCGCCGGTCAGGAAGAGCATCATCAGGAGCAGCAGCACGCCGCCCAGCATCACCATGTCCATGGGTCGGTTCTCTTCAGAGGTCGGCGGAAAAGTCGCCCTGGGCGTGGCGCTCGGCCACGACGCGCACGTAGGTGGGTTCACCGCCGCGCAGCACGATCACGAGTTCGTCGACGATGGCGAGCCAGAACAGCACGGCGCCCACGACGAAGCTCGTCTGCGGGATCCACATCGGGATGGCCACCATGCCGCCGGCGATGTCGTCGAACTTCCAGCTCTCCCACGTGAAGCGGGCGGCCCAGTACGCGAGGTAGCCCACCGCGACGACGGCCACCGACAGCGAGACGATCTCGAAGAAGCGCCGCGGGCCGGGCTTCAGGGTCTCGAGCAGCAGCGTGACACGCACGAAGTCGCCGTTCTTGAAGGCGTGGGCCATCGCGAGGAAGGCCGCGGCGGCGCAGAGCCACGCGACGATGTCGTTGGCCGCGCCCACGCGCCAGCCCATCGCGCGGCCGACGGAGGCGCCGATCATCAGCACCAGGATGGCGAGCACACAGGCGGCGGCGAGGTACGCCGCCGCGTCGAAGGTCCGGTTCAGCGCGCGGCGCATGGCGAACCCGTCACTTGCGGTAGGCGTCGACGACCTGCGGGCCTTCCGGCGCGGCCTGCTTCAGCCATTCGGCGAGCATGGGTTCACCCACCACCTTGCGCATCTCAGACTTCAGCGCGGGCGACGGGTCGAGCACCTGCATGCCGTTCTTCTTCAGCAGCGCGAGGTACTCGGCGTCCTTCTGCTCCGACACCTTCCAGCCGCGCTCCTCCGCGGCGGCGGCGGCCTTCAGCACGGCCTCCTGCGTGGGTTTGTCGAGCGCGTCGAACGCCTCCTTGTTGACGATGACGGCGTTCTTCGGCAGCCAGGCCTGCAGGTTGTAGTAGTACTTGATGTGTTCGTACGTGCGGCTGTCGTAGCCGGTGGAGCTCGACGTCATGAAGGTGTCGACGACCCCGGTGGCCATGGCCTGCGACAGTTCGGCGGCCTGCACCGTGACCGGCTGCGCGCCCACGAGGTCGGCGATGCGCGAGGTGGCCGGGCTGTACGCGCGCCACTTCGTGCCCTTCAGGTCGGCCAGGCTGTTGACGGGCTTGCGGGCGTACAGGCCCTGCGGCGACCAGGGCACCGTGTAGAGCAGGCGGATGTTCTGCGACGCGAGCTTCTTCTCGAGCACGGGCTTCTGCGCCGCATACAGCTTGCGCGCCTCGGCGTACCCGTTGGCCAGGAACGGCAGGCCGTCCGCGCCGAAACCCTGCCACTCGTTCTGGTAGTTCACGAGCAGGATCTCGCCCGCCTGGGCCTGGCTGCTCTGCACCGCACGCTTGATCTCCGGCGCCTTGAAGAGCGACGCGTTCGCGTGCACGGTGATCTTCAGCTTGCCGCCGCTCGCCTGCTCGACGTCCTTCACGAACTGCGCGATGTTTTCCGTGTGGAAATTGGTGGCCGGGTAGGCCGAGGGCAGGTCCCACTTCGTCTGCGCGGCGGCGCCGCACGCAACGCCGCACAGCACGAGGGCGGCGGCCGAGGTCTTCATCAGCATGGTGACAACTCCTGAGAGGGGCAAGAAGGCACGGCAGGCGCCGCGGTGACGGACGTGTTGCAAGTTGGATGCCAATTCGTCGTCATATCTTTGTTGAATCGTCGATGATCCATAGATGGTGATTTCCCGAAGTGTTGGCATTTTCTTTGCAATTCATCGACAGTTTCATCTAGAGTTTTGTCTCACCCACCCCTTTCCGCACGTTGCCAGTGCCCGTCGATGCACCGGCAACGTGCCCCGAGAACCCCGAAGAGGCACCGTTCATGAGCACCACCCCGAAACCGGCGAAAGCCAAGGCCGGCATCGTTTCGTCAGCGCACCTCGTGTCGCCGCACAGCCGCGAGCTGAGCGAATTCGAGTACGGCCTGATCGTGTCGAACAACGCGTTCTCCCGCTGGGTGGTGCATTGCATGTCCGCGGCGGGCCTGCGCGACCTGACCCCGCTCGACGTGCTGGTGCTGCACCACGTGAACCACCGGGCCCGCGACAAGCGCCTTGCCGACATCTGCTTCATCATGAACGTCGAGGACACGCACCTCATCAACTACTCGCTGAAGAAGCTCGCGGGCCTCGGCCAGGTCGAGTCCAGCCGCAACGGCAAGGACGTGACCTACGCCACCACCGAGGAAGGCCGCCAGCACATCGAGCGCTACCGCGAGATCCGCGAGAGCTGCCTGATCAGCGCGCTCAAGGCCGATCCGGCCCTCAACGAGAAGATCGGCGAACTGGCCACGCTGCTCCGCATGCTGTCCGGCGTCTACGACCAGGCCGCCCGCGCGGCCGCCTCCCTCTGATCCCCAGGAGACTCCCATGAACCCGACCCCTCCGCGCTGGCAGTTCTGGATCGACCGGGGCGGCACCTTCACCGACGTGGTGGCGCGCCGGCCCGACGGCACGCTCACCACCGCGAAGCTGCTGTCGGACAACCCCGAGCAGTACGCCGACGCGGCGGTGGAAGGCATCCGCCGGCTGCTCGGCCTGCGGCCCGGCGACACGGTGTCGCCCGACCAGGTCGCCTGCGTCAAGATGGGCACCACCGTCGCCACGAACGCGCTGCTGGAACGCAAGGGCGACCGCACGCTGCTCGTGACCACAGCTGGTTTCCGCGACGCCCTGCGCATCGCCTACCAGAACCGGCCGCGCCTCTTCGACCGCCACATCGTGTTGCCCGAGCTGCTGTACGAACAGGTGATCGAGGCCGACGAGCGCCTCGGGGCCCACGGCGACCTCGTGCGCCCGCTCGACGAAGCGGCGCTGCGCGCCGCGCTGCAACAGGCCTTCGACACCGGCCTGCGGGCATGTGCCATCGTGTTCCTCCACGGCTACCGCCACACGGCCCACGAGGCCGCGGCCGCCCGCCTCGCGCGGGAGGTCGGCTTCACGCAGGTGTCCACGTCGCACGAGACGAGCCCGCTGATGAAGTTCGTGTCGCGCGGCGACACCACGGTGGTCGACGCCTACCTGTCGCCCATCCTGCGCCGGTACGTCGAGCGGGTCGCGGCGCAGATGCCCGGCGTGGAGCTGCTGTTCATGCAGTCGTCCGGCGGACTCACCGGCGCGCACCGCTTCCAGGGCAAGGACGCGATCCTGAGCGGCCCGGCCGGCGGCATCGTCGGCATGGTGCGCACGGCGCTCGCCGGCGGCCACCCGCGCGTGATCGGGTTCGACATGGGCGGCACGTCCACCGACGTGTCGCACTACGCCGGCGTGTTCGAACGCGCCTTCGAGACCCAGGTGGCCGGCGTGCGCATGCGCGCGCCGATGATGAGCATCCACACGGTGGCCGCCGGCGGCGGATCGCTGCTGACGTTCGACGGCGCGCGCCTGCGCGTGGGCCCGGAGTCGGCCGGCGCCAACCCGGGGCCGGTCTCGTACCGCCGCGGCGGCCCGCTCGCCACCACGGATGCCAACGTGATGCTGGGCAAGATCCAGCCCGACCACTTCCCCCGCGTGTTCGGCCCCGGCGCCGACCAGCCGCTCGACCGCGACGCGGTGGTGGCCGCCTTCGGGCGCCTGGCCGACGACGTGTTCGCCCACACGCAGCGCCGCCTCGCCCCCGAGGCGCTGGCCGAAGGCTTCCTGCAGATCGCGGTGGGCAACATGGCCAACGCGGTGAAGAAGATCTCGGTGGCCCGGGGCTACGACATCAGCGGCTACACGCTGCAGTGTTTCGGCGGCGCGGGCGGCCAGCACGCCTGCCTCGTGGCGGACGCGCTCGGCATGCGCCGCGTGTTCGTGCATCCGCTGGCGGGGGTGCTGTCGGCCTACGGCATGGGCCTCGCCGACCAGATCGTGATGCAGGAGCGCGCGCTGGAGCTGCCGCTCGACGCCACCGGCCTCGCCGCGGCACGCGCGGCCCTCGACACCATCGGCACGGCCGCCCGCGCGGGCCTGGCCGCCCAGGGTTACGCGGGTGATGACGTGCAGCTGCTCGAACGCCTGCACGTGCGCTACGACGGCACCGACACCGCCCTCGTGCTGCCGATGGGCGACGCCGCCGTCATCCGCACCGCGTTCGAGGCCGCGTACCGCAAGCGTTTCGCGTTCCTGATGCCGGGGCGCGGCCTCGTGGTCGAGAGTGTGTCGGTCGAGGCCATCGGCCCCGGCGAGACCCTCGAGGAACCCGCCGGCATCGCCGTCTCGCACACCCCCGAGGCCCATGCCGACGTGCCGATGTACGCCGACGGCACCTGGCACACGGGCCGCCTCTACCGCCGCGAGGCGCTGCGACACGGCGCCGTGGTCGACGGCCCCGCCGTGATCGCGGAGGCGAACGCCACCACGGTCGTCGAGCCCGGGTGGCGCGCCACGCTCACGGCGCTGGACCACATCGAACTCGAGCGGGTCGCCGACCTGGTGCGCACGAAGGCGGTGGGCACCACGGTCGACCCGGTGATGCTCGAGGTGTTCAACAACCTCTTCATGAACATCGCCGAGCAGATGGGGCTGCGGCTGCAGAACACCGCGTACTCGGTGAACATCAAGGAGCGCCTCGACTTCTCGTGCGCGGTGTTCGACCGCGCCGGGAACCTGATCGCCAACGCGCCGCACATGCCGGTGCACCTCGGGTCCATGAGCGAGTCGATCAAGACCGTGATCGCACGCAACCCCGGCATCGCCCCCGGCGACGTCATCGCGCTGAACGATCCGTACCACGGCGGCACGCACCTGCCCGACGTCACCGTGGTCTCCCCGGTCTGGGACACCCGGCAGCAGCACGTGCTGTTCTACGTGGCCTCGCGCGGCCACCACGCCGACATCGGCGGCATCAGTCCCGGCTCGATGCCCCCCTTCTCCGCCACCATCGGCGAGGAGGGCGTGCTGCTCGACAACTTCAAGCTCGTGGCCGGCGGCGAACTGCGCGAGCAGGCGCTGCACGACCTGCTGTCGTCCGGGCCGTGGCCCTCGCGCAACCCCGCGCAGAACCTCGCCGACCTGCGCGCGCAGGTGGCCGCCAACGAAAAGGGCGTGCAGGAGCTGCACGCGATGGTGGCCCAGTACGGCCTCGACACCGTGCAGGCCTACATGCGGCACGTGCAGGACAACGCCGAGGAAAGCGTGCGCGCGGCCATCGCCCGGCTCGATCCGGCGCTGTCCCGCGGCGGGCGGTTCGTGCAGCGGCTCGACAACGGCGCCGAGGTGCGTGTGGCCGTCACCATCGACCGCGACGCGCGGTCGGCGGTGGTCGACTTCACCGGCACGTCGGCCCAGGCCCCCGACAACTTCAACGCCCCGCTCGCGGTCACGATGGCCGCGGTGCTGTTCGTGTTCCGCACGCTCGTCGACGACGAGATCCCGCTGAACGCCGGTTGCCTCAAGCCCATCCGCGTGGTCGTGCCCGAAGGGTCCATGCTGAACCCGCGCCCGCCCGCCGCGGTGGTGGCCGGCAACGTCGAGGTGTCCACCTGCGTGACGAACGCGCTGTACGGCGCCCTGGGCGTGCTCGCGGGCGGCCAGCCCACGATGAACAACTTCACCTTCGGCAACGACCGGCACCAGTACTACGAAACCATCGCCGGCGGCGCCGGGGCCGGCCCGGGCGCCCCGGGGGCCTCGGTGGTGCAGACGAACATGACGAACTCGCGGCTCACCGACCCCGAGGTGCTGGAGTTCCGGTACCCCGTGCGGCTCGAACGGTTCGAGATCCGGGCCGGGTCCGGCGGCGCGGGCGCGGCACGCGGCGGCGACGGCGGCACCCGCGTCGTCGAGTTCCTCGAACCGATGACCGCGTCGATCTTGTCGAACGGACGGGTCACCGGCGGCTTCGGTGCGGGGGGCGGGCAGGACGGCCAGGCGGGCCGCAACCGCGTGCTGCGGGCCGATGGCACGGAGGACGCCCTGGGACACATCGGCTCGGTGGACGTGCATCCGGGCGACCGGTTCGTGATCGAAACCCCAGGGGGCGGCGGGTTCGGCACGCCCTGACACACACGGCTGGCATCAATCATGCGATAGTGGTTTCACGCGACGGCCCTCCTCGCCGTCCGGAAGGGAGGCCCCATGCAGACGCTCGACGTGATGCTCTCGCTGAACCTGTTGACCCCCCACCAACACCGTGAGATCCGCGCCTGGACCGCACACGCCCGCACGCCGGAGAAGATCATGGAAATGCCGCCGCACCTGTGGCGGGCGCTGGAGCTGGCCAGTGTGCTGATGGACTTCGACGGGGAGCTGGAACAGGCCTGCTGAGGCCGTCCCATCCCCCCGCGGGCCCGACCGGTCAGCCCCGCTGATCGGCCGATGGCACCAGCACCTCGCGATGCCGCGCGAGGAAGGCCGCGACCCCTTCGGGCGCCGACCCGGTCAGGGCCTCGACGCCGTCGGACACCGTGTCCATGGCGCCGAGAGCCACGCCCCGGTCGATGTCCGCGAGCACCGCGGCCAGCGCCGGCGGCAGGCCCTTGGCCGCCAACCGGCGCTGCAGCTCGTCACAGTCGACCCGCTCGACGGTGAGGGCGGTGCCCAGCACCGCGTTCGCGATCGCCACCAGCTCGTCGGCGCCGACCGCGGCGGGTCCGGTCACGTCCAGCGTGCGCCGCCCGTCGAGCGGCTGGCGCAGCGCCTCGGCCGCCGCGCGAGCGCCATCGGCCCGGGCCACGTACGCGATGGCACCGTCACCGGCGGCGGTCACGAACCGTCCGCTCGCGATCGCCGGCGGCAGCGTGGTCAGCAGCATCTCCAGGTAGAACGCATGGCGCAGCACCGTGTGGCCCATCGGTCCGTCGCGCAGCGCGGCCTCGGTCGCGGCATGGTCGGCCACCAGGGCCTTCAGCGGTGAATCACCGGCACGTTGCAGCGAGGTGTAGACGACGTGCTGCACGCCGACCCGCCGGGCGGCCTCCAGTGCGGCGAGCTGCTGCCGCACGCGGCGCGGGCCGGCGTGTTCGGCGCCGGTGCTGACCAGCAGCAGCCGGCCGGTGCCGGCCCAGGCCGCGTCGAGCGAGGCCGGGTCGTCGAAGTCCGCGGGGCGCACCTCCAGGCCGCGCGCGGCCAGGGCCGGCACGTGTGCCGGGGTGCGGGTGGTGCCGCGCAGGTGCGGCACGCCGAAGTCGAGCAGGTGCGAGGCCGCGAGGCGGCCCAGGTGGCCGGAGACACCGGACACCGTGAGGGAAGAAGAAGTCATGACGAAGGTCTTTCCGGAAGGCCGGCCCACGAGGCGGACGGCCGTGACGGGAACCCGCGCGCGGCCTCACGGCCGGCGCGGCTGCGGGGGCGGGGACGCCGCGGCGTCCCTGCGGTCAGCAGGAGGAGGGAAAGACCTTTTGCACGCGGGCATCTTCGCGACTAGAAGCAGCAGCGTCAATGCCCGATCGCCCCCTCAATCGAAGGCGGCTGCTCGCGATAGAAACGACAAATGGGCTATCTCCGGCAGGAAGGACTTCTGCCCATTCGCTAAACTCCTCTTGTCGAACGAAACATGTCTTCGTCGCGCTTGTCGAACGCTCCGCAATGACTCATCTCGGAACCGGGTTCTATACCAACACCGATGCAGCCAGGATTCTGCAGGTGCGCCCACGCGATGTGAGTCGCTGGATGTTCGGCTACGACTTCACCTCGAAGCGCGCCGATGGACAACGAGTCAAGCATCACTCCGATCCATTGTGGAAGACCCAGTACGCTGACGACCCGGACCTCAACCACTCGGCGATAGGCTTTCTTGATTTGCTCGAACTCCGCATCGTTCGCGAGTTCGTGAACGTCGGCGTGCCGCTTTCTATCGTGCGTCGCTGCCTGGAGGCGGCCAAGACATTGTTCGATGCGGCTTATCCACTGACAACACAGCGGTTCCTGACGGACGGTCGAACGGTCTTCGCTGAAGCGATGAAAGACGATGCCGACGCAGCATTGCTCGACCTGCGGACCCGCCAGTATGCGTTCAAGTCCATCATCAAGCCGTCACTCTATGCCGGCATTGAATACGACGGAGAACAAGCTGCTCGCTGGTATCCAGACGCGCGAAGCAAAACGATCGTGCTCGATCCTGACATCCAGTTCGGCAAGCCTGTGCTGGCGCTATCAGCAATTCCCACGGCGGCGCTATATCTGGCTTATGTTGCCGAAGGCAACGACGATAGCGCAGCAAGCGCCGTTGCTCGCATCTATGAAGTACCGCGGAAGGAAGTTGTGGCCGCGGTCCGGTTCGAAACCGAACTGAAGGCGGCTTGAAATTCCTGTTCGACCACAACCTGTCCCCCGCTTGGCCGCGGGCACTCAGGGCGTTGTCAGACACGTTGAAGCACGTCGATGAAGTGGTGGCGCTACGAGATCGCTTCGAAGCCTCGTCGTCCGATGCCATCTGGCTGAAAGCGCTGGCCGAGGAAGGCGATTGGGCCATCGTCTCCGCCGACGGTTTCAGAAAGTCTGATGCCGAGAAACAGTTGATCCACAAAGCCGGCCTCGCGGTTTTCGTGCTGGCACCAACCTGGAATCACTTTGCCCACTGGGAGCGCACAGTCCAGATCATTCGATGGTGGCCCAAGATGGTGGAACAAGCGCAACTCGCACGGGTGGCCGTCCGCGTCCCGTGGAAAACAAGCTCCCGCTTCGACAGCCTGCGCTATTGATCCCATCCGGTGGATCCCGGCGTTCGCCGGGATGACCATTGGAGTGAAACTACCGCGCCGCGTCGGGCAGCTCGATCTTGATGTCGAGCACCTCGAGGTTGTCGGTGCGCTCGAGGTTCACCTTGATGTCCTCGGGCTTGATCGACACGTACTTGGAGATCACCGCGACCAGTTCGCGCTGGAGCTGCGGCAGGTAGTCGGACGAGGCCGAACGGCCGTTGCGTTCGTGGGCGAGGATGATCTGCAGCCGCTCCTTGGCGACGCTGGCGGTCTTCTTTTTCTCCCCGAGAAGAAACGAGAGAAACGACATCGTTGCTTACCTCCCGCCGAACAGGCGCTTGAAGAACCCGGGCTTTTCGGCATCGGTGAACCGCATCGGGCGTTCCTCGCCAAGGAACCGTGCGACCACGTCCTTGTAGGCTTCCGCCACGTCGGTGTCCTTCAGGTGGATGGCCGGCAGGCCCTGGTTGGACGCGTCCAGCACGGACTCGGATTCGGGAATCACGCCGATCAGCGGCGTGCGCAGGATCTCCTGGATGTCCTCCAGCGAGAGCATCTGGCCGCCCACCACGCGCGACGGGTTGTAGCGCGTGATCAGCAGGTGTTCCTTGATGGGGTCCTGGCCTTCGATGGCCCGCTTGGTCTTCGACGACAGCATGCCGAGGATGCGGTCGGAGTCGCGCACCGACGAGACCTCTGGGTTCGTGACGATCAGCGCTTCATCGGCGAAGTGCATCGCCATCAGCGCGCCGGTCTCGATGCCGGCCGGCGAGTCGCAGACGATGTACTCGAAGTCCATCGCGGCGAGGTCCTTCAGCACGCGCTCGACGCCGTCCTGCGTCAGCGCGTCCTTGTCACGCGTCTGCGAGGCGGCCAGCACGAACAGGTTGTCGCACTGCTTGTCCTTGATCAGCGCCTGGTTCAGGTTCGCCTCGTTGTGGATCACGTTGATCAGGTCGTACACCACACGGCGTTCGCAACCCATGATCAGGTCGAGGTTGCGCAGACCGACGTCGAAGTCGATCACGGCGGTCTTGTGCCCGGCGAGCGCCAGCCCGGATGCAAAGCTCGCACTGGTGGTGGTCTTGCCCACCCCTCCCTTGCCGGAGGTCACCACGACGATTTTGGCCATCGGTTTGTCGATCCTTGTTGGTTGATTCGGTTGTTTCTTGTTCAGAGCTTCAGCGCCTCGACCACGAGGCGCTCGCCGTCGAGCCGCACCTGCGCGGGCTTGCCCAGCACCTCGGCCGGCAGCGCCGTCTCGGTGGTGCGGTAAGTGCCGGCGATGGAGACCAGTTGCGGCTCCATGCAGATGCTGAAGATGCGTGCGCTGGTGTCGCCCTTGGCGCCCGCGATGGCGCGGCCGCGCAGCGGGGCGTACACGTGGATGTTGCCGTCGGCGATCACCTCGGCGCCGAAGCTCACGACCGCGAGCACGACGAGGTCGCGGCCCTTGGCGTACGCCTGCTGGCCCGAGCGCAGCGGCTTGTCGACCACGAGCGCACCGGACGGGATCACCGGCCACACGGGCGGCGGCACCTCGAGGACGGGCGCCGGGGCCGGCGCTTCCGGCTCGGGCGTCACGGGCTTCGGTGCAGGCGGCGCCTGCGTCAGCGCGGGCGTGTCGCCGAGGCCGGCGGCCAGTGCCTGCGCCATCTGGTCCTCGCTGCCCCCCAGCACGCCCACGGGCTGCAGGCGGTGCTGGCGCAGCAGTGCGGCCAGCGCGGTGAAGTCGATGGCGGCTTCGGATTCACGCACCGCGGTCAGGTCGATCACGACGGGGTCGAAATCGAAGAGGGACGGGGTGCTGCCGAAACGTTCTTCCAGGGCAGAGGCGAGCGCGTCCAGGTCGGTGGACTTCAGCACCAACGCCATCGCCGTCAGGGCGGCACTTTTCAGGTCGAAGAGGGCGGACGGCGTACCGGTGGAAGCTGCAGCCATGGAAGGAGCGTGTCAAAGGGCCTGAGTTTAACTGCCCGAAGACCGTCACCCCGGCGAAAGCCGGGGCCCACTGGCTGCGGTGGGTCCCGGCTTTCGCCGGGATGACCGAACGCCGTTCAGCCGGCCCGGGCGAACGCGGCGGCTTCGGCGACCCGCTCGGGGTCGGGCCGGACGCCGGTGTACAGCACGAACTGTTCCAGCGCCTGGAGCGCGATCACCTCGCCGCCGGTGATCACCGGACGGCCGGCGGCGCGGGCCGCGACGATGAGCGGCGTCTCGACCGGGATCGCGACCACGTCGAACACCGTGTGAGCGGCGTCGATCAGCGAGAGGCTGTACGCGAGGTCGCCCGACTCGTCACCGCCCGTCATGCCGATGGGGGTCACGTTGACGAGCAGGCCGGCCGCGAGGCCCGAGGTGTCGGGCTGCCACGTGTAGCCATAGGTGCCGGCCAGCGCGCGGCCGGTGGCCTCGTTGCGGGCGACGATCACGCCGTCCTTGAAGCCGGCATCGCGCAGCGCGCACGTCACGGCCTTGGCCATGCCGCCGCTGCCGCGCACGGCCACGCGCAGGTCGCGCGGCACCTGGTGCACGTCGAGCAGGTGGCGCACCGCGAGGTAGTCGGTGTTGTAGCCGCGCAGGAAGCCGTCGTCGTTGACGATGGTGTTGACCGACTGCAGCACGCCGGCCGACGGATCCAGCGCGTCGAGCATCGGGATCACGGCCTCCTTGAACGGCATCGAGATCGCGCAGCCGCGGATGCCCAGCGCACGGATGCCGCCCACGGCCGCGGCCAGGTCCTTGGTGGTGAAGGCCTTGTAGACGAAGTCGAGGTCGAGCGCGTCGTACAGGAAGTTCTGGAAGCGCGTGCCGAAGTTGCCCGGGCGGGCGGACAGCGACATGCACAGCCGCGTGGTCTTGCTGATGGAGGTTTTCATGGCGAGGGGATGAGTCGGTAGGCCGCGGCGTCGGCATCGAGCGTGTCGCGCGGCGGGAGGTCGGGGGTGCGGCGCTGGATGCGCCAGGCCGCGCAGGCGAGGCCGCGGCGGGCGGCGGCCTCGAAGGGCAGGCCCGCCATCAGCCCCGCGGTGGTGCCGGCCACCACCGCGTCGCCGGCCCCCACGGTGGTGCAGATGGGCACGGCGGGGACGGCGCAGGTCCAGGCGCCGGCGGCGGTGGCGAGCACCGCGCCGTCGGCGCCCAGCGACACCAGCACGTGCGGCACCCCCCGGGCCACCACGCCGCGGGCGGCCGCCACGACGTCGGTGACGGTGGGGAGTGGCCGGCCGCACAAGGCTTCGAGTTCGTCGCGGTTGGGTTTCACGAAGACGGGCATGGCACGTGGCGTGCCGGCCAGGCGGCGCAGCAGGTCGGCCAGGGCCTCGCCGCCGGTGTCGACGACGAGGCGGGCCCCGGCGGCCGACAGCGAACGCGACAGGCGCTCGAGCGTGCCCGCGTCCACGCCCGGTGGCAGGCTGCCGGTGAGCAGGCACCAGTCGCCCGCGGCCACGCGCGCGGCGAGCGTTCGGTCGAGCTGCAGTTCCGCTTCGGCGAGCGAGGCGGGGACGAAGGCGATGCCGGGCAAGTCCACCGAGGTGGTCTGCTGGCGGGCGGTGTCGGTGAGCTGCAGGTTCTCGCGGACGTGGCCGGACACCCGGTCCATGGCGTCGGCGATGCCCCGCGCCTGGAACGCCGCCTCGAAAACCCCGGCGTTCTCGCGTCCGAGCCAGCCGCACATCGCGACCGGCACGCCGAGCGAGGCCAGGCCCGCCGCGACGTTGAACCCCTTGCCGCCCGCCTGGCGGTGCTCCCCGGTGGCGAGGTGCGTGTGCCCGGGCGCGAGCCGGTCGACCCACAAGGTGCGGTCGATGGCGGGGTTCAGCGAGACGGTGCAGGCGCGGGGGGACATGCGGAAGAAAGGGCCCGAAGCGGCGACTCTACCCCAAGGCTTCCCCTGAAACGCCCTGCGCACACCTGGTTTCGTTCAGGGAGGCCGCGGGCTGTCCGAACCGGCCAAGAGGTGACAGAATCAGTGCCCCACCCCGCGCCCCTGACGACGCCCAGGCTGCCATCGCGACCCGATGCACCCCGCGCGCCGCGATCGCTGCCCCACCCCCCGGCATCCGCGCACCGAATCGAATCCGCATCCGCCGCGAGCGCACCGAGCGCCCGGCCGCCCCTGGAGAGTTCCGATGTCCGACATCACCAAAGGCAGCAAGCCGCTGTCTCCCGCCGAATCCGCGCTGCGCGACGCCGCGCTCGAATACCACCGCAGCCCCGTGCGCGGCAAGATCGCCGTGGTGCCCACCAAGCCGCTGTCGAACCAGCGCGACCTCTCGCTCGCGTATTCGCCGGGCGTGGCCTACGCGTGCCTCGCGATCGAGGAGAACCCCGCGCTGGCCGCCGACTTCACGTCGCGCGCCAACCTCGTCGGCGTGGTCACCAACGGCACCGCCGTGCTGGGCCTGGGCGACATCGGCCCGCTCGCCGGCAAGCCGGTGATGGAAGGCAAGGGCTGCCTGTTCCGCAAGTTCGCGGGCATCGACGTGTTCGACATCGAACTGGCCGAACGCGACCCCGACAAGCTCGTCGAGATCATCGCCGCGCTCGAGCCCACGCTCGGCGGCGTGAACCTCGAGGACATCAAGGCGCCCGAGTGCTTCTACATCGAGCGCCAGCTGCGCGAGCGCATGAAGATCCCCGTCTTCCACGACGACCAGCACGGCACGGCCATCATCTCCAGCGCCGCGCTCATCAACGGCCTGGAACTCGTGGGCAAGGCCATCGGTGAGGTCAAGGTCGCGGTGTCGGGCGCCGGCGCCGCGGCCATCGCGTGCCTGGACATGATGGTCACGCTCGGCGTCTCGCCGAAGAACGTGTTCGTCTGCGACAGCAAGGGCGTGATCCACGACCAGCGCGCCGACAAGCTCGACGCCTCGAAGCAGCGCTACGCGCAGACGACCGACGCGCGCACGCTCGCCGACGTGGTCCAGGGCGCCGACGTGTTCCTCGGCTGCTCGGCCGCCGGCGTGCTCACGGTCGAGATGGTCAAGACCATGGCCGACAAGCCGCTGATCCTCGCGCTCGCGAACCCCGAGCCCGAGATCCGCCCCGAACTGGCGAAGCTCGCCCGCCCGGACTGCCTGATCGCCACCGGCCGGTCGGACTACCCGAACCAGGTCAACAACGTCCTGTGTTTCCCGTACATCTTCCGCGGCGCGCTCGACTGCGGCGCCACGCGCATCACCGACGAGATGAAGATCGCGTGCGTGAAGGAGATCGCCGCGCTGGCCAAGGCCGAGATCAGCGCCGAGGTGGCGTCCGCGTACGACGGCCGCGAGCTGCGCTTCGGCCCGGACTACTTCATCCCCACGCCGTTCGACTCGCGCCTGATCCTGCGCATCGCGCCGGCCGTGGCCGAGGCCGCCCGTGCCTCCGGCGTGGCCGCGCGCCCCATCGAGGACCTCGAGGCCTACCGCGACTCGCTGACCCGGTTCGTGACCCACACCGGCATTATCATGCAGCCGGTGTTCCGCGCCGCGCGGTCGGCGCCGAAGCGCATCGTGTTCGCCGAAGGTGAAGAGGAGCGTGTGCTGCGCGCGGTGCAGATCGCCCTCGACGAGAAGCTCGTGCGCCCCATCCTGATCGGCCGCCCCGAGGTCATCGCCGCCCGCATCGAACGTGCGGGCCTGCGCCTGCAGCCGGGCCGCGACTTCGAGCTGGTGAACCCGGGCGACGACGCCCGCTTCAACCAGTACTGGGAGGCTTACCACCAGCTCAACGGCCGCAACGGCGTGTCGCCCGAGACGGCCAAGTCCATCGTGCGCCGCTCGAACACCGTGATCGCCGCGCTGATGGTGCACCTGAACGACGCCGACGGCATGCTGTGCGGCCTCGTGGGCCGCTACGACGCCCACTTCGAACACGTGCGCGACATCATCGGCCTGCGCCAGGGCGCCCGCACCTTCGCCGCGATGAACGCGCTGCTGCTCGACCAGCACACGCTGTTCATCACCGACACCTTCATCCACGACGAACCGGACGCGGCCCAGCTCGCCGACATCGCCGAGATGGCGGTCGACGAGGTCAAGCACTTCGGCCTGCCGCCGAAGGTCGCCTTCCTGTCGCACTCGATGTACGGCAGCAGCAAGCGTGCCTCCGCCGTGAAGATGCGCGAGGCGCGCAACCTGTTCGCCCACCGCTGCCCCGACGTGGAAGCCGACGGCGAGATCCACGGCGACGCGGCGCTGAGCGAGGACCTGCGCCTGAAGGCCCTGCCCTCGTCCACGCTGACCGGCGCGGCCAACGTGCTCGTGCTGCCCAACCTCGACGCGGCGAACATCCTGTTCAACGTGCTGAAGATGACCGGCGGCCACGGCGTGACCGTGGGCCCGGTGCTGCTGGGCGCCGCGGCGCCGGTGCACGTGCTGTCGCCGTCGGCGACGGTGCGGCGCATCGTCAACATGACGGCGCTGGCGGTGGCGCAGGCGGGGAAGGTGCGCTCGTAAAGGGTCATCCCGGCGAACGCCGGGATCCACCGGGGCCGGAGCGCGCTTCGAGCAGAGTGGGCCCCGGCGTTCGCCGGGGTGACGGCTTTGTTCCGCGCTCAGGGCCCGACGTCGAACGTCACCTTCAACACCCCCTCACCCACCTCCTCCCGCCCGCGCTCGCGGCCCGGGAACACGTACGGCGCCAGCAGCGCCTTGGTCCCCTTCGGCAACGCGTAGTACAGCGTCGCCGGCTGCTTCGCCAGCGCCTGCGCGGTGAGGTACCCGATCAGCGCGTGTTCCAGCGAGTGGTAGCCGTTCTTCCACTGGTGCTGCTTCAGCGCGTCGCCCGGTTCACCCGACGGCGACAGCCAGCCGTACACCTCGCCGTGTTCCCGGTCCACGAAGTGCGTGAGCCAGTACGGGCCGGTGCGTTCGAGGTAGCCCAGGTAGCGGCGGTCGCCCAGCGCGAGGGTGGACGCGAGCTGGTCGAGTTCGGCGGAGATCCACCACTGCTGGCTCGTGTCCTGGCCGTCGGCGGTCCAGCGCGAGGCCCAGGCGCCGGTGTCCTCCTGGAAGGCTTCGGCCAGCACGGCATGGCCCTTCGCCTCGGCCCACGCGGCCGCCTCGGCATCGCCCCGCAGGCGTGCGGCGAGCAGCACCATCCAGTAGGCCTTGCCGCTGTGGCCGTAGTCGTTGTGGCGGGCGCCCGGGGCCGCGCCGCCCGCGTCCAGCGTGCCGCGGCAGCGCGGTGCCTCGCCCGCGCAGTAGTGCGTGCGGATGGCCGTGACGAGACGGCCCATGTCGGCCAGCCAGCGCTGGCGGCGTTCGCCGTCGAGCAGCGGGGTCACCAGCACCATGTACGCGTTGAGCGGGTCGAGCTGGGCCACGAGTTCCCGCTTGCCCGACTCGGCGCCCTTCAGCGTCCAGCGCATCTCGCCGCGGTCCGCGTCGAAGTGGCTCATCAGGTGGCGGTGCAGGCGGTCGAGGTCGTCGAGCGTGGCCGGGTCGCGGGTCAGGTCGTACACGGCGGCCATCGCGAGCGCGGCGTACGCGAGGTCCTGCGCGGTGCGTTCGCCCACCGGCGGCTGGGCGCGGCCGTCACGGTCGAAGAACGTGGCGGCGCTGCCCGTGGCCGGGTCGAGCGCACGGGCGCGGATGTCGGCCGACCCCGCCTTCGCGGCGGCCAGCAGCGCCGGGTCGCCGGTCAGGTGGAAGCCCACCGCGTACGCGAAGGTCTGGCGCGACTGCATGCGCACGTACTCGCGGCCCAGTTCGGACTGGATCCAGCCCGGCGCCCGTGCGAGTTCCTTGCAGGGCTTGGCCGCGTCGTATGCACGGCCGTCGATGCAGCGGAAGGTGGGGAACCGCCCGACGGGAGAACCGAGCGCGGCGGGCTGCCGCCAGTGCGGCAGCAGGTCGTCGGTGGCATGGCGGAGCCAGGCGGCACCGTCGGGGGCGGCCGCGTGGCCCAGCAGCGGGACCACGGCGAACGCGAGGGCGGCGAGGAATTTCTGCATCGGGAGACCGGTTCACTTGATCGGTCAAGTGTTCCCGATCCGCCCGCCCGATGCAACCCGGGAGTCACCCGGTGCGGCCGCCCCACCGCTGCGCGAGCACCCCGCCGATCGCGAGCTGCAGCGGGTGGTACAGCATCAGCGGCATCAGGATCAGGCCGAGGGCCGGGTTCGTGCCGAAGATCATCTGCGCCATCGGCACACCCGAGGCGAGCGTCTTCTTCGAACCGCAGAAGATCGCGGCCACGCGGTCGGCATCGCTCAGGCCGATGAGCCGCGCGAGCGCGCGCACCACCAGCATCACGACGATGAACAGCACCAGCGTGGCCAGCGCGGTACCGACGACGGTCATCACGCCGAAGCGGGTCCACACGCCCTGCACCACCGAATCGGCGAACGAGGTGTAGATCAGCATCAGGATCGTGCCGCGGTCCACCCACTGCAGGCGCGACTTGTGTTTCGCGGCCCACTCGCCCAGCCACGGCCGCGCGAGCTGGCCGGCGACGAGCGGCACCAGCACCCACAGCACGAGGTCGCGGATCACGGGGCCGATCGGGAACTCGATGCCGGCCTGGCCGAGCATCCAGCCCATCCACATCGGCGTGACGAGCACGCCGATCAGGCTCGAGAGCGTGGCGTTGAACACCGCGACCGGCACGTTGCCTCGCGCCGCGACGGTGAGCGCCACCGACGACGACACCGTGGACGGCAGCGCGCACAGGTAGAAGAAGCCGAGCTGCAGGTCGTGCGGCACGAGGCCGTGGGACGCCCACACGCCGGCCACGCCGATCAGCGGGAACAGCACGAACGTGGCGCCCTGGATCAGCAGGTGGGCACGCCAGCTCGCGGCGCCCGCCCGCATCGCGGGCAGGCTCAGCGACAGGCCGTTGAGGAAAAAGACGAGCGCGACACCCACCTTGTTGAGCAGCTCGGGATGCAGTGCCCCGCCATGCGCACCCGGCGTGGGCCACAGGAAGGCCAGCACGACCGCGATGACCATGCCCTTCATGAACCCGTCGAACTTGAACCCCGGAGACTTCTTCACGGTCACTGCACTCACCACGCCGCCACCTGCCCGTCGCTGCGGGGGTCCTCGCCCCCTTCGATCAACCCGTCGGGGTGGCGGATCAGCGCGCCCGCATGGCCCATGCGTTCGTCGAACTCCGCGACCACCTCGACCGGGTGGCCGAGGGCCCGCAGCCGCTCGATCACGTCGTCACCGTAGCGACGCTCGATCTTGAGCGTGGTGCTCTGCTCGGCCCACGTGCGGCCCAGCAGCCAGCGCGGGGCCGACACGGCCGTGCGCACGTTGTGGCCGCCGTACATCAGGCGCGACAGCACGGCCGCCTGCGTCTGCGGCTGCCCTTCCCCGCCCATCGTGCCGTACACGACGAGCTGGCCGTCGGGGCGCTGCGCCATCGCCGGGTTCAGCGTGTGGAACGGTTTGCGGCCCGGCGCCAGCGAACGCAGCTTGCCCGGACGCAGGTCGAACGAGCAGCCGCGGTTCTGCCACCAGATGCCGGTGCCGGGCAGCACCACGCCGCTGCCGAACTCGAAGAAGATGCTCTGGATCATGCTGACCGCACGGCCTTCGGCGTCGACGACACCGAGCCACGTCGTGTCGCCATCGCTCACCGGCGCGGGCCACGGGCTCGCCTGGTCGACGGGCACGGCGGCCGCGAGTTTCGCGATGGCCTCCTCGGTGAGCCACGACGCCGGCGTGGACGGCAGCGTGTCCGGGTCGGTCACCACGCGGTCGCGCACGATGAAGGCCTGCTTGGTGGCCTCGACCAGCGCGTGGATGCCCTCCACGTTGTCGGGGCTCCAGCCTTCCTGCCGGATGCGGTCGTGGATCGCGAGGATCAGCAGCGACGCGAGGCCCTGCGTGGGCGGCGGCAGGTTGAAGACCCGGGTGCCGTCCTTCAGCGTGACCGACAGCGCGTCGACGATCACCGGCGCGTGCGCGGCGAGGTCGGCCGCCACCAGCGGCGAACCGGCGGCCTGCAGGTCCGCCGCGATCGACTTCGCGAGTTCACCGCGGTAGAAGTCGTCGGTGCCCGCCTGGCCGATGCGTTCGAGCGTGGCGGCCAGCGCCGGGAAACGGTGGCGTTCGCCGTAGACGGGCACCTGGCCGTCGCGCAGGAAGTGGTCGGCGAAGCCGGACACGTTGACCAGGTCCTTCAGCTTCGCGCGGGTGTTCTCCTCCTGGCTGTGCGTGACGGGGAAGCCGTCGCGCGCATAGGCCACCGCCGATTCGAGCAGCCGCGACAGCGGCAGCTTGCCGCCCCACACGTCGCGGCTGTGCGCGTAGGCCGCACCCCAGCCGGACACGGTACCGGCCACGGTGTTGGCCGCGAGCGGCCCGCGCCACGGGATGCTGGCGGCGTCGCCGTACAGCGCCGGCGTCACCTGGCTGCCGGCGCGGCCGCAGGCGTCGATGCCCACGATGTCCTTGCCGGGTTCGTGCAGCAGCCAGAAGCCATCGCCCCCGATGCCGGTCATGTGCGGGTACACGACGGCAAGCGTCGCAGCCACCGCGATGGTGGCCTCGATGGCGTTGCCGCCGTCGCGCAGGATGTCGAGCCCGGCCTGCGCGGCCAGGCTGTGCGACGCGACGACCGCGCCGCGGGTGCCGAGGATGGGTTTCATGGGACGTGTCTCGAAGTTGGAATGAGGAATCACGCGTCGCGTGGGGCGGTCCACGCCGGCGCGAGCCGGCCGGCCGCGCCGCGCGCGGAAAAGAGGTGGTTGCGCATCTCGCGGTACGCGCCGACGGCATCGCGTGCCAGCACGGCTTCGACGATGGCCACGTGTTCGGCGAACGATTCGGCCATGCGCTCGACGTTGCGGAACTGCGTGCGGCGGAACGGCGCCACGCGCGCGCGCAGCGACTTGGCCGTGTCGACCAGCACCGGGTTGTGCGAGCCGTTCAGCAGGCAAACGTGCAGTTCCTGGTTCAGCCGGTCGTAGGCGTCGAGGTCGCTCGACTGCAGGGCCTGCCGCGTCTCGGCGTGCAGGCGGGTGAGTTCCCGGCGCTCGGCCTCGTCCATGCGCACGGCCGCGTGACGGGCGCAGGCTGCTTCCAGTTCGCCGATGGTCTCGAACATCGCGTCGAGCTGCTCGGGGGTCATGGCCGCCACCGACGCGCCGCGGTTCGGGCGGTACACCACGAGGCCCGTGGTCACCAGTTGCTTGAGCGCCTCGCGCACCGGCGTGCGCGACACGCCGTAGCGGGTGGCCAGCATGGCCTCGTCGAGCCGGCTGCCGGGTTCCAGGCGGCCGAGCACGATGTCCTCCGCGAGGCGCTCGCCGACCTCGTCGGTCAGGCGACCACGAGGACGGAGGGGCAAAGGGGTACTGCTGTCGGACTGCATGACGGACGAATCTTTGCATGCAAGCCGTCCCGGCGGATCATCCCCCGGATGTATTTCGCAAGCTGCTGATTCAGAAGGTTTTTTCGACATTTGTGCATCGCACCGCGGGGCACTCGGGATTGATTCCGTGCATGCAAGTTCGGGCACCGTTGCGGAAATCAGCGGGAATCCGCATGCACCGCTCAGGCCGCCAGGCGTGGGAACCAGCACGCGTATGCCCCGCCGCTGTCCCGGGCGAGCGGCGGCACCTCGGCCGTGCAGCGGGCCGAGGCCGACGCGCAGCGCGGCGCGAACGCACACCCGGGTGGCAGCGCGGCCAGGTCCGGCGGCGAACCGCCGATGGTGGGCAGCGGCTGCCCGCGCTGGCCGTGGCCCACCACCGAGCCGAGCAGGCCCGCGGTGTACGGGTGCCGGGGCGAGCGCACGACCCCGGCCACCGTGTCGTCCTCCACCAGCCGGCCGCCGTACATCACGGCCACGCGGTCGGCCACCTCGACGGCCGCGCCGATGTCGTGCGTCACGAAGATCACGGCCATGCCCATCTCGCGCTGCAGCTCGCGCAGCAGCAGCAGGATCTGGATCTGCACCGTCGCGTCCAGCGCGGTGGTGGGTTCGTCGGCCAGCAGCACCTTCGGACGGCACGACAGCGCGAGGGCGATCATGGCCCGCTGGCGCATGCCCCCCGACAGTTCGTGCGGGTAGGCGTCGAGCCGGCGCTTGGCCTGCGGGATCTGCACGCGCTCGAGCATCTCGAGCGCGCGCTGGCGCGCGGCGCGGCGGTCCACCGCCTCGTGGGCCTGCACGGCCTCGGCGATCTGGTCACCGACCGTGTAGACCGGATCGAAAGCCAGGCCCGGCTCCTGGAAGACCATCGACACGGTGCCGCCGCGGTAGCGCTGCAAGGCGCGCCCCTCGAGCGCCAGCACGTCCTGGCCGTCGGCGTGGACCTCGCCGGTGATGCGCGTGGTGGCCGCCGGGTGCAGGCGCAGCAGCGTGCGCAGCGTGACACTCTTGCCGGAGCCCGATTCGCCGAGCAGGGCCAGCACCTCGCCGGGAGCGAGGTCGAAGCTCAGGTCGGTGATGGCGGACGCGCGGCGCTGGCCGGTGAACTCGACGCCCAGGTGGCGCACGCGGAGGATCGGGGATGTCGTCATGCCAGCAGCTCCTCGGCGAAGTGGCACGCGGTCCAGTGTCCCGGGGTGGACTCGCGCAGCACCGGCGCGGCGCTCGCGCACAGGTCGCGCGCGTGGGCGCAGCGGTCGCGGAAGCGGCAACCGCTGGGCGGGTCGATGGGGTTCGGCGGGTCGCCGGCCAGCGGCGACACGGTGGTGCGGTGGTCCGGGTCCATCGACGGCACGGCCGACAGCAGCGCCTTCGTGTACGGGTGGCGCGGCGCGCCGAAGATGCGATCCACCGGGCCGGTCTCCACCACGCGGCCGAGGTACATCACCATCACGCGGTCGCTCAGGTAGTGCACCACGTGCAGGTCGTGCGAGATGAAGAGGTACGTGAGGCCACGTTCGGCCTTCAGGTCCTGCAGCAGGTTGAGCACCTGGGCCTGCACCGACTTGTCGAGCGCGGCCACGGCCTCGTCGAGGATCAAGAGCCGCGGCTCGAAGGCCAGCGCCCGCGCGATGTTCACGCGCTGCCGCTGCCCGCCCGACAGCTCGTGCGGGAACCGCGAGCCGAACTGGTCGGGCGACAGGCCCACGCGGGCCAGCAGGCCACGCGCGCGGGCGATCGCCTCGGCCTTCGGCACGCCGTGCACCTGCGGGCCGTACGCCACGGCGTCGAGGATCGTCATCCGCGGATTCAGCGACGCGAACGAATCCTGGAACACCATCTGCAGCTGCTGGCGGAAGTCCTTCAGCGCGAGGCCGCCGAACTGGCCCACGCCCTCGCCGTCGAAGATGAGTTCGCCGCCGTCGGGGTCCATCAGCCGGGCGATGAGCCGCGCGGTGGTGGACTTGCCGCAGCCGGACTCGCCCACGATGCCGAGCGTCTCGCCCTTGGCGACGGTGAAGCTCACGCCGTCGACGGCGCGCACCTGCTGGCGTTTCGAGCCACGCACGGCGAAGCGTTTGTCGAGGTCGCGCACCACCAGCAGCGGCTGCGCGGGGCCGCCGCGGTCGGCGGAGACGGGAGAGGTGTTCATCGGCGGATGTCCATGGCCGACCGCACACCGTCGGCCAGCAGGTTGAAGGCCATCGACGTGACGAAGATCATCACGCCAGGCAGGGCGGCGAGCCACGGGTTCAGGTAGATGGCCGAACGCAGCGTGTTGAGCATCAGGCCCCACTCGGGCTCCGGCGGCTTCACGCCGAGGCCCAGGAACGAGAGGCCCGACGCGAGGATCATGCTGACGCTCACGAGCCCCGTGGCGTACACGAAGACGGGGCCCAGCACGTTGCCGAGCACGTGCACGCGGATGATCGACAGCGGGCCGGCGCCGCTCATGCGCGCGGCGTTCACGTAGTCGAGGTCGCGCACCTGCGTGGTCACGCTCTCGGCCACGCGCACCACCTGGGGCACGAACACGAGGGTCAGCGCGATCAGGCTGTTGCTCATGCCGGGGCCCAGCGCGCCGGCGATGGCCACGGCCAGCAGCACCGACGGGAACGCGTAGAACACGTCGAGCGTGCGCATGATCAGCATGTTGGTGCGGCCACCGACGTAGCCCGCGAACAGGCCCACCGACGTGCCGATCACGAAGGCCATCAGCACGGGCATCACGCCCAGCAGCAGCGACAGGCGGCCGCCGTGCATCAGGCGCGACAGCATGTCGCGGCCCAGCTCGTCGGTGCCGAGCCAGTGGCCTTCGGTGCCGATGGGCTGCAGGCGCTTGAGCATGCTCGCCTGGAACGGGTCGGCCGGCGCGAGCCACGGTGCGAACACCGCGGCGCCGACGATCAGCAGCAGCACGAGACCCGCGGCCATCGCGAGCTTCTCGCGGCGCAGCTGGCGGAACACGAGGGCCCAGTAGCTGCGGCCGGCGGCAGCGGCGGGCGGGAGGGAGTCGGCGGCGGTCATGGGATGGACGGCGGACATGGTTCAGGCCCGGCCCATGCGCGGGTCGACGAGGGGCTGGAGGATGTCCACCAGCAGGTTGATCGCGACGAAGATCAGGCACAGCACGAGGATCGTGCCCTGCAGCAGCGGGATGTCGCGCTGGAAGATCGCGGTGTTGAGCAGGAAGCCGGTGCCCGGCCACGCGAACACCGTCTCGACGAGGATGGAGCCGCCCATCAGGTAACCCACCTGCAGGCCGGCGACGGCCAGCACCGTGGGCGCGGCGTTGCGCGCCACGTGGCGGAACACCGCGAGCGGCCCGAGCCCGCGGGCCCGCAGCGCGACGACGAACTCCTGGTTCAGCGTGTCGGCCACCAGCGCGCGCACGGTGCGCGTGATGATGCCCATCGGGATCACGCACAGCGTGGCCGCGGGCAGCACGAGGTGGCGGATGTGTTCGAGGTCCCACAGCCACTCGCCCGAACCGCCGGGGCCCGCGCCCATCGCCGGGAACCACGGCCGCTGGATGGAAAAGAGGATGGTCAGCACGAGGCCGAGCCAGTAGTGCGGGATGCTCACGCCCACCACCGACAGCGCGGTGGCGATGCGGTCGACCACCCCGCCCTGGCGGTACCCGGCGATGCCGCCGAGCACACACCCGAAGAACACACCGACGGCCGCGGCGACGCCCGCCAGCAGCACCGTGTTGGACAGCGCGCCCAGCACCTCCTCCGCCACGGCGCGGCCCGTGGCGATCGAGGCGCCGAGGTCGCCCTGCACCGCACGCGCCAGCCACAGGCCGTAGCGCACGGGCAGCGGGCGGTCGAGCCCGTACTGGGACTTGAGCGCCTCGATGACCTCGGCCGGCGCATCCGCCGGGGCGATCGCGTTGAGCGGGTCGCCCGGCGCGAGGTACACGAGCGCGAACGACACGACGGTGACGCCGAGGGCGATGGGCAGCGCGTACAGCACGCGCTTGAGGAGGTAGGCGATCATCGTCGTGGCTCGTCCGGCTCGGGGGTCACATGCCGATCGTGGTCAGGTCCTGGAACCAGTGCTGGGCCTGCACGAAGGTCTTGACCTTCGGCGACAGCGCGTGCGGGTTGGTGTCGTGCACCACCCACAGCATCAACGCGTCGTCCACCATCTGCTGGTGCACCGAGGCGAGCAGCTGGTCCTGCACCTTCACGTCGAAGCTCGTGCGGATCTTGTCGATCGCGGCGTCGACCTTCGGGTTCTCGTACCCGCCCCAGTTCACGCCGTTGGGCGCGATGTAACGGCCGTACGCGAAGCGGGTCAGCGCGTAGAACGGATCGGCGGTGACGTAGCCGAGGTTGATCGCGCTGATGCCTTTGCCGGCGTTCATGTCGGCCTTGGCGCCACTGCGCCAGTGGAGGTACAGCTTCTCCAGTTCGACGACCTGGAACTCGAGCTGGATGCCCACTTCCGCGAGGCTCTGCTGGATGAACTCGTTCATCGGCAGCGACAGCATCTGGCCCGTGCCACCCTGCGCGATGATGACCTTCGCCTTCAGCGGGTTGGCCTTCGTGTAGCCGGCCTGGGCCATCAGCGCGCGCGCGGCGGGCAGGTCGTACTTGATGTCGAACGACGGCTTGCCGAACCACGGGCTCGTCTTGTCGAGCTGGCCCTTGGCGACGGACGCCTGGCCGTTGAGCAGCTTGACGATGGCCTCGCGGTCCACCGCGAGGTTGGCGGCCTTGCGCACGCGGATGTCGGTCCACGGCGACCCCGGCTGCGTGCTGAAGTGGTACGGCCACACGTGCGGCGTCACGTTCTGCACGAGCTTGAAGCCGCGCGACTGCAGCTGCGGCAGCACGTCCGGCGGCGGCGTCTCGATCAGGTCCACCTGGCCGTTGAGCAGCGCGTTGGCGCGGGTCAGCGCGTCGGGGATCGGCATCAGCACGATGCGGTCGGTCTTCGGCAGCCGGGCCTTGTCCCAGTACGCGGCGTTGCGCACGAGGTCGGCGCGCTCGCGCGGCACGAGCTTGTCGAGCTTGAACGGCCCGGTGCCCGACGGCTTCACCGCCACCTTGGCCCAGTCGCGGCCCTGGGCCTCCCACTGCGCGGGGCTGCCGATCAGGAACCACGGCAGCTGGTACGGGAACAGCGCGTCGACGTCCTTCGTGACGATCTCGACGGTGTAGGCATCGACCACCTTGTACGACGCGATCGACGGGATGCGCGGGCGCACCTGGGCGCTCTGCTTCGCATCGAACTGCGGCGACTTGTCGTTGAGCACCTTGTCGAGGTTCCACACGACCGCGTCGGCCTTGAACTCCGAGCCGTCATGGAACTTCACGCCCTTGCGCATCGTGAAGCGCCAGACCTTGTTGTCCTTCGGGTCCACCTTCCATTCCGTGGCGAGGCCCGGCACGAGCTTGCCGGGGCGGGTGCCGATGTTGGCTTCCCATGCGATCAGCGGGTCGTAGATCGTGTGGCCGGTGAACTGGTACGCGCCGGCGCCGCGGTCGGGCTGGCCCGTGGTGAGCGGGATGTCGGCCATCGAGATGCCGTAGCGGGCGACGGTCTCGGCCTGCGCGGCGAAGGCCGCGCCGAGCAGTGCGGGGACGGTGAGCAGCCACGGGGCGAGCTGCTTGCGGAACAACGGGGACATCGGGAACCTCCAGGAAGAAGACGGAGGCTCTTCTGCATGCACCGTGCCAATCGGCCGCTTTGCGGCGATGTATTTCCCAAGTGCTTGTGGCGCGGATGTTTTCCGCGCTTTGTGCGTGTGGCCGCATGCCGCGGGTCTCCTGACCCGTGCATGCAATGAGGGCGCGTGAAGCGCGAACGCCGTGCCGCGGTGCATGCAGCCGCATGAGGCCCTGTCACGGACGCGGGTGAGGCATCCGGGGCACGATGGCCCGTCCAGGAGGCCCTATCCCATGCACCTGCAAGGTTCCTGTCACTGCCGCGCCGTGACGTTCGAGGTCGACGCCCCGCACCCGGTGCCCTTCATGCGCTGCTACTGCTCGATCTGCCGCAAGACCGCGGGCGCCGGCGGCTACGCGATCAACCTCGGCGCGGACCACCGCACGCTGAAGGTCAAGGGCCGGCGCCACCTGCGCGTGTACCGCGCGGTGATGCCCGACGGCCACACCAGTTCGGGCGAACGCCACTTCTGCGCGAAGTGCGGGACGGCGCTGTGGCTGTGGGACCCGCAGTGGCCCGACCTCGTGCACCCGCACGCGGGCGCGGTGGACACGCCGCTGCCCGTGCCGCCATCGAACGTGCACATGATGGTAGGGTCGAAGGCCCCGTGGGTCGTGATCGAGGGCCGCGCGGGCGACCCGGTGCTCGAGACCTACCCCGACTTCTCGCTCGCGCAGTGGCACGAGCGGCAGGGGCTGGTGTCGAAATAGTCAGCGGGTCAGGAACGCGAGTTCCGTGTCCCACGTGTTCATGTCGGGGCGGTTGTCGTCGAGGTACCACTCGATGCGCGAACGCCAGGCCTCGCCGCGGCCCTCGGGCTGCTTGTCCCACGTGACGCCGTGGGCGCCGGCCCAGTCGAGCAGTTCGCCGGTGGCACGCTCCAGGCCCCGCGGATGGCCGTGGTACATCGCGACGAGGTACGGGCCGGCCGCGATCGTGTCGCCGAGCACCCGGCCGTCGCCCTCGACCGGCTTCGCCACCGGGAAACCGACGTCGACCGTCAACAGGCCTTCCATGTCGATCACGGGGTAGCGGAAGAACGGCGGGCCCGACGGTGCGAGCCCGCGCGCCCCGAGCCAGCGGGCCAGCTCGCCGTGCTGAGGCGGCAGGTCGGTGGGCAACTGCGCCATCGTGACGCGGTTGCGGATGACCACGCAGGGCTGCGCCGGACGGGTTTCCAGGCGCGGGGTGGTGATCGTCGTCGCTGCGGTGGTGCTCATGGGGGCGCTCCTTCACTGAACCGATGCGTTCAGTGTCGATGCGTCCCCACACCCCTGTCAAGACAGGGGATGTCTGACGCGTCAGGCGCCGAGGCGGAACGTGCCCACGGCCCCCGACAGCTTCACGGCCTGGTCCTTCAGGCTTTCGGCGGCGGCGGTCGATTCCTCGACGAGCGCGGCGTTCTGCTGGGTCATCTGGTCGAGGTCGGTGACGGCGCCGTTGACGGCGCCGAGGCCGATGCTCTGCTCGTTGGTGGCCGAGCTGATCTCGCCGATGATGTCCGTCACGCGCTGCACGCTCGCGACGATCTCGCCCATCGTGGCGCCCGCTTCGTTCACGAGCTTCGAACCCGATTCGACACTTTCCACCGACGCCGAGATCAGGCCCTTGATCTCCTTGGCCGCCTGCGCCGAGCGCTGGGCCAGCGTGCGCACCTCGGAGGCCACGACCGCGAAGCCACGGCCCTGTTCGCCCGCGCGGGCCGCTTCCACCGCGGCGTTCAGCGCGAGGATGTTGGTCTGGAAGGCGATGCCGTCGATCGTGCCGATGATGTCGGAGATCTTGCGCGAGCTGGCGTTGATCTCTTCCATCGTCGTGACCACCTGCGAGACCACCTGGCCGCCGCGCGAGGCGACGTCGGCGGCGGACGCCGCGAGTTGGTTGGCGGTGCGGGCCGAGTCGGCCGTCTGGCGCACGGTCACGGTCAGCTGCTCCATGCTGCTGGCGGCCTGCTGCAGGTTGCTGGCGGTCTGTTCGGTGCGGGTGCTCAGGTCCTGGTTGCCGGTGGCGATCTGGGTGCTGGCGGTGGAGATGCCGTCCACCACGCCACGCACCTGCTGCAGCGACTGGCGCAGCGCGACACGCATCGCGTCGAGGGCCTTCAGCAGGCGGCCGGTCTCGTCGTCGGCGTGGTTGTGTTTCGGCGAACCGCTCAGGTCCATGTCGGCGATGGCGCGGGCCATCGCTTCGGCGTCACGCAGCGGCACGAGGATGCTGCGCGACAGCGACAGCGCGAGCACCACGCCCACCACGAGCGACACGATGCTGCTGGCGATCAGCAGCATCGTGGTCTGGGCGCGCAGGGCGTCGATGCGGGCGGCGGCGAGGTCCAGCTGTTCCTGCTGCGACGCCACCATCTCCTTGACGCCGGCGACGTATTCCTTCGAAGCCGGGTCGAACTTCTCGGTGAAGGCACGGCCCGCGCCCTCGGCGTCGCCGGACTTCTTCAGGTCGGCCACCGTCTGGCGCGCCGCGAGGTACTGCTTGCGCAGCTCGCTCACCTTGTCGAACAGCGCCTTCTCCGCCGGGGAATCCATATGGTCCTCGATGGTCTTCTGCAGCTCGGTGGTGCGGCTCACCGACGCGGCGGTGTACGGCGCGAAGTAGTCGACCAGGGAGGTGTCGCTGCTCTTGGCGATGGCGGCGGCGCGCTGCACGCCGGAGGTGGTGTGCATCAGCCATTCGGAGGCGGCACGTTCGACCAGCAGCTGGTCCTTCACGATGCCGTCGATGTTGTTGCCGAGCTCACGCAGCTTCAGCACCGAGAACACGCTGGTCACGAGCGACAGCAGCAGGATGGCGCCGAGCACGAGGCTCAGCCGCTTGCGGATGGAGACGTTCTTGAACATTGGAGAACCCCGGGGACACGCGTTGTTGGATGGGCGAGCTTCCCTCTCGCCGTGTCTCCGGTTATCGGACGGCCCCCCGCGAAGTGGAACGTGAACACGTGAACCACATCACACCCCTCCGGGAAACCTCCGATGGCTGAACGGCGGTTCGCCCGCATCGCGGAACGTCACCCGGGTTTGGGGTACTTCCGCGTGTTTTTGTCACGCTTGCGTGCGACGGCCTCCTCGATGTCGATGCCGCTGTGGTCGGCCAGCTGCACCAGGTACAGCAGCACGTCGGCCACCTCGTCGCCGATGCGCTCCTTCGTCGCGGGGTCGAGGGAGGCCACCACCGACTCCTCGGGGGTCATCCACTGGAACACCTCGGCGAGTTCGGCGGCCTCCACCATCAGCGCCATCGCGAGGTTCTTCGGGGTGTGGAACGGCGGCCAGCGGCGGTCGATGGCGAATTGCCGGAGTTCGGTCTGCAGGGTCTGGAGGTCCATGGCGCGGTCAGTCGGTCGGATTCCCGGATTGGGCCACAGCCACGCCGTCGCGCCGCGCTGGCTCGCGAGCGCGGCCGCCGTCGCGCCGGCGAAGGTGGTATTCCGCCGGGACCATCGCTGTGAGGCGAATGAGGCTCAGCGCAGCACCGCCAGGCCGTCCGGCACCCTCCGGGCCGGCGGGTGCCGGGGCAGCACGAAATCCCTGACACCCGCGGTGTCCAGCACCACGCCGTGCGCCCACAGGCGCCGGCGCACATGTCCGGCCACCACGTCGTCGATGGCCATGCGGTCCTCGAGCAACTCGTGCAGCGTGCGCGTGCCCACCGCCGCACGCAGGCCGAACTGCAGTTCGCGGCGAAGGTGCGCGACCGGGTCGTGCAGCTGGGCGTACGCGCACACGGGGTCGGCCACGTGCCATGAGGCCGACAGGTTCACGCTCAGCGGCACACGGTCGCAGGTCAGCAGGTCGTGTCCGGAGACCTCCAGCGACTGGAGGCGCAGGTCCACGAGGTCCACGCTGACCTCGTGGTGGAACCGCCAGAAGGCGTGCGAACCCGGCGGGAGCCGGCGCACCACGGCGCCGTCGACGCGCAGCAGGCCCGCCGCATGGTCCGGCACCACCACCTGGAGCACCCCCGTGAGGCCGGCGACCGTCCGCGGCCGCAGGCGGGTCCGAGCGAGCCCTGCCGCCAGTTCGCGCGGCACGTCGGGCGAACCGGCGACGTCGATCCGATCGACCCGCATCGCGCCCCGCAACGACACCAGCCAGTGGCGGCCCGGCGGCAGCAGCCGGTCGACATCGCCATCGCGCAGCACCACGCCGCGCTCGTTCTTCTTCACGGTGACACGCTGGATGATCGCCATGCTTCTACTCCTGTGGGAACCCGGCTCCCGCATCGTGACGGGACGCGGCGAGCCGCGCCTCCCTCGACGGTGCGAGGCGCACCCGTGCCTTGTGGCACCGGGACGTGCCGGACGGGCCCGGGTCGAATGTTTCCGGTGACGGGTTCCGGTGCCGCCCAATGGTCGCGGCCGATTTCCTCCCCGGAGCGGACGCTCCACGGGTTTCTTGATCTGGAACGGAGGCCGGCACCGCGCGGGCGCCGGAGGTGCTCCGCAAGGCGCGGCACGGGTTCGAGCGGAAGCGAATCGTAAAGAGTCTTTACGGCACCGTCAAGCGGTGGTGGAAAGTTTCTTGACGCCTGCAATGTCCCATGCCCGCATCCGCGCATTGGCATCGCGGTGGAGCCCGGCAGTAGACTGCACCGGCTGCTGCGCCAGGTGGCCGTTCCGGGCCACAGCGAAGGCGCACGGCGGACCGCTTTCTCTCGGACCATGGCGGCCACCGCTCCTCCTTCGACCTCGACGACCTCCTGAAAGGGGTGTGACACGATGGGCCTCCTCGGCATCCTCCTCGGCCTCGGCCTGCTGATCTGGTTGTCCTACCGCGGCTGGAGCGTGCTGGTGCTCGCACCGGCCGCCGCCGTCATCGCCGCGCTGTTCGCGGGCGAACCGGTGCTCGCGCACTGGACCATCACCTTCATGGGCTCGGCCGCCGGCTTCGTCGCGCAGTTCTTCCCGCTGTTCCTGCTGGGCGCCATCTTCGGCAAGCTGATGGACGACAGCGGCGCGGTGCAGTCCATCGCCGCGTTCCTCACCGACGTGCTGGGCCCGAAACGCGCGATCCTCGCCGTGGTGATCGCCGGCGCCCTCGTCACCTATGGCGGCGTGAGCCTCTTCGTCGCGTTCTTCGTGCTGGCCCCGATGGCGCAGGCGCTGTTCCGCGCGGCCGACATCCCCGGGCGCCTGATGCCCGCGGCCATCGCGCTCGGCACGTCCACGTTCACGATGTCGGCGCTGCCCGGCACGCCGGCCATCCAGAACGCCATCCCGATGCCGGTGTTCGGTACCACCGGGTTCGCGGCGCCGGGCCTCGGCATCATCGCCGCGGCCATCATGCTGGGCTTCGGGCTGCTGTGGCTGCAACGCGCCGAGGGCCGCGCACGGCGTGCCGGTGAAGGGTTCGGCCAGCGCGGCGGCGACCGCACGGCCCAGGCGGCCGACGACCCCGTGGTGCGCGAGCGCGCCAACACCGCCGGCACCTTCGACCCGGCCGAGATGGCGCACAGCGAGGCAGGGTCCGCGCGCTCGGGCATCTTCGTCGCGGTGCTGCCGATCGTCGTGGTGGTCGTGGTGAACCTGCTGATGTCGATGGTGGTGCTGCCGCGGCTCGACACCTCCTACCTCGCCGAGGTGCGTTTCGGCGGCATCACCGTGGGGTCGCTCGGCGGCGTGTGGTCGGTGATCGTCGCGCTGTGCGCGGCCATCGTGGTGCAGGTGGCGCTGACCTTCCGCAACGTGCCCGCGCTGCGCGCCACCGTGGGCGCGGGGGCGAACGCGTCGGTGCTGCCGGTGCTGTCGGTCGCCAGCCTCGTGGGCTTCGGCGCGGTGGTGGCGGCGATGCCCGCCTTCATCTCGGTGCGCGACGCGGTGCTGGGCATCGGCGGCAACCCGCTCGTCTCGCTCGCGGTGTCCACGAACCTGCTGGCCGCCCTCACTGGCTCGGCCTCGGGCGGCCTGACCATCGCACTCGACGCGCTGGGCAGCACCTACCTGCAGATCGCCGACGCCAACGGCATCGACCCGGCGCTGATGCACCGCGTCGCCGTGATCGGCGCCGGCACGCTCGACACGCTGCCGCACAACGGCGCGGTGGTGACGCTGCTCGCGGTGTGCGGGTGCACGCACCGCGAGAGCTATTTCGACATCGTGATGGTCGCGATCGTCGGGGCGCTGCTGGCCCTCGTGGCCGTGATCGGCCTCGGGACGATGTTCGGGTCGTTCTAGGCTTTCGCCTTGAATGCCGGCAGCTGCTGGCCCAGGCGGGCGCCCATCTCGGCCCCGAGCGCCTGCAGCGCGCTCAGTGGGCGCACCATCACCTCGAACTCGGCGATGCGGCCTTCCTCGTCGAAGCGGATCAGGTCGATGCCCTTCAGGCGCTTGTCGCCCACGCGGGCGCTGAACTCGAGCACCACGTTCAGGCCGTCGTCGGCCACCAGCTGGCGGTGGTACTCGAAGTCCTCGAACACCTTGATCACCGTGGACAGCGCCAGCACCAGCGCGGGCGCCGACTCGTAGGCCGCGTGCGCCATCGGCGAGCGGAACACGGCGTCGGGCCGCACGAGCGGCGGCAGGCCGGCCATGTCGCCGCTGGCGACGAGGTGGTGCCAGGTCTCGAGGGACTTGGCGACGGCGGGGCGGACGTGCTGGGGAACGGGGGTCATGTCGTCTCCGGGTGGGTGGATCGTCACAGCGACAGCGCGAGGCGGGTGCCCTGCAGGATCGCGCGTTTGGCATCGAGCTCGGCGGCGACGTCGGCACCGCCGATGAGGTGGACTTCGCGCCCTGCGGCCTGCAGCGCACCGAGCAGTTCGCGCTGCGGCTCCTGGCCCGCGCAGATCACCACGTGGTCCACCGGCAGCACCGCCGGCTGGCCTTCCACGGTGACGTGCAGGCCCGCGTCGTCGATGCGTTCGTAGGTGACCGACGAGGTCATCGCCACGCGCCGCGCCTTCAGCGACGTGCGGTGGATCCAGCCCGTGGTCTTGCCGAGCCCGTCGCCCACCTTCGACGCCTTGCGCTGCAGCAGGTGCACGCGGCGCGGCGGGGACTCGATCTCGGGTTCGCGGATGCCACCCGCCTGCGCATAGGTGGTGTCGATGCCCCATTCGGCGTAGAACTTGTCCGGCGCGACACTCGCGCTCTGCCCCAGGTGCATCAGGTACTCGGTGACGTCGAAGCCGATGCCGCCCGCCCCCACCACCGCCACGTTCGCGCCCACGTTGGCGCCGTCGCGCAGCACGTCGAGGTAGCCGAGGGCCTTCGGGTGGTCGATGCCGGGGATGGCCGGCACGCGCGGCGTGACGCCGGTGGCCAGCACGATCTCGTCGTAGCCGCCCTGCAGCAGCCGGTCCGCATCGACGCGGGTGTCGAGGTGCAGCTGCACGCCGTGCACGTCGATCTGACGCCGGTAGTAGCGCAGGGTCTCGTGGAACTCCTCCTTGCCGGGCACCTGCTTCGCGATGTTGAACTGCCCGCCGATCTCGCTGGCGGCGTCGAACAGCGCCACGTCGTGCCCGCGTTCCGCGGCCGTCACCGAAAAGGCCAGGCCGGCGGGGCCCGCGCCCACCACGGCGATCTTCTTGCGCGTGGCCGCGGGGGTCACCGGCATCTCGGTCTCGTGGCACGCCCGCGGGTTCACGAGGCACGAGGTGATCTTGCCGCCGAAGGTGTGGTCGAGGCAGGCCTGGTTGCAGCCGATGCAGGTGTTGATCTCGTCGGCGCGGTTCTCGCGCGCCTTGCGCACGAAGAACGCATCCGCGAGCAGCGGGCGCGCCATCGACACCATGTCGCACACGCCGTCGGCCAGCAGCTGCTCGGCCACCTCGGGCGTGTTGATGCGGTTGGTGGCGACGAGCGGGATGCCCACCCGGCCCATCACGCGCTGCGTGACCCACGCGTAGGCCGCGCGCGGCACCTTCGTCGCGATGGTGGGAATGCGGGCCTCGTGCCAGCCGATGCCGGTGTTGAGGATCGTCGCGCCGGCCGCCTCGATGGCCTGCGCGAGCTGGATCACTTCCTCGAGCGTGGAGCCGCCCTCGACGAGGTCGAGCATCGACAGGCGGTAGACGATGATGAAGTTCGGGCCCACCCGCTCGCGCACGCGGCGCACGATCTCCACCGGGAAGCGCATGCGGTTCGCGTACGCGCCACCCCATTCGTCGTCGCGGTGGTTCGTGCGTGCCGCGATGAACTCGTTGATCAGGTAACCCTCGGAGCCCATGACCTCGACGCCGTCGTACCCGGCGTGTTGTGCAAGCGCGGCGCAGCGGGCGAAGTCGTCGATGGTGGCGTACACCTCGTCGGTGGTCAGCGCGTGCGGCACGTGCGGATTGATCGGCGCGCGCAGCGCGCTCGGGGCCACCTGCGACGGCTGGTACGAGTAGCGGCCGAAGTGCAGGATCTGCATCGCGATCTTGCCGCCCTCGGCGTGCACCGCCTGTGTCACCACGCGTTGTCGGTTCGCCTCCTCTTCCGTGGCCAGCATGGCGCCGCCGGGTGCCGGGCGGCCCTGCTCGTTCGGCGAGATGCCGCCCGTGACGATCAGGCCCACCTCGCCGCGCGCGCGCTCCGCGTAGAACGCCGCCATGCGCTCGAAGCCGCGGGGCGCCTCCTCGAGGCCCACGTGCATCGACCCCATCAGCACGCGGTTGCGCAGCGTGGTGAAACCGAGGTCGAGCGGTTTCATGAGGTGAGGGTAGCGGTCCATCGTCGGCGTCCTTTATGCAACCGGTTGCAATTCAGGGAAGTCTAGGACGGCGCCGGTCTTATTGCAAGCAGTTGCATAATCGGCGCACCCGGGGCTTTCCCTGCCTTCGAATCGCCATGTCGCTGCCCCACGCCCTCCTCACCGCCCTCGCCGAACGCCCCTGCTCCGGCCTGGAGCTGGCCGGCCGCTTCGACCGGTCCATCGGCTTCTTCTGGCACGCCACGCACCAGCAGATCTACCGCGAGCTGGCGCGGCTGGAGGAGTCGGGCTGGGTGCGGTCGACCGCCGTGGAGCAGAGCCGCGGCCGCAAGCGCAACTACGAGCTGCTGCCGGCCGGCCGCAAGGAACTCAAGCGGTGGGTGCTGGCGGGCGACGACCCGAAGCCGCTGCGCGACGAACTGATGGTGCGCCTGCGCGCCGAGGCCGCGATCGGACCGGTGGGGCTCGAGAAGGAGATGCGCCGCCGCCTCGCGTTGCACGAGGAGAAGCTGGCGACCTACCAGGCCATCGAGGCGAAGGACTTCGCCGGCGCCGACGCGTCACGGGAGGACCGGCTGCGGCACTTGGTGCTGCGGGCCGGCCTCATGCACGAGGCGATGTGGATCGAGCTCGCGCGCGAGGCGATCGCGATCCTCGAATCCTAGGCGTGAACGGCGGACAGGAACTGCTTCAGTTCCGCCGTCTGCGGCGACCCGAACAGATCCGCCGGCGGCCCGATCTCGTGGATGCGCCCCGCGTGCATGAACACGACGCGGTCGGCCACCTTGCGCGCGAAGTTCATCTCGTGCGTGACCATCATCAGCGTCATGCCCTCGTCGGCGAGCGACTCCACCACCCGCAGCACCTCGCCGACGAGTTCGGGGTCCAGCGCCGACGTGATCTCGTCGCACAGCAGCACGGCCGGCTCCATCGCGAGCGCGCGGGCGATGGCCACACGCTGCTGCTGGCCGCCCGACAGCTGGTCCGGCTGGGCGTCGAACTTCTCGGCGAGGCCCACGCGCTCGAGCAGGCGCCTGGCCTGTTCCACGCCCACCGGCCCCGGGCGCTTCTTCACGAGCGACGGCGCGAGCATCACGTTGCGCCCCACGCTCAGGTGCGGGAAGAGGTTGAAGTTCTGGAAGATCATGCCCACGTCCTGGCGCAGCGCGCGCATGGCCGCCACGTTGCCGTGCAGCAGCGGCTGGCCATCGACGTGCAGCGAACCTTCGTCGAACACCTCCAGGCCGTTCACGCAGCGCAGCAGCGTGCTCTTGCCCGAGCCGCTCTTGCCGATGATCACGATGACCTCGCCGCGCTTGACGGACAGGTCCACGCCCTTCAACACCTCGTTCGTGCCGAAGCGCTTGCGCAGGCCGGCGATCTCGACGATGCCCGGGGTGGTGGTGACGGCCGCGACGGCCTCGGGTGCTTCAGCGATGGCCATGGAGTTTCCTCTCGAGGGTGCGGGCCCAGTACGACACCGGGAAACACAGCACGAAGTACATCAGCGCCACGCAGGCGTAGACGGTGAAGGGGCGGAACGTGGCGTTGGCGATCATCGTGCCGGCCTTCGTCAGCTCGACGAACCCGATCACCGACGCGAGCGCCGTGCCCTTGATGATCTGCACGCTGAAGCCGACGGTGGGCGGCACCGCCACCTTCAGCGCCTGCGGGCCGATGACGTAGCGCAGTTGCTCGCGCAGGGTCAGCGCGAGCGCGCTCGACGCCTCCCACTGGCCCTTCGGCACCGCGTTCACGCAGCCGCGCCAGATCTCGGTGAGGTACGCGCTGCTGTAGAGCGTGAGCGCGAACGCCGCGGCCGTCCATGCGGACACGTTGAGCCCGAACAGCGCGAGCCCGAAGTACGCGAGGAACAGCTGCATCAGCAGCGGCGTGCCCTGGAAGAGCTGCACGTACACCGCCGCGAAGGCCTCGGCGCCACGCACCTTCGCGATGCGCGCCACCAGCAGGCCGAGGCCGATGAGGCCCCCGCCGATGAATGCGATCAGCGAGAGCGCCACGGTCCAGCGCACCGCCTGCAGCAGGTTGCGCAGGATGTCCCAGAGGGAGAAGTCGACCATGTGCGGACTCCTAGCGGCCGAAGAGGAAACGCGGGCCGGCCCAGTTCAGCAGCTGGCGCACGAAGACCGAGAGCGCGAGGTACATCACCGTCGCGACGATGAAGGCCTCGAACGCCCGGAAGTTGCGCGACTGGATCAGGTTGGCCGCGTACGACAGTTCCTGCGTGGACACCTGGCTGCACACCGCCGACCCGAGCATCACGATGATGATCTGGCTCACCAGCGCCGGCCACACACGCTTGAGCGCCGGCGGCAGCACCACGCGGGTGAACACCTGGCGCGCGCTCAGCGCGAGGCTCTGCGCCGCCTCGATCTGCCCGCGCGGCGTGGCCGAGATGCCCGCGCGCACGATCTCGGCCGCATAGGCCCCGAGGTTGACCACCATCGCCAGCACCGACGCCGTCTCGGGTGTCAGCTTCACCCCGAGGCTGGGCAGCCCGAAGAACAGGAAGAACAGCTGGACGATGAACGGGGTGTTGCGGATCGCCTCGACGTACGCGCCGACCAGAGCGCGCAACACGGCGCCGCCGTACGTGCGCGCCCAGGCGCAGGCCACGCCCAGGCCGAGGCCGATCGTGGCGCTGACCGCCGTCAGAGCCAGCGTGATGCCCGCGCCCTTGAGCAGCATGGGCCACTCGACGAGCACCGCGGGAAAGTCGAAGGCGATCATGGGCCGGTCACCCGAGGGTCAGAGCGGCAGGTCACCGGCCGGGCGGCCGAGCCACTTGGAGGCCAGCTTGTCGAGTTCGCCCGACTTCTTCGCGTCCGCGATGATCTCGTTGACCTTCAGCTTGAGCTTGTCCTCGCCCTTGGCCACGCCGATGAAGTTCGGCGAGTCCTTCAGCAGCAGCTTGAACTCGGTGCCGAGCTGCGGGTTCTTCGCCATCATCGCGCCGGCCACCGAGGCACCCGTGGCGATCAGCTGCGTCTGGCCGGACACGTAGGCCGACACGGTGACGTTGTTGTCCTCGAAGCGCTTCACGTCGACGCCGGCCGGGGCGATCTTGCCCAGCTCCTGGTCCTCCATCGCGCCGCGGGTCACGCCCACGCTCTTGCCGGCGAGGTCGGCCGCGTTCTTCACCGTGATCGTCTTCGGGCCGAACACGGCCTGGAAGAAGGGCGAGTACGACGACGTGAAATCGATCACCTTCTCGCGCTCGGGGTTCTTGCCGAGCGTGGAGATCACGAGGTCGGCCTTTTTCGTCTGCAGGTACGGGATGCGGTTGGCGCTGGTGACGGGCACCAGCTCCACCTTCACGCCGAGCTTCGCGGCGATCAGCTGGGCCATCTCGACGTCGAGGCCCTGCGGCTTCAGGTCGGTGCCCACGAAGCCGTAGGGCGGGTAGTCGGTGGGGATCGCGACGGTGAGCACCTTCTTGGCGAGCACGTCGTCGAGCGCGCTCTGCGCCAGCGCGGCGGATGCACCGAACAGCAGCGGTGCGGCGGCCAGCAGGCCGAGGGTCTTCAGGAACACGCGGTGGCTCATCGTCAAATCTCCAGCGGGGACGTGGGGGGCATCAAATCGGTGAACAGCCGCTTCTTGCGGGGCGGCCGTCCGGACGGGGTCGTTGTATGCAAGGGCTGTGCCGACGGCCGGCCGACGGGCGACAGCGCGTGCCGCAGCGACGCCAGCGGGTCGGCCGGCGCGGTGGGGCTCAGGTGGGCGGCCACACCCTCGATGTGGGCGCGCATCAGGTCGACGGCGACGGCGCCGTCGCCCCGCGCCAGGGCGGCCACGATCTCGGCGTGTTCCTCGCACGAGACCGCCGCCTCGTGGGGCGACTGGTACAGCGTGGCGATCAGCGTGGTGCGGGCGGTGAGGTCCCGCAGGATCTCGGCGAGCGTCGCGTGGCCCGCGCACTCGGCGAGGCACACGTGGAAGTCGCCGAGCAGGAAGCTGCGTTCGCCGGCATCGGCCGCGCGCACCGCGGCGCGCTCCTGCGTCACGTGCTTCTGCAGGCGCTTGAGCGCGGCCCCGTCGATGCGGCCCGCGGCCGACTGCAGCAGCCCGGTCTCGATGACCTGGCGGGCCGCGAACGCGTCGCGGGCGTCCTCGATCGACGGCTGCACCACGAACCAGCCGCGGCGCGAGTTCACCTCGACCATGCCACGGGCGGCCAGCCGCGCGAGCGCCTCGCGCACGATGGTGCGGCTCACGCCGAAGAGGTCCGCGAGCGGCTGCTCACCCAGCCGGGCGCCGGGGGCGAGCTTGCGGGCGAGGATCGCGTCGACGATGCGGTCGGCGATGTGCTGGGGCTTGTTGAGGTCGGGCACCGGGATCGTGCATGTTCAGTGGTTGCATACAAGGCCTGTGCGCCAGAACGAGGCGCGGCGGGCCGCGAAGGTGCCCCTTCCCGAGGGGCAAACCCTTGTATGCAAGGGATGGGCCCGGATCCACGGTCGGCCACGGCATGGAAGATGCAACGCCTGCGGGCCGTTGCCGTTCGTTGTTCCCTTCCATCGTTCGAGAGGAGCCCGCCATGCAGACCGGTCAGCTGAAACCCACGCTCAACGCGTGGCACCTGTGGGGGCTCGCCGTGGGCCTCGTCATCTCCGGCGAGTACTTCGGCTGGAGCTACGGCTGGAACTCCGCCGGCACGCTCGGCTTCCTGATCACCGCGCTCGTGGTCGCGGTGATGTACACCACGTTCATCTTCAGCTTCACCGAACTGACCACCGCGATCCCCCACGCGGGCGGCCCGTTCGCGTATGCCACGCGGGCGTTCGGCCCCACCGGCGGGTTCATCGCGGGGTTCGCGACACTGATCGAGTTCCTCTTCGCGCCGCCCGCCATCGCGATGGCGATCGGCGCCTACCTGCAGGTGCAGTTCCCCGCCCTGCACCCGAAGGCGATGGCCGTCGGCGCGTACGCGGTGTTCATGACGTTGAACATCCTGGGCGTGCGCACCGCGGCCACGTTCGAGCTCGTCGTCACCGTGCTCGCGATCCTCGAGCTGCTGGTGTTCATGGGCGTCGTGGCGCCGGGCTTCTCGATGGCGAACTTCGTGGCCCACGGCTGGGCGGGCCAGGCCACCTTCAGCGCCGCCACCGCGGCCGGCATGTTCGCGGCCATTCCGTTCGCGATCTGGTTCTTCCTCGCGATCGAGGGGGTCGCGATGGCCGCCGAGGAGGCCAAGGACCCGAAACGCACGATCCCGGTCGCCTACATCGCCGGCATCATCACGCTCGTGCTGCTGGCGCTCGGGGTGATGGTGTTCGCCGGTGGCGTGGGCGACTGGCGCCAGTTCGCCAACATCAACGACCCGCTGCCCCAGGCGATGAAGGTCGTGGTGGGCGAGAACAGCACGTGGCTGCACATGCTCGTGTGGATCGGGCTCTTCGGCCTCGTGGCCTCGTTCCACGGCATCATCCTCGGCTACTCGCGGCAGATCTTCGCGCTGTCGCGGGCGGCCTACCTGCCCTCGTACTTCGCCGCCATCCACCCGCGCTTCGGCACGCCGCACCGCGCGGTGCTCGCGGGCGGTGTCGTCGGCGTCGCCGCGATCTTCAGCGACGAACTGTTCTCCTTCGGAGGGCAGACGCTCACGGCCAACATCGTCACGATGTCGGTGTTCGGTGCCATCGTGATGTACATCATGTCGATGGCCAGCCTCTTCGCGCTGCGCCGCAAGGAGCCGGGCCTCGCCCGCCCGTTCCCGGCCATCGGCTACCCCCTGTTCCCCGCCATCGCCCTCGGGCTCGCGGTGGTGTGCCTCGCGGCCATGGTGTACTACAACACCCTGCTGGCCCTCGTGTTTGCCGGGCTGATGGCTTTGGCGTATGTTGTGTTCATGCGTGGCGGGCAGGTCCGCCGCGACGCGGCGGCGGCGGCCTTCCCCGCCGGCGGCTGAACACCCCACGTCCTCCATGCCCTACCGCGAACGCATCGGCCAGCAGTCCTTCTCGTTCGACGACCTGAAGACGGTGATGGCCAAGGCCACGCCGCTGCGGTCGGGCGACGTGCTCGCGGGCATCGCCGCCGCCACCGCGGCCGAACGCATGGCCGCGCGGCTGTGCCTCGCCGACGTGCCGCTGCAGCGGTTCCTCGACGAGGCGCTGGTGCCCTACGAGGAGGACGAGGTCACGCGCCTCGTCGTCGACACCCACGACCGCGCGGCGTTCGCGCCGGTGGCGCACCTCACGGTGGGCGGGTTCCGCGACTGGCTGCTGTCGGACGCGGCCACGCCCGAGGTGCTGTCGGCGCTGCACGCGGGCATCACGCCCGAGATGGCCGCCGCAGTGAGCAAGCTGATGCGCAACCAGGACCTGGTGCTCGCGGCGCGCAAGTGCCACGTCGTCACACGCTTTCGCAACACGATCGGGCTGCCGGGCCGGCTGTCGGTGCGCCTGCAGCCCAACCACCCCACCGACGACCCGCGCGGCATCGCGGTGTCGATGCTCGACGGGCTGATGTACGGGGCGGGCGACGCGGTGATCGGCATCAACCCCGCCACCGACGCCGTGCCCGCGCTGGTCGACCTGTGGCACCTGATGGACGAGGTCATCGGGCGCTTCGAGATCCCCACGCAGTCGTGCGTGCTGACCCACGTGACGAACACGATCCAGGCCATCGAACGCGGTGCGCCGGTCGACCTCGTGTTCCAGTCGGTGGCCGGCACGCAGCGGGCGAACGCGGCGTTCGGCATCGACCTCGCCGTGCTGCGCGAGGCGCGCGAGGCCGCGCTGTCGCTGCGGCGCGCCACCGTGGGCGACCCCGCCACCGCCAACGTCATGTACTTCGAGACCGGCCAGGGCTCGGCGCTGTCGGCCGACGCGCACCACGGCGTGGACCAGCAGACCCTCGAGGCCCGCGCGCACGCGGTGGCACGGGCCTTCTCGCCGCTGCTGTCGAACACCGTCGTGGGCTTCATCGGCCCCGAGTACCTGTTCGACGGCAAGCAGATCATTCGCGCCGGCCTCGAGGACCACTTCTGCGGCAAGCTGATGGGCCTGCCGATCGGCTGCGACGTGTGCCACACGAACCACGCCGAGGCGGACGCCGACGACATGGACACGCTGCTGACCCTGCTGGGCGCGGCGGGTGTGACGTTCATCATGGGCGTGCCGGGCGCCGACGACATCATGCTGAACTACCAGAGCACCTCGTTCCACGACGCGCTGTACCTGCGCGAGGTGCTGGGGCTGCGGCGGGCGCCGGAGTTCGAGGCGTGGCTGCAGCGGCTGGAGATCACCGACACCGCCGGCCGGCTGCGCCCCGCCACACCGGCCCACCGGCTGATCGAACACCTCGGAGGCCCGCGGCCATGAAGGACCTCGTCACCCCGGACCCGTGGGCCCCGCTGCGCCAGCACACCGCCGCGCGCGTGGCCCTCGGCCGCAGTGGCGCGAGCCTGCCCACGCGCGAGGTGCTGCGCTTCGACGCGGCCCATGCGCTCGCGCGCGACGCGGTGCACCTGCCGCTCGACACCGAGGCGCTGCACGAACAACTGGGCGCCGCGGGCTGGCCGGTCCACCGCGTGCACAGCGCCGCGCCGGACCGGTCCACCTACCTGCTGCGTCCCGACCTGGGCCGCCGGCTCGACGAGGCGTCCAGCGCGCAGCTGGCGGCCTTCGACGACCCCGCACCCGACCTCGCGTTCGTCGTCGGCGACGGCCTGTCGTCGCTCGCGGCGAGCCGCCACGCCGTGCCGCTGCTCGACGCCGTGCGGTCGCTCGCGCCGTCCACGTGGCGCCTCGGCCCCGTGGTGGTCGCCGAACAGGCCCGGGTGGCGCTGGGGGATCCCGTGGGTGAACGGCTGAAGGCGCAGCTGGTGGCCGTGCTGATCGGCGAACGTCCCGGCCTCAGCTCGCCCGACAGCCTCGGCATCTACCTGACCTGGAACCCGCGCACCGGCCGCACCGATGCCGAACGCAACTGCATCTCGAACGTGCGGCCCGAAGGGCTGTCGTACGCCGAGGCCGCGCGGCGGCTGGTGTGGCTGTGTGGTGAGGCGCTGCGGCGGCGGCTCACGGGGGTGGGGTTGAAGGACCTGAGCGATGTGGCGGCCCTGCCTCCGGACACGGGTGGATCCCGGCGTTCGCCGGGATGACACCTCGCTCGTCACCCCGGATCCATCGGCTTCGATTCGAAGTGCTTCGCGAGCCACTCGATCAGCGCGCGCACGCGCTTGGGTTGGTTCCGCCGCGAGCTGTAGGTGAGGAACAGCTCCAGGTCGGGTGAGTGCCATTCGGTGAGCACCTGCACCAGCGTGCCCTCGCGCACCGCGGGCGCGACGAGGAACAGCGGCAGCACCGCGAGGCCCGCGCCATGGATGGCCGCCGCCAGCAGCGCATCGCCGCTGTTGGTGACGAGCTTGCCCGCGACGTTGGGCAGGATGCGTTCGTGCGTGCCGGGGTGTTCGAGCGTCCAGGGCACGAACTTGCCGAAGCCGTTGTAGCGCAGGCAGTCGTGCTGGCCGAGTTCGCTCGGGTGTTGCGGTACGCCCTTGCGTTCGAGGTACGACGGCGAGGCGAACAGGCCCAATGGCGCCGAGCCGATGCGGCGCGCGATCAGCGTGTCGGGCAGGTCCCACGCGATGCGCATCGCGAGGTCGATGCCCTCCTGCACGAGGTCGCCCGGCGCATCGCGCAGCTGCAGGTCCACCTTGACCTTCGGGTACTGCGCGAGGAAGCCGGCCACGGCCGGGCTCACCGACCGCACGAAGGACAACGGGGCCGTCATGCGGATCTCGCCCGTCACCTCGTTGGCGCCGTGCCGCCCGCTGGCCATCAGTTCGTCGTAGCCCTGCAGCACCGCGGCCACCTGGTCGAGCACGCCGCGGCCTTCGGCCGTGAGCGCCACGTGCCGCGTGGTGCGTTCGACGAGGCGCACGCCGAGCGTGGCTTCCAGGTCGGCCACCGCACGCGAGACGACCGAGGCCGAGACCCCGTGCACGTCGGCCGCGTTGATGAAGCTGCCCATCTCGGCAACGGTCTTGAAGAGGGCGAGAGTGCGTAAACGGTCCATCGTCATCCATTGTGACCGAGGAAAACCCTGAGGCGGTGCCGCGACGTTCGGCTGGCGCACCGGGGCCCGACGCGCGCACCATGGCATGTCCGCCCCCACCGCATGAAGGAAGCCGCCCATGAACGACACCGTGTCCTCACGCCGCCGCCTCGCACTCGCCTGGTCCGCCTCGGGCCTCGCGGGCGGGCTGTGGCCCGCCCTCACGCACGCCCAGGGCGCCTGGCCCACGAAGGCCGTGCGGTTCGTCGTGCCCTTCGCGCCCGGCGGCAGCTCCGAGATCGTGGCCCGGTCCACCGCCGTCGAGATGACGAAGCTGCTGGGCCAGTCCGTGTTCGTCGACAACAAGCCCGGTGGGGCCGGCAACGTCGCGATGACGGAGGTGGCGCGGTCCGACGACCAGCACACGCTGATCCTCGGGCACATCGGGACGCTGGCCGTGAACCCGTTCATCTTCGACAAGCTGCCCTACGACCCGGTGAAAGACTTCCGCCCCATCTCGCTGCTGGCCAAGGTGCCCAGCCTGTACCTCGTGCACCCCGACCTGCCGGTGAAGAACCTGAAGGAGTTCGTTGCGCTCGCGAAGAAGAAGCCGGGCCAGCTGAACTACGGGTCGGCGGGCAACGGCAGCGCGGGCCACCTCGCGATGGAGTACCTGAAGATGGCCACCGAGACCTTCATGGTCCACGTGCCCTACCGCGGCACGGGCCCGCAGCTCACCGACCTGATGGCCGGCCGGCTCGACGCCGCCTCCGTGGGTGCGTCCGCGGTCATCCAGTTCATCAAGACGGGCAAGCTGCGCTGCATCGCCACCGGCACCGCCCAGCGCATTCCCCAGCTGCCCGACGTGCCCACGGTCGCCGAGCAGGGCTACCCGGGGTTCGAGATGACGCAGTGGTACGGCCTGCTCGCCCCCGCCACGCTGCCGCCTGCGGTGGACGCGAAGCTGGCGGCCGCCGCGGCGAAGGCCGTCAAGGAACCCGCCGCGCTCGAGCGGCTGAACCACGACGCCGCCATCGCGGTCGGCAGTTCGCCGGCCGAGTTCGCGAAGTTCGTCGAGCAGGAGCGCGCGCGGTGGAAGGTCGTGATCGCGCGCGCGAAGATCAAGCCCGACAACTGAAGACTGCCGGGGCGTTGAGCGACCGCAAGGCGGCGGGAGGCGATCGCGCGTGAAATCGTGGCGGAGGAATGTTCCTCCGGCCACCGAGACCTGATCCATGACCCCCGCACAGTCGACGCTCACCCGGGCTTCGCTCCTGCTCGCCTCCGCCCTCGCCCTCCCCCTCGCGGCCCATGCCGACGACACGACGCCCTGGCTCGTGCGCGTGCGTGCCGTGAACCTGGACAGCGCCAACAAGGACTCCACCGGCCTCGGCCTGTCGATCGACGACAAGGTCATTCCCGAGGTCGACGTCTCGTACTTCGTCACGCCGCAGTTCGCCGTCGAGCTCGTGCTGACGTACCCGCAGAAGCACACCATCAGCGCGGACGGCGTCTCGATCGGTTCGCTCAAGCACCTGCCGCCCACGCTGACCGCGCAGTACCACGTGACCACGCTCGGCGCGTTCAAGCCGTACGTGGGCGCGGGCATCAACTACACCCGCTTCTCCGACGTGCAGTTCGACCCCGCGGTGCAGGCCGCGCTGCAGCCGTCGATCGACAAGAGCAGCTTCGGCTTCGCGCTGCAGGCCGGCTTCGACTGGGCGCTCAACGACCGCGTGGTGCTCAACTTCGACATCAAGAAGGTGCAGATCCGCACCGACGTCTCCTCGTTCGGCGTGAAGGCGGGCGAGTTCAAGGTCGACCCGCTGCTCGTCGGCGTGGGCGTCGGCTACCGCTTCTGACCGGGCATTCCGGCCGGGGCTTGATGCCGATCAAGGGCATCCGGCCGCGGCCGCCCTAACGTGCCCCGCCATGACCACTGCGACATCCTCCCCCCCGACCGCCATCCCGCACCGCAAGGTGATCCGCGAATGGATGGCCCCCATCACCGCGCGCAGCACCCCGTGGGCGCTCACGCTGGTGGCGTTCGACACCGTGCTGTTCGCCGCCTCGCTCGCGGCGACCGTGCTCGTGCGGCCCGCGTGGCTGCAGCTCCTGTTCGCGCTGTTCACGGGTTTCGTGATCGGCCGGCTCTTCATCCTCGGCCACGACGCCTGTCACCAGAGTTTCACGGACCACCGGCGCCTGAACCGCTGGCTGGGCCGGTTCGTCTTCCTGCCCTCGCTCACGCCGTACAGCCTGTGGGACGTGGGGCACAACGTCGTGCACCACGGCTACACGAACCTCAAGGGCTTCGACTTCGTGTGGCAGCCCCACACGCTCGCGGAGTACCGCGCACTGTCGCCCGCACGCCGCGTGCTGGAGCGCGTCTACCGCAGCGGCTGGGCGCCGTGGCTCTACTACCTGGTGGAGATCTGGTGGACGAAGATGCTGTTCCCGAACCAGCGTGCGATGCCCACGCGGCGCGCCATCTTCTGGAAGGACGGCCTGCTCGTGACGGGCTTCGCCGCCGTGTGGATCGCCGGCCTCGTGGCCGCCGCCGCGGCCACGGACCAGTCGGCGCTGTGGCTCGTGACCGTGGGCTTCGTGGTGCCGTTCCTGTTCTGGAACGGGATGATCGGCTTCGTCGTCTACGTGCACCACACGCACCCGCAGATCGACTGGTACGAGGACAAGGCCTCGTGGGCCGCGGCGCAGCCGTTCGTGTCGACCACGGTGCACCTGACCTTCAAGACGATGATGGGCGCGGCGCTGCACCACATCATGGAGCACACCGCCCACCACGTGGACATGAGCGTGCCGCTGTACCGCCTCAAGCGCGCGCAGAAGCTGCTGGAGGAGCGCATGCCGGGGCTGATCGTGATCCAGCCCTTCTCGTGGCGCTGGTATTTCGACACCGCGCGCCGCTGCAAGCTGTACGACCACGCCGCGCGCTGCTGGACCGACTACCGCGGCCGGCCCACCAGCGCACCGCAAGTTCAGGCGGGCAACGCGTAGTCGCGGCTCGACATGCGGTCGATGCCGCATTCGAGCGTCCGCACCCACGCGATGAACTCGCGCACGGCGGGCCCCGCGAGCGGGGCGCCGTGCTGCGGCACGATCATCTCGATGGGCAACGGCTCCACCATGTCGGCCCACAGCCGCAGGATCTTGCCGCTGACCATGTAGCGGCGATGGAAGGCTTCCATGTGCTTCAGGTGGGGCCCGAGCGACGTGATCGTCGTGCGCGGGTCGCCGCCGAGCGAGACGCCCAGGTCGCCCGAGAACAGGATGCGGCTCACCGGATCCCAGAACTGGAAGTTGCCTTCGGCGTGCAGGAAGTGCGCGGGCAATGCCCACAGCTTGCTGCGGCCCACGGGGATGCGCATGCCGGGGTCCGGGATCGCGACGATGCGCCCCTCGGTCTTGCCGGCCTTGCAGAAGTGCGGTGCGAAGCGGGCCCAGAGGCTGCTGATGTAGAGCGGCGCGGTGGTGGCCGTCATCCAGCGGTCGAGCGACGCGATGATGTCGGGGTCGGCGTGGGACGCGATGATCGACGAGAGCCGCTGCGGCGCGAAGTAGCGCGACATGCCGAGGTACAGCTCGTGGTACGCGAGGTTGCCGCCCGGGTCGATGATCGCGCCGGTGCCGTCGTCGACGATGAGGAACTGGTTGGCCTGGACGGCCTCGTCACCGTGGCCGCTGAGGTCGGTGAACATGAGGCAGCGGTGGCCGCCTTCGGAGTACAGCTCGATGGGCATGGCGCTGAAAAAGGCCCAGTCTAGGAGCGGGGGCGCCGCCCCCGCTTGACCTGCATCAACCGCGCGGAGACACCGTCACGCGCCAGCCGGCTCCTTCGTTCGAGACCGTGTGGCGCACCGGCAGGAACCGTTCGATCACGTCGAAGTTCGTTCGCGCGTGTTCGGTCAGTTCGGTGAACGTGTACGCCCCGGGTCGGCCCGACGCCCACACGGCCAGCGCCAGCGGCACGGCCAGCTGGTCGGCCAGGTGCGGACCGGCCGCGCCCTCGCCGTCGCGCCACGCCACCGCCTCGGCGACGGCCATCTGCGCCACCTGCTCGGCGCTGCGGCCCTTCTCGCCGAACGCGATCACCACCTCGGTCACGTTCGCATGCACGAACGTGATCATCAGCGCGTTGCCCGGGCCCTCGTTCTGGCGTGCGTTCAGCACCGTCGTTCGGTCCATGTCCCAGCCGAACGCGGCACGCACGGCCTCCAGTTCGCGGAACGCCACGCCGCGGGCGATGCCCGGGTTCAGGCATTCGGCGTACGCCTCCACCAGGTCGCCGCGTGCGAGGAGGTCGAACGGCACGAGGCCGCCCGGTGCCGGACGGATCGTCACGCCCACTTCACCGCCACCGGCCGGGTAGAAGCCGTGGCGGCGCAGGTCCAGCTCGAGGCCCACGCCGGTGCGGCGCAGCTGCGGCGCGAAGGCGCGGTCGATGAAGTGGAACGGCGGCGCCATCGGGTTGTGCGTGCCGCCGCCGAGCACGAGGCGGCTTTCGCCGTCGGCGCGCATCAGCGCGGGCAGCACGGTCTGCAGCACCAGCGTGCAGCTGCCGGCCGTGCCCACCGCGAACTGGTAGGTGCCGGCCTTGACCGCGCCGGGCTCGAAGTCGAGCCGCACGGACCCGAGTTCGGCGCCGGACACCCGCGCACCGCTCACCGCCTGCGCGGCGTTCACGCACGCGAGGTGCTGGCGCATCAGCCCGGGCTTCGGGCGCTTCGCGCGGATGTGGTCGATGCGCAGCGGCTGGCCCGTGCACATCGACAGCGCGAGGCCCGTGCGCAGGATCTGGCCCCCGCCCTCGCCGGCCGAACCGTCGAGTTCGATCATGTTGGTTTCCCCTTTTCTTTTTTCTTGTCCGGGCGGGGTGCGGAAGGGGCTCACCCCTTCACGCACACCACCTGCTTGAGCGTGTGGACCACTTCCACCAGGTCCTGCTGCGCGGCCATCACGGCGTCGATGTCCTTGTAGGCCATCGGGATCTCGTCGACCACGTCGGCGTCCTTGCGGCATTCCACGCCCTCGGTGGCCTTCACGTGGTCGGCCACGGTGAAGAGCTTCTTCGCCTTGGTGCGGCTCATCACACGGCCCGCGCCGTGGCTGCAGCTCTCGAAGCTCTCCGGGTTGCCGAGGCCGCGCACGATGTAGCTGCGCGCGCCCATGCTGCCCGGGATGATGCCCAGCTCGCCGCGCTTCGCGCTCACGGCACCCTTGCGAGTCACGAAGACGTCCTCGCCGAAGTGGCGCTCGCGCTGCACGTAGTTGTGGTGGCAGTTCACCGCCTCCACGTGCGACTCGAACGGCTTCGCGATCACGCCGCGCACGGCGGCGATCACGCTGGCCATCATCACCTCGCGGTTGCGGCGGGCGAAGTCCTGGGCCCAGCTCACCGCACGCACGTAGTCACCGAAGTACTGCGCGCCTTCCTCGAAGTACGCGAGGTCCTTGTCGGGCAGGTTGCGCTGGTGTTGCTCGGCATCCTTCTTCGCGAGTTCGATGAAGTGGGTGCCGATGGCATTGCCCACGCCACGCGAACCCGAGTGCAGCATGAACCACACGGCGCCGTCCTCGTCGAGGCACACCTCGATGAAGTGGTTGCCGGTGCCGAGCGTTCCGAGGTGCTTGCGGTTGTTCGTGTTGCGCAGGCGCGGGTGGATCTCGCACAGCGCGTCGAACTCCGCCGCGAGCGGGGCCCACGCCGCGTCCACGCGGTCGGGCGGGGTTTCCCAGCTGCCGCGGTCACGGCCGCCACGGCGCGGCGAGCTGCCGTGCGGCACCGCGCGTTCGATCGCCGAACGCAGCGGGCCGAGGTTGTCGGGCAGGTCTTCCGCGCGCAGCGTGGTCTTCGCGGCCATCATGCCGCAGCCGATGTCCACGCCCACGGCGGCCGGGATGATCGCCTTCAGCGTGGGCACCACCGACCCCACCGTGGCGCCGATGCCGAGGTGCACGTCGGGCATGGCCGCCACGTGCTTGAACACGACGGGCAGGCGGGCGGTGTTCGCGAGCTGCTGCTTCGCCTCGGGTTCCACGGGCACGCCGCGGGTCCACATCTTCAGCGGCACGCCGCCGTCGATGGTCTCGATGTTGTAGTTCTGTTCCATGGTTCTCATTCCATCAAAAAAGAAGGGTGACGAGTGGGGGGCGACACGAATTTCCGCCATCCGTTGCCGGACCGGGACTTGAACCCGGACGCCTTGCGGCCCGGAGCGGCGAACCGCCCCGTGCGTTTTCCTGTAGTGCCACCTGCATTCACCCCGAAAAGGGTCGGGTGCTCCCCCACGACAAGGGTGGGTGAAACGTTTTCGTGCTCTACCGCTGAGCTACGGCCCCCCTGACTTGGGACCGGCGGGACTCGAACCCGCGACCACGAGCTTCGTAGGCTGTAGTTCCACCCGCATTCCTGGGGGAACACCCGAAAAACCGTCTATCGATTCATGTCACTGCGGGTCGAGCGCCACGCGTTCGATCTCGCCGACCCAGTGCGCGGGCCCCGCCTGCGACCGGGCGAACCGGTCGATCTGCTTGAACACCGCGTCGGAGAAACCTCCGATGTTGAAGATGTCGTCACGCTCCATCGCCTGCGTGGTGGCGTACGGCTGCAGGTCGATGCACACGAGCTTCGCGCCCGGGCAACGCTGCTTCAGCAGGTGCCACTCCACCATCGTCTGCGTCGCGCCGCGGCGGGTCGCGTCGACCCACGACTCGTTGTCCGAGACGAGGATCACGAGGTCCACCGCCGCACGCTGGCGGTTCAGCTGGGCCAGCGGCGCGCTGCAGTTCGTTCCGCCACCGCCCACGGCCGCGAGCTTCGCCGCGTTCGTCATCACCGAGTCCCGCGGGTTCAGCGACAGCGACACCACCTTGTTCTCGAACGGCAGCACCGTCGCCTGGCGGTTGCGGTCCAGCACCGCGGCCGCCACGAGGGCCGCCACGTCGATGCACCGCACCACCGAGGTCGCCGAACCGCGGTGCCCCGTGGCCGGCGACGACATGGAGCCGGACACGTCCGGGCACACCACCACCTGCCCGGCGAACCGCGGCACGTTGGCCAGTGCCAGGTCCATCGCGTCCTGCAGCGCCTCGCGCACCTCGGCCGGCACGTTCGCGCCGGCGGCGTGGTACGCCGTCATCAGTTGGTACGGCAGCACCCGCGAACGGGCCACGGCCTGCGGATCACGCAGCTTGGCGGCCACCGCGGCGGTGAACCCCTCCACCTCGAACGCCTTCTGGCGCACGAGCGTGTTCAGGTTCTGCCGCAGCGTCTGCCACGACCCGGCCAGCGCCACCTTCGCCCACTGTTCCTTCGACAGCGGCAGCGTGGTCAGCATCTGGAACGGCACATCGGGCACGTGGCCCCCGTGGCGCTTGAACTGCTCGAAGGCCCGCGTCGCCGGCGGCAGCGCCGCCTCGTCGTGCGGCTTGCCGATCAGCCAGGCGAACCACGCGGCACGCCAGGCTTCGGCGGGCTTCGGGTGCACCATCTTCAGGACGTCGGCGAGCGACGGCGCGGCGCCGATCGAGGCCTGCAGCAGCTGCGCCTCGGTGGCCGTGTTCAGCCAGCGCTGCACGAGCTGCTTGGGGCGCGACCCGAGGGACTTGCGCCCCACCGCACCGCTGCGCAGGATCTGCACGAAGGCGCGCAGCACCTTGCCGTTGTCCACCACGCGGTCGAACACCCGGGCCAGCAGGCCCACGTCGCGTTCGGCCAGCACGGCGGCGAGCAGCGCGGGCATGTCCTTCATGTGGCCCTGCCCGCGGGCGTACAGCGCGGTCTTCGCGACGAACACCGGGTCCACCTCGGTGGCCAGCGCCAGCACGTCGTCCAGCTGCGATTCGGCGTTGGCGTAGAACGTGTCGCCGAGGCAACCCGTCACCGCCAGCTGCGCCAGCCGGTGGGCGGGCGACAGGGCGTACGCCGGGGCGCCGGCCTGGTTGCGGGTGGTCGCCTGGGGCGCCAGCGCGCCGGGGGCGGTGCGGAAGAGCTGCGTGTTGACCATGATGTTTCCCTGAACATTCGTGTTGTGTGCCTTTCCTATCGCAACGCGCGTGCCAGGTGGTTCCCGCACGGCTGGTCTTTCATCAAGTCATTGATTTAATTGGATATTTTTCTTTCGGACGAAAACGCGGCGAGAGGACAGATCCAACAGATCTAGAATTGCAGCTAGTTTTCTATCCACCATGCCATGCCTCACAAGACCGTCGTGATCGGTTTCCTCGGCTCGCAGCTCGATTCCGGCCTCGGCCCGGGCCGCTGGGAGAAGTGGCGCCCCACCGTGTCCATCTGCCAGCAGGAGGACCTGCAGGTGCACCGGCTGGAACTGCTCCATGACCGCAAGCACCTCGCGCTCGCGAGGCAACTGGTGGCCGACATCGCGGCGGTGTCGCCCGAGACCACGGTCAACCTCGTCGAGATGGGCATCGCCGACCCGTGGGACTTCGGCGAGGTATACGCCGCGCTGTACGACTGGGTGCAGGCGTACCCGTTCGACACCGACCGCGAGCAGTACCGCACGCACATCACCACCGGCACCCACGTCGCGCAGATCTGCATGTTCCTGCTGGTCGAGGCGCGGTTCATCCCGGGGGTGCTGCTGCAGACCTCGCCGCCACGCAAGCAGGCGGCCGGCCACCCGGGCCAGCACACGCTGATCGACCTCGACCTCTCGCGCTACGACGTCATCGCGCAGCGCTTCGACCAGGCGCAGCACGATGCGGTCGAGTTCCTCAAGAGCGGCATCGCCACGCGCAACCCGCGTTTCAACGCGCTGATCGACGAGATCGAGCGGGTGGCGGTGCGGTCGCGGGCCCCGGTGCTGCTGACCGGGCCCACGGGCGCGGGCAAGTCGCACCTCGCGCGGCGCATGTACGAACTGAAGAAGTCGCGCCACCAGGTGACCGGCCCGTTCATCGAGGTGAACTGCGCGACGCTGCGCGGCGACGGCGCCGCCTCCACGCTGTTCGGCCACCGCAAGGGCGCGTTCACCGGGGCGGCAGCCGACCGCGCCGGCCTGCTGCGCGCGGCCCACGAGGGGGTGCTGTTCCTCGACGAGATCGGCGAGCTGGGCGCCGACGAGCAGGCGATGCTGCTCACGGCGGTGGAGGAGAAACGCTTCCTGCCGATGGGCAGCGACCGGCCGGTCACCAGCGACTTCCAGCTGATCGCCGGCACGAACCGCGACCTGCGCATCGACGTGGCCGAGGGCCGCTTCCGCGAGGACCTGTACGCGCGCATCAACCTCTGGACGTACACGCTGCCCGGCCTCGCCCAGCGGCCCGAGGACCTGGAGCCCAACGTCGACCACCTGCTCGCCCGCGCCGCCGTGGACACCGGCCAGGCCGTACGCTTCACGGCCGAGGCCAAGGCCACCTACCTGCGCTTCGCCCAGTCCGGCGAGGCGCTGTGGACCGGCAACTTCCGCGACCTGTCGGCGAGCGTCACCCGGCTGGCCACGCTGGCCGACGGCGGCCGCATCTCCGCCGGGCTGGTGGACGCCGAACTCCAGCGCCTGCGGTGGCTGTGGCAGCGCCGGCCAGTGGCCGCCGACGCGGGCGAGGTCGACCTCGCCACCCTGCTGCCCGCCGACCGGCTGGCCACGCTCGACCTCTTCGACCGCCTGCAGCTCGAGGCGGTGGTGCGCGTGTGCCGGCGGGCCCGAACCCTGTCGGACGCGGGGCGCCAGCTGTTCGACCAGTCCCGCGAAGCCCGCACCGTGGTCAACGATGCGGACCGGCTGCGCAAGTACCTGCTCAAGTTCGGGCTGTCCTGGGACGCCGTCTCCGCTTGATCACGGATCCTCAATTTCTGTATTGACAGAAATCACGAGCGGCGAGAGGATGTCGCCATGGACCTCTCCCCGACCCTCTCCCGCTTCGTCCTCCACTGGGGCGAGATGGGCACCCGCTGGGGCGTCAACCGCACCGTCGCCCAGATCCACGCGCTGCTCTACATCACCGGGCGGCCCATGCACGCCGAGGAGATCGTCGACACGCTGAAGGTCGCGCGCTCCAACGTCAGCAACAGCCTGCGCGAGCTGCAGGGCTGGAACCTGGTCAAGCTGGTGCACGTGGCCGGCGACCGGCGCGACCACTTCGAGACCTCGAAGCAGGTGTGGGAGCTGCTGCGCACCATCGTCAAGGAACGCCAGCGCCGCGAGATCGAACCCACCGTGGCCGTGCTGCGCGAGCTGCTGGCCGACCCCGGCACCTCGAAGGAGCCCGCCGAGGCCAAGCTGCGCATGCAGGAGACGCTGGAGCTGCTCGACACCCTCACGCTGTGGAGCGACGAGATGCTGCGCTTGGACACCCAGACCCTCACGCAGGTGCTCAAGCTGGGCGCCAAGATCAAGAAGCTCATCGGCCGCACACCCGCGGAGGCCTGAGCCTCTTTTTTTGCCCGACCGTTTCTCTTTCGACAGAAATTACAGGAGAACCACGATGCGCCCCGCCTACCCCCTGACCCTGCTGTACGACGCCGCCTGCCCGGTCTGCTCGCTGGAGATGGACCACCTGCGGGAGCGCGACACGGCCGGGCACCTGACCTTCGTCGACATCGCCACGCCGGGGTTCGATGCCGCGGTGTACGGCACGACGTACGCGGCACTCGACGCCGAACTCCACGGCGTGTGGGCCGACGGCACGGTGGTCAAGGGGCTCGCGACGCTGCGCGCGGCGTACGCCGCCGTGGGCCTCGGCTGGGTGCTGCGGCCCACCGGGCTCGCGCCGGTGCGGCCGGTGTTCGACCTCGCGTACCGCCTCTTCGCGCGGTACCGACGGCCCATCTCCCGCGCCGCGGCGCCGTTGATCGACACGGTGCGTGCCCGCCGCACGCTGTCCCGCATGGCGCGCTGCCGCGGTGGCGCCTGCGACATCGCCCGGGAGGACCGGTCATGAGGGTGCTCGTCTGCGGAGCCCGCGGGTGTGTCGGGCGTGCGGTCGCACGCGCGTTGCGGTCGCGGGGCCACCAGGTCATCGAGGGCGTGCGCGCCCAGGCCGATGGCCGCGCCACGCTGCCCATCGACTTCATGGAACCCACGGCCCCGGCCGTCTGGGCCCGCTGCCTGGCGGACCGGCAGCTCGACGCGGTGGTCAACTGCGTCGGCATCCTGATGCCCTCGCGCGGCCAGTCGTTCGCACGGGTGCACACCGAGGGGCCCGCGGAGCTGTTCCGCGGGGCCGCCATCGCGGGCGTGCGGCGCGTGGTGCAGGTCTCCGCGCTCGGCGTGGGCGACGACCCCGAGAGCCTCGCCACGCCCTACCTGCACAGCAAGCTGCTCGCCGAGGAGGCCCTCGCCGCGCTGCCCATCGACGGTGTGGTGGTGCGGCCGTCGCTCGTGTACGGCCCCGGCAGCCAGAGCGCCGCGCTGTTCGCCGCCCTCGCGAGCCTGCCCGTCGTCAGCCTGCCGGGGCGCGGCGCGCAGCCGCTCGCCCCCCTCCACGTCTACGAACTGGCCGAGGCCATCGTGCGGCTGGTGGAGCAGCCCGAGCCGGCGCGCGGCGTGCTGGAACTGGGTGGCGGCGAGGTGGTGACCTACCGCACGATGCTGGCCCGCTACCGCGACGCGCTGGGCCTCGGCGATGCGGTGTGGCTGCCCGTGCCGATGCCGCTGATGGCCTTCGGCGCGTGGCTCGCCGAAGCCCTTCCGCAGCGGGTGTTCTGCCGCGACACCATCCGCCTGCTGGCCCGCGGCAGCGTGCCCGCGGTCAACGCCACGGCCGCACTGCTGGGCCGCGAGCCGTCCACGCTCGCCCATGGCCTGGCCATCACCGCGCCGGAACCGATGGTGGACCTGCGGGTGTCGCTCAGCCCGGTCGTGGCGTGGACGCTGCGCCTGCTGCTCGCCTTCATGTGGCTCGGCACCGCGTTCGCCAGCGTGCTGCTTCACCGCGACGCGGGTGCGATGGCCCTGCTGGTCCTCGTCGGCGCGTGTTCGCTCAACACCGTGCTCGGCCTGCTGATCCTGTCGCGGCCCTCGCCGGGCGCGGGCGCGCCCACGGTGCGAAGGCCCCGATGACGCCGCGGGTGCTTGACAACGCGGGGCGGACGCTTAACACTTAACTTTCTGGTTTCCAAACAGAAGGAGTGTCCGATGGACAACGTCCCCGCTCATCCCGTCGCATCCCGCGCGGACTGGCTCGCCGCCCGCAAGCGCCTGCTGGCGCACGAGAAGGAGTTCACCCGCACACGCGACCGCCTCGCCGAGGAACGCCGCGCACTGCCGTGGGTGAAGGTGGACACCGACTACACCTTCGAAACGCCCGAGGGCCCGAAGTCCCTCGCCGACCTGTTCGGGTCCAACAGCCAGCTGTTCGTCTACCACTTCATGCTGGGCCCCGGTGACGCCGAAGGCTGCGTCGGGTGTTCGTTCATCGCCGACCACCTCGTGGGCACCCGCGTGCACCTCGAGCACCACGACGTGTCGGTGGTGCTCGTCTCGCGCGCCCCGCTCGACGACATCCGCCGCTACCAGCAGCGCTTGGGCTGGGACCTGCGCTGGGTCTCCTCGGCCGGCACCTCGTTCAACCACGACTACGGCGTCGGCTTCACGCCCGAGGAGGTCGCCTCGGGCGAGGTGGCCTACAACTACGGGAAGGTCAAGTCGTGGGGCCCCGACGCCCCGGGTGTCAGCACCTTCTACCGCAACGCGCAGGGCGAGGTGTTCCACACCTACTCGTCGTACGCACGCGGCGGCGAGGACCTGCTCACCACGTACATGGTGCTCGACATGATGCCGCTCGGCCGCAACGAGTCCGGCGCCGACGGCAAGATGACGGACTGGCTGCGCCGCCACGACGCGTACCCGGACGCGGTGAAGCCCGCATCCAGCTGCTGCGGCTGAGGGTGCGGTGGACCGCCTGCTGTCCACGGCCGTGTGCGGGGCCGGCATGGCCGCCGGCCTCTGGCTCGACACCCGCGACGTGCCGCTCGACGTGCTCGCCGCGTGGTGCGGCGACCCCGACTCGCCGTGGCAGGCCGCCCTGCGCCACGGCGTGGCGATGCCCGCCTCGCATCTGCTGATGGTGGTGGCCGCGTGGCTGGTGCCCCACGGTCCCGGCCTGCGTCCCTTCGCCCGCACGGTCCACGCCCTGGCGATGCTGGTGGGCATGGCGGCCGTGGGTTTGCTCGGTCCGGCGCTGGCGCGAGCCAGCGGCTGGTCCGACGCCATGGCCCTCGTCGCGACCATGGGCCTGGGCATGGTCCTGGCGGCGTGGCTGGTGCCCGTCGCCGGTGGCGCTCAGAAGGTCACGGGTTGCCCGCTCTCGAAAGAGCGCGCTGCGGCGTCGGCCAGGCGCTGAGCCGCCACCCCGTCCTCCACGGTCGTCCGGAACGCCCCGCCGGACTGCAGCTGTTCGAAGAAGTGAGTGACCTCGAGGCGATAGGCCTCGCGGTAGCGCTGCAGGAAGAAATGCTCCGGATTGTCACCATGCACGCCGTGGGCGTCCATGCGGGTCACCTCGCCGGGCCGGTGGTTGCCGCAGGCCAGAAGGCCGGCCGCACCGAGCACCTCGAAGCGCTGGTCGTACCCGTACGCCGCACGGCGCGACGTGTTGATCTGGCACAGGCGTCCGCTGCGCGTGCGCAGGGTCACCGCCACGCTGTCGATGTCGCCGGCCTTCGCGATGGCCGGGTCCGTCAGACACGAGCCGGTGGCACTGAGCCACACCGCTTCGTCGGCGCCGTCATCCGCCAGGATCCACCGGAACACGTCGAAGTCGTGGATCAGCATGTCGCGGAAGATGCCACCCGACTGGCGGATGTACTCCACCGGCGGGGCACCCGGGTCCCGGCTCGTGATCACGAGCATCTCGGGCGAACCGATCTCGCCGCGGGCAAGGCGCTGCTTCGCGTCGTTGAACGTGGGATCGAAGCGGCGCTGGAAACCGATCATGCAGGCCACGTTGGCCGCGGCCACCGCCTTCGCGCAGGCCTCGGCGCGGCTCACCGACAGGTCCACCGGCTTCTCGCAGAAGATGTGCTTGCCCGCCGCCGCGGCGCGCGTGATCAGATCGCTGTGGGTGGTGGTGGGCGAGGCCACCACCACCGCATCGATCTCGCGGTTGGCAAACACGGATTCGATGTCCGGTGCCACCACGGCGCCGAACTGGGCGGCCACCTCGCGGGCCGATTCGGGCATCGGATCGCTCACGGTGTGGAGCCTCACACCGGGCAAGGCGGCGAGGTTGGCGGCGTGGATGCGGCCGATGCGGCCGGCGCCGAAGAGGGCGACGTTTTTCATGGGTTCTCCTGTGGGATCGAAAAAAAGGGAGGGGCGGTCAATCCACGGCCGGTTCGAGGCGGAACACCGCCACCGCCCGCGTGAGCTGGTGCGCCTGTTGGCGCAGGTTCTCGGTGGCGGCGGCGCTCTGCATCACGAGCGCGGCATTCGCTTGAGTCATGCGGTCCATCTCGGTCACGGCCTCGCCCACCTGCGCCACGCCGAGGCTCTGCTCGTCGCTGGCTCGGCTGATCTCGGCGACGAAGTCCGACAGGCGCCGCACCTCCGCCACCACCTCGGCCATCGTGGCACCGGCGCGTTCCACCATCGCATCGCCTTCGGCCACCCGTTCGGCGCTGCGCGCAATCAGGGCCTTCACCTCGCGCGCCGCCTCGGCGCTGCGGTGGGCCAGGTGGCGCACCTCGTTGGCCACCACGGCGAAACCGCGGCCCTGTTCGCCGGCGCGTGCCGCCTCCACCGCGGCGTTCAGCGCGAGGATGTGCGTCTGCGACGAGATGGCGTCGATGACCCCGATGATCTCGGCGATCTGGCGGGAGCTCTCGAGGATGCTGCGCATCGTGCCCACCACCTGGCTCACGGCGTCGCCCCCGCGCAGCGCGGTTTCGTTGACCGACCGCGCCACGTCGTTGGCACGGCGGGCGTTGTCGGCGTTCTGGCGCACCGTCGCGCCGAGCTGTTCCATCGACGCGGCCGTTTCCTCGAGCGTGCCGGCCTGCTGCTCGGTGCGTGCGGAGAGGTCACCGTTGCCCGACGCGATGTCTTCACTCGCCGCCGCGAGGCGTTCGGCACCGTCGCGCACGCCGCGTACCACGCTGGCGAGGCTGCGCTGCATCGCGTGCAGCGACTGCAGCAGTTGCGCGGTTTCGTTGCGGCCCTGGACGTCGACCGCTGCATTCAGCTCGCCGGTCGCCACCGCCCGGGCCACCTCCACCGCACGGCGCATGGGCCCTGTGGTGGCGCGCACGATCCACACCGACACGGCCACCGCGAACAGCAGGCCGGCAGCGGCACCCGCCGCGATGCCCGCCTTCAGCCGCAGCGCCGCGGTGGCGGCCGAGGCGGCAGCGGTGTCCATCTCTCCTGCCTCGTGCGCCACCAGCGCCTTCACGCTCGCCTGCAGATCCGCCTCCACCGGCATCAGGTCGTCGCGCAACACGTCGCGGCCTTCGTCGGTGGACCCCGCGGTGGTGAGGTCCTCGAAGCGCCGCTGCAAGGTCATGTAACGCGCTGCGGCCGCCTTCACCGCGGCCACGCGCTCCTGTTCGATTCCCTCGGAGGCAGCCGTCTCGACGTCCTTCAGCGTCGCCAGCAACCGCGTGCGGCTCTCGGCCAGCCGAGCCGTTTCCTTGCGGATGTCCCGGATGTCGAGCCACAACAACTGGTTGCGCATCGAGCGGCCCATCTCGAGCACGTCTCGCTCGAGGTCGACCACCCGCGCGATCTTCGGGTACTCGATGCCCACGACCCCAGCCAGGTGCCGCTGCAGCGTGCCGAGGCCGAGGACCGCGACGGCGCCCAGCAAGGCGACCAGCACGCTGACCGCGCCGAAGCCCAGCGCGAGCCGCGTCGCGATGGTCAGGTCGTGGAGTCTCATGAAGAGTCGCATCAGGCGGTCGGCGCCTTCGGCGCGAGCATCCACTCGTGGGCCGGGTCGTTCTTGAACACCCAGTGGCGCGTCGGGCCGGCCATCACATTGAAGTAGTAGACCGAATACCCGTGCGGAGCCACCACGGGGTGGTAGCCGCGCGGCACCATCACGGTGTCGTGGTCCTCGACGGCCATGGCCTCGTCGAGGCTGCGGTCGTCGGTGTAGACCCGCTGGAACGCGAAGCCCTGGGCCGGGTCGATGCGGTGGTAGTAGGTCTCCTCGAGCGATGTTTCCTCGGGCAGCGCCTCGCGGTCGTGTTTGTGCGGCGGGTAGCTCGACGAATGCCCGGCCGGGGTCACCACCTCCACCACCAGCAAGTGGTCGGCGCCCGGGTCGGTGTGGGGCAGGATGTCGCACACGTAGCGCGTGTTGCTGCCCTGCCCGCGCACGCTGCGGGCCATCGACTCCGGATCGATGCGGCGCACCGGATGCGTGCCGGTGGAAGGCGCGGTCGCCAGCGCCACCTCGGCCGCCCGCCGCGCCACGATCACCACCCCTTCGCCGGGCGGCACGTACAGCGCCGCGGGCGACACCGGGTCGAACACGCTGTCGCGCGAACCCAGGCCCGCGTACGTGCGGCCGCCCACCACGACGTCGACGGTGCCGGTCAGCACCACGAGGCACAGTTCCCGGTCGTCGGTCGACAGCGACTCGCGTTCCCCGGCGGCGAGCCGGATCGCGCGGAAGCCCACATGGCGCCAGCCGGCGGATTCGGGGGTGACGTTGACGATCTCGCGCCCGGTCGGGCGTGACTTGACGAGCAGGCTCATGTGAGCTCCTTCGTGATGAGGTTGAAACGTGACGGGCCAGGCGGCGGAAGCCAGGCCCAGTGGTTGTCGAGGCGCAGCGGCGGGTCGGCCGGCAGCGCGAGGGAGTCGTCGCCGGCCGCGGCGGACTGGCCACCGGCCCAGACGGCGTTCGCGCCGCTGTCGTCCGCGGTGAGCAGCGGGCAGGCCCCGGCGAGCGGCCGGGCCGCGCGCCAGCGGCCGTCGGCCGACCAGGTGGCCACCACGCCGCCGCGCGGGCATCCGATGGCGAAGCCGTCGCCCGTCGCGGTGATGTCACCGCCGTAGCCGGCGAGGGCCGTGCCGGCGGGCTGCTCGCACACGGCCAGCACCCTGCCGTCGAAACGCGCGAGCAACGGTGCGGCGGCGCGTTCGGCGGGCGAGGTGTGTTCGGCCTGCATCGAGACGCCCAGAACCCGCTGACCGCCAGCGTGCGTCCAGGCGAGGTGGCGCAGGCTCAGGCGCCTGTCGGCGACGCGCCACTGGCCGCGCAGTTCGCCCCCGGTGGCGCCCAGGCGCACGAGCGACGAGTCCATCGTGTCGAGGCGCAGCTTCAAGCGGCCGGTCTCCTGCTGGGCAGTGACACCGCCGTTGGCCACGATCAGGCCCCCCTCGCCGTCGTGTTGCAGGTCGTGCGCATCAGTGCCGTGTGTCGGCCACTCGGCAATCTTCTCGAGCGATCGTGCGTCGCGCACGCCGAGCACTGCCTGGCCGCTGCCCTGGTCGGTCTCGGTGGTGAACAGGCGAGTGCCGCAGAGGCTCGCCAGCACGTGGCCGTTGAAGGCGCGGTCGCTGTCGATCCACTGCCAGACGGGCGGCGTGCTGCCCCCGGGGGTCCACCGCACCAGCCAGTCGCCCGGCCGCCGGGCCACGACGAGCACGGTACCGCCGGATTCGACGCGCACCGCATGTGGTCGCGACGGCAGGTCGAGCACGGACTCCACCACAAGGCGATCGCCCTCGCGGCGCAACACGCCGGCCTGGTGGCGCCCGCCGCGCTGCCACGCGGCGGCGATGCGCAACGGGGCGCCCGCCACCGCAGCCGAACCGGCGGAGGCCAGTGCCCAGAGGATCCAGTCGCGACGGCGCATGTGTCAGTCCCCGTCCTCGTCGAAGAAGCTGATGATGAACTGCAGGGCGTCGGCCACGTCGTTCTCGATGAAATGCTGGAAGGCTCTCAACTGGATCACCGCATCGCCGACCGCGGCGTTGACCGCGCGCTCGCCCTGCGCCGTGCCGAGCGCCGCCATCGCACGGTCCACCCGCGCCACGAGCGGCAGCAGCTGATCGGCGGTCTCCGCGTGGCCCTTGGCGACGAGGTAGGCACGCAGCGAGGCGTCGCCCTCGCCCACCGCCAGCTGGCGCAGCGCACGCCAATGCGCCAACCACGCCGCCACGGTGGCACCGCTCGCGCCGCGCGAGAACGACACGTTGCGGGCGCCGGTGGCCACCTTCTGCTGCGGCCGGTCCATGTCTTCCCACCAGAGCTTCTGCACCCCGGCATCGAAGAGGTTCAGGAACTCATAGACGGCGTACTCGAGTTCCTGGTCGTCCCAGCCGTGCTGTACGGCCAGCGCGTAGGCGGCACGCAGCGCCTCGCCTTCGGCGCCCACCTCCACCGCGGCGCGCACCGCATAACGGCACGCGGGCGACCCGGACCGCGCGGGCTGGACCCACAGCAGCCACTCGAGTGCGGGCAGCCCCTTGGCCGGTGTCCCGACGCGCTCCATGGCCTTGCGGTCCGCGGGCGCGGAGAGCACGGCCTTCTGGATGGACTCGGGGCGCGTCGGCATGAAGTCGATCTCGCGTGGCGAACGCCGGGCGAGCAACGCGCCACCGCGCACGGCCGAGAAGCGCTCCCACGCATCGACGGTGGTGCGCCACTGGCGCTGCGCGGCGGCGAGTGCCGCCGCCTCGGCCGAAGGTGGCGCCTCGCACAGGCTGCGCACCGCCGCCGTCAGGCGGGCGGCCTCGCCGGTGAACTCGTCGGCGCCCGGCTCGTACCAGCGGGTGTAGACGGCGCGCACGAACGCCCGGTCCACGTCCGAGACCGGCACCTGCGGCGCCGCCACCGCGGCCTCTGCCACCCACACGAGGATCCACCCGGCCACACGTCGTTTCAACGGCATCACAAGGACTCCACGAATCGGACCAGCGCCGCGCGGTCGGCGGCCCCCAGATCCAGCACCCGGTCGCGGGCGGGGGCGGCTTCACCGCCATGCCACAGCACCGCCTCCAGCACCCCGTCCGCTCGCCCGTCGTGCAGCAGGCGCTGGTGGCCGTTGACGGCCTTGACGAGTCCCAGGCCCCACAGCGGCGGGGTTTTCCATTGGCGGCCGCTCGCCGCGAAGTCGGGCCGGCCATCGGCCAGCGCTTCGCCCATGTCGTGCAGCAGGAGGTCGGTGTGCGGGTGGATGGCCTGGCCCGACAGCGCGGCCAGCGGCGACACCCCCGTCACGTAGCGCGGCCGGTGGCATGTGGCACATCCGGCGTCGTGGAACAGACGCTCGCCGACGCGCACGTCGGGGGCGTCGGCATCGCGGCGCACGGGCGGCGCCAGCATGGCCTGGTAGAACACGACGTGGCCGAAGGTGATGTCGTCGATCTCGGGACGCCCCCCGCGCGGCGCGGTGCGGCAGGCCGTCTGCACCGGAGGGCAGTCTTCCTCGGGGAACAGGTTCGACGTGACGCCCATGTCACCGACGAACGCCGCGCCGGTCTGGTGGGCGAGCGAGGCCACGTTGGCCTTCCAGCCGAAGCGTCCCACGCGCATGCGGCCCGACGCCGCATCCCACACGCGGTTCACCTGGCCGCGGATCCCGTCGCCACGGGCCGCCTGGGCCCGTTCGTTGGCCTCGATGTCGGCTTCGTCGATGGCCTCCAGCAACCCCACACCCACCAGCTGCGGGGCGATTCGCGGGCTCACCATCGTCCCGCTCGCCATCGGCCCGTAGGCAAGGCGCTGAAAGCCGTAGACCGGTTGCCGCAGCGTGTAAGGCGTGCCGTCGGTGAAGCGCCCCTGCCGCGGCACCTCGGCCACCGTCACCTCGCCCTCGGGCGCCACACCGGTGGTGGCCGACGTGGTGAACTGCTCGCCGTACGACGGCTCCGGCAGCGGTGCACCGTGCGGCCCGGCGCCTGGCACCGACAGCCGCATCAGCAGCGCCACCGGCGCCGCCCCCGCGGCGGGCGGCGCGCCCCGACCATCGCTCGCATGGCAGCCTCCACACGACCGCGCGATGAAATGCGGGCCGAGCCCGTCGCGCGCCGTGGTCGAGGCCGGTGCCTCGACCCAGTTGCGGCGGAAGAACGAGTTGCCGATGGCAAAGCGCGCGCGGCCCGCGTCGTCGAGGTTCGCCGCCGGCATCGCAAACGCATTGCGGCCCTCGACCTCCACCGTGGTGTCGCCGCCCGGCCGGGTGTCGACGGACGCCCCCGACGACACGCCCGAGGCGAGCAGCCACAGCACCGTGAGGAGGCCGGCGCGGGTCATGGCGCGCGGAACCCGTTGAGTCGCTGCAGGCCGAGCGCACGCGCGGCTTCCACGAGCGACGCGGCCTGCGCGACCACGCTGTCGATGGCGGCGCGCACCCGCGCGCGGCCGGGGGCGTCGCGGTCGCCGACGATCTCGCGGTCGAACGGCGGGCGGATGGCCCGCGCCGCCGCCACCGACTGCGCCATCTGCCGCGTGACCCGGTCGGCCAGCACCCCGTCGCGATCGGCCACCAGGTCACGCAACGAGGCGCCCGTCAGAGCCCGGCCATCGTCGGCCACGTAACGGCCGAGCCAGACGGCCTCGATGCCAGCCGTGTTGCCGACGATGTCGCGGTGGGTGTTGTCGGAGAAGCAGGACTGCTCGTCCTCCTGGTCCTGGCTCGCGAGCGGCACCTCCATGCGCTCGCCCGCGAGTTCCGCGCGCGAGAGCATGCCCAGGCCGACGATGACCTTGCGCACCGAGTCGAGGCCGCCGCGTTCGAACGCGCGTCGGTAGTTGTCGGCTTCCGGGGCCCAGGCCTGCTGCACGGACGCGAGGTCGTCCACGAGCAGGTCGGTCACCACGGTGAGGTACCGGGCGCGGCGCACCGCGTCGGGCGAGTTCGCGCGCACGTAGTCGGTGAACGGGCGCCGGCCCGGGCCCGCCTCGTCGACGTCGCGGCCCCACAGCAGGAACTCGATCGCGTGCCAGCCGGTGGCGACGTTTTCCTCGCCGCCCTGCTGGTTCACGTCGGCCAGTGCCGCGTTGTCGATCGTGAACCCGCGCCGGCCGACCAGGCCCTCGATGTACGACTCGTCGACGGGCCACGAGTTGATCCGCGGCTCCGGGCCGGCTTCGCCGTCGATCGGGCCACCGTAGAAGCGGAAGGCTTCCGTCAGCGCGTAACGTTCGCGGGCGAACAGCCACGCCTGGCGTGCCGCGACGAGCGTGGCGGACGACGGGGCGGCCACGAGGCGGCTCACCGCCTCGCGCAGTTGCCGCGTGCGGGCGAGCGTGTCGGTGTACGTGGCGAACACCTGCACACCGTAGTGGGAGAGCATGGTCGCCGGCGAAACCCGGGCGAAGGCCACCCCGGCCGGGAACAGCCCCGCCAACAGCACCGAGCGCCGCGTCACCCGCATGGCCGGCCTCAGTCCCCGGCGTCCAGACCCGCCACGATGCCGCGCAAGGTCTGGAAGCCCTTCTTGGCATACGCGTAGCTCGGGGCCACGGCCGGGTCCTGCTCGGCTTCGACGACCAGCCAGCCTTCGTAGCCGCCCGCATGCAGTGTGCGCAGGACGGACTCGAAGTCGATCACGCCATCGCCCGGCACCGTGAAGGTGCCATTGATCACACCGGTCAGGAACGACCAGCCGTCGTTGCGGGCCTGGGCCACGACGGATGCGCGCACGTCCTTGCAGTGCACGTGCACCACGCGGCCGAGGTGCTTCTTCAGCAGCGCCACCGGGTCGGTCGCACCGCCGTAGAAGGCGTGGCCGGTGTCGAACAGCAGGCCCACGTCGGCGCCGGTCACCGCCATCAGGTGATCCACGTCGGCGGGCGACTCCACGTACGCGCCCATGTGATGGTGGTACGCCAGCGTGATGCCGTACTCGGCCTTCAGGTGCGCGCCGAACGCGTTCAGGCGCCGGCCGTAGGCCACCCAGGCCGCCTCGTCGGCGAATCGGGGGCGGCGGGCCAGCGGGGTGTCGATCCGCCCCTGGATCGAGCCGGCCACCTCGCCGTAGACGACCACGCGGCTGCCGTTGAACTTCAGCTTGGCCATGTGGGCCGCGCAGCGCGCGATCTCGGCGTCCACCGACCCTTCGGCGAGGTGGCCCGAGTACCAGCCGGACACGCAGGCCACACCGTATTCGGCGAGCTTGGCTTTCAGTGCCGCGGGTTCGCTCGGGAATTTGTTGCCGAGCTCGAAGCCCTGGTAGCCGATCTCGGCACCTTCGCGCAGCGCGGTCTCGAGCGGCGTTTCGCCGCCTAGCGCGGGCAGGTCGTCGTTGCTCCAGGAAATGGGGTTGATGCCGATGCGGACGTTCCAGGCGGTCACGGTAGGTTCCTTGTTCAAAGACGTTGGGTTTGTTTTCCGGCCACGTACCGGCCATGGGCGGCGTCCACTTCGGCGCGGCCCGACACTTCGGGAATGGCCACCTCCCACCAGCAGCCGCCGTCGTCGGTGGTGCGTTCCGCGGTGGTGTCGATGACGATCACCTGGGTGGTGGTGGCGGCGCGTGCGGCGGCCATCGCGGCGCGCAACGACGGCACACCGTCCACGTGCACGGCGTGGGCGCCCATGCTGGCCGCGTGCGCCGCGAAGTCGATGTCGGCGGGGCTGCCGCCTTCCGGCACGCAGTCGTCGAGCATGTTGTTGAAACGCGGCCCGCCGCTCGCGCGCTGCAGGCGGTGGATGCAGCCGTAGCCGCGGTTGTCGAGCACCACCACGATCAGCTTGCGCCCGAGCATCACCGCGGTGGCGATCTCGGAGTTCATCATCATGTAGGAGCCGTCGCCCACCATCACGATGACCTCCTGGTGCGGCCGCGCCATCTTCACGCCGAGGCCGCCGGCGATCTCGTAGCCCATGCACGAGAAACCGTATTCCACGTGGTACGTGCCCGGCGCGCCGGCACGCCACAGCTTGTGGAGCTCGGCCGGCAACGTGCCGGCGGCGCACACCACCACGTCGGTGGACGGCGAGTCGGCGGTGGAGTCGCGCACCGCGCCGATCACTTCCGCGTCGTACGGAAGCACACCCTTCGGCTCGGCCGTGGTCAGTTCGGAGACGCGCCGGCGCCACCCGTCGGCGAGGTCGCGGGCGCGGGCGGTCCAGGCCGCGTCGGCGGCCCACGAACCCGCCACCGCCGTCAGCTGGGCCAGGCCCGCGCGGGCGTCGGCCACCAGAGTGGTGCCGCCCCACTTGGCGGCGTCGAGCGCCTGCACGTTCAGGCCCAGGAGCGGCGCGTGCCCGAACAGGGTGTGCGAGCCGGTGCTGAAGTCCTGCAGGCGCGAGCCCACGGACAACACGAGGTCGGCGTCCGCGGCGAGCGTGTTGGCGGCCGGGGCCCCCGTCACGCCGAGCGCGCCGGCGTTCAGCGGGTGGTCCCAGGCGAGGCTGCCCTTGCCGGCCTGCGTCTCGGCCACGGGGATGCCGTGGCGGTCCGCAAAGGCACGCAGCGCGTCGCCCGCCTGGCTGTAGAGCACACCGCCGCCGGCCACGATCAGCGGACGCTTCGCCGCCTTCAGCAACTCGGCCGCACGCGCGAGCTCCGACGGGTCGGCCGGCGCACGGCGCAGTCGCAGCACCGGTGGGTGCAGGAACGACACAGGGCAGTCGAAGGCCTCGGCCTGCACGTCCTGTGGCAGCGCGAGGCACACCGGACCGCACAGCGCCGGGTCGGTCATCACCTGGATCGCTCGCGGCAGCGCCGTGAGGATCTGCTCGGGGCGCATCAGCCGGTCGAAGTAGCGCACCACCGGGCGGAAGCAGTCGTTGGCCGACAGGTCGCCATGGTGGAAGTCTTCCACTTGCTGCAGTACCGGGTCCGGCGCGCGCGACGCGAACACGTCGCCGGGCAGCAGCAGCACCGGCAGGCGGTTGACGTGGGCGAGCGCCGCGGCGGTGACGAGGTTCGTCGCTCCGGGACCGATCGACGTGGTCACCGCCATCGCACGCTGGCGGAAGTTCGCCTTCGCGAACGCGATCGCCGCGTGGGCCATGCCCTGTTCGTTGTGGGCCCGGAAGGTGGTCAGCGATTCTCGTTCGGCCCACAGGGCTTCGCCGAGGCCGGCCACGTTGCCGTGGCCGAAGATCGAGAACACCCCGCCCATGTACGGCACCACGCGGCCGTCGTCGAGTTCGATGCGCAGCGCGGCGAGGTGGCGCACGAGCGCCTGGGCCAGGGTGAGGCGGACGGTGTCCATCACGGGTTCTCCTTGCGGTTCAGGACGCGGGCATCGCGCCAGGCGTCGACCAGGGTCGCGTAGTTGGCGGCCGCCGCATCGATGAACGCGGCGTCGTCGAGTTCGCCGCGCAGCCATTGCAGCGACGGTGTCATCCAGAGGGTTCGGCCCACCATGAAGCCTTTGACGATCGGGTGGCCGGCATGCCGGAAGCCGGCCACCAGGTCAGCCAGCGGCTGGTTGAGGCCGAGCATCACCGCGCCGCGGCATTGCGGGTCGCGTTCGGCCACCAGGTCGGCCAGCGCCGCCCAGCCTGCGGCGGACAGCGGCGCCACCTTCCACCAGTCCGGCTTGAACCCGAGGTTGTAGAAACGCTTGACGGCGCGCACCACCGCGTCGTCGTGCGACACGGCGGGTGCGATGTGTTTCGGAGGAATCACCTCCAGCAGCAGCTCGTGGCCGCTCGCACGCGTCGCGTCCCACACCTGGCGCACCTGCTGCTCCTGGGCCAGGCGCAGCGCGGGCTCGTCGTCCGGGTGGTAGTGCACGAGGCACTTGACGACGTGTTCGGCCGGCCAGCTCACGAGCTGCGAGCCCACGGAACTGTCGACGTCGAACCGCAGCGGGCGCGAACCCGGCAGCTCGACGGGGCGCCCCACCCACCAGCCTCGGCCCGTGACCGAGGCGAGTGCATCGGCGCCGAGGGTGCCGTCGATCAGCACCCCCACCCGGCCCGCCAGCCCGCGGCTGCGTTCGACCTGTTCGGCCGCCTTCACGAGCAGCCGCTTCAGCACCGGGATGCGGCCGGGGTCGGCGCCTGCCTCGCGGGCCAGGTCGAGGAACTGGCTGCGGTGGTCGAAGGCCATCACGCACACCTCGGGCCACTGCGCACGCGCGACCGTCGTGCGGTGAAGGTGGGCCAGCTGGGCGTCGGCGTCGACCTTCGGGTTGCGGGAGCCGCCGAACCAGTGGGCCAGCTCGGCCGGCGTGGGCATGGCGGGGGCGCAGGCGTGCCGCGAGACCACGATGGCCCCGCACGCGTTGGCTTGGCGGGCCGCGGCCGCGAAGTCCTGGCCCCTCAGCAGTCCCGACAGCAGGCCTGCGGCGAACGCATCCCCCGCGCCCAGCACGTTCATGACCTCGACGCGTTCGCCGCGCACGGTGAGCGCATCGTCGAGCCGCTCAGGCACCGCGCCGGGAATGAAGCAGCAGCCGGCCGCGCCCAGCTTGACCACCATCGCCGCCTTCGTCACCCCGCGCACGGCGCGCAGCGAGGCCAGCAGGTCGCCCGGCACACCGCCGGCGATCAGGAACTCCTCCTCGGTGCCGATCAGCAGGTCGAACTCGGGCAGCACCGCCTGCAGCTGCGTGGTCACGGATTCGTCGGCGACGAAGCGGTTCGCCCCTTCGCCGCGGCCGGTCAGGCCCCACAGCACCGGGCGGTAGTCGATGTCGAGCACGCGCAGGACCCCGTGCTTTTCGGCATAGGCCAGCGCCGTGGTGGACGCGGCGCGCACGCCAGGCGCACTCAGGTGGGTGCCGGTGACCAGCAGCGCGCGGCATCCGGCGATGAAGTCCTCCCGGATCGCGGCGGCGTCGACGGCCATGTCGGCGCAGTTCTCGCGGTAGAACAGCAGCGGGAAGGTGTCGCGGTCCTTCAGCCCCAGCAGCACGAGCGCCGTCAGGCGCTTCGGATCGACCTGCACCTGCGACGTGTCGCAGCCTTCGCGCGCCAGCGTCTCGGTGAGGAAGCGGCCCATCTGCTCGTCGCCCACGCGCGAGATCATCGCGGTACGCAGGCCGAGGCGTGCCGTGCCGAAGGCGATGTTGGCGGAGGAACCGCCGAGGTACTTCGCGAAGCTGGCGACGTCCTCGAGGCGGCTGCCCACCTGTTGCGCGTACAGGTCGACCGCGAGGCGGCCGAGGCAGGCCAGGTCGAAACGGCGGCCTTCCGGGATGTTCAGGGTACTCATGTCGGTCTCTGCGTGGGGATGGGGGTTCAGCTGCGCTTGAGCAGAATTTCGAGGCGCGTGGCGCGCCGGTTGATGCGTTCCTCCGCGGCGGCCTTCTGGGCCGTGGAGAGCGAGGTGTCGGCCGCGAGCGTGGTGCGGGCCGTGAACAGGTCGATGTCGGCGATGGGCAGCAGCTGCCGGTTCGACGACGGCACGAACCTCACGATGCGGTTCATGCCCATCAGCGCCTCCCGTTCGGCAGGTGCCTGCCCGAACCCGAAGACCACCTCGCGCAACACGGCGCGGACCTGGAGCGGCAAGGCGGTTCGCCAGAGCAGCGGGCTCTGGCGGATTTCCTGCGAGGTCCACACGGCACGCAGGCGGCGTGCGGCCCCGGGGTCGCGCTGGGCGAGCTTCTTCAACTCTTCGTCGTTGGTGGTGGTGGCGTCGGCCTCGCCGCGCACCACCGCAGCCATGTTCTCGGCGTGGCCGCCGGTCACCACGGCCTTGAACACCGAGGCCGGGTTGTGGCCACGGCGGGCGAAGACGTAGTAGTGGGGGATGATGTAGCCGGAGGTGGACTTCGCGTCGCCCATGCGCATCGTCAGCGTGGTGCCGCGCGCGATCAGGTCGTCCGCGCTGCGCACCGGCGAGTCGTCGCGCACGACGATCTGCGCTCGGTAGCCGCTGGCGGGCTGGCCGTCGGGGCCGGCGACGTGCATCGTCGCGAAGACCTCGGCGCTGCCGGACTCCACGGCTTCGAGCGCCCCGGTGTTGCTGAGCCATGCCACGTGCGCGCGGCCGTCGACGATGGCCTGCACCGCGTCGGCGTACTGGCGGGACACCTGCAGTTCCACCGGCGTGCCGAGCCGGCGGGACAGGCGGTCGGCCAGGGGTTTCCAGGCCGACCGCACTTCGTCGGGCAGCTGCGAGGGCGCGATCAGCGCCCACACGAGCGGCCCGTCGACACCCGCGGCGGGCACGCCCGCGGGTGCGGCCCACCCCGGGGCCGCTGACAGCCCCCCCGCGCAGACAAGGGCTCCGTTGAATCGGCGACGCGTGGTCATCGTGGCTCCGGGGTGGTCGTCGGGGTCAGAACGAATGGCGCACGCCGGCCTGGTACGCGTCGATCGAGGCCGCGCCTTCGGTCTTCGTGTTGGACAGGGCGCCGTACAGCGCGGTGCGTTTGCTCAGGAAGTGGAAGTACCCCGCACCCAGGACGCGCGTGGTGACACCGGCCAGGTCGCTCTCGTTGTAGAGCACGCGGGCTTCGCCCGGCACCGTCACCTGGTAGCCACCGCTGACCTGCCAGTCGGTCTGGTCCTTGTTGCCGCTGACACGCTTGGACTTCGCCCACGTGCCGAGCACGCGGAACTGCTTCTGCACGTAGCGGCCGCCGATGGCCTGCGTCTCCACGTTGGTGGGGCTGCGCTGCGCCGAGATCGCGGCGCTCAGGTTCGCGTCGTCGTACAGCAGCGAGATGCCCTGGCCTCGGGTCTTGGCCGTGTTCTCCGACGCGCTGGCACCGGTGTGGATGCGGAAGCCCGCGAGGGTCGGCGTCGTGTAGTTCACGCCGTTGGTCCAGATCTTCTGGCCGCCCGCGATGCGCGAGTAGCTCGAGGCCACCGTGTCGCCGTCCCACACTTCGTAGTCGCTGCCGGTGGCGTCGTCGAGCGGCGCCTTCTGGTTGCCGAGCTTCACGTCGCCGAACTTGCCAGCCATCCCCACGTACGAGTAGTACCAGAACTGGGTGGGTGAACGCGACGCGCCGGTGTCGGCATAAAAGCGGTGCTGCAGGTAGTAGTAGGCCTTCAGGCCGTCGCCCAGGTCCTCGTCGCCGCGGAAGATCAGGCGGTTCGCGGAGCCGTGCGTGACCTCCCAGCCGCCGGGGTTGGAGCGGACGATGCTCTGGTCGACCCGGCCGCTGATGGTCATCGGCTCGGCCATGGCGCTCCCGCCGGCCGTGGCCAGTGCGATGCCCAGAAGGTGGTGCGCCGGACGCGCCCGTTGTGGTGTTGTCATGTCGGTTGCCTCTGTTGTTTGAAAAATAGGAAGACGGCCCGCCCCAACGGGCCGGAGGAACTCACAAGTCCAGGGCTCGCGCCAGGCTGGTCGCCTTGGCGTCGCGGGGGCCGAGCGGCTCGAGGCCGAAACGCTCTTCGATCAGCTTGAGGATCGAGACCGTCTCGTACTGGGTGTGGTCGATCCGACCACCGGTGCTGAACGGCGACACGACGATCGCCGGGATGCGGGAGCCGGGACCCCAGCGGTCGCCCTTGGGCGGCGCCGCGTGGTCCCAGAAGCCGCCGTTTTCGTCGGTCGTGATGATCACGACCGTGTTCTTCCACTGCGGACCCGCGATGATCGATTCCACGATCTCGGTGGCCTCGGCGTCACCCGCCGCGACGCTGCCGCGCCCCGGGTGCATGTTCTTGCCGCCGGTGGGCTTGTAGAACGCGACCGGCGGAAGCTTGCCGGCGCGGATGTCGGCCACGAGGTCGGTGCGGTCCTTCAGATGCGCGCGGCGCTCGGACTCGCTGTCGATGAACCGCTTGAACGCGGTGAACGGGTGGTGGTGGTAAGAGAACGTCGACACGCCCTTGCCGGCAGCGGTGGCGGCCACGGCGCGGTTGAAATCCTGTGCGTAGTACGCCCAGTCGACGCCTTTCGCGGTCAGGCGGTCCCCGATGGTGGCGGCGGTCTGCGGTGGCAGCAGCGGCTGCTTCTTCGTCGGGTCGTAGAGCCAGGAACCCTGCATCGTGTTGACGGCGTAGCCGTCGGTGGTCACGTAGGCCTCCTCGTGCACGTCGGGCACGTTGCCCAGGTCGTCGACCGCGACGATGTCCTTCGGGGCGTTCGGGAACGTGGGCGTGCAGGCGCACACGAGCCACATGTGGTTCAGGAACGAACCGCCGAAGGCCGACTGGAAGAAGTTGTCGGCGAGCGTGTAGCGCTGCGCGAGCTTCCACAGGCCGAGCGAGCTGCCGTCGTAGTGGCCCATCAGCAGGCCGCCGCTGTTGCCGTCGGCGACGAAGCGGTTGTTCAGGCCGCCGTTGATCTGCTTGCGGTTCGCGTAGTACGCGTGCACCGGGCTGAACATCGTGTCGGCGAGGCCGATCTTCGGCTCGAGGCGGAACGGACCGTTCGGGATCGGGTCCGTCAGGCGTGTGTCGGGTTTGCCGGCCTTGTCGGCCAGCGGCACCGGCAGCGTCGCGTACGGCTTGCCGTTGGCGTCGACCTGCACCACGCCCTGTTTCGCCGCGATGGCGTTCGCGATGCCGTTGGCGCCAGGGTACAGGCCGAACAGGTGGTCGAAACTGCGGTTCTCGAGGTACACGACCACGATCTGGCCGACCTTCTCGAGCTTGGGGTCGGCGACCACGGCGGACGCCGGGGCGGATGGCGGCGCAGTGCCGCAGGCGGCGGCGGCGAGCGAGGCGACCAGCGCGAGGGCGCCGAGCCGGAGACGGTGGAGCATCTTGTTGTCCTCAGGGTTTTGCACTCGTGTGCAGTGCCGGGCAAAAAAAATGGGGATCGTGTAGGGGAGTACGGGCAGCCTGGCGCTCATGACGCGACGTGCCCGTAGCAGGACTTCAACTGCGTGTAGTCGTAGTAGTGACTGCCCGCCGCGAACCGCGCGTTGTCGCACGCGGCCTTGAAGTCCGTTTCCTTTTCGTTGTAGAACATCTTCACCAGCACCTTGCCCGCGGTGTTGCGCACCACGTCCCACTGGATGTTGGCGGCCATGGGCGACACGACGTCGCCGCGCCACGGGTTGTTGGCGTAGGCGTACGCCTGTGCCAGCGGCACCTGCACCGCGATGTTCTTGAGGCCGAGCTTCGTGGCGAACGGAATCACGATCTCGGCGTGGGCGAAGCGCAGCGTGGCCGCGCTGGCGAGGTCACCCTTTTCGATGGCATCGACCTGCTTGAAGAAGTCGTCCTCCAGCCCCTGTGCCATCTTCCAGGTGACACTGCCCTTCTCGGTGATGCCGGGCCCCATCTTGTAGAAGTCCGACGCGTCCTGCGTGTAGGCGAGGTATTTCGCCTGTTCGAGCGGCATGTACGGCGAGAAGTCGACACCCGCCTCGCGTTTCATCGCCGGGGCGATCACGTACAGCTCGTACAGCACCGAGGCGGCGTCGGCCGCGCTCGCGATGGGCGTCTTCCCGTCACCGGTCAGCGTGCTCGTGAACTTGCCGTCGTCGGTCGCGAACGTGTAGGTGCCCGTGTTGGCGAACTGGTACGTGCCGGCCTCGATCTTGTCCACGAAGGCCTTCGAGAACAGGCGTTCGAGCACGACGCGCCCCGCGGTCTTCGCAGCCGGCTCGGCGAGCACGGCGGCCTGCTTGGCGAGCAGGTCGGTGTCCTTCAGCCAGGCCTGGAAGGCCTGGCTGTCCTGGTACGTGGTGTAGCGCGGGTCGGTGGGGGTGGTCACCAGGTCCGTGGCCGGCACGAGCTTGTGGAAGTACAGCATGAAGCGGTTCGTGCCCGCGGGCTGGGCCATCGGCGCGCCTTCGGGGTACGGGGCCGGCGCGGGCGGATACGTGACCAGCGGCGCGAGGGCGGGCTGCGCCGCTTTCAACGACTCGACGAAGAAGTAGCCGCTGTCCACCGCCCGGTCCACCCCGGACGTGACCACGTCGATCCTGCGGGCCCCGGTCACGGCGGCGTTGAAGAGCGCCGGGTTGCGCGCCACGAGGCGTTTCGCGAGCTGGGTGTGTTCGTCGATCCCCACCTGGGTCTCGTTGCCGTAGCCGGCCTTGCTGATGCCCTTGACGCCGTAGCCCAGGAGGAAGTTGGCCTTCATGATGCGCAGCACATCGGGGCCGAGCTTGGCGCCCAGTTCGGTCAGCGCACCATCCGCCGCCGCCTTCTGCCACATGTTGTAGACCGCGAGGTCGTACTTCATGCTCGAGAGTCCGCGTGACCCGTGGCGCGCCATCAGCTGCGTGTGCACCACGCTGTAGCCGGTGGGCGGTGCCTCGTAGGAGGCCGCGTCCTGCTGCGGGCTGTAGGGGGTCTTGGTCTGGTAGTAGCGGTTGACGGCGCCGGTGTCCCCCGGCGCGGGGTCGTCGTCGCTGCCGCCGCAGCCCGCGAGGGCCACGAGGGCCGCAGCGGCGGCGAGCGGGGCCCAGAGGGCCGGTGTCTTGCGGGGGACGTCACGGTTCATGCTGCTCTCTCCTGCTATTGCTGTGGGATCGTCAGTCAGACCACGGGTGCATCGAGCCCGTTTGCACTCGTGTGCATCGCTGGCGGCAAAACGCCGTCCGGGGGGTGGATGGTGTCCACCAGCGGCGCATAGAGCCGCGCCCCCGCTGCGATGATCGGGTTGCCCTTCAGCAGGCCGTCGCCTGCGAGGAAATCATTCACGGTGCCACCCGCCTCGCGCACCAGCACGATGCCGGCGAGGCAGTCCCAGGCGTTGATGTGCGGCTCGTAGTAGCCGATCAGCCGCCCGGCGGCCACGTAGGCCATCATCAGCGCGCCCGACCCGTTGCGGATGAACATGCCGCCGGCTTCCAGGGTGCGCTCGAGAAACGGCACGAAGTCGCTCACCGGCACGCGGTGCGAGAACCCCACGCCCAGCACGCCGTCGCGCAGCGATGCGCCCGCGGTGGTGCGAGCCGAGGTCTCGTTCACGAACGCGCCGCCGCCGTCCACCGCGTGGAAGAGCTCGTCGCTGTTGGGGTCGTACACCACGCCGATCACGGGCTCGCCGTCGCACAGCACGCCGATCGACAGGCACCAGGCGTGCATGCCGTTGACGAAACACGCCGTGCCGTCGATGGGGTCGATCACCCACAGGTAGCGGGCGTCGGCACGGTCCAGGCCGCCCTCCTCGCCGAGGAACCCGTCCTCCGCGAAGGCCTCCTCGACCCGCGCGCGGATCAGCAGTTCGATCTCGCGGTCGGCGGCACTGACCATGTCCTGCAGCCCCTTCGACTCGATGACGAGGCGGTCGCGCTGGCGGAACATCTCGAGCGCCTGCAAGCCGGCGTCGCGGGCGACGGCTCGGGCGAGCGCGTAACGCGCCTGGGTGGCCTGGCTCATGCCTTCCCCCCGACGATGGCGAGGCCATGGTCCGCGAAGCGGATCGACACCGACCCGCCCACCGGCAACGGCCGCCTCACCTCCGCCTGCCGCACGAACAGCTCGCCGATGGGGGAGGCCACCGTGTACTGCATCTCGGTGCCGAGGAACGACGCGTGAAGCACCTGGCCCACCAGCGGGTCGTTGGCCGCGGCGGGGGCAAGCACCATGGCGTCGGGCCGCACGGCCACACGCACGTCGCCGCGGTAGTTGCGGCAGTTGGCGAGGCGCACCACCGCACCGCCCACGTGGCAGTCGACGAGGCCGTCCACCGCCGCGCCACGCACGTCGCCGCTCACGAGATTGGCGTCGCAGATGAAATCGGCCACGAACTCGTCGGCCGGTGTCTCGAAGAGGTCGCGCGGGGTGCCGTGCTGGGCGATGCGCTGGCGATTCATCACGATGATCTGGTCGGAGACGGCGAGCGCCTCCTCCTGGTCGTGGGTCACGTACACGGCGGTCAGCTGCAAACGCTGCTGGATCTCGCGGATCTCGTCGCGGACGCGCCGGCGGAGCTTCGTGTCGAGGTTCGACAGCGGTTCGTCGAGCAGCAGCACCTGCGGCTTGAGCACGAGCGCGCGGGCCACGGCCACCCGCTGCTGCTGGCCGCCGGAGAGTTCGCTCGGCAGGCGCGCGCCGTAGTCGGCGAGGCCCACCAGGCGGAGGCCTTCGACGGCCTGGCCGCGGGCGTCGGCCTTGCGGGCCCCGCCCACCTCGAGGCCGTAGGCCACGTTCTCGACCACGGTCATGTGCGGGAACAGCGCGTACGACTGGAACACCATGCTCACGTTGCGTTCGATGGCCGAGAGCTGGGTGACGTCGCGCCCGCCGACGAGGATGCGGCCGCGCGTGACGGTCTCGAGGCCGGCGATCAGGCGCAGCGTGCTGGTCTTGCCACACCCGCTCGGGCCGAGCAGCGTGACGAGCGTGCCTTTGGGAATGCTGAACGACACATCGTCGACGGCCGCGATGGCGCCGTAGGCCTTCGTGACGTGGTCGAACACCAGGGCATCCTGGCCTGTTGCAGCGGCGGTATTCATGACTGGACTTTCCTCATCACCAGGGGAGTGGGTACGGCGGCGTCGGCCACCGCACCCTGCACACGGTCCGCGCGCCGCAGCCGGCGCTTGCCGACGAGGCGCTGGGCGAGCAGCACGCACAAGAGCATCACGACGATCAGCACGCTCGCATACGCGATGGCGATGCCGTATTGACCGTTTTCCACCAGGCCCACGATGTACGCGGTGGCCATGTTGTATTTCGCGCTGACGAGGAACACCACGGCGCTGATCGACGTGATGCTGCGCACGAAGGCGTAGACGAGCGCGGCGCTGAGCGCAGGCCGCATCAGCGGCAGGATCACGCGGCGTGCCGTGGTGAAGCTGTTCGCGCCGAGCATGGTCGATGCTTCGTCCAGGCTGCGGTCGAGCTGGCTCATGGCCGCGATGCCGCCGCGCAGGCCCACCGGCATGTTGCGGAACACGAAACACAGCACGAGGATCGCGGCGGTGCCGGTCAGCTCGATGGGGGGCATGTTGAACGCCAGGATGTAGCTGATGCCGATCACGGTGCCCGGGATGGCGAAGCTCAGCATCGTCGCGAACTCGAATGCGGCCTTGCCCGCGAACTGCTGGCGCACCAGCAGCCACGCGGCCACAAGGCCGAGCCCCGCGGTGATGGGCGCCGAGATGCCGGCGATCATCAGGCTCGTGAACAGCGAGTCCCACGCGGTGCCCACCCAGCGCAAGCCGCGTTCGCCCGCTTCGATGCTGAAGGCGTCGGCGTAGTGGCGCAGCGTGAAGCTGTTGTCGCGGCCCCATTGGTTCACGAACCCGCCGCCGAGGATCATCCCGTACAGCACGAGCGTGAAGCCCGTCCAGATCACCACGATGCCGCCGAGCGCCCAGCTCAGGCGCCGGTCGAGGCCCGCGTGCTGCCCGTTGTCGGCCTTGCCCGTGACGGTGGTGTACGACTTCTTGCCGAGCCATCGGCGCTGCGCGGCGAAGGCCCCGACGGCGAACGCGAGCAGGATCAGCCCGAGGCCCGCGGCGCGGCCGGAGTCGTTCTGCGCGCCCACGATGGCGAAGTAGATGTCGGTCGACAGCACGCTGTAGCTGCCGCCCAGCACCATGGGATTGCCGAAGTCGGCGAGACTTTCGATGAAGGCCACGAGGAAGGCATTGGCCAGGCCCGGGCGCATCAGCGGCAGCGAGATGCGCCAGAAGGTCTGCCAGCGCGAACCACCCAGCGTCTGCGAGGCTTCCTCCACCGACGGGCTCACGCCCTCGACCACGCCGATCAGCACCATGAAGGCGATGGGCGTGAACGAGAGCAGCTGCGCGAGCCAGATCCCGTAGAAGCCGTACAGGCCGCGCCCCGGCGCGATGCCGGTGAGGTCGCTGAACCAGGACGTGACCACGCCATTCCGGCCGAGCAGCAGGATCAGCGCCATGCCGATCACGAAGGGCGGCGTGATGATGGGCAACACGGTCAGGGCACGCAGGCTGCGCTTGAAGCGGAAGCCCGTGCGCGTGACCACCAGCGCGAAGGCAAGCCCGAGCAGCGTGGTGCCGGCCGCGGTGGACAGTGCAAGGAACAGCGTGTTCCACGCAACACCGCAGCGACGTTCGCCGGTGACACAGCCGAGCGACCAGATGCGGGTGTCGAACACCCGCTCCGCGCCGGCCTGCACACTGAAGCCGCTGTCGTTGGCGAACGCGCCGGCCATCACCTGGACCACGGGCAGGATGACGAACGTGCCGATCAACGCCACCAGCGCGGCGATCACGCCGCACACGAACACGTCACCGCGGCACGCCCCCATGAAGGCGGCGCCCGTGCTGAGCACCATCAGGGCACAGGCGCCGAACACCAGCGCGCCCCAGCCGAGTCCTTGCGACACGGGCCAGCCGAACCAGCCCGGCTCGACCGAGACGAGGAGCATCCACACGATGCTGCCGAGGCCCAGGGCCACGAGCAGCCGGCCGAGGCCGCGGCGGTCGATCTGCAGCATGCTGACGGCGAACCCCGCCAGCGGCACCAGCAGCAGCGGCGCGAGCGCCATGTGCTGGAAGCGCATGACCTGCCACAGCGCGCTGGCCGAGGTGCCGGTGCCGGGCCAGCCGTCGGCGATCCATTCGCCTCCAAAGAAGCCGGCCTCCTGCTGGTACCAGGGCAGCAGCAGCAGGCTGCCCAAGGCCAGCAGGAGCCAGCCACGCAATGACTTGTTCACGACCGCGTTCCTCTGTTCATCGGGTTCAGCGCGGCAGCGAGAAGATCTCGTCGTCCCAGCGCTTGAGCAGGCGCTTGCGCGTCTCCTCGCTGCCGTACTTCGCGAAGTCGTAGTTGATCGTCTTGATCGACTCGAGGCGCGGAGCACGCGGCGGCACGGTGGCGGTCTTGTTCGACGGCACCTGCAGCGCGTTGGCCTTCGCGGCGAGCGACTGCACGTCGGCGCGCAGCGCGAACTCGTAGAAGCGCTTCGCGTTGGCCATGTTCTTCGCGCCCTTGATGATGCTCATCGAGCCCACCTCGTAGCCGGTGCCTTCGCATGGCGACACCACCTCGACCGGGAAACCGGCGACGGTCTCCTTCAGCAGGTCGTGCTGGAACGTCATGCCCACGCCGGTTTCGCCGCGGCCCAGGGCCTTGGCGGGCGCCGAGCCGCTCTTCGTGTATTGGGTGACGTTGTCGTTCAGCTTCTTCATGTAGGCGAAGGCTTCGTTTTCACCTTTCATCTGCACGAGCGTCGCGATCATCGTGTAGGCGGTGCCGGACGAGTTCGGGTTGGGGATCTGCACCTCGCCCTTGAACGCCGGGTTCAGCAGGTCCTTCCAGCACGCGGGCGGCGTGGCGCCCTTGCGCTTGAGCACCTCCGGGTTGTAGCCGAAACCCAGCAGGCCGGCGTACACACCCACGGTGCGGAAGCCCGAGATCTCGGCCTGCTTCTGCGCCCACGGCTGCAGCTTGTCGAGCTGCGGCGACTTGTAGACCTCGGTGAAGCCCGCCGACGCGGCCTGCAGGTGCGGATCGCCCGTGCCGGCCCACCAGATGTCGGTCTTCGGGTTGTTCGCCTCGGCGCGGATCTGCGCGAAGATTTCACCGGCGCTCTTGCGCACCATCGAGACTTCGATCTGGCTCTCCTTCTCGAAGGCGTTGCGCATCAGTTCGCACCAGTCGTTGTCGGCCGCGCACAGCACGTTCAGCCGCTCGGCGGCCTGGCCGGCGAGCGGCAGCAGCAGGAGCGAGGACAGGACAAGGGGGCGCAGGGATCCGTGTTTCATGATCAGTCTCCAGGGTGAATGCGCCCGAGTGACTGCGGAGCGCGTTCGAAGGGGTCAAGGTGCAATCGCCGGGTTTGCACACGATTGCAATGCACACGTGTGCAATGTAGTCATGACTGTGGCGCGACAGAATCCGGGTCTTCCCTGATGGGGATCCGGCGCACGCGCAGAGACCGTGCGCGAGGTGCTCGACAGGCCGCATCACGCGGCCTGGGTTCCGATCAGCCAGGGATCACTTGACCCGATCGGAAACGGCCGCGCGCTTGCGTGCGGGACGGGCTGCGACGGGCGCGGTCTCGCCCGCCGAGGTGGAGGCCCGTTCCACGAAGGTCACCGGCAGCTGCTGGACTTTCACGGGGCGCGAGGGGTCGCGCAGGCGATCGGCAAGGCATGTCACCGCGTTTTTCGCGAGCGCGTCGACGTCCTGCCGCACGGTGGAGAGGCCATAGGCCGCCTGCGAGGAGATGGGGATGTCGTCGAACCCCACGACGCAGAGGTCCTGTGGCACCCGCAGGCCATGAAGCTGGCGGGCGCCGTCGATCACGCCACACGCGAGCGCGTCGTTGACACAGAAGATCCCGTCGGGCCTCCCGGCATCGGCCAACAGCGTGCGCGCGGCCTCGAAGCCGGCCGCATAACCGAGGCCCGGCGACACACTGCGGCGCAAGCTCACCTCGCCACGCTTGACCTCGGCCGCGAGGGCCTTGGTGAACCCCGAGCTGCGCTCGCGCCCGCTGTGGGAGTTCAGCGGTACGTTGAGGAACATCAGGTTGCGCGCGCCTGCGCGACGCAGCGCCTCGGCGGCGAGCGCACCACCGCTGCGGTGGTCGCTGTTGACCACGTCCACCCCTTCCAGGTCCGGTTCGCGGTTGATCATCGTGACGGGAATGCGCAGGCGCAGGTACTCCTGGGCGAGTTCGGTGGGCGGCGCCCCCGAGGTCAGGATGGCTCCGGCGATGCGGTACTGCAGCAGGTGGCGCAGGCTCTTGGCGAGGGACTCGGGTTCGCTCGCGTCCATCAGCAGCGGGGCGAGCTGGTGCGTGGCGAGGTAGTGGGTGATGGGGCCGAGAAGGCTCATCAGGAAGGGGTTGTCGAACCCGGCGACCACCACGCCGACGAGGTTGGTCTGGCGCTGGATCATGCTGCGGGCCAGCATGTTGACCTGGTAGCCCAGTTCCTCGGCGGCCTTCAGCACTTTCGCGCGCGTGTCCGGCGCCACGCTGGCGCCCTCGGTGAACGTGCGCGACACCGCCGACCGGGACACACCGGCTCGACGGGCCACGTCGGCGGAAGTTACCCAGGCGTCGCTCTTCTCAGTGGTCATCGCTGTTTCAATTGGGATCGGTTTCAACGCCATTGTGCCGGGAGCGCCGGTCACGCCACCGGGAACCCGCCGCCGAGGTGCTCGCGCAGATACGAAACGAGGGCTTGCACCGTCCGAGGCACGTGCGGACTGTAAGGGCGGATGGCATAGAGCTGCTCGCCGAACGCCCCCACCGGCCGCCAATCGGGCAGCACCACCACGAGCTTGCCCGCCAGCACGTCGCGGTGGGCGCTGAAGTCGGGCAGCAGCGCGATGCCGGCGCCGCCCAGCGCCGCCTCGCGCAAGGCCTCGCTGTTGTTGGCGGCGAACACCCCCTTCACCGGGACGCCGATGCGCCCGCCCTTGCCCTTCCCGGGCTCGAAGCTCCACGTGGGGTTGTCGCCGCTGCGCAGGTAGTAGAGGCAGTCGTGGCCGGCCAGGTCGGCCGGTTGGGACGGCACCCCTCGGCGGCGCAGGTAGCCGCGGGTGGCCACCAGCAGCGACCGCGTGGGACACAGCGTCCAGGCCACATGGGTGTCGGGCACCGCGGCCACGTGGCGGATGGCGAGGTCGAATCCCTCCTGGGCCAGCGAACTCAGGCGATCCGACAGCTCCAACTCGATGCGCACCTCCGGGAACTGGCGCAGGAACGCCGGCACGAGCGGCACGATCTGCTGGCGGCCGAGCGCCACTGGGGCCGTCACCCGAACCACGCCTCGCGGCGCGGCGGCCAGGTCCTTCACGCCGGAGAAGCTGCGTTCGATCTCGTCGAACGAGGCGCGCGTGGCGTCCACCAGCTGCTGCCCGGCCTCGGTGAGCCGCACGCTGCGGGTGGTGCGCCGCACCAGGAGCACGCCGGCGGCCCGTTCCAGTTCCGCGATGCGCTGGCTCATGGCCGCCTTGCTGACCCCCAGCCGCTGCGCCGCCGCGGTGTAGCTGCCGAGGGACGCGAGCACGCCGAGCCCGTGCACGTGGGACCACAGCGACTCGATATTTTTGCCCTTCATGCCGCCATTGTTAAGTATTCCGAACAGAGAATCCACTGAACATGGCTTTCTCCGGAGGCCCGCCCTGCCTAGACTGGGCACATCCTCAGCAGACCACCGGGACCACACCATGGGCGCCATCGAATCCTTCACCTCCGCCGACACCGTCGGCCACCACGTGGGCGGCCGCAAGACCGCCGGCACCAGCGGCCGCAGCCAGGCCGTCTACAACCCGGCCACGGGCCGCGTGGCCCGCCAGGTGGCGCTGGCCGACACGAACGAGGTGGCGGCCGCCGTGGCCGCCGCGAAGGACGCGTTCCCGAAGTGGGCCGACACCCCGCCCATCCGCCGTGCCCGCGTGCTGAACAAGTTCCTCGGCCTGATGAACGAACACCGCGACACGCTCGCGGCGATGATCACCGCCGAACACGGCAAGGTGTTCTCGGACGCGCAGGGCGAGGTCTCGCGCGGCATCGACATCATCGAGTTCGCCTGCGGCATCCCGCAGCTGCTGAAGGGCGACTACACCGACCAGGTCAGCACCGGCATCGACAACTGGACGATGCGCCAGCCGCTCGGCGTGGTGGCCGGCGTGACGCCGTTCAACTTCCCGTGCATGGTGCCGTGCTGGATGTTCCCGGTGGCGCTGGCCACCGGCAACACCTTCGTGCTCAAGCCGAGCGAACGCGACCCGTCGGCCGCCATCTTCATGGCCGAACTGCTCCGCGAAGCGGGCCTGCCCGACGGCGTGTTCAACGTGGTTCAGGGCGACAAGGTCGCCGTCGACGCGCTGATCGAACACCCCGACGTGAAGGCCGTGAGCTTCGTCGGCTCCACGCCCATCGCCCACTACATCCACGAACGCTGCGCCCACTTCGGCAAGCGCGTCCAGGCCCTCGGCGGCGCGAAGAACCACATGGTGGTGATGCCCGACGCGGACCTCGAGCAGACGGTCGACGCCCTCGTCGGCGCCGGCTACGGCTCCGCCGGCGAACGCTGCATGGCCATCAGCGTGGCCGTGCTGGTGGGCGACGTGGGCGACAAGCTGATCCCGCTGCTCGCCGAACGCGCCCGCACGCTGAAGGTGAAGAACGGCATGGAGGCCGACGCCGAGATGGGGCCCATCGTCACGAAGCAGGCGCTCGAACGCATCGAAGGCTACATCGGCCTCGGCGTGGAAGAAGGCGCCCAGCTCGTCGTCGACGGCCGCGGCCTGAAGGTGCCGGGCCACGAGGACGGCTTCTTCACGGGCGGCACGCTGTTCGACCACGTGACTCCGGCCATGCGCATCTACAAGGAAGAGATCTTCGGCCCGGTGCTGTCGTGCGTGCGCGTGAAGGACTTCGGCGAGGCCGTGCAACTCGTCAACGACCACGAGTTCGGCAACGGCGTGGCCTGCTACACCCGCGACGGCCACATCGCCCGCGAGTTCGCGCGCCGCATCGAGGTGGGCATGGTGGGCATCAACGTGCCCATCCCCGTGCCCATGGCCTGGCACGGCTTCGGCGGCTGGAAGCGCAGCCTGTTCGGCGACACCCACGCCTACGGCGAGGAAGGCGTGCGCTTCTACACGAAGCAGAAGTCGGTGATGCAGCGCTGGGCGGAAAGCACGGCGAAGGGCGCCGAGTTCGCGATGCCGACCGCGAAGTAACCGCGCAGGCCTTTCCCCCTCGCGGGCGGACGCTGTCGACGACGGCGTCCGCCCGTTTCCGTTGCGGGCGCCCCATCGGGACGATGTGAGGGACCCGCGGCGCACCACGCGCACGCACGGTGCACGCCGCCGGTGCCGCGGAGCCCGGAATCCGCACCGAACCTCGCGATCCGAGAGGTGGACCATTTGGTCAAAAGTGGCATGGACGTTGCTATTTGTCCTGCGTCAACGACTTCTCTCGCCGGATCGCCCCATGACCCTGAAGACCGTTCCCATCATCGACCTGCAGCCGTACTTCTCGGGCACGCCCGAAGGCAAGGCCGCCGTCGCCCGCGCCGTCGACGAGGCCTGCCGCAGCATCGGCTTCCTCGTGATCACGAACCACCAGATCCCCGGGGCGCTGGTGGAACGCGTCTCGGCGCTCTCCCAGGCCTTCTTCGCGCTGCCGCTGCCCGCCAAGCGGGCCGTCGACCGCCCCCGCGCCGACATGGTCCGCGGCTACAGCGCCGTCGCCGAGGAGAGCCTGTCGTACAGCATGGAGGACGCCGCCCCCGGTGACCTGAAGGAGTCGTTCTCGATCGGCCCCACCGACGTGCCCGCCGGCGACCCGTACTACGCCGAGGCCAACGCCGGCCCGCACTTCGCGCCGAACGTGTGGCCCGCCGACCCCGCGTTCCGGGCCGCGAGCACCGAATACTTCGCCGCGATGAGCGACCTGTCGCGTTCGCTGATGCGCATCTTCGCGCTGGCCCTCGACCTGCCCGAGACCTGGTTCGACGACAAGATCGACCGCCACATCAGCATGTTCCGCGTGCTGAGCTACCCGCGCCTCACCGAACGCGCCCTGCCCGGCCAGCTGCGCGCGAGCGCCCACAGCGACTACGGCAGCCTCACCATCGTGCTGCCCGACGGCCCCGGACTGCAGGTCACCACCGAGGGCCAGTGGGTCGACGTGCCGCATGTGCCGGGGTCGTTCGTCGTGAACCTCGGCGACCTGATGATGCAGTGGACGAACGACCGCTGGGTGTCGACGCTGCACCGCGTGGTCAACCCGCCGATCGATTCGCCCGAGAACCGCAAGCGCCAGTCGCTCGTGTTCTTCCACCAGCCCAACTACGACGCGATGGTCGAGTGCCTGCCGGCCTGCCAGAGCGCGGAAGCGCCCGCGAAGTACGCCCCCATCAGCTCGGGCGACCACCTGCTCTCGAAGTTCGTCAAGCAGACGACCTTCGGCGGCACGAAGCTGGCGGCCTGAACGATGGCCCACCTCTCCTATGTGAACGTCTTCGCGAAGGACGTCGTCACACTCAGCGGCTTCTACCAGAAGGTGTTCGGCTTCACCGAGATCGAGGCGATCCGCTCGCCCATCTTCCGCGGGCTCGAGACCGGCAAGTCGGCCCTCGGCTTCAACGCGCTCGACGCCTACGACCTGTTGCAGCTCTCCGGGTTCTCGGACACGAAGGGCGTGAAGTTCCTGCTCAACATCGACGTCGACTCGAAGGACGACGTCGACCGAATGGTGCCCGTCGCGCTCGCGTCCGGCGCCACGCTGGTCAAGCCGCCGTACGTGACCTACTACAACTGGTACCAGTCGGTGCTGCTGGACCCGGAAGGCAACGTGTTCCGCATCAACTTCATGATGTGATGGCCTCGCCGACCGCCCCCGTCCCGCTGCCCGGCGCCGACCTCGCCTGCGCGGCCCTCGCCGCGCTGGCCCGCGCCGAACTCGCATCGCTCGCCTACCCCGACCGCGCGTGGGTGCCGCCCGCGTTCGGCCCGTCGGGCCAGGTGGTGTTCGACGTGCTCGTGGTGGGCGGAGGCCAGTCGGGCCTCGGCCTCTGCGCCGCGCTGCGCGCGCAGGGCGTGCGCAACGTCCTCGTGGTCGACCGCGCGCCGTCCGGCCAGGAGGGCGTGTGGGACACCTTCGCGCGCATGCCCGAGCTGCGCACGCCGAAGGCGCTCAACGGCCTCGACCTGGGCCTGCCCGCGCTGAGCGTGCAGCGCTGGTACACGGCCCGCTTCGGCGAGGGGGCGTGGAGCGCCATCGACCGCATCCCCCGCACCGCGTGGATGGACTACCTGCGCTGGTACCGCGCCACGCTGCAGTTGCCCGTCGAGAACGACTGCGAGGTGACCGACGTGCGCCAGGGCCTGCGGTCCACCGATGGGGACGGCCGGCTGCTCGCGGTCGACACCGTGCGCCACGGCCAGCGCCAGACGCGGCTCGCACGGCTCGTCGTGCTCGCCACCGGCACCGACGGGGCCGGCGCCTGGCGCGTGCCCGCGTTCATCGCCGACGCGCTGCCCGCCGACCGCCGCCACCACAGCAGCGACCCGATCGACTTCGGCGCGATGCGCGGCCGGCGGGTCGCCATCCTCGGCCACGGCGCCTCGGCCTTCGACAACGCCGTGGCCGCGCTGCGGGCCGGCGCGGCCACGGTCGACCTGTGCTTCCGCCGCGCCGCGCTGCCGCGCGTGAACCCGCACCGCCACATCGAGACCGCGGGTCTGATGACCCACTACGCGCGGCTCGGCGACACCACCCGCTGGCAGGTGGCCCGCCACTTCCGCCGCGTGGACCAGCCGCCGCCGCGCGGCAGCTTCCACCTCGCGCTGTCGATGCCCGGCTTCGCGATGCACGCCGGCTGCGGCTGGAACGCGGTGCAGTGGACCGGCAGCGAGGTGGCGATCGACACGCCCCGCGGCCGCCTGCTCGCCGACCACGTCATCTGCGCCACCGGCCAGCAGTTCGACCTCGCCGCACGCCCCGAGCTGCGCACGCTGGGGCCGGCCGTGGCGCGCTGGTCGGACCGCTACACCCCACCCGCCTCCGAAGCCGATGCGAACCTCGGCGCCCACCCGTACCTCGGTGAACACTATGAGTTCCGGCCGCGCCGCGCCGGCGGCGACGACTGGGTCGAGCGCGTGTTCGCCTTCAACAGCGCGAGCTTCGTGAGCCACGGCCCGCACTCGACGTCGATCAGCGGCCACAAGCACGCGCTGCCCCGCCTCGTGCGCGGCCTGACGCAACGCCTGTTCCTCGACCAGGAGGCCTCGCTCGTCGACGAGCTGCGGCGCTACGACGAGACCGACCTCGTGCTGCCGCCGGGCTTCGAGGCCGCCGTCGCGCAGCCGCAGCGGTTCGCCCCCACCGAGGTGGCCGCATGAACCTGCCCGTCGACCTGAAGGTGCAACCGCTGACCGCCGAGGCCTTCGGGCCGTTCGGCACGGTGATGGCCGCGCTCGCCGACGGCGTGCCGTTCGGCCCCGCCGACGCGCAGCTCGAACTCTCGTCGGGCACCCCGCGCTTCTACGTGATGCGCCTGGAGACCCGCGGGCGCACCATCCGCGCCATCACGCGGCACCGCCGCGTCACGCAGGCGCTGGCGTCCGTCGGCGGCCACCCCTGGCTGCTCGCCGTGGCGCCGCCGCTGCGCGTCGACGACCCCGAGGCCGAACCCGCCTGGCAGGACATCCGCGCCTTGCGCATCCCCGGCGACGTGGCCGTGATGCTGTCCCGTGGCACCTGGCACGCCGGCCCGCTGTTCGACACCCCCGAGGCCGCGTTCTTCAACCTCGAACTCGCCGACACCAACGTGACCGACCACCACACGAGCCGCCTGCCCGTGGCGCTGCGGCTCGTCGACTGACTCTCCTCCCCTGTGCCCTCCCCCTCCTGAAAGGTCAATGATGTCTCGTCACAGTTCATGGCAAGCCGGCGCCACCGTGGTGCTCGCCGCTTGCGTCGGCGCCGCCGCCCCCGCCCTCGCGGCCGACGGCTTCACGCTGAAGGACAAGCCGAAGATCGCGATGCTGTACTACGGCCCGAAGAACGACGGCGGCTGGACGCAGGCCTTCGACGAGGCGCGCGTGAAGATCGAGAAGGAGCTGGGGCAGAAGATCCAGTTCGTCGAGAACGTGCCCGAGGACGCCTCGGCCATCAAGCCCGCCGCCGAGAAGTTCATCCAGCGCGGCGCCAACATCGTGATCGGCACCGCCTTCGGCTACTCCGACTCCTTCAAGGAACTGGCCGCCAAGTACCCGCAGGTGGCTTTCCTGAACGGCTCGGGCACCACCAACGCCGCGAACCTGCAGGCCTTCTACGGCCGCACCTACGAAAGCCACTACCTGTGTGGCATGGCCGCCGGCGCCGCGTCGAAGACGGGCAAGCTCGGCTTCGTCGCCGCGAACCCGTTCGGCGTGGTGAACTGGACCGTCAACGCCTTCGCGCTCGGCGCGCAGAAAGTCAACCCGGCCGCCACCGTCAACGTGATCTACACCGGCACGTGGCACGACCCGGTCAAGGAACGCGCCGCCGCGATGGCCCTGATCGACCAGGGCGCCGAGGTGATCGGCCAGCACGTCGACAGCCCCACGCCGCAGATCGTCGCGCAGGAGCGCGGCAAGTACGGCACCGGCCACCACCGCGACCTGCGCCAGTTCGCCCCGAAGGCCACGCTGTGCTCGTCGGTGTGGACGTGGGAGAAGTACCTCGCGCCCGAGATCAAGAAGATCGCCGCCGGCAACTGGAAACCGGCGCCGTACGGCGCCTTCATCCCGATGAGCCAGGGCGGCACCGACATCGCCGGCTTCGGCCCCGCGGTGCCCGCCGACAAGGTCAAGCTGATCCAGGCCGAACGCGAGGCCATCCTCAAGGGCAAGCAGGTCTACGCCGGCCCGCTGTCCGACCGCGACGGCAAGGAGCGTGTGCCGGCCGGCGGCGTGCTGTCCGACGCCGACCTGTGGAAGATGGACTGGTACGTCAAGGGCGTCGTCACGCAGAAGTAAGACGATGCCCAACGCCCTCGAACTCACCGGCATCCGCAAGTCCTTCGACGGCTTCGCGGCCCTCACCGACGCGCACTTCGCCGCCCGCTGGGGCGAGGTGCACGCGCTGCTCGGCGAGAACGGGGCCGGCAAGTCGTCGCTGATGAACATCGCCGCCGGGCTCTACGCCCCGGAGACCGGCTCGGTGCTCGTCGACGACAACGCGGTGCGGTTCGGCGGGCCGCGCGACGCGGCCCGCCACCGCATCGGCATGGTCCACCAGCACTTCAAGCTGGTGAAACCCTTTTCGGTCGCGCAGAACATCCTGCTCACCGCGCCGCCGGCGGCCGAAGGGCAACGCCACGGCCAGCGGCTCGCGCAGGTGGAGCGCGACATCCGCGCGAAGGCGCGGGAACTCGGCTTCGACATCGACCCCACGCGGCGGGTCGAGACGCTCTCGGTGGCCGAGCAGCAGCGCGTCGAGATCCTGAAGGTGCTGCTGGCCGGCGCCCGCATCCTGATCCTCGACGAACCCACGGCGGTGCTCACCGACACCGAGGCGGAGCGCCTGCTGCAGACGGTGCACGGCCTCGCGCGCGCCGGTGCCGCCGTCGTGCTCGTCACGCACAAGATGGCCGACGTGAAGACGTACGCCGACCGTGTCACCGTGATGCGCGGCGGCCGCACGGTGGCCACGGTCGACCCGAAGGAGACGTCGACCCAGGAACTCGTGAAGCTCACCGTGGGCGACTCGGCCCCGGCCGAGGCCGCGCCGCGCGGCACGCCCGGCGACGTGAAGCTGCGCATCACCGGCCTGCGCACCCCCGAGGCCGGCGGCCGCCGCGTGCTCGACGGCGTGGACCTGACCGTGCGCGCGGGCGAGATCTACGGCATCGCCGGCGTGGGCGGCAACGGCCAGGGTGAGCTGGCAGCCGCGATCATGGGCCTGCCGATGGCCGCCTTCGGCGAGATCGTGCTGGAGGGCCACGGCGACCTGCGCCGCACGTCCACCGCCGACCGGCGCGCGCTGGGCCTCGCCGCCATCCCCGCCGACCGCTACGGCCTCGCGCTGGCCGGCTCGCTGTCGGTGGCCGAGAACTTCGGCGTGGGCCAGGTGCACACGGGCCGCTACGGCCCCGCCTGGCACCTGCGCGCGAAGGACCTCGAGCGCGACGCCGCCGAGGCCGTGCGCGAGTTCGACGTGCAGGGGGTGCGCTCCACGGCGCAGAAGGCCGCGCTGCTGTCGGGTGGCAACGCGCAGAAGCTCGTGATCGCCCGCGAGTTCAGCAAGTCGCCGCGGGTGGTGCTGGCCCACAGCCCGAGCCGCGGCCTCGACGTGCGCGCCGGCGCCGCGGTGCATGCCCGCCTGCGCGCCGCGCGCGACGCCGGTGCCGCCGTGCTGCTGATCAGCGAAGACCTCGACGAGGTGCTGGCCCTCGCCGACCGCGTGGGCGTGATGACCCGCGGGCGCATCGTCGCCGAACACGACCAACCCGCCGACCGCCAGGCGATCGGCCAAGCGATGGTGGACCATGGCTGACCTGACCCGACCCGCGCCCCTGGTGGCACCGTCCGTGGCGACCCCGCGCCGCCACCAACCCTGGGCCAGCCGCCGCTACACGCTGGAGATCCGCCAGCAGCTCGCCTGGCCCTGGCAGGCCCTCGTGCTGGCCTTGTCCATCGCGGCGGGCCTCGCCATCTCCGCCGCGATCCTCGTCGCGGCCGGCGTGCCGGCCGACGAACTCGCCAACGAATTCATCGTGCAGACCTTCCTCGACGGCCAGAACTTCCGCGCCGTGCTGTTTCAGGCCGCGCCGATGATCCTCGTGGGCCTGGCCGGCGCGATGGCGTTCCGCGCCCGCTTCTGGAACCTGGGCCTCGAGGGCCAGATGATCTGGGGCGCGATCGGCGCCACCGCCATCTCGTTCTTCGGCATCGGGCCCGAGGGCCTGCGCCTGCCGCTGATGTTCGCGAGCGCGCTGCTGTGCGGCCTGCTGTGGGCCTGGGGTCCGGTGCTGCTGAAGCTGCGCCTCGGGGTCAACGAGATCATCTCGACGCTGATGCTCAACTACCTCGCCGGCAACTTCCTGCTGCACCTCGTGTACGGCCCGTGGAAGGACCCGAAGGACGCGTTCCCGTACTCCCCGCAGTTCCTCGCGGCCGAGCGCCTGCCCGAGCTGTTCGGCGGCGTGGGCAGCGCCATCGTGCTGGCCGCGGTGGTGGCCGTGCTGGCGTGGTGGCTCGTGGACGTGAGCCGCGCAGGCCTGTACCTGCGCTTCGTGAACGCCAACCCCCGCATGGCGGACGCGGCCGGCGTGCCGGTCACGCGGATGATCGTGGGTTCGGTGCTGGTGTCGGGGGCGATGGCGGGGCTCGCCGGCTTCGTGATCGCCTCGGGCCAGGAGGGCCGCCTCACGCAGGCCTTCTACCAGGGCTACGGCTTCTCCGGCATCCTGATCGCCTTCCTCGCGCGCAACAACCCGCTGGCCGCCACCGTGGTGGCGCTGCTCGTGGCCGCACTCTTCGTCACGGGCCGCAGCCTGCAGGTGTTCTACCAGGTGCCGTTCTCGATGGTGCAGCTGATCCAGGCCGTCATCGTGATCGCGGTGGCCTCGTCCGACTTCTTCATCCGGCATCGCCTGCGGCGCGTGGCCGCCGCGTGAGCGAGACCCCATGGACATCCTGATCAACTGGCTCGCCAACACCCCCGACTTCGCGGTGCCCTACGCGCTCGCCGCGCTGGGCCTCATCCTCACCGAGCGGGCCGGCGTGCTGTCGCTCGGCGCCGAGGGCCTGATGCTCGTGGGCGCGCTCACCGGCATCGGCGCGCAGCTCGCGTTCGGGCAGCCCGGCGTCTCGCTCGTGCTCGCGATGATGGCCGCGAGCCTCGTGTCGGTGCTGTTCGCCGCGATGGTGATCCTGCTGCGCGTGAACCAGGTCATCGCGGGCCTCGCCCTCGTGTTCTTCTGCCAGGGCTTCACGAGCCTGCTGGGCACGCTGTTCGAGTGGACCAACCAGGCGACCGGAGGCATCGGCGCCGCGGCGCTCTGGCCGCTGTCGGCGCTGGCCGGGGTGGGCCGGCTGTTCGAACAGAACGCGATGGTGTGGCTGACCGTGCCCATCTTCGCCGCGGTGGCCTGGTTCCTCGCCCACACCACCACCGGCCTGCGCTGGCGCGCCGTGGGCGAGAACCCGCAGGCGGCCGACGCCGCCGGCATCGGTGTCACCGCGTACCGCTTCGCGGCCGTGCTGGCCGGCGCGGCGCTCGTGGGGCTGGCCGGCGCGTACCTGTCGGTGGTCAGCACCAAGCTGTGGATCGCCGGCATGACCGGGGGGCGCGGCTGGATCGCGATCGGCCTCGTGATCTTCGCGCGCTGGTCGCCATGGAAGGCGCTGGCCGGAGCACTGCTGTTCGGCTGCATCGAGGCGCTGATCCCGCAGCTGGCCGCGGCCGGCATCCCGCTGCCGCAGTACTTCGTGCTGATGACGCCGTACGCCGTCACGCTCGGCGTGATGGTGTGGGTCGCGATGGCCAAGCGGGGCGGCCAGGGCGAACCCGGCGCCCTCGGTGAACCCTATGTGAGAGAGGAACGACGCTGATGCGCGCCTTCGTGTACGGCGAGGCGCGCGACGTCGCCCCCGCCGAATTTCCGGACTACCTGGACCCGGCCACCACCGCGGTGATCTCGATCGACATGCACCGGGGCCACCTCGACGACTCGCCGGACTGCCCGTGCCCGGCCCCGCGCGCCCGCGAGATCGTGGACGGCATCGACCGCTTCCACGACGCGGCCCGCGCACGCGGCGTGCGGGTGGTGCACGTGAAGTCGGTGCTGCGCCCGGATGGCGCCGACGACCTGGGCGGCATCCCCGCGGCCTGGCGGCGTACTTTCCCGCTGCACGTGGGCCCGATCCCGAACGCCGCCGGCCACGCCCTCGAAGGGTCGCCGTGGACCGAGTGGGTGACCCGCGTGGAACCGCAGGACCTGCGCGTGGAGAACAAGCGCCGCCTGTCGGCCTTCTACCCCACCGACCTCGACTTCCTGCTGCGCAACCAGCGCATCACCACCGTCGTGCTGAACGGCGGGTTCACCGACTGCTGCGTGCTCAACACGGCCTTCGATGCGAACAACCACAACTACCGCGTGATCGTGCTGCGCGACCTCACGCGTGGCACCGACCCGCAGCTCGAGCAGTCGGCGCTCGCGATGGTGTCGCTGCACCTGGGGCTCGTGGTCGAGTCGGACGACCTGCTCCGGCAGTGGGCGATGACCTGAAATCCCGGTCACCCCGGCGAACGCCGGGGCCCACTGCGGCCGGAGCGCGCGTCGAAGCCGGTGGATCCCGGCGTTCGCCGGGATGACAGCCTCGGACTCAGTGGTCGTGCCCTTCGTCGTCGTGCGCGTCCTCACGGAAGGCCGCCGGACGCACCGTGCCTGCGGTGGCCGTGGTGGCGGGGCAGTTCGCCGGCTTGGCGCGCAGCAGCGCCCGGCCCGCGGCGACCCCGGTGGCCGCGCCGTTCTCGACCGCGACCTGCCCGTTCACCACCGTCATCACCACGCCCTTCGACAGCAGCGTGGGCGCGGTGTAGGTGGCCGCGGCGGCATACGTCGCCGGGTCGAACACGACGACGTCCGCGTAGTGCCCCGCCTTCAGCCGGCCGCGCTCGACCATGCCCAGCGTGTCGGCCGTGAGCGACGTGCTGCTGCGGATGAACTGCGCGAGCGGGATCGTCTTCTGCTTCACGACATACTCGGCGTACTTCTGCGCGAACGAGCCCACGGCGCGCGGGTGGCCCGGCGACGAGTCGGACGAGGTCATGACCCACGGCCGTTTCATGAACGCCTGCACGTCCGCGTCGGTCTGGTTGAAGTTGGCGACGAGCTGGTTGGCCACGCGCAGCACGGCGATCGTGGCGTCGACCGCGTCCACGCCCAGGGTGGTGGCGACGTCCGCGAGGGTCTTGCCGACGTACTGCGCGCTGCCCGCGGCGAACAGGATGGACGCCGCGCCGTTGCGGATGCGCAGGTTCTCGGCGATGCCGGCGCGCAGTTGCGCCTGCTGGGCCGGGTCGTCGAAGCGCTGCAGCATCGCCGCGCGGCCGCCGGCCAGCGCCCACGAGGGGACCAGCGCGGCATCGAAGTACGTGCTGGACGCGAGCCACGGGTACTGGTTCGCGGTGATCTTCAGGCCCTTGGCCTGCTCGTCCTCGATCATCTTCACGATGTCGCCGGCCTGGCCCATCACGTCGGCGCCCAGGGCCTTGATGTGCGAGATGTGCACGGGCAGCTTCGCCTCGTTGCCGATGCGGATCACTTCGGCCACCGCGGCCTTGAGGTTCGTCGACTCGTCGCGCATGTGGGTGTCGTAGAGGCCGCCGTATGTGGCGGCCACCTTCGCCATCTCGATGACCTCCTCGGTCGCCGCGTAGGTCTGCGGCGTGTAGTACAGGCCCGCGGACAGGCCCACCGCGCCCTCGCACATCGCGTCGGCCACGTGCTGCCGCATCGCGTCGAGCTGCGCCGGCGTGGGCGCGGCGTTCGTCAGCCCAGCTGGCTCTGGCGCACGGGGCCGAAGCCCGCGAAGATGACCGCGTTGGTGCCCGGCGGCGCGGTGCGCATCAGCGCGGCCTGCGCCGCGATGTCGTAGCCGCCGTAACCGTCGCTGCCGATGATGGCCGTGGTGACACCCTGCGTGGTGAACGCGGCGTTGAGGCGCGTGGCCGCGTCGGCGGACAGCAGGTTGGCGTGCGTGTGCGGGTCGATGAAACCGGGGGCCACGACCTTGCCCGCCGCGTCCACCGTGCGCCGCGCCACCACACCCGCCGGCGCCTTGCCCACGAACACGATGCGTTCGCCCACGATGCCGACGTCGCCGGTCACCGGGGTGTCGCTGTCGCCGTTGTAGATCGTTCCGCCCTGGATCAGCAGGTCCACCGCGACCGGTGTCGCCGCCTCGGGAGGGGTGTCGTCATCGCCGCCGCAGGCGCTGAGCGTCAGGGCCGTCACGGCCAGGGCGGTGGCCGTCAGGCGGCCGATCGTGTGCAGTTCCATCGGGGTACTTCTCTCCGTGATTCGATCGTTGTGGGAAAACGAGGTCGAACCCGGGCCTCCGGCCGCACCCGGGTCGCAGTCGAGCCCACCCCCGGGCGGGGATGGACTCAGGTGAGGTGGAACGTGGAGGGGATCAGGTGGCCGGCTTGTCGCTGAAGGCCTTGAGGTTGGCCTTCAGCTCGTCGCTCATGGGCACGTTGAGCGGCACCTTGCGCGGCGGGATGGGGTTCAGGAACCACTTGGTGTAGAGCTTCTCGAACTCGCCGCTCTTCATCAGGCCGATGAGCGCGTCGTCCACGGCCTTCTTGAAGTCGGGGTCGTTCTTGCGCAGCATGATCGCGTACGGCTCGACCTGCAGCGGCTCGCCCGTCACCACCCAGTCGGCCGGGGCCTTCGAGTTCGCGACCAGGCCGTACAGCAGGATGTCGTCCATCGCGTACGCCTCGACCCGGCCGTTCTCGGCGAGCAGCGCGCCGTCGGCGTGGTCCTTCGTGGTGATGATCTCGGTGTCGAGGTTGTTGTCACGGAAGTACTTGCGCAGCACCTGGAAGTTCGTCGTGCCGGCGGTGGTGGCCACCTTCTTGCCCTTCAGGTCGGTCAGGCTCTTGATGCCGGCCGTCTTCTTCGCCATCAGGCGCGTGCCGGTGTAGAAGTAGTTGACCGCGAACTCGACCTGCTCGCGGCGCGCCGAGTTGTTCGTGGTGGAGCCGCACTCCAGGTCCACCGTGCCGTTCTGCACGAGCGGGATGCGGTTCTGCGACGTGACCGGCATGCGCTCGACCTTCAGGTCGGGGCGCTTCACCTTGGCCTTGAGCTCGTCGACGATGCGGTCGCACACCTCGACGCTGAAGCCGATGGGCTTGGCGTTGTCGAGGTAGCTGAACGGCACCGACGACTCGCGGTAGCTGAGGGTGATCGACCCGGTCTCGGCCATCTTGGCGAGCGTGCTGGCGGGCTGAGCGTGGGCGGCGAAGGCCGCTGCGGCCCCCAGCAGGGACAGGACAACGCGATTCAACGTGAACATGAGGTACTCCTTCGGGGCCGTGGTCAGAAATGAACAGGGGTCACTGTAGGGGTGTGGACGTTCGTCCGCGAATGACGAAATGAACACACCGTATGCCGCAGCGGCATGCACCAATGCATGGCGCACATCGCCATGCACGGGAAAACATACTTGGCGCGCATTCCGGCATTCGACAGCCGGGTTATCCCTGCCCACCATGGCGGCTTCATTCAAACAACTCCAGGAGAGGTCCGTGAAAGTTGCTGTCATCGGAGGCGGCATCGTCGGCTGGACGTCGGCGCGCGCGCTGCGCGCCGCGGGCCACGACGTGGTGCTCGTCGACCGGGCCGGTGCGCCCGCGGCGGGCGCCAGCGGACAGAACGGCGCGCAGCTCAGCTACGGATTCGTGGCCCCGCTCGCGTCGGCCGCCATTCCCGCCCAGATCCCCAAGCTGCTGTTCTCGGCGGACTCGCCGTTCCGCATGCGCCCGGGCCTGTCGCTCGACACGTGGCGCTGGTGCCTGCAGTTCCTCGCGGCCTGCACCCACCAGCAGTCGGAACGCACCACACGCGCGCTGCTCGCGCTGGCCCACGAGAGCCATACGCACTTCACGCAGTGGCGCAACGGGCTCGATGCGGGCGTCGACATCGAACACGCACAGCGCGGCAAGCTGGTGCTGCACCGGGACCAGGCGTCGCTCGACGCGGCCGGCCGCCAGGTGGCGCTGCAGGCGGGCGTCGGACCCGCTCAAGAGCTGGTCGACGCGGCCCGCTGCCGCGCGCTCGAACCCGCGCTGGCCGATGGCAAGCCGCTCGTCGGCGGCGTGTGGACCCCGAGCGAGGAGGTGGCCGACTGCGCGAAGGTGTGCGCGGCGCTCGCCGATGAGCTGGCCCGCGACGGCCGCACCGAGGTGCGCTGGTCGCACCAGGTGGCCGGCTGGGACGCCGCCGGCGGCAAGGTGCGCGCGCTGCTGGCCCGCCACGAGGGCCGCCTGGAACGCATCGACGCCGACGCCTTCGTGATCGCCGCCGGCGCGCAGACGCCCGCCGTGACGAAGGGCCTGGGCGTGCACGTCCCCGTGCAGCCGCTCAAGGGCTACAGCATCGACGTGCCCGCGGACGCGGTGCGCGGGATGCCGCAGGTCAGTGTCACCGACACGTCGGTGAAGACCGTGTTCGCACCGCTCGGCGAAGGCCCGGCCCGCCGGCTGCGCGTGGCCGGGTTCGCGGAGCTGGTGGGCAACGACCTGCACATCCCGCCCGACCGCATCGCGCGGCTGCTCGCCACCGTCGAGGACGTGTTCGGACTGCGTGCGGCGCCTGCGGACGTGCGCCCGTGGGCCGGCCTGCGCCCCGCCACGCCCACCGGCCTGCCGTGCATCGGCCGCACGCGCCGGCACCCCAACGTCTACGTGAACAGCGGCCAGGGTGCGCTCGGCTTCACGCTCGCCTTCGGGTCGGCCGAGCTGCTGGCCGCCGAGGTGGCGGGCCGCCCGCGCGCGCTCGGCCGCGAAGATGGTTTCCGCGCCGGCCTGGCGCCCCTTGCAGGAGTCTGACCCCCGATGTTGCCCTTGATCGACGATGCCTTCGTGGCGGCCCACGTGAGCCCCACCGCCACCCGCAAGGCGATCGCCGCGGCGTTCCGCGCGCTCGCCGCGGGACGCGCTTCCATCCAGCCGCGTTCGCGCATCGAATGCGGCGACTTCCGCCTGAGCACGATGGGAGGCATCTGGCTCGACACCGGCCTCGCCGCCGTGAAGACCTACGGCACCGTGCAGGGGCAGTTCGACTTCCTCTGCAACCTCTTCGACGCCCGTTCCGGCGCGCCGCTGGCGGTGCTGCAGGCGAACGAGCTGACCCGCGTGCGCACGCCGGCGCTGTCCACGCTCGCCGCCCTGCAGCTGGCGCCGACGCCGCGCCGCCTCGCGCTGTTCGGCGCGGGCGTGCAGGGCCGGGCCCACCTCGACGCGTTGCTCGAGGCCTGCCCGTTCGAGGAGGTCGCCGTGGTCGACCCGAACGACGTCTCCGAGTGGTGCCGCAGCGCGTCGGCCCGCTGGGGCCGCCCGGTGCGCCAGTTCGACGCGGACCCCGCCGTCGAACGCTCCGACGTCGTGGTCACCACCACCCGCTCGAAGAAGCCCGTGTTCGACGGCCGGCGGCTGCAGCCCGGTGCCTCCGTGATCGCCGTGGGCACGAGCCTGCCCACCGGCACCGAACTCGACGACACGACGCTGTCGCGGGCGGCGCGTGTCATCGTCGAATGGAAACCGCAGAGCCTCGTGGAGGCCGGCGAGGTGGTGATCGGGCAGCGCAACGGTGCGCTCGACGCGGGCCGCATCGTCGACCTGGTTGAACTCGCCGAACAGCCATGGCGCACCGCGCCGGACGACATCGTGGTGTTCAAGACCGTGGGCGTGGGACTCACCGACCTCGCGGCAGCGTCACTCGCGTGGGCCGCGTGGAACGCCTGAGCCCACCACGGGTCATCCGGGCGAACGCCGGGATCCACCGCCGTCCGATGCGCCACTCGGGCCGCGGGCCCCGGCTTCCGCCGGGGTGACGGCCCATCAGCCCTTCAGCCCTTCAGCGCCGTCGCCATGTTCGCGACCAGGTCGTCGATGGCCGCGCTCGTCGGAATGTCCCGCGACCTCAGCGCATAGACACTCACCGGGATCTCCGGCTCGAGCGGCGCCACGGACAGCGCCGGGAGCCCGCGCGCATACCGCGCCGACCAGCTGTCGACGATGGCCCAGCCGAAGCCCGCGTGGGCCATCTCGATGGCCGCGTGGTAGCTGTGCGTGGTCACCGCCGCGTCGGGTGAGACCTCGTGCGTGCGGTACAGCGCGTGGAGCTGGCGGCCGATGGGGTCGGCCGCGTCGAGGTCGATGACCGGGCGGCCCGCCAGCGATTCGACGGGCACGCCGTCCACAGGCACGTCGTGGCCCACGCACACGATGCGGCCCGTGGCAACGACCTGGTTGATCACCGCGGGATGCGACGACGGCTCCAGCGCGAAACCCAGTTCGGCCTCGCGCCGCACGATGGCGTCGGCGATCTGCGCGGAATGCAGCGTGCGGAAGTTGAGCCGCACCTCGGCGTGCCAGCGCCGCCACTTGCCGAGCGCGCTCGGCAGGAACTGCAGCGACAGGGCCGGCACGCACAGCAGGCGCAGCACGGTGTCCGAGCCCGACCCCAGGTTGGCCGCCGCGCGGCGCACCGAATCGAGCTGCTGGTACAGCTGCTCCACCTCCGGGAACAGCCGCTCGGCCTCGCGCGTGGGCACGAGGCGGCCGCGCACCCGCTCGAACAGCATCACGCCCACGCTCTGTTCGGCCTGCTGCAGCAGCCGGGAGGCCGCGGGCTGGGTGATGTGCAGGATGTCGGCGGCGCCCTTGACGGAGCCGGCCTGCATCACGGCGTGGAAGATTTCGATGTAGCGGAGACGCAAGACGGGACCTCACCGGAAGTGAGGCAGTCTACTTCGCGGGCAGCCCCAGGAACGCGAACGGCTTCGACACCTCGAACTTCGCCGAGGTCTCGCCCGCGAACACGTTCTTCTGGTGTTCGCCGAGGCGCAGCACCTTGACGTGGCCCGCGCCCGGCGAGAAGTCCACCTTCTTCAGGTCGACCCAGAACGCGTTGGGCGTGAGCGCCGACTCGAAGAAGTACAGCCGGCGCCTGTGGTCCGCCACCGTGCGCCAGCGCGTGCTCGAGATGTTGGGCTGGTCGGGCGTGGTGATGCCGAACGGCACCGAGGCGTTGCGGATCACGCTGAACATCGTCGCCACCGCCAGGTCGGGGTCGGTGTACTTCGGCACCGCGTTCACGTAGAACGACGCGCGTGCGAAACGGTCCGACGCGCGGTTGGTGCCCGGCAGCATCACGGTGCCGCCGATCTGCTGCCAGTACGCGTTGAGCGCGAGCTGCTCGTCGAACGTGGGCGAGTTGGTCATCACCTGGAACTTGCGGTCGTGGTGGATGACCTGGCGGCCGCCGATGTACTCGACGATGGCGCTGTCGCCGCTGGCATCCGACAGCGACAGGTGCAGCGTCGCGAGGCGTTCCTCGCCCGGCACCTTGTCGGTCACCACCGTGAACGGCTCCTGGCGCAGGTGATCGACCGCCTCCTTCACGGTGGCGAAGTTGTCGAGCGCGTACTGCGCCCACGCGGCGATCGTGAGGCCCGGCTTGCCGCGGCCGTCGAACGCCGGGTACTGCGACTCGACGAGCCACAGCACGTTGGCGGACAGGCCCGCCTCGTTCAGGCCGTCGGTGGTGGAGATGTCGTAGCCGGTGGCGACCACGCTGCCGTAGCGCGACGTCCACTTCACCGAGTTGGGCCCGGCCTCGCCGGTGCGGGCCATGCCGCGCGGGAAGATCCACAGGTTGGTGGCGACGTCGACCTTCCAGTCCATGGACCGGGCGGTGACGATGTTGCCGTCGGGCCCCAGGTACACGACCCGCGTGCAGGCGAGGGCCGCGGTGGACAGCAGCACCAGCACGCCGGCGACGAACCCTCGGATCGGGACCATGTGGCGCTCCGTGTCAGTGGTTTTCGCCCGTGCTCGCCTTGCGCGCGTAGAACGTGGCCACCTCGTCGATCTCCTGCTCGGTCATCCCGCGCACCATGTTCCGCATCTGGGCCTGCGCGTCGTTGCGGCGCTCGCCCGACTTGAACGCGCGCAGCTGCGCGACGAGGTACTCCTTGGGCATGCCCTCGATCCACGGCGTGCCGATCTTCTGGTCGACCCCGCCGTGGCACGAGATGCACGGCGCGATGTTGCGCAGCGGGTCGCCCACGCGCACCAGCGCCGGGAGGTTCTCGTCGTACGTGGTGGGCGCGGTGCGCGCCTTCGGCAGGTACGCGTAGTAGGCGGCGATGTCGCGGATCTGGTCGTCGTTCAGCGCACGGGCCAGCGCCTCCATGATCGTACTGGACCGCCGGCCCGACTTGTAGTCGTGCATCTGCTTGATGACCACCTCGGGGTACTGGCCCGCGAGGTTCGGTGCGTTCGACGCGCTCAGGCCCTGGGCACCGTGACACATCGTGCAGTTCAACGCGAGCGTGCCGCCACGGCCCACCGCATCGCTGGGCGCGGCCTTCGTCATCGAGCGCTCCAGCACCACCAGCGTCTCGCGGGGCGCGGCCGTGCCGTCCTTCGGCGCCGACCAGCTGGCCGGCACGCCGGCCGCGCGGCAGATGGCGTCCCACAGGCCGCGGGCGCTGAAGTCGCCGTGGACCGACGGCAGCAGCACGAAGCCGACGAGGATGGACCCGGCCGTGAGGATCGCGAGCGCGATCACGCTCCAGCGGAAGCCCGGATTTCGAAAGGAGTAGACGGGCGAGTCCATCACCGGCTCCCGATGGGAATCACCGGCACCGAGGCGTGCTCGAGCGATGCCAGCTGGTAGATGGGGAAGCCGTAGTTCACGAGCGTCAGGCCGATCATCATCGCGACCCACAGCGCGAAGCCGTTCAACAGCGGCGGCGTGTGGTGCACGGGATGGGCCGGCGCGCTGAACGTGAAGGCCTGCGGCGTGACCTTGGGTCGGCGGTGCGCGGACGCGAGCACGTAGACCAGGATGAACGCGGACACCACGAGGATGAACCCGCCGATGGTCGATGCGATCACCGTCCAGGCCTGCGGCGCGAGGGCCGGGTGGCTGTAGTCGTAGTAGGCCATGCGGCGCGGCATGCCCAGCAGCCCGACCCAGTGCCACGGCATCGACAGCACCATCATGCCCACGAACCACAGCCACAGCTGCAGCTTCACGAGCCCCTTCGGCAGCGGGCCGCAGCCGGTGAGCTGGGGCCACAGCTCGTACGCCGCCATGAAGTACATGATGACGATGGCGCCGGCGAAGATCAGGTGGAAGTGGCCGGTGACCCACTGGGTGTTGTGCACCGTCTCGTTGAGCTGGTAGCTCATGTTGATGATGCCGCCGGCCCCGCCGAAGCCGAGCATGATGAACGAGAAGGTCACCGCGAGCATCATCGGGTTGTCCCACGGCAGGGCCTTCACCCAGCCGAACAGGCCCTTGCCGCCGCGCAGCCGCGCGGCGATCTCGACGGACGCCACGATGGTGAACACCGTGAGCAGCGTGGGCACCGACACCATCGCCGTCATCGCCGCGTGCACGAACTTGAAGCCGGCGCCCACCTGCGGGTCGGCGAAGAGGTGGTGGATGCCGATGGGCATCGAGAACACGAGGAACAGCACGAAGGCCACCCGGCCCATCGTGTCGCTGTAGAGCCGCCCGCCGATGGCCCGCGGCACCACTGCGTAGAACATGATGTACGCGGGCATCAGCCAGAAGTACACGATGGCGTGCAGCGTCCACGAGAAGAACACGCGCGCGAGGCCCGCGTTGATCGTGTCGACGAGGCCGAGGGATGCGGGCAGGATCAGCAGCAGGATCTCGAGCGCCGCGCCCACCGAGGTCCAGGCCCACAGGTACGCGCCCGCCACGTTGCCGTACATCGCGAGCGGCACCGTCTTGCCCGGGTTCTCCTTCTTCCACGCGTGCAGGTTGACGGACATCAGCGCCACCCAGATCCACGAGCCCACCACCACCAGCACGACGCCGATGTAGTAGAACGGGCTGCCCACCATCGGCGGGTAGAAGGTGTAGAGCACCGAGGCCTTGCCCAGCGCCATCGTGATCGCGGCCACGGCCGTGCCGGCGATGACGAGCCAGAAGCCCGCCCACGCCCACTTCAGGCCGATCAGCGGGCGCTTCAGCGCGAGTTCGCTCAGCGCGTAGCCGAAGCCCATCGCGACCAGCGTGGGCAGCACGTAGGCCATCACGGTGCCGTGGGCGGTGACCGAGCGGTAGTAGTGCTCGGGGTTGTTCACCCAGGCCGCGAGCGGGCTGCGCACGAACATCTGCCATTCGCCGAGCACGATGGCCCCCAGGAAGGCGGCGAACGCCACCCAGAAGTGGGCCAACACGAGCTTCCTAGCGTTGAACACAGCGCAGCCTTTCTCCCGAGCGGGCCTTCGTCAGGAACTCCTCCGGCGGCAGCACCTGCACCCGCGCCCACATCGCCTCGTGGCCGGTGCCGCAGTACTCGTGGCACGGCATCAGGTGTTCGCCGGGCTTCTTGAAACTCGTGGTGAAGGTGGCCACGAAGCCGGGGATCAGCATCGTGTTGGCGTTCGTGGTGCCCACGATGAACCCGTGGATGGTGTCGGTGGCCGTGGCGCGGAAGGTCACGGCCATCTCGGCCGGCACCACGATGCACGGCGGCATGAACGAGTACTGCTGCGCGACGAGCCGAACCATCACCTTGCCGTCGGACCCGAGCGTGGTGCCGAGGTTCGACTCGACGAACTCGCCCTTCACGTGCAGCGTCTTGACGTCCACGGTCTCCACGCGCGAGGGTGGCATGGCGGCCCAGTGCAGGCCGGTCACCACCATCATGACCAGCAGCAGCACGATGATGGCCGCGACCACCCACGCCCAGCGCTTCTCGGCGGCGACGGCGACCTGCTCGGCCGCGTGGGGCACCGCGGCCGTCACTGCATCGCCCCCCGCGGCAGGTAGGCCGCGAAGTAGAACACCAGGTAGATGGCGACGACGATGGCCGTGGCCACCCCGGCCACGGCGAAGGTGCCGGCCGGGCCGCGGGCCACGATCTCGTCGACCTCGCGGTCATCGGCCGGGGAAGTGTCGTCGCTCATCTCGTTCACTCCGGAAGCAGCTTGCGCAGTTCGTTGACCTGGCGGGGCTCGACGGGCGTGCCGCTGTTCTCCCAGGCCACGCGGATGTAGGTCACCACCGCCGCGGCCTCGTCGTCGTTCAGGATGTGGCTGAACGGCGGCATGCCGTGGGGACGCGGGTTCTTCGCCGTGCCCGGCGGGTAGCCGCCGTTGAGCACCATGCGGATCGAGTTGACGGGCGAGGCCATCGTGATCGACTGGTTGCCGGCAAGCGGCGGCAGCGACGGCGGGAAGCCCTTGCCCTCCTCGCCATGGCACACGGCGCACTGCTTCTCGTAGGTGCGGCGGCCGAGCTCCATGACGTTGGGCGACACGAGCCGCGCCTGGCTCGTGGGCGGCGCTTCCGAATCGCGCTGCGGCAGCGCCTTCAGGTACACGGCCATCGCCTCGACGTCGGCGTCGCTCATGTACTGCAGGCTGTTGTAGGTGACCTCGGCCATCGGGCCGTACACGGTGCTGCGGTGGGAGACGCCGGTCTGCAGCAGGTCCTTGATGTCCTGCAGGCTCCAGTTGCCGAGGCCCGCCTCGCGGTTCGACGTGAGCGACGGCGCGTACCAGTTCTGGTTCGGGATCATCCCGCCCTCGAAGGCCGCCGCCTCGCTGGACCCGCCGAGCGCGTTCACCGCGGTGTGGCACATCGCGCAGTGGCCCAGGCCCTGCACGAGGTAGGCGCCGCGGTTCCACTGTTCCGTCTGCGCGGGGTCGGGCTTGAACTCGCCCTGCGTGAAGTAGAGCGTGCGCCAGCCGACGAGCAGTTCGCGCTTGTTGAAGGGGAAACGCAGCTCGTGCGGCCGGTTCTTCTGCTTCACCGGCGGCACCGACATCAGGTACGCGTAGATGGCGTCGGAGTCGGCGCGGGTGACCTTCGTGTACGACGCGAAGGGCATCGCGGGGTACAGCAGCGTGCCGTCGCGCGAGACGCCCGTGTGCATCATCCGGTAGAAGTCGTCGGCGGTCCACGCGCCGATGCCGGTCTCTTCGTCCGGCGTGATGTTCGGGACGTACAGCGCGCCGAACGGCGTGGGCATGGCCCGGCCGCCCGCGAACTCCTTGCCGCCCGGGTGCGTGTGGCAGGCCACGCAGTCGCCCGCGCGCGCGAGGTACTCGCCGGTGGTGATGACCTGCGTGGTGGCATCGGGCGCCTTCGCGTCCGGCGACGCGGGCAGCAGGCCCGGCAGGGACAGGTAGAAGACGCCGGCCGCCACCACCGCGACCACGCCGAGCCCCAGGACGATGCGGGTGACCTTGCCCATCAGCGCTGGCTCCCGCAGGCGAACGGCATGCGCACGAGGTTCGCGGACTCGGGTGCCGGGTCCTTCGGCGCGGGCTGGCGCGCGAGCCAGGCGGACACGGCGGCGATGTCGGTGTCGTCGAGCTTCGTGGCGACCCGCTTCATGCAGTCGGGCTCCATCGCGTGGCGTTCGCCCACGCGCCAGCGCGTGAGCTGTGCGGCGACGTATGCGGCGCGCAGGCCGACGAGGCCCGGGATGCCCGGGGTCATGCCGGTGAGCGACGCGCCGTGGCAGCTGATGCAGGCGGGCACGCCCTTCTTCGGGTCACCGGTGGAGGCCAGCTGCTGGCCGCGGGCGAGGATGGTGGGGTCGATCGCCGGGGACTCCTGCATGGCGAACGGCGGGTTCTGCCTGGCGAAGTGTTCCGCCATCTCCTTCAGGTACGGATCGGGCAGGTACGCGACGAGGTAGTTCATCGGCGCGTAGCGCCGGGTGCCGTCCCGGAAGGCCACCAGCTGGTTGAAGAGGTAGCCCGCGGGTTTGCCGGCGATGCGGGGGAAGTAGCCGTTCGTGGTGCCCTGCCCGCTCTGGCCGTGGCACGTGACACAGCCCTGCACCCGCGCCTCCATCGAGTCGAGGGTCTTGAAGGCGGGCACCGCGTGGTCCTGCGCCGAAGCGCAGACCGACGTGCACACCATGCCGGCGACGGCCCATGGCCTCCAACTCTTCATGCTCGCCTCTCAAGAGAACGACGGAGGGAATCCTACGGTCGGCCCGGGGGTGCGGCAATGGTCCTTTGGTGAGGGGTGCCCCTCTGTCCCCGGACGGAACGGCGGGTCAGCGGCGGGCCGCCTGCGACGATCCCTTCGACATCCGCACGGCCAGGCCCGCCGCCCCGGCCACCGTGGCCAGCCCCGTCACGCCCATCCAGCCCCACTGCGCGAGCAGCAGCGCGCCGAGCGCCGAGCCGGCCGCCATGCCGATGAACATGCCGGTGAACAGCACCGCGTTGAGGCGGCTGCGGGCACCCGGGTCGATGCTGAAGATGATCGTCTGGTGGGCGACCAGCGTGGCCTGCACGCCCAGGTCGAAGCCGATGGCCGTCACCACGAGCAGCACGATCTGGCCCGAGGTGGGCAGCAACGGCGCGAGCGCCATCGCCGCGAACGACACCACCGCGAGGCCCGCGCCCAGCCGGGTCACCAGCTCGGGACCGCGGCGGTCGGACAACCGGCCAGCGAGCGGCGCGGCGAGGGCACCGGCGGCACCGGCCAGGCCGAAGGCCCCGGCCGCGGCGGCGCCCAGGTGGAAGGGCTCGCCGTGCAGCATCACCGCGAGGGTCGACCAGAACGCGCTGAAGCCGATGGCCAGCAGGCCCTGGGCCCAGGCCGCGCGGCGCAGCGCCGGGTGCTGGCGCCACAGCGCGGCCAGCGAGCCGAGCAGCGCGCCGTAGCCGAGCTGCGTGGTGGCCTTGAACCGCGGCAGCCCGCGCCACGCCGCCACGCCGATCAGCGCGATGCTGCCGGCCGCGAGGAAGAACATCGTGCGCCAGCCCCAGGCCTCGGCCACCGCGCCGCTGACCACCCGCGACAGCAGGATGCCCAGCAGCAGACCGGTCATCACCGTGCCGACGACCTTGCCGCGGCTCGCCTCGGGCGCGAGCGTGGCGGCGGCAGGCACGATGTCCTGCGCCATCGTGGCGGTCAGACCGATCGCGAGGCTCGCGGCCAGCAGCACGCCAACCCCGGGGGCCACCGCCGCCACCAGCAGCGCGGCCACCAGCGCCGCCGCCTTCACGGCGATGATGCGGCGGCGGTCGTAGCGGTCGCCCAGCGGGGCGAGGAACAGGATGCCCAGCGCGTAGCCCAGCTGGGTCAGGGTCGGGATGAAACCGACGGCGCGCGGCGAGGCGCCGATGTCGCCGCCAAGCACACCCAGCATCGGCTGGCTGTAATAGAGGGACGCGACGGCCAGGCCGGCGCCGGAGGCGAGCAGCAGCACCAGGGGCAGCGGCAGCGCGGGGGCCGGGGCGGTGGTGGCGCTCCCGCCGTGGGCGGCGGCATGCGCGGGTTGAATGATGGTCATGGTGGGAAACCCTTGGTTTTTCGGGATGGAGGCCAGTGTGCTCGGGGAGCGCCCCCGGTGGTAGTGGCCTGGCGCGAACAACGCCCATGCGTTCGGCGTATAAAGCAGCCATGTCCCTGCCCCCGTCCTCCGCCGACCGCCTCGCGCTGATGGAAACCTTCGTGCGCATCGTCGAGGCCGGCAGCCTGTCGTCCGCGGCGAGCCAGCTGGGTGCCACCCAGCCCACGGTCAGCCGCCGGCTGCAGGCGCTGGAGCGCTCGCTCGGGCTGAAGCTGATCCGCCGGTCCACCCACACCATGCAGCTGACCGAAGACGGCGAACGCTGCTTCGCCCGGGCCAAGGAACTGCTGACGGACTGGCAGTCCTTCGAGGCCGACCTGCGCGGCGCGGGCGACGAGCCCGAGGGCAACCTGCGGGTGATCGCACCCCATGCACTCGGGCAGCAGCTGCTCGTGGAGCCGCTGGTCGCGTACCTGCGCGCCCACCCGCGGGTCAACGTCGAATGGCTGCTGCACGACCGCCGGCCCGAGTTCGTGGCCGAGGGCATCGACTGCGGCATCCTCGTGGGTGAACCCGATCCGTCGCTGGTGGCCATCAAGCTGTCGGAGGTGCCGCGCATCGTGGTGGCCGCCCCGTCGGTGGTGGTGGGCTGCACGATGCCCACCCATGCGTCCGAACTGGGCGAGCTGCCGTGGCTCGCGCTGCAGAGCTACTACCGCACCGAGGTGATGCTGACCCACGCCGTCACCGGCGAGACGCACCGCGTGGGCCTGCGGCCTCGCCTCGGCACCGACAGCCTCTACGCGCTGCGCAACGCGGCGCTGGCCGGGGCGGGGGTCTGCATCGCGTCGTCCTGGCTCGTTCACGACGACATCGCCCAGGGCCGGCTGGTGCAGCTGGTGCCGGACTGGCGCGCGGCACCGCTGCCGGTGTACCTCGTGTACCCGTACGCCCGCTTCTACCCCGCGCGGCTGCGGCGGTTCGTGGAGGTGATGCGGTCGGCGATGGCCGCTCAGGTCGACCGGGCCTGACGGGCCGACCAGTCGTCCGCGTGGCGGCGCAACGCGCCGGACAGCCCGGCGTCGGCCGCGGTCAGGGTGTCGAGCGCCGGCGCCTGCGTGTGCCGGTCTTCCCAGCGGGCGAGGCGGGCCGCGCCCCGTGCCGTGCCTTCGAGTGCGTCGGTGCTCCGCTGCAGCGGCCGGCCGTCGCCCAGCAGCGCCGACAGCGCGGTGGTGAACGCGGCGTTGCGTGCGAGCGGTCCCTCGACGATCACCGGCCCGCGGTCCCCGAGCGCACGCACCCGGTCGTGGCTGACGACGGCGCAGTACCAGGCGGCGAGCGCGGGGCGCAGCGCGGCCGGCACGTCCGCGAGGTTCATCGCGGCGCCGTGTTTCGTGACGCTGCCCTGCCGCCCGCGCCACGGCCCGCCCGCGTCCGAGAAGGCCGGCAGCGCCTGCCAGCCGGCGTGCACCACCTCGGCGAGCGCGTCCTCGGTGGCCGCGGACGCAGGGGCACCCGCGCACAACACCTCGAACTCCCGCCCGCCCATGAAACGGGCGGTGGACACGGCACGGCCGTCGACCGCGACGTTGACGAGTTCGTCGCGCGCCGGGGCGAGGTCCACCGCACCGCCACCGGTGGCCATCGCGATGGTCCAGGTGCCGGTGGTGAGCAGCGTCGCGCCCGGGGTGTCGAGGTACCGCGCGAGGCAGGCGTTGCTGTCGTGCACCCCGCACACCACCTCGCACGCCGCCGGCAGGCCGAGGCGGTCGGCCATCGCGGGGGTCAGCGGGCCCATCACCTCCCACGCGGGACGCACCGGTGCGAACCGTTCGGCGATGCCGCTTCGTTCGGCCCATCGAGAGAACCGGCCCTCCGCGGGAGACCAAAGCTGCGTGTGGCACCCGAGCGAGGACACCTCGCTGGCCGCCACGCCGCAGAGCCACCACGCCCAGTACTGCGGGTACGGCAGCCAGTGGCGGATGCGCGCCCAGTCGTCGGGCCGGGCCGACTTCACCCAGTGGAGCTGCAGCCCCGCATTGAGGCCCATCGGGAGGTTCGGTGAACCGGTGTGGTCGAACGGATCGAGACCCTGCTCGAACGTCGCACGGTGGTCGCCATAGCCGTCCCACTCGTAGTCGATCGGGGGCAGCACGAGGCCGCGGTCGTCGACCGCGCAGAACGCCGCGCCATGCGTGCTGACGATCACTCGCCCCACGCGCTCGCGCGACGGCAGCCGCGGCACGGCTTCCAGCAGCCACGACTGCAACATCCCGACGCCCAACGCGGTGTACCCCGGCCCCGGCGCCGACGCGTTCGCGCGCACGGACTGCCCGGCGACCGTCCCGTCCGCATCGAGCACCAGCACCCGCGCGTTGCTCTTGCCGATGTCGACGACCAGCGTGTGGTCGAGGCTCATGCGAGGTGGAACATCAGCGGCAGCCGCTCGACCACCGGCGAGCCGTCGGGGTTCGTGCGCATCAGGTCGGCCATGTGGTTCCACCAGCGCTGCATCACCGGGTGTTTCGGCAGCTCGTCCATCGTGTGGCCCGGCGCGCGGCGCAACACGGCGAACAGGGTGCCGTGCGCTTCGTCGAGGTAGATGCTGTAGTCCTCGATGCCGCTCGCCTTCAGCAAGGTCACCAGTTCGGGCCAGATGGCCGCGTGGCGGCGCCGGTACTCGACCTGCGCGCCCGGGTTCAGGAACATCCTGAACGCGATTTTCTCGGAGGTGCTCATGCGAACCTCGCGCGCAGGTGCCGAACGCCCCGCGGCAGCACCATCGCCCCGATCAGCAGCGCCCCGACGATCATCGACATGACGATGCCCGACACGTTGAGCATGCCCAGCGCGAAGGTGAAGCTGCCGAGCAGCACCGCCGCGAGCACGGTGCCCACGATGCTGCCCCGCCCGCCCTCGATGGCCACGCCGCCGAGGATCACGATGGTCACCGCGTCGAGTTCCCAGCCCATCGCGAGGTTCGGCCGCGTGCTGCCGATGCGGCCCGTGAGCAGCACGGCGGCGAGCGCCGCCATCAGGCCCGCGAACACGAAGAGGCCGAAGCGGTAGCGGTCCACCGCGATGCCCGAGAAACGCGACGCCACGGGGTTCGCACCGATCGCATACAGGCGCCGGCCATGCACGGTGCGGTGCAGGAACAGGCCCACCGCGAGCGCCGCCAGCATCAGCACCACGAACTCGATGGGCACGATGAGCCACGGCACGCCGATCACGTCGCCCACGCTGCCGTTGCCCCAGGTGCTCAGCGTCTCGGGGTAGCCGGTGATGGCCTGGTCGCCCAGCACCACCTGCGCGAGCCCCCGGTACAGCGACAGCGTGCCGATGGTGACCACGATGGATGGCAGCTTCCAGCGCGTGACGAGCCAGCCGTTGAGTGCGCCGCAGGCCGCACCCGTGGCCGCCGCGACGGCGAGCATGACCGGCAGCGGCGCACCCGCCTTCATCGCGAAGCCCATGGCCAGCGACGCGAGGGCCATGGTGGCGGCGATGGACAGGTCGATCTCGCCGGCCACCACCAGCAGCGCCATCGCGAGCGCGATCAGCGCCTTCTCGGAGACGTTGTAGGTGCTGTCGGCCACCGCGTACGGCGACAGGAACCCGTCGATGCCGGCGCCGAAGCCCACGTACACCGCGACGATCAGCGCGAGCAGCACACGCTCCCAGGTGTCGAGCGCCTTCATGCGGAGGCTCCTTGCAGCGCGGCCGCCGGCCGCTCGAGGATCTGCCGGCCGCGGTGGCGGTCGGCGCGGGCGTTCAGCACCACGGACACGAGGATCACCGCCCCCGCGATGGCCTGCTGCCAGAACGGTGACACCTGGATCACCGGCAGCGCGCCGTTGATGACCCCGATGAACAGCACACCCAGCACGGCCCCGGACACGGTGCCCACGCCGCCGCCGATGCTCACCCCCCCGATCACGCACGCGGCGATCACGGTGAGTTCGTAGCCCGCGGCGAGTTCGGTGAACGCGATCGAGTACCGGCCCACCCACAGCAGCCCCGCGAGGCCCGCGAGCGCGCCACACAGCGTGTACGCCATCACCAGCCGGCGCGACACCGGGATGCCCGCGTACAGCGCCGCCGACGGGTTGCCGCCCAGCGCATACAGCTCGCGCCCCTCGCGGCGCCAGCGCAGCAGCACGAGCGCCAGCACCACGACGGCCGCCGCACACCAGATCAGCATGGGCAGGCCCAGCAGCGTGTCGCGCGGCAGGCCCTTGATGGCCGGGTGCACCTGGTGGTCGTTGACCCAGGCGCCGCCGCTCGCGACGAAGATGGCGCCGCGGTACGCCGACATCGTGCCGAGCGTGACGACGATGGCCGGCAGCTGGAAGCGCATGATCAGCCAGCCGTTCACGAAACCGAGCCCCGCGCCGATGGCACAGGCCAGCATCACGAGCACCGGCAGCGGCAAGGCCGGCCACGCCTTCGCGGCCAGCGCGCACAGCATGCCGGTGAGCGCGAGGTTCGAGGCGACCGACAGGTCCACGCCCCGGGTCAGCAGCACCAGCATCTGGCCCATCACCAGGATGGCGAGGATGGCCGAGTCGTTGCCGATGTCGAGTGCGTTGCGCCAGGTGAGGAACACCGGCGCCCGTGCGCCGACGGCCAGCGCCAGCAGCACGATGATGCCGAGCAGCAGCCACTCGCGGCGCAACGGCGATGAAGACTTCGTCATGCCGCCAGCTCCGTGCGGAAGTGGAACACCGGCGCCACGGGCGCCTCACGGGGTGGCAGCGAGAGGCCGGATGCAGCGGCCACCAGCATCTCCGCATCGGCCTCGCCGCGCGCGAACTCGGCCACCGCGCGGCCGCGTTTCATCACGACGACGCGGTGCGCGAGGTGCATCACCTCGGGCAACTCGGACGACACGAGGATCACCGCGAGCCCCTGCGCCACCATCTCGGCGATCAGCTGGTAGACGGCCTGCTTCGCGCCCACGTCGATGCCCTTCGTGGGCTCGTCGAGGATCACGATGCGCGGGTTCAGCCCCAGCCACTTGGCGATCACCACCTTCTGCTGGTTGCCGCCCGACAGCCCCGACATCGGCGTGTGCTGGTCGGCGGTGCGGATGCGCAACCGGTCGATCAGGCCCGCGGCGAACGACTCCTCCCGCGCGGGCGACAGCCAGTGGCCACGCGACAGCGGCGTCTCGCAACGCCCGCGGCCGGCCAGGCCCGCGAGGCTGATGTTGTGCCGCACCGAAAAACCGAGGATGCCGCCCTGCCGCTGGCGCTCCTCGGGCACGTAGGCGAGGCCGGCGGTGATGGCGTCGGCGGGCTGGCGGATGTCGAGGCGGCGGCCGGCCACCTCCACCTCGCCCCGCGCCTCGGGCTTCAGGCCCATCAGCGCGAGCATCGCCTCGCTGCGTCCCGCGCCGATGAGGCCGTAGAAGCCGAGGATCTCGCCCTGGCGCAGCTCGAAGCCCACGTCGGCGAATTCGGTGGGGTGCGACAGGCCCGCCACGCGCATCACCACCTCGCCGCGCTGGTCGGCGATGGGCGGGTAGACGTGTTCGATGGCGCGGCCGGCCATCAGCTTCACGAGCGACGGTTCGTCGGCCTCGGCGATGGCGCCCTGCCCCACCGACGCGCCGTCGCGCAGCACGACGTAGCGGTCGCACACGGCGAACACCTCGTCGAACTTGTGCGTGATGAACAGCACCGCGACGCCCTGGGCCTTCAGGCCGCGCACGAGGCCGTAGAACTCGCGGATCTCCTGCTGCGACAGCGCCGCCGTGGGTTCGTCGAGGATCACCACACGCGCGTCCTGCGACAGCGCGCGGGCGATCTCGATCAGGTGGCGCTGCGCGAGGCTCAGCTGGCGCACCGGCGTGGTGGCGGCGAAGCCCGCGCCCACGCGGTCGAGCGCAGCCTGGGCCTCGCGGTTCATGCGCGGCCAGTCGATCCACTGGAACGGGCCCACGCCCCGCATCGGCTGGCGGCCGATGAAGATGTTCTCGGCCGCGGTCAGCTCCTCGAACATCACCGTTTCCTGGTGCACCGCGACGATGCCGGCGGCCTGCGCGTCGCAGGCGCGCGGGAAGCGGCACGGCCGGCCCTCGACGAGGATCTCGCCGTCGTCGGGGGCGTGCACCCCGGTGAGCGTCTTCACCAGGGTGGACTTGCCGGCCCCGTTTTCACCGATCAGCGCCAGCGCCTCCCCCGGCACGAGGTCGAGGTCCACGCCCCGCAGGGCGCGGGTGGGGCCGAATCGCTTGTGGATGCCGCGCAGCGAAAGCCACGGCGTCGGGGCGGCAGCGGTCATGGGCGTCTTTTCCCGGAAGCTCAGAACACCTTGGCGAATTGTTCGACGTTGCTGGCGTCGTACGTGAACGGCTCGGCCATCGCGGCCTCGTTGTTCTCGTCGAGTGTCGCCGAGCCCACGCGGCCGAGCGAGATCTTTTCACCCTTCGTGCCCTTCACGGTGCCCTTGACGAAGGCGTGCGCGGCGTAGATGGACGAGTAGCCGAGGTCGATCGGGTTCCAGATCGCGAACGACTTCACCGCGCCGCTCTTGACGTGGCCCGCCATCTCCGACGGCAGGCCGAGGCCGGTGACGTACACCTGGCCCACGCGCTTCTCGTCGACCACCGCCTTGCCGGCCGCGGCGATGCCGACCGTGGTGGGCGCGACGATGGCCGTCAGGTTCGGGTAGCTCTTGAACAGGCCCTGCGCCTCGCGGTAGCTCTTGTCGGTCTGGTCGTCGCCGTACACCACGCTCACGAGCTTGAGGCCGCTGTAGGCCGGCTGCGCGAGGGTCTTCTTCATCTCGGCGATCCAGGTGTTCTGGTTCGTGGCCTGGGCCGTGGCCGACAGCACGGCGATCTCGCCGGTCTTGCCCGCCACCTGCTCGGCCATCTTCACGAGCTTCTCGCCGATCAGCGCGTTGTTCGACGGGGCGAGGTGCATCAGCCGGCCGTCCTTGCGCACGGCGGAGTCGAACGAGATGACCTTGATGCCGCGGGCCATGGCCTTCTTCGTCACGGGCACGAGCGCGTCGGGGTCGTTCGCGGAGATCACGATCGCCTTGACGTTCTGCGCGATCAGCGAGTTGATGATCTCGATCTGGCCTTCGGCCGTGGGCTTGGCGGGGCCGGTGTAGACGATCTCGACGTCCTTGAGCTCCTTGGCGGCGTCCAGCGCGCCCTGGTGGGCGGCGTCGAAGAAGCCGTTGCCGAGGCTCTTGACCACGAGGGCGATCTTGTCGGCGGCGGCCGAGGGGCCGGCCAGGCCCAGCGACAGCACAGCGACGGCGAGCAGGTTCAAGCGCGTTGTTTTCATGGTGTCTCTCTCAGTGGCGTGATGCGCCGCAAACCGCGACGCGGGGTGGAACCCGGGAAGGGTCAGACGATGCCGCCGCCGCCCGACAGGGCGGCCGGCCGGGCCTCGGCCACCTGGCGGCGGTAACCGCTCGCGCGGTACGTGGCGACCGGGTCGATGGCGCCGCCAGCGTCGGCGCGCACGCGCTGCAGCAGCGGGGTCACGTCGGTCTGGAAGGCGGCCTTGAGCAGGTGGGTGGCCGTCATCGCGTCGTTGGCCTCCTGGGCGGCGTCGAGCGCGTCGCGGTCGACGAGCAGGGCCTGGGCGTAGCTGCGCTGCACCTGGGCGGCGCTGGTCATCAGGCTCTCGATGGGGTCGGTGACGTTGTGGCTCTGGTCGAGCATGTAGGCCGGGTCGAACCCGGGCGCCCGTTCGTGGGCGGCGGCCACCAGCTCGTTGAACACGAGGAACAGGCGGTACGGCGACACGCTGCCGGCGTCGAGGTCGTCGTCGCCGTACTTGCTGTCGTTGAAGTGAAAGCCCGCCAGCTTGCCCGCGGCGATGAGCCGCGCGACGATCAGTTCGATGTTCACGTTGGGTGCGTGGTGGCCCAGGTCCACCAGGCACTGCGCCTGCGGGCCGAGGGCGGAGGCCGCGAGGTAGCTGCTGCCCCAGTCCTGGATCACCGTGCTGTAGAAGGCCGGCTCGCAGATCTTGTGTTCGAGGAACATGCGCCAGTCCGCAGGCAGCGCGGCGTAGATCTGGCGGGTGCTGTCGAGGTAGCGGTCGAACGCGCGGCGGAAGTGCTGCTGGCCGGGGAAGTTGCTGCCGTCGCCCACCCACACGGTGAGCGCCTTGCTGCCGAGCTTCAGGCCGATGTCGATGCACTCCAGGTTGTGGGCCACGGCCTGCGCGCGGGTGGCGGTGTCGGTGTGGGTCAGGCTGCCGAACTTGTAGCTGTGCGGCTGGTCCGGCTGGTCGGAGAAGGTGTTCGAGTTCATCGCGTCGAACGCGAGGCCCAGCGACGTCGCCTGGCCGCGCAGCTCCGACCAGTCCGTGCAGTTGTCCCACGGGATGTGCAGCGACACCGTGGGCGTGGCACGCGCCAGCTGCTGGATCACGCCGCAGTCCTGCAGCTTGTCGAACACGTGGCGCGGTTCACCCAGGCCGGGGAACCGCGCGAAGCGTGTGCCGCCGGTGCCCACGCCCCAGCTGGGGATGGCCACGCCGAAGGTGGCGACCTGCGCGCGCACGTGCTCCAGGTCGATGCCGCGCCGGGCGAGCTGGTCGCCCAGGTGTTCGTAGTCGTGCGCCAGGTCGCGCCGCAGCGCGTCGTTGCGTGCGGCGATGAAGGCCGCGTCGATGCCGGTGGTCATGGTGGTGTCCGTTCGGTCAGCGCGTGAACGCGGCGAGGTTGCCGGCGTCCACGTTGAGGATGTTGCCGGTGCTCTTGGCGCTCAGGTGTTCGGCGGCGAGGAAGTAGGTGGCCTCGGCGATGTCCTCCGGGTACACGCTGCGCTTGAGCATCGAGCGGTCGCGGTAGAAGGCCTCGAGGTCGCCCTCGCCGATCTTGTTGGCGGCGGCGCGTTCCTCGCTCCACTTGCCGGTCCAGATCTTCGAGCCGCGGATCACGGCGTCGGGGTTGACGACGTTGGAGCGGATGCCGAGCGGCGCGCCTTCGAGCGCGAAGCTGCGGCTCAGCTGGATCTCGGCGGCCTTGGCCGCGCAGTACGCGGTGGCCTGGTTGCTGGCCACCATGCCGTTCTTGCTCGCGATCATCACGATGGACCCGCCCGTGCCCTGCGCCTTCATCTGGCGGAAGGCCTCGCGGCCCACCAGGAAGTAGCCCTTGGCGAGGATGTCCTGGTTGCGGTTCCACAGTTCGAGGGTGGTGTCTTCGAGCGGCGCGGCCGAGGCGATGCCGGCGTTGCTGACCAGCACGTCGATGCCGCCGAACTCGACGGCCGCCGACGCGAACGCGGCCATCACGCTCGCCTCGTCGGTCACGTCGCAGCGCACGCCGCGCACGTGGTCGGCGCCGTACGACTTCGCGAGGTCGGCGCCCACGGTGGCGAGCGCCTCGGCGTCGATGTCGGCCAGCACCACGCAGCCGCCGTCGGCCAGCAGCCGCCGGGCGATCGCCTGGCCGATGCCACCCGCCCCCCCGGTGACGAGGCCCACCTTGCCCACCATGGGTTTCGGCTTGGGCATCCGCTGCAGCTTCGCTTCCTCCAGCAGCCAGTACTCGATGTCGAAGGCTTCCTGCTCGGGCAGGCCCACGTAGCGGTCGACGGCGTTCGCCTCGCGCATCACGTTGATCGCGTTGACGTAGAACTCGCCGGCGATGCGGGCGGTGGCCTTGTCCTTCGCGATGGTGACCATGCCGATGCGCGGCAGCAGGATGACGACCGGGTTCGGGTCGCGCAGCGGCGGGCTCGTGGGGCGCTTGTTGCGCTCGTAGTAGGCGCTGTAGTCGGCGCGGTAGCCGGTCAGCAGCGACTGCAGCGCCGTGCGCAGCGCGGCACCTTCGAGGCGGTACACCGACTGCGGCACCACCAGCGGGCGGATCTTCGTGCGCAGGAAGTGGTCGGGGCACGAGGTGCCCAGCGCGGCCAGCGGTTCCAGGTCCGCCGAGTTGACGAACTCGAGCACCTCGGGCGACGTGTTGACGTGCAGCAGCTTCGGCGCGCCCTCGGCCGACAGACCGCGCAGCACCGGCAGCACCCGGGCGAGCGTGGCATGGGCATCGTCCGCCGCCAGCGTCTCGACCACCCGCCCGCCGAACACCTGCACCTTGCGGGTGGCGCGCTCCTGGGCCAGCCACGACTGGGCGCGTTCGATCAGGTCCACCGTGTTCTCGAAACACGCCTTGGACGTGTCGCCCCAGCTGAAGAGCCCGTGGCCGCCCAGCACGATGCCGCGCAGGCCCGGGTGCGCCTTGTCGTAGGCGGCCAGCTGCCGGCCCAGCTCGTAGCCGGGACGCAGCCACGGCATCCAGCCCACCGTGCCCTCGAACACCTGCTTCGTGATGGCCTCGGAGCGGGCCATCGCGGCGATGGCGATCACCGCGTCGGGGTGCATGTGGTCCACGTGCGTGTACGGCAGCGACGAATGCAGCGGGGTGTCGATGGACGCCGCCCGGCCGTTCAGGTTGAACGTGCAGTGCGGCAGGTAGCCCACCATCTCGTCCTCGTGGGCGAGGCCGCGGTACAGGCCCTTCAGGGCGCGCAGCTTGTCCATGTAGAGGGTGGAGAAGCCGTCGAGCTTCATCGAGCCCACGTCGCCGCCCGAACCCTTGACCCACAGCACCTCGACCTGCTCGCCCGTCAGCGGGTCGCGCTGCATCACCTTCGCCGAGGTGTTGCCGCCCCCGTAGTTGGTGATGCGCAGGTCGGACCCGAGGAGGTTCGACCGGTACAGCAGCAGGCCGGGTTCGTCGAGCGTGGCGGCGCGGGCGTCGTCCCACCGCGGGAAGGGCTTGGAGGAGGGCGTCGGGGTGTTCATGGGAGCGGACTGTAGGCAGCCCACCCTTCAGGAGCAATTGATAGACTCTGATGAAACCCATCAGAGAACTCTGATGTTGCAGTGCTTCGATGCCCGTGAAGCGTCCGCCCCCCACGGTAGGGCCGTTCGGCCGGCTCGCGCCTGCGGGAAAGTCCTGAACCGGCAAGGCCTCCGATGAAGAACCTGAACCTGCGCCACCTGCGGATTTTCGAGACCATCGCCAGCTGCGGCAGCTTTTCGCGCGCGGCCGACCAGCTGGGGATGAGCCAGCCGGCGGTGTCGATGCAGCTGCGCCAGCTGGAGACCGACCTGGGCACCGTGCTGTTCGAACGCCCGCAGCGCCAGCGGCTGACCGAGGCCGGGCAGGAACTGCTGCAGCACGCCCGGATGATCCTGGCCCAGGCGCGGGCGGCCGAGGACGCGATGGCGCTGTACGAGGCCGACCCGAACGAGGCCGGGGCCGGCCCCCGGGGCGCGCGGGGGCTGCTGCACCTGGGGGTGGTGTCCACCGCCCACTACTTCGCGCCGCGCCTGCTGAACGAGTTCCACCGGCTCCACCCGGAGGTGCGCCTGAAGCTCACCGTGGCCAAGCGGCACGAGGTGCTGGCGATGCTGCAGGAGCACCGGCTCGACCTCGCGATCACCGGCTACCCGCCGTCGGAGGCGGACGTGGAGGCCCAGAGCTTCGCGCGCCATCCGCACTGCATCGTCGCGCCGCCCGACCACCCGCTGGCCCGGCGCCGCAAGCTCGGGTGGGGCGACCTGCGCGACGAACACTTCATCTTCCGCGAGAGCGGCTCGGCCACGCGGCAGTTCTTCGAGCACCTGCTGCAGTCGCAGTCGATCCAGGTGCGCGTGGGCATGGAACTCGCGGGCAACGAGACCATCAAGCAGGCCGTGATGTGCGGCATGGGCATCAGCTTCCTGTCCGCGCACGCGCTCCAGGTGGAACTGGCGGCCGGGCTGATGGTGGTGCTCGACGTGGTCGACATGCCCAAGCACATCGACTGGTGCGTGGTGCAGCGGCGCGACACGGTGCTCACCGGCGTCAACGCCGCCTTCCGCGAGTTCGTGTTCGAGCAGGGCGCCGCGGTGGCGGCCTGCCGCGTCTCCTGATCAGAGCAGGCCGAGCGTCATCGCCTTCAGCGTGGCCGCCGCACGCGTCGAGCATTCGAGCTTGCGGAAGATGTTCTCCAGGTGCGCGCGCACGGTGCTCGGGCTGATCTCGAGCACGCGGGCGGCTTCCTTGTTGCTGTCGCCGAGGCTGATGCGGCGGAGCACCCCCACCTCGCGGGCGGACAGCAGCGTGGGTGCGGGCGCCGCGGGGGCCGGGGCGGCACCGCCCGTCAGCACCGCCACCACGTCGGGGTCGAAGCGCCCCTGGGCCGCCTCGTCGCGCAGGGCGTTCGCGGCTTCCTCCGCGCCCAGGGCCGGGTGGGCGGGACGGTCCGTGCGCAGCCAGGTCCAGTGCGCGGCCGCGGACAGCACCCGCGCCTCGGTGCCGATGGCCGCGCCCTTCGCGCCGCGGAAGCAACCCGAGCCGTCGAGGCGTTCGTCGACGTAGGACGCCACGTCCGCCTCGGCCTTCAGCGCCTCGATGCGGCGGGCCGCCCGCTCGGTCCAGTACGGCACGAGGCGCAGGCGCTCCACGTCGGCCTCGTTGCGCACGACGGGCAGCTCCCACACGGTGTTGGGCACCGACGCGCGGCCGATGCCGTGGATCAGCGCGGCGCGGCGGATGCGGTGCTGGCCGGCTTCATCCAGGCCCAGCCCCGCGGCGCAGGTGGCGGCGGCCTCGGCCACGCGGCGCGAGAAGCCGGTGAGCCACGGCAGCTTCAGGTCGATCACGTCGGCGATCAGTTCGAGCGGGGCGGACGTGTCCGCGAGCGCGGCCGACGGCGGCTGCAGGTCGCCCGCGGCGCCCTGGTCCAGCGCGTGGAGCCAGTCGGCCGCATGCTCTCGGGCCAGGTCGGCGAGCCGCGCGGGGTAGCGGGCGTCGGCACGTTCGCCGATGAGCAGCAGCGCGTCGTGCAGGCCGTGCGTGCGCGAGAAGATCTCGAGGTCGCCCGCGATCGTGACCACGAACACCGCCTCGGGGATCTGCGACGCCGGCAGCCCGGCCGGCTTGCCGGTGCCGTCGTACGCCTCGAAGATGTGGCGCAGGGGGGCCTCCACCTCGGGCGGAAGCCCCAGCCGGTGGGCGATGTCGCCGGACACCTCGCAGTGGATCTCCGCGAGCGGCCCCACCGAACGGGCGAAGGCCGCGGCCGCCTGGGCCGAGGCCTGGGCGAGCATCGCCCGCCGGCCGCCCACGTCGTCGCCCAGCAGCGTGGCGAACTCGGGGGCGTTGGCGGTGCAGCCCGACCAGCGCAGCAGCGCGGCGCAGGCGGCATGTCCCTGGGCTTCCGGGGACGCGCCCGAGGCCGCGGCCAGGCGGGCGGCCAGCCAGGCCGTGCGGACCGAGTGGTCGACGGGCTGGCCCATGCTGAGGTCGCCGACGAAGGCGAGCGCCTTGATGGCGTCGAAGACGGGGATGCGGGAATCTGGGGACACGGGGCGGGGGCGTTGGGAGGCCGGTCCGGGGATCGGACCGGCCCGCACCTTACTTCGCCGCGTTGACGGCGTCCAGGATCACCGCGGCCACCTTCGCCGGCTGAGACTGCTGCGGCACGTGGCTGGCTTCCAGCGCCGTGACCTTGGCGCCGATGCGCTGGGCCATGTCGCGCTGCTGCGCCGGCGGGATCATGTGGTCGGCGTTCGTCACCACGTACCACGACGGCTTCGTCTTCCAAGCGGCGGTGGAGACCTTCTGGCCGAAGGCCTCGCCGAAGATCGGGCCCTGGGTGGCGGTCATCACGGCGGTCTGCTTCGCGGGCAGGTCCTGGGCGAAGTGTTTCGTCATGCCTTCCCGGGTCAGGCGCAGCCAGCCCGACGCGTCGGCCTGCAGGTGGGCGAGGCCGGCCGGCTTGGGGTAGCCCTGGCCCAGGTCGCCCACGGACTGGCCGGCGTCCGGCGCGAAGGCGGCCACGTAGACCAGCGACGAGACCTTGTCGCTGGCGCCCGCCTCGGTGATCACGGTGCCGCCCCACGAGTGGCCCACCAGCACGACCTTGCCGGGCTGGGCGTCGATGGCACGCTTGGCGGCGTCCACGTCGTCCTTCAGCGACGACAGCGGGTTCTGCACCGCCACGACGTCCACGCCCTTGGCCTGCAGCAGCGGGATGACCTTGGCCCAGTCCGAGCCGTCGGCGAAGGCGCCGTGGACGATCACGACGCTGGGCTTGGCGGCGGCCGGGGTGGCGGCGCCGGCGGTGAAGGCGGCACCCAGGGCGAGGGCGGCGGCGAGGGCGAGGCGGGTGGCATTCATGGCGGGTCCTGACGAGGTGTGTTGAAGAGCCTCTACTGTCGTTTCGGGGGGGTTTTGGCGCCATTGGACGAATGTCCGATCGGTCGAACGTGACCCCCTTGCAGAACCCTGTCACCCCGGCGTCCGCCGGGATGACAAGCTTTTTCCGGGCGAATCTCTCGCGCCGGAGCCCCTTCCCCGGCGAAGAACCGCCGAGTCAGGGAAAATACCAGGGTGTGACGCGGCTCCCGGCACCCCACCCCGTGGTGTCCGGCCAGCCGGCGGCGGGGGCCAACAGCCCTGCCTGGCGCCGAACCCCGTGGACCACGACTGCCGGCCGGCGCCCCTGTGTGCCCGGCCTGTTTCCTTTTCCTGCTGTTCGCCAGCGTTCATCGGGTCGGTGCCCCTGGCACCCGGACCCGCAAGGTCGTCATGTCTTCTGCTTCAACCCTCCCCGCCACGCCGCCGCGCAACTCGCCGCGCCAGGTGGCCATCGCCTCGCTCGTGGGCACGGCCATCGAGTTCTACGACTACTACATCTACGCCGCCGCCGCGGTGCTGGTGTTCAACACGCAGTTCTTCCCGAAGGCCGATGCCTCGGCCGCGGTGCTGCTGTCCCTGTCCACCCTCGCCCTCGCCTTCCTGGCCCGCCCCATCGGCTCGGCCCTGTTCGGCCACTTCGGTGACCGCATCGGCCGCAAGGCCACGCTGGTGGCGTCGCTGCTGACCATGGGTGTCTCCACGGTCGCCATCGGCCTGCTGCCGAGCTACGACACCATCGGCCTGTGGGCGCCGATCCTGCTGTGCGTGTTCCGCATCGGCCAGGGCATCGGCCTGGGTGGCGAGTGGGGTGGCGCCGCGCTCGTCGCCACCGAAAACGCACCCGAAGGCAAACGCGGCTTCTTCGGCAGCTTCCCGCAGCTGGGCGCGCCCATCGGCCTGTTCGCCGCGAACGCCGCCTTCTTCCTGGTCAGCTACTTCCTCGGCCACGAGGCCATGGTGGCCTGGGGCTGGCGCATCCCGTTCCTGCTGTCGTTCGTGCTGGTGGCCGTGGGCCTCTATGTTCGCCTGAACCTGCACGAGAGCCAGGTCTTCAAGGACGTCGAGAAGGCCGGCAAGAAGCTGCACGCGCCGGTGAGCTCGGTGCTGCGCCAGTACGGTCTGCAGGTGCTGCAGGGCACGCTGATCATGACCACCACCTACGTGCTGTTCTACCTGATGACCGCCTTCGTGCAGGTCTACTCGAAGAGCCCGGTGGCCTCGTCCCCGGCCGGCCACGCGCTGGGCCTCGGCATCCCCGCGAACACCTTCACCGGCATCCTGCTGATCGGCGCCATCGTGTTCGGCATCTGCACGAGCCTGGGCGGCGTGCTGGCCGACCGCTACGGCCGCCGCAACTGGCTGATCGGCGTGACGCTCGCCATCATGGTGTTCGGCCTGAGCATGCCCTCGTTCCTCGGCGGCGCAGGCGCCTGGACCGTGCTGCTGTTCGTCATCGTCGGCCTCGGCCTGATGGGCTTCACCTTCGGCCCGATGGCCGCGCTGCTGCCCGAGCTGTTCCCGACCGAAGTGCGCTACTCCGGCGCCTCGCTCGCCTACAACTTCGGCGCCATCGTCGGCGCCTCGGTGCCCACCCTCGTGGCGCTCGAGCTCAACAAGAGCTACGGGCTGTGGGGCGTGGGGCTCTACATGGCGGTCAACGGGGTGCTGACCCTCGGCGCGCTGCTGGCGCTGCGCGAGACGCGGGACATCGATCTGGCCCGCGTGGGTTCCGCGGCCTGATCGACCCGGCGGGGGCCTCACGGCCTCCGCCTTTCAGTTCACTTCACTTCGACACGTAGTCGAGCACCTTCCCGTCCTGCGCCTTCACCACGGCGAAGCGGGCGGCCAGGCGGGCCTGCAGGATCACGGGCAGCGGCGCGAAGCCAGTGCCGCGGGTCAGGTCGTCGCCGTGCATGAAGCACCAGTAGAGGAAACGCAGCGCGGGCAGCACGTCGTCGCCCTTCGCGGGCGTGGCGTCGAACAGCACGAAGCTGGTCATCGTGATGGGCCAGGCGGTGACGCCCGGGCGGTCCATGGTGGACGCCACGTCGTCGCCCTTGCGGGCCACGTCGCTCTCCTGGATGGCGGCGCGGAAGCCGGCCTCGGAGGCCGCCACCCAGTTGCCGGCGGCGTTGCGCAGCTTCACGGTGACGAGGTTGTCGCGCTCGGCGCGGTCGTAGCTCACGTAGGCGATGGTGCCCGGTGCGGCCTTCAGGGCCTTGACCATGCCGTCGTTGCCGTCGGCCTTGTCGACGGTGCCCGGCCAGTTGGGGCTCTGGCCCACGCCGACGTCGCGCTCGAACGACGGCATGGCCTTGGCGAGGTAGCGCGTGAAGCCGTCGGTGGTGCCGGACTTGTCGCCGCGCACCACGCGCTTGATGGCGGTGGACGGCAGCGTGAGGCCCGCGTTCAGCGAGGTGATGCGCGGGTCGTTCCACTGCGTGACCTGCCCGGCCATGATGGCCGCGAGCACCTCGCCGGTGAGCTGCAGGCGCTGGTTCGCCACGCCCGGCAGGTTGACCACCGGCACGATGCCGCCCACGAGCATGGGCACCTGCACCAGCTTGCGCTTCTGGAGTTCGTCGGCGGTCAGCGGCGAGTCGCTGCCGCCGAACTGCACGGCGCGGGCGGTGATCTGCTTGACGCCGTCACCCGAACCCGTGGGCTTGTAGCGCACCGGCACGCCGGTGCTCTTCTCGAAGGTTTCGGCCCACTTCTGGTAGACCTTCGACGGGAACGAGGCCCCGGCGCCTTCCACGGCAGCGTGCGCAGTGGTCACCATGCACCATGCGGCCATCGACACGGCCAGCACGCGACCCCACTTCATTCCCGTCATGATTCCCACTGCCCCAAACTGCCGGTAAACCGCGCATTTTATGGGGCAGTGCGGGATTTCCCGCCCCCGGGAATCAGGTGGGCTGCTTCGTCGTGCGGAGATACGGCTTGATGGTCTTGAAGCCCGGGAAGGACTTCTCGGCCTCTTCGTTCGACACCGCCGGCGTGATGATCACGTCGTCGCCGTTCTTCCAGTTCACCGGCGTGGCCACCTTGTGCTTCGCGGTGAGCTGCATGGAGTCGAGCACGCGCAGGATCTCGTCGAAGTTGCGGCCGGTGGTCATCGGGTAGGTGAGCATCAGCTTGATCTTCTTGTCCGGGCCGATGATGAACACCGAACGCACCGTGGCGTTGGTGGCGGCCGTGCGGCCCTCGGACGAACCCGCCTCGTCGGCCGGCAGCATGTTGTAGAGCTTGGCGACGGCCAGGTCGGTGTCACCGATCATCGGGTAGTTGACCTTCGAACCCTGCGTTTCCTCGATGTCGGCCACCCACTTGCCGTGGCTGTCCACCGGGTCGACCGACAGGCCGATCAGCTTGCAGTTGCGCTTCGTGAACTCGGGCTCGATGCGGGCCATGTAGCCCAGCTCGGTGGTGCACACCGGCGTGAAGTCCTTCGGGTGGGAGAACAGGCAGGCCCACTGGTCGCCGATCCAGTTGTGGAAATCGATGCTGCCCTGGGTGGTCTGCGCGGTGAAGTTCGGGGCGACGTCGTTGATGCGGAGGGACATGGTGTGACTCCTTCGGGTGAGGTTGGGATGGACGGAGTGTCGCTCCGCCATCCGGGTGGGTCTGTGATGAACGTTACGCAGTGGCGATCGGGTAAACCCTAGGCTGCTTCGAGTGTAGCCAGCCGCCGCAAGGCCGGCACGTCCACCACGTCGATCTGTTCGCGGCCCAGGCGCACCCAGCCCTGGTCGGCGAAGTTCTTCAGCAGGCGGCTGACGATCTCCCGCACGCTGCCGAGTTCGTCGGCCAGCGCCTGGTGGGTGGTGCGGATGGGCGTGGGTTTCGCGGCGAGGGACGCGGCCAGGCGCTGGTCGAGCTTCTGGAATGTCACGGCCGACACCAGCTGCAGCAGGTCGGACAGGCGCTCGGAGAAGCGGCTGAACACGTGTTCGCGGAACGATTCGCTGGTGGAGAACAGCGCGCGGAACGTGCCGGCGGGCAGCACCACCAGCTCGAGGTCGTCCACCACGAGGCAACGCGCCTGGTAGTGGGATTTGCCGAGCAGGCAGCTGCTGGTGAGGATGCAGGCCTCGCCCGGCAGCACGTAGTACAGGTGCAGCTCGCGGCCGTTGGGCGCCGCCTTGATCACGCGGGCGCTGCCCGACAGCAGCAACGGGAAGCCCATGCAGGGCTGGTTCTCGTCGAACATCATCGCGCCGGTGGGCACCTTCATGTGCATGGCGCTGGCCAGCAGGTCGTCGAAGGTGGCCGGGGGCAGGTCGCGCAGCATGGGGTAGTGCTGCAGCAGGAGGTCGCGGGTGGCGGGGGCGATCATGGGGTGGTCCGGGGCTGGGTGGGTGGGGCTCCGCAAGCCTCCGATGATCGCGCGATCGCGACCCGGCTGGAAGCCGCATTCGCGGGATGCCGTCATGGAACCCCGCCTTGCTCCGCAGCGGCGGTTCCCGTAGGCTGGCGCCTGTAGCCCCCGCCGTGGCGTGCGCAGCACCGCGCGAGGACTCGATCCGGATCCTTCCCGTCCAGTTGCGCAATGCACGGAGGCCCTCGGCATGTCGAGTTCCAACCCTTCGGGCCTCGCCCGCATCCGCACCGTGGCCCTCGTCGGGCAGACGGCCACCGGCAAGACGAGCCTCGCCGAGGCCTTGCTGGCCCGTTCAGGCGCCCTCGGCGCAGCGGGGTCCGTCGAACGGGGCACCACCGTCACCGACCACGATCCCATGGAACGGCGACTGCTGCACTCGCTGCAGGCCTCGCTGGTGCACTTCCGGCACGGCGACGCGTTCATCCACCTGATCGACACCCCCGGGTACGCGGACTTCGCGGGGCATGCACTGTCGGCGCTGGAAGCCGTGGACACCGCCGCCATCGTCATCAACGCACAGACCGGCATCGAGCAGATGGCGCTGCGCATGATGGACTGGGCCGGGCAGCGCGGGCTGTGCCGGCTCATCGTGGTCAACAAGATCGACGGCCAGGAGGTGGACTGCGGGGGGCTCGTCGAGCAGCTGCAGGTGGCGTTCGGGAAGGAGTGCCTGCCGTTGAACCTGCCGTCTCCCGATGGGTCGTCGGTGGTCGACTGCTTCTTCAATGCGGAGGACGATTCGTCTCTTGCGCCGCAGTTTTCATCGGTGTCGGCCGCACACCGCGCCCTGGTCGAGCAGGTGGTGGAGGTGGATGCCGCCTTCGTCGACCGGTACCTGAACGACGGGGACGTGGATCCGCGCGAGCTGCACGCGCCGCTGGAGCAGGCGCTGCGCGAGGGGCACCTGGTGCCGATCTGCTTCGTGTCGTCGCGCACGGGGGCCGGCGTGGGGGAGCTGCTCGACGTGATCGAACGGCTGCTGCCCAATCCCACCGAAGGGAATCCGCCGCAGTTCCTCAAGGGCGAGGGGGCCGCGGCCGTCCCCATCCCTGCCCAGCCCGATCCGGACCGGCACGTCATCGCCCACGTTTTCAAGGTCACCAACGACCCGTACGTCGGCAAGATGGGCGTGTTCCGCATCCACCAGGGCACCGTCACGCGGGACAGTCTTCTCTACATCGGGGATGGGCGCAAGCCGTTCAAGGTGGGGCACCTGTTCATGCTGCAGGGGAAGGAGCATGTGGAGGTGCCTCGGGGCGTGCCGGGGGATCTCTGTGCCGTGGCGAAGGTGGACGACCTGCACTTCGACGCGGTGCTGCACGACGCGGCGGAGGACGATCACCTGCACCTGAAACCGCTGCCCTTTCCGGTGCCGGTGCACGGGCTCGCCATCGCGCCGAAGCGGCGGGGGGACGAACAGCGGGTGTGGGAGATCCTGCAGAAGCTCGTCGACGAGGATCCCTGCCTTCGATTGGAGCACGTGGTGGCCACGAACGAGACCATCGTCTACGGGCTCGGGGAGCTGCACCTGCGGACCTTGATCGAGCGGATGAAGGAAGTGCACCGGTGCGACGTCGACACACGGCCGCCGCGCATCGCCTACCGGGAGACCATCACCTCGATGGCCGAGGGGCACCATCGGCACAAGAAGCAGACCGGTGGCGCGGGGCAGTTCGGGGAAGTGTTCCTGCGCGTGGAGCCGCTGTCGCGTGGCGAGGGGTTCCAGTTCGTCGATGCCGTCCGTGGCGGGGCGATTCCGGGGCAGTTCATTCCCGCCGTGGAGAAAGGCGTTCGGCAGGCGCTGGATGCGGGGGTGCTGGCCGGCTACCCGGTCCACGACCTGCGGGTCACCGTGCACGACGGGAAGTCGCACAGCGTGGATTCGAAGGAGATCGCGTTCGTCGTCGCCGGTCGCAAGGCGTGCATCGACGCGGTGCTGAAGGCGCAGCCCATCGTGCTGGAGCCGGTGGTGAAGGTGGAGATCACGGCGCGGGAGCCGAGCCTGGGTGGGATCACCGGCGACCTGGCGTCGCGGCGGGGGCAGATCAGCGGGACGCAGACCTTGATCGACGGGAGCATCGTCGTGTCGGGGGAGGCGCCGCTGGCGGAGCTGGTGACCTATCAGACGCAGCTCAACGGGCTGACCGGCGGGGATGGGCGGTACACCTTGCAGTTGAGTCACTACGATCAGGTGCCGCCGAATCAGCAGGTGCAGTTGGCGAACCAGTACAAGTTGGGCGATGAAGACTGAACTGAACTGAACTGAACGGTCGATGTGTAACGTATAAATTGCATTTTGCCAACCGTCACGCTAGTATGTATCTCATGCGTGACACGGTTCTCCTTCCGACCGATTTGGGAAAGCAGCTGCGGCAGCTTCGCGAATCACAAGGACTCACGGTCAAAGGCTTGGCCGAGAAAGCGGGAAAGTCGCGCCCCGTGATCTATCGCCTCGAGAACGGGGAGGAGTCTTCGGTCTCGTCCTTCCTCGCGGTTGCCGCAGCCCTCGGCCTCACACTCCAACTCTCGCGGGCGTCTCTCCCGACCCTCGAAGAGACGGCCGGCTTCTTCTCCGACGACGCAGACGATGACTGAGCCTGTTCAGTTGCCCGAGAAAATCCGGTCGCTGAACGTCAGCATCGACGGGATGGCATCCGGCCAGCTGCTGCGCCACTCGGTCTACGAGTACCGCTACCTGAAGCCGAACCCGGACCAGCCGTCGGTGGCACTCCAGATGCCGGCCCGGCAGCCCACCTGGCAGGCCGGGGACCTCTTTCCTTCCATGGACCAGAATCTGCCCGAGGGCGATCTGTTCATGCGGCTCCGAGCCATGTTCCCCAAGCAGTCGCTCGCGCCGATGCACCTGCTCGCGTTGGCCGGGCAGAACGGCATTGGCAGGCTCGGATTCGCCATGCCGGACCAGCCCGCGCTCGGCACCGGACGGGTCATCGACAAGGCCACGCTGCTGGCCACCCGCTACAGCCCTGCGGTATTCGACGAACTGGTCGCCGCCTACCTGAGCACGGGCGCAGGCATCGCCGGCATGCAGCCCAAGATCATGGTCCCCGATCGCCCGACCGTGCCGGTCCCTTCATTGATCGTCAAGGCAGCCAGCGAGACCTATCCCGGCCTTGCCGCCAACGAGTTCCTCTGCATGAGTGCAGCCCAGCGGGCCGGCATCCTGACGCCGACCTTCGAACTCTCCGACGACGGGCAGATGCTGGTGCTCGACCGGTTCGATCTGGTCGACGCGGGCGATGGGAAGATGCTGCGACTGGGGTTCGAAGACATGGCCGCGTTGGGCGGGCTTCGCGTGAGAGACACCCTGGCGGACCGCAAGTACCACGGCAGCTACCAGCAGGTGGCGGAACTCCTGCGCAAGTTCATGCTGCACAGCGATGACCTCCACCGCTTCTTCGAGCAGGTCGCCTTCAGCGTAATGGTGAGGAACGGCGATGCGCACCTGAAGAACTTCGGCCTGCTCTACAGCAACGAGAAGGACTTGCGCCTGGCGCCGATGTTCGACGTGGTGACGACCGCCGTGTACCGCTACACGCAGTACGCGGGGGGCCCGGAGCTGGAAGACCGGACGATGGCGCTGAAACTGTTCTCCGGCCGGCATGGCTCGAAGGCCTATCCGACCACGGCGGAGCTGCTCGACTTCGGACGGCGTGTGTGCGGGGTTCACCACCCGCAAGCGGTCATCGCGCGCATCGCTCAGGCGATGGCCGAGACGCTGGAACTCGGCAAGACCGATCCGCGCATTCCGGCGACTCTGCGGAACCCAATGAGGGTCTTGTGGGAGGAAGGCATGGTGCACGATCGCGCTCGATCTTCATGACGCCTGGGCGAGAATGCCCGGGTTCTTCAACCCGGAGACTTCCATGGCCTCCCATCGGCGGAGGTGGAATCCGTTGGACGATGGAGTGTTCTGATCGGCCGGCAGCAGGCAGGCATCGGCAGGTGACCGCCTTGACGGCACAGTGGCGATAATTCGTTCACGCCCGCTGAACGCCTGATGACCCATCGCGCAACTGACTCTGGGAGGAATGCACATGTCCGCCTCGGCGATCTTCTTTCACGGCGCCACCGAGCACTTCTTCCGCCCGCTGACCTGGCAAGACAGGGAAGCCTGCGCGGCCGTCCTGCGCGGCTTGCACGAGCGGGTGCATGGTCCGGAGGCGGACTACGCGCAGGCGCTGACAAAGGATCTGGTACTGGAGATCTGCTTCGGCGTGATCGCCCAGCCGGCCTACCGGGACGGAGCGCTGTCCGGCACACACGCCGTCAACGCTGAAGCGGAGCGCGACTATGCGCTGAACCTGCTTCGCACCTTGAAGGAATACGGCTGGCTCGAGGACTACAAGGACCCGATCGACTTGCAGCCCGTCCTCAAGTTGACCCGCGCGGGCAAGGCGTTCTCCGAGACTCTTGCAGAGCTGGACAACACGAGGCACAAGACCCGCCAGCGCAACATGCGTTCGGCCCGCAAGGCACTGCTCGCGTTCCTGGACAGTCAGGATGAAGACGAACTGCTGGATGCACACGACTACGCGAGCCGCGTCGTGCAGGATCTGCAGGACGACATCGAGTACTTCCGTTCGTTGATGCAAAGCCTCACGCGCGAGGCGCTCACGCAGAAGCTGGCCTGGGATGACTTCAACGATTTCCTCGAGCGCCGTTTCGGCAAGGAAATGTCGGTCAGGCTCGTTGCCGATTCGGTTGATCGACACCGCGGCCAGATCATCGAGTTGCTGGATCAGATCCGCGCCTGGCCGCAAGCGCAGCGTGAACGAACGGATGCCGCGCTGCGTCATCGAGCCGACTGGCTGGAGCCGATGGTCACGGACGGCCGCAGCGCCACGCTGTGGCTGTGCCAGCGCGTGGAATCGCTGATCGACGCGGCGTGCGGGTTGAAGCTGCCGATGCTTCGAAGCGAGATGCACAACTACGTGCGCCGTTTCACCAGCCTGCTGCGGCAGACGCTGTCGCTGGACTACGGTGCGGAGTCTCCGATGGGCCTCACGTTGGCCGGCATCAAGGCGGCCGATGCCGCGGGAAAGGACACATGGCTCGAACTGCTGGGGCAGCGTCTCGCCACGGCCGAACTGCGCCTGCTGCCGGCCGGCAGCCTCCGCTGGACGCAGCGCGAGCGCCAGCAAATCGACGGCGACGACACCGACTGGCAGGTTCGCGCCGACGCCCGCCTCGAGGCTGCCCTGCGCCGCGCCGAAGCGGAGGCCTTCGTGATCAGCGAAGACCGCGTACTGCAGCAACTGGGCCTCTCCAGCAGCGCCATCCTGCGCCTGTCCGACCTTGCGTCGCAGCGCGCGGACCAGGTGCTGACCAGCCTGCATGCCGTGGGCGCGGCACGTTCCCTGCGTGGGCGAGAGCGCTGGCAGGTGCGCAGACTCGACGAGCGGTTCGAGACGGCGAGCTTCGTCGCCGATGACTACGAACTGCGCCGCCTGCCGAAACCATGACCAGCGACACCTTCCACTCGCTCCTCGAAGCACGCCTTGCCGAACGGACCACCGGCGGCATCCCCCGCCGGCGCTTCGCCGAGATCTGCAACCGTCTGCTGGCTTCGGGCATCCTCTGGCGCGACTACTCCAGGCCGGAACAGGCGCTGTACGACGATGCCACGGTAGCCGAGGAACTTCTCCGGGAATGGTTCGACGTGCTGGGCTTCACGCTGACCCACGACGTCGACGCCAATCTGATGCGCCTTTATCCCCCGGGGGACGATCAGGAGGACGAGGACGGTGTCAAGAAGCTGCGTGCGCGTCTCTCGAAGGACGTCGTGGCCGCTGCGCTGGGCCTCCGCTTCCTCTACACCGAGGCGCTGACCGGCAAACGCGAACTGGTCAACCAGGAGCTGGCGATCAGCCTGGAAGAACTCTCGCAGACGCTGGTGTCCCTGCTCGGCACGACGTTGCCGGCTTCCGTGGCGGATCGCGCCCAGCTGCTGCGCGAGCTGCGCAAGCACAGGCTGGTGCGCTTTCGCGAAGGAGACTCGGGCTTCGGCCAGCTGGAAATGCTGCTGAGCGTTCTTCGGCCGATCCTCTCCTTCGTCAGCGACGAAGCGCTGCTGGAGGTTCGCCAGCTGATGCAGAAGGGTACGGCCTGAACCATGCGCCTGCAACGAGTGGTCACCGTCAACTGGGGCACGCTGGAATCACGCGACTGGGTGATGGCGGACGCCACGCTGCTCACGGGCGAGTCCGGGTCCGGCAAGTCCACGCTCCTGGACGCGATCCAGGCCGTGCTGACGGCAGCGCGCCAAGGCGTTTTTCATTTCAATGCGGGCCAGAACGAGTCGACCCAGGGGCGCAGAGGCGGCAAGGAGCCGCGCACGCTGCATGCCTACGCGCTGGGCCAGTGCGGCAGCGAGGTGTTCCTCCGGCAGCGCTGCACCAGCTACGTGGCGCTGGGTTTCGAGCCATCGGAACGGGAGGCGGGCGCCACCCCCTTCAGCGCGTTGCTGGGCATCGAGGCGCAGGTGGATGGCGGCAGGGCGGAAGGGGGCAAGCCGCTGTTCTTCCTGCTTCGCGGGGCCGGCCTCACGCTGGCGCACCTGACGTCACCTGAAACCACGCCGGGGCGGGTGCGGCCCCTGCCGCTGAAAGAAGCCTACGCGCAACTCCAGGTGCGCCTGGGCCTGCAAGCCGAGCAGGTGCTGCGCTTCGAAGGCAAGGACAGCTACCTCCAGCACCTCTACGGCCACCTGCTGGGCCGCAAGTTCGTCCCCGAGGCCGACGCGACGCGCTGCGCCCGCGCCGTGGTCAAGGCCATGGCCTACCGCGAGATCGGCAACGTGAACGACCTGGTCCGCGACGAGATCCTCGATGCGCACGACTTCAGCCAGGAAGTCGGCAAGATGCGCCAGCTGATGCAGGAAATCGCCCGCCTGAAGGCGGATGCCGAACGACTCCAGCAGAACGTCGACCGCTTGAAGCTGGTGGACGAAGCCGCCACCGACGTGCTCGATCAACTCCGCCGACATGTGGTGAACCTGAACGCCCACGCGATGCGCGTCCAGCGCGAGACTCTGGCCCAACGCGAGCGTCATGAACGCCGGCAGCAGCAGCTGCAGGACCAGGCGGGCGCATCTCGCCAGCGCTTGGACACGCTGGGCGGCGAGCGCGACACCTTGGAGAGCGAGGTGGCGCTGGTGCAAGGCGAACTCGCGCAGAGCGGCGTGGCGCAGGAAAAGCAGCGGCTGACGACGCTGTCGGCGCAGCTGGCCCAGCAGTTCCGAAAGGACTGGGGGCGCGTGCAGCAGGCCGCGGAGCGGATGGACGAGGTGCTGGTGCACGTCACCCAACTGCAAGCGCTGGACCTGTCGCCGCTGCCCGCCCTGCAATCGACCGTGCAGCAGCTGGCACCGGAAGCGTTCCGCGCGAACCGCCTGTGGACGCCCGCCCGTGAAGCGCTGTGTGCCAGTGCGGCACTGGAGGACGACCTGGCGGCGTTCGAACTCGAGCCGCTGGACCAGGCGCTGCGCACCCTCGAGGCCCGGTTGCTCGGGCAGGACGACACCTCGGTGATGAGCGTCCTGGTCGCCGCGCGCAGCGAGCTGATGCTGCGGCAGGGCGCGCTGGCCGATGAACAGACCGCCCTGCGCGCGGAGCAGGCACTGCTGCTGCGCGGGCGCACACCCGCCCCCGGCGACGTGCAGCAGGCCCTCAGCCTGCTGGAGACGGAGCTGCCGGCAAGCCGCCCTCACCTGCTGGCGTCGCTGGTCGAGCCCCGGGCGGACAGCGGCTGGCAGGCGGCCATCGAAGGCTACATGGGCCGCGATCGGTTCGCGTTGATCGTCGAACCGGAATTCGAGGAAGACGCCATCCGCCTCCTGCGCCAGCACTTCGCCCGCCGCTCCCCGAAGGTCGTGCAGGGAACGAAAGCGCTAGAGGACACGCGCGGCTTCGCTACCGCACCGAACACCCTGCTGAGCGAACTGGTGTGCGAGCACCCGGTGGCCAAGGCCTACCTGTTCGCGCTCTACGGACGCGTGCGCCAGGTTGCCAGCGAGGCGGAACTGCGGCGCACGCCGCAAGGCCTCATGCAGAAGGGACTGGGCAGCCGCGCCTATGGCATGTTCACCTGCCTGGCCGCCGAGCAGGAGTTGGCCTTTGGTCAGGCGAGCCGCGCCCGCCGGCTGGCCTGGGTGAATGCACGACTGGACGCCCTGGTGCCCGAGCTGCAATCACTGAAGCACATGGCCCAGTCGCTGGCCGTGGTGCAGGGCTGGTTCAGCCAGAGCCGCGCGGCCTCGCTGGCGGAGGCGCTGAGCGAAGCCCTGGACACCCGCCTGCGCCACGTGGACGTGCAGCAGTTGCTGGGGAAGCTGGACACGTCGAGCATCGATGCTCTGGAGCAGCAACGCGACACCCTGCGCGAACGCCTTCAGGCCAAGCAAGCGCAATGGGATGCGGAGCAGCAGGCCGTGGGCGTGCAGAACAAGGAGCTGGGCGACCTGCTCAAGACGCTGAGGGCGTTGGACGACGAGTTGCCCACCCTCGCGCTGAACGTCGTCACGGCCCAGGTGTGGATCAGCCGGTTCGCCGATGCGGCAGGCGCTGTCGCCAGCGAACTCCAGCTGCTGGACGACGCCCGGGCCCTCGCGGAGGCCGATCTTCCCAGCGCCGCCGCGTTGCACAACCATGCCACCCATGCAGCGGACAACCTGCCCGACCGCCTCAAGACCCTGCGCAACCACGTCACCACGTACCTGACCGGCGCACGGACTGACGACGAACGCTTCGTCTGGACGGAGCCTCCCCGAAGCGTCGAGCAGATCGAGACGGTGCTCCGCGCCGTGCTGGCCGTGCAGCAGTCGGCGCGCGAACAGATCCGACGTCAGAACAGCGTCGGTCTGGCCGAGAACGTGGCCCGGCTGGAGAAGGCCGAAGCCACGTTCAACCACGTCTTCACCAGCGACTTCTGCTTCCGGGTGCGGCGCGACGTCAAGGATGGTTCCAACACCCTGCGCAAGCTCAGCCAGGAGCTGAAGGCGATCCAGTTCGGCGTGGATTCCTACGATGTGGTGCAGGACTGGGTACCCCGGTTCAAGGGCTACTACGACTTCTTCGAAGCGCTGGACGGTGTGGTCGACCAGCTGGAGAAGGACCGCACCGCCATCTTCGACGCGCCGCAGCTCACGCCCGAACACCGCGCCACCGCCCAGGAGATCAAGCGCCTGCTGCTGTCGCAGGACCAAGTCGCCGCCGAGCGCTCCCTGAAGGAACTGGCCGACTACCGCAACTACCGCCGCTACGACATCCACCGCATCGCCGGCGGCCACCGCACGCCGATGTCGACCTGGGGCACCGGTTCGGGCGGGGAGCTGGAAACGCCGTTCTACGTGATCCGCGCCGCCGTGCTGGCCCATGCACTGGGGCACTTCGGCCGCGCGCCTGACGCGCCTGCCCTGCGGTTGATGCTGAGCGACGAGGCCTTCTCGAAGATGGACGAGGCCCGGTCCCGGGCTGTACTGAAGTTCCTGGCGGAGAACATGGGCCTGCAACTGGTCGTGGCGATGCCCACGTCGAAGTCGGGAGCCATCAAGCCCGAGTTCGACAAGGAGTACACCTTCTCGAAGCTGGAAGCCGAGTCCGAGGGGCAGATCGTGCACATCAGCGAGGTGCAGGAGAAGGACTTCAAGCGCGAGGCGATGTCGGTGTTGTGGGCCGAACACGCGAGTGCCGCGAAGGCACGGGCGAAGGCGGCGTTCGAGGAAGGCGAACGTTCCGCATGAACCCGCCGCTGCATCCGATCCAGCGGCGACTGGCGCATGCCCTCTTGAACAAGGCCGAGCGCAGCGAAGGCCAGCGCGCCGTCTCGCTGACGCTCGACCGGGTGCTCCTGCCGGAGCTTCACCTCGCGGATTCGCCAGAGGCGCTGGCCCATGTGGAATTGCTGCTGGACGGGTTGTGCGCCACGGGCTGGGTCCGGCTGCGGGCCGACAAGGCGCGCACCTTCCAGACGCTCGCCGATCGGCGGCCTTCGTTGCTGCTGCTCGATGCGACGGCCCTCGCCAGCTGGAGCGGCTTCGAAGCGGCCCCGCCGCGATGGAGCCGGCAACTGGTCCAGGCACTGCGCGAGCGACCGTCGCTTCTTTCCGTGCCCGATGCCGCAGGGCTGCTGGACCATCTGCTGCGCAGCCCGCTGCCCGCATTCGAGACGATGGATCCGGCCGATTGCGCGGTCCTGCTCAACGCGCTGTCGACCGAATGCGCCACGGCGAATTCCCCGCTCTACTTGCGGGAGCTGTCGGCTCGGCATTTCCGCGGTCACAGCAAAGTGCTGGACGCCCGGGAGGAACTGCTGCGGCTGCTGGGCGCGGGCGACGGCCAGTTCCTCGAGGCCCCGATTCAGCTGCTCGTCGATCCGCCGCAGGGATGGACCGGGCGCGAGGTGCTGTTCATCGAGAACGGCGTAACGTTCGAGCGCATGGCCCGGCAGCGCGAGCCGGCGTGGGCGAACGCCGCGCTGGTCTACTCGGCGGGGTTCCGAGGCGGAGCACGCCGCCTGCGCGAACGCGCCGGCTCGTCGCTGTACTGGCGCGGGCAAGCGTCCGGTGCGGATGCCGAGCGCTTCACCACCTGGCTGTACGAAGGGATCGGCGAACCGTCGGTGGCCTTCTACGGTGACCTCGACTTCTCCGGGTTCGCCATCCTCTCCCAACTGCGCGCCAGCTTTCCGGGCTGCGTTGCATGGCGGCCTGGCTACGAGGCCTTGCTGGCGCGGCTCGGCTCGGGACATGCACCGCATGAAGCAGGCAAGGAGCGGCAACTGGATCCGGGTGTCACGGGCTGCACCTTCACGGACGAGGTGCTGTTGCCCGCCTTGCGGCGGGAGGCTCGGTGTGTGGATCAGGAACTGTGGCCTGGCGGCATCGCGAAGTCTCAGGCGACTTGAAGCTCGTTGTTGCCATCCTGCGGATGGGGCAAGCAGCTGTGACGGGTCCGTGCGACCGGACCTCATCGCCCTGCGCAGCGTCACTCAGTCATGCGCCAGGCCATAGACGAGCGAAATCGAACGACAGCTGGCGGTGGTGCCGGATGGACAGCAGGTACACCGTCGCGTTCGGATCCATGACGGCATACAGCACGAGGTAGTCACCGTGCAGGTACTCGCGCAGCGCATCAGCTGCTCCCGCTGGCAACACGGCAAGCTGGGCCAGGGCTTCCGCGGATTGGGGCGGGTTGTCGAGGTAGCGTCTTCCGATGCGGGGAAACCGGGCCAGGTTGGGGATGATGTTCGCCCTGAGTTCTGCCAGCAGGTCGTCGAAGGCGAACCCCGCATCCGCCTCGGACAGGAATGCCTCGATGGCATCCAGCCGTTCGAGAAAGCTCGCTGTCAGTTCGACCTGATGGATCGGCTCACCCACGCTTCTTCTTGGGGGACGTTCCGCTCGTCGAAACCGTGTGCGCTTCGGCCCTCCGCCGCTGCAGCTGGGCGATCGCAGCGTCGGCTCCATGGGTGCGGCCCGCAGCGATGTCCGCCAAGCCACGCTGGGCGTCTTCGATCAGGAGCAGGTGGATGCGCTCGCGCTCCAGCCGGTGGTAGTAGTCCAGCCGGTCGGCATCGATCAGTGCAACGTAGCTTTCGCCATTTTTCGTGATGATCTTCTCTGCACCCGCCTTCACCTGGTCGGCCAGTTCGGAGAGATTGGCGCGCGCCTGGGTAAACGGAACGACGTCGCGGGCTGAAAAACCCATGGCTGGCTCCTCGGAGGAAGTTACAGAATTCTGTGCAGTCTACTGGAGATCCGCGGAAGTGCACCGCTCGAATCTTCGTCGAAAGGAGGCCCCCGTCAACACGATGTCCCCCCTCACCACCTCAACCATCTGACCCCGATCGCCGCACCGGCCAGGGTGGGCAACGCCATGCCCAGCACGTACCACACGGCCAGGAACGGCGCCGTCAGTTCGGGGCAGTGCAAGGCATAGACGGCGGCACCGGCACCACCGGCCAGCGCTCCGGCCGCGGCGCCCGCCCACGCGGGCCGCGTGGGGGCCAACGTTTTCAAGGCCAGCATCGACGACACCAGCACCGGCAACGCGATGAAGCCGATGCTGAACGCGCAGCTGCGCCAGGTCTGCCCCCACAGCAGGGCCGGGCGTTCCGCCGCCGGGGCCAGCCACCAGGCCACGAGGGCCAGGGTCCACACGGCCAGCACCGGCAGTGCCACGCCAAGGGCCACCGGGCGGCCCGCCTTCACGCCCGGTCGCGCGAGACGCTGGGCGCCCACGAAGGCCGCCATGGCGAGCAGCAGCGGGAACAGCAGCTTTACCCAGAACATCGGCACCTGCGCCATCTGGGCGAGGTCGCGGCGGAAGCCGTAGTCCAGCGCCACGATCGCCAGCGAGAGCGGCAGCCCCACCAGCACGGCCAGCGCGAGGCGGCGGGTCGCGGCGTTCGGCGGCACCACGCGGGTGTCGGCCGCGAGCAGGTCCAGCAACCGGTCGGTCTTCATGATGACGTCCTCAATCGGGCCGCCAAGGCCTTCAGGCCCCGGTGGATGCCCACCTTCACCGCCGACTCCGACAGGCCCGTCGCCCGCGCCGTCTCGGCCACCGACAGGCCCTCCAGCTTCACCATGCGGATGGGCAGGCGCTGCTTGTCGGGCAGGGCCTCGAGCAGGCCGTCGAGGTCTCGCTTGGCATCGCTCGCTTCATGGTCCGACGAGGCGAACACCTCGAGTTCATCGTCCAGCGGCTCGTGCAGCGCCTCGCGCCCCGACTTCGCCCGCAGGACGTCGATCAGCTTGTACCGGGCGATGGCGTGCACCCAGGCCGTCAGGGGCTGGCCGCGTTGGTAGGTGTGGCGCTGGTGGTGCATGGCGAGAAGGCATTCCTGGACCAGGTCTTCGACATCGTCGGGCCAGCCGAACAGGCGCCGGCCGACGTACGCGCGCAGGTGGCCGCTCAAGCGCTTCAGGAACGCGTGATACGCCTGTGCATCCCCGTCGAGGCCGCGGAGGAACAAGCTGACCAGCTCGGCTTCGACCTGTTGGAGTGTCATCGGATCTTCATGGGGGAGTTCGGTTCGCTCGGGGTCCCGGTTACAGCACGACGAAGAAAAAGATTACCCCCGCATTGTGTAACCCGTGGGGCCCGTCCGGCGAACTTGGAAACGACCGCGCCAAACCGGCCGGTCTTCAACCTCATCAGGAGCGAACCATGTCGAACCGTACCCTTGCCATCACCACCTTCGCCCTCGCGGCACTCTCCGCCGGCGCCGCACTCGCCGCCGACAAGCCCATGGCCGACGACCAGGCCGCCAAGATGGAGAAGTGCTACGGCGTCTCCATGGCCGGCAAGAACGACTGCGCCGCGGGGGCCGGCACCAGTTGCGCGGGCACCTCCAAGGTCGACTACCAGCCCAACGCCTGGAAGAACGTGCCGGCCGGCACGTGCACGTCGATCAAGACGCCGAAGGGCATGGGCAGCCTGACGCCGCCGAAGTCCTGAGCCGCGTTGCCGCCGGTCATCATGAAACTCACCGCAGGCGTGAGCCTGAAGCCGCAGCACTTCGAGGAGGCCGAACGCGCACGCGCGGACGCCCTGTGGTTCGAGGTGCATGCCGAGAACTACATGGTGGCCGGTGGGCCGCGGCTGGCGTGGCTGGAGCGCATCCGTTCCTGTCATCCCGTGTCGCTGCACGGTGTGGCGCTGTCGCTCGCGGGCGACGGGCCGCCCGATGCGGAGCACCTGCAACGGCTGGCCGCGCTCGTGCGGCGCATCGAGCCGGTGCTGGTGTCCGAACACCTGGCGTGGTCGCGTCGGGAGGGCGTGTACTTCCCGGACCTGTTGCCGTTCCCGCGCACCACCGCGGCGTTGCAGCGCATGGCCGCCAACATCGAACTCACGCAGCAGGTGCTCGGGCGGCGCATCGCCATCGAGAACCCGTCGCACTACCTCGCGCTCGAAGGGCACGAGTGGAGCGAGGTCGATTTCCTTCGTGAGCTGGCGGTGCGCACGGGGTGCGGGCTGCTGCTGGATGTGAACAACGTGTTCGTGTCGGCGCACAACCTGGGTGGGGATGCTCTGGCGTACCTCGATGCGTTTCCGGTGAAGCACCTGATGGAAGTGCATCTGGCCGGGCACAGCGTCGATGCGCAGCTGCCGCTGTTGATCGACTCACACGACGCGCCAGTGTCGGCCGAGGTCTGGCGGTTGTACCGGCACTTGGTGGCGCGCACCGGTCCCATGCCCACCTTGATCGAGCGGGACGACCACGTTCCCGCATTCGGCGAGTTGCTGGCCGAGCGTGAACTCGCCGGTCATGTGGAGGCCTTGCCATGACCCACCCGGCATTCCAGCAAGGCTTCGTGCAGGCCCTGCGCGGCGCGCCGGGGCATCCCGCGATGGGCGTGTACCGCAACACCGTGGTGAAGGGCTGCATCGACGCGCTCGAAGCGAACTTCCCCGCAGTGGTCCGGCTGGTGGGGCGTGACTGGTTCCGTTCGGTCGCGGCCCTGTACGTGGCCGAGGAACCGCCCCGCGATGCGCGCCTGTTCACGTATGGCGGCGGGTTCCCCGAGTTCCTCGGGCACTTCGAACCGGCGGCCGAACTGCCCTACCTCGAAGGGGTGGCCCGACTCGACCACCTCTGGATCGAGAGCCACACCGCCGCCGACACGATGGCGCTGCGGCCCGATGCACTGGCCGGGCTCGCCCCCGAAGCGCTCGGTGACTGCCGGCTCGTTCCCCACCCCGCCGCGCGCTGGCTGTGGCATCCCTCGCTGCCCATCGCCACCCTCTGGTCCCGCAGCCGCGACGCGGACGATGCCGCGGACCTCGGCGACATCGCATGGTCGGGCGAGGGCCTGTTGCTGACCCGGCCGGCGCAGGGCGTGCAGTGGTGCCGCCTCACACCCGGCTGTGCCGCCTTGCTCACCGCGTGTGCGGAAGGCCAAGCGCTCGCGGCCGCTGCGGCTGCCGCGCTGATGGCGGAGCCCGGTTGCGATCTGGCCGCCGCGTTGTCGGTGCTGCTGACACAGGGCGCTTTCGCAGCCGGCTGAACCCCTTCCCTCTCCACACCAGGAACTCGAACCATGAATGCCGTCCAGCTGCAGTCCCGCCGCCTCGCGGACCTCCTCACCCACATCACACCGCACGACCTGCTCGCCTTGGTGAGCCGCGTCGCCATCGCGGCCATCTTCTTCCTGTCCGGGCGCACCAAGGTCGAGGGATTCCTGACCGTCACCGACGGTGCGGTCGAACTGTTCCGCACCGAATACGCATTGCCGTGGATCCAGCCCGAACTCGCGGCCCACATGGCGGCGTATGCGGAGCATCTCTTCCCGCTGCTGCTGGTGCTCGGCTTGTTCACGCGCCTGTCGGCGTTGTCGCTCCTCGGGATGACGCTGGTGATCCAGTGTTTCGTGTATCCGTCGGCGTGGCCCACGCACCTGTCGTGGGCGGCGATGCTGCTGTATCTGGCAGGGCGCGGTGCGGGGCGGTGGGCATTGGATCGGATGGTCGGAATGCCTTGATTCCCGCCTGGGCGAAAATGCCCGCATGTCCGAACCCCAGCCCATCGCGCCGCGCACCGACGTCGTTCCAACCGCCACGACGGAAGACGGGCGGCCCCTCACACCAGCGCAGAAGCGCTTTCAGTCGCTGGTGAAGCGGATCGAGACGGAGCGCCGCACCTTGAGCGCGTGGCAGCACCACGCACCGGCGTTCCGCGAGGCCTACTGGGAGGCGCTGGATCCGCTGATGGTGGACCTGGACGCGGCGACGCGCCAGTGGGCATTCGCACTGGACAGCACCCTCGACAAGACCACGTGGACGGCCGCCCAGCGCACCACGCTGTGCGAACTGCTCTGCGCAGCGGTGGGCACCCTGCTCGTGGCGGGCGATGACGCCGAACTGAAGGCGCTGTACGACAAACATTCCGAGGTCGACTACGACACGGAACAACGCGACCTGCTGCTGGCCCTGAAGGCGGTGGCCGAGGAAGAAACCGGCCTCGACCTCGGAGACGACGACGTCGCCTCGGAAGACGAACTGCGCGAGCGCCTTCGGCAAGCCGAGGCCGCGGCGGCGGACGCGGCGCCGGAGGTCGAACCGCCACCGGCGAAACCACAGGCCAGCACCTCCCAGAAACGCCGTGAGCGCGACGCCGCCGAGGCCTCCCGGTCCCTGCGCGAGATCTACCGCAAGCTCGCCAGCGCGCTGCACCCCGACCGGGAGACCGACCCCGTCCAACGCGAAGCCAAGACCGCGCAGATGCAACGCGTCAACCAGGCCTATGACAACCGGGACCTGCTGTCGCTGCTGCAGCTCCAGCTCGACATCGAGCAGATCGACACCCATCACATCGCCGCAGCGAGCGACCAGCGCCTGAAGCACTACAACGACGTGCTCAGCGAGCAACTGGAGGAACTCAAGGACGAGGTCCATGACGTCGCGACCGACTTCTGCATGGAGTTCCAACTGGAGAGCTGGCCGCTTCCCAGGCCGGAGAAGTTGATGCCGTTCGTTGGGCGGGCGGAGCGGGATGTGAAGGCTGAGTTGTTCCGGTTGCAGTGCAATCTGCGGATGCTGGGGGATGTGGCGGCGACGAAGCGGTGGTTGAGGGGGCAGAGGGTGCGGAGGCACGAGCCGTTTGGGTTCTGATCTGAGCAAGTCATTGCAGCCGTGCTCGTTTTGAGCCAACAAGTGCTTGACGCAAGAATTTAGACCTGAACCTAGCAGCCTGCTCTTCTTCGAGTTGCTCAAGCGAGAACGCCTCCGACGGCAGATCTACGCGACGCGCGCCGCGACGAGGTCCGCCGTTTTCAACTACATCGAGATGTTCTACAACGCCAAGCGGCTTCACAGTACTGCCGGAGGCACTTCGCCGGTAGAGTTCGAGCGACGCCATTCCCAACGGCTTAAGAGTCCCTAGGGAATCCGGGGCGATTCGAGTCAACCTGCGCTTGTCCGAACAATCCGTCAATGAGGCTTCGAGCGTCCCCACCCAGCGAGGACGTCACGGTGGACATGTTGACGCGGAACCGGACCGCGGTGACACGAGGGTCGCTCGGCTGGGGAGGCGCCGGAACATCAGACATTGCATAGACGGCCAGGCTGCGCTCCGCATACGACGGGTCGAACCTCCGGTCCAGTCGCTCCGAGAAATCATTTCCGAGGGCCGCGGCAATGTTCTCCCACAGCTTCTGACGCAGGGCTGGATGGGCAGCAACGCGCGCTTCAATCTCGCTGGCCAGGTCAACGACACCGACGCCACCGCCCATGGCTTGGAGCAGAACGGAAGCAACATACCCTGCCCCGCCCAACGGCGACTGGAGTTGCTCGAGCGCGAACTCGTGCTGTCGAAGCTCACTGACCGCGGCCTTTACCTCCAGGCAGCCAGTCGCCCACGCGAAGTCGAACCGTTCGAACTGGTCGGCGTGCCACGCTTGTAGAGCCCGCACAACATCCTTGCTCTTCGCCATGACGAAGAGTTCCGCCCAAAGGCCGATGACCTCCCGGCTGCTGGGTCGGCCCAATGCCCTGAACAGGTCCAGTAACGACTGGAGGCAGCGCTGAAGGTCTGAGGTGCTGGCCGCGGCCGGCAGCTGCTCTACGGCCGCAGCAAGGCAGCGCACGAACACCTCGTAAAGCTCAGCGACGCCGGCGTCGCACGCGATGACCGCAAACTGGTCCTCGACGTCGCCTCCGACCGTGGTGACGCGACAGGTGCTGTGGAACTGGACCGAGACGTGCCTTAACTCGATGGCCGGCGAGTAGCTGGCCGGGCTCGAATCTTTCAGCAGGAAAACCGGACCACCGTCCTTCGACTTGGCCAGAAAGTCTCCCCGTGGTCCGGGAAGCGGCAGTGCCGAGAAGTCAACGGCAGAAGTGGCGGCCGGCAGCGCCTGGAACGAGGCGAAGAGGCTCAATCAGCGGTCCTCCACGAGAAGCGACTTGTGCAGTTTCTCGGGCACGTTGAGGGCGAACCAGGTCACGTCGTGGACGTCCGCAGAGTTCGGGTCGCGCGGCTGCGCGCCCAAGTCGAACCTGCGCACCTGCAGGCTGATTCGGTCAGGGAAGCAATGCTTGCTGTCGTTCAACGTGCCGGCGCTCTGGCTGAAATATTGACCCATCGGCGCATAGCGATCAGTGGCGGCCAGCCCGTGTCCAGCTTCGCGCGAACGGTATACGACCGTGAGGCGGTTCATTAGGAAGACGTCGACCTTCAGCGTAGGGTTTTCCTTGCGGAGCGCGCCGAGCGCGATGAGCATCGCACTGTGCTCCTCTGCATCACGAGCATCTCGCATGCGCACTTCGAGCAAGAAGTCAGCAAGCACAACTTCCAACGGGACGGCTTCGATTACGTCGTGAGGCGAACTGGTCACACCCTTGAATAGGGAGGCGGCATTGACGGGCGCACTGTACGTCTTCGACCACTTTGGCACTATCCGTGCCAGCAGCTTCCGGTTCTCCGCCGCAGCGTCGTCATCGTTTTGCATGGTCTTTGGAACGAGCCACCCGTCCACTGAGATGCGCCTAACGCCCAGGCCCACCACGTTCGGACGCGTCGGCTTCAATAGGCCGGTGAGGATGAAGTCGCGGCGCCACGCTGACAATGGCTTGCCGCGGTGGGCCATCAATGCGTCCCGCACGAACTCTTCGTGCTCGATGTACTCGGTGAAGGCGGCCTTGACCGTGGCCTGCAGGTAGATGCGGCACAGGCCCAGATACGCGGACTTGTAGCCAAAGAATCGGGCTCGCTGCTGCAGCGTATCAGCACCGGGAGTACCTCCGCCTCCGAGGGGTCGCGGCATGTACGTGGTGCACAGGCCCTCGACCGTGTACCCGCGGTCGAGCTTCGCACCTCCGACCAGCACCCAGTACCGGTTGGACTTCCACTTCACCTTTTCCTCAGCATCCTTGGTGCCGTTGACCTCGACAATTTTCAGACTGTCGAAAACTTCCTCTTCAAGTTCTGCAATCAACTCTGACAACGGCCGAATACTGGGGAAGGTGCGAAGGAGCGAGTCGTACTCCGCTTGGAAAAGCGCCTCGGCAGCAGCAGGATTGGTGGCCTGAAACTTCGAGATGGTCGACTTCAGCGTCTTCAGGCCTTTGTCGAGCCAGGCCTTGTATTGCTTGTGCGAAGCGGTCACCACGGCCGGGTGAACCATCATCGAGCGATTGCGGTCCTTCGGCTTGGGTCCGCGTTGCCGCGTCAGCGAGTGCTGCGCTGCGACCAGCAAGAACGAGCGGAGCGCGTCATAGAGTGTCGGTGGCGGTCCGATCAGGGCACGCGTCGGCGTCGCCACTTGCACTGGCGGAATGTTCTCGATGAGCCCGGGAGGCCCCTGGAAGAATGCTTTGCCGCCGGTGTACGCATCCCCAGGAGTCACCAACTCCGCGAAGTCGGGGTTGAGATAGTCTGCCTGTGCGAGCAGCAACAACGCCTGTGGTGTTGCCGTGTACTGCAGGTATGAGTGGTGCGGAAGAACGGCGCGCAATTTCAGGATGGACCCATAGGTCGTGCTGGCCGCGTTCACGGGTTCCAGACCTGCTTTTATGCGAGCCGCTTTCGTGTTCAAGCTCGCTTGGTCGCTCTCGTCATCAATGATGAGGCTCGGAACGGCATCCAGGATCAGGCCATTAAGAACTTTCGCAAGCTTCTCAAGCCAACCTCCGTGCTTCAGAACCGTGATGAGCACGGCCTTCTTGGTTGGCTTCTTGAGCCAGGCGGCAACCTTGGTCTCAATATCCGACTTCTGACCGATGGTAGGGTTATGCAGGTGGTACCAGTCGTCACCACCCGCCTCGATGCCGAAGTCCTCCTTCAGTCGGTCCTCCGACTGCTCAAGAAGATTTTTCTTCGTGCCGGCCAGCACGATGATGATGCCGTAGCCGTTGTCGCGCGCCAGCGCGATGACGGTTTCGAAAGACAGCGTCTTGCCGCTCTGCACATAACCAACGACCAATCCAGTCTCTGGCTTCCCCCTCTGAGACGGCGGAAGGCATCGACCCAAAATCCGCTGCGCTTCCTGCAGCACCGAATTGGGCCCAAGAGTCAGGTCGTCATAGCTCGGCCCGTTCGGGTCCAGAGACTTGCTCTCAAGAAAGGCGCGAGTGAAGTCGCGCTGCTCAGGCACCCAACGAAGGGGTGGTTTGATAGTTTTGAGCACTTTGATTGACGCGGTCATCGGTGTCCAGCGCAGCCTGGCTTAAAGCGCCACGCATCAACTGGTTGAAGTGGAGGAGAACAACTTCAGGGGCCTGCCCGCTGAGGTCCTGTGCCAGGACGAGCGAGATGCAAACAGCCGTCGCGACGCGCAAGAACAACTCGATGTTCTCGTAGTTGGCACCAAGGAATTCGCTCGAAAACGGATGAGCCAAACCTAACTCGATGACCAGTCGCCGCGTCTCGTCGGGGTCACCTGGTTGCGGGTCTTGATTGGCCATCGAAATCCAATCGTCGCGGGCGGGGTCGACCGAGGTGCGAAGAGTGATGATCCAGTCGAAGTCTCCGTCGTCGACACAGACAGTGCGCTCCGAGGCCTGAAGGTCTCCCGGCACGAGCGTCCGAGGTAGCGGCCTGACCTCTGACGGATTCGCCTTGGCCTCAACAAGAACGGGCGCGATGTCCGTTTCGATGTAGTTAGCGACGGACTCCGTGGCTGCAACGGCCTGTCTTTCGATGCTCTTCTTGGAGGGCAGCGCGCGATAGTTCTCAGCCTGCGCCAGAAGGTCCAGCGGATCCTTCTCGATTTCTTCTTTTAGCAGCTCAAGAAACTCTTCCTCGTACTCACCCCAGCGGAAGCCGTCCTTTGTGTGGCTGACGTCGAAGCCCTCGATGTGCAACTCGCCAAACAGACGCTGATAAGGGAAGCTGTTAGTCTGCTTGAAGATGAAGCTAGGCCGGTAGGTCTCGTCGTGGCTGCCCTCGATGAGTCGCTCGCGTCTGAAGAGGGCGAAGCCCGCAAACGGTGTCGAACCCTTTTCGCGCAGCGCAGCGAAGCCGGTGACCTTCTGTCCTGCCCCGAAATCCAACTCGATGTCCTTGCGCCACTCAACGGTCTCGGCATCGTCGCCTTTCGCCGGCACGCCGGGCGACGTGTACTTCTGCGCCTTGAGAATTTCCGCGGTGACATAGCTGAGGGGTTCGTTATTGAACCTCAGCACCATCCGACCATCCCGAAGGAACACGCGGTAGATGCTCGCCAGGTGGTCCTTGATTTTTCCTAGCGTGCGCCCCTGCGGCACGTGATGCAAGCCTCGCAGCGTGACGACGGTGTAGTGTGCTGACGGGTTGCCAACATCGCGCGCTTCGGTGCTCAGGCTCTCAATCCTGTTGTCGACGATTTCCCGAATGTCGAACTCAATCTTCCTTTCGAGGGTCTCGCCGAGGGCCTTGGTTCGGACGCTCCACTTTTCGGAGAACCAGCACGCCGCGCTCTTCATGCCCATGCCGAACTCGGAGAGGCCGGTACGGTCGGTGGGCACCTGCGCAGCTCGGAAGGCACGCGGAAAATCCGCAGTGGAGATACCGGCGGCGTTGTCAGTGATTGAAATGAGGCCCGTGCCGTTGGTGTCGGTACGGACATCCACCTCGAGCCGGAAGTGCGGGCCGTTAACGGCCTCCAGGGCGTCCCTGTTCGCCAGATAACTCTGCAGCGCGTTGTCGATGAACTCCGCGATGGCGAACCAGGCTTTGTAGTTCAAGTGCCGGAGCACCGAGAGCATCGTGACCTCAGGCCGAATCTCAATCGGTCCTGGGAGCTGAGCGTCCGGCACCGTACCCATCAGGCAGGTACCGCCTCAGCCTTGCGATGGTTCTTGCTGACGACGGGGTCGGGTTGAACCGCCAGCAGCGCCCTTGCGACCTTCTCCACCACATTGGAGTTCACGGCATTGCCTAGCGCTGCGAAGGCCTTGTTGGGACTTTCCGGCAGCCCTTTGAGGCCATCCATGCTCTGCAATCGGGCGCACTCGCGAGGCGTCATGTACCTCTTTTGCCACCCGATGATCGGCACCTGGGTGTCCGTCATCGCAATCAGGCTGGGTGCGGTGGTTCGACGTTTGACACGCACTCCCGACGCCCGGAACTGAATGACGTAGTCCCAGATATTGCGCTTGCCGCCCTTGACGTTCCATTCGAGTTTTTGGAGGCTCGACGGGAATTTCAGAATTTTAGGCAACCAGGGGTCAATCCACTCCTTGTTGTCCTCGTAGAACTGCCGGTTCTGCCGAATGAAATCTTGCTTCCACTTGGGAAATTTCTTCTCGGCGGTGCGAGCGTGGCTGGGCAACCCGTTCCAGCGGCCTTCCAAAGTCTTCAACAGGCCAATCTTTCTCCCGTGGCTGCCTTTAAACCCCACTAGGCCATCCATGCCCAGAAACGCTTTCAGGGCATGGGGAGTGGTCGTTTCGTAGGGATACGTCGCACCCCACTCCATCGACCACAACGGGTAGTACGGCAGTTCAACGTTCTCGGGACAAGCCTTCAAGAACTCGTCCCAGACTTCCAAACACTCTTGGACTTGCTTCGAAAGCTTCTTGGCATCAACGGGGTTGTCATCGAGCACCGAGTCGATGTTGGTCTCATCCTTGCTGGTCTCTGGCCACACGAACTCGTTGAGCGGCAGGAGGGAGCCGACGATATATACGCGCTCCCGAATCTGCGGAATGCCAAATTGATGCGGCGACAAGCGCTCGGCACGAATGTGGTAGCCGAGGCCTTCATCACCACGGCCCAGAATCTTCTGAATTTCCTCCCACGTGCGACCCTCGTCGTGTTTCAACAGGTTGGGGACGTTCTCAAGGATGAAGAATGTCGGCTTCTGCTCTTTCAGAATCGCCTCGACATTGAAGAACAGATTTCCCTGCTCCGTGCACTCAAACCCGAGTTGCTCACCTGCTTTTGAAAACGGTTGGCAAGGGAACCCCGCCGTCAGAACGTCGTGCGGCGGGACGTCTCTTGGGCTGACGAGCGTGATGTCACCGTAAGGACGGATGCCGTGATTCGTCTCGTACAGGTCGCGGAGGTGTTCTTTCCACTCCGCAGCGAAGACGCATTGGCCGCCCATGCGGGCAAGAGCGAGGTGAAAGCCACCTAGCCCAGCGAAAAGGTCGACAAATCGGAATGCTTGCATGTCCGTCGCACGTAGTTAGTCGTTCTTCGTGTAGCGACGACGCTTAAACGCCGTCATGGTCGCCCTCCCAACGAACGGACGGTCATCGACCGCTCGGGCGTTGCAAGCAGCACCAAAGGGAGAGCTGTATTTATGTACAGTATTTTTGTGTACCGGTCAATTGGTGACGTCACCAAGCCGAGGAACTCCCACCGCCGTGCTCTCCCAAATCTTGCCATGAGAAATCTTCAGTAACGCGTTCACGTAGGGAAAACCAGGTGTGTGCTGGCCGCAAGCGATTCAGCTTGGCATTCAGGACAGACACCGGGCCGGCATTAAATAGCTGAACGGAACGAAGGCTAGCCAGTCAATGAACTTGCGCCAGAACCCATTGCAACAGTGATCGGCTGACCGGGCCACGCTCGTACTAGGCCCGACGACGTCGAGTGTCAATCCAGATGTAGTTCGAACTGCGAGCCGTTGCGGCCGCGAATATTCGAGAGCAGCGCCGCTCGCGCTTTGTCGGCGGTATTCCAGCGAGTGGATACTGGGGAAGCGTAAAGTTCCGCTTCCTTCGCATGGATGAAACGCAAGGCCGCGTCATCCAAGTGCTCGCTGATGAAGCGCTGCAGTAACGGTCCCGCTTCCACCTTCCAGAGCACCAGGCGGCGCACGGCGCGAACGAGATTGCCCATCGGGGAAGGATTAGGCAGGAGATTGATGTCTAGCGTTCTCTTGTGAATGCGGGCGAGATAGTTGTCTGCGCAGATCAAACGCCGTCTTTTTAGATCGTAGGCAACGGCATCCCAGTCAAAAAACGTGCACGCGACAATGTCGTCCAGACGCTGCACAGGCACGCATCGGCGCGCCCAGGTGGTCTCCAGTGCCCAGAAATCAATCTTCCACGGACCTTGTTTGCAGCCATATCCGCCGAAGCGGTTCGAAGTCGCGCCCAATTCGGCGGCAAGCTGCGCGACGCGGTCGGCCGGCGCATCGATCACCAGGTCTATGTCGGAGCGGAAGCCTTTGCGACCTTCGTGCGCAAAATCACGCACGAGGCCGCCGATGACAGCGATCTGATCGAACGCGGAGAATCGATCTTCGACTACCTGCCGCAAGAACACCATCTCGCCGGTGTCGTTCGCCCAGAAGTATCGATCGAGCCGACGCTTCAGTGCGAGGTTGTTAGGCGCTATTGGCATGTGGCAGGGCCTGGAACTCGCCCCAAAGGCGCATTGCATAGCTATCTGTCATGCCGGAGATCATGTCCGTCAGCAAGCGCAATTCACGATAGCGCAGGCCGTTGGCTTTCGAGCCAGGCGTATCTTGAGCGCAGGCCTGTTGGACATAGTTCGGGCTTATCAACGAAAAGATGTAGCTTGAGCGCGCACTTCGCTTTCTCGATTCGATGTTGCTCGATTCCTCGCGATCGGAAATGGCAGACCAGAAGGCACACATCAACCCGTCCAGTGCCGCCGCACCAAGCGCTTCCGTCTTCAGGACCAATGGGTGGTTGAACGCGTACCTCTTGGCAATTTTCTTCAAGGCGCGGCAAAGGTCGGAGTTGTCCATCAAGGGCATCTGATGGCTGAAGTCAAAAATTGCGCCCAAATTTTGAATGAACTGCTCGCTGGCGTGCGTGACCAGAGCTTCAATGAACAACGCCCTTAGATACTGAATCTTGACATCGCGTTGCGCGTCGGGGGACAACGGTTTTCGCTCGACATCCGCGAAGCGGGACAGCAATTTCGTCACCGTAGGGTTGTTTGGCAGACCGCTCTGCAGGACTACGAGCACATCGTCAGGCGACATCACCAGCTTCTTGAGCACGTCGTCGACGTCCAGCACCGAATATGCGATGTCGTCGCATGCCTCCATGATCCACGTCAGCGGGTGACGCTGACCTTCCTCAAGGCCAGTTTTCTCGCGAACCCAATCTACGACGTCCTTCTCTGACGAGAAATACCCGCCCTTTTTACGGATCGGGTTGGTCCGATCCGCCGCGGCGAAACTGACTGGATATTTTAGTCCTGCGGCCAACGCAGCCGCGGTCAGGTCCAGACCTACCCCGTCCACGTGCGTCTGCAGTCGCGTCAGCAAGCGTAGGGCTTGCGGGTTACCGTCAAACCGTGTGAATTCCAAACGAAGTGCCTCTGGGACCGCCTGCGCTTGCTCCAGATCCTGACCGTCCGATGAGACTTTGCTGAAGATCCAGTCTTTCCGCTTCTCGAACCAACGTCCAATGGCCGCCTCGCCCTGATGGCCGAAGGGGGGATTGCCCAGATCGTGTCCTAGGCCGGTCGCCAGCAGGATCGGCTGAATGACGTTGAGAAGGGCATCTGGGCCGATGCCGCTACCCTCAAATTCATTAGGTCTGGTCAAGTACACGCGCACTCCGATGGAGCGTGCAAGGTTGGCAACCTCGTGTGAATGCGTCAGACGAGTACGCACGCTGTCATTCTCATCCATGGGCCAGACCTGGGTCTTGTCCGCCAAGCGCCGAACCGGTGTAGAGAATAGGAGGCGGTCGTAGTCGTGCTGGAACTGGGAGCGCAGATCACCCGCGACGGGGCTGTCCGGTGCGCCAGCTTCGCTGGAAGAGGCTTGGCCTAGAACAGCCTCTTCGGGCGAATGACGTGGACGCGGGCGGCGCGCGGACGACCAAATGTTTGGCGACGAGGCGTGTGCAGTCATTACACATTTTAACCTGGACGCGGCACGCGACAGGTCCTGAGGTATGCCGGCTAGACCGCGACTGCGAACTACATTTTTCAGCCGTGGCAGTTGTTCACGATGGTCTAGTGACCAGCAACTCACGGTCGGTAGCTGCCGATCAACAAGCTCAACATGAGCGGTCGCAAAAAAACTGAAATAGGGCTTAGCACTTTGCACTCAATCTCGTTGTGCAACTGCGAAGCGCAGAAGGCCCAGCAATGCGGGGCCTTCTCACTTTGTTCATCAGTAGTTTTTCACTGACTTGTCAGAGATTTCACTTTTCACTTCACCCAACACATCACGCGTCGATGTTGGCGGCCCTCAGCGCATTGGTCTCGATGAAGTCACGCCGCGGCTCAACCTCATCCCCCATCAGCATCGTGAACACCCGGTCCGCCTCGATCGCATCATCAATCTGCACCCGCAGCAAACGACGCACCGTCGGATCCATCGTGGTCTCCCACAACTGCTCCGGGTTCATCTCGCCGAGACCCTTGTAGCGCTGACGCCCCACAGCATTCTCAGCCTGCGCGATGAGCCAGGCCATCGCCTGCCGGAAGTCGGAGACCCGAGCCTCCTTCTGCTTCTCACCTTCACCTCGCTTGATGATGGCGTTCTCGCCCACCAGGCCCTTGAAGGTCAGACCCGCCGTGCTCAGCACCTCATAGTCCGCCCCATGCACGAAGTCCGCAGAAATGATGCTGCTCTTCGTGTTGCCATGGTGGATCCGGCTGATGCGCAGGATGTGCTTGTCGGTGCGGGTGTCGAACTCGGCCGTGACTTCGGCGTTGTGCAGCGCGGCCTTCAAACCGGCAGCTGAAGTCTCCGCAGTTTCGAGCGTGTCGAGGTTCAGCACCAGGCCGTTGGCCATCGCACGCAGGGCCTCGATGTCCATCCACGCGCTGAGGCGGTCGACGACGTTGTTGGCCAGCACGTACTGCGTGGCCTTCTCGGCAAGGTCTTCACCGGTCAGCGTCACGCCGTTGAGGCCGGTGTCGAGCTTGGCGTCCTTCAGGGCGACCTTGAGCAGGTACGAGTCGAGCTCGGTGCCGTCCTTCAGGTACTGCTCTTCCTTGCCCAGCTTCACCTTGTAGAGCGGCGGCTGTGCGATGTAGATGTGGCCGCGTTCGACGATCTCCGGCATCTGACGGTAGAAGAACGTGAGCAGCAGCGTGCGGATGTGGGCGCCGTCGACGTCCGCGTCGGTCATGATGATGATGCGGTGGTAGCGCAGCTTGTCGGGGTTGAATTCTTCCTTCCCGATGCTGGTGCCGAGCGCGGTGATCAGCGTGAGGATTTCGTTGCTGGTCAGGAGGCGTTCGAAGCGCGCGCGCTCCACGTTCAGGATCTTGCCGCGCAGCGGCAGGATCGCCTGGAACTTGCGGTCGCGGCCCTGCTTGGCGCTGCCGCCGGCGGAGTCGCCCTCCACGATGTAGATCTCGCAGAGTGCGGGGTCCTTCTCCTGGCAGTCGGCCAGCTTGCCGGGCAAGCCCATGCCGTCGAGCACGCCCTTGCGGCGGGTCATCTCGCGGGCCTTGCGCGCGGCTTCGCGGGCGCGTGAGGCTTCGACGATCTTGCTGCAGATGATCTTCGCGTCGTTGGGGTTCTCGAGCAGGTAGTCGGTGAGGGCCTTGCTGACGACGTCTTCGACGGGGCCGCGCACTTCGCTGCTGACGAGCTTGTCCTTCGTCTGGCTGCTGAACTTGGGTTCGGGCACCTTCACGCTCAGCACGCAGCACAGGCCTTCGCGCATGTCGTCGCCGGTGACCTCGACCTTCGCCTTCTTGGCGTAGTCGTTCTCTTCGATGTACTTGTTGATGACGCGGGTCATCGCGGCGCGCAGGCCGGTCAGGTGGGTGCCGCCGTCACGCTGAGGGATGTTGTTCGTGAAGCAGAGGACGCTCTCGGAGTAGCCGTCGTTCCACTGCATGGCCACCTCGGCGGTGATCATGGTGCCCTGGTCGCTCAGCTTCTCGCCGCTGGCCGAGAAGACGGTGGGGTTCAGCGTCTTCTTGCCGGTGTTGATGAAGTCGACGAAACCCTTCACGCCGCCGGCGAACGCGAAGTTCTCCTCGCGGTTGTTGCGCTCGTCGACCAGGCGGATCTTCACGCCGTTGTTCAGGAAGCTCAGTTCGCGCAGGCGCTTGCTGAGGATCTCGTAGTGGAAGTCGATGTTCGAGAAGATTTCCAGGTCGGGCAGGAAGTGCACCTCGGTACCGCGCTTTTCCGTCTCGCCCGTGATCTTCATGGGCGAGATTTCGAAGCCGTCACGCTGCTCCAGCAGGCGGTCTTGCGGGATGCCCTGCTTGAACTCCATGAAGTGCACCTTGCCTTCGCGGCGCACCGTGAGGCGCAGCCACTTGCTCAGGCCGTTCACGCAGCTCACGCCCACGCCGTGCAGGCCACCGGACACCTTGTAGCTGTTCTGGTTGAACTTGCCCCCGGCGTGCAGCTCGGTCAGCGCGATCTCGGCGGCGCTGCGCTTCGGCTCGTGCTTGTCGTCCATCTTGACGCCCGTGGGGATGCCGCGGCCGTTGTCGACGACGCTGATGGAGTTGTCGGTGTGGATGGTGACGACGATGTCGTCGCAGTGCCCGGCCAGCGCCTCGTCGATGGAGTTGTCGACCACTTCGAAGACGAGGTGGTGCAGACCGGTGCCGTCGGAGGTGTCGCCGATGTACATGCCCGGACGTTTGCGGACGGCCTCCAGACCTTCGAGGATCTGGATGCTGCCTTCGCCGTAGGCGGCACTGGCGTTGGGGTCCTGGGGCGTGGTGCGTTCGTCGCTCATGGCGCTTCAGTCTCTCGGAAATCAATCCGGCACCAAAGCGGACCGCGGAGCGGTTCGCCGGTGCCTTCGAACATATGGGGTCGGGCGCTCGTTTTTCGAGGCGTTCAGATGCGCATCGGCATGACCACGTACTTGAAGCCCGCCTGCTCGGGCACGGTGATCAGCACGCTGGAGTTGGTGTCCTGGAGTTCGAGCTTGACCATGTCGACGCTCATGTTGGACAGCGCGTCCATCAGGTACGTGACGTTGAAGCCGATCTCGATGGTATCGCCTCCGTAGTCGATCTCGAGTTCTTCCTTGGCTTCTTCCTGCTCGGCGTTGCTGGAGGCGATGCGCAGCTGGCCGGGCTCGATGTTGACACGCACGCCCTTGAACTTGTCGCTGGTCAGGATGGCGGCGCGCTGCAGGCTCGACAGCAGGGCAGTGCGGCCCAGCACGACGCTGTTGCGGTGGTTCTTGGGGATGACGCGGTTGTAGTCGGGGAACTTGCCTTCGACCAGCTTGGTGACGAACTCCATGCCGCTGAACGTGAACTTGGCCTGGTTGCCGGCGAAGCGCATCTCGATGGCGTTGTCGCCGTCCTTGTCGTCGGTGAGCAGGCGCTGCAGTTCGAGCACGGTCTTGCGCGGCAGGATGACTTCCTGCTTCGGGATCTCGGTCTCGAGGTTGGCCTGGGCCAGCGCGAGCCGGTGACCGTCGGTGGCGACGAGGGTCAGGCTCTTGCCTTCGGCGACGAACAGGATGCCGTTCAGGTAGTAGCGGATGTCGTGGACCGCCATCGCGAAGTGTACCTGGTTGATCAGGCCCTTCAGCACCTTCTGGGGGACGCTGAACATCGGTCCGAAGTCGGCGGCCTCCTGGACCAGCGGGAAATCGTCGGCAGGCAGCGTCTGGAGCGTGAAGCGGCTCTTGCCGCCCTGCAGCGTCAGCTTGTTGGCCGTGGCGCTCAGCGTGACGACCTGGTCGGACGGCAGCGAGCGGAGGATGTCGATCATCTTCCGCGACCCGACCGTGGTGGCGAAGTTGGCGGCGTCGCCGCCCAGTTCGGCCGTGGTGCGGACCTGGATCTCGAGGTCACTGGTGGTGAGCTCGATCTGTTCCCCGGTTTTCCGGATCAGCACGTTGGCCAGGATGGGCAGGGTGTGCCGGCGTTCCACGATCCCGGACACGGCTTGCAGAGCGCTCAGGACTTTTTCTTGCGCTGCTTTTAAGACAATCATGTCAACCTCTTAATTTAGTCGTCTTAGTAGAGGAACGACGCTTTCTGTGGAAAACGCCATTTTCTCTTTTTCCATCAACTGCTTAGCTCTCGCGTAACCCTGTGTGCCGCCGGTCTGGTTACGCGGGAGTCGAAACCCACAACTTTTCGGAACCGCTCAAACCTGTGGACAACGAACGAGTTGTTCGGGAGTTGTCCCCAGGCTTGTTGTTTGACAGTCTGCCACTGACTGTGTTTCAGCCTTTCAGCGTCTGCTCCAGCACATGCAACTGCTGGTTCAGTTCGGAGTTCTTCTGGCGCTCGCCGGCGATCTTGCGCACGGCGTGCAGCACGGTGGTGTGGTCGCGGCCCCCGAACAGCTCGCCGATCTCGGGCAGGCTCTTCTGGGTCATTTCCTTGGCGAGGTACATGGCGATCTGGCGCGGGCGGGCGATGCTGGCCGGGCGCTTCTTGCTGTACATGTCGGCGACCTTGATCTTGTAGAAGTCGGCGACGGTCTTCTGGATGTTCTCGACGCCCACCTGGCGGTTCTGGATGGACAGCAGGTCCTTCAGCGCCTCGCGGGCGAGCTGGATGTTGATGTCCTTCAGCGAGAAGCGGGAGTACGCGAGGATCTTGCGCAGGGCGCCTTCCAGCTCGCGCACGTTGGCGCGCACGTTCTTCGCGACGAAGAAGGCCACGTCTTCCGGCATGGGGGTGCCTTCGGCATCCGCCTTGCGCATCAGGATGGCCACGCGCATTTCCAGCTCGGGCGGTTCGATGGCCACGGTCAGGCCGGCGTCGAAGCGGGAGGTGAGGCGCTCGTCGATGTCCACCAGCCCCTTCGGGTAGGTGTCGCTGGTCATGATGATGTGGGCCTTCTTGGCCAGCAGCGCTTCGAAGGCGTTGAAGAACTCCTCCTGGGTGCGTTCCTTGCCGGCGAAGAACTGGACGTCGTCGATGAGCAGCAGGTCGAGCTGGTGGTACTTGGCCTTGAGCTCGTCGAAGGTCTTGCGCTGGTAGTTCTTCACCACGTCGGTGATGAACTGCTCGGCGTGGAGGTACAGCACCCGGGCGTCGGCCCGGTCGGCCAGCAGTGCGTTGCCCACGGCGTGCACCAGGTGGGTCTTGCCCAGGCCCACGCCCCCGTAGATGAACAGCGGGTTGTACATCTGGCCCGGGGCGCCGGCCACGTGCAGGGCGGCGGTGCGGGCCATCTGGTTGGCGCGGCCGGCCACCAGCGTGTCGAATGTCAGCACCGGGTTGAGGCGGTGGCGCGGCAGCGACTGGGCGGCGTCCGGGCGCGGGCGCGCCGGGGCGCCCTCACGCGGCGGTTCGTTGAGCAGGTGGATGACCGGCGCGGCGGCCTGCTGGACCCGCGGCGGCGGATCGGCCGGGCGGGCGGGCGGCAGGTCGCGCGGGGCCAGGGACAGGTCGAGCCGGACCGGCTTGCCGGCCAGCTCGCTCAGCACGGCTTCGATGCGGGTGGCGTACTGGTTGCGGATCCAGTCGAGCTTGAATCGGTTGGGCACACGCAGCGAGGCCACCGCACCCTCGGGGCCGGCGTCGGTGACGCTGGCCGCGGGGAGTGGTCGGATCCACGTGTTGAATTGTTGTTCGGGCAGTTCGGCCGCGAGTCGCTCGCAACCGCGCTGCCACAGGTCAGCGCTCATGTTGTACTTGTGGAAAACTTCTCTTGGAGCGGCCGGATTCTACGTCGTGCGGAGCCCCTTTTAACAGGGTTATCCACAGTTTTTCGCACAAGGTGCGTCAGGCGGTGTCCTGGAGCCTCCTGCTCGGGTTCTGGCACGACGCTTTGACTTCGACGACGGTTTGGGGTGTAATCGTGGGTTTCCCGAAGGCCTATCGGCTCTTTCGGCGTGCCCGGGTGCGAGTCCAGGGTGGCTGCGAGGGCTTGCAGGACGTGTGCCAGTTGGTCTGTGACCCGCCTGGCATGCGAACGCTGCGTGGCAGCGCTGGAGGGGCCCTTGGCCACGAGTTTGTTTCGCACGCGGTGTGCGTGCGACCGACGGCCTTTCCAAGCTGAGACTGATCATGAAACGTACCTACCAAGCCTCGAAGACCCGCCGCGCCCGCACCCATGGTTTCCTGGTCCGCATGAAGACCAAGGGCGGCCGTGCCGTGATCAACGCCCGCCGCGCCAAGGGCCGCAAGCGCCTGGCCGTCTGAGGCCGACGCGAACGCGTCGCGGTGCACGGCCGTTCCCGGTGAACACCGTGATCGGCCACCTGCTGCGGTCCGTCGACTTCGAACGGGTCCTCGGCACTCCCACCCGCGCACGCAGTGCCCATTTCGCCGTGCACTACCTGGCCAGCGCTCCGAGCCAGCCCGCCGCACCGCGCCGCAAGGCCGAGGCGGATGACTTGTCAACAGGGCCGACGGAGACCGAGCCCTCCCTTGTGGATGGTTCCGAGCTCGCCGGCCTCTGGGTCGGCACGGTGGTGCCCAAGCGGCACGCCCGGCGTGCGGTGACCCGCACGCTGCTCAAGCGCCAGATCCATCGCGCGGTGCGCGATCAACTCCAGTCCAACCCGGACGCGGGGCTTCCCCGTGGCCTGTGGGTGGTGCGCCTGCGCGCGGGGTTCGATCGCAAGCTCTTCTCCAGTGCTTCGTCCGACGCGCTGCGGCTTGCCGCGGCCGAAGAGCTGGACACCGTGATGGCGCACGCGGCCCGCCGCGCCCGCGGCTGACCGGCCGGATCCAGGATCTGCCGCCATGCCCGCCTGGCTGTTCCATGCTCCGCAGCGGCTGCTGATCCTGCTCGTGAAGGGCTACCGCCTGTTCCTGAGCGCATGGATCGGCAACGTGTGCCGTTTCACCCCCAGCTGCAGCGCCTATTCGCTGCAGGCCCTGCAGGATCATGGCGCGGCGGCGGGCAGCTACCTCACGGTGCGCCGGCTGGCCCGCTGCCATCCGTGGTGCCAGGGTGGCCACGACCCCGTGCCTTCGAAAGTGCCCGGCCTGTTCACACGCTGGGTGAACCACCCGGCGTCGTCCGACTCCTCTCCCATCCCTCATCCCGAGAAGACCCGTACATGACCGATATTCGCCGCACCCTGCTGTGGGTGGTGTTCTCGATGTCGCTCGTCCTGATCTGGGACGCCTGGCAAAAGCACAACGGTAACCCGTCGATGTTCAGCCCGGCGCCCGCGCCCACCGTCGCGTCCGCGCCGGCCACCGGCACTGGCGCAGGCTCGCTGCCCGCCCCGGCGAACATCGGTGCGTCCGGTGTCGTCGCGGCCGGTGCCGCCCCTGCGGCCGCGGCCGTCGCGGCGCCGTCCGAGAAGGTCGTCGTCACCACCGACCTGCTCCAGGTCACGATCGACAGCAACGGCGCCACCATCAGCCACGCCGAGCTGCTGGCCCAGGTCGATCCGCACGACGCGAAGAAACACGTCGTGCTGTTCGACAACTCGCCCGACCGCCTCTACCTCGCCCAGACCGGCCTGATCCCGACCACGGCCGGTGTCCAGCTGCCGAACCACACCACGGCGATGACCCGCGTGGCGGGCGACACCACGCTGCAGAACGGCAAGGACGAGCTGAAGGTGAGCTTCGAGTCGCCCGACGTCGGTGGCGTGAAGCTGGTCAAGACCTACACGTTCAAGCGCGGTGAATACGTCGTGGGCGTCAAGCACGAGGTGGTCAACACGTCGGCCGCCGCCATCACGCCGCAGCTGTACCTGCGCCTCGTGCGCGACGGCAATGCGCCCCCGGGAGAGTCGAGCTTCTACTCGACCTTCACCGGCCCGGCCATGTACACCGACAACTCGAAGTTCCACAAGATCGACTTCAAGAGCATCGAGAAGGGCAACGCCGAGCACGACAAGACGGCCAACAACGGCTGGATCGGCATGGTGCAGCACTACTTCGCCACGGCCTGGCTGCTCGACGGCAACCAGGAACGCGAGTTCCGCACGATGAAGGAAGGCAACAACCTGTACTCGATCTCGATGGTCGTGCCGCTCGGCACCATCGAGGCGGGCAAGTCGAAGGACGTGGGGGCGCGCCTGTTCGTGGGCCCGCAGGAAGAGAACAAGCTGTCGGCCCTGGTGCCGGGCCTGGAGCTGGTGAAGGACTACGGCTACTTCAAGGTGCTGGCCGAGCCGCTGTTCTGGCTGCTCACGCAGCTGCACAAGCTGATCGGCAACTGGGGCTGGTCCATCGTGGCCCTGGTCGTGGTGCTGAAAGCCGCGTTCTACTGGCTCAACGCCTATGCCTACCGTTCGATGGGCAAGATGAAGGCGGTGAACCCGCGCATCATGGAACTGCGTGAACGCCTGAAGGACAAGCCGCAGCAGCTCCAGCAGGAGATGCTGAAGATCTACAAGGACGAAGGCGTGAACCCGATCGGCGGCTGCCTGCCCATCCTGGTTCAGATGCCGTTCTTCATCGCGCTGTACTGGGTGCTGTTGTCCAGCGTCGAGATGCGCAACGCCCCGTGGATCGGCTGGATCACCGACCTCTCGGCGAAGGACCCGTTCTTCATCCTGCCGCTGCTGATGACCGCCACCAGCCTGCTGCAGACCTGGCTGAACCCGACCCCGCCGGATCCGGTGCAGGCCAAGATGATGTGGATCATGCCGCTCGTGTTCTCGGTGATGTTCTTCTTCTTCCCGGCCGGCCTCGTGCTGTACTGGCTGACGAACAACATCCTGTCGATCGCGCAGCAGTACCTGATCAACCGGCAGCTCGGCCTGAACAAGTAGCCGCGCTCCCGCCCATCGGGTCTCTGGAGGCCCCCGGTTTCGCGACCGGGGGCCTCTGTTGTTTTTGGGGTGTGCAAGCGCACGCACATCTGCCCGACAATCGGGCCCATGTTGTCTCGTCATTCGGATCCCATCGTGGCCATCGCCACGGCGTCCGGCCGGGGTGCGGTCGGCATCGTGCGTGTGTCCGGCCGCGACGTGTCGCAGGTGTTGAAGGCCCTCTGCGGCCGCACCCTCCTCCCGCGGAACGCCACCTACCTGCCCTTCCTCGACGCCGCGGGCCAGCCCATCGACCAGGGCCTCGCGCTGCACTTCCCGGCACCCCATTCGTACACCGGCGAGGACGTGCTCGAACTGCAGGCCCACGGCGGACCGGTGGTGCTGCAGCTGCTGCTCGCACGCTGCCTCGAGGCCGGCAAGGGCACGGGCCTGCGCCTGGCCGAGCCGGGCGAGTTCACCCGGCGTGCGTTCCTCAACGACAAGATGGACCTGGCCCAGGCCGAGGCCGTCAGCGACCTGATCGATGCAAACACCGAGGCCGCGGCGCGGTCGGCGGGCCGCTCGCTCAGTGGTGCCTTCTCGCACGAGGTGCATGGCCTGCGCGACGCGCTGATCAAGCTGCGCATGCTGGTGGAGGCCACGCTGGATTTCCCCGAGGAAGACATCGACTTCCTGCAGAAGGCCGATGCCCGCGGGCAGCTCGACACCATCGGCAAGTCCGTGGCCACCGTGCTCGACCGCGCCCGCCAGGGCGCGCTGCTGCGCGAGGGCATGCAGGTGGTGCTCGCCGGCCAGCCCAACGTGGGCAAGAGTTCGCTGCTCAACGCGCTGGCGGGGGCCGAGCTCGCCATCGTGACGCCCATCCCGGGCACCACGCGCGACAAGGTGAGCGAGACCATCCAGATCTCGGGTGTGCCGGTGCATGTGATCGACACGGCGGGCCTGCGCGATGCGGGCGACGAGGTCGAGCGCATCGGCATCGCGCGCAGCTGGGAGGCGATCGAGAAGGCCGATGCCGTGCTGTTCCTGCACGACCTGACCCGCGTGGGCGAGTTCAGCTACGACGTGGGCGACGACCGCATCGCCGAGCGGTTGCAGTCCGTGCTGCCGTCGACGGACCGCCTCGTGCACGTGTTCAACAAGCGCGACGCGGCCGCGCCACCGCGAACCGAGGACGTGCCCGGGCGCCACGTGGTGCTCTCGGCCCAGACGGGGGCGGGGCTCGACCGCCTGCGCCACCTGCTGCTCGAGCTGGCCGGCTGGCATGCGCAGCCCGAGGGGGTGTTCATCGCGCGGGCGCGGCACGTCGAGGCGTTGCAGCGCTGCCAGGCGCACCTGGTCACGGCCCGTGCGCTGCTGGAAGGCGACGACCCGGCGCTGGACCTGCTCGCCGAGGAACTGCGGCTGGGGCACGATGCGCTGTCGGAGATCACCGGCCAGTTCACTCCCGACGATCTGCTGGGCGAAATCTTCAGCCGCTTCTGCATCGGCAAATGACCTCCTTCCGACGAACGGCGGTTTCCCCCGTTCGAGTGGCCCTCCCACGGGCGCGCCCGGGTTGTGCGGCTTGCAAGGGGTGCCGATAATCGGCCCATCACTTCAGGCTTCGCTCACCATGGATTTTTCGGAACTGGTCCAGGCCATCCAGACGCTCAACACGGAAGACGCCTTCCGCGCGCGGCTCAGCCTGGAGCAGTGGCGAACCATCGGACCGTACTTCACGCAGCACGACATCCGCAGCGGTGACCTGCTCGTCAAGCAGGGCGACACCGACCGCAGCATGTATTTCCTCGGCCGCGGTTCGCTGCAGGTGTTCATGACCGGCGGGCCTCCGGGCAGCAACAAGGTCGCCATCCTCCGGCCGGGTTCGGTGGTGGGTGAGCCGGGCATCTTCCACGACGGCGCGCGCATGGCCAACGTCGAGGCGATGACGCCTTGCATCGTTTGGGCCTTGCGGGGGCCGCGGCTGGAAGAATTGGCGCAGCGGTCGCCGGGGCTGGCGCTGGAGCTGGTGCGTGCCGCCGGTGGTGTGATGGCCGCGCGCATGCGGGCCAACATGACGAAGCAGCTGCCGATCAGCTGACGCGATGTCGGTCACCCCGGCGAACGCCGGGGCCCACGGCCCGAGGGGCACGCTTCGGCAGCGGTGGATCCCGGCGTTCGCCGGGATGACGGGAGTGGGCCGGCTCAGCCGCGCGCGGCCGCGTCCTCGATCTGCTGCTGCACCTTGCGTGCTCCGCGCAGCACCAGCGTCTGGTCCAGCATGGCCTGCGGCGCCACGGCCTGCGCCACTTCCTCGAGTCGCTCGGGATCGGTCATCAGCGTGTTCGCGAGGGCCGACAGCACGCAGATGGACCGGCGCGGCGCCTGGGCCGGCAACTGGTGCAGTGCGTTGACCCGCACGTGGTGCCGCACGCTGGCCACGGCGCCGGGTGAGAGGCCCCAGCTTTCGCACAGTGCGGCGCCCAGGGCGTCGTGGCTCACGCCGAAGGCCTCGTGTTCGAGGTCGACGAGTTCGGTGTCGTTGTGGGCCTTGGCCAGCAGTGGGCGGTAGGTGTCCTGCGCGTGCTTGAACAGCACGGCCTTGCCACATTCCTCGAACAGGCCGGCCGAGTGGGCGCCCCACGGGTCGACGCTCAGGGCCTGCCCGATGCGGCCCATCAGCAGGCCGCGCACCGCGGCGCGTTCCCACACGGCGTCGAGTTCCGGGGCCGGCGGGAACACCGCGCGCAGGCCGAATTCGAACGTGACGGCTGCGACTTCGCGCGTGCCGAGGTAGGTCACCGCCTGCTGGACGCTCTGCACGCGGCCCTTCAGGCCGTAGAGTGAGGAGTTGACGGCCTTCATCACCGCGGCGGCCAGCGACATGTCGCCTTCGACCAGGTGGCCGATGGCCTGCACGTTGACATCGTCCGACGCGAGCAGCAGCGACAGCTGGACCAGCGACTCGGGCTGGGCAGGGATGTCGATGTTGAGGGTGCGCAGTTTCGAGTCGACGGACGACATGGCGAGATCCAGGGTGAAGTGGTCTTTGCCGATCCTAGCGACCACTTGCAAACCCGTAAAGGCGAAGTGGCCGCGGAATCGGGGCTTCCTCGGCGGATCGGGCGGCTCAGAGCATGCCGCGCACGAGGCCATCCCATCCCGTCTTGAGGATGAGCAGGCCCACCACGACGATGAAGACGCCGCGCACGAAACCCGCCCCGTGACGCAACGCGAGCCGTGTGCCGAGCAGGCTGCCGGCGATGTTCGCGACGGCCATTACCGCGGCGATGTGCCACCACACATGGCCCTTGAACGCGAACAGCACGATGGCCGCGGCGTTGGTGGCGGTGTTGAGCAGCTTCGCGCTGGCCGAGGCGTTGAGGAAGTCGTAGCCCAGCACCCGCACGAACAGGAAGACGAAGAAGCTGCCGGTGCCGGGGCCGAAGAAGCCGTCGTAGAAGCCCACGGCGCCGCCCACGAGCGAGGCCAGCAGCGCTTCGGTGCGCCCGCTGTACTGCGGAGCGTGGGTGCGGCCGAGGTCCTTGCGGGCCAGCGTGTAGAGGAAGACGGCCAGCAGCACGAAGGGCAGCGCCTTGCGCAGGCCCTCGGCGCTGACGAGGGTGACGGTCCACGCGCCCAGGAAGCTGCCCACCAGGGCCGCGCCGGCGGCGGGCGCCAGGGCGTGCCAGCGCATCTCGACCCGCTTGGCGTACTGCGCCGTGGCCCAGGCCGTGCCGAGGATCGCGGCGGACTTGTTCGTGCCGAACAGCGAAGCGGGTGCGGCCGTGGGGTAGACGCTGAACAGTGCGGGAACGAGGATCAGGCCGCCGCCGCCCACGATGGCATCGACGAAGCCCGCCAGCAACGAGGCGACGGAAACGGTGAGGAGTTCGAACATCGGGAGAGGGACGGCTGCGGGAGGAGGCGCGCGACGCGCAACCCGCGAGTCTGACCGAACTCGGCCGCCGACGGGCGTGGTGCGGCATGAGGCGTTCCGAGGGATGTGGACGCTGCCGACGGAAACAGGAGAAAGGGACCGCCCAAGACAATAGGGGCGTCAGGTTTCCCCGACGCCCCGATTGTTTTTCCTCGGCTGGATCACGGTGACGCTGTGTCCGCCTGTTGTCGCAGCCGCGGGCAGGTGCCATTGGGTGCGTGAATGTCTCCTCTGTCCCCCGCCCTGCGAGTCATGTTTGGTGCATGTCCGCTGCGAGTGAGGTCACTTTAGTGCACGGGTGTGTACTCTCGCATCAGGTGTTTCCCTGCACCTAACTCGATAGAGCCCATGATGCCGTGATTCCTGGGGTTCGTCGTGTCATAAATCACGGTTTTTCAAGGCGAATGGCGGAAATTGTGTTCACTCGTGCACTTCCGCACGCTTATGAAACAAGTCGTTTCGACAAAAGTGCACGGTCCGTTCGGATTCGCACCGAGGGCGGAATCAGGCGTCGTCGAGGATCCAGCGGGCCGCCCGCTCGGCGATCATCAGCGTGGGCGAGTTGGTGTTGCCGCTCGTGATGGTGGGCATGACGCTGGCGTCGGCCACGCGCAGCCCCTCGATGCCGTGCACGCGCAGCCGGGCGTCCACCACGGCCATCGGGTCGGACGAGGGCCCCATCTTCGCGGTGCCCACCGGGTGGAAGATGGTGGTGCCGATGTCGCCGGCCAGCCGGGCCAGGTCGTCGTCGCTGACGTACTGCACGCCGGGCTTGAGTTCGCGCGGCTTGTAGCGGGCGAGCGCGGGTTGCGCCGCGATGCGCCGGGTCACGCGCAGCGAGTCGGCGGCCACGCGGCGGTCGTCCTCGGTGGTGAGGTAGGCGGTGTGGATGGCGGGTGCGGCCAGCGGGTCGGCCGACCGCGCGACCACCCTGCCCCGGCTCGTCGGGTTGAGGTTGCAGACGCTCGCGGTGAAGGCATCGAACGTGTGCAGCGGTTCGCCGAAGGCGTCGAGCGACAGCGGTTGCACGTGGTACTCGAGGTTCGCGTGGGCCCGGTCGGGACTGCTGCGCGTGAAGGCGCCCAGTTGCGACGGCGCCATGCTGAGCGGCCCGCTTCGGCTCCACGCGTACTGCAGGCCGATGGTGGCGCGGCCCCACCACGAGCGGCTCATCGTGTTCAGCGTGGTGGCGCCTTCGACGCCGTAGACCGCACGGATCTGCAGGTGGTCCTGCAGGTTCTCGCCCACGCCGGGCAGGTCGTGGAGCACCGGGATGCCGAGGCCGTTCAGGTGCGCGCCCGCCCCGATGCCCGACAGCTGCAGCAGCTGCGGCGTGCCCACGGCGCCGGTGCACAGCACCACGCCGCGCGTGGCGTCCACCTCGATGGGGGCGCCGCCGCCCACGGGCAGCACGGTCACGCCCTTCGCCCGGCCGCCTTCGAGGCGCACGCGCGACAGGTGGGCGCCGGTCCACACCTGCAGGTTCGGGCGCGAGACCACGGGCCGCAGGAAGGCCTTCGAGGCGTTCCAGCGGATGCCGCGTTTCTGGTTCACGTGGAAGTAGCCGACACCTTCGTTGTCGCCGCGGTTGAAGTCTTCCGTGTGCGGGATGCCGGCCTGCTGGGCCGCCTCGGCGAAGGCGTCGAGCACGTGCCAGTGCAGGCGCTGGCGTTCGACCCGCCATTCGCCCCCGGCACCGTGGACCGCATCGGCGCCACGGTAGAAGTCCTCGTGCTGCAGGAAGAACGGCAGGCACTCGTCCCAGCTCCAGCCCGGATTGCCGAGGGCCTCCCAGTGGTCGTAGTCGCGGGCCTGGCCGCGCATGTAGATCATGCCGTTGATGCTCGAACTGCCGCCGAGCACCTTGCCGCGCGGGTAGCGCAGCGACCGGCCGTTGAGGCCCGGGTCGGGTTCGGTGCGGAACAGCCAGTCGGTGCGCGGGTTGCCGATGCAGCGCAGGTAACCCACCGGCACGTGGATCCACAGATAGTCATCGTGGCCTCCCGCCTCGATGAGCAACACGCGCCGATCCGGGTCGGCGCTGAGTCGGTTGGCGAGCAGGCAGCCGGCCGTGCCGGCGCCGCAGATGATGTGGTCGTAGGTGCTGGGGGTCACCCGCGCAGTCTAGTCAGGCGGCCGGCGCCGTCGACCGTGTCAACCCGTACCAGTCGATGCGCCGGGTGGCGACCATCACCGCCGCGAGCACGAGGAACAGCAGCACCGCGCCGAGCACCATCGCCGTCTGCTCCATCTGCAGCAGCAGGAAGAGTGCGCCGTACAGCCCCGCGATGCCCGTGCCGAAGCCGAGCCCGGCCCGCCAGCCGCCGAGGATGTGGCGGGCGTAGTACGCCAGCAGTGTCACGCAGGCGGCGCTCGCGATCGCGTACGACACGCCGAAGGCCAGATGTTCGGACAGGCTCAGCAGCAACAGGAAGAACACGGCCAGCGCGGACCCGACGAGCAGGTACTGCACGGGGTGCACGCGCAGGCGCTGAAGCACTTCCACCATTCCCACCGCGACGAACGACAGCGCGATGAACAGCAGCCCGTACTTCAGCGCCCGGTCGGTCAGCGAGTACGGGTTGACCGGGTCGATGAAGGCGACGCCGAAGGTTTCGATGCAGGCGGACCCGGGGCTGGACGCGACGTACTCGCGCGGGTCGTCGGGCTCGCCCACCGCCGACACACCCGCGCAGAGCGGTGCGCCGCCGAGGAAGTCGCGGCCGGCCGTGCTGGCCAGCGACGAGATGGTCCAGCTGGCATCGAAGCCGTCCTCGCGCACCTCGCGCTTCATCGGGAGGAACCGGCCGCCGAAGGACGGGTGGGGCCAGTCCGACTTCAGGTCGACCACGTTGCGGTCGCCCACCGGAGCGATGGCGAGGCCGCCGGTGCCCACGAGCTGCAGCGTGACCTCGGCCGACAGGGGCTCCGGGTTGCCCGCTTCGCGGCCGGTGACGACGGCCTGGAAGCCCTTCGGCTGCTTCTCGAACGGCGTGCCCGGCGTCACGGCCAGGGGCTGGCCGTCGATGCGGATGGCCACGTCGCGCAGGCCGCGGCTGTCGGTCAGGGCGACGGCGATCACGGGCGCCTCGCACGTCACCCGGCCGCCCGCGTGTTCGGCCGTGGGCGGCTGCATCGGCGACCAGGTGGCCGACAGCGTGGTGCCCGCCTGGTAGCTGTTGACCTTGAACAGGCCGCGGTAGCGGGGCTCCATCGCGACGCTGCCCTTGATCGTCAGCAGGTCGGGGGTCGAGCGGATCGTGATGCTGCGGCGCTGCGTGGTGGTGACCACGTTGTTGTTCTTGCGCTCGGTCTCCTGCCAGGTCTCGTGGCAGACCTGCTGCAGCGCCGGCCCGAGCAGGGCCTGGCTGCCGGCCTGCGACTCCTCGATGCTGCGGGCGGCCTCCGCGGCGCGGCCCCGGCGTTCGTCGACGAGACTGCCGATGCGCATCAACGCGATCATCAGCACGCCGACGATGGCGATCACGGTCAGCACCTTGAGCACGGTTGAGCTGGGTTTCATGGAAGCGGGCTCCGTCAGTCAGAAAGGAATGGAGCGCACTGTCCCTCCCCTCGTCGAAGCCACCATGAAGTCCGTGTGAAGCCGGACCCGGACCGGGTCAGTGCGGCAGCGTGCCCCCCGCCAGCACCGGGAACAGCTTGAGCAGCCCGTCCGACATCACCTCCACCGCCAGCGCGGCCAGGATGAGGCCCATCAGCCGCGTCATCACGTTGATGCCCGTCTTGCCGAGCACCCGGGCGATGCGCCCCGAGGCGCTGAACGCCAGCCACACGGCGATACCGATCACGATCCCGTAGCCGGTCAGGACGGCCATTTCCCACCAGTGGTGCGTCTTGTCGGCATAGATGACCATCGTGGAGATGGTCGCCGGGCCGGTCAGGAGGGGAATCGTCAGGGGCACGACGGCGATGCTGTCGCCCGCATCCACCTTGTCGTCGCCCTCGCTGACGTCTTCCTGTCGAGTTTCGGCTGGCTGGGCGTTGAGCATTTGCAACGCGGATATCAGCAGAAGCGTGCCCCCGCCCACTTGAAATGACGCGAGGGAAATACCAAAGAATTCGATGATCTTCAATCCCGCCAAGGCACTGATGGCGATCACGACGAAGGCGGTGAAGGCGCTCACCCGTATGGTGCGAGCGCGCTGTTCTGGGGTGAAACCCTGTGTGAAATGGATGAAAAAGGGGATTACGCCGATCGGGTTCACGATCGCAAGCAGTGCAATCAGGGGCTTGTAGATATCCATATCCGTATTGTGAGAGCTCACGTTCTTGCAGGACATTTCTTACATGGACGCCTTGAAAACAACAGTCCCGAAGCCCGCGATTTCTAAGGGGTTTCCATCATTTGCATGCGCTCGGGAAATTACTTGATAATGCAGATTCTGTGTCTGGATGCAGCGCCTTCGCTTGAGTGTTCGGGATAGGTAAAAGCTCCACATGGTTCTCTGAAACTAGGAAATGAAAGGCGCTCTCCATGGGCAACAAACTTTACGTCGGTAACCTGTCGTACAGCATTCGGGACGACGATCTCCAGCAAGCGTTCTCGCAGTTCGGCTCGGTCTCCTCGGCCAAGGTCATGATGGACCGCGACACCGGCCGCTCGAAGGGCTTCGGCTTCGTCGAGATGGGCTCCGATGCGGAAGCGCAATCGGCCATCAGCGGCATGAACGGCAAGGACCTCGACGGTCGCGCCGTGGTCGTCAACGAAGCTCGTCCTCGTGAAGAGCGTCCGGGCGGCGGTGGCTTCGGCGGCGGCCGTTCCGGCGGCTTCGGCGGCGGTGGTGGTGGCGGCTACGGCGGCGGTGGCCGGTCG